>Ga0208078_1000001_pt1 | contig 639819 bp, 640 predicted proteins | sample NGESurdeep072012_3_FD_184468 | JGI IMG/M metagenome (GOLD analysis project Ga0208078, IMG submission 184468) | Arctic peat soil microbial communities from Barrow, Alaska - NGEE Surface sample 53-2 deep-072012 (SPAdes) | ecosystem: Environmental > Terrestrial > Soil > Wetlands > Peat ...
GACAAGAAGGCCAGCGAGACGATCCTCGTGTGGGATCTCGGCGGCGGCACGTTCGACGTGTCGATCCTCGAGGTCGGCGACGGCGTGTTCGAGGTGAAGTCCACCAACGGCGACACGCACCTGGGCGGCGACGACTACGACGCGCGCGTTCGTGACTGGCTCGTGACCGAGTTCCGCAAGGAGCAGGGCATCGACCTCAGCGGCGACCGCCAAGCGCTGCAGCGCCTCACCGAAGCGGCGGAGAAGGCGAAGATCGAGCTGTCCGGCACGGTCCAGACGTCGATCAACCTGCCGTTCATCACCGCGGACCAGAACGGTCCCAAGCATCTCGACATGACGCTCACGCGCGCCAAGTTCGAAGAGCTCACGCAAGATCTCACCGACCGCTGCGTGCAACCGTTCAAGAACGCGCTGGCCGACGCCAAGCTCGACGTGAGCAAAATCGACGAAGTCGTCATGGTCGGCGGCTCGACACGCATGCCCGTCATCCAGGAGCTCGTCAAGAAGCTCACCGGCAAAGAGCTCAACCAGTCCGTCAACCCCGACGAAGTGGTCGCGATCGGCGCGGCGATCCAAGCCGGCGTCCTCGCCGGTGAAGTGCACGACGTCGTGCTGCTGGACGTCACCCCGCTCTCGCTCGGGCTCGAGACGCTCGGCGGCGTGAACACGAAGCTGATCGAGCGCAACACGACGATCCCGACGCGCAAGACGCAAGTCTTCACGACCGCCGAAGACGGTCAGACGTCGGTGGACATCCGCATTCTCCAAGGCGAGCGCGAGATGGCCAACGACAACAAGGAGCTCGGGCGCTTCAGGCTCGAGGGCATCCCCGCGGCACCGCGCGGCGTCCCGCAGATCGAAGTGACGTTCAACATCGATGCGAACGGCATCGTGAACGTCTCCGCGAAAGATCTGGGCACCGGCAAGGAGCAGCAGATCCAGATCACGGCGTCGACCAACCTCAACAAGGACGAGGTCGATCGCATGGTGCGCGACGCGGAAGCGTTCGCGGCCGCGGACAAGGCCAAGAAGGACGAGGCCGAGATCCGCAACACCGCGTCGTCGCTGATCTACTCCACCGAGAAATCGCTCAAGGAAGTCGGCGACAAGGCCGAAGCGGGCGTGCGCGGCGACGTCGAGACGGCGCTGGGCGAGCTCAAGAAGATCAGCGAGAACGGCAGCGCCGACGAGATCAAGGCGGCGACCGAGAAGCTGCAGCAGGCGTCGTACAAGATGGCCGAGACGCTCTACAAGTCGACGGGCGCGTCGACCGACGGCGGCGGCGCGGCGGGCGCGCACGACGGCGCGTCGGCGAACGGCGCGGCGGGTGAACCGAACGAAGACGTGATCGACGCCGAGTTCAAGGAAGCGAAGTAACGCGACCGTGAACGAGGACACCGCGACGAGTACATCCGATTCCGACGAACCGGATGTGCAAAACGGCGCCGCGGCACGTGAGCAAAACGGCGAGGGTGCGGACAGCCCCCTCGCCGCCGAGCTCGTCGCGGCGCGCGCCAAAGCCGACGAGAACTACAACAAGTTCCTCTACGCGATGGCGGATTTCGAGAACTACAAGAAGCGCATCGAGCGTCAGCTCGGCGACATCGCGCTGCACGGCCGTAAGTCGGTGCTGACCAAGATGCTGCCCGTGCTCGACAACCTCGAGCGCGCCGTCGCGTTCGAGGATTCCGACGGGCTGCGCGGCGGGCTGCAAGCGACGCTGCGCATGTTCGAGTCGGCGCTCGCCGGCGAGGGCGTCAAAGCGGTATCGCTCAAGGGTCTGCGGTTCGATCCGCGGCTCGCGGAAGCGATCGCAACGCAGCCGGCGCCGGACGGCATCGACGAGGACACCGTCCTCGACGAAGCGCGCAAGGCGTACACGATGGGCGACGAGGTGCTGCGCCCCGCGCAAGTCGTCGTCGCGAAAACTGCGTGAACTATAAGGACTACTACGCGATTCTCGGCGTGCCGAAGAACGTCGCCGAGAAAGACATCAAGAGCGCGTACCGCAAGCTCGCGCGCAAATGGCACCCGGACGCCAATCCGGACAACCAGCGTGCGGCCGAGGAGAAGTTCAAGGACATCCAGGAGGCGTACGAGGTTCTCGGCGATCCCGAGAAGCGCAAAAAGTACGACGTCCTGGGCTCGGATTGGCAGCACGCCGCGCGCGAGGCCGATCAGCAGCGCTCGTACCGTCAGGCGCAGACCGCCGACTTCGGCGGCTTCAGCGGCTTCGGCAACGGAGGTTCGCCCGGCGCTACGAGCGGCTTCTCGGACTTCTTCGACATGTTCTTCTCCGGCATCGGCCGCCAACGCGCGGCCGGCGCATCGGGGTTTGGCGCGTCACAGCAGCGAGGTGAGGATTTGGAGTCCACCATCGAGCTCACGCTGCACGAGGCATTCGAGGGCGGTAAGAAACCCGTCGCGCTGCAGGTCGAGGATCTGTGCCCGCGCTGTCACGGCAGCGGCACCGATCGCAACAAGATCTGCACGCAGTGCCACGGCACGGGTCGCGTGCGCGAGACGAAGCGTTTCGACGTGACGATCCCGCGCGGCGTAAAGGACGGACAGCGCATTCGCCTTGCCGGGCAAGGTGCGACCGGGGCCGGCGGCGGCCCGCGCGGCGATCTCTACCTCGTCGTGCACCTCAACGACGACAACCGCTACGAGCGCAAGGGCGACGATCTGTACCTCGACCTGCCCGTCAGCATCTACGAGCTGATCCTCGGCGGCGAAGTTCGCGTTCCGACGATGACCGGTGACGTCACGATGACGATCCCGGCGGGCACGCAGAACAACAAGATGCTGCGCCTGTCGGGCAAGGGCATGCCCAAGCTCAAAGACGGCGGTTACGGCGACGAGTACGTGCGCCTCATCGGGCAGCTTCCGACGAACCTGACCGACAAAGAGGCCAAGCTCTATCGCGAGCTCGCCGGCATTCGGAACGGCAAGCGGGGGTAAGCGCCGGTCATGACGACGCAGAGCGACACCGTGAGCAGCCGCGAGATCAGGCTGGCGAGCCGGCCCGACGGCGAGCCGACCGGTGCGAACTTCACCGTCGCGAGCGCAGATGTCGGACCGCCCGGCGACGGCGAGCTGCTCGTGCGCAACACGCTGATGTCGGTCGAGCCGTACATGCGCGGGCGGATGAACGACGCGAAGTCGTACGTGCCGCCGTTCGCGCTGGGCGAGCCGCTCAGCGGCGCTGCGGTCGGCGTCGTGCTCGCATCGCGCGTCCCCGAGATCCCCGCCGGCGCGACGGTTTTGCACGACCGCGGCTGGCGCGAGCATGCGATCGTGCCCGCGAAGAGTGCGCGCGCGATCGACACCAGCCGCGTGCCCGCCGAGACGTATCTCGGTGCGCTCGGCACGACCGGCTTCACCGCGTGGGTCGGCCTGCGCGTGATCGCGGACGTGCAAGCGGGCGAGACGATCTTCGTGTCGGCCGCGGCGGGCGCCGTCGGCTCGATGGCGGTGCAGCTCGCGAAGCGCTGGGGACTGCGCGTCATCGGCTCCGCGAGCTCCGCCGAGAAAGCCCGCGTCGTGCGCGACGAGTTCGGCGCCGACGCCGCGTTCGACTATCACGCCGGCGCGCACGCGCAGCTGGCGGAGCTCGCGCCCGACGGCATCGACGTCTACTTCGACAACGTCGGCGGCGAACAGCTCGAAGCGGCGATCGGCGCCACGCGCGTCCACGCGCGCATTGTGCTGTGCGGCGCGATCTCACAGTACAACGCGTCCGCGGCGCAGGCGCCGGCGGGGCCGCGCAACCTCGTCGTCGCGATCGGTCGCCGCTTGCGCCTGCAAGGCTTCATCGTCACCGACCACCTCGCGCGCTTCCGTGATTTTCTCGCGGAGGTCGCACCCCTCGTCGCGAGCGGCGAGCTCCGCACGCCCACGACGTTCGTCGACGGGCTCGACAATGCACCGGGCGCGCTCATCTGGATCCTGCGTTCGAACGCGACCGTGGGCAAGGTCGTGGTTCGGCTCGGCTGATGCGCTCCACCACCCTCGCGCTCGCCGCATGCGCAGCGTTCGCAGCCGGCGGCGCGTTGAGCGCCTGCGCGCACGACGACGGATACCGCGGCGGAACGTACACGTCGTTCACGTTCCGGCCGCCGGCGAGCGGCGGCATCGCGCCGCTCGCCACCATCGTTCCCGACCGGCCGGGCAGCGTTCCGCCCGCCGACCTCGCGCGCTGGATCGCCAACGACGAGGCCGCGCTGCGACGAACGCCGCGCACGTCGTCGAGCGCGTACGGCACGCATCTCGCGAGCCTGCTCAACGGGCTGTGGCTCGCGCACCGCGACCGCGAGCTCGCGCAGCACCTTGCGACGATCGGCACGCGCGTCGCGGGCGCGTCCGACGAGCGCACCGACCTGCGATTCTTCCACGGCGACCGCGGCGCCGCGTTCGACGCCTACGCCGCACGCACCGCGGAGCTGCGCGAGGCGCGTGCGCTCGCACGCGAACGCCGTTGGCTCGACGCGATCCGCAGCGTGCGCGGCGTGCGCGAGAACGCGCACCCCGACGGCCGTTCGATCGATGCGGCGCTGCTCGAAGGCGACGCGTACGCGGCGTGCGGCCTCTATGCCGACGCGCGCACGACGTGGTACCGCGCGTTCTCGACGGCGGTGCTGCAGCCGCGGGACCGCTACCGCTTCTTCCCGGCGTGGACGTCCGCGATGCGGCGCCTCGTGCGCTACCGCGCGCGCGCGGACCGGCCGCAGCCCACAGGGGACTGCCGCGCGCTGCCGCCGCCGATCGTCGACCCCGTCAGCTGACCGGGAACCCCGCAGGACGCACGCGGTTCATATGACCTGATGTTAGGCGGCGGCCCCCCGGTCCACTTGATGTGGTCCAGCATGTTCAGTCCGGATCGTCCGAAGGTGACGAAGCGCGTCGACGTGCGCCGCATCCTGGCGTTCTTCCGCCCGTATCTCGTGCAGCAAGCGCTCGTACTCGTCTGCATCTTCCTCGTCTCGCTGCTCGGGCTGCTGCCGCCGCTGTTCACCAAGTGGCTCATCGACGGCGCGATCCCAGCCCGCGACATGCACGGCGTGTGGCTCGACGTCGGCGGGATGGTCGCGACCGCGATCTTCGCGGGGCTGTTCGGCGTCTACCAGGGCTACCTGAACTCGCTCGTCGGCGAGGGGATCATGCGCGACATCCGCACGAGCCTCGTCGCGCACCTCCACAAGATGCCGCTCTCCTTTTTCACCGGGACGAAGACCGGCGAGATCATGAACCGCGTGTCGAGCGATGTCGACAACATCGACAACGTCGTCACCGGCACGCTCGTGACCATCGTGACAAACGTCTTCACGATGCTCACGACCGTGGTGATGGTGTTCATCCTCGACTGGCGCCTCGCGCTCGTCGCGCTCGCGATCATCCCGCTGATGATCCTGCCGCTCTCGCCCGTCGGGCGCAAGATGTACGACATCCGCAAGAAGACGCGCGAGAAGCGCGACGAGATCGAGTCGATCACGCAGGAGACGCTCTCGATCAGCGGGATCACGCTGATCAAGTCGTTCGTGCGCGAGACGTTCGAACGCGCGCGCTTCTACAAGGCGGGCACCGAGCTGATGGGGCTGGAGATCCGGCTCGCGATGGTCGGCCGCTGGTTCATCGCGTCGATCATGGCGATGGTGCTCATCGGTCCGGCGATCGTGTGGCTGGTCGGCGGCTGGCTCGCGATCTCGGGCGCGCTCACCATCGGCACGATCGTCACGTTCGTGATGTACCTCGCGCGGCTCTACGGGCCGGCGTCGTCGCTGGCCGGCGTGCAGGTGCAGATCGTCTCGGCGTTCGCGGTGTTCGAGCGCATCTTCGAATATCTCGACATGGACCCCGAAGGAACTGCGAGCCTCCCGGCGCGCTCGAAACAACCGGCCGAGGTGCTGCAGGCGGTGCGCGGCGAGATCGTCTTCGACGACGTGCACTTCGCGTACACGCCGGAGCGCTCGGCGCTCGACGGCATCGCGTTCCGCATCCCGCCGGGCCGGATGGCGGCGTTCGTAGGACCGTCCGGTGCGGGCAAGACCACGATCACGCAGCTCGTCCCGCGCTTCTACGACCCGCAGTCGGGCGCGATTCGCGTCGACGGGCACGACATCCGCGACGTCACGCTCGCGTCGCTGCGCGAGAACGTCGGGATCGTCACGCAGGAGACGTATCTCTTTCACGACACGATCAAGGCGAATCTGATCTACGCGCGCCAAGATGCGACCGAGGCGGAGGTGATCGCCGCCGCGCGTGCAGCCAACATCCACGAGTTCGTCGCGTCGCTCCCGGACGGCTACGACACGATCGTCGGCGAGCGCGGTCACAAGCTCTCCGGCGGCGAGCGCCAGCGGCTCGCGATCGCCCGCGTGCTGCTCAAGAACCCGCGCATCCTCATCCTCGACGAAGCGACCAGCGCGCTCGACTCGGCGAACGAAGCTGCGATTCAAGCCGCGCTGGTTCCGCTGATGCAGGGCCGCACGAGCCTGGTGATCGCGCACCGTCTGTCGACGATCCTCGACGCCGACGTGATCTTCGTCGTCGAGCACGGCCGCATCGTCGAAGACGGCACGCACGCGGAGCTCCTCGCGCGCAACGGTGCGTACGCGCGCCTGTACTGGAAGCAGTTCCGCGATCGCGCGACCGACGAGGCCGTCGTCTGAGGTGGGTTCGCGTTCCGCGAACCCGTCGCGTTCGGCCCTTCGACAGGCTCAGGGCCGATCCGCATCGTCGTCAACGACTTCGGCATAGATGAATCTGCAGGTTCGCGGGCTGACGAAGCGGTTCGACCGCAAGACCGCCGTGGACGATCTCTCGTTCGAGGTCGCGCGTGGCGAGATCGTCGCGGTCGTCGGGCCCAACGGCGCCGGTAAATCGACGACGTTTCTGTGTCTCTCGGGGCTCGTGCGCCCGGACGCGGGAACCATTGCGTTCGACGGCGCGCTGCTGGGCGCGCAGCGCGGCCGCACGATCGCGCTGATCCCCGAAACCCCCGACGTGTACCCGCTGCTCACCGTGGCCGAGCACCTCGCGTTCGTCGCGGCGCTCACGAAGCAGCCGGCGGGATGGGAAGCGCGCGCCGAGGCGCTGCTCGCGCGGCTCGCGATGACCGCCGAGCGCGACACCCTGGGCAGCGCGCTTTCGAAAGGGATGCGCCAGAAGACGCTGCTCGCCGCGACCGTGCTCGGGGGTTCGCCGGTACTGCTGCTCGACGAGCCGATGATCGGGCTCGATCCGCTCGGACAGCGCGAGCTGCGCGCGATCCTCGCGGACCTGCGCGCGGCCGGGCACGCGATCTTGGTCAGCACGCACATGATCGAGAATGCCGCGGCGATGTGCGATCGCATGCTGGTGCTCGACCGCGGACGCCTCGTCGCGAGCGGGACGATCGACGAATTGCGCGCGCGCCGCGGCGACGGCTCGATCGAGGACGTGTTCCTCGACGTCACCCAGCGATCGAACGAGCTGCGCTCGGCGGCTGACGAGCCGCGCCCGTGAACGCGCTCGTCGCCCTGTGGTACGGCGACCGCCGGGCGCTGATCAACACGCTGTACACGCTGCGCCGCCGCCCGGGCCGCGCGGTGATGTGGGCGTTGTACGCCGTCGCGATCGTGGTCTTCGCGGTGTTCAAGACGGGGCCGTGGACGCGCCGGCACGGGGTGTTACCGTCGCCGTTCGCGCCGGAGATCTCGGACCTGTGGGTATGCGGGCTCACGATCGCATTCGGCGTCGTGCTCGCCACCGGCACGGCGCGTTGGCTCGGCGTGTTCTCCTCGCGCGCGGAAGCGCTGCTGCTGATGCGCGCGGATGCCGCGCCGATCGCGGTCGCCGCGTATCTGCAATTGCGCGCCGTCGCCAACGCGCTCGCGCAGGGCCTCGCGCGGTTCGCATACGTGATCGTGATCGGGCTGCCGCCGGGCGCGACGCTGCCGGCGCTCGCCGCCCAAGTCGCATTCTTCGCGGCGGCCGGTGCGGCTGTCGTGAGCGTCGCGCTCCCGCGCGCGCTGGCGCGCGGCGCGGTGCGTACGGCACTCATCGTCGCGGGTTGGACGATCGCCGTCGCGGCCGCTTTGCCGCTCGTCGCCGACGCGCTGCGTCTTGTACCGTTCGCCGGAACCGCCGCGACGCTGCGCCGCGTTCCGGCCGTGCATCCGGGCGCGGTGCTGCACGCGCTGAGTGCGGGGGACCTGCGGATGCTCGTGCTCCCGGTCGCGATCGCGGCGTGCGCGACGTTCGCGTTCGCGTTAGCTGCGCGCGATGCGTATCCCGAGCTCTATACGCTCTCGCTCGCGAACCTCGACTGGCGCGAGCGCGTGCGCTCGCGGCGCGGCGCGCGCCGGGCCGCACCGGCGACGACGTCACGGCCGAAGAACGTGCGCAGCACGTCGCGCACGCGGCTGCGCGGCGCGCTCGCGTTCGTCTGGGCCGACGCGGTGATGTTCGGACGCCGGGTCTCACCGCCGATCGCGGCGCTGGTCGCCGGCGTCGCGCTGGCGGCCGGCGCAGCGCTCGCGGCGCTGGCGCGCAGCGACAACGGCGACAGGGCCTTCGGCTTGCTGCTGGGCGTCGTTCCGTTCATGTACATCACGATCGCGTCGACGACCGGGATTCGCCTCGCCCCCGCGCTTCGCATGCCGCTGTTCTGGCTCGGCGGTGCCCCGCTCGCCGCGCGGCTCGCAGCGTGGACGTTCGGCGGATTCTGGCGCGATGCGCTGCTCGTCGCACTCGCTGTTGTCGGCTACGTCGCGATCGCCCACGAGACGCGCATCCCGCTCACCGTGTTCGTCACGACGCTCGGAATGCTCGCGCTCACCCGCGCGACCGGTCTCGCGGTGTTCGCGCTGCTGCCGAACTCGCTCGATCAGCGCGGCCCCGGCGTGCTGCTGCGCGTGTGGCTGACGTTCGCGCTGCTCGTCCCGCCCGCCGTCGCCGCCACGATCGCTGCGTTCGTGTCGCACGCCCCGTTCGCTGCCGGCGCGATCGTCGCCACGCTCGCCGCGCTCGCCGAATCCGCGCTGCTGCTCGCGTTCGCGGCCTGGCGCCTCGCGGGCCGCGTCGACAACCTGGCCCTCGCGTAAGCGCTGCTTAGGTGCCCTCTTCCCAGCCGAGGACGCGAGCGGTCAGCTCCGTGCGATTGCGCGAGCTCGTCTTGCGCAAGAGCTGCTTGAGGTGGAAGGTCGCGGTCGAACTCGAGATCGACAGCGATTCGCCGATCTCGGTGCTCGACGAACCGCGCAGCACTTCGCTGAGCACCTGGCCTTCGCGGCGGCTGAGCCGGTAGCGCGTCATCGCGCGCAAGATCGTGGCACGGCGGCGCGCCGGTTCGACGGCGACGAGGTAGAACGGGGCCGAGCCGCCGGCGAGCCGCGCCAAGCGCACGAAGGCGAACGGCAGCGCGCGCGTGACGGCGGCGCCCGCGGGCGCGCTCTGGAGTTCGCGCACGAGGTGGGCGAGCGTGTCGGCGAGCAGCGGCGGGGTCTGGCCGTCGCGCGGGCGGTAAAGCGCGTGCAGCGGCGAGTCGTCGACGGCCGGCTCCTCCGCGAGCACCGGGCGCAGGTGCGCGTCGATCACGAACATCACGGGTGCGCTGCTGCGCCGCCAGCCGGGTGCGGCGCCGTCGACGATCCAGTGCGTGATCGCGGCGCCGTGCTCGTCGAGGAATCGGCGCGTCTCGGCGATTTGCGCCGGGCGAAAGCCGCGCGTGCCTTCGACGTGCAGCCGGATGACCGCGAGGGGGCCGCCGTGGCGCCCGAACACCAGGAACATCGCGCCGCCGCTGCGGCTGCGGACGACGAGCGTCGGCAGCGGCTCGTCACGCAGCTGCAAATCGCGCAGCAAGACGGCGCAGTCGCGTTCGGCCTCGGCGCAGTCGCGCTCGGCGGGAGCGCCGTCGACGAACGTGCGCACCACGTACCGGTCGGCGCCGGCGATCGCGGCGAAGACGTCCGCGGCATAACCGAGCGCCCCCGACGTCCGATCCTCGCGCGCGGTGAACAGCGGCTCGCTCAAAGCGATCGCGTCACGCATCATCAGTCGCTCCACCTCGGTCGTCAGGCTCCTTCCTTGTTCGACTTCGCACCGGAGATACCCGAAAACCAGGCGAGCGCGCTACGCCGGGCAGGAAACTCGCCTAGACTTTACAGTCCTTCGGCCCTGAACCAACTCCATATTCGGACCTGGGCGCGGCCCAGGGAGGACTCGGGGCCTCGTTCAGAGGCCACAAGTCTACCAGGCGTCGCGGACGCCGGAGCGGCCGGAGCGCAGCCAGTCCGCGAGATCGGGCGCCGTCATCGGCTGGGCGATCAGATAGCCCTGCAGCTGCTCGACGCCGTTGGCCACGAGCCACTTCGCCTGCTCGCGGTCCTCGACGCCGTCGGCGATCGTCCGGATCTGCAACGTCTGCGCGACGCCGATGGCCGCGCGCGCCAACCGCTTCCACTGCCCGTCCTCGGACGTGGGGTTGGTGACGCGGCGGTCGACCTTGATGAAGTCCAGCGGCAGCGATGCCATCGCCGCGAGCGACGTCGGCGCGGCGCCGAAGCCGTCGAGCCCGACCGGGACGCCAAGCCGCCGCGCGTGGCGGACGAACGAGCCGCCGGCTTCCGTGTCCGCGAGCATCGTCGCTTCGCGCACTTCGAGCGCGAGCCGGTCCGCGGCGTCCTCGATGTCGCGCATCATCGCTTCGAGCTCGGCCCATACGACGGAGTTCGCGTTGGAGATGTTGATGTGGATCCGCGCGTCGAGCCGGTCGCTTTTCGAGCGCAGCATGTCGGCGATCGCGCGGATCACCTTGACGTCGAGCGTCGACGACGCCATCGCGCCGCCACGGAAGTCCAAGAAGGTGCGCGGCGTGAGCCAGCCGCGCGTCGGGTGCCGCCAACGCACCAGTGCTTCCGCGCCGACGACGCGCATCGTCGACGTCGAGACGATGGGTTGATAGCACAGCATGAAGTCGCGCTCGAAGTTCGCGTCGCGCAGGCGTTCGCGAAACTCGCGCCGTGCGCGAACTTCCTGGCTCACGCCGTCGCGGTACCAGCGCACGCTGTTGCCGCCGCTTTCCTTGGCGGCGTAGAGCGCCTCGTCGGCATGCTGCAGCAGCAGCTCGGGCGTCGTGCCGTCGTCCGGCGACACCGCGATGCCGATGCTCGCGCGCACGAGGCTCGTGAAGCCGCCCTCCTGCACCTCGACGAGCACGCGCTCCAGAAACCGCTGCGCCGCCTCGACCATCTCGAGCTCGTCCTCGACCACGGTCAGCACCGCGACGAACTCGTCGCCGCCCAGCCGCCCAACGAAATCATTGCGGCGCACACTTTCCTTCATCCGGCGCGCTGCTTCGATCAGCGTCTGGTCGCCGACGGCGTGCCCGAAGGTGTCGTTGATCAATTTGAAGCCGTCGAGGTCGATGAACAGCACGCCGACCCGGCCGCCGCCGCGCTGCGCCGCGGCCAGCACGTTGTCGAGATGGCGCAGCGTCGCCGTGCGCGAGGGCAGCTCGGTGAGCGGGTCGATGGCGCCGTCGCGCACGGGCTCGACGTCTTCCTCGGTGCGCAGCAGCAGCCGGGCGATCGCGCCGGCGACCGCGCGCGCGACCTCGGGCTGCGCCGAGCGCCCGCGCGCCCACCGCAGCGCGATCACGTATGGTGCCGTCGCCGTCAGCCGAGCGACGTAGCGATGGTCGTCGATGCTCTCGCGGACGGCGACGTGTTCCGCTTCGGCCGCGAGCACCTTCGCCGCCTCATCGTCGACGCCGTCGGACGTGGCGAACGCGACGAGGGAGCCGTCGGGTCCGCAGACCAGCGCGACGTCCGCACCGGCGAGCGGCAGCGCGCCGGCAAGGAGCACGCGCATCAGATCGGGGGACGATCGCCGCGACTCGACGGCGGCATGAAATAGCTCCGCGAGGCCGTCGGTATCGGCACGTTCTCGTCGCCGCTCAGGCGTCATCATGTCCACGTCCTTGGATTTTGTCGTTCCAGCCTCCACGGCGGCGCGCCCTTCGTCACGCCGTGAGGCACCCGAATTCTCCCCGCCCGGAGAGGGCCCGACCGTTCCTCTCACGGTCCGGCGGGACCCGCATGGTTACTTGCCCACCGGACGAGCTCGTGCAAACCCATCGATTCTGCTAGTCCGTCGCCCCGAGCCGCCGTCGCGCCGTGACGCGCGAGCCACCGCATCCGCTCGGCATCGGCCACGCCGCCGGCGATCACGACGGGTGCAAGCATCGACGCCAGGGCCAATCCGGCCAGGGTTCGCGCGCCGGCGTCGTCGTCGACGGTCACGAAGTCCAGCAAGCCGGTGTCGACCGCATCGAACGGCGGCCGCGACGTGCGCCAGGCGCCGACCCCGATGCCCGCCCCGAGCGCGCGTACCCGGCGTGCGAACGACGCGACCGCACCGGGCTCCGCCCCGTCGGCCGCGACGATCTCGATCCACACGCGACGCATCGCGTCCCCTGCGCCGAAGGCTTCCGCGACGGCGTCGACCGCCGCGTCGTCCTGCGCCGCGAGCGCAAGGTGAACGCGCAGATCGAGGCCCGCGGCCCGCCACGTGCGATACGCCTCGGCCGCTCCGGCGATGGTCCAGCGCTCCAGCGCCTGGCGCGCGGCGCGGTCGGGCTCGCCGGCCAGGTACGCCGGCGGATCCGGCGCGACGATCTCGCACCCGGCGAGCCAGCTCGCGGTCGCGGCGACCGCGCACGGCGCGCCGGTCCGTGCGTCGACGATCGGCTGATAGCGGAGGCCGAGGAGCGTGCCGGGGTCGCCGTCGGTCAAACACGCTCGCACGAGCGCACGTTCGCGCAGCGTCCGTCCCGCCGGCTCGCGATACCAGTACGGCTGCGTCCCGCCGACCGACGCTGCGGCCATCGCGGCGGCGCTGGCTTTCTCGACGAGGTCGTCGGCGTGCAGGCCGTCGTCGGGGCAGATCGCGACGCCCACGTTGGCCGATGCATCGGCGGAGGCCGCCGCCGCCACGCGCAGCAGACGCTGCGCCGCCGGATAGGCCTCGGATTCGCTCGCGCCGAGCGACACGAGCGCGAGGAACGCGTCACCGCCGAGATGCCCGATGTGATCGTTCGCGCGGACCTCCCGGCGCAGTCGCCGGGCGAGCGCGTCGCGTGCGATGCCGTCGTCGGGCGTCGCGGCCGTCTCCACCTCCACGTAGATCACGGCGAACGAGCGCTGCATGCGGCGGGTGTCGTGCACGAGCTGCTCGAGCCGCTGGAGCGTCTCGGTGCCGTCGGGTAGATCGGCCGCCGGATGCCCCGCGGTGACGCCGGTCTCCAGCGCCCAGGCGCAGCTCACCACGATCGCGCGCGCCGCCTCGATGGATGCCGCATCCGGCGAGCGCCAGCGCAGCGCGACGCGCTCGGCCCGTTCGGGCGCGATGCGCGCGACGTAGAGCTCGGGCGTGATCAGCTCGTCCTCGAGCACGCGGCGCGCACGCTCGAACAGCCGCTGCATCACCAGGCCGTCGACCGCGCCCGGCGCGGCGGCGAGCACGCCGCCTTCGCCGAAGACGAGCGCGCGCTGGGCGCCTGCCAGCGGCCGGGCGAGCGAGAGGATCGCGCGCAGCCGCTGCTCCGGTTGCGTGATGTGCTCGAGCGCGCGCGTCCATGCGCGCGCGAGATCACGCGGCCGCCGTGCGTCGCGTTCGTCCCCGGCCACTCGAAGTCGATGGTGTCGCACGAATTGTCCTAGCCTAGCGCCCGCAGGCTGCTTGCGTCACCTCTCACGGCGGATAGTTTTACTCTTCGTTGTCACCCTGAGCTTGTCGAAGGGCCGAGCGGGACCCCGCACTTGCGGCGTAGCACTAGACGTGCTCACATGGACAAAGTCGTCGCTTCGTGTGCCGAGGCGGTAAAAGACCTTCCGGACGGCGCATCGATCGCGGTCGGCGGCTTCGGCCTCAACGGCATCCCGCACAATCTGATCGCGGCGGCGCTCGAACGCGGCGCGTCCAGGCTCGCGATCGTGTCCAACAACTGCGGCGTCGACGGCTGGGGGCTGGGCGTGCTGCTCGACGCGAAGCGCATCCGCCGCATCACCGCGTCGTACGTCGGCGAGAACAAGGAGTTCGAACGGCAATACTTGTCGGGCGAGCTCGAGGTCGAGCTCACGCCGCAAGGGACGCTCGCCGAGCGGCTGCGCGCGGGCGGTTGCGGGATCGCGGGTTTCTACACGCCGGCGGGCGTCGGCACGCAAGTCGCCGACGGCGGCTTGCCGTGGCGTTACAACACGGACGGATCGATCGCGCTCGCCTCGCCCAAAAAAGACGTGCGCGCGTTCGGCGGCCGCGACTACGCGCTCGAGGAAGGTATCGTCACCGATTTCGCGCTGGTGCGCGCGAGCATCGGCGACCGTCACGGAAACCTCGTATTTCACAAGGCGACGCGCAACTTCAACCCGCTGTGCGCGATGGCCGGCAAGATCACGATCGCGGAAGTCGAGGAGCTCGTCGAGCCCGGCGCGATCGATCCCGAGCAGGTGCATCTCCCCGGCATCTTCGTGCTACGCGTCGTGCAGGTCGGCAGCGGCGGCAAACGCATCGAACGCGTCACGACGCGCAAACGCGAAGGAGGGCGCTGACCGTGGCACTCACTCGCACGCAGCTCGCGGCGCGCGTCGCGCAAGAGCTCAGCGACGGCCAGTACGTCAACCTGGGCATCGGCTTGCCGACGCTCATCCCGAACTACGTCGCGCCGAACGTCACCGTCGTGCTGCAGAGCGAGAACGGGATCCTCGGCATGGGCCCGTACCCGTACGAAGGCGAGGAAGATCCCGATCTCATCAACGCCGGCAAAGAGACGGTGACGGTGATGCCGGGCGCGTCGTTCTTCGACTCGGCGACGTCGTTCGGCATGATTCGCGGCGGGCACATCGACATCGCGGTGCTCGGCGCGATGCAGGTCGCGCAGAACGGCGACCTCGCGAACTGGATCATCCCCGGCAAGATGGTCAAGGGGATGGGCGGCGCGATGGACCTGGTACACGGCGCGAAACGCGTCATCGTGATGATGGAGCACACCGCGAAAGGCGGCGCGCACAAGATTCTGCGCGAGTGCACGCTGCCGCTCACGGGCGCGCGCGTCGTGCACCAGATCATCACGGACATGGCGACGATCGACGTCACGCCGGACGGGCTGGTGCTGCGCGAGCTCGCGCCGGGCGTCGGCCTCGACGAGGTGCGTGCGGCGACGGGCGCGCCGCTCGCCGTACCCGCACCGCCGCCCGAGATGACGATCCCGGCCGGCGTCGCCTAACGGCCGTCAGGCCGGCGGCGGCGGCGACGGCGCGGGGGTCGCGAGTGTCGCGCCGGCATCGCAGAACGACGTGAGCGCGCGCTCCGCTTCCGGATCGAGCGGCGTTGATTCAGGGCGCGAGTACGTGTAGACGTACCCGACTCCGTGGCGATAGCCGGACAGCGTTTCCGTCAGCTTCGCGTCGGCGTCCGACCCGGTGCGATAGCGCGTGCGCCGTACGCGCGTCGCCCCGCACGTTTCTTCGCCGTCGGCGACGAGCGTCGCGCCGCTGGCGAGCACCGCGGGCGCGAGCATCTTGGTCTGCATGCTGATCGGCGCGGGGACCGCCAGCGCGATGACCGTCGCGTCGCCGGCCGGCGCGGTGAACGCATCGATCCCGATTCGCCCGGCGGCGCTGATTCCGCCGGCACGCCAACCCGCCGGCGCCCGCGGCGCGTAGATCTGCTGCTCGCACAGCGTGCTGATGGCGTCGCGCGCATCGGCACGGTCTGCCGCGTCCGGCGGGCGCGCATAGCTCACGTCGCCCAGCAGCGTCCCGACGTCGACCAAGACGTGGCGAATGATCATCGGGTGGCCGGGCGTGCGGTCTGAGCGGTAGGTATACGTGAAGGCCGGCACGTCGCCGCAGCTGGTGGCCGGACCCGATTCCAGCAGCGTCACGCCCGCCGTGCTCTTCATGAAGGCGACCGACGCGGCGCCGTATTCGGCGGCCCGCCGGCTCTCGCGGGTGACGCTGAGCACGATCGAGTGCACCATCCCGCCGTCGCGCACGAACCAGTCTTTCCAAACTCCCGGCCGGTCGCTCGGGCGCGTCGAATCGGTCCAGTCTTTCGGCGGGGCGAAGTTCAGGCGCAGGTTCCCGCTCGGCGCGGGCTGCGCGCTCGCCTCCGAAGCGAGCGCCGCGACGAAAGCTGCCAGCATGACGGCGGCGAACCGGCCCGAGCGGTCGTGCATGCGACCGGATATCGGCTCACGGAGGCGGCGCACCTCCCGGGGCGGCGTCCGCGCCGCGTCGAAACGAACGCCGTTATGTCGATCGCACCTCCGCGCCCCGATACCTCAGACGAAGAGGCGATGATCCTCGACGTCGTCCGCCAGCTCGTCAAGGAGCGCGTCGAACCGCGCGCCGCCGAGATCGACGCCAACGGCGAGTTCCCGTGGGACATCAAGCAGCTCTTCGCCGAGAACGACCTGCTCGGCATCCCGTTCCCCGCGGAGTACGGCGGGCTGGGCGGCTCGTTCGTCACCTACGTCAAAGTCGTCGAGGAAGTGTCGAAAGCGTGCGCGTCGTCGGCGCTGATCATCGCCGTGCAAGAGCTCGGCGCGCTGCCGATCCTCATCGGCGGCAGCGACGAGCAGAAACGCCGCTGGATCCCCGACCTCGCGAGCGGCGCCAAGATCGCGGCGTACGCGCTCACCGAACCCGGCTCCGGTTCGGACGCGGCCGGCTCGATGCGCACCAAGGCGCGCCGCGACGGCGACGACTACGTGCTCGACGGCACGAAGATCTGGATCACCAACGGCAGCGTCGCGGACGTCGTGACCGTGTTCGCGGTGACCGATCCGAGCAAAGGCCCCAACGGCATCAGCGCGTTCGTCGTCGAGAAGGGCACGCCGGGCTTCACCGTTGGCAAGCTCGAGAAAAAGATGGGGATTCGCGGGTCACCGACGGTCGAGCTGTCGTTCGAGAACTGCCGCGTGCCGGTCGCGAACCTGCTCGGTGAGGAAGGCGTCGGCTTCAAGATCGCGATGAAGGTGCTCGACAAGTCGCGCCCGGGGATCGCCGCGCAGGCGCTGGGCATCGCGCAGGGCGCGCTCGACTACGCGACCGACTACACGAAGCAGCGCGTCGCGTTCGGCAAGCCGATCTCGCAGCAGCAAGGCCTGCAGTTCATGCTCGCCGACATGAAGACCGAGGTCGAGTCGGCGCGCCTGCTGCTGTACGAAGCGGCGCGCAAGTGCGACGAGAGCGCGGCCGACGTCACGACTTGGGCGGCGATGGCGAAGCTCAAGTGCGGCGACGTCGCGATGAGCGTCACGACCGACGCGGTGCAACTGCTGGGCGGTTACGGCTATTCGACGGAATATCCGGTCGAACGCATGATGCGCGACGCGAAGATCACACAGATCTACGAAGGCACGCAGCAGATCCAGCGCATCGTGATCGCGCGGTCGATGGTCGGGAAATGGAGCCCGCCGAAATCCTGAGGGTACAAGCTGTAGCGTGAATCCCACCGAGGGGGCGAGCCTCCCGCAAGTCCGCCTGAGCCGCATGGAGTGGGTGCGGATGGTGATCGTCGGGATTCTCGTCGTTCTCGCGCTCGGGCGCGTGCTCGGCGACCTCGTGCGCGTCGTGCATCCGCTCAGCTACTTCGGCTACACGACCAACGGGGACAGCGTCGTCGCGTCCGCCCCCGCTCCCCCCGCCAAACCGAAGCCGAGCGCCACGAACCCGGCGAAAAAATCCGCTCCGAAAACACCGCCGGATCCGGTGGACATGATTCGCATCGGCGACCGCGTCCGCATCGACCGCGTCGAGCCGGCCGATCGCAAGCCGGGCCTCAACGGCGGGCGCACGTTTACCTACGACAACCCCCATCGCTACTTGCCGATCGAGCGCGCGGGCCGCGAACGCATGCTGCACCTCGTCGCGAAGCAAGAATCCTTTCCGGCGCGCTCCACGGACTTGTTGCGCATCGTGCTGTGCATCATCGCAGTCGCACTGGGCGCGATGCTCTTTCTCATCAAGCCGAGCATCGCGACCGCGGCCTTCTTCGTGTTCTGCCTGGGTGCGCTCGAAGCGCCGGCGACGTACCTCGATCTCATCATCCCGATGCCGTGGCGACCGATCCCGGAGTGGATCGGCGACACGATCCGCGGTTGCGTCCGGCCTGCGCTGCTGCTGTTCGCCTTCTGCCTCATCGACGGCGACGCCGACCAGCGGCGCGAACGCATTTTCGCCTGGTTCGCCGCCGCCCTCGCCGTCGCGCTGGGAACGCTCAACGCGTACGCGCAGTGGTCGCTGATCTACGCGGCGCGGCCCGCCGAGGAATTCGACCGCATCCTCGGCGTTTCGTCGAACGTCCTGAACGCGCTCACGGGCGTCGCCCTCGTCGTCGCGTTTGCGCGCGCGCGCACGAACGACCGGCACCGCATCAGCTGGATCGCGGCGGCGTTCGTGTTCGCCGGCGCCACTCGGCTCGCGTCCGACACGTTCTACCCGGGTCACATCCAGTTCTGGTTCAATAGCCTATTGGTGTCGGCGGCGATCGTTCCGATCGTCACGATCTGGATCGCCGTGATCCGCCACCAGTTCTTCAACGTCGATTTCGTCGTGAGCCGCGCCGTCGTCTACGCGGCATTGACGGCGGCGGTGCTGGGCACGATCTGGGTGGCCGAAGACGTGGGCACGTACGTCTGGTACACCAACAGCGACATCGCGTACGCGGCGTTCTACGCCATCTCGATCGCCATCGGGTTGTCCACCGGCAAGCTCAAAGAACTGCTCGACCATGTGGCCGACCGCTTCATCTTCCCCAACCGCCGCGAGCAGCGCCAGGCGCTCGAGTTCATCGCCGGCTACATCTTGGACGCCGAGACGGTGGAGGACGTGTACCGCGCGCTGCTGCAGGATGCCGCCCACGCGCTCAAGCTCTCCTTCGGCGGGATCTTGGCGCGCCAAAGCGACGGCGGGTATCTGCTTGCCCAGAGCTATGACTGGCCGGAGGACTTCGTGATCAAGCTCGGCCCGGACGACGAGCTGACGCGCGCGGTCACCCGGACGCGCGGGGCGCTGACGTTCTCGGGCAAGGACACGCGGATGATCCAGCGCTCCTTTCCCAACGAAAAGCTGACGTTCGTCGCGCCGCTGTTCTTCGACCGCAGCGTCAGCGGGATCGTCGTGTACGGTCACAACGTCAGCGGGCTCGACCTCGACCCCGACGAGCGCGAGCACCTCGTGCGCGTCGTCGCGCACGCATCGATCGCGCTCAACACGATCGAGCTCAACCGCTACCGCAACGCGGCCCCGAACACGGCCCCATTACCGCTCCCAGCCACCTAAACGGTCACGTTTATGGATAGCGCCCGAAGGGCGCGGCTTTAGCGAGCAAAGATTCGCGCAGCGAAACTTTGATTGATAAAGTCTAATTGCCTACGCCGGAGTAGCGGTTCAGGCCGAGGCGCCAGAACGCGTAGGCGACCGCGACGAACACGATGCCGATCGCCGGGGTCAGCAGCCCGACGCCGGCGGGAAGCATCGCGCCTTCGTGCGCCTTGTGCAGGAAGAAGCGCGCCGGGAAGTAGTTCATGAACGCGAACGGGACCACGAAGGTGAGCAGCAGCCGCACGCCGCGCGAGTAGATGCTGATCGGGTAGCGGGTGAACTCCTGTTCGAGCTGGATCACGATCCAGCGCAGCGCGTCGACGCGCACGAACCAGAACGCGACCGTCGAGATGAACAGGTTGAACGCCAGGTCGATGAGCGCGCCGCCGAGCACGATGAGCGGCACGAACACGACGAACGTCGCGTCGACGCGCACGCCGGCGTACCACGTGACGACGACGAACGTGATCAGCGCGAGCAGCAGCTCGTCGGGGAAGATCTGACCCGGCGTCGCGATGGCCTGGAACAGCGTGTCGAGCGGGCGCACCAGCAGCCGGTCGAACTCGCCATCGCGGATGTGGTCCGGGATGTCGCCGACGGTCGAGAAGAACGTGTTGTGCACCGCGTGCGCGAGCATCCACAACCCGTACAGGAACGCCATGTCGCGGAACGACCAGCCGTTCATCGACGGGAAGCGGCTGAGCACGATCCACAGCGCTAGGACGGCCGTGCCGTGGTAGATGAACGTGAACGCGAACCAGATCAGGAAGTTCTCGCGGTACTCCAGCGTGGTGAGGATGTTGATGCGCCAGTACTGCTTGTAGACGCCGAGCATGACGCGGGCGGATCGGCCCAGAGCTCGTCGATGGGCCGAACGCGAAGGATTCACGGTACGCGAATCCACTCAGCCGCCCTGCACGACGACGCGTTTCGCGCCGGCGCGCCACATCGCCGTCGCGACGAGCCCGAGTACGACCACCCAGAAGAGCTGCGAGCCCAGCGCCTGCGCGTAGCGCGCGGGCGGGATCACGCCGACGTAGATGAGGAGCGGCGTGGAGAACATCGCCGCGAACGGCAGCACGAACGCGATCTTCTGCAGGAACGCAGGGAAGATCACCAGCGGGATGATCTCGCCGCCGAACAGGTCGCTCACCCACGTCACGATGAGCCGCGCCGCGTGGATCTCGAGCGTCCAGAACGCGATGCAGTTCAAGATGAAGTTCACCCAGAAACCGACCAGATAGCCGAGCAGAAAGCTGACGAAGAACGTCACGAGCACCAGCGGCGCCGGCACGTCGATGTGCACGATCAGCAGCGAGAACAGCAGCGACGGCACGATCAGCACGGCGTGGAAGAGCACCTCACCCGAACCGTCGCTGAAAAAATACAGCGGGACGTTGATCGGCTTCATGAAGTCGGTCGCGATGCTGCCGCTGTGCAGCTTGTCGTGCAGCATCCGTGTCTGGTCGATGTCCATCACGAGGCCCATCAGCAGCGCGACGGTCGAGTACGTGATGATCGCGTGCAGCGGCAGATCGCTGGGCGCGGCGTTGCGCGTGTACAGCGCGACCCACACCATGCGCAGCAAGTAGACGCGCACGAGGACCGACGCGATGGTGGTGAAGACGTCGAAGCGGTAGGTCGCCTCGCGCGCCGCCGCCTTCTGCGCAAACTGGACGTACGGCTCGAGCCGAAACCGCGGGCGCCGCGGGGTTACGTCGACCTGCGCCGGCGCGATCACGTCGGCGTGTCGTTCTGAGCTTGCCGAAGGGCGACCGCGGGGTCGTCGTAGCCTTCGACGTAGATGCGGCGCACGATCGTTTCGATGTCGGGCTCGATGATGGAGACGTCGGTGATCTGGTACCGCTCGGTGACGCGGCGGATCAGCGCTTCGGCGGTGATCTCGCGCCGGTTGAAGCGCAGCCGCACGGTGTTCGCCTCGCGGCCGACCATCTCGGTGCCCGCGACCGCGACGTCGGGGTAGGACTCCGCGAGGTTCACCACCAGCGTCCGGTGGGTGCCGTACTCTTCACGCAGCCGTTCGAGCGAGCCGTCGTAGATGACGTTGCCGTCGTCGATGAGGATGATCCGCCGCGACAGGCGCTCGACGTCGGCCAAGTCGTGGGTGGTGAGGATCACCGTCGTGCCGCGCTCGCGGTTGACCGTGCCGATGAACGCGCGGATCGCTTCCTTGGCAATGACGTCCAGCCCGATCGTCGGCTCGTCCAGGTAGACGATCTTGGGATCGTGGAGCATCGCCGCCGCGAAGTCGCCGCGCATGCGCTCGCCCAGCGACAGCTGCCGTACCGGCGTCGCCAAGAACCGGTCCAGGTCGAGGATCTCGGCGAAGTGCTTCATGTTCTGAAGATAGCGGTCGCGCGGGACGTCGTAGATCGAGCGCAGCAGCTCGAACGACTCGCGCAGCGGCAGGTCCCAGTAGAGCTGGCTGCGCTGCCCGAAGACGACCCCGATGTTCGTGGCGTTCGCCATGCGGTGCGCGTGCGGGACGATGCCGGCCACGCGCAAGGTTCCCGACGTGGGGACGAGGATGCCAGTGAGCATCTTGATCGTGGTCGACTTGCCGGCCCCGTTGGGACCGATGTAGCCGACGAGCTCGCCCGGCTCCAGCGCGAAGTTGACGTCGTCGACGGCGACCTTCTCGACGTACGTGCGCGAGAACAGCGCCCCGATCGCGCCGCCGAGTCCCGGCTGGCGCTCGACCGACCGGAAGACCTTGCGCAGCCCAATCGCCTCGATGATCGCCATGCTCGGCCTGCGGATTCCGCGCGAACCCGACGCGGCCTTTACGATTCGGAGAGGGAGCGCATTGCGGCGAGGGGAACTGCCGCCGTACCAACGAGCGTTGGGGTGATAGATTCGATGCCTTCAGGCACCGGATCGAGTCTGACTACGAGAGGGGGTGAGATACAAATGGCTGCTAAGAAGAAAGCTCCGAAGAAGAAACCGTCGAAGAAGGGCAAGAAGTAACCCTTTCCCGATCTAGATAGAACGCGAACTCTCAGTCATCATCCATCTCGATATTGCGCGGTCGGCAACGACCGCGCTTTTTTTCATGCGGGCGCGAGCGAGTACGCACGCACGGCCAGCCGCTCGAGGTTCGCGGGCATCGCTTCGCCGATGCGCTGCGCGGCTCGCCGCAGCAGCAGCCCGGCCAGCGGTCCGGCGATTCCGACGGTCTGCACGATCGTCGTTCCGCCGGCTTCGGGGCTGAGCTCCCAGCGCAGCCGCAGCGTCGCGACCGGTCCGAACCGCAAAGCGAGGGCGAGGAGCCGTCCCCGCTCGACCGCTTCGATGCGAAAGGCCGTCTGCGGCTTGCCCTTCGGCTTCATCGTCAGCAGGCCGCCCGGCTCGAGCGCGCCTTCGATCGTCATCCAGTCGACGCCGCCGTGCCACAGCGACCAGCGCCGGCCGTCGACGAGCACGTCCCAGACGTCGTGCGGCGCCGCGGCCGAACTCGCTCCGGCGGTCCGCTCCCAGGTCATCGCGAAGGCTCTTCCATGGACGAGCCCCAGAACCCGATCGTCGCCATGGCGGAGAAGATCCGCGCGCGCCGCGATCTCGGCGCTGCGATCGACTCCGCGACGGCCGGCCCCGCCCCGCCGCGCGCCGACGACGCGGCCGGCCGCTTCGCCGCGCTGAGCGACGTGCTCGCGGTCGGCGTGAAGCGGCTGAACTCGATCCTCGGCGCCCGCACCGGCGTGACGATCGTGCGGCTGGAGAACCCGCCCCGGGTCCGGCTGCGCTTTCGCGACAAGCGAATCGCGCTCGACCTGGACATCGCACGGCAGCTCGTCGTCGTGAGCGGGGGCGGGCTGGACGGCGAGTACCAGTTCGTCGGCGCGGACGTCCCCGCGCTGATGAACCTCTCGAAGTTTTCCACCGACGCGGGGTACCGCGACGCGCTGACGGGCTCGGACTTCCTCAAGACGATCGCCGCGGACGCGCAGATCCCGCGGCCCGCGCATTTGGACGAGCCGGGGCCGATGCGGTTTTGAGCGTGTTCTTCGCGGCGAGGTAGCGCGCGACCAGCGCGCGCGACGGGCACATCGTCACCGGGCAGCGGCCGCACTGTGGGATGGGGGCTTTGCAGATCTCCCGGCCGTGCAGGATGAGCCAGTGGTGCGCGTGACGCCACTTCTCGCGCGGCACGAGCTTGGTGACGTCCTCTTCCACGCCGCGCGGAGTCGCGCCGAGAGTCAGCCCAAGACGGTGCGCGACGCGGAACACGTGCGTGTCCACGGCGAACGCCGCTTCCTCGAACGCGACCGACATCACGACGTTGGCCGTCTTGCGGCCCACGCCGCGCAGCGCTTCGAGCGACTCACGGTCGCTCGGCACCGCGCCGCCGTGCTCGGCGACGAGCCCCTGCGCGGCCGAGATGATGCTCTTGGTCTTCTGCCGGAAAAAACCGCACGACTTGATGATCCGCTCGACGTCCGCCGGATCGGCGTTCGCCAGCGCGCGTGCGTCCGGATACGTCGCGAACAGGTGCGGCGTCGTGAGGTTGACCCGCGCGTCGGTGCACTGCGCGCTCAGGATCACCGCGACGAGCAGCTCGAACGGGTTCGTGTACTCCAGCGCCGTGACGGCGTGCGGATAGGTACGTTCGAGGATCGCGAGCTCATCGGCCGCGACGGCGCGCGTCACCCTGCGCTTCGGAAACGGGATGGCCACGGGGCGGAACCTTCGGGCCCGCGCCGCGAATCCTGTCTCGCATGCCGTTCCTCAAGCAGAAAGACCCGTCTGTGCCGCCGGGTCAGACCGTCACCGAAGGTTTCCCCGTGCTGCACGTCGGCGACGTCCCGCACATCGATCCGGCGACGTGGCAGCTGCGCGTGTTCGGCGCGGTCGAGCGCCCCTTCGAGCTGTCGTACGAGGAGCTGCGCGCGCTGCCGGCTTCGGAATATCGCGGCGACATCCACTGCGTGACGCGCTGGAGCAAGAAGAACACGTACTGGATCGGCGTGCGTTTCGCGGCGCTCGTCGAGCGCGCGCAGCCGCACGCATCCGCCAAGTTCGTGGTGCAGCACGCCGACAACGACTACACGACGAACCTTCCGCTGGACGTCATGCTCGGCGACGACGTGCTCGTCGCGTACGAGTTCGACGGGAAACCGGTCGAGCCGATCCACGGCGGTCCGGTCCGCATGGTCGTGCCGAAGAAGTATTTCTGGAAGAGTGCCAAGTGGCTGCACGGCATCGAGTTCCGCGACGCCGACCAGAAGGGCTTCTGGGAAGTGCGCGGTTACAACAACGACGCCGATCCGTGGAAGGAAGAGCGCTACGCCGACCTGCCCGCGTGGTTCGGGTAGCGCCCTACGGAACTTACAGCGTGTCGAACGTTCCGACCAGCGCGGCGCCCGCGTTGCACTGCACGCCGGACAGCGCTGCGACGGCCGCAGACCAAACGCAATCCTACCCGCGCGCGTTCGCAGCAAACGCGTTGCGATGCGGCGCAGATTACTTTACGCTGGTTTCTAGCTGAGCCGAATACAAGCGGCGACGCGCGTCACGATGCCGTCGCGCACGAGCGCGTCGACAACGCCAGGTATCTCGTGCAAGCGATCGGCGGGAACGCTCGCTGAGAGATCGTGTTGCAATGCTTCGACGGCGAGCGACTCGCGAGCCGGAACGTCGCGCAAGCGGTCGATGATCCGCCCGCGCAAAAAGCGCGTCGTGCGCTCGAACGGCACGGCGTTTTGCGGCGCCTTGCGCGTTGCATGCGCGTGCGCGCGCTCCGCGAGAACGGCCGGATCGACGGGCGCCGCGGCGCATCCGTCGCGCAGCGGGCACACCAAACATCGCGCCGCGCGCGCCGTGCAGATCGTCGCGCCGAGATCCATCATCGCGGAGTTCCAGTCGTGCGCTGCGCCGCGCGGCACGGCCGCGAGCGCGAGCGTGTCCAGCGCACGGTCATCGGCGAGCGGCGGATGCTCCAAACCGAAGGTGACGCGATGGATCACACGCCGCAGGTTCACGTCGACCGCGGCGTCGTCGAGCTCGAACGCGAACGCGCGCAGCGCCGACGCGGTGTACGCGCCGATTCCCGGCAGCGCACGCAGCGCGGTCGTGTCGCGCGGGAGCTGACCGCCGTGGCGCTCGACGACCGCGCGCGCAAGCGCGTGCAGCCGCATCGCGCGGCTGTTGTAGCCCAGCCCGCGCCACGCGCGCACGATGTCGCCGGCGTCGGCCGCGGCGAGCGCCGCGAGCGTCGGAAAGCGCGCTAGAAACGCTTCGTAGAGCGGGATGACGCGCTCGACTTGCGTCTGCTGCAGCATCGACTCGCTTACGACGATGCGGTATGGATCGCGCGTCGCGCGCCACGGCAAGTGCGTGCGGCCGTGGCGCGCGTACCACGCGAGGAGCGCCGCCGAGGGGAACATGGTCAGCGTGCGGCCTCGCCGATGCGGCGAATCCCTTCTTCGATCGCGTCGCGCGGCACGGGCGTGAGCGCGAGGCGAAAGTTGTGGTCGCCGCCCGACTGCGCGAAGAAGGCTTCCCCGAACAGGAACGACGCGCCGCGCCGCTCGGCGTTGGCAAGCAGCGCTCGCGCGCGCGTCTCGCGCGGCGACGACGCCCACAGATAATAGCCGCCGCCGTGCGTCGGCACGCGCATCGCCGCCGGCCAGTGGCGCTCGATGGCGGCGTGCGCGAGCGCACGCCGCCGCCCAAGCTCCGTGCGCAGCGCGCCGAGGTGCGCGTCGTACGCGCGTTCCAAATAGTCCGCGACACCGGCTTGGATGTACATTGACGTCGCCATGTCGTACGACTGCTTGCGCAGCAGCAGCCGGTCGTAGATGGTGCGCGGCGCGACGAGCCAGCCCAATCGCAGCGACGGCGCGATCGTCTTCGAGAACGACGACAGGTAGATGACGTAGTCGGCGTCGCGCGCGAGCAGCGGCGGCAGCGCAGGCGCGGCGAGCTCGCCGTAGGGATCGTCTTCCACCAGCGGCACGCCGTGGCGCTTCGCGAGCGTCACCAAGCGCTCGCGCCGGTCGGCGTTCATCGTCACGCCGGTGGGATTGTGCACCGACGGCATCGTGTAGATGAAGCGCGGGCGCCGCGTGCGCAAGATGGCCTCGACGTGATCGACGCGCATCCCGTCCTCGTCGACGGGCACCGTGATGGCGCGCAAGCCGGCGATCTGAAAGATCTGCAGCGCGCCGGGATACGTCGGCGCCTCGACGACGATCTCGTCGCCCGGCTCGGCGAGCGAGTGCGCCACCAGCGAGATCCCCTGCGTGGACCCCGTGAGCACGAGCACGTCGCGCATGTCCACGTTGCAGCCGCGCGCGCGCATTCGCGCGGCGATCGCTTCGCGCAGCGGGCCGTAACCTTCGCTGTCGCCGTATGTCAGCACGAAGTTCACGTCGCCGCCGGCACGCGCGAACGACCGCGCCAAGGCGGCCAGCGGCGACGGTTCGGCGGGCGGCACGCCTTGCACGAACGCGATCGAGTCGCCGTGCTCGCTCGCCGCGAGCTCGCCCAGGACGGACGGGAACTGGCCGACCCGCCACGGCGGCAGCGTCACCCACCACGGAACGCCGGGCGAGCGCTCAGGGCGGCCGCCGTCGAGCGATGCGACCCGCGAGCCCGAGCCGACCCGCTGCGCGATCAAACCGTCCGCGGCCAGGTCGCGATAGGCGTGCACCACGGTCGAGCGGTTGACCGCGAGGCGCTCGGCAAGGGTGCGCTCGGGCGGCAGGCGGGTGCCCTCCGGGAGCGCACCGGCCAAGATACCCTCACGCAGCCGCTCGTAGATCTGGCGGTAGATCGGAACGATGCTGGCGCGGTCGACGTCCAGCGAAAGCTCCGGCCATGCGGTGGCCATAGCCATCCATTCCGCACAGCGAGCCCGCCAATCCCCCCGGCGGCGCCGTTCAATTCGCGAATTGGATGGCAAGGTCTCGAGCTTGGCGGACGGAGGTCGGCTCGGCGCGCGCTAACATAGGCGGACCGAGCCCGTCCGAAGGACCGCCATGATCGACACGTCCATCGAAGCCGCCCTCGCCACCAACGGCGCCGCCGGAAAACCCGGGGCTCAACCCGACCCGCAGGAGACGCGCGAGTGGCTCGACGCGCTCGACGGCGTCATCGAGGCGGAGGGCGCCGGGCGCGCGAGCGAGCTGGTGCGCGCGATCGTCGAACGCGCCGCGACGCGCGGCGTCCGCACGCCGGCCGCGCAGACGACGCCGTACGTCAACACGATCCCGGTCGATCAGCAGGCGCCGTACCCCGGTGACCACGACATCGAGGAACGGCTGCGGCACTACATCCGCTGGAACGCGATGGCGATGGTCGTGCGCGCGCAGAAGGACCACAGCGAGCTGGGCGGCCACGTCGCGACGTTCTCGTCGGCGGCGACGCTGTACGACGTCGGCTTCAACCATTTCTGGCGCGGGCCGACGCACGCCAACGGCGGCGACCTCGTGTACTTCCAAGGGCATTCGTCGCCCGGGATCTACTCGCGCGCGTTCATCGAAGGCCGCATCACCGAAGAGCAGGTCGACAACTTCCGGCGCGAGGTCGACGGCAAGGGGCTTTCGTCGTATCCGCACCCGTGGCTGATGCCCGACTTCTGGCAGTTCGCGACGGTGTCGATGGGACTCGGTTCGCTGCAGGCCGCGTACCAAGCGCGCTACATGCGCTATCTGCACGATCGCGGGCTTTCCGAGGCGGCGGATCGGAAAGTGTGGGCGTTCCTGGGCGACGGCGAGATCGACGAGCCCGAATCGCTCGCGGGGCTCGCGATGGCGGCGCGCGAGAAGCTCGACAACTTGATCTTCGTCGTGAACTGCAACTTGCAGCGGCTCGACGGGCCCGTCCGCGGCAACGGCAAGATCATCCAGGAGCTCGAAGGCGTGTTCCGCGGTGCGGGATGGAACGTGATCAAAGTGATCTGGGGCTCGCGCTGGGATCCGCTGCTCGCCGCCGATCACACGGGCATGCTCGTCAAGGTGATGAGCGAGACGCTCGACGGTGATTACCAAACGCTCAAGTCGCGCGACGGCAACTACGTGCGCGAACACTTCTTCGGCAAGTATCCCGAGACGCGCGCGCTCGTCGAGCGCATGACCGACGACGAAGTGTGGGCCCTCAACCGCGGGGGCCACGACCCGTACAAAGTCTACGCGGCGTACAAGGCGGCGACGGAACACAAAGGCGCGCCGACCGTCATTCTCGCCAAGACGATCAAAGGCTACGGGATGGGCTCCGCCGGCGAAGGGATGAACATCGCGCACCAGCAGAAAAAACTGCTGATCGAGCAGCTCCGCTCGTTCCGCGACCGCTTCTCGATCCCGGTCTCCGACCGCGACCTCGAAAACGTGCCGCTCATCAAGCCGGCGCCGGATTCGCGCGAGGCGAATTATCTGCGCGATCGCATCGCGAAGCTCGGTTCGGTGCCCACGCGACGCCGCAACGTGGAAGCGCCGCTCGCCGCGCCGGAGCGCAAGGCGTTCGCCGCGCTGCTCGAGTCGACGGGCGAGCGCGAGATCTCCACGACGATGGCGTTCGTGCGCTCGCTCTCGACGATCTTGCGCGACAAGACGGTCGGGCCGCGCGTCGTTCCCATCGTCGCGGACGAATCGCGCACGTTCGGCATGGAAGGGATGTTCCGCCAGCTCGGCATCTACTCGACCGTCGGGCAGTTGTACCGCCCGCAAGACGCCGATCAGCTGATGTGGTATCGCGAGGACAAGGCGGGACAGATCCTCCAGGAAGGGATCACCGAAGCGGGCGCGATGTGCTCGTGGATCGCGGCCGGGACGTCGTACTCGACGCACGGCGTGCAGACGCTGCCGTTCTACATCTTCTATTCGATGTTCGGTTTCCAGCGCATCGGCGATCTCGCGTGGGCGGCCGGCGACATGCGCACGCGCGGCTTTCTTCTCGGCGGAACGTCCGGCCGCACGACGCTCAACGGCGAAGGACTGCAGCACGAGGACGGTCACTCGCACCTCTTCGCGGCGTCGATCCCGAACTGCGTTCCGTACGACCCGACGTACGCGTACGAGGTCGCGACGATCGTGCAGGACGGCGTGCGCCGCATGCTCGCCGAGCAGGAAGACGTCTACTACTACATCACGCTGCTCAACGAGAACTACCAGCATCCCGCGCTGCCCGCCGGCGTCGAAGACGGCATCCTGCGCGGGCTGTATCTGCTGCGCGACGGCGGCGCCGCGAAACAAAAACAACCGCGCGTGCAGCTGATGGGCAGCGGCGCGATCCTGCGCGAGGTGCTCGCGGCGGCCGACCTGCTGCGCGACGACTTCGGCGTGGTCGCCGACGTGTGGAGCGCGACGAGCTTCACGCTGCTGCACCGCGACGGCGAGGCGGCGGCACGCTGGAACCTGCTGCATCCGGCCGAGCCGCCCAAACGCGCGTACGTCGCGGAACAGCTCGACGGGCACGACGGTCCGGTGGTCGCCGCGACCGATTACGTCAAGACGTTTGCCGAGCAGATTCGCCCGTTCGTGGAGCGGCGGTTCCACGCGCTGGGGACCGACGGGTTCGGGCGCAGCGACACGCGCAAACAGCTGCGCGCGTTCTTCGAGGTCGACCGCCGATGGATCGCGCTGGCCGCGCTCAACGCGCTCGCCGCCGACGGGACGATCGACCGCGCGAAAGCCGCCGAAGCGATCGCGAAGTACGAGCTCGACCCGAACAAGCCCGAGCCGACGACGGTATAGTAGCGATGGCGCAGATCGAGCTGACCGTTCCCGACCTCGGCGGCTTCAACGACATCCCGGTGATCGAAGTGCTCGTCGCGCCCGGTGAGACCGTGGCGAAAGACGCGCCGCTCGTGACGCTGGAGTCGGACAAGGCGACGATGGAAGTCCCCGCGTCCGCCGGCGGCGTGGTCAAAGAGCTACGCGTCAAGATCGGCGACAAAGTATCGCAAGGCTCGGTCCTCGCGACGATCGAGGCCGTCGAGTCCAAGCCCTCGCCGGCGCCGGCGCCCGAAGCGGTGGCAAAAGACGGCGGCGCAACCGTCCCGCCGCCGGCGAAGCCGACCGTCGAGACGACCGAGAAGATCGTCGAGCTCGTCGTCCCCGACATCGGCGACTTCACGGAGATCCCCGTGATCGAAGTGCTCGTCGCGCCGGGCGACACCATCGCGAAAGAATCGGCGCTGGTCACGCTCGAGTCCGACAAAGCGACGATGGAAGTCCCCGCTTCAACGGGCGGTGTGCTGCGCGACGTACGCGTGAAGGTGGGCGACAAGGTTTCAAAAGGCACGGTCATCGCGACCGTGACGACCACAGCCGCCGCAGCACCGGCGCCGGTGGTTTCGCCCGCGCCGGCTGCCGCGCCCGCGCCGGCTGCCGCGCCCGCGGCGGCGCCGGCGAGCGGTGCGTCCACGAACGGTGTCGCGGGCGCCGCGGTGCATGCGTCGCCGGCGATCCGGCGTTTCGCGCGTGAGCTCGGCGTCGATCTCGGCCGCGTGCACGGCAGCGGCCCGAACGGGCGCATCACGCGCGACGACGTGCAAGGTTTCGTCAAGACCGCGATCGCATCGCCGGCGGCGGGCGGCGTGCACGCCGGCGCGACGAGCGGATTCGGGCTGGGACTACCGCCGTGGCCGAGCGTCGACTTCGCGAAGTTCGGCCCCGTCGAGCGCGTCGCGCTGACGCGCATCCAGAAGATCAGCGGCCCCGTGCTGGCACGCAACTGGGTGATGATCCCGCACGTCACGCAGAACGAAGACGCCGACGTGACGGAGCTCGAAGCGTTCCGCAAACAGATCAACGGCGAGCGCAAAGACGTCAAGGTGACGATGCTCGCGTTCTTGATGAAGGCGGCGGTCGCGGCGCTCAAGCGCTTCCCGCAGTTCAACGCGTCGCTCGACGGCGACGAGCTGGTGCTCAAGAAATACTATCATCTCGGCTTCGCCGCCGACACGCCGAACGGGCTGCTCGTTCCGGTCATCCGCGACGTCGACAAGAAGGGCGTGATCGACATCGCGCGCGAGACGTCGGAGCTCGCGGCCAAAGCACGCGACGGCAAGCTCGGCCCCGCCGAGATGAGCGGCGCGACGTTCACGATCAGCTCGCTGGGCTCGATCGGCGGCACGACGTTCACGCCGATCATCAACGCGCCCGAAGTCGCGATCCTGGGCGCGTGCAAAGCCGACATCCGCCCCGTGTGGGACGGATCGTCGTTCGTACCGCGGCTGATCCAACCGCTATCGCTCTCGTACGATCACCGCGTGATCGACGGCGCGAACGCGGCGCGCTTCGCGGTCGAGATCAAGAACGCGCTGGCGGATCTGCGCCGCTCGCTCTTGTGAGCGGCGGCGCAGCTAGCGTCTAGCCTCCGCCGGTCCCGCCGGGCACCATCATCGCGTCCTGGAGGAATTGCACCCACGCCGCGCTGGCCTCGGCAGCGGTGGCCATCTTCTTCGCTTTTGCCGCTTCGGCCATCATCGCGTTGTGGTCGAGCTTCATGCAGACGAGCTTCTCGGTGCCCATCGTCGCCGTCATGACGTGCGCCTTTGCCATCGCGTCAGCGGTCGCGGCGACGTCCTTCGCGGTCGCGGGGCGGCAGGCCATTGTCGCCATTTGCCCCGATGCGCCGGCCATGTGGTCGGACGCCGGCGCGTCAGCCGCCAGCGCCGCGACCGGCATCGCCAGAAGCGCAAGCGTCATTGACACGTGCAGGATCGTTGATTTCATCGCGTACCTCGTTGCGGGTGGAAGATGGACGGTGTTTGCGCAATGATGACGCATATCGCCTCGGGCCGTCGGTAAGGCGGCTTACGTGCCCGGAGGACCCGTTGGCCGTCTCGACCTCGCACGTCGTCACCGACATCCCGTTTCGTCTCGACCGCCTGCCGTGGGCGAGGTGGCATTGGATCATCGTCATCGGGCTGGGGATCACGTGGATCCTCGACGGGCTCGAGGTCACGATCGTCGGCACGATCGGCCCGACGCTGACCTCGAAGAACGGGCTCGGGCTCAGCGACGTGCAAGCCACGGCCGCCGGCACGACCTACCTGATCGGCGCCTGCGTGGGCGCCCTCGTGTTCGGCTACCTCGCCGACAAGCTCGGGCGCAAGAAGCTGTTCCTCATCACGCTGTGCTGGTATCTGGTGAGCACGCTGGCCACCGCGTTCGCGTGGGACTTCTGGAGCTTCGCGATCTTTCGCGCGCTCGCGGGCGCGGGGATCGGCGGCGAGTACAGCGCGGTGAACTCCGCGATCGACGAGCTGATCCCGTCGGCGCGGCGCGGCGTCGCCGACATCGCGATCAACGGCTCGTGGTGGATCGGAACGCTGATCGGATCGCTCGTGTCCGTGCCGCTGCTCGACGGGCGGTTCATCGCGCCGTCGCTGGGCTGGCGGCTCGCGTTCGGCTTGGGCGCGTTTCTCGCGATCGCGGTGCTCGTGGTACGGCGTGGCATCCCGGAGAGCCCGCGCTGGCTGCTGACCCACGGCCGCCACGACGAAGCGGAGACCATCGTCACCGGCATCGAGCACGAGATCGAGCGCGAGACGCGCGCGCAGCTCCCGCCGCCGGTCGACCGGACGCTCACGTTCGACGCGTCGCGCAAACACGGCATGCTCGACACGGTGATCGCGATGGCGAAGACGTACCCGCGGCGGACGGTGCTCGTCATGACGCTGATGATCACGCAGGCGTTTCTGTACAACGCCGTGTTCTTCACGCAAGGGCTCACGCTGACGACGTTCTTCGGCGTGGCGCCCGGCGACGTCGGCCTGTACATCATCCCGTTCGCGATCGGCAACTTCGCGGGCGCGCTGATCCTCGGACACTTCTTCGACGTCGTCGGGCGCAAGATCATGATCTCCGGGTGCTACATCGTGAGCGGCGTCCTGCTGATCGCCACGACGGTCCTGTTCCTGCACCACGACCTCACCGCGACGTCCATCGCGCTGTGCTGGTCGGCGATGTTCTTCTTCGCCAGCGCGGGAGCGAGCGCGGCCTATCTGACGGTGAGCGAGATCTTCCCGCTCGAGACGCGCGCCGCCGCGATCGCGGTCGTGTACGCCGTCGGCACGCTCGTGGGCGGCGCCGTCGCGCCGCTGGTCTACGGGCATCTGATCGCGAGCCACCAGCCGCGGATGCTCGCGGCCGGCTGGCTGTTCGGCGCGGCGCTGATGATCGTGGGCGGGGTCGTCGAGATTGTTTTGGGAATCGACGCCGAACGCAAGTCGCTGGAGGACGTCGCCGCACCATTGACGCTAGCAGCCTGAATTTGCAGAACGATCCGCTCTGGTACCGCGACGCGGTCGTCTACCAGACCCACGTCAAAGCGTTCCAGGACTCCAACGGCGACGGCATCGGCGACGTCGCCGGCTTGACGGCGCGCCTCGACTACCTCGCTGAGCTCGGCGTCACCGCGCTGTGGCTGCTGCCGTTCTTTCCGTCGCCGCAGCGTGACGACGGCTACGACATCTCCGATTACGAAGGCGTGCACCCGTCGTACGGCACGCTCGAGGACGTGCAGCGCCTGGTCGAGGAGGCGCACGTGCGCGGCATCCGCATCATCGCCGAGCTCGTGGTCAACCACACATCCGATCAGCACCCGTGGTTCCAGCGCGCGCGCCGCGCGCCGCGGGATTCGCCCGAGCGCGATTTCTACGTGTGGTCCGACGACGACCGCAAGTTCGCCGGTACGCGCATCATCTTCACGGACACCGAGACGTCGAACTGGGCGTGGGATCCGGTGGCGGGGCAGTATTTCTGGCATCGCTTCTTCTCCCACCAGCCGGATTTGAATTTTCAGAACCACGCGGTGGTCGGCGCGATCGTCGACGCGATGCGCTTCTGGTGCAACGTCGGCGTGGACGGCTTCCGGCTGGACGCGGTGCCGTACCTGTGCGAGCGTGAAGGCACCAACAACGAGAACCTCGAGGAGACGCACGGCGTCATAAAAGTCTTGCGCGCGGCGCTCGAAAAAGAATTCCCCGACCGCATCTTTCTCGCGGAAGCGAATCAGTGGCCGGAGGACCTTTCGTCGTACTTCGGTGCCGGCGACGAGTGCCACATGTGCTTCCACTTCCCGCTGATGCCGCGCTTGTTCATGGCGGTCGCCGACGAAGACCGGTATCCCGTCCACGACATCCTGCGCCAGACGCCGCCGATTCCCGACGGCTGCCAGTGGGCGGTGTTCCTGCGCAACCACGACGAGCTGACGCTCGAGATGGTGAGCGACCGCGAGCGCGAGCGCATGAACGCGGTGTACGCCGTGGAGCCGAAGATGCGCATCAACGTCGGCATCCGGCGCCGGCTCGCGCCGCTGCTCGAGAACGACCGCCGGCGCATCGAGCTGATGAACGGCCTGCTGATGTCGATGCCGGGAACGCCGGTGATCTACTACGGCGACGAGATCGGCATGGGCGACAACTTGTTCCTCAAGGACCGCGACGGCGTGCGCACGCCGATGCAGTGGTCGCCCGATCGTAACGGCGGCTTTTCGAGCACCGAGCCGGTGCGGCTCTATGCGCCCGTGGTCACCGATCCGACGTACGGTTATGCCGCGGTGAACGTCGAGGCGCAGGCCCGCAACGGCAGCTCGCTGCTGAACTACATGCGGCGCATGATCGCGGTGCGCAAGGCCACCAAAGTGTTCGGCCGCGGCACGCTCACGCTGCTCTACCCCGACAACCGCCGTGTGCTGGCGTATCTGCGCGAGCACGAGGGCGAGACGATCGTCGTCGTGGCGAACCTCTCGCACGTCGCGCAGGCCGTGCAGCTCGACCTCAGCCAGTTCGCCGGCCGCACGCCGTTCGAGATGCTCGGCGCTTCGGCGTTCCCGCCGGTCACGACGGCCCCGTACGCGGTCACCCTCGCACCGTACGGCTTCTTCTGGTTCGCGCTGGTGCGCGATCCGCACGAGAGCGCGGCGCCGGTCCGCTCGAGCGCGCTGCCCGAGCTCCCGACGATCGTGGTGCCGCGCTTCGGCGTGGCGTTCGACGCGTTCGCGCGCGCGGTGATCGACAGCGACGTCGTGCCCGTCGCGCTGGGTGCGGCGGAGCACGGGCACGTCATCGACGCGTTCGTGCCCGAGGAGGTCGACCCGTCGCTCGCGTTCATCGTCGTCGGCGAGGGCACGAACCGCACGTCGCTTGTGCTGCGCTTCGTGTGGGATTCGCCGGTGCGCGAAGACGCGCTGGGGCGCGCGCGCAGCGGACCGCGTGAAGGCTGGATCGCGGACGCCGCCTCCGACGCGACGACCGCGCGGCTCGTGGAACGCGCGATGCGCGCCGGCACGGAGCTGCGCGACGACGGGCGCATCACGTTCGCGTGGGAGGGCGATCCGCGCCCGGACGCCGGCACGTCGCAGCGGTTCGGGCACGCTCCCGGCGCGCAGCGCTTCATCCTGGACGACTCGCGGCTGCTGACCATGCACCGCCAGATGCCGCGCGTGCAGAACAGCGCCGTCGCGTTCCTGCGGCACTTGCGCGAGCGTGGTTTCACGCAAGCGCCGGAACTGTTCGGCACCGCGCTCGTCAGCGATCGCAGCGGCGAGACGTGGGTCGCCGTCACGTCGCAGAGCTTCATTCAAAACCCGACCGACATCGATGCGGCGCTGCGCGAGATCCTGCGCACCGGAACGGCCGACGAGCGCCTCGTTCGGACGGCCGAACACGTCGGCGACGCGCTCGCGTCGCTGCACCGCGCGCTGGCCACGCCCGGCAGCGACCCGACGTTCGGGACGCGCCCGCTCACGCTGGACGACGCGGCCGGCTGGCGCCGCGCGGCGCACGACGACCTCGACGCGATCGCCGCCGCGGGCGGCGCGAACGTCATCGCGGAACGCGAACAGATCGCGGCGGCCATCGACGCCCTGCCGAGCGCGCTCGACGCCGCGTCGGCGCGCGCGCACGGCCGCCTGACGCTGGGCCGCGTGCTCCTCGTCGACGGCGTTCCCGTGTTCGTCGGCTTCGGCGAAGCGCTCGCGCGGCGTTCCTCACCGCTCAAGGACGTCGCGCTGCTGGCCCGCTCGTTCGACGCCGTGACGCGGGAGGCGATCCAGGCGACCGCATTCGATCCGACCGCCGACCGCGGCATGACGCGCGTGACGATGCTCGAGCTGACGGCGCGCGTTCGCGAGGCGTTTCTCGCCCGCTACGCGGCGAGCGCGAGCGATCTCGCGACGATGCCGCGCGACCCGGCGCAGCGGGACGCGCTGATCCGGTTCTTTCGCCTGCAAACGGCACTGCGCGACGTGCGCGACGCGCTGCCGGGACACCCCAGCGCGCTGGGCGCCGCGATCGACGCGCTGCGCGCCGAAGTCGCGGCACCGCCGGCGTGATTCGTCATGCGCACGCGATGCCGTTCGGTGCGGACGTGCGCGATGAGGGCGTCGCGTTCCGGTTGTGGGCGCCCTCGCGCGAGCGCGCCGCCGTGATCGTCGACGGCGCCGAGTACGCGCTGGAGCCGCGCGCCGCCGGCTGGTTCGAGCGCACCGTCGAGGACGCGCGCGCCGGCTCGCGCTACGCGTTCGCGTTTCCGGGCATCGGCGTGCGCGTACCCGATCCGGCGTCGCGTTTCCAGCCGGACGGCGTGCACGCGCCCAGCGAGGTGGTCGATCCGCGCGCGTACGCCTGGCAGCAGACCGGTTGGCGCGGGCGCGCGTGGCACGAGATCGTGCTGTACGAGCTGCACGTCGGCACGTTCACGCCCGAAGGGACGTACGCCGCGGCGACCGCGCGGCTCGACGATCTCGTCGATCTCGGCGTGACGGCGGTCGAGCTGATGCCGCTCGCGCAGCCCGCCGGCGATCGCAACTGGGGCTATGACGGCGTGCTGCCGTTCGCGCCGCAGCGCGCGTACGGGACGCCCGCCGAGCTCAAGGCGTTCGTCGACGCGGCGCACGCGCGCGGGCTGTGCGTCTTCCTGGACGTCGTCTACAACCACTTCGGGCCCGAAGGCAACTACCTGCGCACGTTCGCCGAGCCGTTCTTCACCGAACGCCATCACACGCCGTGGGGCGCCGCGATCAACGTCGGCGCGCACGACGCCGAGGTCGTGCGCGAGTTCTTCGTGCAGAACTCGCTGTACTGGCTGCGCGAGTACCGCTTCGACGGCTTGCGCTACGACGCCGTGCACGAGATCCGCGACGATGCGCCGCGGCCGTTCCTCGACGAGCTCGCGGCGCGGGTGCGCGCCGGGGTCGAGGCCGGCCGCGAGATCCACCTCGTGCTCGAGAACGACGCGAACGAAGCACGTTGGCTCGGCCGCTACGACGCGCAGTGGAACGACGACGCGCACCACGCATTCCACGTGCTCGCGACGGGCGAGCGCGACGGGTATTACCGCGACTACGCGCGCGAGCCGGCGCGGCTGCTGGCGCGCGCGCTCGCCGAGGGCTTCGCGTATCAAGGCGAACCGTCGGAGCATCGCGGCGGCGCGGCGCGCGGCGAGCCCAGCGCGGCGCTGCCGTCAACTGCGTTCGTCGACTTCCTGCAGAACCACGACCAGATCGGCAACCGTCCGTTCGGCGAACGCCTCGCCGCGCTCGCGTCCGGCGACGCGCTGCGCGCGGTCACCGCCGTGCTGCTGCTCGCGCCGGCGATCCCGCTGCTGTTCATGGGCGAGGAGTGGGCGGCGTCGACGCCGTTCTTGTTCTTCGCCGACTTCGGTGCCGAGCTCGCGCTCGCGGTGACCGAAGGCCGCCGCCGCGAGTTCGCCGCGTGGTCCGCGTTCGCCGATCCGGCGACGCGCGACCGCATCCCGGATCCGCAAGACCCTGCGACGATGCGCGCCTCGGTGCTGCGCTGGGACGAGCGTGCGCACCCGCGGCACGCGGCGATGCTCGCGCTGCACCGCGAGCTGCTCGCGTTGCGCGCCCGGCTGATCGTGCCGCGGCTGGCAGGCGGCGCGCACGGCGACGGCTATCAGATGCTCGGCGCGACGGCGTTTCGGGTGGCGTGGCGCTTGGGCGACGGCTCGCATCTCACGCTCGTCGCGAACCTCGGCGCGCAGCCGGCGATCGCGACGTACGCTGCCGGCGGCGCGCGCATCTTCGCGCTCGGCGACGTCCCCGCGAGCGCGGTCGCCGCGGCGCTCCCGCCGTGGAGCGCCGGCTGGTTCATCGCGTCGTGACGCCGCGCGCAACGTACCGGCTGCAATTCCACGCGGGCTTTCGCTTCGCCGACGCGACCGCGCTCGTGCCGTACCTCGCGTCGCTGGGGATCTCGCACGTGTACGCGTCGCCGTACCTGCGCGCGCGGGCCGGCTCCACGCACGGCTACGACATCGTCGACCATGCGTCGCTCAATCCGGAGATCGGCACGCCCGAAGACTACCGCACGTTCGTCGACACGCTGCGCGCGCACGGCATGGGTCACATCCTCGACTTCGTTCCGAACCACATGGCCGTCGGCGGGGACGACAACGCGTGGTGGCTCGACCTGCTCGCGTGGGGCGAGGACTCGCACTACGCCGACTACTTCGACGTTGATTGGAAGCCGCTGCGCGCGGAGCTGCGCGGCAAGGTGCTGCTTCCGTTCTTGGGCGCGCAGTACGGCGACGTGCTCGACGCCGGCGAGCTGCGCTGGGAGTACGCGGACGGCGGCTTCGCGCTGCGCTACCACGAGCACCGCCTGCCGCTGGCGCCGCCGACGTACGCGCTCGCGCTCGCCGGCGCGGAGCCCGCGTCGCTCGCGTCGTTCGCGCCCCTGTTCGCGACGCTCGACACGATGCTCGACCACGTCGCGCGCCGCGCGGCGGCCGCGTCGCTGCGCCGCCTGCTCGGCGAAACGGAGCCGGACAATGCGCGCGCGCACGCCGCGCGGCTCGACGCGGCGCGCACGACGACGGCGGGCAAAGCGCTGATCGAGCGCGTCGTCGACGTGCAGCACTGGCGCCCCGCATCGTGGAAGGTGGCCGCCGAGGAGATCAACTACCGGCGTTTCTTCGACATCAACGCGCTTGCGGCGATGCGCATGGAGAACGCGAACTGCTTCGGCGACGCGCACCGGCTGGTGTTCGAACTGATCGCGCGCGGCGACATCGACGGACTGCGGCTGGACCACGTCGACGGCATGTTCGACCCGATCGGCTACTGCGAGCTGCTGTGCTCGCGGGCCGAGCTGCTGAACCAGCCCATGTATCTCGTCATCGAGAAGATTCTCGCGCCGAACCAGGAGCTGCTGGGGCGCTGGCACGTCGACGGCACGACGGGCTACGAGTTCATGAACGCGGTCACGGGACTCGCGGTCGACGGCCGCAACGCGCGGGCCATCGACTCCGTCTACCGCCGCTTCGCACGCGACGCGACGCCGTTCGCCGAGGTGGCGCATGCCGCCAAGAAGTTCGTGTTGGAAACGGCCCTGTCGGCGGAGCTGAACGTGCTCGCGCTGCGGCTCGACCGCATCGCGCAGCGCGATCCGCGCACGCGCGACTTCACGCTGGGCGCGCTGCGCCGCGTGCTGGTCGAGGCGATCGCGGCGTTCCCGATCTACCGCACCTACGTGACGGGAGCCGCGGTCGAGGCCGCCGACCGGCTGTTCATCGAGCGCGCCATCGCGATCGCGCGCGCGCGCGACGCGACCGACGAAGGCTCGACCTACGAGTTCTTGCGCCGCGTGCTGCTGACGCAGCATCCCGACGACGCGGTGCGCGAGCGCTACGTCGAGTTCGCGATGCGCTTTCAGCAGCTCACCGCGCCCGTCACCGCCAAAGGCGTCGAGGACACCGCGTTCTACCGTTCGATGCGGCTCGTCGCGCTGAACGAGGTGGGCGGCGATCCCGCGCAGTTCGGCACGGCGCCCGCCGACTTCCACCGCCAGAACGCGCGCCGCGCGGCGCACCATCCGCACGCGATGCTCGCGACCGCGACCCACGACATGAAGCGCGGCGAGGACGTGCGCGCCCGCATCGCGGCGATCTCCGAGGTCCCCGATCAGTGGCGGCGCGCGCTCGCGCGCTGGTCGCGGCTCAACCGCAAGCATCGCGGCATCGTGACGCCGCTCGGCGAGTACCTGCTGTATCAGACGATCCTGGGCGCATGGCCCGCCGCGCTGCTCGCGGCCGAGCTCGATGCGGACGCGCTCGCGGCGTTCGTCGAGCGCATCGTCGCCTACATCGTCAAGGCGGCGCGCGAGGCGAAGCTGCGCACGAGCTGGACGAACCCCGATGCGGTCTACGAACGCGCGCTCGAGGAGTTCACGCGCACGATCCTCGACCCGCAGCGTTCGCCGGAATTCTTCGACAGCGTGCGCACCGGCGCACGCAGCCTCGCCGCGACGGGCGTCACCAACGGGCTCGCGCAAACGGTCCTCAAGGCGACCGCGCCCGGCGTTCCCGACACCTACCAGGGCACCGAGGTGTGGGATCTCAGCCTCGTCGATCCCGACAACCGCCGCCCGGTCGACTTCGCCGCGCGCATCGCGGCGCTGCGCGCGCTCGACGACGCGCTCGAACGCGGCACGCCGCGCGAGGCGCTCGCGCGCGAGCTGCTCGCGGCGTGGCCGGACGGCCGCATCAAGCTGTACGTGCTGGCGACGCTGCTGCGCTATCGCGCCGCCGCGGCCGCCAAGGCGGCCTCCTGGGCCGATCACGCCTACGCGCCGCTCGAAGCGCTCGGCGACAAATCCGCGCACGTCGTCGCGTTCGCGCGCGGCGGCACGCTGGTGATCGTGCCGCGCCTGCCGCGCACGCTTTCCGGCGAGCATCCGCCGCTCGGCGGTGCGGTGTGGGACACGACGGCGCTTGCGCTCGGCCCCGACGGCGCCGCGTGCTATCGCGACGTGCTTACCGGGCGCGTCGTCGCGGCCGTCACGCGCGACGGGCGCCGCGTGCTGCCGCTCGCGGACGCGCTCGCGGTGCTGCCGGTCGCCGTCCTCGAACCGGTCGGAGAAGCGACGGGCTAACCGCGGGCAAGCAGCTTCGCCTTGATCGCTTCGAACTCGGTCTCGGTCAGGCTGCCGCTCGCGCGCATGCGGTCGAGGTCGGCCAGCAGCCGCACGGTGTCGGCGGTATCCGGCGTACCGCCGTCGCCGGCGTCACCGTTTCCGCCGATGGTCACCGTCGACGACGTGATCGTGCGGCTTCCGTCCGCGTTGACGACGGCGGTCTCGCCCTTGGCGAGACCGGCTTGACGCAGCGCTTCGAGCACCGCCGCTTGCACCTGCGGCGCGGCAGCCGCGCTCGCCCCGATCCCGACCGCGCTGCGCGTCGCCGTCCCTGGCCCGTCATCGCCGGTAAAAACGACGTGCTCTCGCTTGAGCGGGTCGACGCGAACGCCGAAGCCGGCGCCGTTATCCGGCGGCGTGAACGTCAGCAGCTTGAGCGACGTTTCGTACGACGCGCCGGCCCCGTCGATGCGCAGGTGAAGCTTCCACTGCGGCACGTTGTTGATCGTCATGCCCGTCATCGTCGCCGAAAGCACCGTCGCGGTGGCCGCCGTGCCCTGGCGGCGAATGCGGTCGTCGGCGGCCCGCCCGCGCAGCGCGCGCAGCGCGAAGAACGCCATGCCCCCGAAAACGACGAGCCAGATGCCACCGACGATGGCGCCCGTCGGCGCCGGCACGAACAGGATGAACCCGAAGGCGCCGACCACGAAGGCGAGACCCATCACGAGGAGCATGACGTAGGTCCAACGCGGGATGGTCTGGTAGCGCATGCCAACCTCCAGAGCGACGGAAGCGGCCCCTTCCGGGCGTAGGCCGGGGGCTCCCGTCCGCGTGAGCGAACACCCGCGAAACCGCTGCTTCCGTCGAGCGGGTCGTGTTTAGCGGTCCCAACTTCGCGCCACGTCCGAATCAGGAGTAATCAAGCACCACATGGCATCGTTTACGGTCGACGCGCTCGTCATCGGGGCCGGCCCCGGCGGCTATCACGCCGCGATCCGGCTCGGCCAGCTCGGCAAAAAGGTCGTGTGCTTCGACCGCGACGAGGTCGGCGGCGTGTGCTTGAACTGGGGCTGCATCCCGACCAAGGCACTGCTGCACGTCGGCGAGATCACACGGCAGATCGACCACGCGGGCGAGCTCGGCCTGAAAGTTCCCAAAGCTGAAGTCGATCGCGAAGGCGTCGCCAAGTTCGCCGACAAGGTCGTCAAGGCCAACGTCGGCGGCGTGAACCAGCTGTTCAAAGCGAACAACGTGGAGTTCGCGTACGGCGACGCGTCGTTCGTCAGCAAGAACGTCGTCTCGCTGAAAAAGAAAGACGGCACGACCGACGAGTACACCGCGCAAGCCGTCGTCGTCGCGACGGGTTCGGCACCGATCGACGTCGGCGCGTGGCCGCACGACGGTGACACGATCATCAACTCCGACGACGCTGTGAAGATCAAGCGCATTCCGAAGAACATGCTGATCGTCGGCGGCGGCGTGATCGGGCTGGAGTTCGCGACCGTCTACACGCGCATGGGCGCGAAGGTGCTCGTCGTGGAGGCGATGCCGCAGCTGCTGACCGGCACGGACCTCGAGATCAGCAAGACCCTCGGCCGCATCCTCAAGAAGCAAGGCATCGAGATCGCGCTCAACACGAAGGTCGAGACGATCGAGAAGACGGGCCCGCAAGCGGCGAAGGTCACCATCAACGGTGAGTTCACCAGCAACAAGCCCGAGACGCGCGAGTTCGATCAGGTGCTCGTCGCGGTCGGCCGCAAGCCGATCACCGACACGCTGAACCTCGCGGCTGCCGGCTTGCAGACCACGGACAAAGGTTTTCTCGAAGTCGACGCGCAGCGCCGCACCAAGGTCGAAGGAATCTACGCCATCGGCGACGTCACCGGTTCGCCGATGCTCGCGCACAAGGCGATGAAAGAAGGCGTTGTCGCGGCCGAGGTGATCGCCGGGGACCGCGCGAGCGCGTTCGACCCGGTCGCGATCCCGAACTGCGTCTACACCGACCCGGAAGTCGCCACGATCGGGCTCTCCGAGGAAGAAGCCAAGGCCGCCGGCTACGACGTGCGCGTCGGCAAGATGAACTTGATCGCATCGGGCCGCGCGCGCACGATGAACGAAACCGACGGGCTCATCAAGCTGATCGGCGACGCGAAGACCGACCTGCTGCTGGGGATGCACATCGTCGCGCCGCAGGCGGAGTCGCTGATCGGCGAAGGCGTGATCGCGCTGGAGATGGGCGCGACGATCGAGGACATCGGCCTGTCGATTCACCCGCACCCGACGCTGACGGAGTCCATCATGGACACCGCGGAGTTCATGCACGGCAAGGCGATCCACATCGTCAACCCCAAACCCGCAAAGCAGCCCGCCGCAGTCTGACCCGCGCGAGGTCCGGCGAGGCAACCGCCGCAGGTCTCGATGCGGTCTTGAACCTCGGTATGGAAAGACGGGCGCGACTGATCGACCTCGGGCGCCGGCGCTACGCGCCGGTGCTCGAACTGCAGCGCGCCGTCCACGCCGCGGTCGCGGAACGCCGAGAGCCCGACACCTGGCTCGTCGTCGAGCACGAGCCCGTGGTCACCTTGGGCCGCAACGCGAAGGAGGCGAACCTCCTGCTCCCGCGGGCGCTGCTCGCGGCGCGCGGGGTCGACGTCGTGGAGATCGAGCGCGGCGGCGACGTGACATACCACGGCCCCGGGCAAGTCGTCGTCTATCCCATCCGCCGGATGGAACGCTTTCGCGAAGTCGTACCGCTGGTATCCGCGCTCGAAAGCGCAGTCACGGGCGCGCTCTATCACTGGGGCATCGCAGCGCAGCCGCGTAGCGAGCACCGCGGCGTGTACGTCGCTGACGACGCGATCTGCGCGATCGGGATCGCGGTCAAGCGCATGACGTCGCTGCACGGGCTCGCGCTCAACGCGAACACGGTGCTGGACTACGACCGCCTCATCACGCCGTGTGGCACGCCGCAGTTCGGCATCACGTCGATCTCCGCGCAAGTCGGGCGCGACGTGTCGTGGGCGGAGGCGCGCGACGTCCTGCTCGACTCGCTCGAAGGCGCGTTCGGCGTGGAGTTCGCGCGCACGACCATCCCGCCGGGGGCGCCGCTGCCGTTCCCGTCGAACCGCATACCGGAATCCGCATGAACACGTTCGATCTCATCACGCCCGAACCACCCAAACGCAAGCCCGAGTGGCTCAAAGTTCGGCTGCCGTCCGGCGAGTCGTACGAGAACGTGCTCGGCGAAGTGCGCCGTCTCGAGCTGCACACCGTGTGCCAAGAGGCGATGTGCCCGAACATCGGCGAGTGCTGGGGCGCCGGTACGGCGACGATCATGATCCTCGGCGACACGTGCACCCGCGGCTGCCATTTCTGCAACGTCAAGACCGGCTCGCCCAAAGGCGAAGTCGACTGGATGGAACCGCTGCGCGTGGCACAAGCGGTCGCGGAGCTGGGCTGGAAATACCTCGTGCTGACGGCGGTCGACCGCGACGATCTCGCCGACGGCGGCGCCGCGATCTTCGCCAACACCGTGCGCATGATCCACAAGAAGGTCCCCGACGCGAAGGTCGAGTGTCTCACCGGCGACTTCGCGGGCGATCTCGCCGCGCTCGACATCGTGCTGGACGCGCAGCCAGAAGTGCTCGCGCACAATCTGGAAACGGTGGATCGGCTCCAGGCCTCGGTGCGCGACCGCCGCGCGAACTACCGCCAGTCGCTGAGCATCCTCGAGCACGCGAAGAAATCCGGCAAGGTGACGTACACGAAGACGTCGCTGATGCTCGGCTTGGGCGAGACCGAAGCGGAGATCGCGCAAGCGATGGACGACGCGCGCGCGATCGGCGTCGACATCTTCACGATGGGCCAGTACCTGCAGCCCACCAAACGCCACCTGAAGGTCGAGGAGTTCGTGACGCCCGCGAAGTTCGCGCGCCTCAAGGCAGTCGGCGACGCGAAGGGCTTCGTGCAAGTCGTTTCGAGCCCGCTGTCACGCAGTTCGTACCACGCCGAACAAGCGTTCAGCTGACCACGACGCCCGAACACCCCGACGGGCTGCCGCTGCCGCGGCGGCGGATCGCGTACCTCGCACTGGCCGTCGCGACGACGATGGCCGTGCTCGACGGTTCCATCGCGAACACCGCGCTGCCGACGATCGCGCGCGACCTCGGCGCGTCGCCGGCCGAGTCGATCTGGGTCGTCAACGGCTTTCAGCTTGCCGTCACGGCGTCGCTGCTCGCGTTCGCGGCACTCGGCCGCCTGCGCGGGCCGGCGCGCGTCTATCGCGTCGGCGTGATCGTGTTCGTCATCGGCTCGCTCGCGTGCGCCGTCGCGCGGACGTTTCCGCTGCTGATCGCGGCGCGCGTCCTGCAAGGTCTCGGTGCATCGGCGATCATGGCGATCTCACCGGCGATCCTGCGCGAGATCTTCCCGCGCGCGCAACTCGGCCGCGCCCTGGGATTCAACGCGCTCGTCGTCGCGACGAGCGCCGCGGCAGGTCCCACGCTAGGCGGCTTCATCCTCGCGGTCCTACCGTGGCCGTGGCTGTTCGCGATCAACGTCCCGTTCGGCGTCGTCAACGTCGTGCTGAACAGCGCGCTCCCGAAAGAGCCGCGCAACCGCGGCTGGCTCGACATGCCCAGCGTCGTCACGAGCGGGCTGGGCTTCGCGCTGACGATCTGGGGATTGGACGGCTTCGCTCGCCACGAACCGGCCTGGACGATCGCGGCGCGCGTGCTGATCGGAGTCGCCGCGGGCGTCGTGTTCGTGCGGCGCCAGTTCACGCTGCCGCATCCGATGATCGCGCTGGACCTCTTCCGCAACCCCGCGTTCTCGGCGGCGAGCGCGACCGGTTTCGCGACGTTCGCAGCGCAAGGATTGGCCTTCGTCGCGCTGCCGTTCTTCTTCCAAGAGGCGCTGGGCCGGACACCGCTGCAGTCGGGGCTGCTGCTCACGTCGTGGCCGCTCGCCGTCGCGGTCGTCGCGCCGTTCGCGGGCCGGCTGTCCGACCGCTTTTCCGTGGGGATCCTCGCCACGGCCGGGCTCGCCGTGTTCACCGCCGGCCTGGCGCTCTACGCGACGCTGCCGGCGAATCCGACCGGCGTCGACATCGTGCTGCGCGGCATCGTGTGCGGGCTCGGGTTCGGGTTCTTCCAGTCGCCCAACAACCGTGAGCTGATCGGCAGCGCGCCGCGCGAAAAGAGCACGAGCGCCTCAGGCCTCCTCGCCGCGATGCGCGTGAGCGGTCAAACGGTCGGCGCGGCGTTCGTCGCGATCGTGTTCGGCGCCTACGGCGCGTCGGTTGCCGCGGGGACGGCATCGCGCATCGTCGTCGCGCACGCCGCGCCGGCGGTGCTCTGGTTGGCGTGCGGATGCGCGGCCGTCGCGACGCTCGCCAGCGCGCTGCGACTGCGCGGGATCACGGCTGGCGCGCCAAGCCGGGACTCGTGAGGTCGAGGTCCGTCGCCTTGACGTAAAGCACGCCGGGATGCGCCTTGCGCACCGTGTCGATGAACTTCGACGCGTCGCCGACCAGCACGATCGTCGGCGCCGTCGACAGCCCCGCGGCGGCGAAACGCGTGACGGCTGACGGTTCGACGGCGTTCAGCGCCGCAGGCCCCGTCGCGAGCGCGTCGAGCGGCAAGCCGGCGAACGCGTTCGCCGCGACGTTGCGCACGAGCCCGCCGATCGTTTCGATCCCGCTCGCCATGCCGCCCAGCAGCGACGTGCGGCGCGCGAGGAGCTCGCCGGCGTTCGCCGGCGCGCTGTTGCCGAGCGATGAGATCGTCGTCAGCATGATGTCCAGCGCTTCGGGCACCTTCGCGTGCTCGACGAGCGTGTTCGCAAGGATGCTGCCCGCATAGCGGCCGGTGACGTACGACGAGCCCGCGCCGTATGAAAGCCCCCGTTTGACGCGAATCTCTTCGTTGAGCCGCCCGGAGTACCCGGACAACACGGCGTTGCTCACCATCGCCGCCGCCCAATCGGCCGAGGTTCGCAGCGGCGCGGCGTGCGCGACGACGATCGCGGTGCGTCCGGCTGCCGGCTGATCGACGACGACGATACGCGGCGCGGCCGCAACGGCGAGCGGCGGCGTCGCGGCGGGTCCGGGCGGTGCGGCCCAGTCCCCGAACGCGGCTTGCGCGAGCGCGAACGCGTCGCCGGGGGCGAGGTCGCCGCCGATGGTAAGGATCGCGCCGTCGGGGCGGTAGTACGCGCGATGATAGGCGACGACGGCGTCGCGATCGATCGCGGCGATCGAACGCGCGGTGCCCGATGCCGGGCGCCCGAACGCGCCGGTGAACAGCGCGCGCTGCGCGACAAGACCGGCCAGCGCCGACGGCGAGCCGCTTTGCAGCGTGATGCTGCTGGTCGCGCGCTGCTTGGCGAGCACGAGCTCCAGCGGCGCGAAGGCCGGCTGGCGCACCGCTTCGGCGAGCAGCGCCAACGCGGCCGGGAAGCGCGCGGTCACGGCGTCGGTCGTGACGTCGGTGCGGTCGTTGCCCGGGCGCGCATCGAGCGTCGCGCCGAGCGCGTCGAGCGCGAACGCGACTTCTTTTGCGGAACGTTTGGCGGTGCCGCGCGTCAGCAGCGACGCCGTGAGCGACGCGACCCCGGGTATCGCGTCGGGATCGGCGACCGCGCCGCCCGGCAGCGTGAGATCGGCGGCGACGAGCGCGCTGCCGGGAACGCGAACGGCAAGCACGCGCAAACCGTTCGGGAGCGTCGTACCGACCGGCGTGGGATACTGCACCGTGCGCGGCGCGCCTGGCGGCGGCGGCGTCGAAACGGCGCCGGGAACGGTCTGGCTCTCCTGCGCGCCCGCCGATACGATCGACGCGAGCACGCCGGCAGCGACGGCAAACGCCGTAAGAACGCGCATCACTTCGTCGCTCCCTGCGCGCCCGCAGTCGCGGCGGTTTGATACGTCACGACCGTGCTGTTCGCGACCGTGAGATACGTGCGCGCGACACGCTGCACGTCGGCGGCGCTCACCGCGCCGTATTCCGCCGCGAGCCGGTTCACCGCACGCGGATCGCCTTGCACCACCGCGGCGCGCACGAGAGCCTGCGCGACGTTGTCGTGTGTCTGCAGCCGACGAACGAGCGTAGCGATCGTCTGCGTCTTCGCCTTGTCGAGCTCGCCGGCCGAAACGGGCTCATCGCGCAACCGCGCGACCTGCGCCTCGAGTGCGGCTTGCAGCTCGCTCGTCGTGTGGCCGGCGCTCGCGATCGCGTAGACGTCGAAGAGGCCTGCCTGCTGCCGGCTGTCCGCATTGGCGATCGCTTGCGACGCGAGCCCGCCGTCGATGATCGCCGTGCGCAGCCGCGAGCTGGGACCCCGGCCGAGCAGCGCTTCCATGACGTCGAGCACCGCGGTGTCCGCCGCCTTCGCGGCCGGAATGTGATACGCGATCAACGTCGCGGGCAGCGGCGCATTCTTGCTCACGTACGAAATGTGCCGCTGCTGCTTCTGCGCCGGCTCGACGATCGTCACACGCGGAATCGCCGCCGACGGCTTGCGCAGCGCGCCGAAGTAGGTGTCGACCCACGCATTGGCCTGCGCCGGGTCCAAATCGCCGACGAGCACCAGCACCGCGTTGTCGGGCCGGTAGAACGTCGTATGAAACGCGATGACGTCGGCGAGGGACGCGGCATTGAGCTGATCGGGATTCCCGATGACGCCGCGCAGGTACGGGTGCTTGATGAACGCGCCGTTGGCGAGCTCGAACACCATGCCGTACGGGCTCGAGAGGATCGACTGATCGTATTCCCCGATGACGACCTTGCGTTCGGTCACGAAGTTCGGCTGGTCGACGGTGAGGTTCGCCATGCGATCCGCCTCGGCCCACAGCAACCGTTCGAGGTGATTCGACGGAACGATCTCGTAGTAGTTCGTGATGTCGTCCGCCGTGTACGCGTTGTTGTAGCCGCCGACGTCCTCGGTGAACCGGTCCATCGACTCGGGCTTCACGTTCGCGGTGCCCTTGAACATGAGGTGCTCGAACAAGTGCGCGAAGCCCGACCGCCCGGCGGGATCGCTCTTCGCCCCGACATCGTAGCCGATGTCGACGGCGACGGTCGGCGTACGATGGTCCTCGGAAATGACGACCCGAAGCCCGTTGGACAGCGTACGCTGCGTGAACGCGATCGGCGCGACGACGATGGGCGCCTGCTGCGCGGCGCCCACCGAGGGCACGACCAGCACGGCGAGCATCGAAAGCACGAGCGCGCGGCGGAACCTATGCATTCTTCCGTACTGCGCGGTCCGCAGCCGAGGCTCCTCGCAGCGCTGCCGCCCGAAACGAGCGCCGGCGCGCGGTTCGTTCGGTTCCCGCGCCGCCCGGGTACCATGCGAGAGATGGAAACAACGGTCGAAGATCTGCGCACGCTGGCGGACACGGGAGCGACGATCCTCAACGTCGGCAAGCACGGGGGCCACCGCGAGATCCGCGGCGCGGTCCGCTACCGTCCCCACGCCCTGCTGACGCCGGACCACCTGGCGATCCCGATCGCGCAAGACAAGCCGGTGATCCTGTACGACGAAAACGGCGACGGCGATCTCACCAAGCAAATCGCCGAAAAACTGAAGGCGAACGGCTTCAAGGACGTCCGCATCCTGCAAGGCGGCTTCGCCGCCTGGGAAAAAGCCGGCGCGCCCACCCAAGAATCAAGCAGAGAACAAGTGGTCCCCCCAACCCGCGCATCCCAAGCGCAAGAGCTGGACCGCCGCATCTAAGCAGACCGGCCCCCGCCACACCCCCGCCGATTTCCCCCAACCAACGCCGATCGAGCGCAGCGACGATCGTGTCGGTCGCCCTCAACGTAAGAGCTAGGCGTACACCCCACGAGCTTTGAGCGACTTCACAACCCGATCGATAGCCACCATATACGCAGCGGTCCGATACGAAATCCCACGCGCAGTCGCAATCTCGCGCAACACGCTAAAGTTGTCGAGCAGTACTTCCCGAAGCCGCTCGTTCACCTCGGACTCTTTCCAGAAGTACCCCTGCCGATCCTGAACCCACTCGAAGTACGACACGGTCACGCCGCCGGCATTCGCCATGATGTCCGGAATCACGACGATCCCGTTCTTGGCGAAGATGTGATCGGCCTCAGGCGTGGTGGGCCCGTTGGCGCCTTCGACGATGAGCTTCGCCTTGATGCGCGACGCGTTGTCGATCGTGAGCACCTTCTCGAGCGCCGCCGGGACGAGCACGTCGCAATCGACCTCGAGCATCGCCTGGTTCGACATCTTCTCGCCGCCGCGGTACCCGTCGAGCGAGTGATGCTCTTGCGCGTACGCGATGGCGCCGTCGAGATCGATCCCGTTCGCGTTGACGTACGCGCCGGTGACGTCGCTGATCCCCAGTATCTTGCAGCCGTGGTCGGCGAACATCTTCGCCGCGATCGACCCGACGTTGCCGAAGCCTTGCACGACGATGCGCGCGCCTTTGGGGTCGATGCCGAGCCGCGCCATCTCGTCGAGCGCGACGATCGACACGCCGCGGCCGGTCGCTTCGACACGGCCGCGCGAACCGCCGATCTCGAGCGGCTTGCCGGTGACGACGCCCGGCGTGTTCTGCCGCACGTGCATCGAGTAGGTGTCCATGATCCACGCCATGTGCTGCGGCGTCGTGTTGACGTCGGGAGCGGGCACGTCTTTGTCGGGGCCGATGACCTCGACCAGCTCCGCGGCGTAGCGCCGCGTGATCCGCTCGATCTCCGCCATGGAGAGCGTGTTGGGATCGCAGGTCACGCCGCCTTTGCCGCCGCCGAAGGGCAGGTCGACGACGGCACACTTCCACGTCATCCAGAACGCGAGCGCGGTGACCTCGTCCAGCGTGACGCCGGGGTGGAAGCGAATGCCGCCCTTGGCCGGCCCGCGCGCGAAGTTGTACTGCACGCGGTACCCGGTGAAGACCTCGATGCCGCCGTTGTCGCGCTGGAACGGGATCGAGAAGATGATCTGCCGGGACGGATGGGTGAGGATCGCCTTGATCCCGGGATCGAGGTTGAGCAGCGCGGCCGCTTCGTTGAAGTATGCGATCGCGTCGCCGAAGACGCTGACCTCACGAACCGCTGTCGTGCCGGTTACGGCTGTGGACATCGAGACAATGGCCTCCTAAGCCGTCCGGGCTCTTTAGGACATTCGGCGAAAACACCTGGCACCGCGTTCGCCATCTGGCGTAGCCGACGCGATACTTTTCGCCCATACGTCATGCCCGGCGAGACGCAGGGACGCTCGCTTGGTCCGAGCAAGCCCCCCGCCATGGAACTGCTCGCTCAGACGACGACTACAACCAGCCCCAACTACGACCAGGCCGCCGGCCTCGCCGCGTTGCTCGGCGGCGGAACCGCCCTGATCTTCTTCCTGATCTTCTTCGTGATCTTGGTCGGGATCTATTACCTGATCATCAAAAAGACGGGCTACAATCCCTGGCTGTCGCTGCTCATCCTGATACCAGGCATCGGCGGCCTCATCATCATCATCATGCTGGCCTTCACCGAGTGGCCGATCCAGCGCGAGGTGCGCGAACTGCGCGTGCGTCTGGGCGGCGGTGGCGGCGGCTATGCTCCGCCCCCGTACGCTCCGGGCCCGGGCGGACCGATCTCGACGACCTAACGCGCGAAAGGCGGCGTCGTCAGACGTTGAAGCGGAACTCGACGACGTCGCCTTCCTGCATCACGTACTCCTTGCCCTCGGAGCGCAGCTTGCCCGCGCTGCGAATCGCGTCCATCGTCTTGTACGCCACGTAGTCGTCGAACGACACGATCTCGGCGCGAATGAAACCGCGCTCGATGTCGGTGTGGATCGTGCCGGCGGCCTGCGGCGCCTTCGTGCCTTTGGCGATCGTCCACGCGCGCGTCTCTTTGGGGCCCGTCGTCAGGAACGTCATGAGGCCGAGCAGCTCGTACGCCTCGACGATCAACCGGTCGAGCCCGCCCGACGTGATGCCGTAGTCGGAACGAAACTCGGCGACGTCGGCGTCGCTCATGCCGGCGAACTCGGACTCGATCTTACCGTTGAACGCGATCGCGCGGCTGTTCTCTTTTTTCGCGTGCGCGAACACCGCCCGCGCCATCGGTCCGGGATCGGTGATCTGCGCCTCGTCGACGTTGGCGACGTAGAGCATCGGCTTCGCGGTGAGCAAGAACGCGTCGCGCGCGATCTCCGCTTCGGGCGAATCCGGCGCGAACGCACGGGCCGGCGTGCCGTTCTCCAGCGCGGCGATCAGATTCTCGAGCGCCGCGAGCTTGGGCGCATCCTTCGGGTTCGCACGCACCTCGCGCTGAAGCTTGTCGCGCCGCTTCTGCAGTGACGCGAGGTCGGCCAGCGACATCTCGATGTTGACGATCTCGATGTCGCGCAACGGATCGGGGTCGCCCTCGACGTGCGTGACGTTCGAGTCTTCGAAACAGCGCACCACCATCGCGACCGCGTCCGTTTCACGGATGTGCGAGAGAAACGCGTTCCCCAGCCCCTGGCCGCTCGACGCGCCGCGGACCAGGCCCGCGATGTCGACGAAGCGCATCGTCGCCGGCACGATCTTCTCGGAGCGGCTGAGGTCGGACAGCACGCCGAGCCGAGGGTCGGGGACGGGCACTTCGCCGATGTTGGGCTCGATGGTCGCGAACGGATAGTTCGCCGCGAGCGCCTGCGCCGAGCGCGTGAGCGCGTTGAAGATGGTGGACTTCCCAACGTTGGGAAGCCCGACGATACCGCACGACAATGCCACGGAGCGCCTTCGTACGCGACACCGCCGGATTCGACCCGCCGCGGGAGTCACCGAACCCAGAGGAGTCCCTACCGAGGCCCCCGGAGTACCATCCGATGCGGCAGATGAAGGTCGACAAGCTGGGAATCGATCTCCTCACGCACGACCCGGTCGTCATCCTCAAGGATCTCGAAGGCAAGCGCTACCTCCCGATCCTGATCGGCCCGTTCGAGGCGACCGCGATCGCGCTGGCGCTCGAGGGGACCGCGGTGCCGCGCCCGCTGTCGCACGACCTCATGCGCACGCTGCTCGAATCGCTCTCCGCGAAGCTCGAGCAGATCATCATCCACGACATCAAGGACTCGACGTTCTTCGCCAAGCTGATCGTGCGCACGAACGGCGAGGTTCAGGAGATCGACGCCCGCCCGTCCGACGGCATCGCGCTCGCGCTTCGCATGCAAGCGCCGATCTTCGTCAGCGACAAGATCGCGCTCGAGGAAACCGTCCCGGACAAGGCCGGCGACGGCGAAGACCCCACCAAGTTCAAGAAGTTCATCGACGAGCTCAAACCGTCGGACTTTTTAGACTAGCCTTTATCCGTCAAAGCTGAAGCTTTGCCGGCTAAAGGCGCGCCCTGCGGGCGCTAAAGGCGCAACCGGGCCCGCGTCAAATCTTGCGCGTCGCAATGTACACGACGGACGAACGTGCCGACATCGGCGTCTACGGCGGGTCTGGGTTCTACTCGCTGATCGAGAACCCGCGCGAGATCTGGGTGGAGACTCCCTACGGCCTGCCGTCGGACAAGATCGCGCTCGGCGAGATCGCGGGCAAGAAGGTGGCGTTCCTGCCGCGCCACGGCAAGGATCACCGCTATCCACCGCAAGCGATCAACTATCGCGCCAACGCCTATGCGATGAAGGCGCTCGGCGTCACGCGCATCATCGGGCCAACCGCCTGCGGCTCGCTGCAAGCGGGCGTGAAGCCGGGCTCGATGGTCGTCGCGGACCAGATCGTCGACCGCACCACCGGCCGCAAGGACACGTTCTACGACGGCCCGGTCACCACGCACGTGTCCTTTGCCGATCCGTACTGCGCGCAACTGCGACCGCTCGCCGTCGACGCGCTGCGCAGCCTCGACATCGACACGCACGACAAGGGCACGATCGTCGTCATCCAAGGGCCGCGCTTCTCGACGCGCGCGGAGTCGAAGTGGTTCAGCTCGCTGGGCTGGGAGGTCATCAACATGACCAACTATCCCGAGTCCTATCTCGCGCGCGAGCTGGAGATGTGCTACGTGAACATCTCGCTGATCACCGACTACGACGTGGGCCTCGAAGGCGTCACGGGCGTCGAGCCCGTGTCGCACGCCGAAGTGATGAAGGTGTTCGCCAGTAACAACGAGCGCGTGAAGAACGCGATCTTCAAGATCATCGCGGCGATCCCGGCCGAGCGCTCGTGCGCGTGCGGCAGCGCACTCGCCGGCGCGCGAGGCTAGCGCACCGAATGCGACGCGCGCCGGGTCCCGACGTCGACCTCTCGGTGTACGGCAAAGCGGTTCCCCTGCTGCTGCGCAACCCCGCGATCGTCGTCGTGCCGCTGCTCATGGCGGTGATCGGCGTGCTGCTGCAACTGACGATGGCGTCGTACGGCGGCGGTGTCATGGGCAGCCTGACCGGTCAGCTCGCGTCGTTCATCGTGATCCTGCTCGAGCTGTTCGGCCTCGGCGCGGCGTGCATCATTGCGGACGACGCGTGGCGGCACGGGCGCGCGTCGTTCGAGAACGGCTGGGCCGAAGCGCGCGTCCGCGGCGGCGACATCCTGTTCGCGGCGCTCGGCTTCACGCTGCTGCTCACCGTCGCGCAGTACGCGGGATCGCTGATCGGGCCGCTCTCGCTTGCGCTCACGGTGGTCGTGGTCGTCTTCTTGATTTGGACGATCCCGGCGGCGGCGATCGGCGGCGTCCCCGGCGGCGCCGCGATCCAAGTGTCGATCGACCGCGTCCGCGGCGCCCCCCTGGCCGCGGTGATCGCCGCGATCGTCACTGTCGCGCTGCTCGCGGTCGGCGTACGGTTCCTGTCGGCGTACCTCGGGCACTGGCTCTTCCCGCTCATGGGCGGCTCCATCATCCCCGAGCTGCTCGTGAGCGCGCTGCTGCAAGGGATCGCGGTCGGCTACGTTGCGCTGATCCTCGCCAAGACGTACACCGACGCCGCATTCGCCACGCGACGCTGGTAACTCCTGAACGCAGCCGCGTTGCGTCGCTTGCGACGCAATACTAGCGCGATGACGGCGCGAGTGCCATGCGCACCAGATCGGCGACGAGCGGCGGGCTGACGTTCGTTCGCGCGATGCGCTCGGCGTCGCCGATCGCGGCGAGCATCTTCGCGAAGGCCGCAGGCTCGCGGGACGGCAGCGCTGCGAGCCGCGCACGCTGGTCGCGCGCGAGGATCGGTACGCCGTCACCGAGACCGAGCGCGATCCAGTCGCGCGCGAGCGTCTTCACCGTCTCGAGCCCTGCTTCGAGCGTCGGCCGCGTCGCCCAGCCGGTGGCGTCGGCTTCGCCGCCCTGCGCCGCGGCGAAGAACCATTCGACCGCCGCGTCGCGCGTCGCGCCCTCGCCTTCGTCCAGATACGCGAGCGCGCGCGTCACGCTGCCGTTGGCGACGGTGCCCGCGCGCAGCGCGTCGTCGCGATCGATGCCGCGGCGCTCCAGGATGCGCACGACCTCGTCCTCGCTCAGCAGCGGAAACGTCACCTCGACGAGCCGCGAAGCGATCGTCGGCAGGATGCGCCCAACCGCGCTGGTCGTCACGACGAGCACGACGCCGGCGGGCGGCTCCTCGAAGAATTTCAGCAGCGCGTTCGCAGCCGCGAGCGTGAAGTCGGGATCGCCGATGATGAAGACGCGCTTGCCGCCGGCATACGAGTGCATCGACAGCTGGCGCACGAGATCGCGCGCCGTCGCTTCCTCCGCATCGTGAAATCCGCCGCCGTCGCGGTCTCCGATCTTGAGCTGACCTTCAGTGAAGTAGAAGTCGGGGTGCGTGCCCGCTGCGACCTGCGAGCAGCCGCTGCAGACGCCGCACCACCCCAGCAGCGTGCGTTTCGGCGTCACGCAGAGCAGCGAACGCGCAAGCTCGCGCGCAAACGTTTTCTTACCCACACCCTGCGGCCCGGTGAACAAGTAACCGTGCGACAGGGTCGCGGCGGTGAGGTGTTCGAAGAATGCGCGCGGACCCGCGGCGCCGGCGACCTCGAAGTTGCCGTCGATCACTCGCAGCGTGACTCCGTCATGGTAACGTCCCTTCGCGGCGCTGCTCGAGCATCGCCCATGCTCCCGCCGCAACGACATCGGGCGGCTGCGTTCCGTCGAGCACCACGAACCGGCTGGGGAAGCGATCGGCGAGCGCGAGATATCCCTCGCGCACCTGCGTGTGGAATGCGATGCCCTCGCGCTCGAGCCGGTCGGTGCCGCCGCGCGCGCGCAACCGCGCCTGCGACAGCTCGACGGGGATGTCGATCAGAAACGTGAGGTCGGGCGCGATGCGATGCGTTGCGACCAAGCAGATCTCCAGCAGCGAGTCGACGTTGAGCCCGCGACCGTAGCCTTGATACGCGACCGTCGCGTCGAAGAACCGGTCGCACAGCACCACGGTACGCGCTTTGAGCGCCGGCGCGATGACATCGGCGACCAGCTGCGCGCGCGATGCGTTCAGCAGCATCACCTCGGCGACGGGGTCGATCGCGAGGGCCGGGTCGAGAAAGACTGGGCGCAGCGAGTCGCCGAGGGGAGTACCCCCCGGTTCCCTGGTAACTAGCACGACGGTACCGCGGGTGGTAAGTTCATGGCTCAACGCCGCGATCAGCGTCGATTTCCCGGCGGCTTCGATACCTTCGAAGGTGACGAGCACCCGGCGCTCTTCGCGGCCATACGGCCCCGGCCATCGCGGAGGTCAGAGTTGTTCAACGAGTTGCTCAAGCGGCTCGGTTCGCGTAAGTCCGAACGCCGAGGCGCCGATCGCGTGCGGCGGCGCTTTCCGATCGGCTGGATCAGGGACGGCACGCTGGTCCCCGGCCTGGGATTGGAGATCAGCGAGAAAGGCATCCTTTTCGCCACCAAGGAGGGGCCGCCCGGGGCGCAAGTCGAGGTCGCGCTGGACCTCCACGGTCGGCGCGTGCGCGCGCGGCTCAAGATCGTGCGCAAGGGCGCGATGACGCGTGACGGCGTCGAGTGGGCCGTCATCGCCTGCATCTTCGAAGGGATCGCCGCCGACGACTGGGACGCGATCGTCCGCTTCTGCAAGAACCTCGACGACCCGGGCAACAAGGCGGCCCAAGAACTGTCCGCGCTGTCCGGCGACGACGATGCATATCGCCTGCTGCCGCTGCGCGTGCAGCAGCGCGTCGTGGCGATCCTCGTCAAGACGGGCCGCCTCGCGCCGGGCAGCGACGCGAAGAACCCGCTCCTGCGCATGTCCTATGACGGCTCGACACACGCGACCGAGCACCGCCTCGCCGTGCACAGCCGCCGCCTGGTCGACGGCGAGCTGCTCCAGTTCGACTCCGTGCTGATCGTCGACGACAACGGAAGCGTGACACTCGAAAAGTAAGGCTAGACGTCAGGCCCCTTGAATATTCGTACGCGCCGATTCGGCTCGAGGCCGGTCGACCGCGATTGAACCCGATACCGCTCCGCGAGCTGGTGCTGCATCCGGCGGATGTACGACGACTGCGGCGTCAGCTCGATGGCCCGGCTGTCGAGGAGCACTTGGTACACGGCCTCCTCGGCCTCGCGCATCGCGATCTCCTCGACGTCGAGCGACGGCAGGTTGAACACGTCCTTGAGCGCGTTCTGGATCTGCGTCGTCGTGTTCGTCTTGATCGAGTAGATCGGCACGTTCTCCGCGGCGATCTGCTTGAGCCGATCCGACTCTTTGCGCTCCAGCGTCTTGAGCGTCAGCACGACGTCGGCGTCGTCCCACTTGCGCGCGATCGACGCGTGCACGCGCAGGTTGTGCACGGCTCGCTCGATCTTGTTGCGCGACACGCCGTACGGGAAGATAAACAGCGGCTTCGCGTCGTCGGGGACCGCCTCGCCGGCGGCACCGAACAGCGCCGCGTCGTCGTCACGCGGCTGCGTGCGCAGCTCGCGCACTTTCTCCGGTGAGATCGCTTCGGGGTTGGCGTGCTGCACGATGTCGATCGTGCCGCCGACGGTGCGCTGGCGCACCTCGGGCTGCGGCTGATACCCGCGCAGCAGCGCGTCGACCACCTCGCCGACGTTTTGGTGGATCGCGAGCCGGTCGCGGTCCTGGATCTCCACGAGCACGTCGAACGTCGGCGGCTGCTTGCGTTCGAGCACCGTCTTGCGCGTGCCGCGGCGGCGCGCTTCTTCGTCGGAGAGCGTCACCGCGCTGATCCCGCCGAGCAGGTCGGACAGCGTCGGATTCATCAGCAGGTTCTCGAGCGTCTGGCCGTGCGCGGTGCCGATCAGCTGCACGCCGCGCTCGGCGATCGTGCGCGCCGCCATCGCTTCGGCTTCGGTACCGATCTCGTCGATCACGACGACCTGCGGCATGTGGTTCTCGACCGCTTCGATCATCACGTTGTGCTGCAGGTGCGTGTCCGCCACCGGCATGCGGCGCGAGTGGCCGATGCCCGAATGCGGCACGTCGCCGTCGCCGGCGATCTCGTTGGACGTGTCGACGATGACGACGCGTAAGCGGTCTTCGGCAAGCACGCGCGCGCACTCGCGCAGCATCGTCGTCTTGCCGACGCCCGGACGGCCCAGCAGACAAATGGATTTGCCGCTGCGAATCACGTCGAGCACGATGTCGATCGTGCCGTACACGGCGCGCCCGACGCGGCACGTGAGGCCGACGATGCGGCCCGTGCGGTTGCGGATCGCGCTGATGCGATGCAGCGTCTGTTCGATGCCTGCGCGGTTGTCGCCGCCGAACGGCGACAAGCGTGCCGTGACGTGCGCGATGTCTTCCGACGTCACCGGCGTCTCGCCCAAGAACATGAAATCGTCGTCGAAGCGCGCTTCCGGCGGACGGCCGAGATCGAGCACCACTTCGATGACGTTGTCGAGGTTCGGTAGACGGACGAGCGCTTGTCGGATCGGGAGGGGGAAGATATCGAGGAGCTGAGTGAGCTCCCAGTTCGGCACGAAGGACTCGGCGTTAACGGCCAACGCGGCTCCTAGTCGACGTCTGTCGATTGTCGTTCGTCGCCGCCTCCGTCGCCGGAGAACCGCGACGGGTTGTGCGCTTCCCGCCAGCCTGCTCGATCACCTGGGACATACGTCCCTCCAGATACTCGCGGCGCTTCGCGCGGTTTCGGTCGCTCTGGAGGATTGCGCGGCCCCGGCCGATGAGGGGCGCGCATGGCGACCCGTTATCTCGAAGACTTTCCGGCCGGCAGCAGCGCCGAGCTCGGCAGCGTGCACGTCACCGAAGACGAGATCCGCTCGTTCGCGACGCGCTACGATCCGCAGCCGTTCCACACCGATCCGGAGGCGGCGAAACGCTGGCCGTACGGCGGCCTGATCGCGAGCGGCTGGCACACGGCGGCGATGATGATGCGCGTGATCGTCGACGAGTTCATCGACGCCGAAACGAGCCTTGGCTCACCGGGTCTCGGCCCGATCCACTGGATGCGTCCGGTGCGGCCCGGCGACGTGCTGCGCGTGCGCGCGCGCATCACCGCCAACCGCCGCTCGCAGAGCAAACCGGATCGCGGCACGGTGACGATCGAGGTCGAGGTCCTGAATCAAAAGGACGAGGTCGTGATGACCGTCGAGAACTGGCTGGCGATCGTCAAGGCGCGACCGGATCCGCGCTGAGCGCGCGCAGCGCGTCGTCGTACTCGCGCGCGAGCCGCGCGACGAGCTCGCCCGCGGTCGGCACGTGGCCGACCGCGCCGATCCCTTGACCCGAGCCCCAGATGTCGCGCCACGCCTTCGTCTTCTCGGAGGCGAAGCTCATCTTCGACGGATCGCTTTGCGGCAGGTTGTCGGGATCGAGTCCGGCGCGCTCGATCGACGCGCGCAGATAGTTGCCGTGCACGCCGGTGAACAGGTTGGTGTACACGATGTCCTGCGCGCCGGATGCGACGATGCTCGCCTTGTAGTCGTCGCTCGCGTGCGCCTCCTGCGTCGCAATGAACGCCGAGCCGACGTAGCCGAAGTCCGCGCCCAGCGCACGCGCGGCGAGCACTGCGCGGCCGTTCGCGATGGCACCTGAAAGTGCCAGTGGTCCGTCGAACCACGCGCGGATCTCCTGCACCAGCGCGAACGGCGACCACGTGCCGGCATGTCCGCCCGCGCCCGCGGCAACGGCGATCAGGCCGTCGGCCCCCTTCTCGATCGCCTTGCGCGCGAACGCGACGTTGATGATGTCGTGCAGCACCACCCCGCCGTAGGAGTGGATCGCTTCGTTGACTTCAGGGCGCGCGCCCAGCGACGTGATCACGATCTTGACGCGGTGCTTCACGCACAGCTCCAGGTCGTGCATCAGGCGCACGTTCGACTTGTGCACGATGAGGTTGACCGCGAACGGGGCGGACGGCCGCTCGGGATGCGTCGCGTCGTACTCCGCCAGCTCGTGCGCGATCCGTTCGAGCCATTCCTCGAGCACCGGCTCGGGCCGCGCGTTGAGCGACGGGAACGCGCCGATCACGCCGGCCTTGCACTGCGCGGTGACGAGCTCGGGCTGTGAGATGATGAACATCGGCGCGCCGATGACCGGCACGATGAGGCGGTGGAGCGCGAGCGCGTCGGGCAGCATCGTCACGCCTGCTGCAGCGCGAAGTCGACGGCGGTCGTGTTGCCGCCGCTGATGACGACGCCGACGCGCTCGTCGCGCCGGGGGTGATAGCGCCCGGCGAGCAGCGCCGCGAAAGCGGCGACTCCGCCGGGTTCCGCGACGACGCGCAGCATGTTCCACAGCGTGCGCTGCGCGGCGCGAATCTCGTCGTCCGACACGAGCACCACGCTGCTGACGTAACGTTGCGCGATCGGGAACATTGTCGCGCCGATGCGCTTGGGCGCGAGCGAGTCGGCGGCGATGCTGCCGGTCGGCGCGTCGACCGGGCCACCCTCGGCGAGCGCGTATGAAAGCGTAGGCGCGCCTTCGGGCTCGACGCCGTACACTCGCGTTGCGCCCGCATACCATGCTGCGATTCCGCCGATCAAGCCGCCGCCGCCAACGGCAACGAGGACCGCGTCGAGCTGCGGTGCTTGTTCGGCGAGCTCGAGAGCGACGGTGCCCTGCCCGAGCAACGTCTCGACCTGGTCGTACGCGTGGACCGAGAGCGCACCCGACGTTCCCATCCACTCCTCCGCCGCGGCCAACGCGTCGGAGTAGCGTTCGCCGGTCACGACGAGATCGGCGCCGTAGCTCCGAATCCGATCCACCTTCGCCGCGGATGAGATCGTCGGCACGAAGATCTTCGCCGGCCGCCCGAGGCGCATCGCGGCGTAGGCGACGGCGGCGCCGTGGTTGCCGCCCGATGCCGCGACGACACCGGATTCCGGCACGTCGCGCATCAGCAGGTTCACGAACGCGCCGCGCGCCTTGAACGAGCCCGAGTGCTGCAGCGACTCCAGCTTCAGCGTGACGGTTGCGCACGCGATGCCGAGCTCGCTGCCCGCCAGCTCGATGACCGGCGTCCGGCGGATGTACGGGCGGATGACGCGTTCGGCGGCGGCGATGCGTTCGGCATCGATCGCGGTGACGGGGATCGGTGGCACGTGTCGTTGTCCGTAAGCCGGCGCGGATATCCTCCGTCCGTTCAGAGCATCACGAGGCCGAGCCGAATGCCGATCGTCACGGCTTCGGTGCGGGTGGTCGCGCCGAATTTCGCGAGGATCGCGGCGACATGCGCCTTCACGGTGTTCTCGCTGATCGTCAACCGTTCGGCGATCCTGCGGTTCGACAGACCGTTCGCGAGCATCGCGAGAACCTGGCGCTCGCGTTCGGTCAACGGCTCGGTCAGGGCCGAACCGCGCGCCGCGGTCTGCGCCGGCGCGAGCGCATCGCGGATCGATGCGTCGAGCACGACGAGCCCGGCTCGCACCGCGTCCAGCGCGGCCTCCAGCTCGCGTGCGTCGCTCTGGCGCGCAAGCACGGCGGACGCGCCGGCGCGAAGCGCGGCGAGCGCGACGTCCGCGTGCGGGTCGTCGACGAGCAGGATCGTCGGGACGCTGAACCCTTCGGCGATTGTGGCGAGCGCCTCACGGACGCCGGCGGCGTCGCGCACGACGAGCGCGGCGCCGTCGCGCGGGACGATCTCCACGCGGTCGCCCAGCGTGCGCGCGATCCGCTCGCGCGACGCCGGGTCGCCCTCGATCGCGATGCGTGCGCGGTCAGGCAGCGCGCGCGCTCTCCGCGTCGGCCGGAATCGGAACGGCGATCGTGACGCCGCCGCGCAGCACGTCGAGCACGCTCGCAAAACGCAAGCGGTCCGCGTCGCGTGCGAGCACGATGTCGCCGGGGATGAGGCCCGCGCGCGCCGCGCGGCTTTCCGGCTCGACCGCGACGATCGCGAGCGCGTCGCGTCCGTCGCGCGGCCGCGCCGGCGCGAGGTGCACGCCCAGCCGCGACGGCGTCGCGGCGGTGCCCGCGAAACGCTGCACGTCGCCGGACGGTACCGCGAGCGCAAGGCCGCTGACGACCATGCTGTTGATGCCGACGACGCGGCCGTGCACGTCGGCGAGCGGCCCGCCGGAGTTTCCCGGCGCGAGCATCAAATCGGCCTGCACGAAACGCGAGCTTGCGGTGACGGCGGCGTGCGCGATCCCCATCGTGAGCGCGTTCGGGATCCCCAGCGGATGTCCGACCGCGACGAGCACTTCACCGACCCGCACGTCGCGCGCGTCGCGCGTGACGGCGGCCGGTAATCCAGCCGCATCGATGCGCAGCAGCGCCAGATCGCGCCGCTCGTCGCGCCGCTCCACGCGCGCCCGAAAGCTGCGCCCGTCGCTGAGCACCACCTCCGCGACGGCGCGGTTCGCGACGTGCGCGTTCGTCACGATCGCGCCGTCGCTCGCCCAGATCACGCCCGAACCCGCGCCGCCGCGCCCGAGCCGCACCGCGACGGTGCTGGCGCGCAGCCGCTCGGCAAGCGCTTCGAGCTCGCGCTCCACAGTAGACCCGGCATACATGCTAATCGTGCTCCGGCCGCTCGCCGACGGTTACCTGCACGTGCCGCGGCGTCCCGCCACGGCGCACGTCGATCTCGAGCTGCTTGCCGACCGTGCCGACACCCAGCTGCGCGTGCACGTCGTCGGCGTCCTCCGCGGGTTTTCCGCCGATCGCGGTGATGATGTCGCCGACGATGAGCCCGCCTTTGTCGGCGGGACTGTCCGGCTCGACGCCGAGCACGATGACGCCGCCTTGCACGCCTTGCAGCGCGACGCCGAGGTAGCCGCGCGGGATGCGCCCGCCGCGCGTCAGCAGCGCGTCGACGACGCGTTCGATCGTCGTCGCCGGCACGGTGAGCGTCTGGCGGCGCGAGAGCCCGCCGGTGTTGAGCCCGATCACGCGACCCGTCACGTCGACGAGCGGGCTGCCGGAGAAGCGCGCGTACAGCGAAAGGTCCGGCCGCACGAAGCGGTCGATCTCGCCGCCGTGCCACGTGCGCCACGCATCGCCGACGGCGCTGATCACGCCCATCGTCGCTGCGAGATCGCCGTCGTCGTCACGCGCGACCGCGAGCACGATCGCGCCAACGCGCAGCGCATCGGCCGGCGCGAACTCCAGCGGCACGCCGGCGTTCTCGACGCGCAGCAGCGCGAGATCGGTCGACGGGTCGCGGCCCGCGATCGTGGCCGTCTCCGTCTCGCCGTTCGCACGCACGATCTCGATCTCGTCGCTTTCGAGCGCGTGGTCGGCGGTCAGAATCAAGTCGGGCCGGATGAAGAACCCGCTCGACCCGATGCGAGCGCGCCCCTCGACGGCGACGACGCCGCTCGCGACGCGCTCGACGGTCGTCGCGATGTCGTTGGAAAGCGCAACGAGCGCGCTGGTTTCGGTAGGCATGCCCGCATCGTACGCCCGGCAACGGGCGCCCGCATCACCCGATTGGGTAACTCAGCCGCGCACCGCGTCGGGAACGGGTGCGCCGGCCGGCGAAACGCACGGCCAATGGCTATCACCACCCTGCAGCCGCTCGGCTTGGGCGAGCTGCTCGATCGGGCGGTCGGATTGTTCGTTCGGCACTTCGCGCCGATCACGCTGGTGGTCGCGATCGCCTACGTGCCGTTCGCGTTCTTGCAGTGGGCGACGATCGGCCACATCGTCTCGCACAAGACACAAGCACTCCGGCGCGACGAGTGGACGTCGGTCGGGCTGGACATCGCACTCGGGATGATCGTTTTCGGCTTCACGCGGACGGCGGTCGCCGCCGTCGCTCACGCACGCTACATGTCCCGGCGCATGTCGCTCGCGGCCGCATATCGCGCAGCGGTGGTGTGCTTTCCCGCGCAGATATTCGCGATGCTCGTTGCCGGAGTCATCGAATGCCTCATCGTCCTGCTCGCCGGCGCCATCCCGGTGGTCGCCGTTGCATCGATCGCGACCGCCGGCGGAGGAGCCGGGACCGTCCCGATCCTGATCGCGTTGGGGTTCGCCGCCATCGCCGTCGCGATACTCAGCGCGTGGCTGTGCTTCGGCTACGAGCTGGCGACGGTCCGCATCGCGTACGACGCACGCAGCCCGTACACCGCGCTGTTCTCGTCGCTCGGCGCCACGGTGTTCCAGCGGCCCTGGCGCTCGCTGCTCGCCGCCGTCATCTTGGTGCTGCTGATCGGCGGCGGTTCGCTAATGTTCTCGCTGCTCGGCGACCTGTCGCCCTCGCCCACGCTGCGCATCGTGATCACGTTCGGGCTAGGCGGTGTCGGATCGATCCTGATCGAATCGCTCAGCACCGCCTTCTTGATCGCCTACGACGTGGACATCGCGATTCGGCGTCAAGGACTCGATCTCGCGACCGCATTGGACGCGGGCGCGCTCACCGCACCACCCGGATGAAACTTGAGCTCGTCGTCGTGCGCGCAGCGCGAGGTCAGCGGAAGGTCAGCTCGAGGCGATACGTTGTCGCGACCGGCGCGCAGCCCGGCTGTCGTTCGAACACGTACGTGCCGTTGCGTGCGGCGACGGTCGCCGCGTAGTCGGTCTTCTTGTTGCCGCTCGATTGCGCCAGATGCACGGAGTTGACGCGCGCGGACGGATCGAGCCCGACGTCCACGGACGCGGTTCCTGGAACTTCGCGCCGGCGCGGCAGCGGAAAACGCATCGGGCGGATAAACGGCGTGACGCACGGCACGGGTGAGCTCGCCGCGCCGTCCGCTGCGGGAGACGGCGGCGCGAGTGCCTCGGGCGGAACGATCCAAAACGGCGACGCGACGGAGCTGGAGGTCACGCAGCCGGAACTCGGCACCGCGAAACGATAGTCCGCGAGAGCCTTCGCCGCCGCCGCGTCGACCGCAGCGTCACCCGACGATTCGACGGTCACCATACGCCGGATGCGGCTGTCGCTTCCGAGGTCCACGAGAAAGCGTACGCGCTCGTGCGTCGGGTGCGCGTTCGGCGGAAACTCGAGCTGCGACTCCTCGATGACGTGGCCGCGCTCGCGCGGACACGCCGCGGTCGCGCCCCGCACCGTCGTGGGCGGTGGCGACGCCTCGAGGACTACCGCCACGAACGCGGCGGCGATCATCGCACCACCCGAATGAACTTGAGCTCGTCGTCGTAGGGGCCTTGCATCTTCACACCCGCCTTCTTTTCCAGGATGAGGTAGTCGATGATCTCCGTCGTGATCTCCTCACCCGGCGAGACCACCGGGATACCGGGCGGGTACGGCGTGATCACCTCCGCGCAGATGCGGCCTGCCGATGTCTTGAACGGAACGAACTCCGTGTCGGCGAGAAACGCTTCGCGCGGTGCGAGCCGGATCGGCGGAATGCTCGGCAGCTTGTACGTGCCCGTGTTCATCCGGCGCTCGAGCACGCCCGACGGCGAGAAGATGTCGACGGGGCGATCTTCGCGCGCGAGCTCGCGCACGCCGTGGATGAGGACGTCCGACGCTTCCGTGGTGGTGCCGATCGTGTAGAGCGCGACGACGTTGAACAGATCGGCCAGCTCGACTTGCACGTTGTAGCGGCGGCGCAGGATCTCTTCGGCCTCGTAACCGGTGTAGCCGAGATTCTTCACCGTCACGGTGATCTTGGTCGGGTCGATGTCGTACACGCCCGGGCGGCCTTCGAGCTCTTCGCCGAAGCAGTACACGCGCGGGATGTCGTTGAGCCGGGCGCGCGCATCCTGCGCGATCTCGATCGTGCGCGAGAGAAGCGCGGGCCCGTCGAGCGCCATCTGCCGGCGCGCGACGTCGAGCGACGCGAGGAGCACGAGGTTGGGCGACGTCGAGAGGAACAGCTTGTAGACGGCCTTGAGCCGGTCGATCCGAATGCGGTTGCCCTGCACGTGCAGCATCGCGGTCTGCGACATCGAGCCCAGCATCTTGTGCGTCGAGTTGATGCACATGTCCGCGCCGGCTTGCATCGCCGACAGCGGCAGCGCCGGGTGAAAGTGGAAGTGCGGTCCCCACGCCTCGTCCACGAGCAGCGGGATGTTGTGCTCGTGCGCGATCGCCGCGATCGCTTCGAGGTCGGCGGCGACGCCGTAGTACGTCGGCGACACGATGTAGATCGCCTTGACGTCGGGCTCGCGCTCGATGGTCGCACGCACCGTCTCCGGCGAGATCGTGTGATCCATGTGCAGCGCTTCATCCACCTCGGGCTGCATCCACACCGGCACCGCGCCCGACATGATCAGCCCGCCCATCGAGCTCTTGTGCGAGTTGCGCGGCAGCGCGAGCTTGTCGCCCGGGTTCAGTGCCGCCATCATCATGCACTGGTTGCCGCTGGTAGAACCGTTGATCAAGAAGAACGTCTGCTCGGCTCCGAAGCACTGCGCTGCGAGGTCCTGCGCCTCGACCAGCGCCTCTTCGGGCTGCAGCAAGTCGTCCAGCCCGCGGATCTGCGTGAGGTCGATGGCGAGCACGTTGTCGCCGACGAAGTCACGAAACGCGCGCTCCATCCCGATCCCTTGCTTGTGGCCGGGCGTGTGGAACGGGATGACGCCCGCGTCGACGTAGTCGAGCAGGACCTGGAAGTACGGTGCGCGCGTCTGGTCGAGCGGCGCCGCCGAGGGCCCCCGAAAGTTCACAACGCGAGCGAGTATAACACGCTCGCGACGCGAGCGCTGGGTCCGATCCGAACTAGGCGCCGAGCCTCGTGCCGGCGGCGACCCTCACGGCCGGCAGACGGACGGGCAGCCCGTCGGCGCTGAAGCCATGCGCCGCGGTGTAGTCGGCGAACGCCGTGTAGGCCGCGAACGCGGCGCGGCTGATCTCGACCGTGTCGATGCCGTTGGAGTACCGCAGCGCGAGCTCGGGGGCCGACTCCGCCGCGACCACGGGCGCGACGCGCGGGATGCGCCGGGCGTCACCGAGGCGGACGGGCCGGGCGAGGGTGGCGGCGTCGAGGCGGGCGATCATGGTTCGGTCATCCCCTGGGAGCGCGCGGACGAAGCCTCCACGAGTGGGTAGTCTGTCCCGCTAGACCTCGATCCGCTCCTCGATCGAGACGTTGTAGAGGAACAGGAACTGGTGCCACTCGCCCGGCAGCGTGTTGCGCTTGACCCGGATCCACGGGATGTACTTGGGCGCCTTGGGCTTGCGCTTGAGCTTCATGTTGGCGTGCTCGGGCGTGCGGTTGTTCTTGCGGTTGTTGCAGCGCATGCACGCGCACACGAGGTTTTCCCACGTCGACGGACCGCCTTTGCTCTTGGGCAGCACGTGGTCGACGGTCATCATCCGCTCGCCCTTGAGCTGGCAGTACTGGCACGTGTAGTCGTCGCGCAACAGCACGTTCTTCTTCGTCAGCGCGACCTTTTGCATGGGGCGCTTGATGTAGTACAGCATCCGGATGATCGACGGCAGCTTCATCTCGAGCGACGTCGACTTGATGACGTCGTCGCGCCGGTGGACCATTTCGGCCTTGCCCGAGAACAGCAGCTTCACGGCGCGCTGGAACGACGTGATGTTCAGCGCTTCGTAGGTGAAGTTCAGGACGAGGACGTCGGTCATCGGCCGCTACGCAAGAAGCGAGTCACGGGACGTGGCTCGCTTCGGACGGAGGACGGGGACGCGAGGGGGCGGGGGAACCAACTCCGCGAGTCGTTCCACTCCGCTGGCCTGGACCTCGGTGCGAGGGTACCGCGCGTCATGACGTTACCGTACGCTTCGCTTCGCCGCTCGGTGTTCACCTCGTCGGTGGCGCCGGGCGCCTACCCGCCGGGAAGGTTCGGCATCGGCTGACCCGCGGTCGCCAGCACGAGCCACACCTCGTTGTTCGCCCCGCCGCTCCATCCGTGATACGCGGCGACCGGGTTGCCCGGGCCGTACGGTCCGTCGCCGAGCACGTTGAGGTTGCGGTCGTGATCGAAGGTCGGCCGGAACGCGTAGGCCACCGACGCCCCGGCCAGCAGGCTCCGGTCGATCGAGTCGATCGTTGCAAGTCCGGGCGTGAGCAGATCCTGGAGGGCGTCGAAGCGCAGCCCGCTGTCCACCACGGCGATGTTCCAATGCGGGATCTGCTCGTTGGCGAAGGCGAGGCTCAGATTGCCGTCGCCGTCACTCATCAGCGAGCCTTCGTCTCCGACGCAGAGGATGATCCAGTCATCGCCGCTTTGACGGAATTGCCAGCGCTGTCCGGTAGCGTGCGGGTCCATGTACGCGGTCGTCACGCCGTCGAAGCCGCTGCGGGTCAGTACCAAGCCGCACAACGCGACGATAAGGTAGCCGTCATCGGGTGTCATGGAACGGCTGCTTCGAGCTACGTGTCCGCCATCATTCGCAGGAAGTAGGCGTGCACGCGATCGTCACCCGTGAGCTCCGGGTGGAACGACGTGCCGAGCACGTTCTTCTCGCGCACCATCACGCCGTGCCCGTCGCGCTCGGCGAGCGTCTCGACCCCGCCGCCGGTGCGCTCGATCCACGGCGCGCGAATGAAGATGGCCGGGAACGGTGCCGTGCCCAGCGCCGGGATCGCGAGCGGGACTTCGGCGCTGTCGACCTGGCGGCCGAAGGCGTTGCGGCGCACGGTCACGTCCAGCAGGTCCAGCGTCGGTTGCTCGATGTCGGCGACGTCATGCGCCGCGACGATCATCCCCATGCACGTTCCCCAGAACGGCATCCCGCCGGCGACGCGGCGCTTGATCGGCTCCGCCAGGCCGAAGCGGTCGAGCAGCCGGATCACCGTCGTCGATTCGCCGCCGGGCACGATGAGCGCGTCCACGCGCGCCAAGTCGGCCGGGGTGCGCACCTCGACGACGTTCGCACCTGCGCGTTCGAGCGCGTGCACGTGTTCGACCACGTCGCCTTGCAGCGCCAGCACGCCGACGGTGCTCACTGAAGAACTCCGGAGCGCGCGCTAATTTCCGCGCGACGCCATGAGCTGATGATCGGCGAGCTGACGGATGTCGAGCCCTTCCATCGCCTTGGCTTCTTCGGGGATCGACTTGTGCGCTTTGAGCACGACGCCGGCATCCTGCCAATGCGTCGTCGCGTCGACGATGGCGCGCGCGAACGCGGCCGGGTTCGTCGACTTGAAGATGCCGCTGCCGACGAAGATCCCTTCGGCGCCCAGCTCCATCATCAGCGCGGCGTCGGCCGGCGTCGACACACCGCCCGCGCAGAACAGCACGACCGGGAGCTTCTTGTTCGTCGCGATGTCGCGCACGAGCTCCAGCGGCGCGCCGAGATCGCGCGCGCGCGCGACGAGCTCTTCTCTTGGCACGGCGGCGAGCGTCGCGATGCCGTCGCGGATCGCGCGCATGTGGCGCACGGCCTCGACGATGTTGCCCGAACCCGCTTCGCCCTTGCTGCGAATCATTGCCGCGCCTTCGGCGATGCGCCGCAGCGCCTCGCCCAGGTCGCGCGCGCCGCAGACGAACGGCACCGTGAACGGTGCTTTGTCGAGATGGAACAGATCGTCGGCGGGCGTGAGGACCTCGGACTCGTCGATGTAGTCGACGCCGAGCGACTGCAGCTGGCGCGCCTCGCCGATATGGCCGATGCGCACCTTGGCCATGACGGGTATCGTGACAGCCTGCATGATGCGCTCGATCAGCGCCGGGTGGCTCATGCGCGCGACCCCACCGTCCGCGCGAATGTCGGCCGGGATGCGCTCGAGCGCCATCACGGCGACCGCGCCGGCCTCTTCGGCGACCTTGGCCTGCTCCGGCGTGACGACGTCCATGATGACGCCGCCCTTGAGCATCTGCGCGAGACCGCGCTTGACCGTATCGGTGCCGGTCTGCGGCGACTGTCCGTTCATATCCGCCTCATTGTCCTGCTCGAAACTCACGCCATCAATGCGGACAATAGGACCAATGCGGGTTCAGCCCGGCGGGCTGAACCCTGGAGGGCGGGTTGCGCCGACCGACGGCGCGACGTTGGCGCGCTCCTCCGGCGACAAGGTCGGCGGCTCGGTCTCCGTTGCGCCCGGCTCGTGCGAGACGATCGGGATCGGCAGCGGCGGCGAGGTGTAGAGCGAGCGCGGCTGCGCCTTGAACGTGGGCTCGGGGATCGGCGTCGCGTGGTAGGGCGGCGGCGTGTACGGCGCCTGCGTCGGGCGCGGCGGGGCCGTGACGCGCGGGTCCGGGAACGCCGGGTCGGTCGCCACCGACACGACCTGCAGCCGCTTCCAGTTCTTCAGCTCGCCGTGCGCGGACGCGTCGCCGCCGGCGCCCGGGACGGGCGTGACTCCTGATCCGATGATGGGGACGCGGCGCTCCGTCTGCAACAGTACCCGGTCGCCGAGCTGCTGGCCGATCAGGATGGAGATCAGGAGGACGACCGCGCCCCCGGCCAGGAGCGCGGACAGCCCCAGGCGGCGGTTTGGCGGCACGGCCCCGTGGTTTCTAAACGACGGGGGCGGCGGCCTCTCGCGGCTCGTGAGTGGGCATCGCGTCGACCAGGACGGGCTCGCCGATGCGGATTTCGAGCATCCGGCCGGCCTCGACGCGGCGGCGGAACGTCTCGCCGCGGAAGTCCACGGTCACCTCGCGGGCGGCCGCGCGGTCGTTGCAAAGGTAGATCAGAATGCCGCCGCGCCCGTCTTCGAAGCCGACCGCGCCGACCTCGACGGGCGACGTGCGGATCTCGTCCGATACGTCGGTGCCGGCGTAGTATACGCGGTACGGCTCGTCGGCCGACGCGAAGTCCATGTCGCCGACGATGGTCTTGCTCTCGGCATCGATCACGTAGCTGTGGCGGCGGCCGCCCCAATGGACGCGCACGGCGGCCGTCCACGTCCAGTCGTCGGGGAGCAGCGGCACGATGTGCGGCCGGCCGCTCGTGCGGTAGCCGTCGAGCCCGCACACGGTCTCGGCGACCGCCCACAGATACTTCGCACCGGTCCACGGCGACAGATACATGCCGCGGTTCGTGAGCGAGCCGCCGTCGAACCATTCGCCGAACTGGCCCGGCACGGTGTTGCGCGACGCGCCGGCTTCCATCGTCTCGTAGATCGCTTCGAGCCAGTGCACGGCTTCGCGATGCGCGCCGTTGCGCGCGAGCGCGACCGCGAACCACAGCGTCAGGTCGGGCCATACGCCGCCCAAGAGGCCGAAGCCGTGCGACGGAAAGTACCACGAGTCCGCCGTCGAGATCGTGCGCAGCCCGACGGGCGTGGTGAAGTCGGACTCCATCAGCCGCGCGAGGATCGCTTTGCGGACCTGCGGCTCGGCCACCTCGAACAGCACCGGAAACACTTCGTCGGCCGTGAAGTTGTCCTGGTAGTTGCCGTCGACGTCGTAGTTGAGCACGAACGCCGACGTGTCGCCGTTGAACAGCTTCGACAGCATCGCCTCGCGCAGCGCGGTCGCTTCGTTGGAGTAGCGCTCCCACGCGGCGCTGTCGTCGACGATCGCCGCGAGCCGCGCCGTCGCTTCGAGCGCGAAGTACGCCTCGGCGTTGATCTCGGTGACCGCGCCGTCGAGCTTGTAGAGCGGGATGATGTTGCGCCACGACGTGATGCCGAACATGTCCTCGCCGCCGGCCTTGCAGAACAGCAGGCCGTTGGCGTCGCGCTGCGTGAGCATGTAGTCGGCGATCTTGGTGACGAGCGGAAACACGCCGCGCAGCCATGCGTCGTCGAGCGTGGCGTTGTAGTGGTGGAGAATCGCGATGATGTGCAGCGGCGTGTCGTCGTTGACGTTGAGGTCGTAGAACGTCGAGAAGCCGTTCACGCCGCGCACGTACTCCACCACCTGGCCGGTCGGTTCGACGAAGCGGTTGAACAGCTCGATCGCGTCGCGCGAGAACTGCGGCATAAAGTAGTCGTAGCCGTGCACGAACCATGACGTGTCGCGCGACACCAGAATGTCCGACGGCGGTGAGTTCGTGGATCCCCAGCCCTGCGGATACTCCTTGACGACGCGCAGCATGTTGACCTTGGCCCAGTTCACACCGCGGTTGATCAGCGGCGACGGCGTCAACAGCCGCGCGTCGGCGAGCTTGTCGGCGTAATAGCGCTCCGTCGCGGGCAGCGCGTCGGGATCGCGGAGCAGCTGCTCCAGCACGGGCTTGGTCTTCTCGTCGCCGCCCTTATTGTACACGACCGCGAGCCGCAGCGACTCCCGGCCGCCCGGCGGCACGTCGATGCAGTACTCGAACGCGCCGAAGATGCGGCTGGACGAAAACTCCGCGAGATGCGGCGTGATCTCGCCGAGGTGCGCGCCTTCCTCGAGCGTCCCGTGCGTCATGCCCTGCAGCAGCGTTTGCTCGCGCAGCGCGACGACGACCGTCTTCGGCGTGCGCGAACCGCCCCACCAGCGCACGCCGCCCGACTCTTCGCCGAACGAGCGGATGAAGCGGTCGCCGGTGCTCGCGCGCACGTGCTTCTCCGGCTCGCCGTAGAACCGCTGGCCGATCAGCAGCGCCCACGGAAAGATCTGCACGCTTGCGGGCGTCGACGCCGCGTTGTGCACCGTCACGTCGACGACGAACGACACGACGCGGTCGTGCAGCGGTCCGTGCGGCACGAAGAACGTCTCGGTCACGCGCAAGTCGGGCGCGATCGCGAACTCCGCGATCTGTGCGTACGGCACGAACGTCAACTCGCGCATGATCTGGTGCGGGAACAGCGTCGCGCCGCCGCCGGGGCGATACGCGATTTGGTGCGCACCGAAGATGATTTGATCCGTGTCGGCGTCCCACAGCCCGCGAATCCCGCCTTTGGGCGTCGAGGTCGCGAACGTCTTGAAATTGCCGAGCGTCAGCCCGAACGGAGTCTGCTCTTCGCGGAGCACGTACGCGCTGAACTCGTTCCGCTGCGCATCAAAGGTCGGTCCCACGCGTCATCCCTCTACCCGGGGGCGTCGGCGGCGGCCTCCTCGAAGCAGCCGCGTCGGTGGAAATCCGGTCGCTCGCAGCCCCCGCGAAGATCAACTTGACGCTCGAGATCCTCGCGCGGCGCGACGACGGCTACCACGCGCTGCGCAGCGTGATGGTGCCGATCGCGCTCGCCGACGAGCTCGCGTTCGCGCCCGGCGACCGGTTCGCGTTCGCCTGCGAGCCGCCGTCGCTCGCCGCCGGCAACCTCGTACCGCGCGCGTTCGCGCAGGTCGGGCTCGCCGGCGCGCCGGTCGCGGTGACGCTGCGCAAGCGCGTCCCCGTGGGCGCGGGGCTCGGCGGCGGCTCGAGCGACGCGGCCGGCGTGCTGCAGGCGGCGATGCGCGGCGCGTTCGGCGACGCAGGCGCGCGCGACTGGGTCGCCGACGCGCGCGCGCTCGGCTCCGACGTGCCGTTCTTTCTCGTCGACGGTCCCGCGCTGGTCGAAGGCACCGGCGAGCGCGTCACGGCGCTCGGCGCGCCGCCGCCATGGTGGGTCGTGCTCGTCGTGCCGGACGTGCACGTCGCGACCGGGCCCGCGTATGCGGCGCTGGACGCATCGCGTGCGGTGCATCCCGCGCCGACGCGGCCGCGCGGCGACTCGGCGTCGCTGCGCTGCGGCGAAGCGCTGCAGCGCGCGGATTACGCCGGCGTGCTCGCGGCGCTCACGAACGACTTCGCGCCCGTGGTTCGCGATGCGTACCCCGCGGTCGGCGCGGCGCTGCGCGCGCTCGACGACGCGGGCGCACCGCACCGCGCGATGCTGACCGGCTCGGGCGGCGCGTGCTTCGCGCTGTTCGACGGCGAAGCGCCGGCGCGCGCCTTCGCTTCGCGGCTGCACGCACCCGGCGGCGCGCCGGTCCACGTCGTTGCGTTCGCGGAGAGCGGTATATGGCGTTAGACGCGATCGTTCTTGCCGGCGGCGCCGCCGACGCCGTCGCGGCGCTCGAACCCGGCGCGCCGAACAAAGCGTTCGTGCGCATCGGCGGCGTGCCGCTCGTGCAGCGCACGATCATGGGGCTGCGCGCGTCGTCGCGCATCGATCGAATCGTCGCGGTGGCACCGCCGTCCGCGGCGGCGCATCCCGCGCTGGCGAACGCGAGCGAGGTGCGCGGCGACGGGGCGCGGATGCTCGAGAGCTTGCGCTCCGGGATGGCGGGCTTCACCGAGGACGCGCTGGTGATCGTCGCCGCGTCGGATCTTCCCGCGCTCGACGCGGCCGCGGTCGACGAGTTCGTCGACGCGGTGCTCGCGCGCGACCTCGACGTCGCGTACGCGTGCTTGGAGCGGCGTCATCACGAGGCGGCCTATCCGGAATTTCCGCACACGTGGGCGCGGATGCGCGACGGGCGGTATTGCGGCGGCGGTCTCGTCGCGCTGCGGCCGCACGTTCTCCCGCGCCTCAACACGTTCATGGACGCGCTCGGCAACGCGCGCAAGTCGCCGTGGCGGCTCGCCGGCCTGTTCGGCTGGGACATGCTCGCGCGCTTCGTCACCGGCCGCCTCGCGATCGAGCAGGCGGAAGCGCGTGCTTCGCGCCTGCTGAACGCGCGCGTCGGAGCGATCCGCTGCACGCTGCCGCAGATCGCGCTGAACGTCGACCGCGTCGAGGACGTTGCCCGCGCGAATGCGCGGTTCAGCCTGCAGGCGCCTTGACGATCTTGGACGGCTCCAGCCAACGTTCGCGGCGCCGCGCGCGTTGTGGCACCATGCGCCCAACGCTCGCCGCCGTCTTCAGCCTGCTGCTCGCCGCGCCCGCGCTCGTTCCCCTGGAGCAGGCGACGCCGGCGTCCGCCCAAACGCCGGGGCCTGCCGGCGCGTCGTGCGACGCGCGGGAGACGACGCTGGGCGGCATCGGGCGGGTGACGGTGTTCGCGTTCACCGGCCCGGTGTTCGGCGGGCGCGTATGCGCGACGGTCGCGAACCTCGCGAGCGATCTGTTCATCGCGCGCGTCGCGGACGCGCCGTCGGGCGACGCGCTGGTGACGGCCGCGCTCACCGGCGGCGGCGACGTGACCGCACCGCTGGGAGACGCTGCCGTCGCGGGCACGGGCCCGTACGTCATCGCACCGGGCGGCGCGATCCCCGCGTTCGGCGCCGACACCGCGGAGCTGCCGCGCGTCGTGCTGGCGTACGCCGGCCAGCGCACGTTTCTGATCGCGACGTCCCCGGTCGCGCTCGTCGACCTCGCGAAAGAGCTGCGCACGCAGCCCGGAGCGTTCGGGGCCGACGCGTTCGAGCGCGCCGTCATCCTGGCGAGCGGCCCGAACGCGGCGCTGTCCCTGCGCACCGCCGACGGTACGGTGGGAACGAACGCCGTCACGCCGCGCGTGCTGCTGATCATTAAGCGCGGCTGAGAACTCGAGAGGGAACGCTTTCTCTCAGCCCCGTCTCAGCCGAGGCGGGTAGCACGGCCACATGCGGGCCATCACGGTGCTCTGCGACCGCGTCGATGACGTTGGCGGCGCCGAGCGGTATTGGGCGACCGTGCTGCCCGCGCTGGTGACGCGGGGAACGCGCGTGCGCTTGCTCGCGCGCGAGATTTCAGGAGCGCCGACGGTCGCGGGTGCGCGCGCGCTCGGGTGGGCCGACGAAGACGGCCCGCCGTCCGAGGCGGCGGCGCGTGCAGTCGCCGACGAGCTGCGCCGCGAGCGGCCCGATGTCGTCGTCACCGCGAGCGTTTTCGACACCGCGGTCCTCGACGCCGTACGCGCGGCGGCGCCGCGCTGGATCGCGCGCATTCACGACCACCGCGTGTTCTGTGCGACCGGCGACCGCGTCTTCCCGCAGTTCGAAGCAACATGCACCGCGGCGATGGGTCGCGCGTGCCGCGGTGCGACGATCGTGCGCGGCTGCGTGAACGGCCCCCGCCCGTCGTCGTTCCACCGCATCGCGCAGCGCGAAGCGGTGCGCGACCGCCTCGCCCTCGCCGACGGCGTGCTCGTGTCCAGCGAGCACATGCGCGCGACGTGCGTCGCGAACGGTATCGATGATGCGCGCATCGCGATCACGCCGCCGCCGCTGCCCGACGCGGCGTACACGCACCGGCCCGCGAAGCGGCCGCCCGAGCGCACGCTGCTGTTCGCGGCGCGGTTGACGCCGCGCAAGGGACTGCGCTCGCTGCTCGGCGCGCTCGCGCAGCTCGCACCGGCCGGGCGGCCGCGGCTCGTCGTCGCCGGCGAAGGCGACGCGGAGGAACGCGATGCGCGCACGCAAGCCGAGCGCGACGGCGTCGCCGTGACGTGGCGCGGACACCTGACGGCGCCGGAGCTGCGCGCGGCGATCGACGACGCGGATGCGGTCGCGGTGCCGTCGCTGTGGCCCGAGCCGTTCGGTCTCGTCGGAATCGAAGCGCAGGCGCGCGGGCGGCCGGCGGTGGCCTACCGCGTCGGCGGCATCGGGGACTGGATCGGCGGTGCGGGCATCGCGGTGCGGCGCGGCGACGAGCACGCGCTCGCGTCGGCGATCGGCACGCTGCTGGAAGAACCGGCGTGGTCCGCGCTCGCCGGGGCGGCGCGAACGAGCGCGGAACGGTATCGGCTCGACGCGCACGTCGAGCGGTTGTTCGACATCTTTGCGGGAGCAGCATAGATGAAGGTGCTGGTGATCGGCGGCGACGGCTATTGCGGGTGGGCAACGTCGCTCTACCTTTCCATGCGCGGACACGACGTCACGATCGTCGACAGCTTGGTGCGGCGCGCGTGGGACCGCGAGCACAGCCTGGATTCGCTGGTCCCGATCGCGTCGACCCGCCGCCGCATCGACGAATGGTCGCGACTCACCGGCCGCACGGTCAAGTTCGAGGAAGTCGACGTCACCGACTATGCCGCGCTATGCCGGGTCATCGCGGACGCGAATCCCGCCGCGGTCGTGCATTTCGGCCAGCAGCGCAGCGCGCCGTTCTCCATGATCGACCACGACCACGCGATGCGCACGCACCTCAATAATACCGTCGCCAACATGAACGTGCTGTGGGCGTTGCACGAGCATGCGCCGGCGGCGCACCTCGTGAAGCTCGGCACGATGGGCGAGTACGGGACGCCGAACATCGACGTCGAGGAAGGCTTCATCACGATCGAGCACAACGGCCGCACCGACACGCTGCCGTATCCGAAGCAGCCCGGCTCGTTCTACCATTTGACGAAGGTGAGCGACAGCGACCAGATCTTCTTCGCGTGCCGCGTGTGGGGCCTGCGCGCAACCGACCTGAACCAAGGCATCGTGTACGGCACGGCGACCGAGCAGACCGCACTGTCTCCCGCGCTCGCCAACCGCTACGACTACGATCACATCTTCGGGACCGTGCTGAACCGCTTCTGCGTGCAGGCGGCGCTCGGCCATCCGCTGACGGTGTACGGCACGGGCGGCCAGAAGCGCAGCTTCCTCGACATCCGCGACACCGTCCGCTGCGTCGACATCGCGCTGGAGCATCCGGCGCGCGAAGGCGAGTACCGCGTGTTCAACCAGTTCACGGAGATGTTCGCGGTGCAGGAGCTCGCGGAGCGCGTGGCGCGGGTCGCGCGCGAACGCGGATTGCCGTGCGAGATCGCGCACGTCGCGAACCCGCGGGTCGAGCGCGAGGCCCACTATTACAACTGCGTGAACTCCAACCTGCGCTCGCTGGGGCTCGAGCCGACGCTGCTCTCCGACGACACGATCGCCTGGCTGATCGCGCTCGCGCTCGAACACGCGGAACGCATCGACCTGCGTCTCATCCCGCCGCGCGTCGAATGGAGCCCGGCGCCGGCGCGGGAGGGTGCGCACGCCGTCGCGTAAGCGCCGGTCATGAGATCTCCCGCGTGATCCGCCCGCTCGCCGCGCTCGCCGTCGCGGCCGTCGCGCTCGGTGCCGCGGCGAAGCCGGCGCCGAACGCCTCGCATCATGCCGCGGCGAAGCTCGCCGGCGTGCGCGCCCAGATCGTATCGGGGAACGGGCAGAATTCGCGTGCGTACGCGGCCGCGTCCAGGTCGAAATATGATGCCGACTTCCCGAAGCTGCTCGTCGTCCGCGTCAGCGGACCGGAGCCACGCAAAGGCGACCGGATCGTCGTCTTCAGCTGCGCCACGCCGGGTTGCACGTTCCTCAGCGCGGATCAGCCCGACGAGGGAAAGTATATCGACCGGGTCGGCGCGCTGTACAAAGTCACGGTCGTCGAAGGCCGCGCCACACTGCACGTCACGCTCGAAGGCGACAGTCCCACGAGCGGCTACATCGTAAAGGCCCAACCGTCGGTTCACGACGGCGAACGCGCGATCGCGGCGTCGTTCACGCTCGTCATGCACTGATCGCCGGGCGGCGTTTCGCCGCGGTAGCGGCCGCTGCGAGCGCCAAGAGCAGCGCCGCGAGGCCGGCCCACTCGGGCGTCTTCTGCGCGAATGTTTGCCACGACGCCTCGACCCGCCGCGGCCGCGCGCGCAGCGCGAGCCCGTGCGCGCCGGACGCGAGGCTCGGGTCGACCCCGGTGGCAAGGAAGGCCGCCGCTGCGGGCGCAGGACGCACGATCGCGTTCGGCACGTGCGCCACCGCGGCCGGCTCGCATGCGACGAACGCGACGGCCGCGCATGCCGCCAGCGCGCGTACCACCGCGGCGTGACCGCTCAGCGCCGTCCACGCGATCGTCGCCAGCGCGACGGCGCTCATCGCGACGACGAGCCGCGAGCCCGTCGCTTCCCACGGAACGGCGAGCAGCGCCACCGCGATCCACGCCGGCACGCGCGCGGCCGGGACGCGCGCCGCGAGCACCAGCGCGCACGGCAGCGCGGCGGCGAGTTGAAAAACGTGCAGATACGTTTCGCCGAGCACCGCCGTCGCCGCGGGAACGACGACGAGCGCTTCGCGCAGGCCGAACCGATAGGCGAGCAGGCCGCCGAGCAGCACGCCCCCGACGAGCGTCGCGGCGTATTCGAGCCATGCGGCGTGCAGCGCGGCGGACTCGCCGGTGCCGAAGAACACCAGCACCCACGTCAGGCTGAGCTGGATGTCGAACGGCGCTTCTGCGAGCGCCTGCGCTCCGACCACGGAGCGTACGTATTCCACGTTCGTCGCGAAGCCGAGAGCGACGAGCGCGATCAGGCCGAGGACTGCGCAGACGGCGACGACGACGACGCGTGCGCGCGACACCCGGAGCAGGAGTGACGCGACCGGTGCGAGCGCGACTTGCGGCTGCAGCAGCACGAGCGCGCAGGCGAGCGCGGCGCGGCGCGGCCGGTCGCGGCTCAGGCTCAGCGCCGCGGCGGCAATGCCGAGCGTCGCGAGCGGCGACAGCTGGCCGTACGTCACGCTCGACACGACGTCGGTGCCCAGCACGGCGGCCGCGAGCGCGGCGCGCGGCAACGCGGTCAGCGCGCGCAGCAGCTCCACCGTCGCGATGACGGCGGCGACCAGCAGCGTGTACCAGACGACGCCGGCGAGCGCGAACGGCACCAGCGAGAGCGGCGCGAACAGCGCGAGCACGTAGCCCGGAACCGGCGCCGGATCGAGCCCGTCGGGCAACGGCACGGCGCCCGGCGCAACGGTGCGCGCGCGCTCGCACGCTTCCAGCGGCGCGGCGCGGTACGGATCGAGCCGCTCGCGGACCACGGTTCCGGCGCAATAGAACGCCGCGAAATCGCTTGCGGCCAGCGTTCGCCGCGGATCGCGGCGACCGCGATGGCGGCCGCGACGATCCAAAAGGTGGCGCGCTCGCGCGCCACCGCGCGCGGCATCAGCGCGGGCCGGTCCAGCGTGCGAACAGGTGCGCGTCGATCCCGAACTGGTCGAGCGCCTTGCCGACCGTGTGCGCGACGACGTCGTCGACGGTCTTCGGCCGAGCGTACCAGCCGGGCACCGGCGGCAGGATCACGGCGCCGAGCTCCGCGAGCTGCGTCAGCGTGCGCAGATGACCGAGATGCAGCGGCGTCTCGCGCACGACGAGAACGAGCCGGCGCTTCTCCTTGAGGCACACGTCCGCGGCGCGCACGAGCAGGTTCGCGTTGAACCCGTACGCGATCGCCGACGCGCTCTTGATCGAGCACGGGATCACGAGCATCCCGTCGGTCTTGAAGGAGCCCGACGAGATCGGCGCCGCCAGGTCACCGTCGCGGTGGACGACCGTCGCGAGCTTTTCGAGCTCGTCGGCCGTCGTGTCGGTCTCCAGCTCGATCGTCCGGCGCGCCTGCTGCGAGAGCACGAGGTGCGTCTCGACGTCGGGAATCCCGTGCAGGACGCGCAGCGCGGCGACGGCATAGATGCTGCCGCTCGCCCCGGACACCCCAACGATTAGCCTGCGCATCGGTCCACCGATTCCACGTCCGTCCACATTCTCCGCACCGATCTGTGGAGGCCCCCGCGGGTCGCGCCGCCGCCGCGACCGAACTGATGTACGTGCTGCTGGTCGACGAACGCCGCTTGCCCGCGGGTGACGCCCTCGCGCCGGCCGCGTTCTTGACGCGGCTGGTCGGCCGGCGCGTGCTCGGCGAGGGCGAGCGGCGCGCGATCGTGCGCCGCATCGCCGCGACGCGCGAGGACGTCGCGCTCGCGCCGCACGTCCGCTCGAGCCCGTCGTTCGCCGGCCGCATCGTCGACGCGCTCGACCGCGGGGCGGTCCCCGCCCGGTTCGAGACGCTCGCTCAGCACGTGCGCACGCTGGTCGCGTTCGCCGACGTCCTGGACGTGCGCAGCGCTCTGCGCCATTCCGTCGCAACGCGGCCGGAGCTCGACGCCGACGCGCTCGCCGTCGATGCCGCGCTCGTGGCCAATCCGGACGACGCGTTCGCGTGGCGACGGCTCGCGGTCGAGGCCGGGCTCGCGTTCGAGGTCGTCGAGCTCGGCACGCCGGCACCGCCGCCGCTCGACCTCGGTGCGGTCGAGGGCGCCATCGCGCTGCTGCGCTATGCCGGCTCGCAGCGCGACGCCGACGCACGATGCGCGCTGCTCGCGCCGCAGAGCGGCGTCCGGACGGACGACGCGCGCACGCTGCTCGCCACCGCCGGCGAGCGCGACGACCTGCTCGAAGCGATCGCGAAGAACGCCGTCGCCGACGCGAACCGCTTCGCGCACGGGCTCGCAACGGTGACCGCCGCGTACAAGACGCCCGACGCGTCGGCCGGGTCCGTGCTCGCGGCGATGTTCGCGGCGTTTCCGCTCGATGATGCGGCGACGCGCACCGCGCTGGAACGCGTGGTGCGCGACTTCGACGCCGCGCGCGCGTATGCCGAACCGTGGGAGGCGCGCGACGTCATCGCGGAGATCGAGGCGGAGCTCGCCGCGGCGCCGCGGCGCGCGAGCGCGGTCGAGGGTGTCGCGCCGGCGCCGCCGGTCGACGACGAGCCGCGCGTGCCGGTCGCGATCCGCAAGCTCTCGTTCAGCGCGTCGTCGCTCAACACGTACGCCGAGTGCAAGCGCAAGTGGTGGTTCCGCTATGCATGCGCGGCGGTCGAGGACCGCGGTTCGTCGGCGTCGTTCTACGGGATCGCGTTCCACGCCGCGCTGGAAGATTTTCACGCGACGCACACGCGGTTCGCCGACGGTGACGGTACGGCGCTCGCGGCGGCGCTCGACTATTGCGTCGTGGCGGCGTTCGACCGCCACCGCACGCGCTTCGACGCCCCCGTCGAGTTCGAGCTGCAAAAGCGGCGCGCGCGCCGCACGGCCAAGAAGTATCTGTCGTGGCTGCTGGAGCGCGCGCGCCGCGCGCCGTTCGAAGTGATCGGCTGCGAGACGCAGGCCGACGTCGAGCTGGGCGGCCACCGGTTCATCGGCTTCATCGACCGCCTCGACCGCGACGAGCGCAGCGGAACGGTGACCGTGGTCGACTACAAGACGGGCTCGATCGCGACCAGCGCCGACGAGTATCTCGAAGAAGTGCGCGCGTTCCGGGAATTCCAGCTGCCGTTCTATTACTGGGCGCGCACCGCCGCCGGCGACGTCGTGTCGCGGCTCGCGCTGGTGCCGCTCAAAGATGCGCTGCTCGACGTCGCGCCGGTGGAGCTGGAGGTCGTGACGACCTCGCGCGCGCCGCGCAGCCGCGGTGCGACCGGCGAGATCGCCGTCGCGGAGCTCGAACGCGCGCGCGAGCGCATGATCGCGCTCGCCGCGGAACTGTCGTCGGGAACGCTGCAGTCGTTCCCGGCGACGGACGACCCCGACGCGTGCCGCTACTGCGCGTACGCGCAAGCGTGCCGCGAGCGGCCGCTCGCGCTCGAGGAGCGGTTCGGCCGGTGAAGCCCGAGGTCGCGGTGCTCGCGCTCGAACGCGCGCTCGCGCTGCCGGCGGAGCACGGCCTGCTGGCGTTCACCGGACCGCCGACGAGCGGCAAGACCGAGGCGCTGGTGCGCCGTTTCGCCGCGCTCGTCGCAGCCGATCCCGCGCTCGCGGCGTCCGCGATCGTCACGGCCGCGCGCGACGACGCGGCGCGCGCGCTCGCGGCGCGCATCGCGGACGCGACGGGAATCGCCGTGCGCGGCGCGACGCTCGACGCGCTCGCGTTCGAGCTGCTGCGCGCGCACCCGCTCGATACCGGCCTCGCGCTCGACCTCGAAGCGATCGATCCGCTCGACGCGGAGGAGATCTTCGAGCGCGCCGCCGCGCCGTTGTTCTCCGCCGACTGGAGCGACTGGCTCGGCGCCGACGTCGATCCGGAGATCGCGGGGCTGCGCACGCCGGCGCGCTTTGCTGCCGCCGCGCTACGGCTGATTCGAAAGCTGCGCGACAGCGGGATCGACGACGACGCGTTCCTCGCCGTCGCGATGCGCGGCGCGACGACGTTCTACGCGAACCCGCCGAACCTCACGTCGCCCGCGCTGCTGTCCGCGACGAAGGACGAACACCGCGCGTCGCTCGCCGTCGGCGCGTCGGAGCTCGACCGCCAGCGCAAGCGCGAGCTCGACCTCGCGAAGATCCTCGCGCGACTGTACCGCGCGTACGTCGACGAGCTCGTGCGGCGCGGCTGCCTCACCGCGAGCGACGCGCTCGCCGAGGCGACGCGGCTGCTCGAAAACCATCCTGCGATCGCGCGCGCGCTGCGGCGCCGGCTGCGCGTCGCGTTCGTCGACGACGTCCACGACCTCTCCGCCGCCGCGCTGCGCTTCCTGCGCGCGCTCTTCGGCGACGCGCTCGACGGCGTCGCCGTCGCCGGACATCCGGACGCGGCGACGCAGACCTTCGCCGGCGCACGCCCGGAGCGCGTGCTCGGCCGCGCCGTGACGACGGTCCCGCTCGCGGCGCGCACGCTGCACCCGCAGATCCTCGCGGTGATGCGCGCGGTGATCGATGCGGACCCGGCCCGTCCGGTTCCGCCCGGCGGCGCGGTTCACGTTCTGCGCGCAGCGGACCGCGCCGCCGAGGTGCGCGAGGTCACCGAACGCGTCGCGGCGCTCGTGCGCGGCGGCACGCCGCCCGCGCGCATCGCGGTGGTGCACCGCTCGCTGCGCACGCTCGCGGACTACGAGGATGCGCTGACGGCGCGCGACGTGCCGGTGGCGCTCGCGGGCGATCCCGCGCTGTTCGAGCGCGCGGACGTGCGCGACGCGCTCGCGCTGCTGTGGACGGCGGTCGATCCGTTCCACCACGCCTGGACGCTCCGCGCGCTGCAGACGCCGATGCTGCGGCTGTCCGACGCGTCGATCGCGATCCTGTGCGGCGAACCGGCCAACCCGCAGCCCGCGCTCTTCGCGCTCCCGCAGAACGATGCCGACGCCGACCGGCGCTGGGACCGCAAGCGCGACCTGCGGCTCGGCAGCAACGTGCTCAACGGAGAGCGCGACGCCGATCTGTCCGAGATCGCGCGCGAACGCCTGCTCGCGTTTCGCGCGCGGCGCACGCGCTGGCTCACGTGGCTGCGCGGGAGCGGCGTCGCGGCGGCGGCGCGCGCGATCGTCGAAGACGGCGGCTTGCTGTTGCCGCGCACGGGCGAGACACACGCACGCGCGCGGTTACGTGCGACGCTGATCGGGCGGCTGATCGACGTGATCGGCGCGTACGCCGCGCGCCATCCGTTCGACGATCTCGCCGCCGCGCTCGGGTACTGCGAGCGGCTCGCCGCCGCCGAACACGGGGGGCCCGAGCTCGTCGAAGAACACGACGACGCAGTCGTGGTCGGATCGGTCGAACGCATTCTGGCGCGCAGGTTCGACCACGTCTTCGTCGTCGATGCGAGCGCCGGATCGTTTCCGCCGTACTACGTGCCCGACGCGTTCTTGTTCAGCACGACCTACGGGATGATCCCGAAAGACAGCGCCGGCGACACCGTCGCGGCGCGCACCGCGAAGTTCACGTGGTACGAACACCACGCCAAGCCGCGCGCGGCCTACGTGCGCGAGCAGCGCCGCCTCTTCGCCGCCGCGCTCGGCCGCGCCGACGTCAGCGTGACGGTCTGCGCGAGCGGACGCCCGACGCGCGGCGTCGCCGCTCCCGAGTTAGCAAGCGAGATCGCGGCGCTTCTGGCGAACTCGCGCTAAGACAACGTCGCCCGATACCGGGCCTTGACGAACATCTCACTCGGTTTTCATCCGCGGCCGCCGGGCCGAGAGAGGATGTCGAAGCCCAGGGCGTTCGGAGGTTATCGTGCTGCCGCCAAAGATCGACACATCCACCGATCCGCAGGTCGGTTTCCGCCCGCCGGGCGCGCTCGACGCTGCGCCGCTCGCTCCGTACACCGGCCGCTTCGGCACACGCCATGCGGCGCATTTGCTGCGGCGGGCCGGCTTCGGGGGCTCCGCCGACGACGTCACGCGGCTCAGCGCGCTGGGCATGGGCGGCGCGGTGGACTCGCTGCTCCACCCGACGGCGGCCGATGCCGACTTCCCGCTGTATCCCGAGTCGGCGATCCTGTTCGATCCGAAGAAGGCGCGCCAGGCGACGCAGCTCTGGTGGCTCGACCGGATGCTGCGCACGAACCGCCCGCTCGTCGAGAAGATGACGCTGTTCTGGCACGGTCACTTCGCGACGGCGCTGGGCAAAGTGCAGCCGCAATACATGGCCGCGCAGATCAACCTGTTCCGGCAGCTCGCGCTGACGCGTTTTCCGGTGCTGCTGTCGGCGGTCACGCGCGATCCGGCGATGCTGATCTGGCTGGACAACCGCGCGAACGCGAAGGCGCATCCGAACGAGAACTACGCGCGCGAGGTGATGGAACTGTTTGCGCTCGGCCTCGGCAACTACACCGAGGACGACGTCAAGGAAGCCGCGCGCGCGTTCACCGGCTGGACGCTCGACAAGAACCAGCAGGCGGCGTTCGTCCCCGCGCGTCACGACGACGGCCTCAAGACGGTGCTCGGCAAGACCGGCACGTTCAACGCCGATGACGTCATCTCGATCGTCGTCTCGCAGCCCGTCCACCAGCGTTTCCTCGCGCACAAGCTGCTCGAGTTCTTCGTCTACAGCGATCCCGAGCCCGAACTGATCGAAGGCGTCGCGCAGACGTACGCGCTGTCGGGCTACGACGTCGCGAAGACGCTCGGCACGATCTTGCGCTCCAACGTCTTCTTCTCACCGCGCGCGTACCGTGCGATCCCGAAGTCGCCGATCGAGCTCGCGATCGGCACGCTGCGCTACATCGGCGCGCAGACGGTGCCGCCGAACCTGATCTACCAGCTCGCGCGGATGGGGCAGGAACCGCTGAACCCGCCCAGCGTCAAGGGCTGGGACGGCGGGCCGGCGTGGATCAACACGTCGACGATGCTGGCGCGTTTCAACTTCGTCAACGGGCTGGTCGCGCAGACCGCGCCCGGCAAGAACGGCGTCGCCGCCGTCCCCGCGCCCAACGTGTTGCCCGACGACATCGTGCGGCGCGTCGGGATGGACGCGACGAAGGTCGCGGAAACGATCGTCGGCGGCGTGGTGCAGGACGACGTCACCTCCGACGTGCGCGCGACGCTCGTCGCATACTTGAACTCGCAGACGCCGACCGCGACGATGCAGAACCCGATGCCGTTCGGCCCGGAGAACTACCAGGACAAGATTCGCGGCGCGCTCGCGCTGGCGCTCAACCTCCCCGTCAACCAGCTCGACTGATCGAAGGACGCCCATGAAACGCACAACGTTCGTCACCTCCGCACTCTCCGTCGCGTTTCTCGGCGGGAATGCGAGTCGCGCGCTCGCGCAAGTCGCGGGGGCGTCGCCGCTGCTGCCGTCGTTCGCGAACGGCGTCGATCCCGACAACGTGCTGGTGGTCATTCAGATGGGCGGCGGCAACGACGGCCTCAACACGATTGTGCCATGGAGCGACGACGCATACCACCGCGTGCGCCCCGCGATCCACGTCACCGAGGCCCAGGTGCTCAAGCTGAACGACCGCATCGGTTTCAATCCCGCGCTCAAGGGCTTGAACGAGCTCTACAAGCAGGGCCGCGTCGCGCTGGTGCAAGGCGTGGGCTACCCGAACCCCAACCGCTCGCACTTCGAGGCGACGCAGATTTGGGAGACGGCCTCGCCCGACCGCCCGCAGCAGTACGGCTGGCTCGGCCGTTATCTCGACCGCCGTTTTTCGGGCACCGCGAAGCCTGCGTCGCTGTTCGCAGCGGTGTCGCTCGGCGACACGCTGCCGGCTGCGCTCGTCGCGTCGCACGTTGAAGTGCCCGCGATCGGCGCGCTCAACGCGTTCTCGTACAACACCGGCCGCGACCTCGCGTCCAAGCAGAGCGCCGGCGTGCTGTACGACGGCGCAAAGGCCGGCCAGTCGCCGTACTTGTCGATGATCGCGCAGACCGCGCGCGACGCGTACCACGGCGGCGACGTGCTGCGCAAGCAGACCGCGGAGTTCACCAACAAGGCAACGTACGCGCCCAACGGCTTCGCGCAGCAGCTCGCGCTCGCGGCGAAGCTGATCGGTTCCACCGCCGGCTCGAAGATCGTGTTCGTCTCGATCGGCTCGTTCGACACGCACGCCGGCCAGCGCGCGCAGCAGGACCGGCTGCTCGGGTATCTGGGCGACGGGCTGCTGTCGTTCTATCAAGATCTCGCCGCGCACAACCTCGACAAGAAGGTGCTGACGATGACGTTTAGCGAGTTCGGCCGCCGCGTGTCGCAGAACGCGTCCAACGGCACGGACCACGGCACCGCGATGCCGCTGTTCATCGTCGGCGGCGGCGTGAAGGGCGGAATCTACGGCGAGCACCCGTCGCTCACCGACCTCGACCACGGCGATCTGAAGTTCTCGACGGACTTCCGCGCCGTCTACGGGACGGTGATCGAGAAGTGGCTCGGCCGCAACCCGAGCGACGTGCTCAACGGAACGTACCCGACGCTCGCCTTCGTCTAAGACCGTACGTTTTCTCACAGGGCTCCACGGGTTCGCCGTCGGACGACGGCGAGATGACCGGCGGACGATCTGCGCACGCGATCCGGCTCGACGTCGTCGCGCCGGACGACTACGTGCGTGACGTGCTGCCGCATTCGAGCGCGCTGTGGGCCGGCGCGCGCTCGTTCGACGAATACGCCCGCGAGTTTCTCGCGACCGCGAACAGCGGCTGGGGCAAGCGCCGCTTCCGGACGCTAGGCCTGCGCGTCGGCGGCGAGCTCGTCGCGTCGTGCAAACGCTACGAGCGCGCGCTGCGCTGCGGCGACCGCACGTACCGGGCGGCCGGGATCGGCGCGGTCTTCACGCCCGGCGCGCTGCGCGGCCGCGGCTCCGCGACGGCATTGCTCGGCGCGCTTCTCGATGCCGAGCGCGATGCGGGCACCGATCTCGTCTACCTGTTCAGCGACATCCATCCCGCGTTCTACGAACGGCTGGGATTCGTCGCGCTGGCGTCGCGCACGATCGCGCTGCGAGCCGCCGCGCTGTCCGCGGAGCGGATCGAGGTCGCGGTGCTGGGCGACGCCGACGCGACGTCCGTGCGGCGCCTCTTCGGCGCGACCGACGCGCGGCGCCCGTTCGCGTTCGCGCGCACGCCGCTCGACTGGGAATGGCAGCGCCTGCGCGCGGCATCGCGCGAGCACGCGGCGCAGCTCGTCCGCTTAGGGGTGCGCCGCGGTCGCACGCTCGCCGCGTATGTAATGGGTCGCCGCATCCCGGCCGCGGACGCGTTCGCCCTCGACGAGCTCGCGTTCGCGCGCGACGAGGATGCGGCGCTCATCGCACCGCTGTTGCGCGCGGGCGCCGGCGATTTGCGCACGATTCGCGGCTGGCTGCCGCCGGCCGCCGCGCGCGACGCGCTGCCGCGCGGCGCGGTGCGCGCGCGCAAGGACGCGATCGCAATGGTGCTTCCGCTCACCGCGCGGTTCCGCGCGGCGTTTCGCACGCGCGCGGCCGACCGCCGCGAGAACGCCGACCCGTGCTGGAGCACGGATCATATCTGACCCGCTGGAACGACGCGACCGTGAGCAACTGCGTCATCAAAACATCCCTCGGGAATTTGCAACGGCTTCGTCCGTGAACGAGCGCGCGCTTTTCCTCCCGGCGCCTAGAACAGCCGCAACTCGCGCGGCTCCTCGTCGGTGAGCGATGCGACCCGGGTGCCGAGCAGGCGGATGGGAACGCCGTACATTCCTGCGCGCTGCCAGCACCACACCGCCGCGTCGTGAATCGTGTCGGCGTCGTTGGTTGCGACGGCGAGCGACGTCTGGCGGCCGGTGATCGTGTGGTCCGCCTTCTTGATCTTCACGCCGACGGTGGACGCGCGCAGCTGCTTCGCCTGCAGGTCGCGCGCGAGCTCGTCGGCCTGCACGCGCAAAAGCGCGAGGATGCGCGCTTCGTCGCGCTCGTCGTACTCGAACGTCTCTTCGGTCGAGATCGACTTGCGCTCGCGCGACGGGTCGACTTCGCGATCGTCGACGCCGCGGGCCAGGTCGCGGTAGAACGCGCCGCCGCGTCCGAACAGATCGTACAGCCGGCGGTCGTCGAGCGCAGCGACGTCGCCGATCGTGCGAATCCCCGCGAACTCCAGCCGCGGCTGCGTCTTCGGCCCGATCCCCCACAGCCGCCCGACGGGCATCGGCGCGAGGAACGCCGCTTCGGTCCCCCGGGCGACGATCGTCAAACCGTCGGGCTTGTTGACGTCGCTCGCGATCTTCGCGACCATCTTCCCCGTCGCGACGCCCGCGCTCGCCGTCAAACCGACCTCGTCGCGAATGCGCGCGCGTACGTGCTGCGCGAACGCGACCGCGTCGTCGAGATCGGCGCCGGGCAGCGCGACGAACGCCTCGTCGAGCGAAAGGCCTTCGACCGCGCGCGCGCCGTCCTCGAAGATCGCGAACACTCGCTCCGAGCTTTCGCGGTACGCGGTGAAGTTCGGCGGCACCACGACGAGCTGCGGGCACATCTCCAGCGCGCGGTACAGCGGCATCGCGGAACGCACGCCGAACGGGCGCGCCTCGTACGACGCCGTGAGCACCACCGCGCGGCGCGACGATCCGGAGATCGCCAACGGCACGCCGCGCAGCGCCGGATCGTCACGCTGCGCGACCGACGCATAGAACGCATCCAGATCGAAGTGGACGATCATCGCATCATCGCAACTGCTGCGCGATCACGCCTGCGGCGGAGGGTCCTCCGAGTCGACGATCGCGTCGATCTCCGCGCCGTCGCTCTCCGCGATCGACACCGCCACGCGCCCGTCGGGCGTCGAGCGTACGACCTCGGCCATGATCTCCCGCTCGCGTCCGTCGAGCCCGGTGATCGCGACGCGCAGCCGCGTTCCGTCGGGTGCCGCTTCCTGCGCGACGAGCAGCATCCCGCGGCGCGACACGTTCTCGGTGGTGCCGTGCTTGGGCGCGCCGTCGGGTCCGCGGTAGACGACGGGCAGCCGGATCGCGATGCGCTTGGCGCTGCGGCGCTCCGGCGTTTCGCCGCCCTTGGAGGGCGTCTCGCCCCGCTCGGGCGTTTCGCTCATGATCTCCCCTCCGGCACGACGGTCATGCGGCCACCCTCTTTCCCATCGTCACGCTGCGACACCCGCGAGCACGGTCTGCATCGTTCGGACGTTGCGAAGGTCGTCTTCCTCTTCACCGGGCGTCTCGAGGATCGCGACTTTTCCTTGGACTCCGGGATGCGCGACGATGGCTCGGAACCCTTCGATCCCAATCCGTCCTTCACCGATGTGCCAGTGACGATCGCGATGGCCGCCCAGCTCGATCTCCGTGTCGTTGAAGTGGAACATCACCACCCGGTCGAGCCCGACCTCGCGGTCGACGAGCTCGAAGAAGCGGTCGACGCCGTCCTTCGTGTCGATCGCGTAGCCGGCCGCCCACGTGTGCGCCGTGTCGAGGCAGAACCGCAGGTTGGGGTGGCCGATCGCGCGCACGAACGCGCCGAGCTCTTCCATCGTCCCGCCGCACAGCTGGCCCGCGCCGGCGCTGTTCTCGATCACCAAGGCCACGTCGGGGTGAATGTCCGCGAGCGCGTCCTCGAGCGCCTCGACGACGCACGCGAAGCCGTCCTTGCGATCGCGCTTGCCGTACGAGCCGAGGTGCGTGTTGACGTACGCGATGTTTCCGACCGCGGCGATCTTCAGGTCGTTCCGGAGCAGCTTGAGCGAGCTTGCGACGGTCTTGCCGTCCTCGCTCGCGAGGTTGATGAGGTACGACGTGTGGATCACCGCCGGCGTGATGCCGGCCGCGGTGCGCGCCTTCGCGAACCGCTGCAAGGCCGGCGCGTCGATCCCGCCGACGCGGTACGTCTTGGGATTACCGGCGAAGAACTGCAGCGCGCTGCAGCCGAGCTTGCGCGCGTACTCCACCGCCGCGTCGTACCCCGCGCCGACGCGGACGTGCGAACCGAGCCGCATTCCCGTCAGCGGCGGCCGTAGTTGAACTGGCGCGCGCGCGTGCCGCGCGGCATGAACGACTTCGCTTTGGGCGACGCCATCGCGCGCGACGGGTTCTTCTCGAACGTCGTGCCGGTGAGCAGCACGGCGTCCGACGGCCGCTCGCGGCGACCGACTCGCCCGATGAGCTGCTCGATCTCCGACTCGCCGAACGCATCGGAGTCGGTGATCACGATGAGATCCGCGGCCGGAATGTCGATGCCGCTGCCGATGAGGTTCGTGGCCGCGAGGACCGCCGGCGCTTTGCCGCGGAAGCTGTTCATCATCTCGATGCGCGTGCCGACCTCGTTGACCCGCACACCCTTGCGGCGATGACGGCGGCCCTGTTCTTCAGTGTCGGCCATGTCGCCGCGGAGCTGCTCGACGTCGATGTCGTACGTGTTCTCGAGCCGTTCGGCGAGGCGCGGCACGTCGCCGCGCGTGCGGCCGATGACAAAGATGCGCGAGCCGCGTTCGAGATGATCTTTGATGAGCGCGTCGGCGCGCGTGAGCTGTTCGGCCGGCGGTTCGCCCCACACGCCTTCGACCTTGTGGATCTTGGTCGCCAGCACGTCGAACGGCATGCCCTTCATCGCGACGACGTTGTCCATCGCGCCGATGCGCTCGAGAAAGCGCCGCAGCTCGTCGGGCGTCGCGGTCGCGAACAGCATCGGGCAGTCGAGGTCTTGCAGCAGCCGCAAATGCTCGCGCTCGTCGAACGCGTTGACGTCGTCGACGATGAGCAGATCGCTCTTGTCGAGGATCTCCCAATGGCGGTCGATGGTGAGCATCATCGCCGAGCCGACGACCACGCTGATCGCGCCGCTCTCGATGCCCGCTTCGACCGCGCGCCGCTCGCCGGGTGCCGCGCCGCCGTGGATCTGGCCGACGCCGATGCCCGTGCCTTCGAGGCGCTCGGTAAAGTACGTGATGTGCTGGCGAATCAAATCGCGCGTCGGCGCGAGGATGGAAATGTAGCCGCCGGTCGCGAGGATCGTGTCGACGGCGACGCGCAGCATCACCTCGGTCTTGCCCGAGCCGGTCGGCGCCTTGAGCAAGAACTCGAACTTGCCGTCGTCGAGGCCGGCGGTGAGCTTTTCGATCGCCTCTTGCTGGCCGTCGGTGAGCGTAAATTGCTCGCCCGGTTGGATGAGCTCGTGCATCAGCGCGACGCGCTGGCAGTTCTTGTCGATTTGCGCCCACACGTCGGCGGGCGCTATGTCATCAGATGGTGGGCTCGCCGGTGGCGAGCCCGCTAGACGGGTGATGGTTGTGGCTCCGTTTCTTGCGCGACGGTCGTCTCGACCGGCGTCTCGTTGCGGTTCTGGCGCCTTCGAACAAATCACCATTCTCGGGCATCGTGCTCTGGGAAATCGCCCGAGAATGGACCCTAGTTTCGAATGGCCTCCTCTGCTTCCGCTTCGTCCGTTAGGACCGCGTCCTCGTCGTCCGGGGTTGCCTCGATCGCCGTCTCGCCCTCGCGGGGGGCGAGGATCGTCGGGATCGGGAGGGCCAGGGCGAGCTCGACGGGGCTGGTGCCGTCGACGTCGACCGGCGGCAGCTCCTCGAGCGAGCGCAAGCCGAACGCCTCGAGAAAGTCCGCGGTGGTCTTGTAGAGGATCGGGCGCCCCGGGACGTCCTTGCGGCCGGATTCGACCAAGAAGCGCCGGTCGACCAGGGTCGCGATGACGGAATCGGCCGAGACGCCGCGGATGCCTTCGATGTCGCCCTTGGTCGTGGGCTGGGTGTAGGCGACGATCGCCAAGGTCTCCAGCGCCGCGGGCGACAGGTTCGTTTTGGGCGGCATCAGGTACGCCTCGACCGCCTCGCGGGCGCCCGGCGAGCTGGCGAAGCGGTAGCCGCCGGCGATCTCGCGCAGCACGATGCCGCGGTGCGAGAACTCCTCGTCGATCCGCTGGAGGGCGACCGAGACCTCGGGCTCGTCGGCGCCGGTCAGCTTCGCGAGCTTCGGGATCGAAAGCGCTTCTGAGGCGACGAACAGCAGCGCTTCGAGGTCGCGCTGCAGCTTGCCGGTGTCGACGAGTTCAGGCTGCACGGTCTTCTTGCGGGGCGAGGAGGAGCTCGATGTCGCCGTACGCGGCGTCTTGCGCGATGCGGATGCGCTCGCGGCGGACCAGCTCGAGAACGGCCAGGAAGGTCACGATGATCGCGACGCGGTCGAGCCCGGCGCAGATGCCGAAAAACGAGGCGCGCCCGGCGCGCCGGACCGCCCGCGTGACGACGTCCATCTGCTCGTTGAGCGACACGCGCTCGCGCACGATGGTTCTCTTCTCCGGCTTCGCGGCGCGGAGCGCCGCCGCCAAGGCACCCGCAAGCTTGACCGCGTCGATCCGGTAGCGCTGCACGAAGTCCGCGGTGACGTCGCCGCCGTCGGCGCGCAGGAAGTACGCAGCGGCCTCGGCGGCACGGCCCTTGAGCTCCTGGCCGGCGTCGCGGTACGTCGAGTACGCGAGCAGCCGCTCGCGCAGCCGCGCCTCGATCGCCTCGGCGGACTCTTCGGGATCGCCGGCCAGCTCGATCGGGATCGGGGGCAGCAGCGCCTTCGACTTCAGAAAAACCAGGGTCGACGCGACGACGAGGTAGTCCGCGGCGAGCTCGACGTCGAGCGCCTCCATCGCCTTGATGTATGCGAGGTACTGATCGGCCACGAGCGCGAGCGGGACCGTGGCGATGTCGAGCTGTCGCTCCTTGACCAGGTTCAGCAGCAGGTCCAGCGGACCGTCGAAAACGTCGAGCGAGACGCGCAGCCCATTCGAATCATCAGCGGGGTTCATTGTCATCGAGGGCGGACCGGAGCGAAGCGAGGACCGCGAGTGTTCGCGGAACGCGAACACACTCAGGCGCTCGTGTCCCCGACCGACTTCGCCGCGGTGACAGTCTCGGGCTCGAAGATGCCGCTGCCGTCCTGCTCGAGCCACTCCAGCCCGAGGTCCACCAGGCGCTTCTCGTTGACGTACTTGAGCGATTTCTTGGCGGCCTTGATCTCGAACCAGCGCGCCTCGTCCACTTCGTGGTCGTGGTTGGCCGTATCGCCCGAGAGGTAGCGCATCAGGTAGAAATGGACGGACTTCTTGTGCTTGGTGCGGTTCAGGTAGAACCAGTACGAGATGTCGGAGAGCTTCGAGAGGATCTCGGCCCAGCAGCCCGTCTCCTCGCGAACTTCGCGCAGGGCGGCCTGCTCGTGCGTCTCCTTGGCCTCGACGTGACCCTTGGGCAGGGACCAAACGCGCGGCTCGCCCCGCCCGATGAGCAGCGCCTCCAACGAGTTTCCGTTCCGCCGCAGCACGAGCCCGCCGGCGGAGACTTCGTACTTGATCCGCATGTTGTCCCCGGAGACAGTGACAGCCCGACGTCGGGCTGGTTTTCTCTAGTATAGCGCGAGGTCCCAAGAGGACGAATCGCCGGATCGGACGTTTACGGGCCTTGAACGCGGGCCGGCAGGCGGTACCAGATCAGGCCCGAGCCCAGGTCGACGGGGCCCGACGTGGGGTCGTCGGCGGCGACCGCCGCGGCGCTCGCGCCGGTGCTTGCGACCGTCTTGCCGGCGGCAACGGTCTGTTCGGGCATGTCCTCCGGGGAGCGCAGCGGGCCGAAGCACGTGCGGCACTTGCGGTGCGGCGCGACGAACGCGAGCGTCTCGGTGGGGCCGGGCTCCGGCCGGATCGACGAACGCCGGCGGCTTGGCTCGCCGCGCACGGACGCGTCGGCAAGCGCGCGCGAGGCGGTGCGGTGCACGACGGTGGCCAGCGAGTTCGCATGCGGCGCATGCTTCGGACGGCGGACGTGCTCGGCGACGCGCTGCACGGCATGCCGCGTCGCGGAACGCGCCACCGCGGCGTGCGCGCGCTGCGGCACCGCGGAAACGACGCGCGCGCCGGTCCCGGGCACCGCGAACACGGCGGCCGCGACCACGCCGAAGGCGGCGGCCGTGAACGCACCCAGCGAAGCGGCGCGCACGACGCGCGTGCCTTGGGCGGTCGGCCGAATGAGGCGCTCGACCCTGATCGCGACGTGCGAGCGCCGGGCCCACAGCGCGGGCGCGACGGCATCGGCGCGATCGGTGGCGAGGCGCAACAGGCAGGCGGCATAGCGGCGCGGGCCGGTCTCGGCGGCGGCGCGCTCGTCGCTGGCGAGCTCGCGCTCGAGGTCGAGCGCGCGCGACAGCACCCACAGGCCCGGGATCCACCAGCCGACGCGCAGGATCGCGCTCTGCACCGCCTTGGCCCAGTCGTCGAAGCGGGCGAGATGCGCGCACTCGTGCGCGACGACGGCGTCCCACTCGCGCTCGTCGACCCGGGCCCGGAAGCCGTCGGGCAGCACGACCGCGGGGTGGAGATAACCGATCGCGGTGGGGGTGGTGACCGTTTGCGACAAGCCGATCCGCGCGCCGCGCACCGCGACGGAACCGAGCGGGACCGCCTGGCGCTTCACCCGCCGCAGCCGGACCACGTCGCACGCGAGGCTCAGCAGCAGCGCGCCGGCAACGACCGCCGCGAGCGTCAGGGCCGGTAGCGCCAACAGCTTGAACATGCCGGCCGCCGCCGCGCCTGGAAGCGCGGGCGCCCCGTCGGGCGCGGTCCGCAGCGCTGCCGCGGCGAGGGCGAACGGCCCGACGAACGCGGCAGCGAGAAAGCCGGCCGCGACGACGCGGTAGCGGTCGGCGGCGCGCGCGAACGGGCGTGCCGCGATCAGGGCGCCGAAGGCCAGCGGAACGCTGGCGACGACCGCGGCAAGCGCCGCGAGCGCCGTGACCGCGGCGTTCAGCCGTTCGCCTCGAGCAGCGTGCGCAGGCGCCGTTCCTCGTCCGGGCTCAGCCGCTCCGACGTAAGCAAGTTGAGCATCAGGGCGCGCGGCGAGCCCTCGAAGAACGTCGCCAGGACGTTGTCGACGACGGTCCGGCGAGCGGCGTCACGCTCCACGCGCGGCTTGTAGACGTTCGCCTTGCCGCGGGTGGTGTGGCGGACGTAGGCTTTGCGCTCGAGGATCGTCAGCGTCGAAAGGACCGTGGTATACGCGATCGGGCGGTCTTCGAGGCGCGCGTGAATGTCGGCCACGGTCGCGCTGCCGAGGTCCCAGAGAATGTTCATGAGACGGTACTCCGCCTCGGTAAGGGTCGGCGTAGGGCGCCTGGCCATATCGGCTGATACGACGCCGACTCCGCATTCTCCGCGAGGTTTCGTCAAGGATCGGTTCGGTCGAGCCAGGCGGCCACGCGGCCTTCCAGCACATCGAGCGGCAATGCCCCCTCGCTCAAGATCACGTCGTGGAACTCGCGAACGTCGAAACGCGCGCCGAGGCGCGTCTGCGCGCGCTCGCGCAACTCGCGAATCTTCAGCTCGCCGATCTTGTACGCGAGCGCCTGTCCGGGCCGTGTGATGTAACGGTCGATCTCGTTCTCGACGTCGAGACGCGTTTTCGCGGCGTTGTCGAGAAAGTAGCCGGTCGCGCGCTCGCGCGACCAGCCCTGCGCGTGGATCCCGGTGTCGACGACGAGGCGGACCGCGCGCCACATCTGATACGTCAGCGCGCCGAACTTCGACTTCGCGTCGTCGTACAAGCCCATCTCGTCACCGAGCGATTCCGCATACAGCCCCCAGCCTTCGACGTACGCGGTGTACGCGAGCGACGCGCGACGAAACGCCGGCAGCCCGCGCAGCTCCTGCGCCAGCGCGATCTGCAGATGATGTCCCGGCACGCACTCGTGCAGCGAGAGCGCCATCATCTCGTAGATCGGGCGCTGCTCGGGCCGGTACAGGTTGACGTAGTACGAACCCGCGCGCGAGCCGTCGAGCGCGCCAGGAAAGTAGTACGCCGTCGTGGTGTCGGGCGCGAGCGCGGCGGGCACGGGCAGAACGCCGTACGGCAGGCGCGGCAGCGTACGGAACACGCGCACGAGCTCCGGATCGATACGCTTCGCGATCGCGCGATAGGCTTCCAGCAGCGCTTCGCCCGTCGTATGGTAGTTCGCCGGATCGGCGCGCAGCTGCGCGAACACGTCGGCCAACGAACCGCCGTAACCGGTCTGCGGCGCGAGCGCTTCCATCTCCGCGCGAACTCGCGCGACCTCGCGCAACCCGAGCTCGTGGATCGCGTCCGGCGCGAGATCGGTGGTGGTGTACGTGCGCGTGAAGTACGCGTAGAGCGCGTCGCCGCCGGGGACGTGCGCCAGCCCGGGACGCTCGGGCGCCGCCGGCAGGTACACGTCGACAAGGAACGCGCGCAGCTCGTTCAGCGCCGGGTTGACGCGCTGCGCGATCGCGTCGCACGCGTGCTCGCGCAACCCGCCGGCCTCGTCCGCGCGCACCGTGGCGGGAATGCGTGTGAACGGCGCGTAGAACGGCGACCGCTCCGGCTCGGTGACGAGCCGGTCGAGCTGCGCCGGCAACCGTTCCATCGATGCGCGCGGCCATAGCAGCTTGCGCCCGACCGCGACGCGCAGCAGCGCGATTGTATCTGCGACGGCGCGCGGATACGCATCGAGCCGCGCCATCCAGCTCGCGTAGTCCGCGACGTCGGCGAACGGCAGCTGCTCGGCGTACTGCGCGTACGTTTGCACGCCGTCGCGCGGGTCGAGCGCGAAGAGGTGCGTGCCGAGCTCGTAGCCGCGCAGCGCGTCGCGAAGCTGCCCCGCGTAGAGATCGCGGTCGAGCCGCGCAGCCTCGCCGAGCGCGTCCCGCGGGATGCGCTCTAACCGCGCCAGCACGTCGCGGCGATGGTCCGCTTCGCCGGCGAGCGCCGCTTCGGATTGGTCGTCCCAGCGGTCGGCCGCCGACCGGTCGCCGTCGAGCGAGGCCGCGATCGGATGGCGCAGGCGGTCGTCGCGCCAATCCTCGGCGAGAAGCGCGTCCAGGTGGCCGTCCGCGGTCCGGGGGCGATTCATGCCCGCCTGCTTCCCGAGGCGTCCCTCCCGGCCTCCGCGAAAATACGCGCAATGCCCCACGTCCTCGCCGCCACCGCCGCGCTTGCGATCGCCTTCGCGACCGTGCCGACGCCCAAGCCCGCGCCGTTCCCGTTGGGGACGCTGCAGCCGTTCGGAACCGAGACGCCCGCGCCGCTGCCCGAGATCGGGCGTGTGCGGGCGGCGACCCCCGTGTGCGCTGCGATACGCGACCTCGTCGTGCCGTCGTTCGCCGCCGCACGGCGCGCGGACGCGCGCTTCAGCGAGACGCGCGTGCGGCTGCCGAAGTACATCGAGATCGCCGATGATCCCGAGCATCGCACCGACGTGTTTCGCGAGTCTGCCCTCTCCAAGCTCGACGCCGACGCGACGAAGATCCTCGAAGAGACGCTCGTGCTCAACAAGGCGCTCGGCGATCCGCGCTTCAAGGACCCGACGGATCCTCAAGTGATCGCCGTGAAAAATCAGCTCGACCAGCTCTACCGCACGCAGCAGGCGCGCGCGAACCAGCTTCAAGAATTCGTCATGCGCCAGCGCAACGAGATCGCGAAGAACGGGCTCGGCGACAACCACGCGTTCGCATCGCGGAACCAGCCGCAGCCCGGGCCCCAAAACGCTCCGCCGCCGCCCTCAATGAAGGCACCGCCGGGCATGCCGCTGCTCATCGGGAAGATCGCGATGGCCGACAAGGCGTCGCTCAACGAGTGGAGCGGCAACATGGCGGCCGCCGTGCGCGCGAGCGAAAATCTCGCCGCGCAGACGTTCCTCCCGATCGCACAGAACTGCCGCTGAAAACGAGTCGACCGATGCAGCGCGTCATCACCGCCGCCACCGCTACCGTAGCCATCGCGCTCGGCTTCGTTTCGTCACCCGCCCCGGCGCAGCAGGCGACGCCGACCGCGGCGACCGGCGCACCGTCGCTGCCGGAGATCGGCCGCGTGCGCTCGACGACGCCCGCCTGCGCGGCGCTGCGCGATCTCATCATCCCGTCGTTCTCCGCGGCGGAGCGCGCGGACACGCGGTTCTTGCAAACGCGCATGCAGTTGCCGCGATACGCCGAGATCGCCGCCGACCCGGTGCACAAGAACGACGTCTTTCGCGACTCCGCGCTCGCGAAGCTCGACGCCGACGCGACGGCGATGCAAAACGAAGCGCTCGCGCTCGATCGCGCGCTCCGCGACCCGCGGCTCAAAGACACCACGGACCCGCAGGTCGTCGCCCAGCGCAGCGGCCTCCAGCAGCTCTTCGACGTGCAGAAAGCGCGGGCGAATCAGCTCCAAGAGTTCGTCATGCGCGAGCGCAACGCGACGGTGCGCAACGGTATGGAAGACAGTGGCGCGTTCAAAGGAAAGCGCGCGCCGCTGCCGGTCAGCGCCGAAGCGCCGCCGGCGGACGCTCCGATCGTCAACGCGCCGCGCGGCATGCCGCTGCTCACCGGCAAGAACGCGCTGGCCGACAAGGCTTCGCTCAACGAGTGGAGCCTCAACATGGCCGCCGCCGTCCGCGCCGGCGAGAATCAGGCGGCGAAGACGTTCTTGCCGATCGCGAGGGGCTGTAGCTGAGGGCGGCTATTCCGCGGCGGGCGGGCGCCAGCGCAGGTCGGGCTGGCGCGCGGCGCGTGTCTCGTCGATCCGGCCGACGGCGGTGTTGACCGGCGTCTCGAGCACCTTCTCGGGATCCGACTTCGCCGTCGCGATGATGTCGCGGAAGTCCGCGATGAACGCGTCGAGCGTCTCCTTCGACTCCGTCTCGGTCGGCTCGATCATCAGGCACTCGGGGACGATCAGCGGGAAGTAGACCGTCGGCGCGTGGTAGCCGCGGTCGAGCAGCGCCTTGCCGATGTCGAGCGCGCGCACGCCCGTCTCGCGCTTGAGCGACTGCGCCGAGGCAACGAACTCGTGCCGGTTGATCTCGTCGTACGGGATGTCGACGACGTCGCGGATCGACGCGCGGATGTAGTTCGCGTTGAGCACCGCGAGCTTCGATACCGTCGTGAGGCCGTCGGCGCCGTTGGCGTACGTATACGCGAGCGCGCGCACCATGTGCGCGAAGTTCGACCAGAACGAGCGCATCGGACCGATCGAGTCGGGCCGCTCGAAGTCGAGCGCGAACGTGAGCTCCGCGGTCTCGCGCCACCCGCTCGCGTCGACGTCCTTGCCGCCCGCGTCGAATGCGCGCACGACCGGCGTCGGCAAGAAGTCGATCAGGTGCGGCGCGACGCCCACGGGGCCCGCGCCCGCGCCGCCGCCGCCGTGCGGGATCGTGAACGTCTTGTGCAGGTTGAGGTGCATGAGGTCGAAGCCCATGTCGCCCGGGCGCGTGTTGCCCATCAGCGCGTTCGCGTTCGCGCCGTCGTAGTACATCAGGCCGCCGGCCTCGTGCACCACGTCGGACACCTCGTGGATGCGCGGCTCGAACAGGCCCAGCGTGTTCGGGTTGGTCATCATGCAGACCGCGGTATCCGGTCCGACGACCTTGCGCATCTCGTCGGGGTCGACCCGCCCGTGCGCATCGGACTTGAGCGAGAGCACCTTGAAGCCGACCATCGCCGCCGACGCCGGGTTGGTTCCGTGCGCGGTGTCGGGGACGATCACGACGTTGCGCTGCGGCTCGCCCTTCTTCTTGAAGTACGCCTTCGCGATCAGCAGCGCCGCGAGCTCCGCGTGCGCGCCGGCGGCGGGATTCAGCGAGAATGCCGCCATCCCGAACAGCGACGCCAGCGCGCGCTCCAGCTCCCACATGACGGCGAGCGCACCCTGCGAAGCGTGATCGGGTGCGAACGGGTGCAGGTCGCGCAGCGCGGGGACGTTCGCCATCGCGTCGTTGATGCGCGGGTTGTACTTCATCGTGCACGAGCCGAGCGGATAGAACACCGTGTCGATGCCGAACGTCTTTTGCGAGAGGCGCGTGAAGTGGCGCACGACGTCGAGCTCGCTGTTGTCGGGCAGCGGCAGGTCGTCGCGCAGCGCGTCCTTCGGCAAGAGCGTGTCGAGCGCGGGGCCGCCGGGCAGATAGCAGTTCGCCCGGCCGTCCTGGCCGGTCTCGAAGATCAGCGGGGTGTCAAACGCTGGCAGTGGCACGAACGGGGATCTCCAAGAGCGCGGTGACGAGACGGTCGACGTCGGCGCTCGACGTGAGCTCCGTCGCCGTCATGAGAATGCAGTCTTCCAATTCAGGATAGAACCGGCCGAGATCGACGCCGCCGAGGATCTGTTTTTCTTCGAGCGTCGCGAGCACCGCGGCGGCGCGGCCCGGCACGCGGATGACGACCTCGTTGAACGTCGGCGTTCCGGCGAAGCGCGCCGCGAATCCGGCAAGCGCCGTGACCTTGTCGCGCAGCTCGTTGCTGCGCGCGACGTTGAGCGCCGCGCAATCGCGCAACCCGGTCTTGCCCATCGCGGCGAGGTACACCGTCGCGCACAGCGCGCAGTGGGCCTGGTTGGTGCAGATGTTCGACGTGGCTTTCTCGCGGCGGATGTGCTGCTCGCGCGCCTGTAGCGTCAACACGTACGCCGGTTTGCCGGCGGTGTCGACCGACTTGCCGACGAGCCGGCCCGGGATGCGGCGCAGGTGTGCGGTCGTCGCGGCGATGAAGCCGACGTACGGTCCCCCGTAGGCGACGGGATTGCCGAACGATTGCGCCTCGCCCACGCAGATCTCGGCGCCCCACGACGCAGGCGCGGTCAGCGCGGCCAGCGACATTGCTTCGGCGACGACGCCGATGACGACGGTCTTCGTCGCTTTGATCGCGTCGGCGACGCCGGCCGGCAGCGCGTCGACCGCGCCGAAGAAGTTCGGCGACTGCACCACGACCGCGGCGTAGCGCTGGTCGGCGAGCGCGGCGTCGAGCGACGACAGATCGGTGCGCCCGTCGGCGCCGTACGGCAGCTCGTCGACGGCGAGATCGAGCCCCTCGGCATACGTGCGAAGCACGGCGCGATAGTTCGGGTGAACGGCGCTCGACACGAGCACGCCTTTGCGCCCCGTCGCGTTCACGGCCATGATGACGCCTTCCGCGAGCGCGGTCGCGCCGTCGTACACCGACGCGTTCGCGACGTCGAGGCCGGTGAGCAGCGCGATGTACGTCTGCCACTCGTAGATCGCCTGGAGGTAGCCTTGCGAGACTTCCGCCTGGTACGGCGTGTACGAGGTGAGAAATTCGCCGCGCATAGCGATCGCGCCGACGACCGGCGGGATGTAGTGCCGGTACGCGCCCGCGCCGAGGAACGACGTGTAGCCGCCGGCGGTCGTACGCGCAGCGTGGCGGTGGAAGCGTTCGGCGATCTCGATCTCGCTGAGCTGCGGCGTGACTTCGACGGGGTGGCGCAGCGCGACGGCGTCGGGCACGCGGACGAGATCGTCCAGCGAGTCGACGCCGATGACGCGCAGCATCGCCTCGATGTCGCGTTCGGTATGCGGCGTGTACACGTATTCTCCGGGGATGGAAACTAGCGAACGGAGGTTAGACCCCGCTCAGCCTAGGTCCGTTTTCGGCCCGCCCGCTGCGACGATGGTCGCAGCTACGCCGAGGCGATCAGCTGCTCGTACTGCTCGGGGGACAGGAGATCGCCGGTCTGGCTCACGTCGGCGAGGGTCACCTTGTAGAACCAGCCGTCTCCGTAGGGATCGCGGTTGACCGCGGCCGGGTCGTTCTCGAGCCCGTCGTTGATGCCGACGACCTCGCCGCCGACCGGCGTGAAGATGTCCGACACGGCCTTGACCGATTCGACGACCCCGATGCTGGCGAACTGCGTGAGCGCGGCGCCGACGCGCGGTAATTCGACGTAGACGATGTCGCCGAGCGACGCCTGCGCGTAGTCGGTGATCCCGACGGTCGCTACGTCGCCGTCGAGCTTCACCCACTCGTGTTCTTTGCTGTACAGCAGTCCTGCCGGTACTCCGTTCGCCATCTCGGTGCTCTGGTAGTGCCAAAGACCCCGCGGAACCTTCCGGCCCTATGCCGGCTTCGGGCGCTTGTAGAACTGGACCGGAACGACGACGCCCCGATGGTGCGTGCCGCGAACCTCGACGTCGAGCGACGTTCCGTCCGCAGCCGCCGACGGTTCGACCAGCGCCGTCGCGATGTTCTTGCCGACGGCGGGGCCGAACGACCCGCTGCGGATCTCGCCGACGCGCGCTCCGCCGGCCAGCACCGGATAACCGGCGCGCGCGGGGACACGGCCTTCCATGCTGACGCCGACGATGCGCGCGTAGTCGCCGGCGTCGCGCTGCGCGAGCAGCGCATCGCGCCCGCGGAATTCGGGCTTGTCGAACTTGATCGCCCAGCCCATCCCGGCTTGGAGCGGCGTGATCTCCTCGGTCATCTCGTGGCCGTACAGCGGCATGCCGGCTTCGAGCCGCAGTACGTCGCGCGCGCCCAGGCCGCACGCCTCCAGACCGCGTTCGCGATTCTCGGCGAGCAGCAGATCCCACACGGGCGTCGCTTCTTCCGACGGGAGGAATATCTCGAAACCGTCCTCGCCCGTATAGCCGGTGCGCGCGATGACGACCGGCTCACGTAAGCCTTTCACGCGCGTCTCGGCGCACGCGTAGTATTTCATCGGCGCGAGCTCGGCCTCGACGTACGGCTGCAGCCACTCGACCGAGCGCGGTCCTTGGATCGCGATCAGCGCGCGGTCGCCGTGCAGGTTCTTCGCCGTGACGTCGCCGGAAAGGTTGCCGCTTACGTGCGCCCACATCTTGTCGGCGTTGCCCGCGTTGACGACGAGCAGCCAGCGGTTCTCGTCGAGCCGGTAGAATATCACATCGTCGTGCGCGCCGCCGTGCTCGTTGGTGAAGATGTTGTAGCGCGCTTGGCCGGGCTTCATGTTCGCGACCTTGTTGACGGTCAGCGACTCGGCCCACGTGCCGACGTCCGCGCCGCGCAGGTCGAATTGCGCCATGTGCGAGAGGTCGAACAAGCCCGCTCGCTTGCGGACCGCGTCGTGCTCCTTGAGGATGCCCGCATACTGCACGGGCATCTCAAAGCCGCCGAACGGCACGATCCGCGCACCGAGCGCCAGATGTGCATCGTAGAGCGCGGTGCGGCGAAGCGTGCCGTTGATCTCGGTGGTCATGGTGGTCCTCGTTCAGGCGAAGACGTCGCCGTCCTTCGCCAGCTCGCGCCGGAGGTATAGCGGAAGGGCGAACAAGCGGCGGTGCGTTTCGGAATCGTAGAAGAAATTCTCGCCGCGCAGGCCGCCGACGTATGCATCGATCCGAGCGGGATCGTTCGCACCGACGTCGGCGTCATCGCTGCATGCGATAAACGCCCAGTCGTTGTCGAATGCGGGAACGTGCGTGTAGAAGCTGCGCACGATCTTGAAGTGCGCGCGCAGCGAGCGCGCCATCTTGGCGTGCAGCGCCATGTTGTGAAATCCGGCCGTCGACGCTTGGAGCACGTAGACGCCGCCGGGCGCGAGGCGCGCCTTGATGTCGCGAAACACGTCGCCGTTGAACAGCGGGAACGACGGCGAGTCCGGCAGCGGCTCGGTGAGATCGCTGATGACGACGCCGTAGCGATCGCGGTCTTCCTTGATAAACTTCAGCGCGTCGCCGATGATCACGCGCGCGCGCGGATCGTCGAATGCGCCATCCGACCATTCGGGTAGAAACTTCTTCGACAGCTCCACCACGTCACCGTCGATGTCGACCATCGTGCAACGCCGCACCGATCCGTCGCGCAGCACCTCGCGCAGCGTCGCACCCTCGCCGCCGCCGAGGATCAGCACGTCGCCGCGGTCGCCGACCGACGCCATCGCCGGATGCACCAAGGTCTCATGATAGATCTTCTCGTCGGCCTGCGACGACTGCGTGTCGCCGTCGAGGATCAGCATCTTGCCGAACACCGGCGTGCGCAAGACTGCGACCGATTGGTACGGCGTGCGACCCACGAAGTACGTCTCCTCGATCGCGTGCGCGTGCAGCTCGGTCGGCGCGAACTGCTCGGTGTACCATTGATAGTGCTCGGTCTTGGGCATCGCGCTCGTCGGGTTGTCCGAGCGCACGCCATGCCCTTCCATAAGAAGAAGCCCGCCGTTCTCACGGCGGGCTTCGGGTCTCTCAGAGCCTGGTTTCCCGAGGAGTAGGATTCGCTCCGCGAATCCGACGGTCTCGCTGGCGAGACCGGGCTCGCTTCGCGAGCCGGGTTCGCTCCGCGAACCCTCTTAGGCCGTGGCCAGTAGCTCGCGGGTGTCGTGCTCGGTGGTGACGACGTGGGTGAAGCGGTTGTGGCCGGCTTCGACCCCGCGCTTCACCTCGGTGGTCAGCATGGTCTTGGCGTCGAGTGCCTCCGCGGCGTATTCGCACGCCGCCCAGGGATCGGTGTGGTCGCCGCACGTGTAGAAGTCCATCGCGGCGTAACCGGTCTCCGGCCACGTATGGATCGACAGGTGCGACTCCTCGATCACCACCACTCCGGACACCCCTTGGGGTTGGAAGCGGTGGAAGGCCGTCGTGACGATGGTCGCGTTGGCCGCTTTCGCGGCGTTCTCCATCATCGCACGGACCGCGTCGACGTCGGTGAGCTTGGCGGCATTACAGCCGGACAGCTCGCAGACGATGTGCGTACCGAGTGCTTTCAATTTTTTTTGGTCTCCTCGGGAGCTTTCGGTTGGGAGAATCCCACCTCCAGGCGCGTCGTCCAGCGCGTGCGGTACACCGTCTCGCTGTCGACCTTTCAGCAGACTCTTGCCGGCGCGGCCTCCTTTGGGCCGAACGGGCGTTCCACTGCGATGGCGCGTTGGGCGCGCCGTCCCCCTCGAACTATCGCAACCCCATACCCATAAGGAGCACGGGGTCGATGAAGTCCGTCGCCTATGGTACCCCCCGGGGGGTCCCTTGTAAATAGCTTTCATCCGCGGCGTGAAGCGCGGGCCGAATGTCGAAGGGCGCGGCGATGCGTGCCGATTCGGTGAGCCCTTGTTTCCTCAGCCCCGCCGAGGTGCGGCAGCGCGCCGCGGAGCGCGCTCTCTCGGTCGAGGAGCTCGTGCTCGAGCTGCTGCCGTGGGCCGAAGCCTACACGAGCCCACCCATCTCGAACTTTCGCGTCGGCGCGATCGCGCTCGGCGTGTCGGGGGCGCTCTACGCCGGCGCAAACCTGGAGTTCCCGGGCGAATCGCTGAGCTTCACGGTCCATGCGGAGCAGGCGGCCGTCTACAATGCCTGGACCCACGGCGAAACGGGCGTGGCGCTGATCGCGTCGACGGCGGCGCCCTGCGGGTACTGCCGCCAGTTCCTCAACGAGCTCACCACCGCGAGCGAGCTGCGCGTCATGCTGCCGGGGCGCCCACCGGCGCCGCTCGCCGCGCTGCTGCCGGCGGCGTTCGGACCGCGCGACCTCGGCTTCCCCGGCGGGCTGATGCAACCAGCGACCGTCTCCCTGACGCTCGCCGAACCGTCCGCCGACCCGGTTACGGCCGCGGCCCTGGCCGCCGCGAAGGCCGCGTACGCACCGTACAGCGGCACCTACGCCGGGATCGGCCTCCGCACCGCGGACGGATCGCTCTACCAAGGCCGCTACGCCGAAAATGCGGCGTTCAACCCGAGTTTGTCTCCGCTGCAGGGCGCGCTCATCGCGCTCGCGCTCGCGCGCGGATCCTACGCCGCGATCGAAGCCGCCGTGCTGGTCGAGGCCTCGGACGCGGCCGGCGGGCACCTCCAGCACAGCGCCAGCCAGCGAGCGTCCGCCGTAGCCGTCCTCGCCGCGGTCGCGCCGACCGTCCCCTTGCAGTACGTCCGCGCCGTCCGGACCGGGGACGACCGCCACGGTGCAGGGCTCTGAGGGGTTAGATAGTACAGATACCTCTGCACTTTCTTGACCGAGCTGGTGCGGACCGATACGCTGGGAGACCCATGGCCGCTACGACCGAATCCCTGATCGAGGAATACCGACACGGCTTCCACGATCCCGAGGACAAATACGCGTTCAAGTCCGACAAGGGCCTGAACCGTGAGATCGTCGAGCGCATCTCGTCGATGAAGAACGAGCCGGCCTGGATGCTCGCCTTCCGCCTCAAAGCGTACGACGTGTTCCGCGCTAAGCCGATGCCGACGTGGGGCGACAGCGCTCTGCTCAACGAGATCGACTTCGACAACATCCGCTACTTCGTCAAAGCGGGCGAGAAGACGGAACAGAACTGGGACGACGTCCCGGACGACATCAAGCGCACCTTCGACCGGCTCGGCATCCCCGAAGCGGAGCGCAAGTTCCTATCCGGCGTTTCCGCGCAATACGAATCGGAAGTGGTCTACCACTCCGTCATCGAGGAGCTCGAAAAAGACGGCGTCCTTTTCTGCGACATGGACACCGCGCTGCGCGAGCATCCCGAGATCGTTCAGAAGTACCTCTCGACCGTCATCCCGATCCAAGACAACAAGTTCGCCGCGCTCAACTCGGCCGTGTGGTCGGGCGGTTCGTTCGTGTACGTGCCCAAGGGCGTCGAAGTGAAGATGCCGCTCCAGGCCTACTTCCGGATCAACACCGAGAACATGGGCCAGTTCGAGCGCACGCTAATCATCGCGGACGAGGGCTCAAAAGTGCACTACATCGAGGGTTGCACCGCTCCGCAGTTCTCCACCGCGTCGCTCCACTCGGCCGTCGTCGAGCTGATCGCCATGGAAGGCGCATCCATCCGCTATACGACGATCCAGAACTGGTACCGCAACATCTACAACCTCGTCACCAAGCGCGCCGTCGCGTACAAGAACGCGACGGTCGAGTGGGTCGACGGCAACATCGGCTCGCGCCTGACGATGAAGTATCCCGCCATCTATCTGATGGGCGAGGGTGCGCGCGGCGAGATCCTTTCGGCGGCGTTCGCGGGCGAAGGCCAGCATCAGGACGCCGGCGCGAAGGTGATCCACGCGGCGCCGAACACCACGTCGGTCGTCACCAACAAGTCGGTCACCGCGCACGGCGGCAAAACGACATATCGCGGGTTGGTCGAGATCCACGCGGGGGCCGTCGGCGCGAAGACGCGCGTGAAATGCGACGCGCTCATCATGGACGACAAGTCCTCGTCGGACACCAAGCCGACGATGAAGATCGACGAGCAGCGCTCGACGGTCGAGCACGAAGCGTCGGTGTCGAAGATCGGCGAGGAGCAGCTGTTCTACGCGATGAGCCGCGGGCTCACCGAAGCGGACGCGACCGCGATGATCGTCAACGGCTTCTTCGACTTCTTCGTCAAGGAGCTCCCGATGGAGTACGCAGTCGAGCTGAACCGCTTGATCAAGATGGAAATGGAGGGTTCGGTCGGCTGACGCCGCCCGAAACCCTCCCGGGGTCCTGAACGGACCCCGGTCCGAAAAAGGAACTTGATAGAACCCCTGGCGTTGGGAAAGAACGGGACGTGCGCGCTCGACCGCTCCTCGCCTTGGCCGGCGCTCTGGCCGTCGTCTCGCTCGCGCCTTCGCCGGTGCGGGCCGCGAAGGTGTGCGCCTGGGCGATTCCGAGCGAGATGATCTCGAAGGTCAATTCCGGTGATGCGCACAGCGGGGCGCCGTTCCGGTTCAAGGTGGCCGTGAGCACGGCGCTCGACGACGGGACGAAGGTACCGGCCGGTACGCTCGGCTACGGCATCATCCGCGCCGTGAGCTCGGCGGGCCGCCACAACCACGACGGCATGCTCTCGCTCGAACCGCGCTATATCATCCTCGAGAAGGCGCACAGCACCGCGGAACGCATCGTACCCGTCACGATGAACCCGCTGTTGCCGGTCACGTGGACGCCGTCGGAGCCGCTGCTGAACAAAGCTGCCGGACACGTGCCGCTGCCGGTCCCGGGCCTCATTATGACCGGCGTGAACATGGTGCGCTGGGGGCGCAACATCACGCTGGGTCCCGGGTTCACGTTCACGGTTCTTCCGGTCGAGAATCTGGCGCGCGGCCCGGTCTGCTGACGATGCGCGCCCGGCGCGCCCTGCGCTGGATTGCCATGACGTTCGCGGCACTCGCCGGCGTCGCGGTCGTCGTGCTCGCGGTCGGCGCGCCGGTGCCGATCGTCGACCGGTTCGTGCTGTTCCCGCGCCGCGTCCCCGTCTCGGAATGGCGCGCGCATCGCGAGTTCACGCCGTTCGTCGTCGCCGCGCGCGACGGTACGCCGCTGCGCGGCTGGATCGTGCGCGGCCGCGATCCCCACGCGCCGTGGACCATCCTGTGCACGGGAAACGCCGGCACGGTCGAAGGGATGATCGGCGTCGGTATCTGGTTCGCCGATCACACCGGTGCGAACGCGCTGGTGTGGGACTATCGGGGCTTCGGATTTTCCGGCGGCCGGACCGACATCGCCGCAACTCGCGACGACGCCCTCGTGGTGTACGACGCGGTGCGCGCGCGCAGCGGGCACGTACCAATTGTGTACGGGCAGTCCTTCGGGACGACGATCGCCGCGCACATCGCGCACGAGCGCCCGGTACGCGCGCTCGTTCTGCACGCGGCGCCCGCGTCGGTCGAACGGCTGTTCAGCGATCTGCGCGACCGCAACTTCCCGTGGCCGTTTCATCGGCTCCGGCCCTGGCCCGCGCCGGACGTGCGCGAAGACTTCGCCGTTGCGGACGCGGTGCGTGACGTGCATGCGCCGACGCTGGTCATCCACGGCACCGCCGACGCCCTCATCCCGATCGAAGAAGGCCGCATCGTCGAGCGCGCGAGCGGAGCGCTCGTGAAACGTTTCATCGAGCTCCCCGGAGTCGCGCACGACCGGATCGACTACAACACGCGCGCCGGTGCGGGCGTGGCGACGTTTCTCGCGGCTATTTGACGCCGACCAGTTCGACGTCGAAGTTCAGCGTCGCGTTGGGCGGGATCACCGGCGCGTAGCCGCGTTCGCCGTACGCGAGCTGGGGCGGGCAGACGAGCTTGCGGTGGCCGCCGACGCGCATCGTCGCGACGGCCTCGTCCCAGCACTTGATGACGCGGCCCCGTCCCAACGCAAACTCGTACGGCTGGCCGCGATCGCGCGAGCTGTCGAACTTCTTGCCGTTGGGGAACGTGCCGGTGTAGTGCACCACCGCGGTCTGGCCGGCGCGCGGTGTAGGACCCTTGCCTACCTTGACGTCGGTGTATTTCAGGCCGTCGGGGAGCGTGACGGTTTTCGCGGCAGCGGTCTTCGCGGCCGCCGGCTTGTACGACATGCTCGTCGCGGCGACTGCGGGGCCGGGCGTCACGAGCGGGAGCGTGACAGCTAGCGCGGCGCCGAGCGCAAGCAGGATCGATGTGGAACGGGTCATGCCGCGCCCTTCGCGAACGACGCCGCATGCCCCAGCCGGTCGCGAAACGTCACGAGATTCCGCCCGCAACGACGAAGCGCGTGGTCGTCGACGGCGTCGAGGTGCTGCTGTGCAACGTCGACGGCGACTTCTATGCCGTTGCAGACGTCTGCACGCACGACGGCGGCCCGCTCGACCAGGGTGAGCTGCAAGGCTGTCAGATCATGTGCCCGCGCCACGGCGCGCTGTTCGACGTGACCACCGGCCGGGCGCTGACGCTGCCGGCGGTGATGCCGCTCGAAACCTACACCGTGCGCGTCGAGGGAGACGACGTCTTCGTCGAAGACGTCTGACGCCGCTCGACGAGCCTAGACGTGCTCGTCCGGTTCGCCCTTCGACAGGCTCAGGATGACCCGTGGTGCGCGTCGCGCTGGTCGTCCCGGTTCTGATCCTCGTCGCTCTCGCCGTAGACGACCTCCGGGGTCTGGGAGATCCCCGCGACGTCCGCCTCGCGCCGGCTCAGCGGGCTCTCGTCGTCGGCCTGCGTGCGCAGCTGGCGCGGCATGCCCGAGTCGGGATGGTCGGTGACCTCCGAGGGGAGAGCGTTCTTGTAGTCGCCCTGCTGCTCGGTGTCCGTGTCGCGTTCCATACCGAATGCCGTACCCACGACCGCCCTTCGACAAGCTCAGGGTGACAAGCCGACACGGCGGTAGCGCACCGTTTGTCGAACGACAGGGCGGCGGCGTCGCGGTACGATCGGTCCATCATGGCGACGACGAGGTTGCTGGTCTGCCCGCCCGGTCACGACGACGCGACGGCGGATGCGCAGCGCCAATGGGCACGGTTCATGGAGCTGGCCGGGTGTCTGGGCGACGTCGAGCTGGTGCACATCGACGCGCAGGCGCGCACCCCGGACCTCGTCTTCACCGCGAACGCCGCGCTGATGGTCGACAACCTCGCGATCGTGTCGAGCTTCCGGCACGCACAGCGCCGCCGCGAGCAACCGGTGTACCGCGCGGCGTTGGCACGCGCAGGCTACGCGACGACGTTCCTGCGGCAAACCTATTTCGAGGGGGCCGGCGACGCGCTGTTCGACCGCGTGCGCCCGCTGCTCTACGCCGGCTACGGCTGGCGCACCGAGCGCGGCGCGACGCTGCAGCTTCAGGAGATCGTCGGCTGCCGCGTGCTGCCGCTGCTGCTGATCGACGAGCGCTTCCACCACCTCGACACCGTGCTGTGCCCGCTCTCGAGCGGCCACGTCATGGCGTACATGGATGCGTTCTCACCGCACGCGCAGACGCTGCTGCGCCGCGCGATCGAGCCGGGCTATCTCATCGAGGTGTCGGTCGACGACGCGCTGCACCTCGCGTGCAACGCGGTGGAGATCGGCGACGCCGTGGTCGTCCACGAATGCACGCGGCGCCTGCGCGAGCGCCTGCACGACGCGGGCTACAGCGTGTGCCGCACCGACCTGTCGGAGTTCCATGCGGCCGGCGGCGGCGCGAAATGCCTAACGCTGCGCCTCGACGACGGGCCGGCCGTCATGACGGCGGTCGCTGCGACCGCGTAACGGCACGGATCCAGTCGACGGACGTGTCGACGTCGAAGAAGTACGCTTCGTCGAGCTCGTCGAGCGCGTACGTGCGTAGCTCCGCGTCATGCCGCACGCGCATCGGCGGCTCATCGGCGCGCAGCGCGGGGATGCGGGTGCGCGCCTTGGGCGACCAGACGACGGGATGACCCGGCTTGGTCGCGACGACCGGCCACGCGAGATCGGCATCGTCCGGTACGCGCGCGACGAACGCGCGCACGCGCTCGGCATCGAGAAACGGGAGGTCGCCGGCGAGGACCGCGAGATAGGCGTCGGGCGGAATCGCCGCATGCGCGAGCGCGAGCGTCACGCTCAGCCCGGCGGTCGGCTCGGTGACGACGACTTGCACGCCGGGCAGGTCTTTGAGCTTCGTGCGAACGTCCGGCGTCGTGACGAACAGCGGCTCCAGATCGAGTAACCCGCGTGCGACGCGGTGCGCGAGCGGCTCATCGTCGAACAGCCCCAAGTGCTTGTCGAAACCCATGCGCTGCGAACGGCCGGCGGCGAGGACGACCGTTCGCACGTGTTCGATCCGCATGACTACACCGCGCTCGCCGAACCGAGCAGCTTCTCGGGGACGATCGGCAAGTCGCGCACGCGCACGCCGGTCGCGTGGTACACCGCGTTCGCGACGGCCGCAGCCACGCCCGTGATGCCGATCTCGCCGACGCCGCGCGCGCCGAGCGGGTTGAGCAGCAGATCCGGCTCCTCGACGAAGAGCACGTCGATGTCCGGGATGTCGGCGTTTACCGGGACGTGGTAATCGGCCAGGTTGTTCGTGACGACGGCACCTGCGCGCGTATCGCGCACTGTCTCCTCGAACAGCGCCATCCCGATCCCCCACGTGATGCCGCCGATCATCTGCGAGCGTGCGGTCTTCGCGTTGAGGATGCGTCCGCAGTCGAAGACGCCGAGCGCGCGCGAAACCCGCAGCCGCGCGAGCTCTTCGTCGTAGCGCACTTCCACGAACTGCGCGCCGAACGAGTGGAACGAATACCGCTCGCCCTCGTCGCCCGGCGCGGCGCTGCCGAGCGCCTCGATCGCGCCCGTGTCCGCGAGGCGTGCGAGATCGCCGTATGCGATCGCGCGCGACGGATCGTCCTTCGCGCGGAGCGCACCGTCCCGCGCTTCGACCGCGTCCGCACGAAGGCCGTGCAGCGGTGACGCATCGGACGACGTCGCGATCGCGAGCGCGTCGCGATATGCGCGCTGCGCGGCGTCCTGCACCGCCGGACCGACGCTGGCCGAGCTCATCGAGCCGCCCGCGACCGGCGCATTCGGGAACGTCGAGTCACCGATGCGCACGCGAACCGCGCTCGGTTCGACGCCGAGCGTGTCGGCGGCGATTTGCGCGAGGATCGTGTACATTCCGGTGCCGAGGTCGTGCGTCGCGCTGGCGACGTCGATCGAACCGTCGGCCCCGATCGTCACGCGCGCCTCGGCGGGCGCGCGCATCGCCGGATACGTTGCGGTGGCGACGCCCCGCCCGATCAGCTCGTTGCCCGCTCGCATCGAGCGCGGTGCGTGCGTTCGCGTGCTCCACCCGAACGCCTCGGCGCCGCGCTCGTAGCACGCGAGCAAGTGCTTCGAGGAGAACGGCAGGCCGTTGGACGGATCGGTGCTCGTGTGGTTGCGGCGCAGCACGTCCAGCGGGTCCACACCACACGCATAGGCGAGCTCGTCGAGCGCGCTGCCCAACGCGAACGACCCAGGCGCTTCGCCGGGCGCGCGCATCGCGGTCGGCGTCGGGACGTCGAGCCGCGCGACGCGATGCGTGATCGCGATGTTGGGCACGTCGAACAGCATCTCCGAGACGCCGCCCGCCGACTCGACGAACGTACCGACGCGCGACGATTCGCTGACGACATCGTGCAGCACGGCCTTCAGCCGGCCGTCGCGCGCGGCGCCGACCCGCAGGTGCTGGTGCGTCTCGCTGCGGCGCCCGCACGACGTGAACATCTGCTCGCGCGTCAGCACGAGCTTCACCGGGCGGTTCGTGAGCTTCGCCGCCATCGCGGCGATCACGGTGTGCGGCCAGAAGAAGCCCTTGCAGCCGAAACCACCGCCGAGAAACGGCGCGATCACGTGCACCCGCTCCTCGTCGAGTGCAAAGTGCTTCGCGAGCGCGGCGCGCGTACCGCGCACCCACTGCGTCGAGTCGTGCACGATCAGGTCGCCGTCGCGCCATTCGGCGACCGTCACCGACGGCTCGAGCGGGTTGTGGTTCTCGGCCGGCGTGACGTAGGTCGCGTCGATCCGCACGTCGCTCGCCTCGTAGGCGGCCTCCGGATCCCCGCGCCGCGGCTGGATGTCGCTGCCGAACCATTGCTCGGGGACGTCGACCTGGTGCGCGCTTTCGATCGTCACCTCGGCGCTTTGCACTGCGTACTCGATGCGCAGCAGCGCCGCACCCTCGCGCGCCGCCTCGAACGTCGTGCCGACCACGGCGGCGACGTGCTGACCGTCGTAGTGCACGTCCGCGGTCTGCAGCGGCGCGAGCTCTTCTTGAACGGGCAGAATGAACTCGAACGGTATCGCCGGCACCCGCGGTGCGTTCCGGTACGTCACGACCTCGACGACGCCAGGTACCGCGCGCGTCGCGCTCTCGTCGATCGCGGTCATCCGCCCGCGCGCGATCGTCGACTGCACGATCACGGCGAACAGCGGCGCGTCGACGGGCGCGTCGGCCGCATACGGCGCCGCGCCCGTGACCTTCGCGCGACCGTCGACGCGGTCGACCGGAAGTCCGATGAACCCGCGCGTCGCGGGACGTTCCGTGGTCGCGGTCATGCCGCACCTCCGCACACCGTGCGGAGCGCGCGAACGATCGCGCGCTTCGCGAGCTCTACCTTGAATCCGTTGTGCGCGCGCGGAGTCGCGCCGGCGAGCGCGACATCGGCCGCGCGGCGGAAGGTGCCGTCATCAGGCGCCGCGCCCGCAAGCGCGCTCTCGGCATCCCGCGCGCGCCACGGCACGGTGCCGACCCCGCCCAGCGCGAGCCGCGCCTGCGCGATGCGGCCGTCGCTCACCTCGGCGGCGCACGCGACGGAGACGAGAGCGAACTCGAACGACGCGCGGTCGCGCAGCTTGAGATAGTGGGAACGCGCGTGCAGCGGTTCGGCGCTCAGCTCGACCGCCGTGATGAGCTCGCCCGGCGCGACGGCCGTCTCGCGATCCGGCCGGTCGCCGGGCAGCACGTAGAAGTCCTCGAGCGCGATCGTGCGTTCACCTCCGTCGCCTTCGATCACGACGCGCGCGGACAGCGCGGACAGCGCCACGGCGAGATCGCCCGGATACGTCGCGATGCAGGCGTCGCTCGTGCCCAGGATCGCGTGGCCGCGGTTGAAGCCTTCGAGCGCGTCGCAGCCGCTGCCGGGCTCGCGCTTGTTGCAGCGCCAGCGCGTCTCGCGAAAGTACGTGCAGCGCGTGCGCTGCAGCAAGTTGCCGCCGATCGTCGCCGCGTTGCGAATCTGTCCCGACGCGCCGCTGAGCAGCGCTTCGGACACCGCCGGAAAGTTCTGCGCGATCAGCGGGTCGTACGCGACGTCGCTGTTGCGCGCGAGCGCGCCGATCCGCACCACGTCGCCGCGCCGCTCGACCGCCGTAAGCGGCAGCCGCGAGATGTCGACCACGCGGCTCGGCCGCTCCACGTCGCTCTTCATGAGATCGACCAGCGTCGTGCCGCCGGCGTAGAAGCGCGCGCCGTCGACCTCGCGCACGAGCGTGCGCGCCGCGGCCGGCGAGTCGGCGACGACGTACTCGAACGCGCGCATCAGCGCGCCGCCTGCACGGCGGAGATCGCGGCGACGATGTTCGGGTACGCTCCGCAGCGGCACACGTTGCCGCTCATCGCTTCGCGGATCTCGTCGGCGCTGCGCGCGTGGCCTTCGGCGATCACGCCGACCGCCGAGAGGATCTGGCCCGGCGTGCAAAAGCCGCACTGGAAGGCGTCGTGCTCGACGAACGCCGCCTGCACCGCGTGCAAGTCGTCGCCGCTCGCGAGGCCCTCGATCGTGGTGACCTCGTCGCCGGCGTGCGGCAGGGCGAGCGCCAAGCACGAAAGCGTCCGGCGCCCGTTGATCAGCACGGTGCACGCGCCGCACTGGCCACGGTCGCAGCCTTTCTTCGTGCCGGGCAGACCGGCGCGGTCGCGCAGCAGGTCGAGCAGCGTGACCTGCGGTTCGATCGTGAAGGTGGCTTCGCGGCCGTTCAGCTTCAGGGTGAGCGGGACGACGGAGCGGGAAGAAGCGAGCGGCGGGTCGGTAATTCTCACGGTGAGTCCTCGTGGGAGACGAGCCTGTAGACGGTGAGACACGACATGTCGCGTTGACGATCCACCCGGCCGCATGATAAAGTTCCCGGGTTATGTACGCGATCGTCGAGACCGGCGGCAAGCAGTTCCGTGTGTCCGAAGGCGATATCATCCGGACCGATCTCCTCGAGACCGAGGTCGGCTCGTCGGTGACGTTCGACCGCATCGTCCTCGCCGCAAATGGCGACGACGTGTCGATCGGGAGCCCGCTCGTCAGCGGCGCGACGGTGACCGGCACGGTGCTGCGCCAGGCCAAGGACAAGAAGATCCTCGTCTTCCGCTACAAGTCCAAGAAGCGCGTCCGCAAGCTCAACGGCCACCGCCAGCGGTTCGCCGAGGTCCGGATCGACAAGATCGCCCTCTGAGCCATGCTCGAGGTCCGTTTTCGCAGGGACAGCCGTGACCGGCTGTCCTCTGTTTTTTCTACGGGCCACGCCGGGCAGGGCGAGCCGGGCGAGGACGTCGCGTGCGCCGCGGTGTCGGCGCTGCTTCAGGCCGCTTGGGTCGGGCTGGCCGACGTCGCGCACGTCGCCGTCACGGGGCACCGGCGAACCGGCGACCTGCTGATGCGCTGGCCCGAGGACGTCCGCGACCGTGACGACGTCCGCGCGATCGTGGCGACCGCCGAGCTCGCGATCGAGCAGATCGCGAAGCAGCACCGCGGCGCGATCCGCTACGTTCGCGAACTCGAAGCCGAACGCGCGTAACGCGGATGGGGATTCCGGGTACACCGGCGTCGAAAGGAATCCCACGATGCACGACACGACCAAACCCCTCAACGGGGAACTCCAGAGCAAGACCGGCGATGCTGCCGCCAACTCCGACGCGGGGCGGACGGTCCTCGTGGGCGTCCTCGGTGGAATCCTCTCCGCGGCGGGCTACCTCGTCTACCAGCGCCTCCCCGACGAGCAGAAAGAAAAGCTCCACCGCCAGGTCCGCGGCGCGCTCGAATCCCGCATCAGCGAGATCCGCTCGAACTTTAACTTGTAGGACTTGAACTCGAGAAGGGACGGGCACCGGACGTCGTGTGCTCGGCCCTTTTCTTGCTTCCGTGCTGGTGGCGTACGCTGCCGCCCTGCGCGCGTTCGATCCGGCGCTCGACGATGCGCACGCGACGCGGCTCGCCGCGCGGGTCGTCGCGGAGGCCGATGCCGTGCGGATCGACGCGCGGCTCGTCGTCGCGCTGGTCGCCGTCGAGTCGGCGTGGAACCCGCGCGCGGTGTCGCCGGCCGGGGCGCGGGGCCTCGGGCAGCTCATGCCCGCGACGGCGGCCGGACTGCGCGTCGACCCGGACGATGCCGAGGCAAACCTCCACGGCACGGTGACGCACCTCGCCGGCCTGCTCGCCCGGTACCGGCATCTCCCGGCAGGGGAACGGTACGGCCGCGCCATCGCCGCGTACAACGCGGGCGCGGGCGCCGTCGACCGCTACGGCGGAATCCCGCCGTACGCCGAGACGCGGCTAGAGGTGCGGCGTGTGATCGGGCTCTGGCGGCGGCTCTGCGGCGGCTGACCGCGGCGGGGCCGGCGCGGCGGATACGGGCGCGTCCGGCTCGGGGGCGGGCGGTTCGTACTTCGACGTGTCGTACGGGACCTCGTCATACGCGCCGGCGTACTCCGGAATCGCGTCGTCCGCGGCGGACTCGTACGGAGGCTCGTACGGCGGCGGCTCGTATGGCTTGGCGTCCTTGGCATCTTCCACGTCGGCCGCGCGCTCGAGCTCGCGGATGAAGGACGCCGACGTGTTCTGGATCTCGCGCATGACGTTCCCCGCCCGCCGCGCGACGCGCGGGAGCTGCTCGGGACCGAAGAAGAGAAGCGCGGCGGCGCCGAGGACCGCCATGTCGGGAATGGAGAGCATTCGTCATCCTGAGCTCGAGGGAGTGCGGAGGGTTTCTTCCCGGTCCCGTGCAACGCGTCATCCCCCGCGCGGTGCGATCTGCGGCGCGCGCGGAGATTACCGAAGGCCGGCCCCCACGCCCTGAAGATCATCTACACTCGCGGCAACCGGACCGAGACCCTGGCGTCCATCGCGACGCTTCGGAAGATCCTCAACCGTTTCGTCGCGCACCGCGTCTTCTACGAAGTGAGCTCGCGCAACAAGCGAGGGCATGAGTTCTTCTCGGCCAAGAACACCTTCGTGGTCGGTTCGATCGAGATCGTCAACCGCGATTATTTGACGATCACGATTTTCGACGCGAACAACGCGTCGCACTCGATCGAGATCCTCAACCCGGCCGCGATGCGCATCTACGACGACACGCTGGGCAAAGGCTTCGCCGTCTCGTTCTTGAGCGAAGCCGCGGGCGGTGTCGAGTCGCGCTGTTACTTGCGCGACGAAGGCGAGGACGGCGACACGATCAAGGAGCGCGGCGAGCTCGAGAAGATCACGCTGCCGCAGCTGTTCACGTACCTCGAAGACATCACGGCCGTCGAGACGCACACGCTTTAGACCGCGGTCACAATCCCTCGACGGCCTTGCTCACGCTTTGCGGATCCGTGCCGAACAAGCTGAGCAAGTCGCGGTCTTTGACTGCTTCCGCGGCAAAACCGTACACGAGATGCTTCGCGCGGTACACCCCGACGGCGCGGCGCGCGCCTTCAACGAAGAGACGAAACGATTCTGCGTCGAGATACAGCGCGCGCGTCCCGTCCTGCGAGCGAAACGCGAGCGAATCAAAGCGCGTGAACGGCGGTGCGTCGCCGTCAGGCCGCGGTTCTTCCGGAACTTCGACGAGCTGCGACGATTTCGCGGCCGCGGCGGCGGCGGCTTTGTCTATCGCGTCGCGCGGCACGAGCGGCACGATGGCGGGGCCGATGAGCGGATCGTCCAGCAGCCCCAGCAACAGGTGCGACGGCGCGACGAACTGCGCGCCGTTTTCGATCGCGTGCGTCACGCCCGCGCGCAGTACGTTCATCAGATCGGAGTCCAACCGCAACTGCTCGTCCGTCACGAGCGTCTCATGCGCCCTTCAAGCCGCGTCGCCTTCCGCAGCATGCGCACGGCCTCGCCGCGGCGGCCGCTGCGGTGCAACGCGACGCCGAAGTTGTGATAGGCGGGCGCGTAGCCGTCGTCGACGAGGATGGCGTATTCGTAGTGCGCGATCGCTTCGTCCGTGGCACCGGATTCGAGCAGCATGTTGCCGAGGGTTGTGATCGCGGCGGCGCTGCGCGGGTCGGCTTCGAGCGCGCAGATAAGCTCATCGACCGCTAGCTCGAGGTAACGGCGGCGGATCGCAATGATGGCGCGCTTGTTGCGTACGGCCGCGACGTCCGCCGGGGTTTGCGCCGCGGCGAGCGCATCGGCGAACGCCGCTTCGGCGCGGTCGAGCCGGCCGCGGTCGAGCTCGCGAGCACCGCGCGCGAACGGCTCCGACGGCGCCCCGCCCGGGATCAGACGACGCAGACGGTCGAAGAACGCCACGTGGGGGTCTTGCACGTCGACGTCGTCTCGCTCTTCCCGGAGATGTTCGCGCCCGTCATCGGGCTGTCGATCGTCGGCCGCGCGGTCGAGCGCGGCCTCGTGGAGGTGCGGACGCACGACCTCCTCGATGCACTCGAAGGACGGGAGCGCGCCGACGAGCGCCCCTATGGAGGCGGCCCGGGCATGGTGCTGCGGATCGAGCCGCTCGCCCGCACGCTCGACGCGATCCTGGCTGCCGCGCCGCCGGACGAGCGCCGCCGCATCGTTCTGACCTCGGCGAGCGGCCCCGTCTTTCGGCAAGCCGACGCGGCGGCGTGGGCCCAGCTTGACCGCCTGGTCCTGATCTGCGGCCACTACGAGGGCGTCGACGAGCGCCTTCGCGAGCTCTATCCGGTCGAGGAAGTGTCGCTGGGCGAGTTCGTCCTGACCGGCGGCGAGATCGCGGCGATGGCCTTGCTCGACGCGACGGTCCGGCTCATCCCGGACGCGATCGACGCGGAATCGGTCGCCGCGGAGTCCTGGACGAGCGACGAGCTGGACCACCCCGCCTACACCCGCCCGCCCCGCTTCCGCGGGGTCGACGTCCCGCCTGTCCTGCTGAGCGGCGACCATGCCAAGATCGCGGAATGGCGCCGCGAACAGTCACGCCTGCGAGCGTCGCGCCGTGCGTGAGCCGCAATCCGAGACGCCGGCGGTTGCGAAGCGCCCGCCCGGTATCGCGATCGTGATCGCACTCGTCGCGGCGGCGGTCATGATCGCCGCAGGCATCTTCCTGCTCGTCCAGCGCGCAACGGGCACCCGAGCCCTGGCGACGGTGGGCGACTGCGTGACGACCGGCGGGGGACGGTGGGCGAGCGTGCATTGCACCGGCAGCTGGGTCGTTGGCGGGTCGCTTCTCGAAGGCGGCCACGTCATCGTCGGCACCATCGACGGGGTCGACCAGGACTCGGTCGGCAAGACGGTCGACGTCACGCTGCGCGGCGACACGGCCTACTCGCGCGGGCTGGCCCTCCCGCTGCTGCTCATTGGCCTCGGCCTCGTCCCGGCGGCGGGAATGGCGCTAGCCGCCCGGGCGGCCCTCCTCCCCCACCCGAGGGCCGGAAGTGGTTCCTCCTGAGCTAGATTTTGTTCGTAACATTCTTCGCGAACAACGGTAAATCGAGCCATAACCGGGGGTGTAGACGAACGCTAACAAGCGCGAGAGTCCGCCTATGCTTCGGTTCCTTCGCAATGTCGCGATACAACTTACCTACGCACTGCTCGCCGCCGTAGCGATCCATGTATTCGTTCGCTAGGTTCATGAAGAGCCGGCTCTGCCCGAGAGCCGCTGATGGTAGTGGGGTCAGTTTGAATCCGACGCTAACCCTAGGGCGGGCCGAGCAAGAACCTAAACGCGTTTTTCCCTCGGATGCCAAAGAGCATGTACTGGTCGCCGTGGACCAGCACCATGAACTCCATTTTCCCGAGCAGCGTCCAGCAGACCGCGCGCTCGCGCTCCACTTCGTCTACTACAATTTCGCCCGCCCGTCACCAGAGCCTCAAGACGACGCCGACAATCAAGGCCGGGATCCGCCGACCACGTTTGGACGCTCCAGGAGATCGCGCAGCTTGCGGATGGCTTGCGGATGGCTTGCGGCTACCCGATGCACATGAAGGTTAGGACCCGTGCTCTATCGTTTCCACGGTGAATCCGAAAAACTCGCGGTAGTGGCGCTCGTCCTCCTCGGCCCAAGCCCCGTGAAGCTTTAAGAAATCATCGTGGCTTAACACAAGGCGCGCATATAACGCACGATAATCGCGCGCCACTAATTCGCGGAACTTGATGAGGTAATGTTTCGGGTTTAGATTCCCGCGCGCAAGGCATTCAAGCAGCGCGCGGTGGCGTATCCGCGCATACACGGCATCTTGTACCAGATTTAGCGTTAGAGCGAACTGCGAGACGGGCTCAAAGTCAGAGAACGCCGGCGCTTTAGGCGCAACGGGTTTGCTCTCCGCTGTCTTGCGCCGAGCGGGGACTGCGGAAGCGGGGCGCTTCTGCGCTTTCGCTGCCGCCATTCCTATGCGGCCGCCAATTCCGCGTCATTTACGGGGGTGTCGTCTGCAAGCGTAACAAGCTGAGTCTTAGCATATTGCTTCGGCACGGCGCCCTTGGCGTGTGCCCAATTCCGCTTCGTCCAGCTCACCATTAGAGCTTCAAACTTGTCCGCGTCCGTATCGGAGTCGCAGTCTAGTTCATGAGAGAATACCGCTGCCTCGAGCGGTACGAACATGGCAGCGACATCAATCCCGTAACCCATTGCGCGTGCAACGGTCGTCAGCGTAGAAATCGTACAGCGATCGAACCCCCCTTGCTCAAGCTTGGAAACAAAGGACTGGGGGCGGCCTAGCCGCTCGCCGAGATCGGTCTGCGTTAGGCCGGTCGACTCGCGAATAGCGCGCATCTTTTCCGACAACAGTCTTTCGGCGCGCGCTTCGGCAACAAGGCGCTCGTGGCGCTTGTTTGCCTTAAAAGCTTTGATGTGCTCGCTAACCGACGACTTCATAATCTCTCTCAATCCAAAAGCAAGGTCTAAGGTGGCGGTAGAGTCTGCTTAGCAGCGCGCGCCGACGCGGCGTAACGGCGCAGCTCGCGGTCGCCCTCGCGTTCGTTGGTTTTTATGAAGGAACCCAAGCACCAGAGCACTCCCTTTCCCCAGGTAAAAATGACCCGAAGGCCCCCTTCGGGTATCCGTTTTCTCCACTCGAATACGTCCGCGACATTGGTCTTTTTCAGCGTCCAAACAATGCGCGCATGATCGTAGTCGAGGAAGCTTTCCAAAAGCTCTACAACCTCGGCTTGCGGCCGACTCGGGAGACTTGCGACCTCCTCTCCCGCCCGGGCATAGAACTCGACTCGAATTTCTCAACCCTCGATGTTGCGGCCGGTACAGCGCGGGAGCCATAATTATATCTCGGAATATATATGCCTTCTGAACCACGGAAGTCGCCGTCTAGTGTTTGGATTGTGTAAAGTCCCACCGCCGACGCCTTGCTTGGACGCTTTCAGAAATGAACGCGCGCTCGGCCTCCCGGTCCGCTAGGTCCTCGACGGCCTGAGCAAACAACGTGCGCCGCCCTCGGTCCAAGTTTTCGCGAGGCTGAACCTGGCCCGCATCCTTCCTTCCCACCTTTTCACGCGCGAGCAAGGGGTCGAGCCGATCACCGGTCTCCAGGAGCGCCGCGACCTCCGGGAGCTTTACTAGGGCGCGGATCGGCATCGTTTCCAACCGCCGTCGAAGTACGCCCCGAATGCGCTCGGCATGGGCGTTCTCGTCGTACTTTGGAGGGCGAGGGATCGGTATCCGACCATTCTAGGGCGTCCCGTCCTGGCTTTCAAACTGGCCCACTACCCCGCTCAAAGTCGCCCACTACCCGAGGGCCGGCCGCCCTTGCCCGGGTAGGGGCGTCATGGTACACTACCGGGGTTGCCCGCCGCGCCCCCTTGCGGCGTTTTCGCTGTTCGTCAGAGAGCTGTCATGAACGTACTCGACCTGATCCAGAAGGAACAGGAGAAGCCGTCCGTCCCGGACTTCCGTCCGGGCGACACCGTCAAGGTCTACTCCAAGGTCGTCGAGGGCGGCAAAGAACGCATCCAGATGTTCGAAGGCGTCGTGACGGTCCGCCAGGACGGCGGGCTCGCCGAGACGATCACCGTCCGGCGCGTCGCGCACGGCGTGGGTGTCGAGCGCTCGTTCCTGCTGCACAGCCCGCGCGTCGACCGCATCGAAGTCTCCAAGCGCGGCATCGTCCGCCGCTCGCGTCTCTACTACTTGAGCGACAAGGTCGGTAAGGCCGCGCGCATCAAGGAGCGCAAAGTCGACCGCAAGACGGAGCGCAAGACCGCCAAGTAAGGCGGTCTCCCCGTGACCCCGCTCGAACTGCTCGCGCTCATCGCGGTCTTCGCGATCGTGCGCGTTGCGATTAGCATCCGCACCGACCGCACGCCGGCCGGGCCCGGCGTCGATACTCCGGCCGCGCCTTCGACGCGCACGGTCATACGCGAGTATCTCGACGCGTTCATCGTGGCCGGACTCGTCGCGCTGTTCCTCATCACGTTCGTGGTGCGCACCTTCTTCATCCCCAGCGGGTCGATGGAGCCGACGCTGCAAGTCTCCGACGTGCTGCTCGTCAACGAGTTCGAGTACCGCTTCACCAAGCCGCACGAAGGCGACATCGTCGTGTTCCCGCCGCCGATGATCAGCCCGAACGATTTCATCAAGCGCACGATCGGGCTGCCCGGCGATCGGCTGCGCGTGCACGACGGCACCGTGTACCGCAACGGCGTCGCCATGGTCGAGCCGTACATCTACGACCGCCAGAACTACGAGCTCGAGGTCAAGAACTACGGGATCTACGTGAACGGCCAGCCGCTCGATCCGGAGATCGCGAACATCCCGCCGCGCGAGCTGTGGAGCGCCCCGGACCGTCTGCCCAGCGACTGCTACATCATGTTCGGCGACCACCGCACGAACTCGGAAGACTCGCACGCCTGGGGCTGCGCGCAGACCGGCGGCACATTTCACAGCGGGCCGCGCAAAGGCGAGAAGGCCTCGTTCACCGGCCACGCGTTCCTGTTGTTCTGGCCGCTGAACCGGATCAGGATTCTCCACTAGCGCGGTCGAACGTAGCCGTCCGTGGCGAAGACGCGGACGATCGTTTCGCTGTCCGCGCAGCTCGCGGTGCTGCTGCTGATCGCAGCGGCGTTCTTCATGCGAACGTCACCGGTCGACGGTCTTTCGATGGAACCGCGCGTGCACGCCGGCGAGCTCGTGCTCATCAACACGCTGGCCTACCGGCTCGGCTCGATCCGCCGCGGCGACGTGGTCGCCTTCCGCCACGACGCGCCCAATCCGGAGACGTACATCAAACGTGTCGTCGGGCTTCCGGGCGAGCGCGTCGAGGTGCGTGACGGCGTCGTGAGCATCGACGGCCGGCCGCTCGCGGAGCCGTACGTGCGCTTCAACGACCGCCGCAGCGCCGCCGCCATGACGGTCCCGCCGCACGCCTACTACGTCCTCGGCGACAATCGAGCGGAGAGCGACGACTCGCGCACGTGGGGCGTGCTGCGCGATGGCGACGTCGTGGGCAAAGCGCTGGTCGGCATCTGGCCGCCCCGGACCATCTGATGCCCGACGACGACGCGGCGGTCAAAGCGCGCCCGTCGCTGCAGGCGACCATCCAGTGGTACCCCGGGCACATGGCGACCGCGATGCGCAAGCTCGGGGAACGGCTTGCCATTGTCGACGTGCTTGTCGAGGTGCTCGACGCGCGGTTGCCGCGCGCATCGTCGAACCCCGCGCTCGACCGGCTCGCCGCACGCAAGCCGCGTCTGGTGATCCTGGGACGCGAGGACCTTGCCGACCCGCACGCGACGCGTGAATGGCTGGCGTGGCACCATGCGCACGGGCGGACCGCGATCGCTGTCAACGGCAAGGACCAGGGTTCGGTGAAACGGATCGCGGCGGAGCTCGCGGCGTTCGTGGCCGAGCACGGAACCACGCGGGCGATGGTTGTGGGCATCCCGAACACCGGCAAATCCTCGATCATCAACGCCCTGCTGCGCCGCACGGCGGCGAAGGCCGAGGACAAGGCCGGGGTCACGCGGTCGCTGCAATGGTTCCGCGTTGCGCCGAAACTCGAAGTGATGGACACGCCGGGAATTCTCGTTCCGAAGATCGCGACGCCGGAAGCGCAGTGGCAGCTCGCTTTGACCGGCGCGCTGCCGCGTGCGCGCTTCGATCCCGAAGAAGTCGTCGAGCGGTTCGCCGCATGGTCGCGGGAGCACCGGCCGCAATCGGACGTGCCCGACCTCGAGACGTTCGCACGTGGGCGCGGCTACGCGCGGCGCGGCGGCGACGTCGACCTGCACAATGCCGCCGGAGCGTATTTGAAAGACTTCAACGACGGCAAGTTCGGGCGGATCACGTTCGAACGGCCGGAGCGCGCGTCGTGACGAGCGCCGACAAGAGCCGTAAGCTGCGCAATGCGACGCAGCGCGAACGCCGCCGGCTCGACCGGCTGCACGCGTTCGAGGAGCGCGCACGCGCGTCGGGCTACCGGCTCGTCGGCGGAATCGACGAGGTCGGCCGCGGCCCGCTCGCCGGACCGGTCGTCGCCGCGTGCGTCGTCACCGACGGACCGCTGCGTCTGCGCGGGCTCAACGACTCCAAACAGGTCACGCCGGAGCTGCGTGAAGCGCTCGCGGTGGAGATCAAGTCGGTGTGCGTCGCGTGGGCGATCGGCGAAGCGACCGTCGCGGAGATCGATCGGCTCAACATCTATTGGGCCAGCATCCTCGCGATGGAGCGCGCGCTCGCGGCGCTGCTCGTCGCGCCGGAGTATCTGCTCACCGACGCCGTGCGGATCAAGACGTGGACCGGCATGCAGGAGCCGGTGATCAAGGGCGACGCGAAGTGCGCGACCGTCGCGGCCGCGTCGATCGTGGCGAAAGTTCATCGCGACGGGCTGCTGGTCGCGCTGCACGACCGCTATCCGCAGTACGGCTTCGCGCAGCACAAGGGCTACGCGTCGCCGCAGCACATCGCCGCGCTGAACGCGCACGGCCCGTGCGCGGAGCACCGGCGCGCGTTCTGGCGCGTGCGCGCGGCGTGGGACGCGTTACCGGGCATGGCGGAGTTCGTCGCCGACGCCGAAGAATTCGTGCCGTCGTGAACCGCGCCGAGCGCGGACGCGCCGGGGAGGATGCGGCCGCGGCACTGCTGGAAGCGCACGGCTACCGCATCGTCGGGCGCAACGTCCGGCTGCCGGGCGGCGAGATCGACATCATCGCGCGCGACGGCGACACGGTCGTGTTCGTCGAGGTGAAGGCGCGCGCGAATGCGACGTACGGCAGCGCCGTGGGAGCCGTCGGCACGCGCAAGCGCGCGACGCTGCGCGCGGTCGCGAGCGACTGGCTGCAGGTCGCGGCGCCGCGCGCCCGCGCGCGCTTCGACGTCGTCACGTTCGACCGCGGTCGCGCGACGCTGCACCGCGGAGCGTTCGCATGACCTCGCTGCAAGGGAAGACGCTCGCCGAACGGTATCGCGTCGACGCGCTGATCGGGCGCGGCGGGATGGCCGACGTGTACCGCGGCGCCGACGTAGTGCTGGACCGCGACGTCGCGATCAAGGTGCTCACCGAGCGCGACGACGGCGAGCGCGACCGCTTTCTGCGCGAAGCGCGCTCGATGGCGCGCTTGAACCACCGCAACGTCGTCGCCGTGTACGACGCAGGCCGCGACGACGGCTGGTCGTACATCGTGATGGAGCTCGTCGAAGGCCGCACGCTGGGATCGGTGCCGGCGCACGAGCTCACGGTGCACACGGCGATCAGACACTATGTCGAGATCCTCGAAGCGCTGTCGTACGCGCACGAGAACGACGTGGTGCACCGCGACGTCAAGCCGGCCAACGTGATGGTGCTGCCCAACGGCGCGGTCAAGGTGATGGACTTCGGGCTCGCCCGGCGCACGAGCGACATGTCGAGCGCGTCGACCGCCGGCGAGATCGTCGGCACGATCGCGTACTTGCCGCCCGAGCGGTTTCTCGGCAAGACGGCCGACGCGCGAAGCGACCTGTATTCCGTCGGCATCATGCTCTACGAGACGTTCACGGGGACGCTGCCGTTCAAGAGCGACTCCGACGATCTCGTCGCGGTCATCTACGGGCACGTCAACGAACCGGCGCCGCCGCCGCGGACCGTCAACAAAGCGGTCCCGCCGGAGATCGAGCGCGTGATCCTCAAGCTGATCGAAAAGGAACCGGACCGCCGGTACCAGAGCGCGCAGGAGGTCGTCGGCGAGCTGCGCGCGCTGCTGGGCGAAGGCCCGAGCGTGCCCGCCGATCCGGCACTGCAGCAACCGCCGTCGCCGTCGGCCGCCGCGAAATCGAAGGCCGGCGCGCCGAACAGCGCCGAGCAAGAGCGCCGCAGCACGATCGAGGCGGACGCGCGTGAGGTGCTCGCGCGCACGTTCGGCAAGTCGAAGTCGACACTCGACATCGGACAGTCCGAGACGCTGGCGGGGATGCTCGCGACGCGCAAGCGCGATTATCCCGAAGCGGTGCGCGCGTATCGCGCGGCGCTCGCGGCGTTCACCGAGTCGAAGGACGAGTTGGAGCGCGCCAAGACGGCGCTCAAGTACGCGACGATGGAGCTGCAAAAGATCACCGAAGCCGATCAGGTTGGCGCGCGCATCGACCGGCGCGAGCTCGCCGACGCCGTCAACGAGATCACGGACGCGATCCCGGCGTTTCGCGGGCGCGCGATGCTCAAGGAAGTCGAAGAGGGGGAACGCCTCCTGTACGCGCTCCAGCGAACGCTGATCCGGATCCGCTAGGGCCGATGCCCGCGATCGACGCGATCGAGCACCGCGACGCGGGCGCCGCGCTGCGGCGGCTCGCGACGCCCAACGCCCTCGCGATGGTGGGTGACCAGCTCCTCGGCATCGTCGACACGATCGCAATCGGGTCGCTCGGCACCGCCGCGCTGGCCGGGATCACCGGCGCGACCGGCGTGTTCATGGTGCTGGGGATCGGGCTGTTCGCGTTCGGCAGCGGCGTGCGCATCGTGGGCGCGCAGGCGATCGGCGCCGGGCAGAGCGACCGCTACGGCGCGATCGTGCGCGCAGCCGTGGTCGTTCCGCTGATCATCGCGACGCTCGCCGCGTTCGCATCGCTCGTCGCCGCGAAGCCGCTGATGCACGCGATCCTGCCCGCCGGCGCGCCGCTCGACGCGTCGGCGCACTATCTGATGCTTCGCTGCGCGTGCCTGATCCCGATGGTGTGCAGCGGCATGCTGGCCGTGGCGTTCGCCACCGCCGGCGAGTCGAAGCCGACGCTCCACCTGCTGCTGGTGATCAACGCCGTGCACGTGCCGCTCGTGTTCGTGCTCGCGCTCGGAGCCGTCACGCACCACGCGTTCGGGCTGACCGGCGCGGGCATGTCGTCGCTGATCGCTGAGCTGGTCGGGCTCGCGTACATGGTGCGCGTCACGATGAAGCGGCCGGACCTCGGGATCTTCTCCTCGCGCTCGATCGACCGCCGCCTGGTGACGCGCACGGCATCGATCAGCTGGCCCGAGTTCGTGTTCCTCACGCTGCAGATCGCGCCGGAGCCGGTGACCATCGGGCTGCTCGCGCCCTACGGCACGGAGTCGGTCGCGGCATTTCGCGCGATGTCGCTGGTCAGCGACGTGACGTGGGCGCTGCCGGGCGCGCTCGGCGACGCATCGGAGGTCGTGCTCGGCCAGCGCATCGGCGCGCGCGATTACGCGGGAGCGACGGCGTTCCAGCACGACGCGACCAAGTACGCCGTGCTGGTGTGCCTGCTGGTCGGCGCGCTCTTCGCCGGGTTGGCGTGGCCGCTGGCGGTGATCTGCACGCTCAGCCCCGCGCTCGCATCGCTCGCGGCGTGGCCGCTGGCCGTGCACGTCGGCGTGACGCTGCCGCTCAAAGGCTACGCGATGACGGTGCTCGCGCCGATCCGTGGTGCCGGCGACACCCGCTTCGTGATGGTGATGGGCATCGTCACGACGATCGTCGCGGTGGCCGGGATCGCGACGGGGATTCGCGTGCTGCATCTCGGTCTGTGGGCGGTGCCGTTCGGCTGGACCGCGAGCTGGCTCGTGCGCAGCGCGATCACGACGCTGCGCCTGAACGGCGGCGACTGGCAGCGGCGGCGGCTGGCGGCGTCGTGATGCGCGCGGCGGCGGCGATGGTCGCGCTCGCGCTGGTGGCGCAGACGCCCGCGTTTCCCGCGGCGATCACGGCGAGCGACGATGCGTTCTTGCGCGCGTACCGCACGACGGTGATTACGCGCGACGTGCGCATTCCGCGGTGCGACGCGATCGACGCGCTCGAAGGTGCGCTCGCCTACGCGACGATCGACGTGAACGCGCACGTGCCGTTCCCGGGCGTGGATCGGCGGGGCCGGTACTTCGGGCGAACGGTGTTCGCGATCCGGCACGTGACGTTGCGGCTGCCGCGCAGCCTGGAATGGCCGCATATGACGCAGGCAGAGCGGTTGGAAGTGCGAGCGGCGCTCGCGGCCCTGCGGCACCACGAGGTCGGCCACGTCCGGGTCGCGGCAGCAGAGGTCGAACGGCTGAACGCCGCGCCGCTCACGGTATCGGCGGACGCGGAAGTCTATCGGCGCACTGAGATGCGGCGCCAGGATGCGGGCCTAGGCGCGGTCGCAGCGGCGCAAGGCGCATACGACGCGCTGACGGAGCATGGCCGCCGCCAAGAAAAGGCGCTCGGGACTTCTCGCGGTCCGGCGACGGAACTCCGATGCGCGTCGGTACCGACCGAGCGCGTTCAGTAACCGGCCTGTAACCCGGGTGCCGGACAATCATCGAGTCCGCAGGGGAAGATACGATGAGCGACGATGCCTTCACGACCGTAGGGCGAATCGGCCGGCCGCAGCACAGAGCGTCCGTCACCGACCTCGCGACGCGACGCCGAACCGACGACGTGCTGAGCTCGATGAGCTTCGTCTTCGGCGGGGTTCACTACGGTACCATTTTGATTACCATGCCGTACACGACAGGAAAGCCGATCGTGCTCTACATCGTACCTCAGGGCCGCGGTTCCAACGACGATGTCTTCGCGGGTCCGCTCGACTGCCTCTTGACTGACGACGTTGCGCTCGCGGCCGACCTAGACATCGCCCGGTAACGAGCGATGCTGGCGCGTCCTAGGACTCTCTCACTCTTTACGACTCGGCGCTGCACGGCAGCCTGCGATCACTGCGCGATCGGAAGCAGCCCCCGCGCGAATGGTGCGCTCTCTCCGGCACGCATGCGCGGGCTCATCGAGGAGGCCTCACGGATGGGGCACTTCGAGCGTGTCGTGTTCACTGGCGGCGAGTGCTTCTTGCTGGGCAGTGAGCTGGACTCGCTCGTAGCTCACGCGCATGGTCGAGGACTGATCACTCGCGCGATCACGAACGGTTACTGGGGCTTCTCGGAAAAGGCGGCCGCAACGCGAATCGAACCTCTCCGCGCAGCCGGCCTCGACGAGATGATGCTTTCCACGGGGACATTTCACCAGCGATTCGTCCCGGCCGTTCGGGTGCTCCACGCCGCGCGCGCCGCAGCAGCGGCCGGCATCGAGACGCGTGTTTCGATCGAGGAGTGCGATCAGTCGGCGTTCGACGACACACTGTTTCGTGAGGACTTGCGCGATCTCGTCGACGTTGGATTGGTTTCGATCTCGAAGGACCCTTGGATCGCCGACCCGGGCGGACGCGGCACGGGAGCCCTCACGAATCACGGCTTCGTGGCGAAAAGCGGCGCCGCTGACGGGCCGTGCGGACAGATTCTGGAGGTGGTCTCGGTAACTCCGGACGGCGTGCTGACGGCATGTTGCGGGTTCCCGATCGAACAGCTCCCCGCGCTGAGCTTCGGTTCCGTTTCCGATCGCGCGCTCGACGACGCGTTGGCGTCCGCCCCCAACGAACTGCTGCACATGTGGTTGCGCACGCGCGGCCCCGCCGATATCGCGAAGTTCGTCGCGCAGTACGTCCCCGGCTATGCGCTGCCCCCCGCGGCCTCGATCTGTCAAACGTGCGCGGCGTTGCAGCGCGACCGACGAGCGATGTCGGTCATATTCGAACACGCCGGTGAGGTAGTCGACCGCATCGCATCCGAATTCGTGGCCTTGCGGCCGACGCACTGACGATCCGCCGCCCCCGCACCGCTCGACGTGCGATCTTTCTTCCGCCGACACCATGAGGAGCCACACGATGTTTCAAGAAACCGAGGACGACTCCAGAATCGCTCAGGCCGCGCGAGCTCCACGATGGCCGATGGATGCACAGCTCACCGCGATGCGTGTCGACCTAGGACCTCCGGGAACGCCCGGCACGCCGGGGGGAGCTCCGGCGATCAACCACTACTTCGGCTATCCGTTCTACTACCATGTCGTACGGTCGACGAACGGTCCGTCCGGCAGCGTCGACATCGTGATCGACGAGACCGGCCCTAACGATTGGACGGCCAAAGGGCCGATCAACTCGGTGGCCTTGACGTACACCTACATGACTCCAGCGCCGAATCCAAGTGCGGTCGTGCAGCACATGACGCACCCGTCGCCGGGGGGCGACTTCCGGGGTGAACACCTGCACGTATGCATCGACTTCGCCGACGATCTGACGACCGGCACGCTCATCGTCGAACGCGCACGCCACGAGGGCGACGCCAAATACTCGCGAGTCGGGATCCTAGTCGTCTCGAAAGACTATTCGACGTCGAATACGACGCGCGGTCACTTCGTGGTCGTGCCCGTCGCGGCCGACGCGAGTGGTAACTACCCGACGACCGGTTCGATCCACTTCGGCGGTCCCGGTGCCTTCGCGGGTCCGGTCGGCGGCGGCCAGGTTCCGTAAGCTCATCCGGGCGGAGCCGCGAGCGCTCGCGCGAGCTCCATAAGCCGGCGCGGCGGGGTCGAGTCGAGCTCCGCCGCGAGCGCGGCGGCGTAACGACGATACTCCCGCCGCACCGCGTCCAAATCGCCGCGGGCGAGCAAAGCACGCATCGTCGCCTCACACGCGTCCTCGCTCAGCGGTTCGATGTCGCAGACCAGACGTGCCGCGTCGAGCGCGTCGCGATGGGCGCCGCGGCGCAGCGCGTCGCGCGCGAGGGCTAAACCGGCGGTGCACACGACATCGCGGATGCGGGCAATCGACGAGTGCATCCAAACGAATCGTTCGTACCGCGCGTGCGATCCCACCCGGTAGGCGTCGACGATCCCGCTGAGCATCATGCTGGCCGCTTCATCCAGCTCACGCCGTTCATGCTCGCGGACATAGGTCTCCGCCCAGCGCAGATCGACCTCGATCGCCGGCGACAGCCGATACCCGCCCGGCGTCGACGTCACCGAATCGCGCTCACCCAGCTTCGAGCGAAGGCGCGAAACCGTTACTTTGAGATTGTTGGGCCATTCCTCCGGGTCGAGATGATCCCAAAGCGCCGCTCCCACCCGGTCGCGAGACACGGCACCGTGCGAAACCGCCAGCAAGACCAGCAGCTCGAACTCTTTGTCGCTGAGCTTGATGGCCACGCCGTCACGCGTGACGCGACCGGCAAGCAACTCGACCGTGAGGCGCGGCGCGCGACGCCGCAGTCGGAGGACGCGGCCGTTGATGAACGGCTCGAGCATCCCGGCCGGTTCGCCACGAACGATGCGTTCTACGGCGCTCCGCAGCGCATCGCTTTCGACCGTCGCGGCGATGGAGCTGAGTACGCTCGCCTCGTCGGGGCGCGCCGACTCGTCGAGCATGTGCAGCGCCGTGTGCGCGCAGATTTGGATGAACGGGTCCGCTCGTATGTCGGCCGATCGCGCTGCGGCACGCGCGGCATCGAGGGCCTCCTCATGAGTCGATGCCTCGGCCATGCGATACAGTTGCGCGATCGCGGCGATGACCGGCCACCGGTAGTCCTCCTCGAGATGGACCGCGTGGCCGCGCGCGGCATCGATCATCGGCGCAAAGCCGCGCCGAAGGCCCGGCGTGAGCGCCTCTTCCAAAATGCCGACATAGCGATGAAAGTTCACGTCGTCGTCGTTGACCCACGCCAGAAAGGCACCGTTCGTGGCCGCGTATGCGAGGTAAAGCGGAAGCCCCTCGCGCGTCTCGCGCCGAATCAGCTCGTCGAAGATGACTTGCCCGCGCGCGTAGTCGGCGCAGAACGCGGCCTCGTGCGCTTCGATGTAATGGAGCGTCTGGTTTTCAGTCCACTCGTCAGCCTCCGCGATGGTCGCTGCTTCTGCGACGAGGCGGCGTGCGACGGAAAATCGACCCTCGATACCACGCAGCATCGCCGAGAAGCGCAGCAGCGTCGCGCGCGCCGGGCTTGGTTCTCGGCCGAAACCCGCCAACGCGTTCGCCAGCACGCGCTCGCCGTCGGCCGCACGCCCCAAGTTCGCATAGGCCGAAGACAGGTGCATCAAGATCGCCGCGCGCTGGACGGCACCCGCGACCTGGGGCAGACAGTAGTAGAGGGTCTCGGCCTCGCGGAGATACGTGGCGCGGTCTACGGAAAACGCGCGGAAAGGGATGGTGGCGAGCCAGAGATTCGGGTAACGAGTGATGAGTTCGCGGTCGAGGCTGTCGAGGATCCGCTCGTACTGCGCAAGCGAGATACGGGCGGCCGTGTACGGGGGAGAAGCGTCGAGAATCGCCGCTGCGCGCTCCACGTCGTCGTGCTCGAGTGCGAGAGCGGCCGCTTCGGCGTAGGCACCATCACCACTGAACGCTTGAATGATGCGCTCGTAGCTGCTCTCGACGAGCGCGTCGAAACGCTCGTGCAAGAGCCCGAATACCTCAGGGTGGACCCTGGCGCGGCCATCGCCGGAGTCCTCGACGATCGGCAGACGCGTCAAGCGCGCGAACTGCAAATCGTCGTACGCCTCGCCGAGGATTCGAACGAGCTGCGGCTGCGTTACTCCGTCCATGAGCGCGGCAACGACGAGGCTCTCGCGTACCAAGTCGTCGAGCGCCGCGACCGTTCGGTGCGCGGCGTACGCGAAGAGCTTTTCTCGCGGTAGCGGTCTCAGCTCGGAGGCGCGCACCGACACACCGCGTTCCGACAGCGCGATGAGCATCCGGAAGACGAGTGGCCAGCCGGCAGCCGTTTCCCAGATCGACTGCGAGACGCCCGGCGGTAACGCCCCCGGACGCATGACGTCGACGACGTCGTCCAGCCGCAGCGCCAAGTCGTTAGGGCCGATGAAAGCAGACGCAACGGCACGGATCTGCTGCTGCAGTGCCGGCGGCAGCGGCGAGCGCGTTACGATCGCCAGCGTCCGCGTTGCGGGCAGCGTCGCAATGAGCTCCGCGAGCAACTCCGCGCCTACGGTCGTCGACAGCGCTCCGCCGACGTCGCGGACGACGAACATTTCGGGGCCGTGCTCGCGCGGCCATTCGCGGCGCAACGTCTCGCGTGTGACGAAATCGGTTGCATCCGGCCCGCGCGCCAATCGGTCCGCCGCCGCCTGAGCGGCACGTGCGACGTCGCGCGACAGCAATGCTTGCAAGATCCGGTCCGCCAGGCCGGCCGCGTGCTTCCTGCCCGTCAGATCGAACAGCGCCAGCGAACGCGATGCGGCGTACCGCCGAATCAGAACGCCTTTGTCGTACCCGGGCGGACCCCAGATCGAGATGATCCGTGGCAAGCCGGCGGCGGTCCTCGCGGCGAGATCTTCAAGATCGTTCCGAGCTGGCCCGTTCATATGGCGTACCCGGGGCTGTACGACGCTGTCCCGGCGATCACCGTCATGCCGGCAGTAACCGCGCCGTAACCGGCAGCTCCCACGATGCTATCCGGGGGCGTGCGCCTCAAGAAACCACTTCTTCAGGAGTCGTATGACGCTGCAATGGACTGTCGTTATCGAAATCGACTCGCGAGGCGTCCGGGAACTCGTCGAGACGGGCTCGCGCGTGATCGTCGCGAGGCCCTGCGGAAGCGCCGGGCCGAACGTGGTGTGGAGCACGCTCAAGCCCGTGCCGAGGTCGACCGTCTCATGGCTAGAGTCATACGGGCTGTACGCGTCGCAGAGCGCCGTCGCCGGCGGCACGGCGTTGCATGTCCAGAGCCAGATGCACGCGGTCCGGAGCGGTGTCGTCTACCGCTTTCGAGGCGGCGCGTTCAGCCGCGACGAACGGCCCGGCGCCGTGCCGCCAGGGCACTACGGCGTGACGAACTTCGAAGTCCGCGCGCAAACGTTCGGTCTACTGCAGGCCGGCACGGTCAACGGACGGGCATGTCATGCCCCCATAAATGCCGTCGTCCTGCCAAGCGCGATGACGGCAGACTTCGTTCCCTCGTCCGACCTCAATCTTTGGGCGCAACCGGGGATCGAACGCGGCACCGTCGTCATCGATCTGCCACAATACGCTACTGCCGCATCGTTCTCGTCACACGACCGCGAACGCACCTTTCGTTTCGATCGCGCAACGAAATGCTTCGTGCCTACGCAGATCTAACGACGAGTGGTCAGCCTCGGAGCGGAGTGAGGGAGAGGCGCAACATCCCGTCTGACCCGTAGTACGCGATCCGACCGGCGATACTGATCTGACGAAACGGGGCATACGGCGACGTCGATTCCCGGCAGGGCCGCCATACCAGCGTCGGATGGGCCACGAACGTGCCGGGGCGTGGCCGGGCGAACGTCTCCGCGCACTCCCAGCGGGCGGCCAGCACAGCATCTTCGGCACCCCTCAGGGCCGTCAAATCCGCATCGGAGACGCACGCACCGAGCAGACTCCCGTCGTTCATGTCGATTCTTGCAAAGCCGGTTCGATTGCGCCCGCGAAAAAGCGGAACGAGGGCGTAGTAGCTGTCCAACAGATCGAGCCGCTGCACGAGCGCTGGGTCGCCGGCGCGTATCCGTCCTGTACCCGGGAAGAATCCCGAAGCGTCGAGCCCGTGCATTCTAACTCCATCGAGCGCCAGGTTCCGCACCGCGGAGGCGTCGAACGAAGCGTCCGTCCAGAGTGATTCGTCTTCCCGGCGCGCGGCGGTACGATATGTGGCGGGCTTTTGAAGCAGCATCGTGCCGATGGCTTTTCCTGGGGTTGCTTCCACCACCGCAAACGGGCGCGGCACTTTCGGGCAGGCCGTTAGCACGTCGAGCATCGCGGGCACCGACGCGAATTCGTTTTGGACGCCGAACTTGCCCGCTCCACACGGATCGTTATCGGCGTGGTTGAAATTCGCCGCGAGATACCACGGGTTGTTGATGTAGAACCCGAGCACGTGGAAGTCGACACCCGCGACCGGCTCGACATCCGTTTGGAACCCCGTGACGGCCAGCCAATGTCCGCATTCCGAGATGAGCACCGCGGGTGCGACTGCGTCCGGCGCATATAACAACTCGACCAGACGCTTTATCACGTCTTCTTGATGAGCATAATACGTTGGCGTAACGCGCAGGTTTCGCGAGGGCGGCGCGAAGTATTCGAGCGCGGCCGCAAGACCCTTCGGTGACGAGCCGGGAATCTTTCCGCCCCAAACAGGATCGCTGTTGTAGATCTTCTTGAAAAGCTCTTGCTGCGGCCGTAACGGCTGGCCAAGACTACGGAGGATCATCATCGCGACCGCCGCACCGCAATAACAGCCCTGGTCCTGGATGTGATAGCGAACGTCGAGGACCTTGTCGTAGGGAGCGCCACTGTCAAGATCGTTCATGGCATGGCTACCGGCTACAAACCTGACTCGAACGTCGCTGCATCGTCTGCTTCGAATATCTCGAAGAACGTGTTCAACTCAGGCCGCTGCGCGAGGACCGGGTGGTTCTCGCGCACGCGGTCCTGGAATTCGGGCGGTAAACGATCCATCGTCATCGTCGCGAGCTTCGCGCTCGTCTCCGCGGCGAGCTCCGGGCTGACGCGCTCGCGCAGCCACGCCGCGATTTCGTCCTCGTCGTTCGCCGATGCGACGACGACGCGCAGCTCATCCATATCGATGCCGATCCGCTTGCACATGAACGCGCTCAACCCGTCGGAGCGGTTGAGGTACTTGCCCATCGTTCCGCCCGGCATCTCGGCGCGCAGCTTGTCGATCGTGCGCGGCATGAACGCCAGGCCGGCGAGGCTCTCGCGCGGAGCGCGCGGCGGTCGCGTAGTGAGGTCGAGCGGTTTCATGGTGCACGATTTCCCCGGCGGCGCGGGACGTCCCGCTCAGCGCGCGGCGACGTACCGCTTGCGAAGCGCGTCGAGCACCAGCGCCGTCAGGATGACGGCGCCCAGCACGATGAGCTGGGTGTAGGACTCGACGTGCAGCAGGTTCATGACGTTGTTCAGCACGCCGATGAGCAGCGCGCCGAAGAACGTGCCGACGATCGTGCCGCGCCCGCCCATCAGCGACGTGCCCCCGACCACGACCGCGGCGATCGCCTGCAGCTCGTACCCGGTGCCGTTCTGCGGCGCGCCCGATGCGAAGCGCCCCACCAGCAGTAACCCGGCCACCGCCGCGCAACCGCCGGAGATCATGTAGACCCGTGTCTTGACGCGGCCCGTGTCGATGCCCGCGAGGCGCGCCGCTTCTTCGTTTCCGCCGAGCGCGAGGACGTAGCGGCCGAACGCCGTCCGGCCGAGCAGGATCGCAAACACGATCGCGACGACGGCCATGACGAGCACCGCGAACGGGATCCCCGGCAGCCCGAACACGCCCGAGAAAAGATAGCCGGTTCCGAGCCAGTCGAACGGCGTGCTATCGTGGAGTGGGATCGGTTGGCCGTGCGCGATGATGAACGCGAGCCCGCGCGCGATCTGCATCATCGCGAGCGTCGTGATGAACGGCGGCAGGTTGAGGCGCACGACCGGGAACGCGTTCACCCAGCCCGCGGCACAGCCGATCAGCAGCCCCACGATCAGCGTGACGGCGAAATTGCCCGGCCCGCCGAACGGCAGCGCGTTCGCGACCTGCGCCATGACGACGCCGGTCAGCGCGACCAGCGAGCCGACGGACAGATCGATCCCGGCCGTGATGATGACGAACGTCTGACCCACGGCCATGATCGTGTTCACCGTGATCTGGCGCAGGACGTTGGTGATGTTGCCGGGGCGCAGAAAGTCGCCGTTCGCGAGCACGTTGACGACGTAGAGCAGCACGAAGAACGCGATCGCGATCACGACCACGCGGATTATCGCGTCTCGGCGGTTCTTCGCGGCGACGTCGTCCGCGCGCGCCGTCATCTCCGCCTTGACCTGTGCCTTCTCCGCGGCTTGGGGAACCTTCGCGTCGCCCATCTAGGCGGCCACGCCGGTCGCGACGGCGATCACCTTGGCCGGCGTCGCATCGGCGCGCGCGAAGTCCGCCCGAATCTCTCCGCCGCGCACGACCAGCACGCGGTGCGACATGCCCAGCACTTCCGGCAGCTCGCTCGACACCATCACGATCGCGGCACCGTTCCGCAGCAGCTCGACCATCAGCGCGTAGATCTCCGCTTTGGCACCGACGTCGATCCCGCGCGTCGGCTCATCGAACAAGAACACGCGCGCGTGGCCGATCAGCCACTTCGCGAGCACGACCTTCTGCTGGTTGCCGCCGGAAAGGTTGCGCACTGTCTGTTCCGCCGACGGCGTGCGAATGCGCAGCTCCGCGATCTCCGCGTTCGCGACCAACGTCTCCGCGGGCTTGTCGATGAAGATGCCGCGCTCGAACTGCGCGAGGTGCGCCAGCGTCGTGTTCTCGCGGACCGTCATGCCCAGCACGAGCCCTTGCGCTTTGCGGTCTTCGGTGATCAGCACGATCCCGGCGGCAATCGCGCTGCGCGGCGAACGCACCACGACGCGCTCGCCCCCGACGAAGATCTCGCCCTTGGTCGGTATGTCGGCGCCCGCGATCGCGCGCACGATCTCCGTGCGGCCGGCGCCGACGAGCCCGGCCAGCCCCACGATCTCGCCGGCGTGCACCTGGAACGCGATGTCGTTCACGCGCACGCCGCTCGCGGAGCTCACGCCACGCACGTCGAGGGCGACCGGCGCGTCGGGCGCGACCGGCGGCAAATCCGGGAAATGATTTTCCAGCGCGCGTCCCACCATCAGGCGGATCAGGTCGTCGGGCGGCATGTCCGCCATCGCGCGCGTTTCGATGCCCTTCCCGTCGCGCAGCACGGTCACCCGATCCGCGATGTGGGGGAGCTCCTCCAGCCGGTGTGAGATGTAGATGAATGCGACGCCCTGCGCTTTGAGCTTCGCGATGAGCGCGAACAAAGCGTCGATCTCACGATCGGTGAGCGCCGCCGTCGGTTCGTCCATCACGATGAGCCGCGCCTTGCGCACCAGGCACTTTGCGATCTCGGTGAGCTGCTGCTCGGCGACCGAGAGCTTTCGCGCGGGCCGGTCGAGCGGCAGCGTGATTCCCAATTCGCCGAGCACCTTCGCGGCTTCGGCTGCGGCGGCCGCGCGGTCGAGGAACAACCCGCGCCGCGGTTCGACGCCGAGCACGATGTTCTCGATCACGCCGAGATCGGGGACGAGGTTGAACTCCTGGTAGATCATCCCGATCCCGAGGCGCTCCGCAGCCTTCGGCCCGTCGATCGCGACGATCTTGCCGTCGATGGTGATCTCGCCCGAGTCCGCAGGCTGCGCGCCGGCGAGGATCTTGACGAGCGTCGACTTGCCGGCGCCGTTCTCGCCCACGAGCGCGTGCACTTCGCCGGCGAGCACGTCGAACGTGACGCCGTCGAGCGCGCGCACGCCGGGAAACGTCTTCACGATGTCACGCATCGTGAGCAACGGCGCCCCGTGTACCGCGGCCGTCGCGCTCATCCGCGCGCCCGCTGTTCGCGATCGTACGCGACGACTTCGTCCACCATCGCGGCGTGCCACGGCCGTCCCAGCGCAAGCGCCGCCTCGCGCCACACGGCGCACGCCGCGTCGAGCATGTCGGATCCGGATGCCGTGACGCGCACCTCACGCGCGAGCGCGATCGCCGACGCCGGAAATCCGTCGCGCAGCAGGCGGGCGGCATGGTCGACCGCGCCTTGGAGCACGCTGCGTTCCCACTTCGATCCGATCGATACGACGTCACCGCCGAACGCGTCCGCGGGCGCGAGCACGCCGGCCCGGTCCGCCGTCTGCACGAACCGGTAACCGTCCGGCGGATCGTACGCCGGCGGGTCGTAGCCGGGCCAGCTGGCCGCCAGCAGCGGTTCGTCGAACAGCCCCGGAAGGTCCAGAGGCTGCGGACCTTCGACGCTCGGATACGCGCGATACGCCGCCAGCGCGGTGCCGAGGTCGTCGCCGAGCCGGCACACTTCGACGGTGAAGTCCATCGGAAAAAACGTCACGAACGGGAGCTCGTCGCGCAGAAGCTCCGGCGCCAGCTCGAGCACGCCGATGTGCTCGCCGTCGGCGCCGGTTTGGGCGAACGCGATGAATTCGGGCGGCTCGCTGTGGTAGCGGAAATTCGAGCGCACCGGCAGCGGTGCCGCGGCGTCGGCGATCGCGAGATCGTGCGTGGGCAACAAGTACGCCCGTTGTTCGAGAAGCGCGACGTGCGCCGGATCGTCCGCGAGCCACGCCACGAAATGCGCGATCGAGCGCGGAACCGGTGTACCGTGATATGCGCTCAACCGCTCGCGAACGACGGTGACGTCGATCATCCGCGGCCCGGGTTACTTCGGGGCGTCGGCCTTGGTGTAGGTGCCGACGGGGACCGCGATCTTCGCCGCCGGCGTCTTGCCGCTGAAGTAGTCGTGGATCGCGTCGATGGTCTTCGCGCCGATCTGATCGGGGTGCTGGATCGCATCGCCGTACATCGAGCCCGCCGCGATCGCGGTGCGCGCCTCGGGCGCGGCGTCGTAGCCGATCACGATGATCTTGCCTTGCAGGCCCGCGCCCTGGATCGCTTTGGCCGCGCCGAGCGCGGAGTCGTCGTTGATCCCGAAGACGCCCTTGAGGTCCTTGTGCGACTGGAGGATGTCTTCCATCGACGAGGACGCCTTCGCGCGCTCGCCGCCGCCGTCGATGTCGGAGACGACCGTCACGCCGGGGCACGCTTTGAGGGCTTCCTTGAAGCCCTTCACGCGATCCTGGACCGACGTGACCTCGGGCTCGTCGATGATCGCGATGGTGCCGACGTGGCCCGGGAGCCCGGCGCACATCAGCTTGCCGGCCTGCATCCCGCCCTGGACGTTGTCGCTGGCGATGTGCGAGACGACCTTGCCGTCTTTCGACGCGCTCGCGATGTCGGCTGTGAAGACCGGGATGTTCGATTTGTTCGCCTCGACGATCGCGCTGCCGATGGCTTGCGAGTCGTACGGCGTCAGGACGATCGCCGCGACCTTTTGCGAGATGAAGTCCTCGACCTGACTCTGCTGCTTGGCGTTGTCTCGAGCGGCGTCCACGACGGTGACGGTGTAGCCGAACTTGGCCGCCTCGGCTTTCATGCCGGCTTCCATGTCCTGGTAGAACTGCGCCTCGCGGTTCTGGATCGAGACCCCGATCGTCTTCCCGGCGCCGGCGGGCGCACCCGCGGCCGGGCTGGCGTTGGTCGTCGTGGTAGACGTGCTCGACGTACTCGAGCTGTCCGAGGATTTCGCGCAGCCGCCGAGGACGAGCGCCAAGGCGCACGCGAGAACGAGAGGCTTTTTCATACCGTCGGACCGGATGCGGGAGCGGATGCACGAACCCCTGCGAGGCCGGGCTGAGCGTCATTTTGCGACATAGTTGAGAGGCGTTCTCATGTGCGCGCCGGGCCCTGCGGAAAGCCGCTCGTGGCGGAAGGGATCGCCGCGCGCGCCGTCCACAGCCGCCTATCGATTCGTAGAGAATGCGTTTGAAGCCGTCGTTTGGTGCGCCAAGCAGCAGGAATTCGACGGATCGGGCCAAGCCGGGCGCCCCATGGCACCACGGCCGGCGGAAGACCCCACCGTCCGGCGAGACGACACCGTACGGGCGGACGGCAAATTGGTTCCGCGCTTATCCACAGTATCTCGCGTCACTCCTGTGCACCGTGTGGAGACCGATTCGCGACTCGGCCCCCTTGCCGCGCCAAGCGCCGTGCGTGATGGAAAGGCGCATGCTCGCCCTCGCTTTTTCCGCGGCCATTGCCGGGATCGATGCCCACGTGGTGCGCGTCGAGACCGACTCCGCGGCCGGGACCCCCAGCTTTGCCATCGTCGGGTTGCCCAACCGGACGCTGAGCGAGCCATGACCAAGCGGTGCATCGCGGAGTACACCCGAGCGGAGTTCGACGCGCTGCGGAAACGGCTGGAAAACGCGCGAGATACGCTGCGCGCCGGGAGCTGTCTGCTGCAGTCGGTCGCACGCGCCTACTACATGGTCTTCGTGACGGCGTCGTTCGCCGCCAAGAAGTACGACGTCAAGGCAACGCACTGGCGCGAGCGCAAACGGGTCAGCAACCACGACTTCAGCCACAACGAGCTCCCCGATGTCGTCTACGCCCTCTACTGCGGCGGGAAACGCGGGAATATCAGCGACCCGGGCGGCAGCCCCGGCATTGGCTCCGGAAACTACACCGAACACGAAGCGTACCGGAACTGCGACGCGCTTTACCAGATGCGAATACTGGCCGACTACGGCCCGAGCATCGCACCCGAACCCTACAGCGCCACCGAAGCAGATTCGATGCTGGAGACGGCGAACAAACTCACCGAGGACCTGGAGCGCCTGCTATGACCATTACCGTGATGAACCCCGAAGCCGCCGAGGAGGTCGACAAGGCCACGATGCGGCTGGCCAAGGCTACCGTCGCATATATCGCGCGACTGAAGGACATCGCCGACATCGGCACGCTGACGGCCGGCGCTTACGGTTACGACTACGCCGTCACCGTCGAACAGAGCGAGCAACTGCGCGTGTTGCCGCTCCTCTCGGACCTGACGATGTTCATCGAGGACGAGTTCGGCGTGAAAATCACCACCCTAGCCGTCGCCGGAAAGGCCCGTGCGCGTCATCCCCGCGGGTTGCCGGCGACCAACACCCTCATCATCAAGCCAAAGCTAGCGCGAACCCGTAAGGCCAAGACCGCGTAGAGGCAAACCTCACGCACCCTTGCCGCGACCAGCGGCGCGCGTGATGGAAGGGCGCATGCTCGCCCTCGCTTTTTCCGCCGCCATTGCCGGCATCGACGCCCACGTCGTGCGCGTCGAGACCGACTCCGCTGCGGGCACGCCCAGCTTCGCCATCGTCGGGCTGCCCGACCGCGCGCTGAACGAGTCGCGCGAGCGCATCCGCGCCGCACTGGTGAACTCCGGCTTCGGCTTTCCGCCCGGAAAGCTACTCGCGAACCTGGCGCCGGCCGACATGCGCAAGACCGGCGTCGGCTTCGACCTCGCCATCGCCTTGGCGCTGCTCGCGACCGACGAACAAATCGCGGCCGGCACCCTGGGCGACTACGTTGCGTGCGGCGAGCTCGCGCTGGGCGGCAGCCTGCGCGCGGTACCAGGCGTCCTCGCGATGGCCCTCGCGGCCAAGCGCGCGGGCTTCGCGCGTATCCTCGTTCCCGAGGCGAACCTCGCCGAGGCCGCGCTGGTCGACGGGATCGACGTCTACGCGGTACCGACGCTGTCCGATGCGGTCGCCGTCGCGCTCGGCCACGGCGAGAAGTTCCGGCGCCGCGGCACGACGGTGCTCGATCCGGGCGATCGCGCGGCGTCCGGCGATTTCGCCGACGTGAAGGGGCAGACGGTCGCGAAGCGCGCGCTGGAGATCGCCGCGGCCGGCGGCCACAACGTCGTGCTGGTCGGGCCGCCCGGTTGCGGCAAGACGATGCTGGCGCGGCGGCTGCCCTCGATTCTGCCGGCGATGACGACGGCCGAGGCGCTCGACGTCACCAAGGTGTACAGCGTCGCAGGATTGCTCGGCGCACGCCCACGCGTCGTTGCGACGCGGCCGTTTCGCGCGCCGCACCACACGGCCAGCCGCGTCTCTCTCGTCGGTGGCGGTTCCGTTCCGCGTCCGGGGGAGATCTCGCTCGCGCAGCACGGCGTGCTGTATCTCGACGAGCTCGGCGAATTTCCGCGCTCGACGCTCGAGGTGCTGCGCCAGCCGCTCGAAGAGGGCACCGTGACGATTGCGCGCGCGGCCGGCACGATGACGTTCCCGGCGCGGTTCACGCTGGTCGCGTCGATGAACCCGTGCCCGTGCGGCTTCCGCGGCGACCGCGCTTCTGATTGCCGCTGCGACGACGCGACGGTACAGAAATATCTCGCGAAGCTATCGGGTCCGCTGCTGGACCGAATCGATCTCCACGTCACCGTGTCGCGGGTGTCGTTCGACGAGCTTGTCGGGCGCGGTCCTGCAGAGTCATCCGCAGCGGTGCGCGCACGGGTCGAAGCGGCCCGCAAACGTCAGGGCGCACGGCTACGCGACACGGAGACAGTGACGAACGCGGCGATCCCCGCCGCCGACGTGCGGAAGCTCTGCCCGCTCAGCAGCGAGCCGCTCGCGCTCCTTGAAGCCGCCGTCACGCGCGGCGCGCTCAGCGCGCGAGCCTTCGACCGCGTCGTTCGCGTCGGGCGTACGATCGCAGATCTCGCCGGAGCCGACCGCGTCGCCCGCGAACACGTCGCTGAAGCGCTGGTGTACCGCGGCGCCGCGAGTCGTGGCTGAGACGGATCGACGCTAGTCGTGGCTGATGTAGAACTGCACCGTTTGGGCGAGCTCGTTGCCGGTGGCGTCCTGCGCGGTCAAGCGGTATGCGCCGGCGGGTGTCGAGGCATCGATGGCTACGGACACGCTACCGCTGCCGCCAGAGAACAACAGCGTTCCGCCGCCGATCGTCGCGCCGCTGGTATTGTCGATCATGAGGATCTGAGCGCCGTCCGGCATGTCGGTGTAGTCGGCGTTGATCTGCGCCTCGGTCTGGCCGGTATAGTCGAGCCTGGGATTCGGGCTTTGGTCGTCAACGCTCACGCGCAGAGGTCTTATCTAGTCGCGCCGATGATCCTTGCCGTGGCCTTGGCGGCGGCGACGTCGCTCGCCGCGAATGTATTGAGGATAGCGACCGACGGCCGCTGCTGCAACGAAAAAACTCTTTGTAATCTACTGCTCCGCCTGGCCCTACCGTATCTTGGCCGCCGCGTTCACTAGCTGATTGCTATGAGAAAGAAAACCCGCCCAGAGCAGGGCGGGCGGCCTTTTTCCGTCCATGGGCGCTGCCTGCGTTTCAGTACCTCGTCAGCGGGCGGATTCCCGAATACGTGCGGTTTCGCGGGACTGCCTTGGCGCCACCGCTGGAGCTCACCGGCGCCGGGTACTCGGCCGTCGTGACCGAGCCCTCGACGGTGATGACGCTGAAGTCGCCGCCTTTCAGCTGCCCGGCCGCGCCGTGGCAGCCCATGCAGCCGCCCATGTTGTAGGTCTTCGAGTTGTAGAACGTGTTCTTGAACGTCGTTCCGAGGCCGGACTGGCCGAAGATCCCCGGGTTCTCGCTGTTCGAGCCGGTCAAGCCGCCGCCGACGAGCCCGCCGGTGAAGAGCTGCAGCGTGTGGTTCGTCTCGACGACGATGTTCGCTTGCGAGAACGTCGCCGGTGCGGGACCGGTGTACGAACCGAACGTCTTTTTGTCGATCGGAACGTACTGCACGTTGATCAGCTTGTAGTGCTCGAACGGCGAATGGTAGCCGCCGTTCACGGACTCGTAGTGCGCAAGCGCCGCGTGCGCGGTGGCGTTCGCGCTGATGATCTCCGACGGGATCAGGTTTTGCCGGCGGTTCACGCAAACGGCGCCGGGCGGCAGCGCCTTTTTCGTCACCGCGTTGCGGTAGTAGAGCCGCTTTCCGATCGCGGGGCAGGGCGGCCCGTTCGCGACGATCTTCGGCGGGATCCGAGTGCCGGGCGGCACCGACGCCGTCACGTCGACGAGCGCCGTCTGCGGCGTCGTCGGCGGCACCGCGAGGCCGGACGGAGTCATCGCGCCGTCGTCGTTCTCGACGCGCCCACCGCTTGAGGTGAGGATGTTATCCGACTGCTCGAACGTCGCGTAGACGAAGTACGGCGCGGTCGGCGTCTTTTGGATGATGTGCAGTGCGACCAGGCCGAACGTGCTCTGCCGCCAACACGGCGCGCCGCCCGCAACGCCGGTGGAGTTCTCGTAATACCGAACCGGCGCGGTCACGAACCGGCCTGAAAGCGCTTCTTGCGTGGTCAGCGGACGCCAACCCGACTTCGTCTCGAACGTCCCGTTCGGCAAGCTGACGAAACCCGGAGCGGGCGAGTTGTAGGGCTGCGACGCGGGCATCGGATCTGGGACGCCGGGGCTGGGCACGCCGCCCGGGGCGCCTTGCCAGAAGCCGTAGCCTTCGATGTAAGAATACAGCGTGCGGTTTGCCTTCGCGACGAACCGGATGAGCTGCGGCTGGCTGTTCGTTGCGCCCGGCGAGGCGTTCGGTACTGGAGTCGGCCCGACGCCGGCGTACATCGAGTCGAGCGCGATCTGATCGGTTTCGTCGAGATTGACCCACGGCGCCGCGACTGCCGGCTGGTTCGTGCAAGCCGGGACGGGCGTGCCGTAGTTGTACGACGGGCCGCCGTCGTAGCCGTACGACCACGTCGGCGCGTTCGGCGGCGGCGTCGTGTAGCTTGCCGGCGGGTTTCCGGTGCCGGGGAATATCTCCACCTTGCCGCGGTACGTCTGCCACACCAGCGGACGGTTCGCACCGCACTGGGGATTGCCGAACGCGCAGTTCGGATCGGGCGTATCGCGCAACGTGCCGCCCGTCTTGCTGCGTGTGAGCGCGGTCCAATTCAGGGCGAAGAACTCGCGCCACGCGAACGAAGCGGCTTGGGAAAGCGTAGCGGACGGCGCGCCGCCGGCGATGTCGGCCGGCGGCGTCAGCCCGACGGTGATCGATGGAGCCGGGCCGCCGGCGGTAGCCGGTGCGCCGCGAAGCTGGCCGGCCGCGCCGATCGCGGCGAAGAACGCGCCGATCGTAACGATGCTGAGCAACGTCTGTGTGAGTCGCATGCTCTTGCGCTATTCCGGGTACGGCGGCGTTTCGGCGTACCATTGGTCGAACAGCGCTTTGCCGTTCGCCGCTTTCCACTTGGCCTGATACTCCGCGCCGCGCGGCATCGAGCCGTTGTCGATACGTTGTTTGATCTCGCCGATGTTCTCGACGACGCTGTCGCCATCGGTGCCGTTGTACTTGCCCAGGTTGATCCCGTTGTTGATCATGCAATCAACATAGGGCGCGAACACGGCTTGCATCGTGTTCGTCCACGTGATAGCGGGACCGCTGCCGGGCTTGGCCTGAGCGGTCGTGCCGACGCCGGTGGTGCCTTCCGGATACCCCTGCGCGTACCAGCAATCGAACAAGAACGTGCCGTTTGCGGCTTTCCACGTGGCCTGATACTGCGCGCCGCGCGGCATCGAGCCGTTGTCGATACGTTGTTTGATCTCGCCGATGTTCTCGACGACGCTGTCGCCACTGGTGCCGTTGTACTTGCCCAGGTTGATCCCGTTGTTGATCATGCAATCAACATAGGGCGCGAAGAGCGCCTCCATCGTGTTCACCCAGGTCAGCCCGGGCGGACAGTCCTGTGCGCCTTGTGGCTTCGACCCGCTGCTGCCGTATTCGCTCATGGTCCCCTCCATCGAACGAGGTGCTAGGGCGGGGGGTCTTTGCCATCGCGGTCTGCTCTCCTTGACGGCGACGACCTCTTCGCTCAGCGCTTCTTGAAGATGCTCTTGAGCGCACCGAACACTTTGCGTCCGGCATCCGCGATTTGGCGCATCTCCTTTTCCATTTCGGCGTTGTAGTCCGGCATCGTCATCATGCCTGAAAAGGCGCCCATGCTCTGCGGGCCCGCGCCCATCCCGCTTCCAGCGGCGGCCATCTCCGGCGTGATCCGGCGCAGACTCCCGCCTTGGATGAGGACTTGATTCGGCTGGACGTTGGTGACGTACCAGGTCTCCGACTTCACCCACGTGATCGGCACCGTGCCGAGCGGACCGACGAACTCTTTGGGATACCATTCCGTGAGCGTGAAGACGATCGTTTGGCCGCCGAATGCATTGTTGGTCACGGCCCACGTTCCCGAATGCCCCTGGGCTCCGCCCGCGAGCACGTTCGAGTACTGGCCGTCAGGCGCCATCGTCACCTGCGACTGCATCCCGGCCGCGTCGAGAATCCAGATTCCGACCAGAGCGTCCCGGACTTGCGTCACGTCAGCGTTCATGCGATCACGTCCCCCTCGCCGCGCCGTTTCGAGCCGGAGCGCGCATTGCCCGCTGTCGAGCAAGCATCGGCGTGTACGATCTGGCTTTGGCTTAGGTGCATCGCGAAACTTTGATTTTTCATTCGCTCGCACCGTTGATACGAACGCATGTTCGTGCTATAATTCGGAAGCGAATCTTCGCGATTTATCACTAAGCGGCCCGGCCGGTGTTCGACCACCGACCGAGCCCGTCACCCGATGGAATTAGCATCGAATGACCATATGCGAGTTCGACGTGTCAACGTCGAGCCCTCGGCACGGCTTTCCCGCTGCCGAACTCCGTCCGTTTCATCAATCCGGCACGGTGACTGCGTGATGGCGCCGCTCACCGAGTTTCACGCGGCAATGGCCGACGTGACGAACGAACAGCACCAGAACATGGCCGGCTTAGTGCAGGCCGACGACTTCAATGCCGATGTGGTCGTTCGATTCCTGCGCGACAACGGGATCGATGCGTACGTCGATGAGTCGACCGGCGGCTTTCGTTACATGGCCGCCGATGACACGCGTGCGTCGCATGTGCGCTTCGCCTGCGTCTGCCTGCGCGCATCGATAAGCTACGCTATCGAAGCAGCCTACTGGTGCATCAAGGCGAGGCGATGATGCCGAAACATCGGCGACCGCCTCCATCCAAAGCGATACAACGGACACCGCAGGGACGAAGGGCAGCAACGCACCCTGCATCGCATGCAGTGGTCACTTGAAGTTGAAAGGGCTCGACAGAGGCTTGGCCCCTTCGAAGTTCAACTCGCGTGAATGAAGCTCAGGTCACGTCCGCCGCGCGCCATGCCGCAACTCATCCACCGTCGGCACGTGATCGAGCGGCGAAAGGTCAGGCTTCTTAAGCATCGACGTGTCACCTACCATCAAGCGGAAGAATCCCTCGATAGCGTGGAACGCGCGCTGCACGATCTTCATAGCGCCGTATTATACCTCGTCGTTGCTGATGGTGTCACTGGGTGAGGCCCTTTACCGCTGTCGAGAACCAGCCCACGAGGGCGCCCATAGCGTTGAGGCGCCGGACAGTCTCGCCACTGACGAAAAGGATGCACTGCTGATTGATCCCTAGACGCTGGAGGGCAGCAAACGCGGTGTCGCGTTCGATCTCCGCGATTGGTGGATCGGTGGGGGCCTTAGGTTTCGGTCGAGGGGCCGTGAACAGCGCGAGAGCGACAAGCGCGGCGATGACATACGGCATCACGACTATTCATTTGCGCGACTTAGCGCAATCACATTGCTTTCAGCGTCCGACATCAACATGTTGGCCAGAAGGACCACGATACTTACGGGTGCAGTACCGCGGACGGCGCGCTTCCCGGTAAGTTGAAGCCCGCACTCACGATCGGTACGTTTTCGCGGCGCACGAGCGCGGCGTGCATGTCGTCCCATGCGCGTTGCAGCGACGGCGTCAGCGAGCGCATGAAGTGCGTGCCGGCCGGTTCTTCGTAGAAGCTGACCGGCAGGCCGAGGCTCGCGAGATATGCCGCCGTTTGCTCGCCATATTTCGTCGGGATGCTCTCGTCGTGCGCGCCGGTGACGACGTAGATCGGCAGCGATTGCCACGCGATCGACACCGCGCGCACGCCGCTGTTGAGGATCGCGCCGGAGATGCACATCGCCGCCGACCAGCGATACCCGCCGCGCGGGCCGATCTTGAATACGGAGAAGCCGCCCATCGAGTAGCCGATCAAGTACGTGCGCCCACGGTCGACCGGCAACGCCTCCTGCACCGCGCGCAGCAGATCGTACACGTCGGTGCCCGCCGGTTCTTCGAAGTCGTAGATGCCGCGGCCGAACGGCGCGACGACGATTGTGCCGGTGCGATCGGCGAGCCGGCGCAGATACGGCATGCCGAGCAGATGCGACTCCGTCTCCGGATTGCCGTGCAATGCGATCGCAAGCGGCGCCTTCCCCGGCTTCAGCGACGACGGCACGTACACCGCGACGAGCTGCCAGTGCTTGTCGACGCGCGAAGGTACCAGCACTTCGTGCAGTCCCGGCGTCGCGCGCAACGGCGCGGGCGTTCCCGCGACGAGCTGGTCGACGGCTTGCACGTCGAGGCCCAGCGTGTTCGCGACGGTCTCCGCCCAGTCGGCCGCAGTATAACCGTCCGGCGGCGGCTCCACCTGCAGCGCGAGATCGCTGAACAGCCGCCGGTGCAGGGTGGCGGCTTCGTCGACGCCGAGTTCGGCTTCGTCGCGCGCTCGCGCACCCTCGTAGCGCTCCAACGCATCCGCGATCGCGTTCGGCACGTTCGGTGCCGGCGGCACGGCGGCGTACGCAGGCGCGCCGCATCGGCATGCGGCTGCCACGACCACGGCGGCCATCCAGCGGTTCATCGGCCTCCAGTCTAACGGCGTTCTCGGCGGAGGTCGAGAGCCGATCGCCGCGCACGCGACGGTGCCGCGCCGGGAGCCTGACGGTCCGTCCAAGAACCGAGATGATCACGATGCTCGTGCGATCGATCGCACCGTCCGACGAAGAAGCGTACCGCGCGATCCTGGAAGCCACGAGCGCCGAGGACCGCTACTGCCGCTTCTTCCACCTCGTCGATCACTTCGATTCCGAAGAAGTGCACCGGTTCGTCGAGGAACGCGCCGACACGATCGGCGTGATCGCGTTCGACGGCACGACGCCGCTCGGCGCCGCGCACGCCGTGCTGCTTGACGAGGCGACGGGGGAGATCGCCATCGTGGTGGCGCGCGGCACGCGCCACGTCGGCGTCGGCACCGCATTGCTCGACACGCTGATCGCGCGCGCGAAGGAGCGCGGGCTGCGGCGTCTGGTCGCGTGCGCGCTGCGCGAGAACAGCCCGTTCGTGCATTTGGCCCGGCACGCCGGCTTTCACGTCGACGAAGCCGAGGGCGCGACGCAGCACTGGGTGCTTCCGCTCACCGTGGACGGCGAGGTCGCGACACCGTGAGCGCCGCGTTCGTGCCGGCGAACGGCATTCAACTGTGCTACGAGACGTTCGGCGATCCCGCGAACCCGCCGATGGTGCTCATCATGGGACTCGCAGCGCAGATGATCGTGTGGGACGACGAGTTCTGCACGCTGCTCGCGGCGCGCGGCTTCTGGGTGGTGCGCTTCGACAACCGCGACATCGGCATGTCGACCCGGTTTCCGAAGGCGCGCACGCCGCGCTTTGCGGAGCTCATGCTCGCGCAAGCGACGCGGATCAAGTTCCGCATGCCGTACACGCTGCGCGACATGGCCGCCGACACCATCGGGCTGATGGATGCGCTCGGTATCCGCAGCGCGCACGTCGTCGGCGCGTCGATGGGCGGCGCGATCGCGCAAGAGATCGCGATTCTGTATCCGTCGCGCGTGCGTTCGATGACGTCGATCATGTCGTCGACCGGCGATCCCAAGCTGCCCGGGCCCACGCCGCGTGCGCTCGCCGTGCTCTCGAAGAAAGTTCCGCTCGACCGTGAGGGCTACATCCGCGAGTACGTCCACACGTGGTCGGTGCTCGCGGGAGACCATTTTCCGTTCAACGCCGAGCGCACCGCGCGGCAAGGCGCGGCATCCTACGACCGCGGGATCAACCCGCCCGGTGTCGCGCGCCAACTGCTGGCGATCATCGCATCGGGCAACCGGCGCAAGGCGCTGCGCGGCGTGACGGTTCCCACGCTGGTGATCCACGGCACCGCGGATCCGCTCGTGCCGGACGCCGCCGGCCGCGACACCGCCCTGACGATCCCCGGCGCAAAGCTGCTGTTGATCGAAGGGATGGGGCACTCGTTTCCCCGCGAGGTGTGGCCGCGCATCATCGACGCTATCGCACAGCACGCGCTGCACTGACGCGCGCTACCACCGGTTCGCGCGCTCGATCAGCATCGCGCGCACCGCATCGGCGACCCGGTTCACCGCGATCGTGCGGTATGCCCAGCGCGGGTCGTCGTCCACGCCCGTGACGACCATCGTCGCGTTGGCCTCGAACACGACGACGCGCCCCTCGCGGTCCAACGCGAAGTCCACGCCGCCGTAGTCGAGACCGACCGTGGACGCGATGCAGGCGAGCGCGTGCATCACGCGCGGACCCAGCGTGCCGTCCATGTCTTCCAGAAACGCGCGCTCTTCGTCGCGGTGGCGCGCATCGTCCGCCATCTCGGCGCTGAAATAGTGCACTTTCCACTGCGCCGCGATCGCGAGGTGCAGCGGGTAGAGCTGTCCGTCGACGAACATCACGCGGTACTTCCGCCAGCGCTCGTCGGCGCCGCGCGTTTCGACGTACGAGATCGCGAGCAGCTCCGGACCCGGCAGCGAGTCCGCGACGGCCGCGAGCTCCGCGGCGCGCTCGACGAGCGCGAAATGCTCGCCGGTGTGGAACCCCGGGCTGCGCAGGAGCAGCGGCCAGGTGAACCCGCGTTCAGCGAGCAGCGCGGCGCCGGCCGCGGAGCGCAGCTCGTCGCGCGGGAACGCGACGATCGACGGGCAGACGACGCCGTCGAGCGTCGCGAGCCGCCGCGCGTTGGCGGCGCGTCCCGTCGCGCGCACGAGCGACGGGTGGTTCACGACGACCGCGCTGCTGCGTTCGAGCGCGCGTTCGACGATCGCGAGCGCGCGCGCGCTGCGATCCGCCTCCCCGATCGCGTTGAGCACGACGCCGTGCGGCGGGAGAACGGTCATTCCGGGATCGGACTCGGCGATCACGGTCGCGACTTCGAACACGCGGTCGTCGAGCAGGTGCTGTATCGGGATGTTGCCGCCCGTCGCCGACGTGACCAGCAGCACGCGCACCGGCGCGCCCGCGCCGCGGTACGGCGCGATCTCGAGCGAGCCGGACGGATAGGCCTTGCGCCAGGCGCGCTCCGCGCCCGCCTGATCGCCGTTGCGCTCGAGCATCGCCGCGAGCCCGCGATTCGCTTCGCGCAGATCGGGATCGAGGCGCAGCGCATCCCGCAGCGCGGCCGATGCCGCTTCGAGTTCATCCCGCTCGAGCAGCACGTTGCCGAGGCGAGCGTGCGGCAACGCGCGCTGCGGATGCCGCAGCACCGCTTCCGCGAAAAAGACCCGGGCTCCGTCGGCGTCGCCGGTGCGCGCGAGCAGCTCGGCGAGTCCCATCATCGCGTCGTAGTGTGACGGGTCGCGCACGAGGACGTCGAAGTATGCGCGTTTCGCATGGTCGTGCAAGCCGAGCGCTTCGCAGACGCTCGCGCGATCGAGCCACAATTGCAGGTCCGCGCGGGGGTCGCGCGCGAGCTGCTGCTCGATCTCACCCAAGCGGCGCGTGTGCGCATGCCACTGCATCGCCCAAGGGCCGACCGTTCGCGATTCCCCCACTGACCCCGGAGCGTACGTGCAGAGCCTGAACTGCCGCTGGGGACGAATCTCATGCGGTTATGAGGAGCTGCTGCGAATCTGAGGGGATGAACGCGCCCGTCTTTCGAGCGGCGGCAATGTCCGCAGCCTTGACCGTCTTCGCCGGCGGCATCGCAACCGCGGCGCTTGCGCCCCCGCCGGCCCCCTCGCCGGCCACGTCACTGATTCCCGCGCACGTCGGCGGCAGCGTTTCGTACCACTACGACGCAATCGAGACCGGCCCGCGCGGGACGACGAATACACGCGCCGTGCTCACGCTCACGCGCGTCGTGAACGACCGCGTGACGATCACGGTAACCCCCGACGAGGGGCCGGCGACGGCCGTCGTGGCACGGGTCGGCAGAGACGGCGCGCTGCGGGCCGACTCCACGGACGCGCCGAGTTCGGACATTCCGTTGGACCGGCCGCTCGGCGCCGGGTTCGCCCCGGCCCGCGAGGCGCACACCGCGATCCCCGAAAGCGTGCGCGTCTTGGCCGCGTTGCTCGCGTCACGCCCGGCGACGAGCACGAACGCGCGGACCTGGCCGTTCGCTGCAATCGTCCAGTCGTCGGAGAGCAGCGTCGCGATGACCGCGCGCGCCGGCGAGTCCCATGGGACCGAGACGACCGTCATCGCCGACGGCAGCGGAGAGGTGCAGGTCGCCGCGTCGCGCGACAGCGCCGCCACACCACAGCCGCGCAACGACGGCGGGCAGCGGGGCGGCGGCGTTTTCTTCCCCGGCGGCGGTCAAGGCGGCCAAGGTGGTCAAGGCGGCGGCGTCTACGGCAGCGGGCGCGGGCGGCGTGGCGGGCAGGGCGGCGGCGGTCAGAGCCCCGGCGGACAGAGCTCGGCCACGGCCGACCAGCAACGCACCGTGCCCGCGACCGTCAACCTGCACGTCGAATCGACGTTCCGCGGCGGACGCCTGGTCCTCGCGCGCGGCAGCGATGCGGCAACGACGCACGCCAGCGGCGGTGACGCTACGACGACGGTGCGCTGGACGCTGACCGCGCTCTGACCGCGGCGAGCCGCGTCGAAGGAATGGGGCGCGCCGTTCCGCGAGAAGTGTGGTCCATGAACGACACGCCTTGGGTCAAATCGTACCCCTCGCCGGCTCGCTGGGACGCGCCGCTCGCGGTCGGCCCCGTGTACGAGATCCTCGACAGGGCCGCGCAGCGCTTCGCCGACCGGCCCGCGATCGAGTTCATGGGACGCCGAGCGACGTACCGCCAACTGCACGCGCTCGCCAATCGCGCGGCGAGGGGCTTCCAGCAATTGGGCGTGCGGCCGGGCGTGCACGTCGGATTGTACTTGCCGAACACGCCGCATTATATGGTCGCGTTCTTCGGCGTGCTCAAGGCGGGCGGGACGGTGGTGAACTACTCGCCGCTCGACGCCGCGCAAGTGCTCGCGCACAAAGTGGAAGACAGCGAGACGCAAATCCTCGTGACGCTCGACCTGCCGATGCTGCTTCCGCAGATGGAGGCACTCGTCGGTCACGCGGGGTTGAAGACGCTCGTCGTCGGCGGCCTCGACGATCTCGCGGGATTCCCCGACTTCGCCGGCCTCACCGGCGGCGCTACACCGGATGCCAATGGGCGCGTGTCGTTTCAAGCGCTGATCGCCAACGACGGCGCGTACGAGCAGCATCCGTTCGGCGATCCGGCCGAGACCATCGCCGTGCTGCAATATACCGGCGGCACGACGGGATTGCCGAAAGGCGCGATGCTCACGCACGCCAACTTGACGGCCACGACGAGCCAGTACATCGAGACCACGAAGCTCGAGCCTCCGGTGCTGATCCTCGGCGAAGAGCGCGCGCTGCTGGTGCTGCCGCTGTTCCACATCTACTCGCTGACCGCGTGCATGCTGCTGTGCATGGAGCTCGGTGCGGAGTCGGTCATTCACATCCGCTTCGACCTCGACGCCGTTATAAAGGACCTCGCCGCGAAGAAGATCACGATCTTCATGGGCGTGCCGACGATGTACACCGCGCTGCTGTCGCATCCGGGCCTGGGCGAGCTCGACCTGACCGCGTTGAAGTACTGCGCATCGGGCGGCGCGCCGCTCCCGCTCGAAGTGCAGCAGCAGTTCCGCGCGGTGACCGGCACCGAGGTGAACGAGGGCTGGGGGATGACGGAAACGTCGCCGTCGGGCACGTTCACGCCGATGCGCGGGATGCGCAAAGGCGGCTCCTGTGGGATCCCGCTGCCGCGCATCATGCTGAAGTTCGCGAGCGTCCAGGACCCGAACACGTACGTTCCGCTGGGCGAGCGGGGCGAGATCTGCATCCAGGGCCCCAACGTGATGAAGGGCTACTGGAAGAACGAGCAGGCGACGCGCGATTCCACGACGCCCGACGGGTTCTTCCGCACCGGCGACGTCGCGTACATGGACGATGACGGCTTCGTGTTCATCGTCGACCGCATCAAGGACATGCTGCTGTGCGGCGGCTTCAACGTGTACCCGCGCAACATCGAAGAAGCGATCTACACGCATCCCGACGTCGCGGAAGTGTCCGTCATCGGCATCCCCGACGAGTACCGCGGCCAGTCGCCCAAAGCGTTCATCGCGCTCAAGAAAGGCGCGCGGGCGTTCTCACTCGACCTGCTGAAAGAATTCCTCAAGGACAAGCTCGGCAAGCACGAGATGGTGGCGGTGATCGAGTTCCGCGACGCGCTGCCGAAGACGGCGGTCGGCAAGATCCTCAAGACGGCGTTGTACGAGGAAGAGGCGAAGCGACGGGCCGGCGAGACGGCGTCCGTCTGACGTGGCGGACAAAGACAAAGCCGCCGACCCGATGGCGCTGTGGCGCGACATGCTCTCGCAATGGGAGACCAACGTCAACGCGCTCGCCAACAAGACGATGGCGTCGGACGAATACAGCAGCTCGATGCACGGCGCGATGGGCGGCATGCTCAAACTGCAAGACACGATGAAGCAGTTCATGGCGACGTATCTCGCGAGCGCGAACTTGCCGAGCCGCGCCGAGGTGCTCGCGATCGCGGAGCGCATCGGCGGCGTGGAAGCGCGGCTGGACCGCATCACGGCGCTGCTGGAGCGCATCGCGCAAGCGCCGCGCGCTGACGCTGTATCGACGGCGACGGTGCCCGCGGCGGCGCCGCCGCGCCCGCGACCGCCGCGCACGAAGAGCCCGCCCGCCGCCGAACCGAAGTGAACCCGAGCGCCGAACGCATCCAGGACGAGGTCCAACGCGCGATCCAGCGCAGCCTCAAAGGCCTCGACTACCTAGCGTCGCCGGCGCCGGCGGTCGGGCCGACGCCCAAAGACGTGCTGCTCGACCGCGGCACACTGCATCTGTACCACTATCGCGCGCTCGCCGACGAGATCTACCGCGTGCCCATCCTCATCGTGATGGCGACGAGCAATCGCGGTTACATCCTCGACCTCACGGCCGGCCAGAGCTTCGTGGAATACTTGCTGCGGCAGGGCTACGACGTCTATCTCATCGACTGGAGCCCGCCCGTCGCCGCCGACAGCGGCCTGCGCTTCGAGGACTACACGCTGCGCTTCATCCCGGAGTGCGTGCAGCTCGTGCGCGACGACAGCGGCGTCGACGACATCACCGTGCTCGGCTACTGCATGGGCGGCGTGCTGACGGTGATGTACGCCGCGCTACACCCGCACGACCGGATCACGAACCTCGTGTTCTTCACGACGCCGATCGACTTCAGCCGCATGGAGCTGTTCGCGAAGTGGTCGGACCGCCGCTACTTCGACGTCGACAAGCTCGTCGACGCAACCGGCAACGTACCGTCGGAGATGATCTTCACGTCGTTCGACATGTTGCGCCCGGCCAGCCGTATCGCCGGCCAGATAACGCTCTGGGAGAACATGTGGGACGAGAAATTCGTCAAGTCGTTCCGCGCGTTCGAGCGCTGGTCGACCGACACGCTGCCGCTCGCCGGCGAATATTTTCGTGAAACGATCAAAGAATTGATCTGGGAGAACCGGTTGCACAAGAACGAGCTCGTGGTCGGCGGCAAACGCGTCGACCTCGGCAACATCACGGCGCCGCTGCTGCACGCGATGGCCGAGCACGATCACATCGTGCCGTACGATGCGGCGAAACCGCTCGTCGGGCACGTCGGCTCGACGGACAAGCAAGAGATCGTGCTCAAAGGCGGGCACGTCAGCCTCGTCGCCGGGCCTAACGCCGTGAAGCGGCTGTGGCCAAAACTGGACGAGTGGCTCGGAGTGCGTTCGGTATGACGGCGGGCATCGGGACGTATCCGCGCACCGTCAGCATCGGCGGCGGCGACGTCGAGCTGCGGTTCATGCGCGCCGGCGACGAAGCAGCGGTGCTGGCGTTCGCGCGCGAGCTGCCGCCGCACGACCTGCTGTTCTTGCCGCGCGACATCGCGCAGCCGAAGGTGCTCGCGGCCTGGGTGCGCGAGATCGAGCGCGGTGCGATGACGAGCGTGCTCGCGTTTCGCGGCGGCGACGTCGTAGGGTGCGCGACGATCGTGCGCGATCCGCTGTCGTGGTCGCCGCACGTCGCGGAGCTGCGCATCGTCGTCGCGCGCGCGGCCCGCGGAACCGGCCTCGGGCGCGTGCTCAGCACGGCCGCCGGCGAGCTCGCGGTGCAGACCGGGATCGAGAAGCTCGTCGCGCACATGACGCCCGATCAGATCGGCGCCGTCACCGTGTTCGAGACGATGGGTTACCGCGCCGAGGCGCTGCTGCGCGACCACGTCAAAGACGGCGACGGCCGCAAGCACGACCTGGTGATCCTGAGCCTCGACGTCGAGCGCTTTCGCACGCGCGCGGCGGCGTACGGCCTTTCGGCGGAGGACGTCGACGAGTCATGAACGAGCCTCGCTATCAACTCGTGATCCAGTTCAAATTGAGCGATGACGATATGGCGCTACAGGACGAGGTGCTCGCTCTCGAAGATGACCTGCTGGAGCATCTCGATCCCGACCTAGTCGATGTCGATGGACATGACGCCGGATCAGGAGAGATGAACTTGTTCCTGTTCACGAACGAGCCGGCGGCGGCGTTTGCGCAAATCAAGCCGATCATGACGGCGCATTCACTGCTCGACCGGAGTACAGCCGCGTATCGGCCCACCGATGGCGAGGATTTCGTGCCGATATGGCCCGAAGGGCTGCAAACTTTCGAAGTCGTTTAGCGCAATGGATCGAGCCTCACGAGGAGGGTATCGTGCGACAGGAATCCTTCACCAGGATCCCGGCGGAGATTGTCGACTACGCCAAGCGAGAACACCCGCAGATTCCAATGAGTGAATTCTTCGATAGAGCTCTCCGTCGAGTCGGGAAGTCGAGCCCGTCCGAGCAGAAAAGTTTGATCGCAATGGGCAAACCTTTTGCCAATGATCTTGAGAGTTGGGTGCGCTGTCCGTACTCCATCGAGAGCAGCGTCTGGGACCGTTTCACCGAGGTCGTTGAAAAAAGAATAACAAATCCCGCAGCGCTCGCAGCGATCGTGGCAGGCGCTCTGATGGCGGAGGTCGGGATGAGCTAGGCGTTGACTCCACAACCCTGGCTCATCGCCCGTGACGTTCGGCGGCGAAAAGAGTGCCGCTCCGCTCGCTTGGCGAATGCAAGCGAGCGCGAACTTCGGTTCGCGGCATGCCTGGCGGGGAACGAACAGAGTGATGAGAACGGTTTCCTTCGCATGACAGCAGCCGGCTGGAATTTCGCGGGTTCGACGGCACCGAGCCACCGAGGGCTCCGTCCCCCGTCCAAGCTGTTGTGGCTCGCGGAATACCGCGCGTTCTGGGAGATCGGCTTCGCGCTTGCCGCGTCGCCGCTGCTGCTCGCCGCCCCGCGTGGCGACGGACATCCCGTTCTCGTGCTGCCCGGGTTTCTGGTGAGCGACGTCTCGACGAGCCTGCTGCGCCGCTTCCTGACGACGCTCGGCTACGAGACGTACGGCTGGGAGCTGGGCCGCAACCTCGGCGGCGTCACGCGGATGCGCGCGAAGCTGCGCGACCGGCTGCGCACGATCCACGAAAAAACCGGCAAAAAGGTCACCGTCATCGGCTGGAGCCTCGGCGGCGTGTACGCGCGCGATCTCGCGCTCGCAATGCCGGGCGCCGTGCGATCGGTCATCACGCTGGGCAGCCCGTTTTCGCGCAACCCCAACGCGAGCAACATCAGCGACGTCTACGAATTCGTCAGCGGCGAGGGCCCGTGGGACAACGGCGAGCAGATCGCGCACGAGCTCGACGCGCTGGCCGGTGATCTGCCGATGCCGTCCACGTCGATCTGGTCGAAGATCGACGGCGTCGTGAGCTGGCGCTCCTCGGTGCTCAAGACGAACGCGCGCACCGAGAACATCGAAGTCATCGGCGCCAGCCACATCGGGCTCGGCGCGAACGCGGCAGTGCTCTGGGCCGTCGCGGACCGTCTCGCGCTGCCTGAAGGCACGTTCAAGCCCTTCGTCCGCAACGGCCCTTTCGCCATCGCTTACGGGTCTAACGGTGCGGGAGCATAACGACGGAAATCCCGAACTCGCCTTTTATCATCGAATCAGTATTGTGCTCAAAGTCGATCTCGGCGCCGCGCGAATTGCGCCAGCATTCGACCAAGACGGTTCCGGTGAGAAAATCCGGCAGGCTGGAAGCCGCCGGACAATCCGCTTTCGCGAAGCCGGCCGGCAACGAGCTGTGCCCAATTGCCAGAAAATCGGCTTGATCTGCGAAAACGCCTACGGGTGAAAATCCGCACAGAAGATCGACGCTGAGAGGCTTATCGCGCGCGTGCGGGTCGCAGCCTCCGATCAGGCGGCGCGCGGCGGCGGGCATACGTTTCGGGCCGGGATAGACCGGCCCGGCCATCTTATAAGCCTCATCCAGTCCCCAGCTGAAGAACTCACGCATCGCGTCGGGTCGCCAGTCCGAGGGCGTTTCGGCCAGCAGTGCACAGGCGATCGCTAGACTCAGCGTTTTTTTCACGGCGCATCCTCCTACCCCGGTCGCTCGCGCCTTGGCGGTACGTCCCCGCGGGCCCTCGGGCTGCGCTAACCCGCCCCGCTCACCACGAGCGCGGCGTGCAGCATCACACCCGCAGCGCCGCCGACGAGGCTTCCGTTGAGGCGGATGAACTGCAGATCGGGACCGAGCTCGGTCTCGATCTTTTGGCTGATCTCGTCCGCGTCCCAGCGCTGCACGATCTCCGTGATCAGCAGCGAGAACTGCTGCTGAAAACGCGCGAGCACCGATTCCGCGACGTCGCACAGCCGCGCGTTGAGCCGCTCGACGAGCGGCGGTTCGTCCAGCATCTCGCGCGCGATGCGCGCGGCGATCTCGGCGAAGCGCAGCCCGGCTGACTCCGGTGACGCCGACGGCGGGCGTTCCAGTCGCGCGCGGAGCGCGCTCCAACCGGCGGTGACGAGCTGGTCGAGCTCCGCGCCGTCCAGAATCGCGTTCTTGAGCCGCTCGGCCTGTGCTTGCATCTCGGGATCGTCGCGCAGGCGAACGACGAAGTCGCGCACGTAGGCATCGAAGTCGCGGCGCATCGGATGGTCCGGCGTGCGCGCGATCTCGTCGACGAGGTCCACCATGCCGTCGACGAAGCGGTTCACGATGTACGCGTCGACGAAGCCGGGCGTGAGCAGCGAGCGTTTTGCGAACCGGCGCTTGATCTCGGCGCGCTGGCCGTTCAGCCATCCCGCGACGACGGGCAGGATGCGCGCGAGCACGCGCTGGTGCGCGCCGTCGGCGGTCACGATCTCGAGCACGCCGCCCGCCGCGCGCGAAAGGTCGAGGTGGGCGACCTCGTCGGCGACGACGTTGCGCACGACGGCACGAACCTCGCCGTCGTCGACCGCGTCGAGCAAGCGCGGCACGAGCGCGCGCACGTTCGTGAACAGCGCGGCGCAGTTGCGCGGTACGGCGAACCAGCGCAGCACGTGGCCGGCGAGATCCAGCTCGCGCAACTTCGACGCGATCAGCGTCGGCGTGAGAAAATTCTGCTCGACGAAGATGCCGAGCTGCGTTCCGATACGGTCTTTGTTGTGCGGCACGATCGCGGTGTGCGGCAGCGGCACGCCGCCGGGGTGGCGGAACAGCGCGACGACGGCGAACCAGTCGGCGAGCCCGCCGATGACCGCGGCTTCGCTGAACGCCTCGACCCACGCGAGCCACGGATGCGCGGGCTTCAGCCGCGACGCAATCGCAAAAACGATCGCCATCACGGCCAGCAGGCCGGTGGCGATCGTCTGCATCTGCCGCAGACGGGCGCGCTTGGGGCCCGCGCCTGCGTCGATCACGGCGTTACGCCTTCTCGGCGACGCCTTCCGCGGGGGTCTCGGCCTGCGCGCCCTTGAGCAGGCTGACCAGCTGGTTCACGTACTCGTTCTGCTGCTCGATGAGCTTCACGGCGAAGGCCGAGTTCAGCTCGCTGACCTGCGACACGACGGTCGGGATGTTCTTGAACGTCTCCGCGCCCGGCAGCTTGCTCGTGGCGTTGGTGATGAGCTCGCGGAACGAGTTCACGGCGGCGGCCTGGGCGGCTTGAGCCTGCTTGAGCGCCTCGAGGCCTTGCGCCTGGAGCTTCTCGATGGTGTCGACGTAGGTATCGTTCACGGGTGTCTCCCTGCGCAAAGCGCGGTGGGTGAGGGGGTGCGTGCTAAGTATACCAAGCACTATGCTGTGTTTGTCAAGCGGCCTGGTCGCAGGTCCGCCGTGCACGCGGATAGCGAGCGAGTGGCTGTACGCTTCGGCCCGCGAGGGGGAAGAGGTTTGCGTACGATACCTAGCGGCATCATCACACGCAGATTGGTCATCGTGCTGCTCCTCATGCTCGCGGGCCGGTCGCCGGCAGTCGCAGCTGAAGACACGCTCTCCGGCCATTGGAAGGGTGTCATGACGCACGCGGGCGCGACGGTCGGCGTGGCGTTTGATTTCACGTTGGCCCAAGGCCGGTTCGCGGGAAGCTTTTCGTCCGCGCAGCAGCGCGTGCTCGAGTACCCGTTCGACTCCGTCAGCAATTCGGGAAATCGCATCGGCATCAAGCTCGGCGGCGGCAGCGTCGTTTTCAGCGGGACGGTCGCGCATGGTGAGATGCGCGGAACGTTTCGCGATCAAGAGCTGGGCAGCGGCACGTTCGCGCTGCGTGAGGTCACACCCGAGCCGCCGCCGTACACATCGGAAGACGTGACGTTTCGTAACGGCAACGTCGTGCTCGCGGGATCGCTCTACGTGCCGTCGACGCCGGGGCGGCATCCGGCGATCGTCTTCCTCCAGGGTTCGGGCCCGGAGATTCGCTGGGGTGCAAACCGGTTTTGGGCCGACTACTTCGCACGCCGCGGAATCACAGCGCTCATCTACTACAAGCGCGGCTCCGGCAAGTCGAGCGGGAATTGGCAGACGTCGGACTTCAACGACCTCGCCCGCGATGCGCTCGCCGGAATCGCGCTGCTCCGGTCCCGGCCGGAGATCGATCCGACGCAGATCGGCATTCACGGTCACAGCCAGGGCGCGACGATCGCGCCGTTGATCGCGGCGCAGTCCGGCTCCGTGGCATTCGTCGTCGCCGTTTCCGGTGCGGCCGTCCCGACGTGGAAAAGTGAGATCTACAGCCTCCACCATGCCATGACGGACGCGCATATCCACGGGGACGCGCTGCGGCATGCGGATGCGTTTATCGCGCGCGTCATCGACTACGCGCGGACCGGCACGGGCTGGGCGCAAGTCGCCGCCGGGCAAGCATCGCATCCGAAGGAGCCTTGGCACGACGTGCTGCGCGTTCAGAAGAACTCGTATTTCTGGCCGTTCTTCAAGAAGATCGCGAACTTCGACGGCGCGGTGTACTGGCGCCGGGTCCACGTGCCGGTGTTGATCGTGCAGGCCGGCGCCGACGAGCACATCCCGGTCGAGCCGTCGGTCAGCGCGATGCGCGGCGCGCTCGCTGCGGCAAACAACCCTGATTACACGATCGTCGTGATGCCCGGCGCACCGCACACGTTCGTCGTCCACCCGCAACCGGCGCCGCATTTTCGCTGGCCGTTCATCTACCCGGGCTTCGCGGACGTGCTCGGCGCGTGGGTGCGGTATCGCACGATCGACCGCACCGCCACGTCCGCACCCTAGGCACGTGGAAATCAATCGGCTCCTCATCGCGAATCGCGGCGAGATCGCCGTTCGCGTCGCGCGCGGCGCCGCAACGCTCGGGATCGCCTCCGTCGCGGTCTTCTCACAGGACGACGCGGAGTCGCTGCACGTGCGCGTCGCCGACGAAGCGGTGCGCCTACCAGGCACCGGTCCGCCGACGTATCTCGACGCCGACGCGGTAATCGGCGCCGCGCTCGGCGCGCGCTGTGACGCGATCCATCCCGGCTACGGCTTTTTGAGCGAGAACGCCGCGTTCGCGCAGCGCTGTATCGACGCCGGGTTGACGTTCGTCGGACCGCGGCCCGACGTGCTCGAGCTGTTCGGCGACAAGGCGCGCGCTCGCGCGTTCGGGCGATCGCTCAACGTGCCGCTGCTTGCCGGAAGCGACGAGGAAGTCGATCTTGCCGGCGCGACGGCGTTCTTCGCGTCGCTCGGCGACGGCGCCACGATGATGATCAAAGCCGTTGCCGGCGGCGGCGGCCGCGGCATCCGGGCGGTGTCGCGCGCCGAGCACGTCGCCGACGCGTTCGCGCGCGCGCGTGCCGAAGCGCTCGCCGCCTTCGGGCAGCCCGGCGTGTACGTCGAGCGCTTCGTGCGGCGTGCGCGGCACGTCGAGATCCAGATCGCGGGCGACGCGTCCGGCGACGTGTCGCACCTGTGGGAACGCGACTGCACGCTGCAGCGCCGCAATCAAAAGCTGATTGAGGTCGCGCCGGCGCCCGGCCTGTCACCCGCGCTGCGCGCGCGTCTCATCGAGGCGGCGCTGACGATGGCGCGCGCCGCACGGCACGACAGCCTCGGCACGTTCGAGTTCTTGATCGACACCGAAGCCGCGAACGACGCCACCTCGTTCGCCTTCATCGAGGCAAACCCGCGGCTTCAGGTCGAGCACACCGTCACCGAGGCGGTGACCGGCGTCGACCTCGTCGTCGCCCATTTGCGTCTCGCACGCGGCGCGACGCTGGCCGAGCTCGGCCTGCAGCTTCCGCCGCCGTTACCGCGCGGCGTCGCGGTTCAGGTGCGCGTTAACCTGGAGACGATCGGTGCCGACGGCGAGGTCGTGCCGGCGGGCGGAACGCTGTCGGTGTTCGAGCCGCCCACCGGCCCGGGCGTGCGCGTCGACACGTTCGGCTACGGCGGCTACCGCACGAATCCGAGCTTCGACTCGCTGCTCGCGAAAGTGATCGTGCATGCACCGGAAGGCGATTTCGCGCACGCCGCGGCGTTCGCCGCGCGAACGCTGCGCGAGTTTCGCATCGCCGGCGTCGACACGAACCTGCCGTTCCTGACCGCGCTGCTGCGACATCCGGACGTCGCCGCGTACGACGTGTACACGCGCTTCATCGCGGAACACGCGCGCGAGCTCGCCGCCGAAGCGCAGAACCTGGCCGCCGAATCGGACGTCGTCGTGAGGGCCGCGGCGACGTCGCAGCGGCGGCCGCGCGCGCCGGCCGACGGACCGCCGGGCACGTCGGCGCTGCGCGCGCCCACGTCCGGAAAGCTGATCGCGATCGACGTGGAGGTCGGCGCGCGCGTCGCGCAGGGCCAGCGGTTCGCCGTGCTCGAGGCGATGAAGATGGAGCACGTGCTGACGGCCGAGTTCTCCGGCATCGTGCGCACGATCGTCGCGCAGCCGGGTGCGATCCTCGACGCCGGCGACGCGGTGCTGTTCGTCGAGCCCGCGGAGGTGGAGCTCGACGACGCGGACGCGGACGCCCACGTCGATCTCGACCAGCCGCGCGCGGACCTCACGGAAGTGATGGAACGCCGGCGCGCGCTGGGCGACGAAGCGCGCGCGGAAGCGCACGCCAAACGGCGCGCGCAAGGAAGGCGCACCGCGCGTGAACAGCTCGCGCATTTGTTCGACGACGGCGACTTCATCGAGTACGGCGAGTTCGCGCTCGCCGCGCAGCGCCGCCGCCGTGACGCCGCGGAACTCGAGCGGATGAGTCCCGCCGACGGCTTGATCGCGGGGATCGGCCACGTCAACGGCGACCGCTTCGACGACGAGCGCTCGCGCTGCATCGCGATGGCGTACGACTACACGGTGTTCGCCGGCACGCAAGGCTACGTCAACCACCTCAAGACGGATCGCATGCTGAGCCTGGCGCAAAGCCGCCGGCTGCCGCTGGTGATGTACGCCGAGGGCGGCGGCGGCCGGCCGGGTGACACCGACGTGACGTGGGCGTCCGGCCTCGCCGTACCGACGTTCGCTAGCTATGCGCGCTTGAGCGGGCTCGTTCCGATCGTCGGCGTCGTGTCGGGTTTTTGTTTCGCCGGCAACGCCGCGTTCTTGGGCTGCTCCGACGTGATCATCGCGACGCCCGACGCGAACATCGGGATGGGCGGCCCGGCGATGATCGAAGGCGGCGGCCTCGGCACGTTTCGTCCCGAAGAGATCGGCCCGGTCGCGGACCAAGCACCGAACGGCGTCATCGACGTCGTCGCCGAGAACGACGCGGACGCGACCGGCATCGCGCGCAAATACCTGTCGTACTTCCAAGGACCGTTCGCGGAGTGGACGTGCGCGGACCAGCGCGAGCTGCGCCGTGCGATCCCCGAGAACCGGCTGCGCGTCTACGACGTGCGCAAAGTCGTCTCCACGCTCGCCGACGAAGGCTCCGTGCTCGAACTGCGCGCGGCGTACGCGCCCGGCATGATCACGGCGCTGGTGCGGATCGCGGGCCGGCCGTTCGGCCTGATCGCAAACAACCCGCTGCACCTCGGCGGCGCGATCGACGGCCCCGGCGCCGACAAGGCGTCGCGGTTCATGCAGCTGTGCGACGCGTTCGATCTGCCGATGATCTCGCTCTGCGACACGCCGGGCTTCAACGTCGGCCCCGAGATCGAGCGCACGGGACAAGTGAGACGCGTCAGCCGCATGTTCGTCACGGCGGCGAGCATGACGGTGCCGGTGTTCTTCATCGCGCTGCGCAAGGGTTACGGGCTGGGCGCGCAAGCGATGGCCGCGGGCAGCTTGCACGAGCCGTTCTTTTCGGTGGCGTGGCCGACCGGCGAGTTCGGCCCAATGGGCCTCGAAGGCGCGGTGCGCTTGGGATACCGCAAGGAGCTCGCCGCGATCGAGAATCCGCACGAACGCCAGGCCGCGTTCGAAGCGATGGTTGCCCAATCGTACGCGCAAGGGAAGGCGCTGAACGTCGCGTCGGTCGCGGAGCTCGATGCGGTGATCGACCCGCGCGACACGCGCGACTGGATCGTGCGCGGCCTGCGCGCGATCCCGGCACCGCCCGCGCGAACGGGCAAGAAACGACCGTCGATCGACACATGGTGACGCAAACGAAAGGTGTCTTTATCATGAATGAGCTGTTCTCGCTCGACGGTCGCGTTGCGCTGGTCACGGGCGCGTCGAGCGGTTTGGGCCGGCACTTCGCGCAGGTGCTGCATGACGCCGGCGCGACCGTGGTGCTCGCCGCGCGCCGCACGGACCGCATCGAAGCCGACGCGAAGCGCCTCGGCGACCGCGCTCGCGCGCTGACGATGGACGTGACGGACGAGACGTCGATCAACGCGGGGTTCGAGCAACTCGCGAAGGACGGCGTGCTGTGCGACGTCGTTGTGAACAACGCCGGCATCAGCGGCGAGCACATGATCCTGCAGATGGACACGGACGAATGGGACAGCGTCGTAGAGGTGAATCTGCGCGGGCCGTTCTTGGTCGCGCGCGAGGCAGCACGCCGGCTCGTCGCCGCGAAGAAACCGGGCAGCATCGTGAACATCGCGTCGATTCTCGGCCTGCGCGTGTCGCCGGCGGTCGCACCATACATGGCGAGCAAAGCGGGGCTGATCCACCTGACGCGCAGCATGGCCTGGGAGTTCGCGCGCTACAACATCCGCGTGAACGCGCTGTGTCCTGGTTATTTCTCGACCGAGATCAACGCCGATTTCCTGAAGACCGAGTGGGCGCAGGCATCGCTGAAGCGCGTCCCGCAACGCCGCATCGGCGAGCTGAACGAGCTCACGGGACCGCTGCTGCTCCTCACGTCAAACGCGGGCTCGTTCATGACGGGCGAAGCGCTCGTCGTCGACGGCGGCCAATCGATCAACAGCATGTGACGAACGGCGAACCGCCACCGGTCGTGGCGACGTACGCCGGTTCATGAAAGCCTTGCTCGCCTTCGCCGCAGGTTCCGTTTTCGTCGCGGCACTCATCCCGACGTTGCCTGTGGCCGCGACGGCGACGACGCCCCCCGCGCGCGGCACGGTGACGATCGCCAACGACGCGTTCACTCCTGCGTCGATTCACGTGCGCGCCGGCGACAAAGTCACGTTCGTCAACAACGACGACGAGACGCACACGGTCACGTCCGATACCGCGGTCTTCGACTCCGGGCGCCTGGACGAAAAGCAGCGCTACGTCTACACGTTCACGAAGCCGGGCAGTTACCCGTATCACTGCACGATCCATACCTTCATGAAAGGCACGGTCATCGTGGATCCGGCGGAGGCGAAGAAGTGACGTCGTTGCTGCGCGCCGCCGTTGCGACGGCGCTCGTGTTCGCCCCCGCACTATCGTCGGCGCAAAGCGCTATGCTGCAGGGAGACGCCCTCGTTCAGGCGCTGCGCAGCGGCGGATACGTCATCCTCATGCGCCACGCTGCGACGGAGGCAAAGCTGGATGCCGACACCGTCGAGTTCGGCGACTGTACGACGCAACGGAATCTTTCGCCGGAAGGCCGCGCAACGGCGCGGGCAATCGGCGGGAGCGTTGCAAAGCTCGGCCTTCCCATCGGCATTGTCGATGCGAGCCCATACTGCCGTGCAATAGAATCCGGACAGCTAATCTTTGGTCACGCCGATATCGTGCGCCGCCTGGGGGATCACGCCGTGAAGGATGCTGCCGCGCGCGCGGACGCCGCCGCCGCGTTGAAGCCGCTGCTCGCGGCACTGCCGGCGCCGGGGACGGACAACGTCGTCGTCACGCACGGCTTCAACGCCAAGGCGGTCACCGGGCTCGACCTTCTCGAATCCGAGGCGGTCGTGGTGAAGCCCGACGGCCACGGCGGATTCGCGATCGTCGGCGACATCAAGGCCAACGCCTGGAACTCGCTCTAGGCGCGTTTTCGGCTCGCGAGATATTCGCGTACCGATCGCTCGGGTGCGCGGCCGAGCCACGCTTCTACGATGAGCCGCTTCAGGGAATTGGCCGAGATCTTGTCGAGCTGCACGAGTACCGTCGGATAGCCGTCGAAATGCGGCGTCGTAAAGATGGTGCGGGGATCGCTCCGCAGCAGCGCTTCCTTCATCTCGAGATCGGCGGTGCGCACGCCGAGGATCGCACCCCTCGGAGCCGCGTCACCGAGCGCTGCAAGATCCGACTTGAGAAGCGGCCGTTCCCATACGAAGAGCTTCTTGTTGACCTTCCAAGCCGCGTTGCCGTGTGAGGTCTCTTCCACCGCACCGGGTAGCGCTAGAGCGTACCGCCGAACCTGATCCCACGTCGCCATGCTGCGGACTTGCTATTACGATGTTGGCGCACCCTTCGTCCCGAGCTTGTCGAGGTGGAAGGCGGCATCATTCAGGTTGCGTCGAAAATGTCCACCGATAGGCGTGATCGCCGCGCGCAAAATGCGACCGAAAGTGCATGAGCATCGAGAGACCCATGGCGTTGCCGTCATATAGCTCGGCCATTTGAGGGAGGAGCCTTGTCGTTCGGGCCGCTGCGATCCACGCTGCTTCGGCGCCTGTCCAATCGCCCAATCGCGCACGTGCGAGCCCCGCCAATGCGTTTGCTTATCCGTCAAATCGTACGGACCGCCTCCTACGGCGGGTTTTGACCACGCTCGAATCGCGCCGCGAAAGTCGCCTTGCAGCGCCCGAGCCACTCCCGCCGCAATGACCGGATCCGGTGTATTTGCTCGCGGATTGACCATCGCGAGATCCTGCGTCGCATCACGATAGGCGCGAAACGCGTCGTTCCATCGCCCCGCGAAGACGAGCCGGTCCGCAGCCGGCTCAAGGCTCCCGCCGCCGATCTGTTTCCACATAGCGTTCGCAAGTGCGTCGTCGCGCATGAAGATCGCGGCGATCATCATCCCTCGCGCGCAGTCGAGATATCCGCGGCTTTGCCTCGCGACGGTGTCCCAGAAGGGCACCTCACGAGCGAACTCACGGTAGGCGCGCTTCGCTTCGCCTCGTGCCAGGTGACTCCACGCCGATGCAATCCGCTCGGACGAGGCCTCCTGATCGCCGGCTGAAGGCGTATCGGCGACAGCCGAGCCACGAAAGAGGCACACCAAGAGCAGGACGACGAGCGCGACGGCGACGATCCGAGAACCGCGTCCCGATGTCAGGTCGAACCCCACACGTCGAGGTTGTATCGCTTATTCGCGCTCAGGGTTTCGAGCCAGCGGTTCGCCGCCGATTCGTCTGCGCCTGATTTGCGGCAGTAGAGATCGATGAGCGTCGCGCGGACGTCCGGTTCCATGCGGCTGCCGTCGCCGCACACGTACACGACGCCGTCGTTGTCGAGTACCGACCACACCTCGTCCGCGCGCTGCGCGATGTCGTGCTGGACGTAGCGCTTCGCATCGCCGAGCCGTGAGAACGCCACGTGCAATTCCACGATCCCGTCCGCGGCCCAGCGTTCGAGCTCCTCGCGGTACAGATAGTCCTGATCCTGGTGGCGGCAGCCGAAGAACAACATTGCGCGCCCGAGCACCTTGCCGTCGCGCTTCAGCGCTTCCCGTTCTTGCAGAAAGCCACGGAACGGCGCGAGCCCCGTGCCGGGACCGATCATCAGAATCGGCTTCGACGGATCGTCCGGTAGCCGGAATCCGCTCTTCGAGTCCTTTACGAATGCGTCGATCATCTGCTCGCCGGCGTGGCGCTCCAGATACGTCGAGGCGACGCCTTCGAACGTGCCGAGGCCCGACCACGCCGGCTCGCGCACGACGCCGACCGTGATGCTGCACCGATCCGGCTCGGCGAGCGGCGACGACGAGATCGAATAGTAGCGCGGCGTCATCGCCGGCAGCATGTCGAGGAACATCTCGAACGGCAGCTCGCAGGCCGGGTTTTCATCGAGCAGGTCGAGCACCGAGCGCCGCTTGCGCTTCACCTCGGTCCGGTATGCCGATGTTTCCGTGTCGTCGACGGCCAGCGCTTCCAGGCGCGGCTTCGTGTTCGGGCACTTCGTGTGCTCGGCGAGCGTCGCGATCTGCTTGCGCGTCGCGGGGTGCTGCAGCTCGACGTGGTGCGCGAGCAGCCGTTCCAGCGACACCGGCGTGTCAACGGGAAGCGTCGCCGGCCGCGACGACGCCGCGCTCAATCGCACGTAGGTGTCGTCCGCGAAGCCGAAGCGCCGCATCACCCGTGCCACGACCGCCGCCGGGTTCTCCGCGACGACACCCAGATGATCGCCGACGCCGTATTTCGCGTCCGGCGGCAAAGCGATCTCCACGTGCCGGGTCGACCGCTCGCCGCCGGTTTGCAGCTCGCGGTTCACCAGCACGCGCATCGCGTTCGCGCCGTGCACGGCCGCGAGCGGGTTGGCTTGCGGTCCCGCGACGACGTCGATCGCATAGCGCGGTCGCGTGTCGGATTCCGCTTGCGCGTCGAACGCGACGCCGAAGTCCTTGGCGACCTGCTGCCACAGCGCGATGCGCCAGGCGCGGAATTGTCCGTCGAGGTCTTCCTGCGCGTCGCCTTCGCCGCGCGTGAACAGGCGCTGCGCGCCGAACTCCGCGAGCTTGTCGTCGATGAAGCGCGGCACCGCCTGATACGTCGACGCCCAGTTGCGGTTGCCGCAGCCGAACACGGCGTACTGCACGCCCGCGAGCGCGTCGGGCGCGAGGCCGTCTTGGAGCCATTGGTAGAACGCCGCGGCGTTGTCGGGCGGCGCGCCGTTGTACGACGCGCACACGATGAGCACGCCGCCCTCAGTGGGCAGCTTTCCGACGAAGTCGTCGAGCCACGCGACGCGCACGTCGAAACCCTGGGCCGCCGAGATATCGGCGACCCGGCGCGCGGCGTCCTCCGATGTTCCCAAGTTCGAGCCGAACAGCACGAGCAGCGGCGTCCCGTGTCCGGGCAGCTGCGCGGGCGGCGCGGCAGCGGTCGCGCCGGCGGGCGCGGCACCATTTCGTCGCGCTGGCGCTTCCGACGTCACCGCAGCCGCGGCCACCGTCTTGTGCACGCGCGGGCGCGCTTTCATCTTTAGCCCCTCGGGCTTGATCGTCAGCGTCTCCTTGAGGCGAAGCTTGTAGCGCGTGTGGTCGATCAGCCGGAAACGCTGAAGCATCATGCCGATGACGAGCGCCGACTCTTGCAACGCGAACTGCCGCCCGATGCACGCGCGCTGGCCGTTGCCAAACGGCTTGTACGCGTTGGTCGGGCGCGCACGCTCGCGCTCCGGCAGGAAGTTGTCCGGATCGAAGATCTCGGCGCGCTCGCCCCAGACGGTCGGATCGCGGTGGAGCGCGGGCAGCAGCACCACGACTTGCGCGCGCGCTTTGATCGCGTACTTGCCGCCGATCACCTCGTCCTTGTACGGCAACACCGCGTACGCGGGCGCCGTCGGCCACAAGCGCAGCGACTCTTTCAAAATCTGCTGGATGTAGACCAGCGAATTGACCTGCTTCATCGTCGGCTTGACCGAGAGGTCGGTGCCCAGCACGCGATCGACTTCCTCGTATGCCTTGGCCAGCGCGTCGGGATTGTTCAGCAGGAAGTACGTCGTGAACGAGAGCAGGCCGCTGGTGGTCTCGTGCCCGGCGATCAGGAACGTGATGATCTGATAGCGGATGTTCGTGTCGTCGAGCCGCTCGCCGGACTTGCGGTCCACGCCCGCGAGCATGTAGTCCAGCATGTCTTTTTTCTGCGGCTCGTCGCCCTGCGCCGCACGCGCTTCCTTGCGGTCGTGCACGATCTGGTCGACCACTTTGTTGAGGTACTGCGCGTCGCCGGCGAGGCGCGCTTGGCGCGGCCGTGTGAAGATCTCTTCGAACGGAAGCCCGCGCTGGCTCATCGAGATCTCGAGCGCATCCACCATCGCGTCGACGAACGGGTGGTTGTCCTCGCGGTAGAACGAGTTGAAGCGGTAGCCGAACCCGCAGATGCCGATCGTGTCGAGCGTGAGCGCCGTCATGTCGTGCACGACGTCGATCTCGTCGTCCGGGTTGAGGCGGTCCCACTTGAGCATCATCTGCTCGGCGACGTCGAGCATCATCGGGTGATAGCCCTGCATCGCGCGGTCGCCGAAGTTCGGCAGCAGGATGTTGTGCGCTTTGGACCAGTTCGGCTCGGTCGTGTACGCGGTGAACAGCCCGTCGCCGGAGATCGTGCGCACGCGGTGCAGCGCGCCGCGTACCGACTTGTCGAAGCGCGACTCGTCGCTGAGCTCGTCGACGAGCGAGAAACCGGACACGACCGTGATGGGTTTGCCCATCATGTCGAGCTGAAAGATGGGGCCGAGCTCGCGCGCCAGCGCGACGAGGTTCTGTATCGGCGCGGAAGCGCTGACGTCGAGGATGTTCCCGAGGATCGGTTTCTTCGGCGGGCTCGGGATCGGCATCAAGCGGCCGAACCGTACGCCCGTTCGAGCTCGTCGAGCTCGTCGGTCAGCATCACCGTCAGATGCTGCACGTTGGGGATCACGTTCGCCGCCGCCATCAAGCCGAAGTCGAGCCCGTCTACGTAGCCGTGCACCGTGATGTTGAGCGCCTGGCCGTGGACGGGGATCGACATCGGGTAGACGTGCTCGATGCGCGCGCCGGCGATGTAGATCGGCGTGCGCGAGAAGAACACGTTCGACACGACGACGTTCATCGACGGCGGAACGCTGTTCGCAAGCTGCGAGCGCCCGTAGAACACGGCGAGCAGTTGCAGCAGCATCGGCGTCCCGAACGTCGGGATGTCCGCGAAGTGCGGGATCAGCGAGCGGAACGGGTTCGCCAGGTCCTTCGACGTTGCGGCGGCGGAGACGATCGATTCCAAACGCTTCTTCGGGTCCTCAATGTCGGTCGCGAGCGGGACGACCATGCCGAACACCTGGTTCTTGAGCTCGGCGTCGCCTTTCTCACGCGCGGAGATCGGCACGAACGCCGTGAGCGACTTCTTCGGCAGCGCTTCGAGCTCGTTGAGATAGCGCCGCAGCAAGCCGCTCGAGAGCGCGAGCACGACGTCGTTCACCTTGCCGCCCGCTTTGGCGGCGATCGCCTTCACGCGCTTCATCGACACCGTGACCCCCGCGAAGCTGCGCTCCGACGAGATCGCGACGTTGAGCGGCGTGGACGGTGCGGAGAGAAGTTCGAGCGACTTGAGCGAGTCGGGCTTGAACGCGTTCGTGAGCGCGGCGGAGTATGCGGTCGCGATCTCACTGAAGTTCGCGCCGAGCCGAAGCGGCCACTCGACCGAATGGATCGTCGCGTCGAGCAGCACCGATGCCAGATCGCTGCCGCCGCTGCGCGGCAGTTCGAGATTGCCGAGCGACGACTGCTGAAACGGCGTGCGCCACAGCTCCGCGTACGCCGCGAACATCGACGACGCGACGTCGCGCACGTCTTGCTTCTTCGGCGTACTGCTCGACGACTTCGGAGACGGCTTCGCGTCGCCGGGCGGCGTTTCGGCCGACGTCTCGTAGAGGATCTCCGTCAGCGCCGCACCCGCGCCGCCGTCGATCAGCGCGTGGTGCATCTTCGAGTAGATCGCCGCTTCGCCGTTGGGCATGCCGTCGAAGATATAGATCTCCCACAGCGGCCGCGCGCGGTTGAGCGTTTTCGCGTGCAGCCAGCCGGCCAGGAGCTGTGCCGTGGCCCGGTCGTGAGGCGCCGGCAGCGCACCGCGCAGCACGTGGCGGTTGAGGTCGAACTGCTCGTCCTCAACCCAGCTCGGGCGATCGATGTCGAACGGCGCCGAGGCGAGCTTCCAGCGAAGGCTGGGGGCAAGGTGCAAGCGGCTGTCGATCCGCGCCTTGAAATCTTCGTAGAAATCGCCGTCATAGCCGTCGGACAGCTTCACGATGGTCAGGCTGCCGACGTGCATCGGGCATTCCGCGGTCTCCGCGAAAAGGAAGGCCGAGTCCACGACGGACAGCTTACGTATCGTTTCACTCATCGTGTCGCGCCCTTCGCTGCCAAGCAAGCAGTCGTGCCCATTTGGCGCTGGCCGGGAGAACTCCCTGGCGACGTTATTCCGAGGACGCCGCGGCGGCACTCGCGCCGGTGTCAGGCCCGATCCACACCGTCTGGATGTTGACGAACTCGCGAATTCCGAATTCCGACAGCTCGCGGCCGACGCCGCTCTTCTTCACGCCGCCGAACGGCAGCCGCGGATCGGACGCCGTCATGCCGTTGATAAAGCAGTTCCCGGACTCCAGTTGCGCGGCGAGCTCTTCCGCCTTCGCGAGGTCGCGCGTCCAGAGATTGCCGCCCAGCCCGAAGCGTGAGTCGTTCGCGAGTTCGACCGCGTGCGCTGCGTCGCGCGCGCGCATGAGCGCTGCAGCCGGACCGAAGGTCTCTTCGACCGCCATGCGCATCCCGGGCGCGACGTCGCCGACGACCGTCGGTTCGACGAACGCGCCTGCGCCCGGCAGTGGTTCGCCGCCGGCGAGCAGCTTCGCGCCCGCAACAACGGTGTCGCGCACTTGCGCGACGAGCTCGTCGCGCAAGTCGGTCCGCGCCATCGGACCGATCTTCGTGTCGCGCTCCATGGGGTCGCCGACTTTGAGCGCGCGCGTCTTGCGCACGAACGCATCTACGTACGCGTCGTACACCGCCTCTTCGATGATGAACCGTTTCGCGGCGATGCAGCTCTGACCGGTGTTCTGAAAGCGCGCCTTGACGCCGACCTCCGCCGCCTGCTCGATATCCGCGTCGGCGAGCACGATGAAGTAGTCGGAGCCGCCTAGCTCGAGCACCGTTTTCTTGATCGCTTTGCCGGCGGCCGCGCCGACCGATGAGCCGGCGGCTTCGCTGCCGGTCAGCGTCACCGCCGCGATGCGATCGTCCAGCACGATCGGTTCCATCTCTTTGCTGCCGACGAGAAGCGTGGTGAACGTACCGCCGGGGAAACCGCTCGTGCGAAAGATCTCCTCGATCTTCAGCGCGACGCCGGTGACGTTCGCGGCGTGCTTGAGCACGACGACGTTCCCCGCCATGAGCGCGGGCGCCGCGGCACGGAACACCTGCCAGTACGGAAAGTTCCACGGCATGATCGCGAGGAGCACACCGAGCGGCCGGAACGCGACGTAGCTGCGCGTCGCGCCCGAGGGGTGCGGCTCGTTCGCCAGCAGCCGTTCCGCGTTCTCGGCGAACCAGCCGCACGAGACGGCGCACTTCTCCACCTCGGCCTCCGCCTCGGCGATCGGCTTGCCCATCTCGCGCGTCGCGAGCACGCCGAGCTCAGCTTTGTGCTCGCGGAGGTACCGTGCCGCCGCACGCAGCTTCTCGCCGCGCTCCGCGAACGTCGTCGTGCGCCAGCGGCGCTGCGCCGCCACGGCGGCATCGAGCCGCTCGCCCACGGCGCGGGAGTCGTACGGCTGGTAGCGCGCGATCGTCTCGCCGGTGGCGGGATTACGCGTCTCGATCGAAGCGGCGGACGCTGCGGTGGTGGTCATTGCAGGAGGTTTCCCAAAAGGGCGGGTGCCGACGCCCGATAAAGTTCAGAACCTCGCTCGCTCCGGAGGACGTGATGACGACCGACTTCGCGCTATGGAACGCCGTTGTCTCGACCGTGACGATGCTGGTCGTCGCCGGCACCGCGTTCGCCGCGTTGCGGCAAATTCGCCACTTGCGAGCGCAGACCACGCTTGCGGGCATGCTGAAAGTGCTCGACGACTGGCGCGATCCTGAGTTTCAGCGGATCATGTCGTACGTGCGGAACGAGCTGCCCCAAAAGGTTCAAGATCCGGCGTTCCTCACGGAACTCGACCACGCTCTCGATCCGGTGAAGCATCCCGAGATCTCGATCTGCGCGTGGTTCGAGCAGATCGGTTCGTACATGAAGCACGGGTTGCTCGACGAGCGCATCATGATGGACGTCGCCTCATCGTCAACCAATACGATGTGGCAGGCGCTGCAGCCGGTGGTCGAGCGGATGCGCCGGACCCGCGGTGATGCGCTCTGGGAGAACTTCGAATACATGGCCGCCCGCGGGGTCCTCTTTCAGCGCGCGTACCCCAACGGCTGCTATCCCCGCAACACGCCGCGGATGGCGGAGCTCGGCGGCGCGCACGCGTACGGCAGAGCGGTCGAAACACCCGCCTCGGAAACCTCGCCTGCAGCAAGCTGAACGGCGCGTTTGCCGGGCCGCAGTGCGGAGGTGTGCTCTTTGTGACACGGCAGGCAGAGCGTTTCGAGGTTGTCGAGGTGGTGCACGCACGATAGCTGGCCGTGCCTGCCCAGCGCCGGGTCGAGGTGGTTGACTTCGAGCCGCGCGATCTTCTTCAGCTCGCGATACGCGCGCATCGCCTTCCGGTATGCGGCATGCGTTCGGTGCGCCGCGAGCGTCGGACGCTTGGGGCCGCGCACGCCGCAGCGCCTGCAGCGGTAACGGTCGCGCCGCTTAGCGGTCGTGCGCGCGACGGACCACCAGTGGTTCGCCCAAAACGCATCGTTGCATGTGTCGCTGCACCACGTCCGCCGGCGCGGCGGCAGTGCCGCATCGCACCAAGCGCACGCACCGGCCCGCGACTTCGGCGCGAGCGCGCATACCGCCAGCAGCGCATCCCGCTTGAGCGGCGCGTCGAGCTTCACGGGCGCGGCGGTCGCGCGCACACTTCGAGCCGCGTACCGAGCGGATCGGTGAAGAACACCGCGGGGTACGACTCCTCGTCACCGCGCTCGATCTCGCGCGCGCCCATCTCCCGCAGCACGCGCGCCCACTCGTCGAGACTGTCCTTCGCGACGGCGAACGCGATGCGGCCGTGCGCCGGCTGCGCGCCCTCTTCTTCGATCACGCCGATGAACGCGACGGTCCGCCCGTGCACGTCCTCCTCGTACCACTCGACGGCGTTATAGTTCTCGGGCGTGGCGTCGTTCCACGACTCGCCGCCGAACGTCACGATCGAATACTTTTTCTTCGTCAACCCGAGGCGCGCGAAGAACCGGTCGTAGAACGCTTCGACGGCACCGAGCGCGGGCACGCGCAGATCGATGTGATCGATGCCCAGAAACGGCACGCGCGTTTCTTTCATTTCGAACTGACCTCCGCGACGAGCGCGGCCGGGCGTTCGCGGTACTTCGCCCACAACTGGGGCATGTGCGCGATGTCGCTGAGGATGCGCGCGTATGCCGAGTTCACGGGCGCGGGCACGCCGGCCTCGCGCGCCGCGCGCGCGACCGCGCCGTTGAGCACTTCGACCTCGGTGCGGTGCTTGGCGCCGCGCAGGTCGACCAGCAGCGACGGCGGCTTCTCGCCGCGCGCGCCGGCGATTCGCGAGGCCAGCACCGCGCGCGCGACCGGGTTGGGCAGCGTCGCGATGCCGAGCAGCGCGCGGACCGGATAGCGCGGCAAATCGATCGCCGCGATGCCGAGCGCCTTCATCGTCGCGCGCACCTCACGGATCGCGCGGATCTCCAGCGCGAACACGGCATCCTCGCGCACGAGCCGATCCGGCAGCACGTCGAGGATCGCGCACGCGGCGTTCGCCACCACGTTGAGCGCGAGCTTCGACCACTTGAGCGAACGATGGTCGCCAACCGCCAGCGTCGGCAGTCCCGTCGCGCCGAACGCGGCGAGCAGCCAGTTGTGCGCGCTCGACGACCCGACGGGTGCGAACGCGATCCCGCCGCCTTTCGCCGCGACGCCTTGCCCGCTCGCGTCGACGTCGACCGGCACGGTGAGCGCGGCCGCGACGACGTTGTCGGCGCCAAACGCCGCGGCGAGCAGCTCTTCGTTGCCGACGCCGTTCTGCGGCGTGACGATCGTCGTCGCGCTCGGGTCGCGCAGCGCACGGCGCAGCGTCTCGATGGCATCCGGCGTGTCATACGCTTTCACCGTCACGAGCGCGAGGTCGGCGTCGACCGGCTCGACCGCGTCCAACTCGCGCGGCGCGTAGACCACGTCATTGCCGATGCCGCGGAGCAGCTCGCCGAGGTACGTCCCGACCGCACCCTTCCCGACCACGTAGACTTTCATGTTCGCGGTGACGTTCTTAGGTGCCGGTGCTGCCGAAGCCGCCTTCACCGCGCGAGCTCGCGGCGAGCGCGTCGGCTTCGCGGAACGCGGCGTGCGCGACGGGCGCGATCACGAGCTGCGCGATCCGGTCGCCGCGCCGCACGACGAACGGCAGGTTGCCGAGGTTCGCGAGGATCACGCCGACCGGTCCGCGGTAGTCGCTGTCGATCGTGCCGGGGCTGTTGAGCAGCGTGATGCCGTGCCGCAGCGCGAGCCCGCTGCGCGGGCGGATCTGCACTTCGTAGCCCGCCGGAACTTCGAGCGAGAATCCCGTCGGAACCAGCGCGCGTTCGCCGGGCGCGAGCACGAGATCGGCGGCGACGGCGGCAACCACGTCGGCACCGGCGGCGCCCGCCGTCATGTAGGCGGGCAAGGGCAGCCCCGCGCCTTCCGGCAGACGGACGACCGCGACCGTGGGCGTCACTTCGCCAGCAGGTCTTCGAGCTCGGCGCGGAAGCTCGCGACGTCGCGGAAGTCGCGGTACACGCTCGCGAACCGAACGTACGCGACCTCGTCGACCTTTTTGAGCGCCTCCATCACCTTCTCGCCGACCATGGTCCCCGCGACCTCGTTCTCGCCGCGCGTGAAGAGCTCGCGCTCGACGCTCGCGACGACGTCTTCCATCTGCGCTTCAGACACGGGGCGTTTCTCGCACGCACGGCGCAGGCCGGTGAGGATCTTGTCGCGGTTGTACGCCTCGCGCCGCCCGTCTTTCTTGACGACGAACAGGCGCGGCGACTCCATCCGCTCGTACGTCGTGAAGCGGTGCTTGCAGCCGAGACACTCGCGCCGCCGGCGGACGGAGTTGTCGTCGTCGCGTGAGTCGACGACACGGGTCTCGTTCTTGCGGCAGTGGGGGCAGAGCAGGTCGGGTAGGTCCTCTCGGGAGCGGCGCCCCTACATCTTGTGGGTGCCGTCTGAGTATAGCCCGTCCTGCGCGGAAAACGAAGCTGCATCCTCGCGGAGCAGCTCGAGAGCTGCACCCGCTAGGATGCAGCCCCGATCTTGAACATCTTCGTCCCGCAGACTGGGCACTTGCCCTCGGTCGCAGGGCGGCCGTTCTTCATGGTGATCACGTGCGCGTCTTGGATCTCGCGCTTGGTCTTGCACTTGACGCAGTAGGCTTCGGCTGCCATGGTCGCTTGCTCTCTCCTCGGTACGAGCCCGGCCTGAAGGCGGGGCGGTGGTCGCGAGGGCCGTTACGGGGGGCGTCGAGGGAATCCTTGAAGGTCCCGCCCCCCTTGCGGGCGCTCGCGCCCTCCTTGCCGCCGGTCCGGCCAAGCGTGATAGACCGGCGTGGACCCTATTCGACGGCATCGGGACGTCCTTCGACAGGCTCAGGATGACACGGAGCGGCGTTGGGTGCGCCGCGCGGAGCTCGACACGCTGTGCGGCGAGCGCCTCGGCGACGCGGCATTGGACGGCTTGTGGGTCGCCGGAACGCTCGACGGGCTACGCGCTCCGTGCGTCGCGGTGGTCGGCACCCGTGCGCCGTCGGACGACGGCCGCCGCCGCGCGCGCCGCATCGCCGAGGATCTCGCGCGCAGCGGCGTGTGCGTGGTTTCGGGACTCGCGCTCGGGATCGACGGCGCCGCGCACGAGGGCGCGCTCGCCGCCGCCGCGCCGACGGTCGGCGTGCTCGGCGGAGGACACGATCATTTCTTCCCGCCGCGTCATCGCGAGCTGGCGGCGCGCATCGTCGCCGGCGGCGGCGCGGTCGTTTCACCGTTCGCGCCCGACGTCGTCGCGCGGCCGTGGCAGTTCCTCGCCCGCAACGCCGTCATCGCCGCGCTCGCGGATGCGGTGGTGGTGGTGGAAGCGGCCGCGCGCAGCGGCGCGCTCAACACGGCGGGCCACGCGGGCGACCGCAGCATCCCGGTGCTCGCGATCCCCGGCGACGTCGACCGCCCCAAAGCCGCAGGCTGCAACGCGCTGATCCGCGACGGCGCGACGCTCGTGCGCGACGCGGACGACATCCTTGCGGCACTGCCGCTACCGCTGGCGCCGCCGCCGCGCGCGGATCGCGCTCCGCGCGCTGGACCGCGCGACGGCGATTCGGCTGCCGTGCGGCGCGTCATGGCCGTGCTGCGCGATGGCGCCTGCGATCCGGGCCTGCTCGCGGATCGTCTGGATATCGCCGCGGCGGAGCTCTTCCCGCTGCTAACCGAGCTGGAACTTACGGGCCGATTGACGTGCGGCGCGGATGGTTACGCGCTGGCGCGGCGTCAGGTGCGGGATTGACATGGACGAGTATCCACTGCGATACTCGCCCCACGCCCGAGAACGGATGAAGCGCTATCGCATTTCGGAAGACGAAGTAGAGGCGATAGTGTGGTATCCGATAAATCGTATCGTAACCCACTGCGCCGTCGAGCACTATGGATTCACCGACGATGGTCGCGAGGCCAAAGTAGTGACGAATCGCAGGGAAACGTTCGTCTTCACTATCACCGATGAAAATCGCCGCCGGAAAGACCGGCGCGCCAAAGAGCGTCGCGGCAAAGAGCGACGCAAACGACAATGAAGCAACCAATTCGAATCACCGTCGATCCCGAATGTTCACTCGCTTATGTCGAGTATCGCGAGCCGGCGGAGGACTACGGCTCCTTGCGCGTTCTTCGTGAGCCGGACGGAAGCGTCGAGGAGTACGGCTGGAACGACGGGCGCGACGAGGAGGGTACGGGCGTGCTCGTTGAGCTTGACGAGAACGACGAGATCATAGCGCTCGAAATCATCTCGATCGACGAACCCGAGCTCGTTGCAATCGCCCGAGACTACGCGCGCGATAACGACCTCGCGTTTCCGGACGACATCCGCGCAGCAGCGAGCCGGGACCCAGCCGCCTGAACGTCCGGTTGATCGCCGTCGGAAAAGTTCGCGAGCGGTATATCGCCGATGCGCTCGCGGACTTTCGCGTGCGCCTTCGGCCGTATCACCGGTTTGACGAGGTCGAGGTTCGAGCCGCGGACGGTGCCGATCCGGCGCGCGCCATGCGGTCCGAAGGCGAGGCGATCCTCAAGCTGCTCGAGCCCGCCGACCACGTCTGGCTGCTCGAACGCTCGGGCGAGCTGTTCTCCAGCGAGGAGCTGGCGCGCCGGATCGAGCGGTTGCCGCACGAAGGGATTGCGCGGCTGACGTTCGTCGTCGCGGGCACCTACGGCGCGTCCGAGGCGCTCCTCGCGCGCGCCGACGTGCGCTGGTCGCTCTCGCCGCTGACGTTCCTGCACGAATGGGCCCGCGTGCTGGTGGTGGAGCAAGTGTACCGCGCGGCGAAGATCGTTCGCGATGAACCCTACCACCACTGAGGAGACCGCGTTGCTCACGCTCGACGAGCTCGCCGCCCGCTTCGCGTCGGCCGCGCGCTCGCTGTGGCCCGACGCCGATCCCGTGGTGCAGTTCGAGCCCGCGCGACGGGCCGAGTACGGCGACGTTGCGACCAACGTCGCATTCGGCCTCGCGCGCCTCGCGCGCAAGAAGCCGCAGGACATCGGGAGCGAGATCATCGCGCGCGCCATGGCCGACGACGACGTCCGCGCTACGATCGCCGAAGCGACCGCGGTCGCCGGGTTCATCAACCTCAAGCTGAAGCCGGCATTCTGGCAGCGCGTCGTCGGCGACGTGCTGCGCGACGGTGCGAATTACGGCCGCGGCGCGCGCAACGGCGAGCGCGTGTCGCTCGAGTTCGGCAGCGCGAATCCGACCGGACCGCTGGTGGTCGTGCAAGGCCGCACGCTTTCGATCGGCGACACGCTCGCGCGCGCGATGCGGCACGCGGGCTACGACGTGTTCACCGAGTGGATCATCAACGACGCCGGCTCGCAGCTCGAGGCGCTCGGGCGGTCGTTGTACGCGCGCTATCGCCAGCTCTTCGACCCCGCATATCCGTTTCCTGAAGACGGCTATCCCGGCGGCTATCTGATCCCGATCGCGGAGAACGTACGCGCGCGCGACGGCGAGCGGTGGCTGCACGTTTCCGAAGACGAAGCAGCGCCGCAGCTCGCGAAGTTCGCGCGAGATGCGATCCTCGCGGAGCAGCAGGAGGTCGCGCGCAGATTCCGCGTGGAGTACGATCTTTGGCAGTCGGAGCAAGAGCTGCACGACGCCGGCAAGATCGAGGCGGGCATCCAGCGGCTGCGCGATCTCGGCGTGCTCTACGAGAAGGACGGCGCGACGTGGCTGCGCACCACGGACACCGGCGACGACGAAGACCGTGTGGTCATCCGCAGCGACGGGCGGCCGACCTACTTCGCCAACGACATCACCTACCATTACGAAAAGCTGCAGCGCGCCGATCACGTCATCGACTTTCTCGGCCCGGATCATCACGGCTACATCAAACGGCTCGACGCGCTGGCAAACGCGTACGAACGGCCGGGCGCGTTCGAGGTGATCCTCGTCCAGCAGATCACGCTCAAGCGCGGCGACGAGATCCTCTCCATGTCGAAGCGCGCCGGCACCCTCGTGACGCTGCAAGAGGTGATCGACGAGGTCGGCGTCGACGCGGCGCGCTTCTTCTTCGTGATGCTCTCGACCGATCAGCCGCTCACGTTCGATCTCGAGCTCGCGAAGAAGCAGTCCAACGACAACCCGGTGTTCTACGTACAGTACGGTCACGCGCGCATCGCATCGGTGCTGCGCAAAGCGCACGACTCGCACGCGGCGTACGTGGCAGCGGCGGAGCGCGGCGAGGGGCTCGACGCGCTCGCCGATCCGGCGGAGCTCGCGCTCGCGCGGCGCCTCGCCGAGTTCGGTCCGACGGTCGCCGGCGTCGCGCGGGCGCGCGCACCGCACCGGCTCACGAAGTACGCGCGCGAGGTCGCGAGCGACTTCCACCAGTTCTACGACGCCTGCCGCGTGCTCACCGCCGACGACGCGACCACCACGGCGCGGCTCGGCCTGTGCATCGCGACGAAGACGGTGCTCGCGACGACGCTCGCGCTGTGCGGGGTCGGCGCGCCGGATTCGATGTAGTGCGCGTGCTCATGCTCGGCGGGACGGTCTTTTTGGGCCGCCACGTCGTCGACGTCTTGCTGGCGCGAGGTCACGACGTGACGCTCTTTCACCGCGGGAAGCGCGGTGCCGAGCTTTTTCCGAACGTCGAGCGCGTGCTCGGCGACCGCGCGACCGACCTCAACCGGTTACCCGCCGGCGCGGCGTGGGATGCCGTCGTCGACACCTGCGGCTTCGTCCCCGGCGTCGTCGCGACGAGCGCGCAGGCGCTACGCGAACGCGCCGAGCGGTACGTGTTCATCTCCAGCGTTTCGGTGTACGACATTTCGCAGCCGCGCATCGACGAATCATCGCCGACGCTGGAGCTTCTGCCGGATGCCGCACGCGACGTGATGACGCCCGAAACGTACGGCGCGCTCAAGCTGCTGTGCGAGCAGGAAGCGATCGCGGCGTTCGGCCCCGAGCGGGCATTCATCGTGCGGCCCGGGTTGATCGTGGGCCCGTACGATCCGACGGATCGTTTCACGTATTGGCCGCTGCGGTTCGCACGCGGCGGCGACGTGCTCGTGCCCGACGCGCTCGACATGCCCGTGCAGTACATCGACGTGCGCGATCTCGCGGAGTTCGTCGTCGACGCCGTCGAGCGCGAGCAGGCCGGCATCGTCAACACGGTCGGGCCCGCGGAGCCGACGACGCTGGGCGCACTGCTCGCTGCGTGCGCCGCCGCGAGCGATTCAGCGGCGAACGTCATCCCGGTCGACCGCGCGTTCCTGCGCCGCTGCGATGCGAGCCCCTGGAGCGACCTGCCGGTGTGGTGCGAAGACGGCTTCGGTTACGACGGCATCACGCGCACCGACCCGTCGCGCGGCATCGCGCTGGGTTTGCGCTACCGCCCGGTGGAGGCGACGATCGCCGACACGCTGCGCTGGGGGCAGCACGAGCGTGGCGACGCGCCGCTCAAGGCGGGCCTCACGCCGGCCCGCGAGGCGGCGCTTTTCGCCCTGGCCGCGCACGAAGGCTTCGCGGGGGCGCTAGCTTGACGCTGACCACGACGGCTTCAGCGGTCGCGTCGGGATCGGCCGCGTCGCGCGCCTGCATGCGCACGACGTACGGCTGGACGAAGTAGCCGAACAGCACTTTCAGCAACGCCGCGGCGGGGATACCGAAGATCAGGCCGGGGAAGCCGAACAGCTCGCCGCCGGCAAACACCGCGAACATCACGGTGATCGGCGACACGCCGACCGACTTCTCCATGATCTTCGGGGTGAGCACGTTGTCGGCGACGCGCGCGACCACGAAGATCGCGACCGTTACCCACACGACCATGCCGGTGCCCTGCGGCACCGCGAGCAACGCGGCGGCGACCTGCGCCACGAGCATGCCGACGAACGGCACGGCGTAGCCGAGCGCGCAGATCACGGCGACGAGCAGCGCGAACGCGAAGTGGGTGGGAAACAGCAGCAGCCAGACGGCGCCGCCGACGATCGCGCACAGCAGCACCTGGCCCGCGACGAAATGCCCGAACACCGCGGTCAGCTCGCGCAGCAGCGAGCCGACGCCGTCGCGGCGGCGCGGCGGAACGAACGCGAGGATCCCGTCGCGCACGCCGCCGCCCTGCAGCAGGAAGAATACCGACAGGATCAGCGCGGACACGCCGATCAGCATCGCGGTAAATGCGCCGACGACGATCGTGCCGAGGCTGGCGACCGCGGCCGAGATGAACGCCGAGAGACGAACGCCCGCCTCCGCCTGCATGTCGGTGTACGACGGCAGCGGGACGCGGTTGCCGAGCAGATGGCGCAGCGCACCTTCGCTGCGCCGCACGATGTCGCCCGACCACGCGAGGTACTCCGGCGTGTGGCCGACCAGGGCGAGAATCTGCGCGTAGCTGATCGGGACGACGACGAGCGCGAGCAGCACGAGCGCGCTCAGCAGGCCCGCGTACACGAGGGCGATCGCAATCGGGCGCGGCATGCGCAGCTCGAGCCGCGTGACCAGCGGCTGCGCGCCGAACGCGATGAAGGCGGCGATCAGGAAGATCGAGATCGTGTGCGGGATGCGCGCGGCGAACAGCACCGCCGCGACGACGACGATCAGCGTCACGACGACGATCAGCGTGCGGCGCAGCAGCGTGGCGCTCATAGCGCCTTCGTCATCATGCGGCGTTCCGTCACGAAGCCCGCGTCGTCGTACAGTTTGCGCGCCGGGGCGTTGTCCTCGGTCACCATCAGGCTCACATAACCCAGGCCTTCGGCGCGCGCGTGCGCTTCGGCGGCGACCAGCAGCGCCCGCCCGACGCCCGCTCCGCGCGCGTGTGGTTCCACCGCGGTGTACGCGACGAATGCCTGCTGCGTGAGCGTCACCTCGTCGGGCATGTCGTACAGCAGCAACAGGAAGCCGATGCGCTCGCCGTCACGTTCGGCGATGAGCGCCGCGTGCCGGCGCCCGAACACGAAGTCGGTCAACCGGTCGATCGAATACAGCACGTCGTCGTGGCGGGCGAACCGCACCGCGGAGACGCTGCTCGTCGCGGTGCGCCGGCCGAGGTCGCGCACGAAGTCGCGGTCGTCCTCGCCACCACGCCGCACCGCGACCGCCGCGCTCATGCGTGCGCGAGCACCAGCGACGCCAGCGCTTCGACCAGCAGCGCGTTCTGCTCGGCGGTGCCGATCGTGATGCGCAGGCGGCCCGGCATCCCCAGCGCGTCGCCGCTGCGCGTGACGATACCGCGCCGCAGCAGGGCTTCGTACGCATCGGTTGCCGTGCCGGGGATCGCGACCGCGACGAAGTTCGCCGCCGTCGGGTACGCGTGCAGCCCCAGCCGCGCGAACGCGGCCGCGAGGTACGCTTTCCCGGCCTCGTTGACCGCGAGCGAGCGCCGCACGAAATCGTCGTCGTCGAGCGCTGCGAGCGCCGCGACCGCCGCCGGACGCGACACGTTGAACGGCAGGCGCACGCGCTGCGCGTACCGGATCAGCTCGGGATCGCCGAGCGCGTAGCCGAAGCGCAGCGACGCGAGGCCGTACAGCTTCGAATGTGTGCGCAGCACGATCGTCCCGGGCCGCGATTTCACGTAGTCCGTGCCTTCGACGGATTCGGGCGGCATGTACTCGCGGTACGCCTGATCGACGAGCAGCACGACGCCGGCGGGCAGCGCGCGCGCGAAGCGGTCGAACGCATCGCGTTCGACCCGCGTCGACGTCGGGTTGTTCGGGTCGACGACCAGGACGATCTTCGTCCGCGGCGTGACCGCGGCGAGCATCGCGTCGAGGTCGTGCACGCCGTCGCGCAACGGCACCTTCACGGGCGTCGCGCCGAACAACACCGTGTCCTTGGGGAACAACGAGAACGTCGGATCGGCCATCACGACCTCGTCGCCGGTCGCGACGAGCGCGCTGAACAGCGTGCGCACGACGTCGTTCGAGCCGTGGCCGACCAGGACGTGCTCGACGCCGAAGCCGTAGGGCTCGGCGAGCCGGCGCCGCAGCTCGGCGTGATCGTCGTCGACGTACACTTGCAGATCGCCAATCGCCGCGAGCGCCGCCGCCGCTTTCGGCGACGTCCCGAGCGGGTTCTCGTTCGACGACAGCTTCACGAACGAATCGAGCCCGTACTTCTTGCGCGCCTGCGACACGGTCGTGCCCGGCGTATACGCCTTCATCGACGCGACTTCAGGCCGAACGAGCTTCTTGTAGTCCATGCTGATCGCCGGCTTACTTCGCGCCCAGGAACCGCGAGCCCGGTTCCGTGATCGGTTCGCCGGCGGCGCATTGCGGGCACGCCGCCGGATCGAAAGACTCAATCGGGAGATCCAGCAGCGCCGTGGTCGGCACGCCGAAGTCCATGTGCGCGCGGCTCACGATCACGCCGACGCCCGCGACGCTCGCGCCCCGCGCGCGCACGACGTCGATCACCTCGCGCACGGAGCCGCCCGTGGTGACGACGTCCTCGACGACGAACGCACGATCGTTCGCGCCCAGCGCGAAGCCGCGGCGCAACGACGGAACGCCGTTCTCTTTTTCGACGAAGATGCCCAGCGTGCCGAGCTGGCGCGCCGTCTCGTAGCCGAGCACGATGCCGCCGACCGCGGCGCTCACCACCACCGTCGGCGCGAGCGCGCGCGCGTGCGCAGCGAGCGCGGCGGCGACGCGTTCGACGAGCGGCGGGTCTTCAAGGATGCGGAACTTCTGCACGAAGCGATTCGAGTGCCGGCCCGACGACAGCCGGAAGTGCCCGGTGAGAATCGCTCCGCGCGCCTCGAGCTCGCGCAGCAGATCGCTCGCGGTCGTCGAACTCATCCGTTCAGCTCCGCCAGGATCGCGCGCGCCGCGCCGACGGGATCGGCGTCGTCGATGATCGGCCGGCCGACGACCACGTAGTCCGCGCCCGCTTCGCGCGCTTCGCGCGGCGTCGCGGCACGGCGCTGATCGCCGTGCGCGCTCCCCGCCGGCCGAATGCCCGGGCAGAACGTACGAAACTCCGTTCCGAAATACGCCTTGAGATCGGCCACCTCGCGCACGCTGCACACGACGCCGGCGCAGCGCGCGTCGCGCGCGAGCGCGGCGAGCCGCGTCGCGTTCTCACCCGGTCCGCCGATGAGCCCAAGCTCGCCGAGGTCCTCCGGCGCGATGCTGGTCAGGATCGTCACCGCGAAGATCTGCGGCACCGGCATCCGCAACTCGGCGGCGCGTTCGCCGGCCGCGAGCACCGCCGCGTCGAGCATCGGCGCGCCGCCCAACGCGTGAACCGTCAAGAGCCGCACGCCCGGCCGGACGACCGCGTGGATCGCCGCTTCGACGCTGTTCGGGATGTCGTGCAGCTTTAGATCGAGCGCATACTCCGCGCCTTGCGCGGCAAGCGCTTCGCGTATCGTGTCGCCGTAGCCGTAGAACGCCTCGTAGCCGACCTTGAACAGCACGTCGAGCGAGGTAAGGTTTTCGACCAGGCGGACGGCATGTGCAGGATCGCGCACGTCGAGGGCGACGACTAACTTTGGAGGACTCATCCTTTCGTAATGCTTCGCTCAACGAGGTGGAAGAACTTCGCGAGCTTGCCGAACGTTAGGGATATACGACGTCGGACAACGGCGCCGGGAAGGAGAACGAGATGCCCGGTATCATGGTCTTCAAGACACTAGCCGACGCTTTGCGAGCGGGCTACCACGTCTACGACCGCACCGACCACGGCTATCTCGTCCGCACGCGAACCGCTGCCGGCTGGGCCATGGCGATCGTCACCTGTCGTTGACGGTCCGCAAGCGAACGGAAGTCTAGGCCAATATCGAAGGGACGGGGTTCACCCCCGTCCCTTCCGTTTTTCCGGGCCCTCAGCGCAGATCGGGCGGCTGAACCGGCTTCGAGAGTTCCTCGAACCGCGAGCGCTCGGCCCACGGCGGCGGCGTCGGAGGCGGCGTCGCGCCATAGCCGGGCGGCGGCTGTGGCGGCGGAGCGCCCGGTCCCGGCGGCGGATACGGCGGCGGGATGAACGCCGTGCGGCCCTCGACGCCGGGGAGCTGCGCGCCCGACAGGACGGCGATGAGGATCTGGGCGATCCCGACGAACATCGGGACGAGGCCGAACAGGATCGCCGGGTTCCCGCTGAAGCCGTGGAACGCGATCCCGAGTCCGGCGGTGATCGCGAATCCGATCAAGGCGAGCCGAATCCCCTTGAAGAGCGCACGCTGCGGATCGTCCTCGGGCGCCGTCCAGGCGGGAGCAGCCGGGGGCGGCGGTGTCCACGTCGGCTGCGGCGCGGCCCCCGGCGGCGGCCAGGGCGAGCCTGCGCCCCGCCACGCCTTGTAAACATCCTTGTTGGCGAAGTCGGGCGGCGGCATCATCCCGCGCTGGAGCATCGCCATCCGCTCCCGGTGCCTGAGCACGCGCATGACGATCCAGGCCGCGACCGGTCCCCCAAAGATGAAGATGATCGCGAGGGCTCCGACGGTATTGTCGCTCATGATTTAGATGCTCGCTCCGGGAGTGATGGTGATCGGGCCGTCCGCCGTGGACACCTCGAAATGCCCGCGGCCGGAACCGAGGCGAAAGACGTTGCGCTGATCCTCGCTCTCGGTGATCGTGAACCCGGAGACGTGCACGTGTCCGTCGCCGGTGTGGGCGCTGACGGTCGCATCGCTGTCGCCCGTGAACGAGAGCACAACACGACCGTCACGCGTGGTCAGCGTGCCGTCGACCGCGCGCACGTCGACGCCGACGATGCGGCCGGAGCTGGTGGTCCCGTTGATCCGGTCGGCGCCGACGCGGGTTAGGTAGATGCGCCCGTCGCGCGTGTTTGCCGCGATGTCGGTGCCCTGCACGTCGACCAGCGTGATCCGGCCGTCGCCGGTGCTCACGTCGACGTCGCCACGGTGATCGCGCACCTGGATCGCGCCGTCGGGGATATGGGCGAGCAGCTTGGAGCGCAGTCCGCTCACGTCGATGTCGCCGGCGCTGGCGAATTCGACCCGCGCCGTCGCTGGCACGGCGATGCGAAGCTCGTGCCGGAAGCTGCCGAGCACGACGTGCACGCCGTTCGTTCCGGCCGAGGAAATCCGCACCTCGTCGACCGACTGCTGCGCCGTCAGGGCCGGGACGTCGCCCGAGATCCATCCGGATCGCTGCAACGTCTCGTCGACCCGCACCGCCGAGCCCGCGTCGGCTTGCAGGACGACGTCGACGTCGTGGACGTCGATCACCACGTGCGGGGTCGGCCCCGCCGTGAACGCTCGATGGAGGCCGTCAGAGGCGCCGGACCCGGCTCCGGAGGAGATGCCACCGAACCCGAATCGGGGCGGGGCGGGGACGCTGCCGCCAGCAATCGCTTCGGTGGCCAGCCCGACGATGGCGAGCTCCACGACGACCAAGGCGCCGACGAGGGTTGAGCGGGAAATCATGCCCCATGTACGACCCGTCGGCTGTGGAGTTTCGAAACCGGCGGAGCGCTCGGGCGTACATGCGGGCACCATGGGACTTGCCCTCGCGGTGGAACCGCCGTTAGCGGCGCCGGTCGTCGACGACCAGGCGCTGATCGCGGCTACCCTCGCGGGTCGGCCGGACGCATTCGGCGAGCTGGTGTCGCGATACGAGCGCGCCGTCTATCACCTCGCCGTGCGAACCCTCCACGACGCCACCGAGGCCGAGGACGCGGCCCAAGAAGCCTTCTTCAAAGCCTACCGCGCGCTGGGCACGTTCCGGCCGGGCGCCAAGTTCTCGACCTGGATCTTCACGATCTGCTACCGCGCCTGCTGCGACAGGCTCAGCAAGCGTAAACGGCTCTCTCGCGACGAGCTCCCGGACCGCGCCGACCCGTCCGCCGGCCCCGAAGCCCTCGCGGAGCGCCACGACGACGCGCGGCGCTTGCACGCCGCGATCGACGAGCTTCCCGAGAAGTATCGCGCGGTCATCACGCTGTACCATCTGCAAGGGAAGCAGTACGAGGAGATTGCAACCGTGTTAAACCTTCCGCTCGGAACGGTGAAAACGCACCTCTTTCGGGCGAAAGAACAGCTTAGAAAGGCCTTGAGCCTATGAGCACCTTCGACCACCGGGATCATATGAACCACGATGACGACACCCTGGACCGCGCGATCGCCGCGCTCCCGCTGGCCGAGCCGCCGGCCGGCTTCCACGCGCGCGTCATGGCCGCGACGGTCTACCGGCCGGAACCGGCGGTGCGCACCTGGGAACTGTGGGTGATCGGGACGCTGGTCGCGGTCGCCGCCTGGCTCACCTGGATGTTCGCGAGCACGCCGCATGCGACCGAGCAAATCGCCGACGCGGTCGCGTACGCCGTGCAGACCTCCGGGCTCACCTCCACCTACACCGTGCTGTGGCTGGCAGTCGGCGTTTCGGCGGCGTGGTGGATCTCGCAGCTCAGCGTTCCGTCGTCGCGCGGCCGCATCGAGGTCCGGTGAACGCCGCGACGTCCGCTGCCGAGGAGCGCCGCAAGTACAAGATCCTGCTGGTCGAGGACGACACGCAGATCACGCGCGTGCTCAAGCTCGAGCTCGAGCACGAGGGCTACGAGGTCGACACCGCCGCCGACGGCCTGTCGGGGCTCGAGAAAGCGCTCAAGGAACCTGACCTCGTCGTCCTCGATCTCATGCTGCCCAAGCTCGACGGGCTCGAAGTCGCGGCGCGCGTGCGCGCGAAGTCGCGCGTCCCGATCATCATGCTCACGGCGAAGGACCGCATCCCCGACCGCGTCGCGGGGCTCGACCGCGGCGCCGACGACTACGTCGTCAAACCGTTTTCCATCGAAGAGCTGCTCGCCCGGATTCGCGCGCGGCTGCGCGACCGCGATCCGCAAGAGAACGTGCTCACGGCGAAAGACCTCGTGATGGACCGCGACCGCCACGAGGTGACGCGCGCGGGACAGGCGATCCACCTCACCGCCAAAGAGTACGCGCTGCTGGAGTACCTGCTGCTGCACCGCAACAAGGTGCACTCGCGTGACGAGCTGTTCAACGGCGTGTGGGGCAGCGATTTCCTGGGCGACTCCAACCTGATCGACGTCTACATCCGCTACCTGCGCGGAAAGATCGACGATCCGTTTCCTGACAAGCTCGTGCAAACCGTACGCGGTGTCGGTTACGCCCTAAAAGACTAGCTTGCATCCGCCTTCGGCGCGGCGCTCGCGATGACGTCGCTTCGCACGCGCATCGCGGCGGTGTACGCCGCGCTCATCGTTCTGGTGCTCGGCGTCGGCGCCGTCGCGATCGACTTCACGCTCAAGTCGGAGCTCATCGACCAGACGAAGTTGAATCTGGCCGAGACGGCGGACCAGATCGAGCGTAACGCCGTCGCCGCGGTCGAGGCGACGAAATTCGGCTTCGAGAGCCCCGGCTCGCCTCCGCTCGTGCTCTCCGACCGGGTGACGCTCGATCATTTCGCCGCGGCGAATCAGTACATCCAGATCGACACCACCGGCGGGCAGATTCTCGGCAAGAGCACGAACCTCGGCGGGTTCGCATTCCCGCCGTTCGTACCGCCGCGCGGATCCGATCGCGCGTACCAAGAACTGCCGGTGGGCGGCGACCCCCCCGGTACGATGCTCGTGCTCGACCGCGTGCTGCTCGACGCCGACGGACGTCCGATCGCGGTTGCGCACGTCGCGGAGCGGCTCGACATCGTCACGCAGCTCATCGAGCGCGCGCGCACCATTCTGCTGCTCGTCACGATCGCGGCGATGATCGCCATCGTGGTCGCGTCGTACTTCATCGCGGCGTCCGCGATCGATCCCATCGAGCGGCTGACCAGAACCGTCGCGGAGATCGGCTCCGAACGGCTCGACCGGCGGCTGCGCTGGAAGCGCCGCGACGAAGTGGGACGGCTCGCGAGCGCGTTCGACGCGATGCTGGACCGCCTGCAGTCCGCCTTCGCGCGCGAACGCCAGTTCATCAGCGACGCGTCGCACGAGCTGCGCACGCCGCTCACCGTCATCAACGCGAACGCGCAGATGCTGCAGCGGTGGGGCGACCGCGATCCGGAGATCACGCGCACGTCGCTCGAAGCGATCGCCGAAGAGAGCGGACGGCTCGCGGGGATGGTCTCCGGAATGCTGACGCTCTCGAAAGCCGAGGCGGGCGACGCGATCCCCAAAGAGCCGGTCGTGATCGAACGCCTCGTCGACGACGTCGTGGCCCACGCGCAAGAGCGCGCCGCCGCGGAAGGGCTGACGCTGGCGGCGCATCATCCGCCGAATGCGAGCACGATCGTCGTCGGGGACGCCGGGCTGCTGCGCCAGCTCGTCGCGAACCTCGTCGACAACGCGCTCAAGTTCACCAACGAGGGCCGGGTCGACGTCGAGGTGCGGCAGGAGGACGGCGCCGCGGTCATCGAGGTCGCCGACACCGGGCCCGGGATCGCGGGAGAGGCCGCCGACCGCCTGTTCGACCGCTTTTTCCGGGGCGACCCGTCGCATGCGCGAACCGTCGAGGGCACCGGCCTGGGGCTCGCGATCGTGCGCAGCATCGCCCGCGTCCACGGCGGCACCGTCGCCGCGGAGTCCCGCCCCGAAGGCGGCTCGCTCTTTCGCGTGCGCCTGCCGGCCGAGCCGGAATCCTTCACCGGCGGTTCATGACGCGTCGCACGCTTGGACGCTACGATGGGGCCGTGGACGTGTTCCGGACCCGAGCCTTGCGATGGGTCGTCGCGGGGCTGGGGGTGCTTCTGTCGTGGCTTGCGGCGCCCGCCGCCCCGGCGGTGGCGGGGACGACGTCGTACGACGTCGGCGACCAGGCCGTCGTGAACGTGGTCGTGCGCGGCAGGGGCAACGACGTCACGGTCCGCGTGTGGGACCGGCCGAGCGTCCAGTTCGATTTCGCCGACGAGACCGTGCCGGTCGTCGACCGGCGCAACGTGCAATTCGGTGCGGGGCGCTTTCCTCTCTCGCGCCAGATCCCCGCGATGATGTACCCGGCGCGCAACCCCGATGGCCAGGCCGGCATGGGCGTGCTGGCGCCTGAAGAGTTTCCCTTCGCGGCGTTCCGGCCGGGGCCGCACGACGTCGTGGCCGTCGACGCGCCCGAGAGCTCGCACATCGTCATCACCGTCCCCGCGACCACCGGGCTGCTCGCGCTGCGTGTCGGCGGGGGCCAGACCACGATCGAAGGCTATCGCGGCGCGAACCTGTTCGTGATACAGGGCCAAGGCCGCGTGCAGCTCACCGGGGCGACGACCACCGCGTTCGTGCAGATGAACAACGGCACGTTCTACGCGGCCGACTCGGCGTTCGATCGCATCCGCGTGCGCGGCATCGGCGCGCACGACGTGTTCGAGCACTGCCGCAGCAAGCAGATCGAGGCGAGCAGCGTGTACGGCTCCATCGTCTACGACGGCGGCAGCTTCGACCCGGGGCTCGCGCGCTTCGAATCGCAGAGCGGAAACATCGCGCTCGGCGTGAACGGCGCGGCCAGCGTCACGGGCCGTTCGCAGGACGGGCGCGTGTACACGCAATTCGACCGGCGCAACGGCAGCACGGTCGACCAGCGCGGCGATGGCGACGCGACCGCGACGGTGGGCGGCGGCGGTCCGCTCGTCAACGCGATCAGCGGCCGCGGCAACGTGTTCTTGTACGACGGTTCGCTGCAGAACCGGCGCGCAGCCGGCCCGCAATGGAAAGCCGTCCACGAGGTGTTTGCGGCGCGCCGGCGCTACGTGCGCGAAGCAACGCCACCCGCGCCGCGCGTGCCGCCCGGCCTGCCGCGCCCGCCGCGCATTCGGTATTAGCTACAGCAGGAACTTGCGCAGCAGCGCGACGTCGAGCTTGAACGTGTGCTGCGGGATCACGGCTTCCACGACGTAGCCGCACGCCAGAAAGAACGTCTGCGCGCTGCCGCCGTGCCGCACCGGCACCGTCATCTTGTGGCAGTTGTAATAGTTCGCCATATCCTCCGCCCGCGCGAGGAGCAGCCGGCCCGCGCCGCGTCGCCGCGCCGCAGGCACGACGTACAGCGCGTCGATGTGGCCCAGCGAAGCGGCGATCCGCAGCTTCAGCGCCGCAACGATCGCGCCGGTTTCGTCGCGCGCGAGCAGGTCGTGCGCCTGCTCGTGCCAGACGACGCGAAAGTTCCACAGCTCGCTGCGCGCGTCGCGGTCGTGCGCTTTCCAGAAGTCGTCGGTCTGACCCGGCTTGGCGCTCTCGATCTCGAGCGGCATCACGCGACGTCGTAACTCCAGCCGTCGTACGCGGCAAACGTCTTGACGCCGGTGGCGTCTTCGAGCTCGTAGGCGAGCCGCTTGGGATCGCGCTCGAGCATGCGCGTGCTGAAGTGCGACATGATCGCCGCACCGGGGCGGATGCCCTCGATGAGCGCGCGCGCGTCGTCGTAGGTGAGATGGTCGACGTCCATCGTGTCGCGGTAGCGCAGCACGTTGATCACGAGCACGTCGGGCGCTTGGGCACGGTAGTCCGTGACGATGTCCTCGAAGTAGCGCGTGCACGGCACGTAGGACACGGTTGCCGACGGCGTGCGGAAGTGCAGCCCGTACGTTTCCACCGGATGCCGTAGCCGCAGCGACGCGCGCACCTCGACGTCACCGACCGTGAACGGTCCGCCGTTCGCTTCGACGATCCACTCGCGCGGCACGAACCGGCGCGCGTACGGCAACACGACCGGCTCCATGGACTCGTCGAGCGCGTCGCGCGGTGCGCACAGCGCGCCGCGCGGCCGCCAACCGCCCTGGCACATCGCCTCGATCATCGCGTTGACGTCGCCGGAGTGGTCGAGGTGCTTGTGCGACAGCACGATCGCGTCGAGCGATGCGGGATCGCAACGCGGAATCTGCGCGAGGGCGCGCACGAGCGCGCCCGGACCGGGGTCGACGTGAATGTTCGCGCCGTCGGTCTGCAGCCAAAAGCCGGCCGACGAGCGGATCTGCTTGGCGACCACCCAGCGCGCGCCGCCGGTGCCCAGGAAGCGCAACGTGACCACGCGAGCCGGTTCGCAGCACGGCCGGGAACCTCCGCCCCGGCGCGCGCGTTCGCCGGACATGCTCAGCGCTCCCGAGGCGTTCATGGCGGTGGCCAACGCAACCGCCGCGATCGTGCAGAAAGCACCGCCGTACGTAACGTATCGCGTGCGCGGGACCGTGCACTTTTTCAAAGGCGACGGGACGATCGACCGCACCGTCACCGTGCGCACCTCGAACGGCGACACAGTCGCGCCGTTTCCGGCACCGCCCAACTTCGACGCGCTGTCGACGTTCGAGCTCAAAGGCCAATGGAGGGCGCGACGCACGCACTCCTCCGGCCGCGGTCTCGTGCGCGACACCGACGTGCACGTCGTGAACGTCACTCCGCTGCGGTACGCGAGCGTTGCGTCGCGCGCGGACGCCGTCGGGCGCTCCGTGCGCGGTTACGCCGTCACGTACGCCGGCGAGGCGGATGCCGACGGTGTGCATCTTCACTTCGAACCCGGCGCCGCGTACTTTCGCGAGCATACGCAGTGGCTGCACGACGTGTGGTACGATCCCGCGACGCTGCTTCCGACGCGCATCGTGTGGAACGGAAACAACAACATGGTGCTCGACGCGCGCTACGCCGCCGTGAACGGCGCGTGGTTACTGAAATCGATCGACTTCGGGCGCGTGTTCTATCCACCGCTGGGCCGGATCGCCGCGGCGTTCCACGGAGACTACACGGACTATCGCTTCAGCGAGGCCGCGCCGGATCCACGCCTGGTGCCGGCACCGTAGCCGGGCTTCGATCCGCGGCACTCCTCGGCGGCGTACCTATTGCGGTGCACCGTTCCAGGAGAACTTCGTGAAATCACCCTTCCACGCCGCCGCGATCGCACTGGTCGTCGCGGTCGGCAGTCAGTACACCATCATCGACGAGCAAGGACACGTCGTCGGGTCGCTCGTCGCCGAGACGCCGCCCGGCGCGCACCTGCGCGTCATCGGCATCGCGAACGCAAAGCGCACCGCAACACCGGCGCAAGCCGACACGAGCGCCGACCGGACGTTCCACCCCAACTACGCCAACGCGCTCACGATCGACCAGATGTCGCGCGCGTGGCAAGCCGAGGTCGACCGGATCTCGCCGCAAATCGTCACGGGCGGAGGCTAAAGAGCGACATGTACGCACTCATCGCTTCCGCGGCGCTCGCCCTCGTCACGATACCGCCCGCGCCGGCGGCACCCGCCCAAATCGTCCAGCCGGTCGCGACGGCGCCGGTGCACGCTGACGCATCGCGGCGGCTAAGCCGCCGCGAGCGGATCGCCCTCGCCATCCCAGCCGGGTCCGCCTACGACGATGCGGCTCAGCGGCAGATCGATCTGCACGTGCTGATGCCCGCGCTCAGCGGTGACGGCGGCGGCTGAACGCCTCCACCCGCCACGTCGCTAACGACGGCCTCCGGCGCGCCGCAGCAGTTCCCGAACTGCTGCGTCGAGCTGGGGGTCGTCGCCGCGTTCCGCCGCGCCGGGCTTCGCCACGTTCCCCGAGATTGGAAACTTGCTCCTCCGAACTTACCAAATGAGGCATCCGCCACGCTCTACAGCATCTCCGCGCGGACGGTGAAGATCAGGTCGTCGAGCGCCGCGAGGCGTCGCAGCGTCGCCACCGCCGGCGGCAGCTCGTAGCGGAAGAAATACCGGCACGCCGCGAGCTTGCCCGCGTAGAAGTCGTCGAGCGGTGCGGCGGCGGCGACGCGCGCCTGCACGAGCCAGCGCCATGCGACCGCGATCGTGCCGAACGCGTCGAGGTACGCCGTCGCCTCGGCGAGCGCGCGCTCCGGGCCGAGTTCGATCTGCGCGGCGAGTAGCGTGCGCGTGACGCGCACGAGCTCGCCGGTCGCCTCCTCGAGCGCGTCCGTTTCAGCGCGCAGTGCTTCCACCGCGCGTGCCGCAGCGACGTCGCGCGCGATCGCCTCGACGAACACGCGCAATCCGGCGCCGTCATGCAGGCGCACCTTGCGGCCGAGCAGGTCCAGGCCTTGGATGCCGGTCGTGCCTTCGTGGATCGGGTTGAGGCGCTGGTCGCGGAAGTGCCGCTCGACCGGATATTCCGGCGAATACCCGTAGCCGCCGAGCACCTGAATCGCCAGCGACGTCGACTCGATGCCGTGCTCCGACGGCCACGTCTTCGCGACCGGCGTCAGCACGTCGATCAGCAAGTTCGCATCGTCGCGCTCGCGCGCGTCTTGCGACGCCGCAACGGTATCGACGAGCCGCGCGCAGTACAGCACGAGGCCCAGGCCGCCTTCGGCGATCGCTTTTTGCGCGAGCAGCATGCGCCGCACGTCGGCGTGCTCGACGATCGGCACGGGCGGCGAGAGCGGGTTCTTGTGGGTGAAGCGCCGGCCTTGCGGGCGATCTTTCGCGTAGCCGAGCGAGTATTCGTACGCGGCCAGGTTGAGCGCCGCGGCGCCCGCGCCGACCGCGATGCGGGCTTCGTTCATCATGTGGAACATCTGGCGCATGCCGTCGTGCGGCGCGCCGACGAGGTAGCCGACGCACTCGCCGCGCTCGCCGAACGTCAGCACGGTGTTGACGACGCCGCGCTGGCCGAGCTTGTGGTTCAGTCCCGTGACGTGCACGTCGTTGCGGCGCGCCGGCCGGCCCTGCTCGTCGAGCACGAATTTCGGCACGATGAACAGCGAGATGCCTTTGACGCCGGGCGGCGCATCGGGCAGCTTCGCGAGCACGAGGTTGACGATGTTCTCCGTGAGGTCGTGCTCCGCCGCGGAGATCCACATCTTGCTGCCGGTCAGCCGGTACGCGCCGTCGCCGGCGGGCACGGCGCGCGTCGTGATGTCGCCCAGCGACGAGCCCGCCTGCGGCTCCGAGAGTGCCATCGTGCCGAAGAACCGGCCTTCGATCATCGGTTTCATCCAGCGCTCGCGCTGCTCGTCGTCGCCGAACGCGGCGAGCAGATGCGCCGCGCCGATCGTCAGGAAGGCGTATGCGTTGGCGGATCCGTTCGCCGCGGTGAACACGATCGCGGCCGCCGACGACAGCGTCGACGGCAGCTGCAGCCCGCCGTCCGCGGCAAGAAACGTCGCGCCCATGAAGCCGGCCTCGACGTACGCGCGCACCGCGCGCTTGAGTGACTCCGGCGTCGTGACGTTGCCGCCGTCGAGCCGGAACGGAAACGCGTCGAGCTCCGCGGCCGACGGCGCGAAATAATCCGCGGCGATCTCGTACGCTGTGTCCAGCACGCCGTCGAGCGTCGCGCGGTCGTGTTCGGCGAAATGCGGCAGGCGCAGCAACGCCTCCAGATCGAGCACGTCGAAGAGCTGGAAGTCGAGGTCGCGCCGGCGCGGCGCGAGCCCGGTGGCAGCGGAGGCGAGCATGGTCTATGCGTCCCAACGCGCGACGACGTCGCTCGACGGCAATGCGAGCTCGCCGCAGAGCCAGCGCGCAGCATCGGGACGCTTCGTCGGAACGGGATTCTTCTTCGAGTCGACGGGCCACGGCAGGCGGCGCCCAAGATGGCTGTCGATCGCGTCGCGTTCGTGCTGCGTGATGAACGCGTCCGGGCGGAAATCCAGGGAGTCCGGATCGGCCATAAAACCACGCACGCCCAGCAAGTTCGCGGCTGCGAACGTCTTCACGCCCTGATCGTAGTCCACGTTCGTCCACCAAAAGATCGGCGCGCCGTACTCGAGGAGCCGCAGCTGCAACGCCGCGACGCGGCCTCCGTTTGCGTGCACCTGCGCGGGCGTGACGCCTTGACCGGCGCAATATGCCGCCAGCGTGCCCGCCGCTTCCCCGACCGCCCACTCCCCGGGGTGGACGCGATACGCGCCGCCCGTGAGATGCGTCGCACCGATGTTCTTGCAGCCCGCGATCAGATTGGTCGCGTCGGTCGGGATCAGCGCGCCGAGCGGGATTTGGAACGGCCGCACCGTGATGCTGCCGTCGACATCCCCTTGCCACGGCGTCTGCGGCGGCCCGTATACCTTGTGCACGTCGATCGGGAAATAGCAGATACCGCACGAGTCGGAAAAATTCATCGGTGACCGCGCTCGCGCCGCCGCCTTGCTCGTCGTCGCGATGTGCTGTTCGAGTACGCGCACGACGGGCTTCGCGATTCGGCGCGACTCGCGAATGTACGCGTCCGGCGCGGTCCCGTCGTCTCGCCCGAAGATGTCTTCGCGCACCTTGAGGCTCTGATAGCCCTTTTTGCTCCCGTCGTCGTCGTGGGGCGCCGCCGTCTGCAGCCAATAAAGGTACGCTCGCGAGACCTGGCGTGCGTCCTCGACAATCGCGGCATCGCGAGCCGCATCACCGGTCGGGATGACCGCCGCTTGATAATCGTTGGAGCCGACGTTGATCGTCGTGCGGTCCGTCGCGTAGGCCGGGTCCGCGAAGTTGCTGTGGTCGATGTACTGCCGGTAGTTGAAGATCGTCTCGTAACCGCGATGCTTGGGGTCGGGATTCTGCTTCGAGGTGAACACGCCGCCGATCAGTCCGTTCCGGCCGGTGTCGACAACGAAGTCCTGCCCGTCCTTGCCGATCAGCGCGTCGGAGTAGATCGCCGGCCGCTCGATGGTCCAATCCTTGCCGTCCAGCGCGTGCTCGACGGCGATCGGTACCGTGATCGGCTGAATGTAGCCCTCGTTCGCGACCGTTTCCGCATGAGGCTCCTGCGTATCGCTCTTCGCCTCCGCGCCGATGACGCACGCCACGCCACAGAGCGCGAGGAGGTCACCCAAGTCGGTCGAGTCGACGAAGATCGCCGCGCTTACGGTGTCACCGTTGGCGAGGTGAAGTGCCCGGACGACGCCGTTCTCGACGTCGGCGCTGGTGACGCCGTTCCCCAAGATCAACTCGACGTTGGCGGCAACGTCCTGCAGCTTTTTGCGAAGGACCGTTTCGACGACCCTGCAGTCCGCCGAGAACTGACGGTTGGGTTCTTTGAATCCGGGATTCAGCGTCGCAACGTCGACGCCGTGCGCCAGCGTCGCGTTCGCCTCGTACCAGCGCCGGACATCGTGTTTGATCTCTTGATAGGACCGCGTGCTTCCGTACGTGTTCGGAGAGATCACCGGCACGGTCTCATCCCAGCGATTCAACCCCTGCGAGGTGGCTTGACCGCCCACGTGCGGACCGGCATCGACAAGCGCGATGCGCTTTCCGTAGCGTGCCGCGGCGAGCGCCGCCGACACTCCGCCGAAGCTTGACCCCACGATCACGACGTCGAATGTCAAAGCCGCCATCTCGAACCTCCGTAAACGGCCACGCTCAGGCCGGAAACACCACGCGTGTCAGCCACAACGCCGCCAGCGCGGGCTTGGGTGCATTGCGGATCTCGACTTCGGCGCGCCAGGTGATCTGCGCGCCGTCGCCGAGCGGCCGGATGTCGTCGATCGCGAACGTCCCGCGAATCTCCGAGCCGACCGGGACGGGCGAGACGAACCGCAGCCGGTCGAAGCCGTAGTTCAGGCCGAAGCGCGCGGTCGGCATGCTGACGACCTCCGCGATCAGGGACGACAGCAGGCTCATGGTGAGAAAGCCGTGCGCGATCGTCGTGCCCAACGGCGACTCGCGCCGCGCGCGCTCGGGATCGACGTGGATCCATTGGTGGTCGTCGATCACCTGCGCGAAGTCGTCGACGAGCGCTTGCGTGACGGTGCGCCATGCGCTCTCGCCGACGCGCTGGCCGTGCATCCGCTCGAGATCGGCGACGCTGGTGAAGATCGCTCGCTGCATTCCCGTGCGCTTCGGACGAGGAACCCGTCGTCCCGCTTCGCAAGCACCGGCGGATGAACGCGATCGTGTGCCGTGCCTACGGGCCGCCGAAGTCCCTCGTGATGGCCGACATGCCGGAACCGCAGGCGGGCCCGGGGCAGATCGTCATCGACGTGTATGCGGCGGGCGTGAACTTCCCCGACGTGCTGCTCGTGCAAGGGCTGTATCAAGTCAAGCCGCCGTTGCCGTTCAGCCCCGGGGTCGAGGTGGCCGGTATCGTCGCGGCGGTCGGCGAGGGCGTGCGCGAGCCGCGCGTCGGCGACCGCGTCGCGGCGGGCGTGATGGGCGGTTTCGCCGAGCGCGCCGTCGCAAACGCCGCGACGACGATCGTGCTGCCGGAGACGGTCGACTTCGTCACCGCGGCCGGGATGATCCTGACGTACGGCACGGCATATCACGCGCTCGTCGACCGCGCCGCGCTGCGCGCCGGCGAATGGCTCTACGTGAGCGGCGCGGGCGGCGGCGTCGGAACGGCCTCGGTCGATCTCGCGAAAGCGCTCGGTGCGAACGTCGTCGGAACGGCGAGCTCCGATGCGAAGCGTGCGGCGGTCAAGCGCGCGGGCGCGGACGTCGTGCTGGACGCCGGCGCGGCCGATCTCGTCGATGCGCTGAAGAAGGCGAGCGGCGGCGGCATCGACGTCGCGATCGACAACGTCGGCGGCGAGCAGTTCGACACGGCATTGCGCGCGGCGGCCCGCGACGCGCGGCTGCTGGTCGTGGGCTTCGCGGGGGGCACGATCCCGCAGATCCCAGCAAACCGCATCCTGCTCAAGGAGCTCGACGTGCTCGGCGTCTACTGGGGCGACTGGGCATCACGCAACCCGGCGCACAACCGCGAGAACTTCGACGCGATGTTCACGCTGATGCGGGACGGCAAGCTGCACCCGCGCGTCGACGCGACGTACGCGTTCGCCGACGCGGCGCAGGCCGTCGCGGACTTGCACGAACGCCGCCTCGTCGGCAAGGGCGTCGTGCGGGTGCGCGAGGGGTAGCAAATGGGCGTAGTAGGAGGGTTGGCTCTCGTGGTCGCCGCCGGTTGCACCCTCATGTGGGCGCTCCTAGCGACGTCCTTCGCTCAGCGCACGCCGCGCGTATCGAAATTCCGCGCCGTCAGCGCTGCCGCGATCCTGATAGCGCCGATTTTCGTTGTCGTCGAGCTCTGGTCTTTCGCGTTTGCCGATGGAACGATCCGCCCGTCGCTGCCCTGGGTCGTCGCGGGCGTCGGCGGGCTCGCCCTGGCCGTGGTCGTGCCGCTGATGGCGACACAGACACCGCGTTTGCCTCCCGATGTGCGCCGCCGCGCGGTGACGAACATCGCCGTCCTGATCGTAGCGTGTACGTTGATCGGCGAGTGGATCGTCTTCAGAGACGCGCCATGGTCTGGGTCGGTGATCACGCTCTTGTCGGCCGCCCTTCTAATCTATAGCCTGCTCCAGCGGCGAAAAAGCCGCGCCGGCTGATCGCGTTTTACGCGAGCGCCGCCAGCGTGTTGAACTGACCGCCCACGATCGCGGCTGACGGCCGGCCCATCCAGCGCTCGAGCACCGTTGCGTAGACCTGGCGGAAATCCGTCGTGAACGCGAGGTTCCCCGCGTTGAGCTGGCTGAGATTCGGGTGCTGGCCGTACAGGCCGCCCTTCACGCCGCCGCCGATCATGAACACCGGCGCGGCTTCGCCGTGGTCCGTGCCGCGGCTGGCGTTTTCCGGGACGCGGCGGCCGAACTCGCTGAACGTCATCGTCAGCACGCGCTTGTCGTTGCCGTGCGCGGCGAGGTCTTGGTAGAACGCCGCGATCGAGTTCGCGAAGTCGCCGAGCAGACGTTCCTGGGTTTGCTTCTGCGTCACGTGCGTGTCGAACGATCCGTGGTTCACGTACAGCACGCGCGTGCCGAGCTTCGAGCCGACGATCTGCGCCGCCAGGGCGAGGCTGCGCCCGAGCGGCGTTGCCGGGTACGTTGCTTGCGACTGATAGCCGGCGACGAGCTTCGGCAGCTCTTCCGCGCCGCGTTGCGCGTGGTCTTCGATCTCCGCGACCTTCGAGAGGAAGGGCGAGCGGAACGGCACCGTCGTGTCGCGCACGAACTCGTGGAACGCTTCTTTGTTGCCGGTGGTCTTGTCGCTGCGCAGGCCGTACGTGCGCAGCGCGTCGACCGCGGGCACGTCGGTCGTCTTCGAGATCATGATCTCGGGCAGCACGTTGCTCAGCGCGACGGCGTTGAACAAATTGTTCTTCGGGAGTCCGGCATCATCGAGATAGCGGCCGATCCAGCCCGTCGACTCATAGCCCTTCGGGTGCGCGGTCTGCCAGATCTCGGTCGAGCGGAAGTGCGAGTGGTCCGGGTCGGGATAGCCGACACCGTGCACGATCGCGACGTTGCCGCCGTCGTACATCTTCTTGAACGGCGCGAGCACCGGGTTGAGGCCGAACGTATCGTCGATGCGCAGCACGTCGTTCTGCGGGACGCCAAGCGACGGGCGATACCGGTAGTAGTCCGGCATGCCGAACGGCACCACCGTGTTGAGGCCGTCGTTGCCGCCCTGGAAGTTGATCACCACCAGCACGCGATCGGTGCCGCCGGGCAAACCCGGCAGCGGCGATTCCGCCAGCGCTCGCGAGAAGATCGTATCGGTGTTGGCGACCACGGCGAGCCCGGAAACCGCCCCCAGAAGAAAACCACTGCGTTTCATCATTGCGTTCGTATCCTTACGCGAGTTGGAAGGCGGGCATCGCCATCGTCAGGTAGGCTGCGTTGCGGACACGTTCGTCCACGTTCTCGTGCGAGAGCTCCGCGAGCGCCGACTGGCCGGCGCCGCCGAGATACGTCACGAGCTGCGCGACCGATGCCGGCGACACGTCGCCCTGCAGCATCGTGTCGGTCAGCGTCTTCGCGACGGTGCGCGGGTCCATGGCGCGCATCGCCGAGGCGATCCACTCCGCGCCTTGCATCATCTTCGGGTTCTGTGCCATCGCGTTCGCGAAGTTTTCGCGTGTGAGGATCGTCGAGCTGCTCAGCCATGCCTCGCCGCCGTCCCAACCCTTCACGTTGGGCGGGTAGAACAGCACTTGGCCCATCGCGCGCAGCGTCGCGAGCTCGATCGGCGCGATCTCCGGGATGCCGAACAGCTGGTGCGTGCCGACCACGAACTCCACCGGGCTCTTGACGAGCGCGCGGTAGGCCCGGTCGCTGAAGAACACGTTGCTGCGCAGCAGCGCCGACAACACCGGCTTCATCTCGAAGTTGCTCTTCGCGATGAGCGCGGCGACTTGGTTGACCAGCGCCGGCTCGGGATCCATGTAGACGAAGAACGACAGCAGCTTGGTCGCGAACAGCTTCGACGCCGCCGGCTGCTGGAAGATGATGTTGACGACGTCGTTGCCGCTGAAGTTCCCGGTCTGGCCGAGGAACGTCTTCGTGCCGCCGTCGTGCACGCCGCTGTTGTCGGAGAAGCTTCCCGTGCCGTCGGGGTTCTTGCGGAACGTCCAGCCGGTCAGCGCGCGCGCCGACTCGCGGATGTCCTGCTCCGTGTAGTTCCCGATGCCCAGCGTGAACAGCTCCATCAGCTCGCGGGCGTAGTTCTCGTTGGGATGCGCTTTGACGTTGACGTTGTTGTCGAGGTAGCGCAGCATCGCCGGGTCTTGCGACACGTGCAGCGTGAGATCGCGCACGTTCCCAAGCGCGTACTCGCGGAAGAGCTGGTTCTGCATCAGCAGCTCTTGCGCCGTCGTCTGCTTCTCCGGCGAGCTGGTGAAGTGCCCGTGCCAGAACAGCGTCATCTTCTCTTGCAGCGGCGCGGGCGACGCGATCATGCGGCCCAGCCACCACTGCTGCATCGCCAGCAAATTTTCGCGGCGCGTGCGGTTGTTCTGCATCTGGAAGGCTTTGCGCGCGTCGACGGTCCCGCTGTCGGCGGCCATCCCGGTCATCAAGCCACGGTAAAGACCGCGCGGCGGAATCGGCGGATCCTGGAGCGCCGGACGCGCCGGCAGCGACCCGGTGTTGCCGAAGTTGATGAACGAATCGACGGCGTCGCGCGGGGACATCGCCGCAATGCGGTCGACGTCGGTGGGCGCGCCGCCGAAGCCGGCGCGGCGCAGCAAATGCGCGGCGAGGCGGCGGTTCCAGGGCCCGGCGTACGGCTGCAGCGCGGACGACGCGTCGAGCGAGCCGGCGGGACGATATGAGGCGGGAGCGTTCGTCTGAGCAACCACGATGCGATGATAACGCAAACCACGCCGCTTGCACGCTCTTGGATGGATATTCTCACACGAGCTTAAAACGAGGAATGTGAGCCTTCTCGCGACCCGCATCGACAATCGCTCCGACGACTACGAGCGCAATGCCGCCGCAATGACCGCGCTGGTCGACGATTTGCGCGCGCATCTCGCGCGCGTGCGCGGCGGCGGCGGACCCGTGGCGGTGGACCGCCATCGCAAGCGTGGCAAGCTCACGGCACGCGATCGCATCGACCGGCTCGTTGACGCGGGAACGCCGTTTTTGGAGCTCTCGGCGCTCGCCGCCACCGGCATGTACGGCGACGACGCGCCCGCCGCGGGCCTCGTCACCGGGATCGGCACGATCTCGGGCACGCAGTGCGTGATCGTCGCCAACGACGCCACCGTCAAGGGCGGCACCTACTATCCCATCACCGTCAAGAAGCATCTGCGCGCCCAGGAGATCGCCGAGCAGAACGGCCTAGCATGCGTCTACTTGGTCGACTCGGGCGGGGCGTTCTTGCCGCTCCAGGCCGAGGTCTTCCCGGACCGCGACCACTTCGGGCGCATCTTCTACAACCAAGCGCGCATGTCGGCGCAGGCGATTCCGCAGATCGCCGCCGTGATGGGCTCGTGCACGGCCGGCGGCGCGTACGTCCCCGCGATGGCCGACGAGTCGATCATCGTCAAGGACCAGGGCACGATCTTTTTGGGCGGGCCGCCGCTGGTGCAGGCGGCGACCGGCGAGATCGTCACGGCCGAAGAGCTCGGCGGTGCCGACGTGCACACGCGCATCAGCGGCGTGGCCGATCACTACGCCGTCGACGACGAGCACGCGCTCGGGATCGTGCGCCAAGTCGTCGATCATCTGGACCGCGAACCCTACGACGCGTGGCCGATGCGCGAGCCCGCGCCGCCCGCGCGCGATCCGCACGAGCTGTACGGCGTCATCCCGTCGGACGCGCGGCAATCGTACGACGTGCGCGAAGTGATCGCGCGCATCGTCGACGGCTCGGATCTCGCGGAATTCAAAGCGCGCTACGGCAACACGCTGGTGTGCGGCTTCGCGCACGTCGACGGCCATCCGGTCGGGATCCTCGCGAACAACGGCATCCTGTTCAGCGAGTCGGCGCTCAAAGGCGCGCACTTCATCGAGCTGTGCTGCCAGCGCGGCATCCCGCTCGTGTTCTTGCAGAACATCACCGGCTTCATGATCGGCAAGGAGTACGAGAACCGCGGCATCGCCAAGGACGGCGCGAAGCTCGTCACCGCCGTCGCGTGCGCGGAGGTGCCGAAGTTCACCATCGTCATCGGCGGCAGCTTCGGCGCCGGCAACTACGGCATGTGCGGCCGCGCGTACTCGCCGCGCCAGCTGTGGATGTGGCCGAACGCGCGCATCAGCGTGATGGGCGGCGCGCAGGCGTCGTCGACGCTGTTGACGGTGCGCATGAACGCCGACGCGGAGAAGCACAAGCCCGCACTGGACGACGAACAGCAGGCCGCGTTCAAGAAGCCGATCCTCGACAAGTACGAAACCGAAGGCAACCCCTACTACTCGACGGCGCGCATCTGGGACGACGGCATCATCGACCCGCTCGACACGCGCCGCGTCCTCGCGATCGGCCTCGCCGCCGCCCGCTACAAGTGCCCGAAGCCGACGACGTTCGGCGTGTTCCGGATGTAGGCTGGCTGGAGAAGGACTCTGCCTCGCTAGGGTAGTAAGGCAAGCTTCGGAACCGGCGGACGCTCGGTTGGGGCCTGCCCTAGGATACTCTTGCGGAGGTTGGATGACGATGGAGAATCTCAAGAAGCCGGAAGTGCGCACGTTCCTGTTCGTATTGGTCGTCGTGGGTTACGGCCTCGTCTTGACGGCGCTCGTCGGTCATGCACACGACGCGAAAGTCGCTCCGGGCGACCACTACTGGGGCTCGTTCGGCGTGCTAGCGGTGTTGGCGCTGTGGTTCATCAGCGGCACCCTTACCGGTGACTGGAACCCGCTCGCGCTCGCAATGGGCGCCGACAACCGGTTGAGCACGTCGAAGTTTCAAGTTCTGCTGTGGACGGCGGCCGTCGGTTTCGTCTATGCGATGGTGTATGCGGACCGGTTGCTCACTCAAAACGATCCGAAGCCGATCACGGACATTCCTCAAAACGTCCTGATCGCACTTGGAATCGCCGTGACGTCCGCGGTCGCCGCGCAAGCGATTACGGGGTCGCAGGCGGCCACGCCCGATGCCAAGAGTTCGAATCCAACACCTTCCTATGACGCCGCGGCGCTCGTGCGCAACGATGACGCCTCGACGGCGAGCCTGACGAAGGTCCAGCTCCTGTTCTGGACGGTCGTCGCGATCGTCGTCTATTTGATCACGTCCTTCAGCAAGCTCGCCGCGATCATCGCTTGTCCGGATGCGGGCAAGAGTGTAGATGCCACCCATTTGTGCAGCTTCCCCGATATCGATACGACGCTGATGATCTTCATGGGACTCGGACACGCGACGTACCTCGGCGGCAAGCTCGTCCCGAACGGACCGTCACTCACCGGTGCGTCCGCGGTTGCGAATGCAGCCGTTGTCCCGACCGGTCGTGTCATCACGCTTACCGGCGCGAACCTCGGTACGTCCGGAACGATCACGATGGACGGAACGCTCATCACGCCGACCGGACTCAATTGGCAGCTCTCGTCGATCGCATTCAACCTGCCGGCGAAACCGAGCGGCGCGGCGTGGGCGAACGGCACCACGGCGACATTCTTGGTGAGCGTCAACGGCGCGTCATCGGGGCCGTACGTGTACACCTACCCGTAGTATCGGCGGAACCGGCCGGCCGTTTTCGCGGTCGTGCTGATTCGTGGCGGTTCGTACGGTGCTCGCCTATGCGGCGATATGCGTGATCTGGGGGACGACCTGGCTCGCGATCAAGATCGGATTGCGCGGCTTGCCGCCCCTCACCGGCGCCGGCGTGCGGTTCGTGCTCGCCGCGCTCTTCCTCTGGGGTTTGTCGCGGTTCGTGCCGGGACCGCGCGGCACGGCGCCGCCGTGGCGAACGATCGTCGTTCTCGCGGCTACGTTGTTCGGCGGCAACTACGCGCTGACGTACTACGCCGAAACCGGGCTCGCATCGGGGCTCGTCGCGGTGCTGTTCGGGACGCTGCCGTTCTTCGTGTTCGCGATCGGCGCGCTTCGGCTCGGCGAGCGTGTGGGCGTGATGACCGTCGTGGGCGCGTTGCTCGCGCTTGCCGGCGTCGCGATGATCTCGCTCGGCTCGGACATGCACGGCTCGTTGCCGTACGTGTTCGCGATCCTCGGTGCGGCGGCGATCTCGGCATACGCGACCGTCGAGCTCAAGAAGTTCGCGGCGAGCGATCCGTTTCTCACGCTGCCGCCCGCGATGCTGCTCGCGGGCGTGACGATGACGGTTGCCGGCGCGGTGTTCGAGCATCCCGATTGGGTGCGCGGGACGTCACCGTCGTCGGTCGGCGCGATCCTATATCTCGCGGTGCTCGGCAGCGGGGTCGCGTTCTATCTCAACCACTGGCTGCTGCAGCGTCTGGAGACGTGGGTCGTCGGGCTGTCCACGCTGGTGATGCCGGTGATCGCCGTCGCCGTCGGGGCGCTCGTGGGCGGGGAGGCATTCGGGTTCAAGGAGCTCGGCGGTGCCGCGCTGGTGATCGCCGGCATGTGGCTCGCGCTGCGCTCACCTCGCACGGCGTACGAGGCATAGTCCGCCACTGCCAATCTTCTGACGGACGGAGGGCGGGACGCTTCCGTACCGCAAACGCTCCCAAATGGCAAGCTCGGTTGCGGTCCGGCGGCTCCTGCGCCGGCTCCGCACGCCGCATCTGCTCCACGACGATCCGCTGGCCCGCGCGATCGCCGCCGCGCTCGATGCCCGGTCGCCGCGCGACGGCGTGCTCGCTCTCGTGGAGCGCGTGTTGCGCGATCACGATCCGCGCTACCGGCAACTCGTCGACCTCTTCGATGTCCATGGCGAGCCCGGCAAAGTCGCCGCCTGCGCGCTGCACCTCTCGGAACGCACGTTCTACCGCCTGCGCGCCGTCGTCGTCGACGTGCTGGAGCGCTCGATCGACGAATTGCTGCGCACGACGTCGCCGTGCACGTATGATTTCGACGCGATCGCGTGGTACGCGCTCGGCCAGCGCCACGTGAGCCGGCGCACGAAGACGTCGCTCGATGCCGCGCTCGTATGTTTCCGCAACGCGCTCGCGTGCGAACCGTCGTTCGCGCGCGCGTACGCCGCGATCGCCCACGCGCATCTGCTCGCCGCCGAATACGCGATCGAGGACGAGCACGCGGCGTTCGCGAGGGCGCGCGAGGCGCTGCAGCGCGCACGCGAGCTCGAACCGCGGCTCGCTGAAGTGTTGACCGTCAGCGGCGACCTCGCGCTCTACGGCGACCGCGACCGGCAGCAGGCGCGCGCATACTTCGATGCGGCGCTCGACATCGATCCGGGATACAGCCCGGCGCATCAGAACGTCGCGTGGCTGGCGTTGGCCGAGCGGCGGCCCGACACGGCCGCGACCACCGCCGCGAGCGCGCTCGCACGCGAGCCGGGCTCGATCGCGCTGCAGACCACGCTCGGGCTCGCGCTGTTCGAGTCGGGGCTCGTCGATCGCGGCCGCGATCATTTGCAAGCGATCCTCGACGCGGACGCCGACTTCGTGCCCGCGCGCTTCCACCTCGCGGCCGTGCTCGTGGGCGGCGGCGCGTTCGCGATGGCGCTGTCGGTGCTCGACCGGCTCGTCGTCGACGAACCGCTACCGACCTACATGGCTGCGGCGGCGCACGTACGCGCGCGGCTCGGCGATGCGCGCGGCGCGCTTGCCGATCTCTCCCGCATCGAAGCGGCCGCGCCGCGCGACCGCGCCCCGCACGTGTACCGCGCGATCGTGCTGAGCGGGCTCGGCCGCGACGCCGCCGCGGTTCACGAGTTGCGCTCCGCCGTCCGCAACGGATCGACCGCCGTCTGCAACGTGTGCCTCGACCCGTTCTTGCGCTCGCTGCACGGCGTCGGCGACTACGACGCGCTGGTGGCAACCGCGACGGCGTAGAGGACGCGCGCGGCCGGCGGCGGATACCGCGTGATGCGCACGCGCTTCTTCGCCGTCACGTTCGCGCTCGGCATGGTGCTCGCCGTGGCGTCCGGCGCGGACGCGGCGTCGCGCTATGCCGGCACGTACACCACGCTGCGGCCGGGCGCGGACAGCACGCAGGCGATCACGCTGGTTCTCTTCCCGGACGGCCGCGCTGCGCTGACGACGAGCTATCCCGATCTCGCGCGGAGCGTGGGCCCCGGGGTGCTGCCGATCAGCGAAGTCGGAACGTGGCGCGACCGCGGCGCGACGGCCGAGGTGCGGCTCACGGCGTTCGGCCTGGTCCGCAACGGCAGCATCGTGCAACCGAAGCACGACAACAACACGATGTCGTTCGCGCTGAAGCACTGCCGCCTCACAGCCGTGCGCTACTCGAAGGTCAACTACGGAGAAGCGGGCTTGTCGCTCGACAAATCGGGTTGCCGCTAGCGCGCGATCAGATCCCCGCGTACCATTCGTAGCCTTGGTCTTCCCAGTAGCCGCCCGTTCCGCCGTTGATCCGTTTGAGGTCCGCTACCAGTTCGATGCGGCTCACCCATTTTGCGCTCTTGTAGCCGAGCTGCGTCGGGATCTTCAGGCGCACCGGGGCGCCGTGGTCGTTGTCGAGCGGTTTGTCGTTCAGGTCGAGCGCGAGGATCGTTTGCGGGTGCGCGGCTTGGCCCAAATCGAGCGACTCGTAGTAGAGCTGGCCGCTCTGGTCCTGGTCGAAGCAGTGGAACACGCAGTAGCGCGCGTTTGATTTCGGCTGCGCCATCGCGAGGACCGTGGCGAGCGGGACGCCGTTCCACTTGCCGATCGCGCTCCAGCCTTCCACGCAGTCGTGCCGCGTGATCTGCGACTTCAACCCGGCGGCGCGCAGTTCCGCGAGCGAGAGATTCTGCGGCCGTTCGGCGAGCCCGTCGACCACGAGCCGGTAACCGCGAAAGCCGTCCTTCGCGAGCGCCGTGTACGTGCCGTCGCTCGGCGTGTCGAGGCCGTTCACGCGGAAGTCGCGGTCCACGTCGGCATCCGTGTAGAGGCGCGCCATGCCGTGCGTGCCGATCACCTTGTCGTTCAGCTTCTCCGTCGACAGCAGCACGCTGCGGAACGGCCCGTTCGTGAGCGACTCCTTCACCGGACCGCACCCGGCGAGCCCGAGCGACGCGAGCGATGAAGCCAAGAACAGCCTTCGTTTCATGGGCCCACTCCGTCGTGCTTGCCCAGCACGTACCAGCCGGTGATCATCGAGCGAATGTTGTTCCAGATGCCGGTCGAGACCACCAGCGCTAGGTGCGTGGTGAAGTAGGCGATCAGCAGCACCATCAGCGTGAAGTGCCAGGTGCGCGCGAACTGCCGCCCGCCGAACAGTGCCGTGAGCCACGGAAACGCCGCGTCGACGGCCGGCGCCAGCGTGAGCCCCGTGATCATCAGCAGCGGAAACATCCCGAACATCACGACCGTGTACGCGAGCTTCTGCAGCGGGTTGTACGTGCCGTGCGGCGGCGGCCCTTTGCGCAAACGGAGATAGTACAGTTGCATCGGCAGCAGCTTCGGGAAGTCGGAGGGGCGCACCACCAGCTCGCGCAGCGTGCCGCGGATCGCCGCGGAGATCAGGTACGCGACCCACGCGATGAACAGCGCCCACGCGAAAAACAGATGCCAGCGCCGCCCGTCGGCCAGGCTCTGCGGTCCCGGCAGCGTCAGCCAGCCCGGGAACGCGCGCGCGGTCTCGGCCCCCATCCCGTCGTCGGTATAGCCGAACAGGTGCGTGGTCGTGAAGCGGTGGCCGAACACGATCGTGTAGCCGGCGGCCTTGTCGCCTTCTTGCGCGTCGAACGCGAGCACGCGCCGCGCGGGGTTGCTCTTGTCGGACGCATCGAGATACGGCGCCGCGTTGAAGATCTGCAGCCCGCTCATCACGAGCACGAGCATCGCGAGCGTCCACAGCCAGTGCGTGGTGCGCGCGGCGATGCTGTGCCGGTAGATCTTGCCTGACGTCATGCGCGCTCGGCGACCAGGCTGCGAACCGTGCGCTCGAGCTCGGCATCGTTGCCCTCGCCCACGTACGTGGCGCGCAGCTTGCCGTGCCGGTCGAACACGAGCTGCGTCGGCCAGGCGGTGACGCCGTAGGCGTTCCATACGCTGAAGGCGTCGTCGTACACGACGGGCCACGTGATGTCCTGATCGCGCAGCGCGCGCACGACGTTCGCGTGAACGTGCTCTTCGGGCAGTTCGGGCGCGTGCACGCCGACGATCGCGAGGTCTTTCGTGCCGTACGCCGCGCGCAGCTTGCGCAGCTCCGGCGTCACGTGCTTGCAGTTGATGCAGTCGAACGTGAACACGTCGACGACGGTCACGCGCCCGGCGGTCGGCGGCGGGCCGGCGACATTCGCCCACGGCGTCGCGCCGAGCACGGGTGACAGCGTGGTGGCGACGGCCAGGACCAGCGCTGCGATCACGACGGATCCTCCGGTGGAACGACGACGGTACGGCCGTCGACGCGCAGGCGGCCCGCGTCAACGAGCTTGGCGATCTCCGCGCTCACCGTTTCGCGCGTGCTGCCGACGAGCGACGCGACGTCGGCGTGCGTCAGCCGCATGTCGACGCGCGTGCCGCCGTCGACCGGCACGCCGTGCTCGGACGCGAGCTTGCGGTACAGGTGCACGATGCGGTCACCGACGCGCGCGTAGGCGAGATCTTCCATCGTCTCGCGCGCCTCGCCGAGCTGGCCGCTGAGCACTTTCGCAACGTTCATCGCGAGCGCCGGGTCGGCGGCGAGCAGCGCGAACAGATCGTCGGCGCGCACCGTGCACAGCAGCGCGTCCTCGACGATCATCGCGACCGTCGTGCGCGGGCGGTCGTCGAACAGCGTCTCCTCGCCGAAGAAGTCGCCGGCGCCGAGCAGCGCGACGGTGACGTCTTTTCCATCGCGCGTCTCGCGCGCGATGCGCACCGCGCCGCGCTTGACCATGTACACGACGCGCATCGTGTCACCTTGATCGAACACGCGCGTGCCGCGCGGCATCTCGCACATCGTGAACAGATGCTCGCTCGACACGACGCCGGCTTCGGTGGCCTCGCCGAAGAGCCGGTTCTGACGCAGGTACCAGACCTTGTTCGCGTCGTCCGCGCCGCTGGGCGGGCGCTCAGGCGGGCGCATCGCAGCGAGCTGTTCGAGGGCCGTGCCCAGACCGTCCATCCCGCGATGCTACCACGGCCGCCACCCGCGCGGCCGTAAGCAGCCTTACTTCGCGGCCGGACCCGTCACGATGCGAACGAAGTCATTCGGGCGGATCCACTTCGCCATCGCTGCGCGAATGCGCTCGGGCGTCGCCGCGAGCTGCGCCCGGGCATCGATGCGGTCCTGATCGAGCGGCCGGTCCGTCGACGCGTACTGGATCAGCTGCTCGGCCAGCCCTTCGTACGACTCCTTGCGAATGGGCAGCTCGCCCAGGATCAGCGCCTTGGCGCGGGTGAGCCGGTCGTTCGGCAGCGGTTTCTTCTGGAGCGACGTCAGGTCGTCCACCACCAAACGGGCTGCGCGCGAGACGTTCTTCGGATCGGCGCCGTAGCGCACGTTGAACGTGCTGCGGTTCTTCCCGCCCGACAAGCTCGAGCCGACCGTGTAGACGTAGCCGTGCAGCTCGCGCAGGTCGTGGAACAGCAGCGACGCGTAGAAGCCGCCGCTGAGCACGGTGTTCGCGAGTTGCAATACCGGATAATCCGGATCGTTGTACGAGATCGGGATGACCTCGCCGAGCCGGACCTCGGATTGCACGCGGCCGGTCGCCGGGATCGTCGCCTCCGCCGGCTTGTTCGGCGGAACCGCCGGCGGAAAAAGGTCCGGCTTGGGCCCGTTGGCTTTCCACGCGCCGAACGATTTGTCGATCGCGGCACGCGCGTGCTCGGGTGTCACGTCGCCGACCACGACGATCGTCGTGAGGTCGGGCCGGTACGCCGACGCGTAGTACGACTTCACGTCGTCGAGCACGATCGATCCGACGGTTTCCGGTGTCGCCGTGCGGCGCGCGGGATCGCCGGCCGGGAACACGGCCTCGACGAACGCGCGACCCGCCTTGTAGTCGGGGCTCTTCAGCGTGCCCGTGAGCGCTCCGATCCCTTGCTGTTTCACGATCCCGAACGCTTGTTGAGGAAGCGCCGGATGGAGCTGGTCGTCGGCGAGCAGCTCGACGCCGCGGTCGAAGTCCTTCGACAGCACGTCGAGGCTGAAATTATGGCCTGCGCTGACGGTCGCCGCGATCTTGTCGAGCTCCGTCTGGTATGCGATCCGGTCGTACGTCGTCGTGCCGTACGAGAACAGCCCGTCGACGACATCGTCGATGCCGTCCTTCCCGACCGGATCCTGAATGCCGGGATTGCTCTCGACCTGTCCGCGCACGACGGCGGTGTGCGAGATCGTCGACGGCACGACGATGAGCTTGAGCCCATTGGGCAGCGTCTGCAACACCGGATGCACCGTTTGCTCCGGCACCTTGAGATTCTTGAGCACCTGCCGCGCGAACGCGGGCAGGCCGGTGTGCTCGGTGGGGATGACCGTGTTGTCTTCACCTTGGCGGCCGCCGAACGCGGAACCGGCGGCTTCCTTGGGCGTCGAGATCGCGGTCGTCGCGGTGGTTTGATCGTAGTACGTGCGCAGCACGCGGTTGACGTCGTCGACGGTCACCGCTTGCAATCCGGCGAGGTCTTCGTCGGGTGTGCGGTGCTCGACGGCGAGGCTTGCGCTCCATGCCGACGCGAGCCCCGAGATCGAGTTGCGTGCGAACTCCGCCTGCGACAGCTCGCGCTGCTTCGCGACCGCGACGAGATCCGCGGGAAGACCGGTCTTCTTATAGTTCTCGATGACGGCTTTGAGGTCGGCGACGGCGGTCTCGCCGGTGGTGGTGACGGGCACCGCGGAGCCGACGAAGCTCATTCCGGATTCAGGAAAGGTCACCGACTGCGCGAACGTCCCGAGCGCTTTGCCCGACGCCTGCAGCTCGTAGAGCGCGCCGCGCTGGCTGTTGAGCACGTCGTTGAGGATCTGCGACGCGAAGTAGTCCTTGCCGTTCTTGTAGCCCGGTACGCGGTACGCGACGAAGCCGATCGTGATCGGGTCGGAGCTGTTGTCGTGCAGCGTCAGCGGCGTGAGCGGCTTGAGGTGGATGACCGGGCGCGCCGGCAGCTTCGCCGCAGGGATGTCGCCGAACAGCTTGCGCACTTTGGCGATCGTCTGCTGCGGATCGACGTTACCGGCGATCACGTAGATCGCGTTGTTCGGATGGTACCAGCGATCGTAAAAGCGCTTGAGATCCGGCGCCTGAATCTTCTTGAAGCTGTCGACGGTGCCGAGGCCGAAGTCGGCGTACGGCGTGCCCGCGAACATGTGCTCGACCGTCTTCGTGAACAGCCGGAACGTCGCGTTGGAGTAGTCGCGCGTGACTTCTTGCGTGATCGCGCCGCGCTCCTGATCCCACAGCTTCTGCGAGTCGAGCACGTTCTGCGCGCGCGAGCGCTCGAGGTTGAGCGCGATGTCGAGATACTGCGACGGCATCTCGAAGAAATACTGGGTGATCTGGCTCTGCGTATCGGCGTTGAACGTGCCGCCCGTGATCGCCGTCGTGTCGGCGAACTGCGATGCGGTGATCGTCTTGCTGCCGCGGAACAGCATGTGCTCCTGCGCGTGCGCGATGCCGGTGATCGGCTCTTCCTGCGCGCCGGCCAGATAGTTCATCCAGGTCGACACGACCGGCGCGAGCGTGTCGCGCAGGACGACGACCTGCAAACCGTTGGCCAGCGTGGCGCGCGTGACGTCGACGGAGTGCGCGGGCGGCGCCTGCGCTCCGGCGGGCGCCAGCGGAGAGATCAGGAACGCGGCGGCGAGCGCAGCGGAAAAAAAGCGGCGAGAAGAAGCCATACGTCGGTATTGTTCCGGAGGCGCGGGTCCGCGACCTCGCACCGTGGAACGACCGAGGCCGTGCCCGACCCCGTTCTGCGCGTCGAACGCGAGGGAGCGCGTGCTCGCGTCGTGCTGGCCCGCCCCCAGGTTCGCAACGCCTTCAACGCCGAGCTGATCGCGCGGCTTCGCGACACGTTCCTCGGCCTCGCGGACGATCCGGACGTGCGGGTCGTGATCCTGGAGGGCGAGGGCAAGACGTTCTGCGGTGGTGCCGACGTGAACTGGATGCGCGGCTCGCTGGAGCTCTCGGAAGACGAGAACGTGCGCGACGCCGAGGCCATGTCCGACATGTACCGCGCGATCGATCGCTGTCCGAAGGCGGTGATCGCGAAGGTGCACGGCGCGGCGGTCGGCGGCGGCGCCGGCCTGTGCGCGGTCGCCGACGCCGTCGTCGCGGAGAGCGAGACCGTGTTCGGCTTCACCGAGACGAAGCTGGGCATCATCCCCGCGGTGATCTCGCCGTTCGCGATCGCGAAGATCGGCGTGTCGCAGGCGCGGCGCTACTTCTTGAGCGGCGAACGGTTCGACGCGCTGCGCGCGCAAGCGATCGGCCTGGTGCACGAAGTGACGGGCTTCGATGCGCTCGACGGCACCGTCGACGCGATCGCGCGCGAGTTCGACACGGCCGGGCCGTCGGCGGTCGCGGCGGCGAAGCGACTGATCCCGGCGGTCCGCGCGGCGTCGTACGACGAAACACGCGCGTTGACCGCGCGCGCGATCGCGCGCCAGCGCACCACCGCCGAAGGCCAAGAAGGCTTGCGGGCGTTCCTCGAGCGGCGCGGCGCCGCGTGGGCGGCGAAGTGATCCAGCGGCTGCTGATCGCGAACCGCGGCGAGATCGCGATCCGCGTCGCGCGCGGCGCGCGCGAGCTCGGCGTCGCGCCGGTCGGCGTGTACTCCGACGCCGACGAGCACGCGCTGTTCCGCGACGCGCTCGACGCGTCTGTTCGCATCGGCCCCGGCCCCGCGAGCGAGTCGTATCTTGACGGCGACCGCATCGTCGCGGCGGCGAAGACGCTGGGCGCCGACGCGATCCATCCGGGCTACGGTTTTTTGAGCGAGCGTGCGTCGTTCGCACGGATGGTCGTCGACGCGGGGCTCGTGTTCGTCGGCCCGACACCGGACGCGATCGCCGCGATGGGCTCGAAGATCGAGGCGAAGCGGCGCGTGCGCGAGTTCGGCGTGCCGGTAGTCCCCGGCTACGAAGGCGACGAGCAGAACGAAGCACGGCTACGCGCGGAAGCCGAGCAGATCGGGACGCCGCTGTTGATCAAGGCCAGCGCGGGCGGCGGCGGGCGCGGCATGCGCGTCGTCAACGATCTCGCGGGGTTCAGCGAAGCGCTCGCGAGCGCGAAGCGCGAGGCCAAGGCGGCGTTCGGCGACGACACGGTGCTGCTCGAACGCTACCTGCGCCGCCCGCGGCACGTCGAGTTCCAGATCCTCGCCGACGCGCACGGCACGACGGTTCATCTCGGCGAGCGCGAGTGCTCGATCCAGCGCCGCCACCAAAAAGTCTTGGAAGAAGCGCCCAGCGTCGCGCTCGATCCCGCGCTGCGCGCGCGGATGGGCGAGGCGGCGGTAAACGCCGCGCGCAGCGTCGGCTACACCAACGCCGGCACCGCCGAGTTCATGCTCGACGACGACGGCGCGTTCTACTTCCTCGAGATGAACGCGCGCTTGCAGGTGGAGCACCCCGTCACCGAGCTGGTATACGGCGTCGATCTCGTGCACGAGCAGTTGCGCGTCGCAAACGGCGAGCGCTTGCGCTTCACGCAGGAGCAGCTCGTGCCGCGCGGGTGGGCGATCGAAGCGCGGCTGAACGCCGAGGATCCCGCGCACGATTTCCTGCCGCAGTCAGGCACGATCGCGGCGTTCGACGTGCCGCACGCGCCGGGCGTGCGGCTCGACGCGGGCTTTCGCGCCGGGGACGAGGTGCCGGTCTACTACGACTCGATGCTCGCCAAGATCATCGTGTGGGGCGCCGACCGCGCGGCTGCGATCGCCCGCATGGACGCGACGCTGCGCGATACGACGGTGGCGGGGATCGCGACGAACCTGCCGCTGCTGCGCGCGATCGTGGCCGACGACGCGTACCGCGCGGGCGACACGACGACGCGCTTTCTCGAAGAACGGATGCCGCTGTTCGCCCTGGGCGAGGCGCACGCCGGCGACGCGACCAAACGGCGCATCGCCGCGGCGGTGCTCGCGCGCGCCGACGCGTGGCGGCTCGGCGGCGTCGGCGTCCCGGTCGCGTTCGCGGTCGACGGCACGACAGTGCACGCCAACGCCTCGTACGCCGGCGGGCATTGGAACGTCGCGGGCGACGTAGCCGGCACGCTCGAAGCCGACGCGCGCGGCGCGACCTACGATGCGGGAGGCGGCACGGTCGTCAGCGACGGCCGCACCGTGCGCTGGACGATCCCCGAGCCGCCGAGCGCCGACGCGGAACACTCCGCGCACGCCGCGGCGTCGGGCGACGTGACAGCGCCGATGCCCGGCAAGATCGTCAGCGTCGCGGTCGAGCCCGGTGCGACGGTCGAGCAGCGCGCGCTGCTCGTCGTGCTGGAAGCGATGAAGATGGAGCACCGCATCGAAGCGCCCGTCGCCGGCACCGTCAAAGACGTGCGCGTGAAACCGGGCGACCTCGTGAAGAGCGGCGCGACGCTGATGACGATCGGTCCAGCCTGAGTGCGCGTGGCCTGACGTGCGCGTGATATTGATCGCGGGCTGGAACGAAGCCGCGAAGCTGATGCGCACGTTCGCCGACGGCCGCCACGGCAAGGACGGATTGTCCGCGTACGGGTTCGACTGCACGATCTTCCCGGACGGCAACGAGTACTTGCGCGAGCGCATCGACCGCTTTCGCGCGTTTCTCGACATGCTCAAAGCGCGCGAGCCCGGCGCGTTCCCCGTCGCGACGGTCGGATACAGTGCCGGCGGGCTGATCAACCGCGGCTTCCTGCGCGCGTATCCCGAGCGCGTCGCCGACATCGCGGCGACCGTGCAGCTCGCCGCGCCCAACGGCGGCCTCATCACGAACTACGCGGCGAGCACCCTGTGGCTGGCGCGAATGCCGACGCACGTGCTCAAGGACATGGACGTCGCGTCGCCGTTCATGCGGTGGCTCAACGGCGTCGGCGGTCACTGGGCCCCCGACCCGGACAACGAGAAGAAGGAACGCTGGCACCTCGACGGTACGCCCTGGATCATGCCGGACGGGCACCCGTATTTGCACATCATCGGGCGGATGCCGAAATACGACTTGCAGAGCGACGGCGTCGTGATGATCGAGTCGGCGACGCTGGACGGCGCGATGCCGATCGTGACCATCGATCAGGACGAAGCGAACCACCTCAATCTCGGCGCGGTGCAGAACATCTTCGCGACGATCACGCGCCGGTTCAAGCACGACGACGTGGTATGGCCGCAAGCCGTCGACATGATCGCCCGGTTCTTGCGAAAGGAGCCCGTGATATGACCAACCCGCTCGGCGCCGCACCGCGGCGCGTCACGATCTGCGAGGTGGGCCCGCGCGACGGGCTGCAGAACGAGTCGGTGCCGATCGCGACCGACGACAAGGTGCGCTTCTGCGACCTGCTGTCCGACGCCGGCGTCCCGATCCTCGAAGCGACGTCGTTCGTCAGCCCGAAGCACGTACCGCAAATGGCCGACGCGGGCGAGGTGTTCCGGCGCATTCGCAAGGACGACGGCCGGACCTATCTCGTGCTGGTGCCGAACGAACGCGGCCTCGACCGCGCCATCGACGCGGGCGTGCGTGCGATCGCGGTGTTTACGGCGGCGTCCGAAGCATTCGCGAAAGCGAACATCAACATGACGATCGACGCGTCGGTGACGGCGTTCGCCGGCGTGGTGAAGCGCGCGAAAGCCGAGGGGATGTGGGTGCGCGCCGCCGTGTCCACCGCATTCGGCTGTCCGTTCCAGGGCGACGTCGCCGTGACCGACGTCGTGCACGTGTGCGAGCGATTGCTGGACCTGGGCGTCGACGAGCTGAGCGTCGCCGACACGATCGGCGTCGGCACGCCGAACCAAGTGTTCGACGTGGTCGGCGCGTTACTGCGTGTCGTCCCGCTCGACCGGCTCGGGCTGCACTTCCACGACACGCGCGGCACGGCGCTCGCGAACACGCTGGCGGCGCTCGAGTGCGGCGTGCACATCTTCGACACGTCAGCCGGAGGGCTGGGCGGCTGCCCGTTCGCGCCCGGCGCAACGGGCAACTGCGCGACGGAAGACCTGCTCTATCTGCTGCACGGCATGAAGATCGAGACGGGGATCGACCTCGCGAAGCTCCGCACCGCCTCACGCTTCATCGCCTCAAAACTGGGCCGCCCGCTCGCATCACGCGCATACACCGCAATGGAAGCCGCGGACGCGCGCACGACCCGCCTGGCGGGAGCCACAACGTGAACGTTAGCGGAGCGGTGTGAACGTGCGCATCGCAATTCGTACCGGCAAGCTCTATGACGGCACCGTTGCCGCACCGCGCGAGAACGTCACGGTCGTCATCGCGGACGGGCGCATCGCGAGCATCGCGAGCAACGGCGAGCGCGCCGATGCCGAGCGTACGTTCGAAGCGCGGTCCGTGGTTCCGGGTTTGATCAACAGCCACGTTCACCTCGAAGTGAACGGCGAGCCGGACACGCAGACGTTCTTTCTCATTCGAACGCCGACCGAACGGACGCTCGACGCCGCGCGCAACGCCCGCCTCGCCTTGGAAGCCGGCGTGACGACGGTCCGAGATCTCGGCGGTTCCGAATCCAACGCCGTTGCGCTGCGCGACGCGATCGCGATCGGACAGCACGCCGGTCCGACGATCGTGCCCGCAGGTCGCGCGATCTGCATGACGGGCGGGCACGGGTTCTTCCTGGGCCGCGAAGCCGACGGTCCGTGGGATGCCCGCAAGGCGGTGCGCGAGCAGCGCAAAGCCGGAGCGACGTGCATCAAGCTGATCGCGACGGGCGGCGTGCTGACCAAAGGCGCGGTACCGGGACAGGACCAGCTCAGCGAAGAGGAGATGCGCGCGGCCATCGACGAGGCGAGGACGCACGGGATGCGCGTCGCAGCGCACGCGATCGGCACCAGCGGCATCAAGAACGCGCTGCGCGCCGGCGTGACGTCGATCGAGCACGGCCATTTGCTCGACGACGAGGCGATCGCATTGTTCAAAGAACGCGACGCGTACCTCGTGCCGACGCTCGCGGCGGTGTGGTGCATCTACGAGAACATTTCCGGCGGCGCCCAGCCCGACTACGTCGTGCGCAAGGCGACCGAGATCTACCAAAGCGCCGGCGACAACATCCGCAAGGCATGGCGCGCGGGCGTGAAGATCGCGGGCGGCTCCGACGCGGGCACGCCGTACAACCGCCACGAGAACTACGCCTACGAAGTCGAGTTGATGTCGACGGTCCTCGGCATGACGCCGCAGCAGGCACTCACGGCGGCGACGAGCACCGCCGCGGACCTGCTCGGCGTCGACGCGGGCGTTCTCGCCGCAGGCCGGCCCGCCGACCTGTTGCTGCTCGACGGCGACGCCGGCAGCGACGTGCGCGCGTTGCGCGAACCGCGCGTCGTGATCAAGGCCGGCGCGGTGGCGCACGAACGCGCATGAACCTCACCGGCCTGAAGGTCGCGATTTTGGGCGCGATCTCGTGGCCGATGCCGCCGCCGGGCTACGGGCCCTGGGAGCAAGTCGCCTACAACATCGCCCGCGGCTTGGTCGCACGCGGCGTCGACGTGACGCTGTTCGCGACGGCCAACTCGTCGAGTCCGGGAAAGCTCGCCGCCGTGGTACCGGTGGGATTGAACGAAGATCCCGCGCTCAACGGCGAGGTGTGCGGCGAGCTGCACGTCGCGTCGTGCTTCGCACGCGCCGGCGACTTCGATCTGATCCACAACAACTTCGACTGGAAGCCGCTGCTCTACGCGCTCGCGACGTCGCACCCGCCCATGGTCACGACCGTGCACGGCTTCTCATCGCCGCCGATTCTCGGCGCGTACTACGCGGGCGCGTCACGCTCGTTCTTTTGCTCGATCAGCGATGCCGACCGCGACCCGGGGCTGTCCTATCTCGCAACGACGTACAACGGAATCGATCCCGCGGAATGGACGTTCCGCGACGCCGCAGGCGACTATCTGCTGTTCTTCGCACGCTTCCATCCCGAAAAGGGCGCGCACCTCGCCATCGAGATCGCGAAACGCGCCGGCGTGCGCCTGAAGTTGGCGGGGATCCCGCACGACGAGGCGTATTTTCGCGAAATGGTCGAGCCGCACATCGACGGCGACGCGGTGCAGTTCCTCGGCCACGTGAAGGGGCCGGCGCGCGACGAGCTCGTCGGCGGCGCGCTCGCGCTCGTGCACATGACGACGCGCCCGGAGCGCTTCGGCCTCACGCTTATCGAGGCGATGGCGTGCGGCACGCCCGTGCTCGGCGCGCGCATGGGCTCCATCCCCGAGATCGTGGTCGACGGCGTAACCGGCTTTCTGTGTGACGACGTCAATGACGCCGTCACGCACGTCGCGCGGCTCGCGAAGCTGTCGCGGCGCGCATGCCGCGCGCACGTCGAGTCGACGTTCTCGCTGGAACGCATGATCGACCACTACGTCGACGCGTACGCCGAAGCGCTGCGGCTACGAACGCCTCCACCGCCGACGGACGAGCAGCTCCGCTGGCGCCGCCACGACTGGTGGGACCGCCCGATGGCGTTCACCGACATCCCACCCAAGCCAAAGCACGCGCTCGACGTCAGCCGGCTGACCGGCGATTTGTAGGGACGAACTCGGCGGCGCGCGCTACGGGCTGGAGGTCGGGGCCGGAACGGGTGAGCCGGCGCCTTGCAGCTGCCGCTCGCGCAGAGAAGCGTCGATGCGCCCGAGTTGGATGTCGATGGTGCCGACGATCTCTTTCGCAACGCCGTAATAAATCGATCTGGAATGATCGCCCGGGGTGACCTTCGCTACGTCGGGCTCGGATTCGCCGGTTGGCTTATGCCCTTGTCGCCCCGCTACCATCTCGTTCTGCCAGTCCACGACTTGCTGCACGAGGGGACGCCACTGCTGCAGCTCGCGCCGCGCTTCGTCGGCACGGTTCAGCGCGAGCAGTGCGCGTGCGGCCACGACGGCGAAGCTCGCCCCGCGCGCATCGGCATAATGCTGCGGCTCGCGAAACCCATGCGTCAGCTTGTCCTTGGAACAGCGCTGATATGCGTCGGTCGCCGCTTGCGCGGCCTCATAGACCTGTTGCGGCCCATCTTCCTTGCGTAGCTTCCGCAGCGCGATGACGTACTGGGTCGCTTCCGGACAGATGACGTCGAGGAATCCGGTGTCGGCGGCCCGAGCGCCGGCGGGCGCGCCGACGGCGAGAACTGCGACGAAAACCGCAATGCGCCCGCGCAAGATCGTTACGGTTTCGCGCTCGGGGCCGGTGCCGGGGTACCTCGGCCTTGCGTTCGCGGGTGCTCGCGCAACGACGCGTCGATGCGGCCGACCTCGGCGTCGATCGCGGCGACGATGTCTTTCGCGGATTCGGAATACATCGAGCGGCGGTGGTCGCTGCGGTACACCGTGGCCGCGTCGCCTTGGATGTCACCCGACGGCGTATGGGCTTGGACGCTGGTCTGCGTCTCGCTCAGCCAGTCGACGACTTGCTGCGCGAGCGGACGCCACATCGTCAGTTCTCGCCGCGCATCCTCCGGCCGGTTGAGCGCGACGAGCGCGCGGGCAGCCAGTACGGCGAAGCTCGAGCCGCGCGTGTCGGCGTAATGCTGCGCCTCGCGGAAACCGTTCGACAGCTTGTCCTTCGAACAGCGCTGGTACGCGTCGGTTGCGGCTTGGGCGGCGTCGTAGATGCGTTGCGGCGGATCGTCTTTACGCAATTTTCCGACGGCGAGGACGTACTGCGTAGCTTCCGGACAAATGACGTCGGAGAACCCGATGTCCGCCGCGCGGGCACCGGCGCATGCGCTCACGACGAGGGCTATCGCAAGCAGCGCAGTCGGATTCCGCATCCTATGGGTTCGGGCTCGAGCTCGGCGCAGGCGAAATTGTCCCTTGCCGCAGCGGGCGTTCGCGTGCCGACGGAATTCGCGCCAACTCGGCGTCGATCGCGACGATGATCTCTTTTGCGGACTTAGCGTACATCGACGCGCAATGATTCGCCCCCCTTGGCCGACATTTCCGCAGGTGCCATCGCGTCCGACATTGCGCCGTGCTCGATGAGGGGTGAGTGCGGCGAGACGATTGTCTCCGTTTCGCTCTTCCAGTCGACGACTTGCTGCACGAAGGGACGCCACAACTCCAGCTCGCGACGCGCATCGTCGGGGCGCTTCAGCGTGACCAGCGCGCGCGCGGCGAGCACGGCGAAGCTCGACCCGCGCGTGTCGGCATAGTGCTGCGCCTCCCGGAATCCGTTGGACAGCTTTTCCTTGGAGCAGCGCTGGTACGCGTCGGTCGCGGCTTGTGCGGCCGCATAAATTCGATCCGGCGGATCGGTGTTGCGCAGTTTGCCGACGGCGACGACGTATTGGGTGGCCTGGGGGCAGATGATGTCGGAGAACCCGACGTCCGCCGCACGGGCATCCACGCATGCGCTCGCGACGAGCGCGAACGTCAGAACCGCGAACAGTTTTTGCACGGCACTACGGCTTCGCAGGCGGCGAATGCAGGTCGGCGATCTTGCCGAGCTCCGCATCGATCGCAGCGACGATCTCCTTGGCGCTCGTGCGATATACCGACGGGCGATTGTCGCCCGCACGCGGGCCCGGAGCATCGCCACGAGGAATGCCGCCGCCGTCGGCGCTTTCCACCGGTTTGTTGCCTACCATCGTCGTCTCGGTCTCGGCTTTCCAGTCGACGACCTGCTGTACGAGCGGACGCCACTGAAGCAGCTCGCGGCGCGCGTCGTCCGGGCGGTTGAGCGTGATCAGCGTACGGGCCGCGACCACGGCCAGACCTGCGGCACGGGTGTCGGCGTAGTGCTGCGCCTCGCGAAAACCGTTGGAAAGCTTGCTCTTCGAGCAGCGCTCATACGCATCGACCGCAGCCTGGAACGTGTCGTAAACACGTTGGGGCGGATCGTCCCTTTTGATCTTGCCGGCCGCGATCATGTACTGTGTCGCCTCCGGGCAGATCACGTCGGAGAAGCCGGCATCGGCAGCGGACGCTTGGCTCCACGAGCAAGCAACCGTGGCCAGCGCAAGTACCGCAATGAGCGTACGCATGATGGAATCGCGCTTCCGGTGTCCCACGGCGGCTTCCTCGCGCCGCCGCCAAGGCTTAACGGTAAAAGGTGCGGTGCCGCTCAGATCACGGTGCGACGCCCGACTGGTACATGAACCGCCGCTCGTCGGGGCACTCGGCTACGACTTGCGGATCGCCGTCCCCGGGATCCCGACCACCTTTTCGCACGATCCAGCACCCGCCGGGGATGATTGGGCAGTAGCACACCGCCAGATCCATGCGCTTGTAGTTGCGCAAGAGCGCCGCCATGACGGCGCGATCGCCGATCCGGAACAGCGTGCCGTGCCGCCGACGCGAATGACGCTGCCGCGCTCGATGTCGGTGAACTGCCCGCGCAGGTTGCGGCGCGTGGCCGGCGCGATGACGTGGAGAACGTCGGTCAGCCTTTGCCGCGGCGTTCCGTCGAGCGAGAGCACGACCGACCGGACGCGCGCCGGCCCGAGTCCTTCGTTGGGGATCGTCAACGCGACCGACGCCCTGTCGTACGACGTCTGCACCGAGAGATACGGCCAGACTTGCGACGAGAGCTGCTGCGCGACGACGCGCGACTGCCACCACGTGGCCGCGGTCGCCAGCGAGCTGACGAACAGCGCGCAGATCGCGATGACGAGGTCGAGGCGGAACATCTTCGACTCGCGCGTGCGCGGTTCGTTCGCGTCGCTCATCGCAGCGCCGCCGCGCGATCGTCGATCCAGTGCAGAACGCCGCGCCCGCGTTCGGCCTTGGCGAGCGCATCGTCGATGGTGTCGCCGAGCACCGTGAAGTGGGCCATCTTGCGGCGCAGCGCGGCGTGCGCCTTGCCGTAGACGTGGAGCTTGAGATCCCGCTCGCGCAGCAGCTCGTCGATGCCGGCAAGTGTGTCGCCCGCGCCGCCGCCCAGGACGTTGACCATCACCGCGGGACGGAACTGGCGCGGCTCGACGAGCGGCAGCCCGCAAATCGCGCGAACGTGCATCTCGTACTGGCTGATCTGCGTCGCGTCGAGCGAGTAGTGCCCGCTGTTGTGCACGCGCGGCGCGATCTCGTTGACGAGCAGCTCGTCGCCGGCTTGAAAGAACTCCACGCAGAACGTTCCGACGATCTCCAGCCGCTCGGCAATCGTCGTGGCGTAGCGCCGCGCGCGCGCGGCGATGGCGGGCGCGGTTCGTCCGGGGACGATCGTCGTCGCGAGGACGCCTTCGTCGTGCTGGTTCTCGGACGCCGGGAACGCGACGATCTCGCCGCGCTCGTTGCGCGCCGCAATGATCGAGAGCTCGCGGTCGAATGCGATCAGCCGCTCCCAGATTAGCGCCCGTCCCTTGGCGGCGGCCCAGGCGGCATCGGCGTCGGCGCGGGAGCGCACGACCCACTGCCCTTTGCCGTCATAGCCGCCGAGCGTCAACTTCAGCACGCCGGGATAGCCGATCGCCGTTTCGGCGGCATCGAGCTCGCCGCGCGTGCGCACCGGCGCGAACTCCGCGGTCGGGATGCCGCACGCGCGCACGAACGTCTTCTCGAGGATGCGTTCTTGCGTGACGCGCAGCGCGTTCGAGCCGGGATGGACGATCCGCCGGTCCGCTTCGAGCGCGCGCACCGACTCCAGCGGGATGTTCTCGAACTCGTACGTGACGACGTCGGTGCGCGCACCGAGCTCGCCGATCGCGCGCAGATCGTCGTACGCCGCGACGATCTGCTCGTCGGCGATCTGTCCCGTCGGCGAATCCGGAAACGGCTCCAGCGTGACGACGCGAAAGCCCATCCGCTTCGCCTCGAGCGTGAGCATCCGCCCGAGCTGCCCGCCCCCGAGAATGCCGATGGTGCGAATCACAGCTCGATCGCTTCGACTTCCGCGGTGATGCCGGCGACGCGTTCGTCGAGCTTGCGCGCCAGGCCGGCGTCATGCAGCGCGAGGATGCGCGCGGCGAACAGCGCTGCGTTCGCCGCGCCGCCGATCGCCATCGTCGCGACCGGGACGCCGGCCGGCATCTGCGCGATCGACAGCAGCGAGTCCAGGCCTTTGAGCGCCTTCGATTCGACGGGAACGCCGATCACCGGCACGTTGGTCTTCGTCGCGACCATGCCCGGCAAGTGCGCCGCGCCGCCCGCGCCTGCGATGATCACCTCGATGCCGCGCGACTTCGCTTCGCTCGCATAGCGGAACATCAGGTCGGGCGTGCGGTGCGCGGAGACGACGCGCAGCTCGTACGGTACGCCGAGCTCGTCCAACGTCGTCGCCGCCGCGCGCATCGTCTCCAGGTCGGATTTCGAGCCCATGATGATCCCGACACGCGGCGCAGCACTCATCGCGTTCGGGCGTTCGGGACCGCTTGGGTGGGTACCCTCGTTCCGTGCGGTTCTCGGTGGGGATCAACTACTGGCCGCGCCGCAGCGCGATGGCGATGTGGCGCCGTTTCGACGCCGGCGAGATTCGCGAGGACTTCGCGCGCATCGCCGGCCTCGGGCTCGACGCGGTGCGCTTCTTCCTGCGCTGGGACGATTTCCAGCCGCAGCCCGACACGATGGACGACGACATGCTCGCGCGTTTGGAAGCGGTCGCGGACATGGCGGCCGCGGCGGGGTTGCGCGCGATGCCGACGCTGTTCACCGGCCACATGAGCGGCGTCAACTGGATCCCGGCGTGGGCGCTCGATCCGGGCACGCCGCACGGCCGCTTTCGCACGATCGCCGGCGACGTGGAATCGCCGTACGGCATCGGCGACTTCTACAAAGGCCCACTGCTCGACGCGCAGCTGGTTTTCGCGCGCGCCGCCGGCGAGCGCTTGCGCGCGCATCCCGCGGTCGCCGCGTGGGATCTCGGCAACGAGTTCAGCAACCTGCGCGAACCGTCGAGCCGGTACGAGGCGGCGGACTGGAGCCGGCGGCTCAGCGCGGCGATCGAGGAGACGTCGGCGATCCCGGTCACGGCGGGGACGCACGGCGAAGACCTCACGCGCGACCGCAACATCCGGTTCCTCTCGCTGTGCATACCGTACGCGTTCGCGACGATGCACGGTTACCCGGTGTACAGCGGCTTTGCGCGCAACCGCCTCGACCCCGAAGTCGTGCCGTTCCTCGCGCATCTCACCGCGGCGTTTTCGCACAAGCCGGTGCTGTTCAGCGAGTTCGGAAACCCGACGTGCCCGCCGGGCAAGCTCTCGCCGTTCGAGCGCGTCGCGCTGCCGGACGAACCCCCCAACCCCACGATCTCCGACGATGATCCGGTGCTTGCCCCATACGCGTGCCTTACCGAAACCGAGATGGCGGAGTACTGCACGAGCGTGCTCGAACGCTTGCACGCCGACGGCCGGCTGGGCGCGTACTGGTGGTGCTGGGCGGACTACGCGGACGAGCTTCGCGGCGAGCCGCCGTTCGACGAAGCGCCGCACGAGCTGTCGTTCGGGATCGTGCGCAGCGACGGCAGCGAGAAGCCGGTCGCCGCGGCGCTCGCTGCGTTCGCTCGAGAGCGACGAACGGTCCTCCCGCCGAACGACGCCGCGGTGATCGCGGACACGTACTACTACCGCACGCTGCCGGACAGCACGCGGACGTTGTACGACGCCTGGGTGCGATCCATCGAGGAACGTCGTGGCACGGCGCGGTAAGCGGACGCGTGCGCGAAAATACGTTGAAGCGCCGGCTGCAAGCCGGTGAGACCGTCGTCGGGACCTGGATGAACCTGGCCGAACCGCTCGTCGCGAGTCTGCTGGCGAGCCACGGCTGGGACTGGCTGCTCATCGACATGGAGCACGGCCCGATCCCCCTCGCCGACGCCGCCGCGATGGTGACGGCCGTGCGCGCGCAAGACGGCGTGCCGATCGTGCGCGTCGCGTGGAACGAGAGCTCGCAGATCCAGCGCGTGCTCGATCTGGGCGCGTGGGGCATCATGGTCCCGGTCGTCAACACGGCCGACGACGCACGTCGCGTCGTGCGCGACGCCCGCTTTCCGCCGCTGGGCGAACGCAGCCGCGGCGGCGTGCGCGCGAACGTCACGTTCAACACGGACCCCGGTACGTACAGCCTGCGCGCGAACGACGAGATCCTGGTGCTCGTGCAAGTCGAGACGGAACAGTCCGTCGCGAACGTGGCCGAGATCCTCGCCGTCGAGGGGGTCGACGGCGTGTTCGTCGGACCGAACGACCTCGCGTTCTCGGGCGGGAAGCCGTGGCCCGACGTGTGGGAGAAGGACGCGGCGTACATGCGGCTGATCGACGCGGTGCCGCGCGCGGCCGAAGCTGCGGGCAAGTTCGCGGGCATCCTCGCGCGCGAAGGCGAGCAGGCGCTGCAAATGATCGCGCACGGCTACCGGTTCGTCGGCGTGGGCGGCGACGTGACGTTCCTGAGCAACGGCTCGAAACAATGGCTCACGATGGTGCGGGCGCCGAAGAAGACCGGATGAGCGTCGTCGTCGTCACGGGCGCGTCGTCCGGCATCGGGCGCGCGCTTGCGCTGCGCGCGGCGCGCGCCGGCTACGACGTCGTCGCGATCGGCCGCAACGCCGCGGCGCTCGACGCCGTCGCGCAACGCGTGCGCAACGAGCAGGGCCGCATCGTCACCGCCGTGGTCGACATCAGCGATCCCGCGAACGCGCGCACGATCGTCGACCTCGCGCGCGCGAAGTTCGGACGCATCGACGTGCTGGTGAACAACGCCGGCCAGGTCGCGGTCGGAGCGCTCTCGCAGCAGACCGACGACGCGCTGCGAACGCAGTTCGGTACGCACGTCATCGGACCGGTCGCGCTCGTGCGCGAGGCGCTGCCGCTGCTGCGCGAGTCGCACGGCATCGTGTTCATGCTGGGCAGCGGCGTCGCGCGCGTTCCCGTCGGCGGCCTCGGCGCATACGCGCCGTCGAAGGCCGCGACGCGGTCGGCGACGGCGGTGCTGCGGCGCGAGCTCAAACCGTACGGCATCGCCGTGACGTACGTCGATCCGGGCGCCGTCGACACGGCGTTCATGTCGCGCGCCGGGATGCCGGGCGCGCCCGCGTCGATCACGGTTGCCCCCGAGGATGTCGCGCGCAAGATCCTCGTCGCGATGCGCACGCGGCCGCGCGTCCTCAACGCCGTGCCGTGGCAGACCGCGTTCGTCGCGCTCGCCGAGCTGTTCCCGCGCCTCACCGACCTCGTGCTCGAACGCAATCCCGCGCTCGTCGGCACGCAGAACGTCGTTCCGGCGATCGACGCGCCGCCCGCGAACGACGCGCCGGCACCGGAACCGAGCGCGACCGAAGCCGCGCCGAATCCGGTGGACGCGCCGGCCTCCGACCCCGCTGCGACCGCAGACTTCGATGCCGCGCTCGAGCCGTTGCGCCGCCGCATGGCGCGCGTTCGGCTCAGCGAGACGTTCGTTCGCGATCTCATGCAACCAGACGCGGTGCTCGACGCGCACGAGGTCGCGCTGGGCTGGGCCGGGATGCCCAACAAGAACGAGCGCGCCGCGACCGTCGAGGTGCTCGACGCGCTGAGCGACGCGGGTTTTCTGCAGCGCGACGCAGGGCGGTACCGCGTGCTGCGCGTTCCCGGCTAGACACGGCGGTGCCCGCGTCGTGAGCGCGCCGCAGTACGACGAGCTTCGCCGCCGGCTCGTCCGGCAGCTTCGCGACCGCGGGGCCGTGCGCACGGAGCGCGTCGCGGCGGCGTTCGCGCGCGTGCCGCGCCACGTGTTCGTTCCGGACGTTTCGGTGGAGGACGTGTACACGGACCGCTCGATCGCGATCAAGCTGCAGGACGGCATCGCGATCAGCTCGTCGTCGCAGCCCGCGATCATGGCCGAGATGATCGAGATGCTCGCGCTGCGCGGCGGCGAGCGCGTGCTGGAGATCGGCGCCGGCAGCGGCTACAACGCTGCGGTGCTGGCGGAGCTGGTGGGACCGTTCGGCTCCGTCGTCACGATCGACGTCGACGACGAGCTCGTCAGGGCCGCACGCCGGCACTTGGACGACGCCGGCTATCCGCAGGTGCGCACCATGTGCGCCGACGGCGTGCACGGCGATCCGAGCGCAGCGCCGTTCGACCGCATCATCGCCGCGGTCGGCGTCGACGCGATCCCTGCTGCGTGGGTCGCGCAGCTACGCGCCGGCGGCCGCCTCGTCGCGCCGCTGACGATCCACTGTCAGCAGAAAGTCGTCGCGTTCGCGCGCACCGCCCGCGGTTTGGAGAGCGACGCGATCGTCGACGCCGGCTTCATCATGCTGCGCGGCGACGCGCCGCACGCGGAGAGCGTCGCGCTCGCGCTCGACGAACCCGGCATGACGCTGCGCGTGCACCGCGCGCACGCGGCGACCGTCGACGTGCACGCGCTGACGCGCGCGCTGCGCGCCAAGCCGCGCGACGCGACGCCGCTTCGGCGCATCACCATCGACGACGTGTGGGACGGTTTCGCGCTGTGGCTGGGTTTGCACGACCGCGGGTTCTGCCGCCTCACCGTGCAAGGCCCGGGCGCCGCGGACGGCCTCGTGCCGAACCTCGCGGTGGGCAGCGGCGCGCTCTACGGGCTCGCGTCGACGCTGGGCATCGCCGGCGACGAAGAGTTCGCCGTGTTCGCGCCGCGCGGCGCGAACGACGTGCTCGTGCGGCGTTTCGGCGACGACCACGGCGCGACGGCACGCGTGCAGCGCGCAATCGGCGGCTGGGACGACGCGGGCCGTCCCGGCAACGGCTCGCTGCGCGTCACGATCGACGACGACGGCACGGCGCACGTCGCCTTCGGCGTGCACCGCGACATGGCCTGAGCCGCAGTTACCAGTACGCGACGTCCTTCTGCTTCGTGTCGACGAATTTGCCGTACACGGCAGGGTTCGCTTTGAACTGGTTCTCCAGGTCGGTGATGCGCGCGTTGTCGAGCGGGTGGTCGCGCAGCCAGGAGTTCGAGCCGGGGCCGTACGTCTCGGTCATCGTCTGGAAGAACCAGACCATGCCCCACGGGTTGAACTGGCCGGTGGCCGCCATGATGCGCGCGCCTTCCTCGTCGGCTTGCGCTTCGATGTGGCGTGACTGCGCGGCATCGCTTCCGGCGACCGCGTACTGCGATCCATAGTCGATCGCCGCGCCGGCCAGCGGCCCGAGCACGATCTGCGCGAGGATCGAGCCGATCGACGCGACGGTGCTCTTCTTCTGGAGCGCCGCCATGCGCTGCGCCACGTGGTGCAGCACCATGTGGCCGGTCTCGTGCGCGAGCACGCCGGCCAGCTCGTCCTTGTTCTTGGCGAGGCGCAGCAGCGGCTCGTTGACGTAGATGTAGCCGCCGGGGACGGAGAACGCGTTGGCCGAGTCGCCGCGGACGATGTGATAGCGGATCGGATACGGATAGCGGGAACGTACCGTCTCCGCGATGACCGACCCGATCTCGTTGAGGTGCTCGTAGAAGCTCGAATCGAAGAGAAGGTCGCCGTCTTCGCGGAGCTGGGCGAAGACCTCGCGGCCGATAGCGGGCTCGTCGATCGCCGCCAGCGCCGGCGCCGCGTGCGCCAGCTGGGTGACGCCGACGGTCGCGATGAGACTGCGGATGAACGCGGTGCGTTCCATGTACGTATTCCCTCGGAAAGGACGCGGTTGACCAAGAAACTTTCCCGCCGGCTCATTGGTTGCGTGGTGCTCGCGGTTTTCCTCACTACGGCGCACGGGACGGCGCGGGCCGCCGCGTCGCGCGTCGCCGTCCCGCTCCGCGCCCTCGACGGCCTGCACCAAGCAGGCCCGGCCAACGGCGCGGTTCAGCTGCACCTCGCCTTCGAGCTCCAGCCGAAAGTCGATCTCGACGGGCTCGCTGCCCGCATGAGCGATCCCGCCAACCCCGCCCACCGCGACGTCCTGACGCGCGAGGCGTTCGTCGAGCGCTTCGGGCGGCCGCCGGACGCGCGCGCGCTCCTGACGATGCTCAAAGCCGCGGGCGGCACCGACGTCACCGTTGCGAGCGACGGCCTCGTCGCCGGCGGCCAGCTGCGCATCGACCAGGCGGAGCGCCTGTTCGGCGCCCGCTGGCAGAAGTGGACCGACGGCACGCGCACGGTGCTCGCGCCCGACGGCCCGCTCAACCTCCCGATCGGCGGCGTGCGCGACGTGCGCGGCGCGATCGTCGCGACGGTCCCGCGGCTGGCCGACACGCGGCCGTCGTTCACGTACTTTCGCGGCGATTGGTACGAGCCGGTGCGCTTTCGCTCGATGACGGACTCCGTCGCGAGCGGCGGTACCGGCCAGCGCGTCGTCCTCGTCGAGGACGTGTCCGACAACTTCGACCTCAACGACGTCCGGCGGTTCCTGGCCGCGGAGGGTGCGCCACCCGGCGCGGATGCGCACCGCGTGACCGAGCGCAGCTTTGTGTTCAAAGCCATGTCCGGCGAGTGCGGGCGGGACGACCGCGGGCAGGAAGCCGCGCTCGACGTGGACTCGGCGATCACCACCGCGCCGATGGCCGACATCGTCGTCGATTACGACGACGTGTGCTCGGGCGGGAACGACGGGACGCTCGCTCTCGCCCGCGCCCTCGACTTCGACCCGACCGTGATCGTGTTTCCGTTCGTCATCGGCCCCACCGACGGACCGATCGTGTCGCGGTACGGTGCGACGCCGATCCCGATCCTCGAAGCGCTTGTGCGCGGGATTCCGCTCGTGGTCCCCGCGGGCGACGACGGCGCCTACGGCTACAAGGAAAACGGGATCGAGAAACCACGCGTGGCCTGGCCGTGCGTCTCGCCGTACGTCATTTGCGCCGGAGGTTCGCAGCTCGGCGACCGCGACGGCGTCAGCGACGAAGGCCCGTGGAACGACCTCGAGCACGCGGGCGGCGGCGGGATCTCCGCCGAGCCGCGTCCCTCATGGCAGAACGCCCCCGGCGACTTCTTGTTCTCGACGGCTTACGTGAAGAACCGCATCGTCCCCGACGTGGCGGCCGACGCGGCGGGCCATTTGCGCATCTACTGGCACGGGTACGGCCTGGGCGGCGTGGGCGGCACCAGCGAGAGCGCCGCCATCGTCGGCGGTCAGCTCGCCGCGATCAACAGTCTCGTCGTGCCCGGGCGCCGGCTGCTGTCGACCGGCGACCTCTACGTGCTCGCGCGCGCGGCGCCGCAGGCGTTTCGCGACATCTCGCGCGAGAACGACCGCGGCTGGAAGGACAACACGCTGCGGCCGCGCCACAACCCGCTGCCCAAGGGCTTCAAAGGATTGCTGCCGACGCCGGTACCGCTCGTGAAGGGCTGCGCCGATCAGCAGCCCGACGGCTGCACGGTGACGACCGGCTTCGACGCGGTGACCGGGATCGGGTCGATCAAGACGCGCGCGGCGGTCGACGCATTGCGTTGACCATGCGCCGGCGCGTGCCGGCGAATGCGAGCGCGCAAAAGAACACGAGCGTCGCGAGCAGCACCATCGTCGCACCCGGCGATGCGTGCAGCTCGTACGACGCGTACAGGCCGCCGACCGCGGCGAACACGCCGAACGTGCACGACAGCAGCATCATCGGCACGAAGCGCTTCGTGAGCTGCGCGGCCGCGGCCGCGGGCGTGACGAGCAGCGCGGCGACGAGCACGATGCCGACCAGCTGCAGCGACACGATGATCGTGACGGCGAGGATCACCAGCAGCGCGTAGTCGACGAAGCCCGCGCGAATCCCGGCCGCTTCGGCGACGACCGGATCGAACGACGTGTAGAGCAGCGGCCGCCACAACGCGCCCACGACCACGGCGACGGCGAGCCCGAGGCCGAGCACCATCGCGAGATCGTACGCCGACACGCCCAGGATGTTGCCGAAGAGATAGTTCTGCAAGTCGACGGTCGAGCGCGTCGAGCGCGACATCAGGAAGATGCCCAGCGCGAACGCGGCGGTGAACAGCACGCCGATCGACGTGTCGAGCGACACCTTGCCGCGCCGGTGGATGAACCCGATGCCGAGCGCGGTGACGATCGTCGCGACGGCCGCGCCCGCGTAGAAGTTCGCGCCGCGCAGATATGCGATCGCGATGCCGGCGAACGACGCGTGCGCGAGCCCGTCGCCGATGAACGACAGCTTGCGCAGCACGACGTACGTCCCCATCGCCGAGCACAGCGCGCCGACCGCGATCGCCGCGATGAACGCACGCTGCATGAAGTCGTATTGAAACGGCGCGAGGACACCGTCCATGTCAGACGGTGTGTCCGTCGCGGCGATGGCCGTGCGTGTGCGTGTGCTCGCGGATGCCGGCGTACGCGCCTGATTCGAGCACGTCGGACGGCGTGCCGTCCGCGAGGATGCGGCGGTCGACGACGATGAGGCGGTCGAACCACTCCGGCGCGCGGTCGAGATCGTGCGTCGTCATGAGCACCGGCAGCCCGTCGGCGACGAGCCCGCGCACGAGCTGGAGCAGCGACTCCTCCGTCGCGGCGTCGACGCCGGTCGTCGGCTCGTCGAGCAGCAGCAGCAAGGGCTTCTGCGCGATCGCGCGCGCGACGAACGCGCGCTGCTGCTGGCCGCCGGACAATTCGCTGATGTGCCGGTCTGCGAGCTTCCCAAGATCGAGCGCATCGATCGCGTCCGCGACCGCGCTGCGATCGCGCGCGGAGAACAACCCGAAGGGCCTGAGCCGCGGATATCGTCCCATCGCGACGACGTCGCGCACGGTGACGGGGAATTGCCAGTCGACGTCCTCGATCTGCGGCACGTAACCGATCGTGCCGGGCGGCAGAGCGCGCGGCGGGCGGCCTTGCACGCGAACGGTTCCCTCGGACGGACGCAGCAATCCCGCGACCGCTTTGAGCAGCGTCGATTTGCCCGAGCCGTTCGGCCCAACGATGCCGAGCGCGGTGCCGCGCGGCACGTCGAAGTCCACCCCTTGCAGCGCTTCGACGCGGTCGTACCGGACGTGCAGTCGGCGCACCTCGACCGCGTTCACTTCAGCGCGCTCACGATCGTGTCGGTGTCGACGTCGATCATCCCGACGTACGTACTCACCGCGGCGTCGGTGCCCAGCGAGTCGTCGTACAGGAAAGCGACGGTCAGCCCGCCGGCGCTGGCGGCGAGCGTTCGCGCGAGCTTGTCGCTGTACTCGTGCTCGGCGAACACCGCCGGCACGTGCTCCGCGCGCGCGAGCCGGACCAGTTCGGAGATGTGGGCTGGATTCGGCTCCGCGCCCGCGATCGGTTCGATGGCGCCGACGATCCGCAGCCCGAAGCGGCGCGCGTAATAATCGAAGGCATTGTGGAACACGATCATCGTGCGGCGCGGCACGGGGATCGTCGCGATCTTCGCGCGCGTCCGCGCGGTCAGCGCGGCGAGCTCTTTGTCGTACACAGCCGCCGTCGCACGGTACGCGGTAGCGTGCGGCGCATCGACGGCGATCAGCGCGGCTCGGATCTTCGCCACGTAGGCGCGCGCGAGCTCGGGATCCATCCAGAGGTGCGGGTTGCCGTCGCGAACCGGCAATCCGGCGGCGCACACGACCACGCGCAGGCGCGGGTTTCCGGCGTTGCGGATCGTCGCGTCGAGCCAGGACTCGAGGCCGGCGCCGTTCTCCACCAGGACGTCGGCGTTGCGGAGCGCGGCAATGACGTCGGGCGAGGGCTGAAAGTCTTCCGGCGAGGTCCCCACCGGCACGAGCGAGCGAACGTCGGCCTTGGGGCCCGCGGCACCGCGCGCGATCGATGCCAGCGTGGTCGTCGTGGCGACGATCCGCAGCGGCCCGGCGGTTCGATCCGCCGCCGCATGCGAGCACGCGACGAGCAGAAGCGGCACCATCACCGCGACCGCCCAGCAGGGAGAAGGCATCGCCCTCTCTCTCGCCGGAACGCCGACACGTCCCTTTGACAGCCGGCACCATAGCCTGCTAGAATCGCCGACGGCCCGTGGGGGGTGTAGCTCAGCTGGTAGAGCACTTGCTTCGCATGTAAGGGGTCAGGAGTTCGAGTCTCCTCACCTCCACCACGACCGGAAGCCCGTCGATCTCTGATGCGGCGGGCTTCTCATATCTCGCTGGTCTCTACGGCAAGGACAAACGGGAGCCAGCGCGTCTGCCGTTCGTGGCGTAGGCGCGGCGGGTCACGAGCAAGAGCGAAGCCACCCCGTTCATGACGAACAGCATCGCGGGAAAAGCGCACGTCGCCCACGAGTAAGACGACAGCGCCAGCATCGCCGGAACGCACTTGACGCTGTTGAATGCGAAGTTGGCGGAATCGTCCGCCCACGGCTGTCGCCACGCTTTCCTCAAAATCGGGCCATAGGCCGCGAGGTCGGCGAGCGTCACGAGCGTCGCCGTCGTCGTCGGTGTTTTCGTCGAGAGGTAGAACAAAAACAGGACCAGTCCGCTCGCGACCCATAGCCAATCGGCGCGGTCGAACGTCCACGTATATTTGGCAACGCTGAGCCCAGTGATCAGAAAACAGAATACCGCGGTGATCGCGAGACACCAGCTGCCCGCTTTTCCGCCTGACGCAAACTGAACCAGCGATTCCGTACCCGTCAGAAAACCGAAAAGCGCCCACGAGAGCGGATGTGGCCGTATTTGCCGGTCAGCCGGTTCGATGCGCTCGAACATCGCAGCAATGTAGAGCATATAGCCAGTGAATGCTATGGTGACCGAGAGGCATCCGAGAAACGGCTTGTAGCCGAGGCGAGGATAACACGCGACCTCGGCAAGGCAGATCAGACCCATCACGAGCAAGATCAGCCCTCTGACGTGCACGTGACGGCATCGCGGCAAGGTCACATTTGCACGTATGGGTGAGCGCTTTGACGACGGTCAGCCTCGCAGCGGTCGTCGAGCATCCGTTCGAACTTGCCGATGGCGGCCGCGTCGAGGACAGCCTCCTCCCGGACGCTGAGCCGAGTCCATGCATCATCGAACGCCTTCTTCCACGGGAGCATGAGCGCTCGGTCAAAAACGATGCTGCGCTGGTCGCCGATGGCAAGGAACAGGCGGATCGGCTCGTCAGCTCCGTCCGTCACCAACTCCCAAAGGGCGGACTCCTTTTGATCTCTCGGCTTCGGAAGATCGCGGCGTGTCGGAACGAGGCGCGCTTCATACCTCTTTTCGCGGTCGGCTAGATTCTCTTTCGCAAATTCGAGCATCGTTTTCCGTTCGGCCGGCGTGAATGCAAGACCGAACGAATCGTCGCGTGAGGGTGCACCTTGCTGCGCGAAGCTCGCCAGCGCGGATTCGGTATAGATGTGCATGCGTGTCGCGCCTTTTTTCCGCCCGCCATCGGAGGTCGTCTCGCCGAAACGACGGCGCACTTCGCCGTGGACACGCTTCAGCGGTCCGAGTATCTGTTCGAGCTGTGCCCGGCCGGCTTCGTCGTCGTTCGTGATCCACGACGCGGCGCGCTCACCGTACGTCGTGTCGTCGACCCAAACGTCCGGAGGCCCCGCCACCGCCATGCGGATTATGCCGCCGCCCTGGTGCGCCGACTCCTCCGCGATGTTGAGCTCATCATTGAAGTTCTTCATTGCATGGAACGTCCGCGCGAGATCGTCGACCGCGTCTTTGGCCCTCGCTTTGAATCGTTTGCCCGGCAGGTAGATCTTGAGCAGTGCGTCCTTCGTCGTGCACCAAGTTTCGAGATACCCCTCGACCAACTGGCAAAGGCGAGAATCGTTGATTCGAATTGCCTCCTCCGCGGCTGCGTCGGCCGGAAACACCACGTATGCTGCTTGCAGCCTTGGTACGAGAAGGCTTGGCAACGAAAATGCTGCCGGCGCCCTCCATGCCTCGTACGACGTGTCATGACTAAAGCGGTAAAGGTCTCGCTTCAGCGTTTCCATCGCAGCCGCGCCGTCAGGGATCAGACGTTTGATCCGCCAGCCGCGATCCGCGAGTGGCGCCACGAGACGCTCGATCTTCGGGCTATGCGAACCGAGGACGTAGACGTAGTCCTTGTCGGATTCGTGCGTGAGGGGGGTGATCTGCTGAAAGGTCGAGAGCACTGATGCGAACTCCGCATCGCGGGACCTGTCGGTCGCCCTTCGATCACAAGGACCATTCTGCCGACTGGCCACTATTGCGCGCCCGGTGGTGGCACGCTCGTAGGCTTTATCTTCAAGCGTCGTCTCGTCACCGAGGTGGAGGTACCCGGCGATCTTCAGCCGCCGGCTGCGCGTTCGCGGCAGCGCGAGAGCATCGTCGCGAAGGAGTCTCGAGATCTCGCTTGCTTGCCAGCCGAAATGCGCTGCGAGGTCGGCCTTGCTTATACCACTCCTCGCGAGCGCCACCCGGACCGCCGCGGCAAACTCTCGGTTGACGTCGTCGATCGGACCTGTAGCTCTTGGCTGAATGTGCATCGGTCCCTCACGAGCGGTGCAAGCTGGTTGCACCAAATTTGTGTCAGTAAATTGCCTAAAGCGAAGGCGCCCAAGTCCAACTTACCCCTATTTGACCAGAATGCTGCGCGCGACACAAGAGTAGCAGTGTAAATTTTCGCTCTCGGACAGACCTGTCGCCCTCAAGTATGATATGTTGAAACCGACAAGAGGGCTGCATCGTGGACGTCGGATCGCGCAGGAATCGAACCGAGCCCGGGGATGGACCGGGCTTCGAGCCGCATCACACGCACTGGTTCGCAATCGCGGGCCCGATGGTCGCCGCAAGCGTTGTCGGGCTGGCCGCGGTGATGACGGCATTCGGCTTGCCGATACCGCCGTGGCTAAGACCGTGGCTTTGGGTCGCGCTCATCGGTTCCGCCCTGTTCGGACTCGCCGGTGGTTACTTGTGGGTCGCCCCGTTCACCGGATGGCACGTCCCGGTACCACGAGCCGACACGCGGCGCCGCTGGCAACTCGCGGTCCTCGCCATCATTTTCGTCATCACGCTGATGTGCATCGTCGCGTATCACCAAGCCGTTCATGCCGGTACGTCTGCATAAGACCTCGAGCTCGCAAGCGCCGACGCCGAGCAGATTCGCTCGAATCGGCACTTGCGAGCACTAGGGGAATAGCCGGCCGATTGGGATTCTGGCTCCGCTCTTGAGAGTAACCCAGGCAACCGTCTTCCACGGAAGGAGGCACATGTCCCAATCGTAATGCTCCGCCTGGCGCAAAGGCGCTATGCGGCCCAGGTTTCCTCCCGGCTCAAAACACGACACCGGAGGCCCATACACTTTCCATTGATTGAGATCCAAGCGCCGCAACCGCCTCATCGCGCTGTTCTATCATTGCCTGCCTCAATGGATCGGATGGCTTTAGCGACGTGATGTAGCCTTTGAGCGATTCAAGCCGCATCGCTAATGGTATCTTACCTTTCTTGACTTCAAGACTATCCCAAAGGAGGAGACCTTCCTCGTATTTTCCGCGTGCATTAGCGAGTTTGATTTCTAGACCCACAATGTCGTCCGCACGCGCCGAACCCTTCGGCTTTCTCTTTAGCTCCGAAATACCAGCTCGCGCCGCCGTGAAATTCTTCGCTGCTATTTGACAACGAGTGAGTTGCACTTGAATCGCCACAACGTTGCGCTGCTGCCGATTCGCTTCGGCTGCATCTGTCAATGCCTGCGCAATACTTCCTTCCGCAAGCTCCAAGACCGACTTGCGATGCAGATAGTATCCGGAGTCATCGTAGACCATTAAGCGCCCGAGAGCGGTTCGCGCTTTAGCGAATTCACCTCTCCGAATCAGTATGCGAACGTGGAGGTCTAACGAATATCGGTCTTCTGGCCGACCCTCCAAGGCTTTCCTAACGAAATGCTCGGCGTCCGCGTATTCCTCTGTAAAATAGTACGATTCCGCCAACCGTTGCAAAGTTCCGGAATCTGTGCGACCGTACTGGATCGCTTGCTTAAAAGCGTATATGGCGTTTTGATGGTCACGTTGATCATGATAGAGATAGCCGAGCAGGAAAAAATGGTCCCTGAGATAGCCGCGATCCCGGATCGCGTCGATCTCCTCCTGGGCTTCCCGATATTGATGTAGATTTACATAGGCGCGGGCTAGCAGGCTTCGCGCTTGGGCACTCTCTGGCCGCATTTCAACCGCTGTCCGGCCGAGTCTCACGGCACCCTCGTAATCCCGCGAATGAAACGTCGTTCGCAGCGCGCTTATTACGTCGGCAGCTAGATGGAGATTCTTGTTTGCCGACGCTTCGTCGCCTGCGGCAATACGTGCACGCCAAAGTAAGCGGTCGAGTTCAAATCGCCCACGCCGAAGCTCCTGGTCACCGTGGTCGAGGGAAATTATGTCGTCGGTTTTGCGAATGAATTCTTCAAGCCCAGTCGCGACCGCATGGTGGTCAATTTTGACGTTGGAAATTATCCTCGTCACCGCGTCCACCAGTGGGTCGGCGAGTCGATACAGGCCCTGTCGCTCGGGAATTATTAGTGCTTTGTCGAGGAGATAACGAACTTCGCCATCATAATCGCTTTTCGCTAGGCCAACTACCATGATAAGCGCGGCCTCAGGTAAGTGGCCGTATTCGGCTAGAGTCCTTAAGATCGTACGGCGATGTTTAGTAAGTTGGCCATCTCGTTCGAGTGCCTTGATAAAATAAGAGTCACGGTACGCGACGATCTTCGAGCCATCTATTACTTGAGCGATGCCGTCACGCGCCACGAGCTCAACTGCGTAAGCTGCGGAAGGCGGGTGACCTCGCACCCACATCGCCAGGCTGCGGAGTGACTGAGAATCGAATGTCAGCCCATCGTTCTCGCCTATTATCGACATTAACCGTTCCATGTCGTCTAGCGCAAGCGGGTCGACACGAATATTAGGCACAGCCTGCATCCGCAGCGCCGCCTCATCAGCGAGACGCCGAGATACAATGAGAGCAAGATTCACGTCGTTCTCTTTGGTTACTACCCGCCTCAGCTGTTCGATTGCATGAGTCAAGTGGCCATCGGCGTCGATCACCCCCCCGTGGTCTACTAGTGTAGGCACAAACTTACTGTCAACAAGGGCCTTGAGGTACTCGACGCATCGTATCAGTAACTGATCCGTGTTCTCCTTACGAACTTGACGGGCCAACGCCTCAAGCTCTGCACCTGGGGACGCATAGCCGATCGCATCCGCAAGCTTCAAAGTTACGTCGCCTAAATCGTCACCCTCCTCGGCGCGAACTTCGTAAAGCTCCTTCATCATGAACAAGTCGCGAAAGACTTGGCGAGACAAGGTCCGCCGGCCAATCCCCGTCAGTCCGTAAAAAGCCACAGTGCGCGCCACTGGACCGTCCCGAGGCCGAATCAATTTTATCGCACGATCGACGTCCAGCCCGCGGCCCACCACCGGCACGGCCTGGTCCTCCCGCGTTAAGTCGTCCAGATGTTGCTGAATCTTTCGTGCAATGAGCTTGGGGAGGTGTTGCGTATGAATGCTTACCTTCGCGGCCTGAAGCCACGGCGGGAGATCGCGCACTGAGACCTTGTCGTCAATTATGAAAACCAATGGACGACGTATGACGCCGCTCAGAGTTCGCGCGCTGGCATCTTCGTCCTCGAGTCTCAGCCAGTCTGACTTTTTTGGACCTACAGAGTTCTCACTAGCAAATAATACAAAAACAGACGACCGGTCAAGTCCATCGCGAATCGCATCTTTAAGGTCATAACCGATGTCGAAGGATTTCTCGTCGTATACAGCTAGGTCACGGCCGAGCTCATCGGCAACCTGGCGAACCAAAGGCTTGTCGGCGGATGAATGAGAGAGGAACGCCTTTTTCATCCCTTGTTGCCTATTCATTTTGGGTGGAGCGAGCAGGGCTCAGTTCTGCCCGTGATTGGAAAGCGCCCTCTGTCGTCTCATCATTTCCGGCGTCTAGGTCCGGGGTCTAAAGCCGATATTGCGCGACGACTCCGGCAGCGCATTTAGGCCTTGTGTACGTTCTGGTCGCCACCGGCCGCCCTCCTCGGTACCGATGGGCTGCGCGTGCCTCTTAGACCGAATGCTAGGGCCCTTCATGACCATGGTAGACACCCACCGCCCCTGGCGGGGCCGTCGTATCGGACCCTCCTGACAGACCAGAGCCGTGGTATAGCCGTCAAAAGCATTGTTCTGACCACCAAGTGACCACCACAGGGGCAGACGAGGGCGGACGATGCCGGACACGCGCGGATTCCAAACTGGGCCAAAATCCCCTATTTCTGAGCATTTTCGGCACGTATCCGTCGGGCGACGTTTCTCTTGGCCTTTCTTCGCATGTAAGGGGTCAGGAGTTCGAGTCTCCTCACCTCCACCACGACCGAGAGCCCGCGCCCCGTAAGGAAGCGCGGGTTCTTTTCTTGTCCATCACGTGGAGCTGAAACGGGCCCTTGACCACCGGTTGACCACCAATGGGTCTGCCGAAGATCCGTTCCGCTTGAGCAGCCGCTTCCTCCTGACCGTGCGGTAGGACATGCCCATACAAGTCCAGAGTCAAAGGCGGCATATCGCGCTGTCATCGCTGCAATATACGTGGCTCCTGAAACGGAGTTGACCCACCTTCGATCTTTGGCGCACGCCGTCTTAAACGAGATTTTAGACGAATGCCGAGACATTTGCGCGAACGTCTTTGAGAAGGCAGGGTAGCCAGACCGCGATCTATTTGAACAGACTGAGGGGGCGGGCTTATTTCTTAGCTATCCAGTAAATGCGCACGTATAATGGAGGTTCTGTCTCTTCTTTATACCCTGTCCGATATTTGACGAGAGACGCATTTATGCGAGAGGAATCCGGGGCCACTCCATCCGCCTTCCTTTTTTTGCCGCGGTGCGCGCGGTCCCGCCCCGGTCTCTTCGGCAAAGGGCGGCAGCGACGAGCGATGAAGGTTTGCTCTCTGACGAATCTGCGTGCAGCAGCGGGGGTAGGTCCATGAAACTGTATCTCGGAATCAGCATTGCCGCGTTCGCGATCGGGCTGTCGGCGTGTAACGGAGGCCAAGCGAGCCCGCCCCCGTTTTTCACCGGCACGGTCTCGCCGACGCCGACCCCGACTCCGTCTCCCACTCCGGCTCCGCCGCTGCAGCTGTACGTCGCCGATGGGCCTAACGTTGATATTTTCCCCGTGACCGCCACCGGAAATATCGCGCCGACGGCCCAAATCACGGGCGCAGCCACGACCTTGAACGGTCCGGCAGCGGTCGCGAAAGATAGCGTCGGGAACCTGTACGTCGCGGACTTTAACGCTGGGGCGATCGACGTGTTCGCCGCAGGATCGAATGGGAATGTCGCGCCGACGCGCCGGATCATCGGCGCGGCAACTCTCATCAGCGGCCCCGAAGGCATCGCCGTCGATTCGAGCAGCAACGTCTATCTTTCCAATCGCAATACGAGCAGCATCACGGTGTACGCGGCGGGCGCCAACGGCAACGCGGCTCCGATCCGCACGATCGCCGGCGCGGCCACGACGTTGGGAAGCGCGCAGGAAATCGTGCTCGATGCGACCGGTGGCCTTTACGTCGCCAACGGTTCGGCCGCAATCTTGTTCTTCAGCGCGGGCGCCAACGGAAATGTCGCGCCGACGCGCTCGATCACCGGCGCCGCGACAGGTGTCACCGGACCGGTCGGCGTCGGTCTCGACGGATCCTCGAACGTCTACGCGGTCAATCTCTTCGGCAGCCAAAGCGTCGTCGTGTTCCCGACCAGCGCGAACGGCAACGTGGCGCCGACCCGTCAGATCGCCGGTGCCGCGACGACGCTCATGTTCCCGGAAGGGATGGCCGTCGACGCTGCCGGCGACGCCTTCATCGCAGATTGCAACGATCACGCCGTGCTTGTCTTCGCCGCAGGCGCGACCGGCAACGTCGCGCCGATTCGGACCATCTCCGGCGCAGCCACGACATTGACGTGCCCGTTGAAGATGGGAATCCTGTAGCTGGATAGGGACGATGCGCACGTTCTTTTTCCTGACGTTTTCGTTCTTGGCTCTTGCGTTCGGGTCGTTGCCCGCACAGGCCGATATCCAGGCCGACATCCAGTGCAACGTCTGGAAAGCCGAAGGCCGCGTGCCTCCACCGCAACCCACGCTGGTCAAAACGCAAGTGCACGGTATCACGGAGGTGGAGCTCCTGTGGTGGCCCATGCGAGAGCTGTGCGTGCCGGCTACCAAGGTGGTTGTTCTTCGAAAGGACTCGCCGCTTGGGGGCACCATCAGTCCCCCGGCGTGGAATCAAGTCTACGCATACGAACATGGTTACAAGCACCAAGGAAACCAGTACGGAGCCTCGGATCCGCAGCAATCGAGCAAGCAGCAGCAGCAGCAAGGCGGACCGCCTGCGAACTCCGATCCGATTCGGCCGCTGTACGTTTTTACCGATACGAACCTGCAACCGGGAGCGACCTACCAGTACCGCGTGTGCGCCTTCAACAACTTCACCCAGCCGGCGGGGTGCGCTGAGACATCGGTGAAGATGGGCGTTCCGGCGCCGGCCCCGATGCCGGATCCGCCCAAACCGTTCGGCCTCATCGCACTCCGGAGCAGTACGTCGATGGCTACGGTGGTTTGGAAGACGCAGCCGGGCGACATGCTGACGGAATCGTTCAGAGTCGAAACCCTAAACGCAGCATCGCTTGCCGCCGTCGTCGCATTGCCCGACGCGAAGTATACGGTGCAGCAGACCAGCATCGCCAAGGCCGCGCATTCGGCAGATTTCAAGGCGACGGCACCGCCGCAACCGCTGGTCCTCGTCGTTCGCGTCTGCGCGGTTGGCCACTACCTCGTGCACGTTGCCTGCTCGGTCCCCGTGGAGGTTTCAAAGCAGCTCAATTTGCAAATGTCGGCGCCTTCACACTAGGCCTGACATCTTGCGGGCGTTCTTGTGAGCATGGTGGTTTCTCAGCCGCGTCTGAGCCGATGCGACGACGATGTGACGACCGGAGGGTGACGTAATGAAGGCTCTACGAAATCGATTTGCCGTGGTTGCGAGCGCGATGGCGCTCTCGCTCGTGGTGCCGCTGCTCGCGAGCGCCGACCCGCCGAGCCGCATCGTCGGGACGGTGGCCGACTTCCACGGAAAGTACGGGCTGGTCGTGCGCGACGTGCGCGGCACTCTTTCCGAAGTCACGCTCCGTCAAGGCACGATCATCAAGCCGGAGGGACTGCGGCTGGAGCGCGGGATGATCGTCTCGATCGCCGGCCAGGCCGGCGACCGGAGTTTCGCAGCCGCCGAGGTGGACGCGCCGTTCGAGCAGCTGCCCCGCCGCAGGCTCGCCAATCAGCCCGGCGACAGCCCGGGCGACCGCTACCAGCACGACACGCGCAACGACCGGTGGTCGGAGTATCCCGGCTATATCGGGACGCCCAGAGAGCTGCCGGATCTGCCGAATCCCCACTGACCACGCGTCGCGCCGTAGGCGGTTTGTACCAGACCGGCTGTCACGAAAGAATTAGTTAGAGAATCATACCGGCCGACAGGTCCACCGGTTCTTCGCTTCGTAGGGTTGTAGTACGGCCCAGCCGCACATGGCTCGAACGTCACCCGAGACGCCGCATGCACCCCGTTCTCATCGTTTTCATCGTCGTTGCCGTCGCCGCCAGCGCCTTCGGAGGCCCGCAGCTGTACAGGTGGCTGTCGGTGCCCAAGACGCCGCTATCCAGCGACGCGGATCGTGCGCAGTGGTACGACTACCTGCGCACCGACCCAAAGATGAAAACGATCCGCGACTCCACGACCGCGGATTTCTTGCTTGCCGAAGCAAAGTATCTCGTCGCGCAAAAGATCGACGCGATCAAGACCACGGAAGGCAAAGCATCGGCGCAGTTGGGGATCGTCGGCGGCGGAATCGGACTCATCTCCATCTTCGGAGGAAGCCAGCCCGTCGTCACCTCGGGACGAACCTCGTTCATCATCGTCGGCGCGTTTCTGCTGTTGGGTTCGATCGGTTTCAACGTGCTTTGCATCGCCCTCGGCAGGACGGACGTGCTGCCCGCCATCGACGTGTACAACTCGGAAGACATCGCGCGGCGGCCGGAGATGAAACCGCGCATCAGCACGAGCCTCACCGAAGGTTATGCGGACTACTCGAGCGACCTCGGAGCCCTCAGCCGGACGAAAGGCCGCCTGCAGAAGGTCGCGACCGTCTCGTTCATGGCGGGTGCCTTGGCGCTGGGCTTGAATTACGTCGTCGTTGCGGTGCACCCGCCGGGGCCTCCGAAAACGGCCGTCATCCGGTGCGACGGGGCACCCGGCAGCGTTACCTGTAAGGACGTCTCGAAATGATCCTCGCCGTATTCAAACCTCCGCTCGAAGACCAGCCGCGTGGCGGACCGGAACCGAAGAAGCCACCCACGCCGCCGCCCCCGCCTTCATAAGATGCCTCCCAAGCCGCCGCCGCGCCCACCGAAGAAGCCGCGGCGCCCACCGAAGAAGCCGCGCACGCCGCCGCCGTCTTCATAGATGCCTCCGAAGAAGCCGCCGCGGCCCACGAAAAAAGCGAGCAAGGCGCGGTCCCGCAAGGCGACCGGTCGAAAGTCCGCACGCAAGAAGACCGCGCGAAAGACGGCGGCCCGTAAGAAAACCGCCGCGCGCAAGAAGGCCGCGGGCCGTAAGAAGACCGCGGGCCGTAAGAAGACCGCGGGCCGTAAGAAGACCGTCCGGAAGTCGGCCGCGCGGAAGGCGACGCGCAAGAAAGGGGCGCGCAAAACAGCCCGCAAGAGCTCACGCAAGAAAAAATAAACGAGGACGCTACGCGTCGCCGCTCGTTTTCACGACTTCGAAAACGATCGTGTAGATCGTCGCCACGGCATTGCCCACGTCCGCCGCCGTTGCGAGCGGACTCTTGTCGACGAGCAGGGCGCACGCCGCCTTGGTGATCTCGGTCGCCATCTCTTGATCGCTCATTGCCATGAGTTCGCGCCTTTCGTTACGCTGCACGTGCTGCGGGTTTCGCCGCGCGTGAGCGACGTTTCATCACGTCTCCCGGACCGCCCCCTCCGCGAAGGCGCAGAAGGCGGCGACCGCGCGGAGCTGCTCGACCGTCGAGCAGCGTGTCTCCAAGAGGCGCGGCGAGCAGACCAGCACCGCGAGCGCGCGACCGCGTGAGATCGCGACGTTGAAGCGGTTCTCCTCGAACAGGAAGTCGGCGCCGCGCGGCGCGTCATCGGACGTCGACGTCGCCAGCGAGTAGATCACCGCCGGCGCTTCCTGACCCTGGAACTTGTCGACCGTGCCGACCCGGATCCCGTCGCCGAACCGCTTGCGAAGGCGGGTCTTGAGCAGGCGAACCTGGGCGTTGTACGGCGACACGACGAGGATGTCGGCCACGCCGAGCGGGCGCGTCGCGCTGTGCCGGTCCGTGAACGCGCCGCCGACCAGGCCAGCGATGATCGCTTCGACCGCGGCGGCTTCTTCCTCCGAAGACTGCACGTTGGCATCGTGATCCACGGGGACGTAGCGCATGCCGGCACCGGCGAACCACGGCGCGTCGATGCGTTGCGCCGCGCACGACGCCGCCGAGCACAACCGGCCTTCGTACACCATCGTCGACACGAAGTCGCATAGCGCCGGGTGCATGCGGAACGTGCGGTCGAGGAACACACCCCGGTGTTCCGCGATGGTGCCCTCGTCACCCAGAAGATGCTCGAGCACCGACTTCCCTGCACCGTCGGGATGAGTACCGAGCGAGACGTGCGCGAGCTGCAGCGGGTCGCCGAGCAAGATCACGTTGCCGGCGCTCAACGCCATCGCGAGCGCGTCCGCGAGCGCGACCTGACCCGCTTCGTCGATGACGAGGTAGTCGACCGGTGCGAGCTCCTCGCGCGCGAACAGCCACGCCGTTCCCCCGACCAGCGCGTACTCGCCGAACGGCGCGTTCTTCTCGGCGTTCTCGATGAACGGCGTCGCGAGCTTCGACACGAACGGTGAGTCCACGTTGTTGTCGGTGTCGCACTTCTTCACGCCGCGGACCGTCTCGCTGCGCGCAGCGACCGCGTCCTCCACCGCGTGCAGCAGGTTGTTGATTGCTTTGTGGCTGTTCGACGTGACGCCGACGCGCTTGCCGTCGGCCAGCAGCGCCGCGATCACGTGCGCGCCGGTAAACGTCTTGCCGGTGCCGGGCGGGCCTTGCACGACGAGTGCGCTGCGGTCCAGCCGCCGCGCGAGCTCCGCGACGTCGGCCGGATCGATCGCTTCGGCACCGGGACGAATCTCCGGCTGCACGCGCGCGCCGTCGTGCAGCCCGGTGATGCGCGGGCGCGCGCGGTTGAGGATGTCCCACGCCGCGGAGTAGCGCTGCGGAGCGCTGCCGTCCAGCACGGATTCGGCGAAACGGCGCAGCGCGGCTTTCTGCTCTTTTTTCGCGATGGGATCGCCGGGGATGAGCGCGCGCGGGTCCGGCGCCGTGGGCGAGCGTTTGATGCGCGCCACGAGCGCATCGTCGTCGACGTCGACGAGCTCGCCCAGCAGAGGGCGTCGCGCGTACGGATCGTGCGGCTTCTTGCCGAGCTTGTGCTGCTGCGCCGGAAAGCGATACGTATACACGAGGTTGCGGTCGGATGGTTTGAGCTTGTACGGCGGAATCTCCGTTGCGAGCGTGAGGCCGCCGAGCGCTTCGGTGTCGTCGTCGATGAAGTCGCTGTCGCGCTCGTAGCGGTCGAAGAGCGCCCAGTAGACCGGTTTGTCCTCGCGGCGGTGGTATGCCAGCAGATGTGCCGCCAGCGCGTGCGGCGACTGCGCGGGCGCGCCGTCGAGGAGCGCGCGCTGGAGCTCGTCGCGTTGTGCGTCGGCGGCGATGTCCTCGTCGGCGCGCGCGCGCGGGTCGCGTTCGGCGCGGAACGGGAACGTGCTCGCGTACTGGGCTTGCGCTTGCGCGCGCAGTTTCAGCAGCCACTCGTGCAGCCGCCGCGTCGACACGCAGTCCTCCTCGTTATACCGCACGATGTCGGCGCGCTTGGCCTCGTCGCGGTCGTCCAGATACTGTTCGAATGCGACGATCGACTCATCACCGCGGCGCACGTCGGCGTCGCGCGCGAAGCCGTAGAACACTTCGAGCTTCTTGATCGAGTAGCCGTCCTGCGACTGCGCGAGCGCGCCCTTCACGACGGCGTACAGATCGACGAGCACCTCGCCGCGCAGCAAGTCGTCGACCTCCTCCTCCCGCGTCCCGTGGCGCATCGCGAGCGTTCGCAGCGCGGTCTTCTCGTACGACGCGTAGTGGTAGACGTGCGCGTGCGGGTGCACGGCACGGTGCGCGACGAGCCAGTCGACGAATCCCTCGAACGCGCGCTTCTCGCCCGCGCGCGTCTCGCCCCAGAACTCGCGATACAAGTGGTCCGCGGCGTCCGGCACGAACGCGCCGAACAGATATTCCAAACCCGTCCCCGGTTCGTAAAGCGGATCCCCTTCCATGTCGAAGTAGACGTCGCCGTCGGCAGGCTGCGGCAGCGCCGCGAACCCGTGCAGGTCGCGCGGCGCCAGCAGCTCGTAGCGGTGCGCGCCCGTCGCGCGCTGATGCAGCTGCAGCGCCGCCTGGCGGCGCAGCTTCGTGAAGGTCTGCTCCGCCATCTTCGGCGGGTGCGCGTCCTCGGTCGCCGTCGCGAGCCGCTCGAGCGTCGTGATACCGGCCGCAACGAGCCGTTTGGTCTGATCGCGCCGCATCCCCGCGACGAGCGAGAGGTGGTCGACGCCGCGCCGCACGCCGTCGCAGCGCTGCGTCCACACGCACCGCTCGCATGCCGGCACGCGCTCGGGCACGGCGTCGGGATCGAGCGCGCCGATCGCGGCAGCGAACCGGCGTTTCGCCGCGCGCACGTACGCGACGTAGCGGCGCGGATCGTACGACGTCGCGCTGTCGTCGCCGAACAGCGCGCGCACGCTGCGCGGCAGCACGCCTTGCACCGCGGCGACGAGCTCGGCATACGTGCACAGCTGCACGAGGAATTGCGGTTTCTCGCGGATCGCGAGCTTGGTGTCCTCGATGTCGTACGACCACGGCCCCAGCGCGCTGGGCGCGTCGTCGACGCGGACGAGGAAGTCGGCGCGGCCGGTCCACGCGCCGTCCAGGAACGACGCCTGGTAAATCGCCTCGGCGCCGCTGGCCATCGCGCGGCGCGTCGTCGCCACCGCATCCAGCAGATCGCGTGCGGTATTGTCGCCTTCCGGAACGCGCACGACTGCGACGCCCTGGCCCTCCATGCGTTCCAGCACGCGCGCCTCGTGCTCGCGGCCCTTGCGCGCGACGATCGCCAGGGTCGGATCGTCGTCGAGCAGCACGTCGCCGCGCACGAGCGCGCGGCGGTTCAGCGCGCTGCGATGCGGGCACTCGAGATAGTCGTTCAAATCGGAGGCCGCGAAGACCACCCGCCCGTCAACCAGGCGCATGAACCGCCCTCACCCGCTCACCATCACTCGCTTCATACGCCGACGCTACGCGTTTACCGTGCCAGGCGGGTGGCCGGGTCGTTGGCGAAACCCCATGCTGCGATGGCAACCGAAGAGTCGCGCTGGAAATTCGACGGAGTCCGGGTCGTGCACGGATGCGACGTCGACCCGAACACGCCGCAGACGCTCGGCATGAACCGCGCCGCGGCGATCACGACGGCGACGGCCGGCGCCCGCAAGCTGTGGGCGGGAACCGCCACCATCCACCCGGACGCCAAGACCGGCGCGCACCATCACGGCGACCTGGAGAGCGTGATCTACGTCGTGCGCGGGCGGGCGCGGATGCGCTGGGGCGAGCGGCTCGAGTTCGTCGCCGAAGCGGGGCCCGGCGACTTCATCTTCGTCCCGCCGTACGTGCCGCACCAGGAGATCAATGCCGCGCCGGACCAGCCGCTCGACTGCGTGCTCGTCCGCAGCGGCCAAGAGCCGGTGGTCGTCAACCTCGACATCCCCGTCGCCGAGGAGCCCGAGGAGGTCCGCTGGCTCGACGACATCCACCGGACGTAAACCTCCGGTCAGATTCGCACGGGACCGCTCAAACCAGGGAGGCCACCCCGCCACGGCTGCGAAGGGGTCCGGCGATGTTCCGGCTTTCCTCGCTGCGCTATACCGCAGCGCTTTTCGTTTTTTGTGGCTCCGCCCTCACCGCCGTCCCGGCCGTTGCCGCGGGCGAGGCGGCGGCCCCAGCCGCCGGGCCGACGATGGCGACCTACGCCGCCGTCCTGCGCACGATCAACCCGAAGCTGCCGCTCGAAAAGGCCCAGGCCTACGCGCGCTCGGTGATGGCTGATGCCTGGCGGACGCACCTCGACCCCCGCTTCATCATGTCGATCGTGACGGTGGAGTCGCGCTGGCGCGCAAACGCCGTCTCGCACGCCGGGGCTCGCGGGCTGGGCCAGCTGATGCCGGCCACGGCGGCCAGCCTCGGCGTCAACGCGTGGAACGCCGCCGACAACCTGCGCGGAACGTCCACATATCTCAAAACGCTCATGGATCATTTCGCCGGCAAGCCGAACGCGATGAAGCTTGCGATCGCGGGCTACAACGCGGGTCCGAAGGCCGTCGAGAAGTTCAACGGCGTGCCGCCGTACAGCGAGACGCAGCACTACGTCGTGAAGGTCTTGCGCGTCTGGAAGCAGCTCAACGGACGAATCGGCCGCGCGTTCGCGCCCGGCCCGGCGACGATCGTGGTCGGCGCGGGCGCCGCATCGCCGCTGCCCGACGAGCTGCAGTGGCTCACGAACGTCAACGCGGTCCTGCCCGCCACGGCCGCGGCCGTCGAGACCGTGCCGAACCCGGTGCTGATGTCGGGCGATGTCGCCGCCGCGGATTCCGCGGTCCCGGTCGAACCCTCGAAGTAGCCTCCCGCGCGGCCGACGCAACCGCTCCGAACGCACGGCCGGTCACGTCGCCCATGAGGACGGACGGCGCCGCGCCCGCGCTGATGCGGGCGGTCGCGATCGACGCGTTCGGCGGTCCCGAGCGGCTGACCGTCCACGAGATCCCGGTGCCGCCCGTCGACCGCAACGAAGTCTTGGTCCGCGTCGACACCGCGGGCGTCGGGATCTGGGACGCGAAAGCGCGCCGCGGCTCGTGGGCCGACGGACACGAGCGTTTTCCGATGGTCCTGGGGGCCGACGGCGCCGGCACGATCGCGGCGCTCGGCGATGACGTGCGCGGCCTGCGGCTGGGCGACGCCGTGTACGGCTACGCCTACGGCGACCGCAAAGGCGGCTTCTACGCGGAGTATGTCGTGCTCAGCGCCGAGCACGTCGCGCCCATGCCGGAGTCGCTGGATTTTCGCGAGGCGGGCGCGATCGCGGTGACGGGTCTGACGGCGCTGGCCGGAATCGATGACGTGCTCGGGCTGCGCGCGGGACAGACGCTGCTGGTGCACGGCGCGACGGCCGGCGTGGGCACGATCGCGGTGCAGCTCGCGAAGCGGCGCGGCGCGCGCGTCATCGCGACCGCGAACGGCGGAGACGGGCGCGAGCTGCTGCGCCGGCTCGGCGTCGACGAAGCCGTCGACACGCAACACGACGACGTGCTCGCGATCGCGCGGCGCGTCGCGCCCGGCGGCGTCGACGCGATCCTCGCGCTCGCCGGCGGCCCTGGCCTCGAGCGCTGCATCGCCGCGCTGCGTGACGGCGGCACGATCGCGCATCCCAATGGCGTGGCGGTGCCGGACGGCGCGCCCGCGCGCGCGTTCGACGGCGTGCCGACGCCGCAGACGTTCGCACGCCTTACCGCGACGATCGATGCGGCGCCCATCGACGTGCCGATCGCGGGCACGTACTCGCTCGATGACGCCGCCGAAGCGCACCGCCGCCTCGAACGCGGCCACGTGCTCGGCAAGATCGTGCTCGTCGTCGACGCGGAAGAAGCCGTCGAAGAAAAAGTCGCCTAGGACGACGCCGTGTTCGCTCCTACGTTTTCGTGGGCGCGGGCGACGCGGACGGCGCACCGCTCGGCGTGCTCGACGCGGCTGCGTGCGGCGCCGGCGAACCGGCGGCCTTCGGTCCCGGCGTCGACGGATGCGGCAACGCATACAGTGCGAAGACGGCCGGCCGGTTCGCGACCAGCTTCAGCGGCATGGCGGTGCCCGCGAAGAGAATGCGCGCGGGCGGCAGCGTGGGCGCGGCGGTCGGGGCAGGCAATCCGACGCCGGGGCTCGCGGAGCTGCCGGGCACCGGCGAGCCGTTGACCCGCGTGATGCCGGTGGGGGCCGCCGTGGGCGCGGGTGTCGACGTGGAGCCCGGTTTGGCCGTCGCGCCCGGACTGCCGCTCGGGACCGCAACGGACGCGGTCTGGCGAATCGGCGGCGGGGTCGACGCCGTGTCGAGCTCGGCAACGGCGAGGCGGTACTTGGCGTCTTTCTCGCCCGAGTTCCACAGCGCAAGGCCGAACTCACCGTCGCGATATTGCGACGCGACCTCGCGCGGAACGTCGATCTGGATGCGCGGAAAGCTCTCCAGCGTCGCGTCGTGCGTCGGCAGGAGCGTGATGTAGGCGAACGCGCGGGCCGGCAGCTCGCGGCTGCGCTTGCGCTTGCCCTTGCCGCTCAAGAAGTTGAGATCGGGGCCGTCCACCGGCTTGACGATGGAGAGCGTCGCGCCGATCGACACGGCGACCGGCGTCGGAGCCGGTTCGGGGGTCGCGTTCTTCGCCTTGCTTTTGGGCGCAGGCGCGGCCGTAGGCTCGGGCGCCTTCGGGAACGCGATCGAGCCGCCGTAGCCGCCGACCTCGGGAAGCGCCTGAAACGCCGTCGACTCACCGTACGTGAGGATCACGCTCGACGACGTGGCGGGCGGCGTCGGGGTCGCGTTCGCGCCGAAGGGCGGCGTCGCCATCGTGTTCGGCAGCCCGGTCCCCGAACCGAACGAACCGGAACATGCCGCGACGGCTGCGCCGAGAACGACACAAGCAGCTACCGCGGTTGAAACGCGCGCGAGACTCATCGCACGCAAGGTTCGCGTCCGATGCCGACGAGTCCGCCGTGAGAATCCCCGGCGACCGCTCACGTAACCCTACGGGATGATCGAGCGATTTCGGCGAACGCGCCCCGCATGCTGAAGCTCTCACGCGCACGCTGCTTCGTCGCGGCGCTTGCGCTCACGTTCGCAGCCGCGCCGCTCGGGGCCACGGCGGCTCCGGTGGATGACGCGAAGGCGACGGTTCAGCGCTTCGTAGAAGGCATGAACGTGGGCGACGTCCGCGTGCTGTCGTCGTGCGCAGCGTCGGCAACGGTGGTCGACGACATCCCGCCATACATCTGGACCGGTCCGGGTGCGTGCGGGCGGTGGATCAACGACCTGATCGCGAACATGAAAGATGCCGGCATAACAGCGGTTCGCGCGACGTTCGACCCGGCAACGACGGCCGACGTCCACGACAAGACCGCGTACCTCGTCTATCCGGCGAAGTTCGTGATGACGATCAAGGGCGCGCAGTCGACGAAGACCGGCGTGATGACGTTCGTCATGGACCAAGGTTCCGACGGGTGGAAGTTCACGAGCGTCACGTGGGCGCGGACCGCGCAGACGCCGTAGGCGCTAGCTAGACGCCCCCGTCGCCGCTCGCCGCTGCAACGTACACATCCGCGCCTTTCGCGAGGAACTCCGCCGACTTCTCGGCCATGCCGCGTTCGCGCTCGGCGTAGTCGCGCACGTCCTGCGTGATCTTCATCGAGCAGAAATGCGGGCCGCACATCGAGCAGAAGTGCGCGACCTTCGCGCCGTCGGCCGGCAACGTCTCGTCGTGGAACTGCTGCGCCGTGTCGGGGTCGAGGCTCAGGTTGAACTGATCCTTCCAGCGGAACTCGAAGCGCGCTTTCGACAACACGTCGTCGCGGTGGCGCGCGCCCCCGTGACCCTTCGCAAGATCCGCAGCGTGGGCGGCGAGCTTGTAGGTGATCACCCCGACCTTTACGTCGTCCCGGTCCGGGAGGCCGAGGTGTTCTTTGGGCGTGACGTAGCACAGCATCGCCGTGCCCATCCAGCCGATCATCGCCGCGCCGATCCCGCTGGTGATGTGGTCATAGCCGGGCGCGATGTCGGTGACGAGCGGGCCCAGCGTGTAGAACGGCGCTTCGTGACACACGGCGAGCTGGCGGTCCATGTTCTCTTTGATCAGGTGCATCGGCACGTGGCCGGGGCCTTCGACCATCACTTGCACGTCGTGCTTCCACGCGATCTGCGTCAGCTCGCCCAGCGTGTCCAACTCAGCGAACTGCGCGGCGTCGTTGGCGTCGGCGGTGCAGCCCGGCCGCAACCCGTCGCCGAGCGAGAACGTGACGTCGTACGCCTTCATGATCTCGCAGATCTCGTCGAAGTGCGTGTAGAGGAAGTTCTCCTGGTGGTGCGCGAGGCACCATTTCGCCAGGATCGACCCGCCGCGTGACACGATGCCCGTGATGCGGTCCGCCGTCAGCGGCACGTAGCGCAGCAGCACGCCGGCGTGCACGGTGAAGTAGTCGACGCCCTGTTCCGCCTGCTCGATCAGCGTGTCGCGGTAGATCTCCCAGGTGAGGTCTTCCGCTTTGCCGTTGACTTTTTCGAGCGCCTGATAGATCGGCACGGTGCCGATCGGGACCGGCGCGTTGCGCACGATCCACTCACGCGTCTCGTGGATGTTCTTGCCGGTCGACAAGTCCATCACGGTGTCCGCGCCCCAGCGCGCCGCCCACACCATCTTCTCGACCTCTTCCTCGATCGACGACCCGATCGCGGAGTTGCCGATGTTGGCGTTGATCTTCACCAGGAAGTTGCGGCCGATGATCGTCGGTTCCAGTTCGAGGTGGTTCACGTTGGCCGGGATCACCGCGCGGCCGCGCGCGACCTCGCTGCGCACGAACTCCGGTTCGACTCCCTCGCGGATCGCGACGAACTCCATCTCCGGCGTGATCTCGCCGCGGCGCGCGTAGTGCATCTGCGATACGTTGCCGCCGGATTTGGCGCGCCGGATCGCGCGCGCCGACGGAAAGCGGATGTCGTCCAGCTCGCGCATCGCCTCGCGGCCCAGCCGGTACACCGACGATGCCTTCGCGAGCGTCTCGGTGTCGTCGCGCCGCGCGATCCACGGCTCGCGAATCGGCGCGATGCCGCCGCGCACGTCGATGCCGACGTCGGGATCGGTGAACGGGCCCGACGTGTCGGTGACCGTGTGGACGGTGCCGTCGCTGAGCGCGATCGTGCGGAACGGGACGCGGATCGTGGGATCGCTTCCCGTCGCGTAGACTTTCGTCGAGCTCGGAAACGGGTCGCGTGACAAGACGTCGTTGGACGGCGGTAGCATGGTCGCCATGCGTGCACTCCTCTTCGCCGGTATGATCCGGATCAGGTGGTAACGGTCGACGGCCTGCCGCACGTCCTCTCAGCCCGGCTCTTTCGGGCTCCCGTAGCGTACTGACGACGTTATGCCGAAGAGGCCCTGGTGTCAAGGACGAACCGCGCGCTGCTGCTGGTCGCGCTCGCCCAGCTCGCGATCGGCGCCGCGGCCGTCTTCGCGCGCTTCGCGCTGGTCTCGTCTGGACCGCTCGCGGTCAGCGCGGCTCGGCTGACGCTCGCCGCCGTCCCGCTCCTGGTCGTCGCGGGCCTGCGTGGCCGGCTGCGCGCGATCGACATGCCGACCGAACGGCGTCTCGTGCTCGCGGGGGTCCTGCTCGCGCTGCATTTCGCGACGTGGATCGCGTCGCTGGACTTCGCGTCGGTCGCGATCTCGACGCTGCTGGTGTGCACGACGCCGGTGTGGACGGAGATCTATGCCGTGCTGCGCAGGCGGCGCGTCGATCCGTATGCCGCCGCAAGCGTTCTCGGCGCGCTCGCGGGCGTCGCGATCGTCGTCGGCGCGCCGGACCGCGCGAACACACCGCTCGGCATCGCGCTCGCGCTCGCGGGCGCGGTGACGATCGCGGCGTATCTGCTCGTCGTGCGCGGGACCGACGCACGCTACGACACGCTCGCGGTTACGTCGCGGACGTACGCGTATGCGGCAGCGATGCTGATCGTCGCGAGCCTCGTCGCGCACGACCATCTTCCGCCGCCGGGCGACGTGCGCGCGTGGGGCGGGATCGTCGCGATGGCGCTGCTGTCGCAGCTGTTCGGCCACACCGCGCTCAACGCCGCGGTGCGCGTGCTGAGCGCGACGTTCGTGTCCACGCTAACGCTGCTCGAACCGGTGATCGCGGCAGTGCTGGCCGCGTGGCTCTTCGCGGAACGCCTCGGCCCGGCAACGGCGGTCGGCGCGGCGGTGATCCTCGCGGCGATCGCCGTCGCGTCGCGAGGTATTGACAACGACACGACGGGCGGGCGACAAACGTAGGCGCCCCTTGTCGCCGCGGCGTGGCGACGTGATAGCAGGGTGTGGGAACAAGGAGCGTAGCATGGCCCTCGCAATGGACATTCCAGAGCTCCGGCAGCCTCTCGCCGGAGCGGTCGAGATCGTGCCGACGCATTGGATCGACGACGACGAACTCATCGAGCTCGAAGAACGCTACGAGCCGCTGGTGTTCGAGCGCTTTGCGGACGGGACGCTCCTGGTGACGCCGCCGGCCGGATTCTTCAGCGGCGGGAGCAACGCGATCTTGACCGCACAGATCGTCAATTGGGCGCGCGCCGGCGACCGCGGTATGGTGATCGATTCGAGCGGCGGCTTCAATCTTCCCGACGGTTCGCTTTTTGCCGCCGACACGACGTTCGTCGCGCGCGACCGCGTGCCTGAGCGCGGGCGAACGTTTCCGATCATCGTGCCGGATGCCGTGTTCGAGCTGATGTCGAAGTCAGATCGCGTCAAGACGACGATGAGGAAAATCCGCGCCTACCTGAGCAACGGCGTCGGCCTCGTGGTGTTGATCGATCCGTATCGCCGCCGCGTCTACGTCGGGCGGGCGGGTGAAGCGGAAACGCGCGACATCGGGGACGTCGAAACCCTCGACTGCTCGCCGGCGATGCCGGGATTCGTGCTGGACGTCGCCGCCGTTATCGACGCGACGGTAGCGGCCGCGTCAGGCCAGGTGGCGGGCGTGGGCGATGAGGATACCGCCGAGCGTGATGGCGGCGGCGAAGGCACCGGCCGCGAATCGGCGGAGTGACGATCGGACGATCATCGTAGTGCTCCGGTTGACGAGGTTCACGCCCTGTATACGGCGCTCGCTCGCGTAGGTTTCAGGTTCGGGCGGCTAGTTTTCCAGCAGCGCCAGCACCGCGATCAGTTCCGCGACGCTCCAAGCCTGGGCGGGGCAGCCGCGCGGCGCGTGGGGCGGGTCCCCGTCGGCGATCTCCGGCAGCGTGCCGATCGCATCGAGGTCGAGCGCGTCGATCAGCGGTTGTACGAACGAGCGCGCGCGTTCGCGGTTGCCGTACGCTCGCACGTGCGCGCGGGCGAATGGTCCGAGCAGCCACGGCCACACCGTGCCCTGATGATACGCACCGTCGCGCGCGGTTTGATCGCCGCCGTACGTCCCGCGGTACTTCGCGTCGTCAGGCGACAAGGTGCGCAATCCCATCGACGTCCAGAGCCGCGCGGCGCAGACGTCGACGATCGCCCGCGCACGACGGTCGTCGAACGCGCTCGCGAACAATGACACGGTGAAGAGCTGGTTCGGCCGCAGCGATATGTCGTCGCCGTCGGGTCCGTCGAGCACGTCGTAGCACCAGCCGCGTTCGGCGTTCCAGAACCGCTCCATCGCAATCGCAGTTCGCTCGGCTGAGTTGCGATAACCGTCCGGCGACGCGCCGAGCCGCTGCGCGAACGTCTCGCACGCGCGCAGCGCGTTGTACCACAGCGCGTTGATCTCGACCGGCTTGCCGCGCCGCGGCGTGATCACGCGGTCGCCGACCTTCGCGTCCATCCAGGTGAGCTGCACGCCGTCCGCGCCGCCGCGCACGAGCCCGTCGGCGTCGACGCCGACCCCGTAGCGCGTGCCGTTCGTATAGCCGTCGATCACCGCGCGCACCGCCGGGAACACGTCGCGCAACAATGCGACGTCACCGGTCGCCGCGACGTAGGCGCGCACCGCTTCGACGAACCACAGCGACGCGTCGATCGTGTTGTACTCCGCCGGCCCGCCCGCGTCGGGAAAACGATTTGGGATCAGGCCGTCTTGGACGTGCGCCGCGAACGTGCGCAGGACCGCGGCCGCGTCGCGCGCACGCCCGGTTTCGAGCAGCAAGCCGGGAAGCGAGATCATCGTGTCGCGGCCCCAATCGGTGAACCACGGATAGCCGGCGATGATCGTGGTTCCGCCGCTCGGTTCGCCGCGCGCGACGACGAACGCGTCGGCGGCGTGCGCGAGCCGCCCGAGCAGCGGCGTCGGCTGCGCGCTCGCGCGTGCGCGGTTCGCCGCACGCCGCGCGTCGACGATTGCACCCGCGTCGCGCGGAACCGACGGGTCGAGCGTCATCACGACACCCGTTCGTTCGCCCGCGGCGAGCCGCCATTCGATCGTGTACGCGTGATAATAGTCGTCGACGTCGGGGAGTCCGCGCTCGGTCTCGCGCGCCAGTGCGTACCCTTCATACCGCTCGAATCCGGTCGTCGCTTGCAGCGCGCCGAGCGCGGCGACGTGGAGCGTTCGGCCGGACGCCGGCAGTTCGATCGTCAGCCCGTACGAATCGCTGCTCAAGACGAAATCGTCGATCGGCGGCAGCGGGCCGCCGTGATGGTCGCGGTCGGCGACGATCAAACGGCCGCGAACGGCGAGCGCCGAACGCGCGCGCACGACGTTCAGCAGCAGCGCCGTCGCATCCGCGCCGAGCGGCATCGCGAGCGTCACGTCGAACAGCGCGTCGCCAAGCGCGTACGTCCAGGTCGGCAAACCGTCTTCGAGCGTGAACACCTCGATGAACCGCCAACCTTCGGGCGCAAGCGCGCCGGAACGCCAGCGATTGGTGGAAAGCGCGTACGTGCGCCCGTCGTAGTCCACGTCGAGATCGAGGCGTGCGACGACGAGCCGGCGCGTCACCGGCGGATCGACCGCGGCGATCAGCAGGCCGTGATAGCGGCGCGTGAGCGTGCCGGCAATCGTGCCCATGGCGTAGCCGCCGCGGCCGTTGGTGAGCAGCCACTCACGCGCTTCGGCCGCGGCGAGGTCCCCGCATAACGAGCGCCCGTACCGCACCTCCGTGCATTGGTGCGCGCGGCGAGAGGAAACCTCGCGCGTGCCGGGCGAGGAAGCGCCATGCAACCCAATCCGGAGCGCGCGCGGATCGAGGCCGCCGCGGCGCGCACCGAGCATTGGCGGCGCTGGGGCCCGTATCTGAGCGACCGCCAGTGGGGCACCGTGCGCGAGGACTACAGCGCCGACGGCAGCGCTTGGGATTACTTTCCGTTCGAGATGGCGCGGTTGCGCGCGTACCGCTGGGGCGAAGACGGCATCCTCGGCATCTGCGACAACCACCAGCGGCTGTGTTTCGCGCCGGCGTTTTGGAACGAGCACGACGAGATCATCAAGGAACGCTTCTACGGGCTCGGCGGCCCGCAAGGCAATCACGGCGAGGACGTCAAGGAGTACTGGTGGTACCTCGACGCCGTTCCGTCGCAAGCGTACCTCAAAGCGCTGTACCGCTATCCGCAGCGCGCGTTTCCGTACCGGCAACTGCGTGAGGAGAACAATGCGCGCGGACGCGGCGGGCGCGAATACGAGCTGGTCGACACCGGGATCTTCGCGGACGACGCGTACTTCGACATCGTCGTGGAATATGCGAAGCGCGGCGTCGACGACGTGCGGGTGCGCATTACCGCGACCAACCGCGGCCGCGAGAGCGCGCCGCTGCACCTCTTGCCGCAGTTGTGGTTTCGCAACGAGTGGTCGTGGCGGGCGGGAACCCCCAAGCCGTCTCTTCGCGAAGCGGACGCGGCCGGTCACGTGATCGTCGCGGACCATGCGACGCTGGGCAAGCGCTGGATCTTCAGCGACGGCGGCGCGACCGAGAACCTCTTCACCGAGAACGAGACGGACTTCGAGCGCGCGTTTGGCGTACCGTCGCCGTCGCCGTTCGTCAAGAGCGGGATCGACCGCGCCGTACGCGGTGCAGATCGCAACGGCATCAACCCAGCGAGAACGGGCTCGAAATGCGCGCTGCACTATCGTTGGCTGATCGAACCCGGTGCGACGCATACTGTCCGGCTGCGCATCTGCGACAATGCCGCAGCGGACGGGATCGACGGCGACTTCGACGCGACGTTCGACCGGCGCATCGCCGAAGCCGACCGGTTCTACGCGGCGCTCGCGCGCGGACCGATGGACGAAGAGGCTGCCACGATCCAGCGCCGCGCGTTCGCGGGGATGATCTGGTCGAAGCAGTTCTACAACTACATCGTGCGCGATTGGCTCGACGGCGACCCGGCGACGCCCACGCCGCCGCCCGAGCGCAAGCACGGCCGCAACGCGGCCTGGAAGCACGTCTACAACGACGACATCCTCTCGATGCCGGACACGTGGGAGTACCCGTGGTTCGCGGCGTGGGACCTCGCCTTCCACGTGATCACGCTCGGGCTGATCGATCCGGACTTCGCGAAGCGCCAGCTCGTGCAGCTCACGCGCGAATGGTACATGCACCCGAACGGTCAGCTGCCCGCGTACGAGTGGGCGTTCGACGACGTGAACCCGCCCGTGCACGCATGGGCGGCGCTGCGGCTGTACCGCATCGAGGCCAAGCGCAACGGCGGCGTGGGCGACGTGAAGTTCCTCGAGCGCCTCTTTCAAAAGCTGCTGATGAACTTCACCTGGTGGGTGAACCGCAAGGACGTCGCCGGGCGCAACGTGTTCCAAGGCGGCTTCCTCGGATTGGACAACGTCGGCCCCTTCGACCGCAACGCGATGCTCGAGCAGGGCGCGTACCTCGCGCAAAGCGACGGCACGTCGTGGATGGGCGTCTACGCGCTGAACATGCTCGCGATCGCCGTCGAGCTGGCGACGTTCGACTCGTCGTACGAGGACGTGGCGTCGAAGTTCTTCGAGCACTTCCTGATCATCGCCGACGCGATGAACTCGCTGCGCCCGGACGAGTTCGGGCTTTGGGATCCGGGCGACGAGTTCTACTACGACCAGCTCTACCTGTCCGACGGCGAGCGCATCCCGCTCAAGGTTCGCAGCGTCGTCGGGATCGTGCCGCTGTTCGCCGTCGAGCCCCTCGACGCGTCGACGCTCGACCGGTTGCCGCGCGTGCGCAAGCGCATCGAGTGGTTTCTGGCGAACCGGCCGGAGCTAGCGGAAAACGTCGCACGGATCGACATCGGCGGCCAGCACGACCGCCGGCTGCTCGCAATCGTGAACCCCGACCGGCTGCGCGTGATCTTGCGCCGCGTGTTCGACGAGAACGAGTTCCTCTCACCGCACGGCATCCGCATGCTCTCGCGATATCACGCGGAGCATCCGTACGTGGTCTGCGTCGCGGGGCGCGAGTTCCGCTGCGACTACGAGCCGGCGGAGTCGACGACGGGGCTGTTCGGCGGCAACTCGAACTGGCGCGGCCCGGTATGGTTCCCGCTGAACTACCTGCTGATCGAAGCGCTGCAGAAGTTCCACCATTACCTCGGCGAGGACTACACGATCGAGTTCCCAACCGGCTCGGGCACAATGCTCACGCTGTGGGACATCTCGCAGGAGCTCGCGCGCCGGCTCGTCGCCCTCTTCCGCCGCGACGCGACCGGCCGGCGTCCGTTCAACGGCGACGTCGAGCTATTCCAAACCGACCCGCACTGGCGCGACCAGATCTTGTTCCACGAATATTTTCACGGCGACACGGGCGAAGGACTGGGGGCCTCACACCAAACGGGCTGGACAGGTTTGGTGGCAAAGCTGATCGATCAGCTCGCGGCGTACGGCGGAGTCGCGATCGTGGCGCACCCTTCGACAGGCTCAGGGTGACAGGACGGCAGAAGCAACCCCCGTGCGTTACGATCTCGCCGTCATTGGGTCCGGGCAAGGAGGGGTTCCGCTTGCGCTTGATTTTGCCAAGCGCGGGAAGCGGGTCGTGCTGTTCGAGCGCGGCGATCTCGGCGGGTGCTGCGTCAACGTGGGATGCACGCCGTCAAAGGCGTTTCTCGCGTCGGCGCACATGGCCGGGCGCGCGCGCCGTGCGAGCGACGTGCACGTGCACTGCGACGTGCGGCCCGACGTTCCCGCGATCATGGAGCGCGTGCGCGGCGTCATCGGCGAGTGGCGCTCGGGCGTCGAGGACCACTTCAAGCAAAGCGCGTGCGAGCTGGTGCGCGCGGAGGCGTCGTTCGATGCGCCGCACCTGCTTCGCGCGAACGAGACGACGTACGAAGCCGACGTCGTCGTGCTCGACACCGGAACCCGTGCGAACGTTCCGCCGCTCGACGGGCTCGCTGGGACGCCGTATCTCACCAACGAGAACTTCTTTCTCCAACCTGCGCTCCCGCGCAAGCTCGTCGTTCTCGGTTCGGGATACGTCGGGCTCGAGCTCGGCCAGGGCGCCGCGCGGCTCGGCAGCGAGGTCACGCTCGTCACCCCGGACGACCGCATCGTCGCTCGCGAGGAGCTCGACGTGTGCAGCGTGCTTACGAAGTCATTCGAGCGCGACGGCATCCGCGCGCTGCTGAACCGCCGCGGGACCAAGGTCTCTTACGACGCGGGCACCTTCACCGTCACGCTCGACGACGGTACCGCGCTTTCGGGCGACGGTCTGCTCGTCGCCGTCGGGCGCCGGCCGAACATTCCGGACGGCACCACCGACCGCGCCGGCATCGCGCTCGACAAGCGCGGCTTCGTCGCATGCGACGAGCATCTGCAAACCTCCGTCGCCGGACACTACGCGCTCGGCGACGTCGCGGGGCAGCCGCAATTCACGCACGTCGCGTGGGAAGACTTTCGCCGGCTGCGTGCGATCATCGGCGGCGACCGCTCGCGCACGCGCTCCGACCGCACGCTCGGTTACGCGATGTACACCGAGCCGCAGCTCGGGCGGGCCGGCATCACCGCCGATCAGGCGCAGGAGCGCGGCGTGCCCCATCGCGTCGTCACGCTGCAACTGAGCAACGTCGCGCGCGGGCCGGAGTGGGGGCTCGAGGACGGTTTCTTCCGCTTGGTCGTCGATCCGCAGACCGATGCGATCCTCGGTGCCACGTTCGTGGGGTATGAAGCTGGGGAATTGATTCACGTGATCATCGCGCACATGGAAGCCGGTTCGACGTGGCGCGTCCTCGAGCGCTCGGTCCACATCCACCCGACCTTCGGTGAAGGGCTGCCGTCGCTCGCCCGGCTGCTGCTGTGATCGAGGCCGGTCGCCGCGCCGCGATCGAGCGCGGTCGCGAAGGCGATCCGTTCGCCGTGTTCGGCCCGCACGAGCTCGGCGCAGGTACCGTCGTGCGCGCGTTCGTACCAGGCGCGCGCGCGCTCGCCGTCGTCGACGATCGGGATCGCGTTCTCGCGAACGCCGACGCCGCCGGTGACGCCGGGCTGTTCGAGGCCTACCTCGTCGAAAAGCCCACGCGGTACCGGCTGCGCGTCACGTACGCCGACGGCACGACGCGCACGCTCGACGACCCGTACCGGTTCGGTCCGCTGCTCGGCGAGCTCGACGCGTGGCTGTTCGCGCAGGGCAATCACCTCGAGCTGTACCGCGTGCTCGGTGCGCATCCCGACGTCATCGACGGCGTGCGCGGGACGCGCTTCGCCGTGTGGGCGCCCAACGCGTCGCGCGTCAGCGTGGTCGGCGACTGGAACGCGTGGGACGGCCGCGTGCATCCGATGCGGTTGCGCCGCGAGGTGGGCGTGTGGGAGCTCTTCGTGCCCGGCGTCGAGCCGGGCGCGCGCTACAAGTACGAGATCCTCGGGCCCAACGGCGACCTGCTCCCGCTGCGCGCCGATCCGTTCGCGTTCAGCAGCGAGAAACGCCCGGGCAACGCATCGATCGTCACCGTACCGTCGAGGCACGTGTGGAACGACGAGGCCTGGCTGAGCGTGCGCGGCGAGAAGCAACGGCGCGACGCGCCCATCCACATCTACGAAGTCCACCTCGGCTCGTGGAAGCGCATCCCCGAGCAAGACGATCGCTTCCTGACGTATCGCGAGCTCGCGGAGCAATTGATTCCATACGTCGCCGAGCTCGGATTCACGCACGTCGAGCTGCTGCCCGTCACGGAGCACCCGTTCGACCTGAGCTGGGGCTACCAGACGACGGGCTGGTTCGCGCCGACCAGCCGCTTCGGCACGCCGGACGATTTCCGCGCGTTCATCGACGCCGCGCATGCCGCGGGCATCGGCGTCATCCTCGACTGGATCCCCGGCCACTTCCCCACCGACGCGCACGGCCTGGGCAGCTTCGACGGCACGCCGCTCTACGAGCACGCCGACCCGCGCGAAGGCTTCCACCGCGAGTGGGGCACGTACGTGTTCAACCTCGCGCGCAACGAGGTCGCGAACTTCCTCATCGCGTCGGCGCTGTACTGGCTGCGCGAGTTCCACGTCGACGCGCTGCGCGTCGACGCGGTCGCGTCGATCCTCTACCGCGACTACTCGCGCAAGGACGGCGAGTGGGTGCCCAACCGCTACGGTGGGCGCGAGAACTTCGAAGCGGTCGCGTTCCTGCAGCGGCTCAACACGACGGTGTACGGCGAAGTGACCGGGGTCGCGACGTTCGCCGAGGAGTCCACGGCGTGGCCGGGCGTCACGCTGCCGGTGGAATTCGGCGGGCTCGGGTTCGGCTACAAGTGGAACATGGGCTGGATGCACGACACGCTGCGCTTCTTCGCACGCGATCCGTTGTTTCGCGGGCATCACCTCAACGAGCTCACGTTCGGCCTGGTGTACGCGTTCAGCGAGAACTTCGTGCTGCCGCTCTCGCACGACGAGGTCGTGCACGGAAAGCGTTCGCTGCTGGGGCGCATGCCGGGCGGCGAGCACCAGCAGTTCGCGAGCCTGCGCCAACTGTACGCGCTGATGTGGGCGCATCCGGGCAAGAAGCTGCTGTTCGCGGGCGGTGAGTTCGCGCAGCGCGGCGAGTGGCGCGCGGAGGCGTCGCTGGACTGGCACGTCGTGCACGGACACCACGCCGGCGTGCAGCAACTGGTGCGCGACCTCAACCGCATCGCGCGCGAGCGCGGTGCACTGCACGAGCGCGACTGCGAGCCCGCGGGCTTCGACTGGATCGCGTACGACGACGCGCGCAACGGCGTGCTCGCGTTCATCCGCTGGGACGCCGCGCGCGACGGGCACGTGGTGTGCGTCTGCAACGTCAGCGGCGTGCGGCACGACGGTTACCGCATCGGCGTGCCGCGCGGCGCGCGCTACACCGAGCTGCTCAACACCGACGCCTCGGCGTACGGCGGCACGAACCTGGGTAATGGGGGCTCCGTGACCGCGACCGACCGCCCTGCGCACGGGCGCCCATTCTCCGTTTCCCTCACCCTGCCGCCGCTGTCGACGATCTGGCTCGCGCCATGACGAAGTCACGCTCCGCGTGATCCCGGCGCGGTTGCGCGTCGAGCCGGGCCTGCCGCACCCGCTGGGCGCGACGTGGGACGGCAAAGGCGTGAACTTCGCGCTGTTCAGCGCGAACGCCGAAAAGGTGGAGCTCTGCGTGTTCGACGCGCGCGGCCGGCGCGAGCTCGGGCGCATCGCGCTGCCCGAGTACACGGACGAGATCTGGCATGGTTATCTGCCGGACGCGCGGCCGGGCTTGCTGTACGGCTACCGCGTGTACGGGCCGTACGCGCCCGAGCGCGGCCACCGCTTCAACCATCACAAGCTGCTGCTCGACCCGTACGCGAAAGCGCTCGCGGGGAAGCTGCGCTGGACGGACGCACACTACGGTTACCGCATCGGCTCGCACCGCGAAGATCTTTCGTTCGACCGGCGCGACAACGCGAGCGCGATGCCCAAATGCGTCGTGATCGAGAGCGCGTTCACGTGGGGCGAAGATCACCGGCCCGCCGTGCCGTGGACCGACACCGTGTTCTACGAAGTGCACGTCAAGGGGTTCACCATTCAGCACCCGCGCGTGCAGCCCGCGCTGCGCGGCACGTTCGCCGGGCTCGCGGCACCGGCGATCATCGCGTATCTCGAGGAGCTGGGCGTGACCACGCTCGAGCTCCTCCCCGTGCAGGCGTTCGTCGACGACCGCCGGCTGGTGGAGCACAAGCTGCGCAACTACTGGGGCTACAACTCGATCGGCTTCTTCGCGCCCGAGCCGCGCTATCTCCAAGGCGATCCCAACGAGTTCAAGACGATGGTGAAGCACCTCCACGAGGCGGGGATCGAAGTCGTGCTGGACGTCGTGTACAATCACACCGCGGAGGGGAATCATCTTGGTCCCACCTTCTCGTTCAAAGGGATCGACAACGCCTCGTACTACCGCCTCGCGGAGGACCCGCGCTACTACGACGACGCGTCCGGGACCGGCAACACGCTCGACCTGCGCCATCCCCGCGTGCTGCAGATGGTGATGGACTCGCTCCGCTACTGGGTCGAGGAGATGCACGTCGACGGCTTTCGGTTCGACCTCGCGCCCGCGCTGGCACGCGAGGACAACGGCTACCGCCGCGACGCCGCTTTTTTCAAAGCGATTCAGCAAGACCCGGTGCTCTCGCGCGTCAAGATGATCGGCGAGCCCTGGGACGTCGGCACCGGCGGATATCAGCTCGGCAACTTTCCGCCGGGCTGGTCGGAGTGGAACGGGAAGTACCGCGATGTCGTGCGGCGCTTCTGGCGCGGCGACATGGGCGTCAGCGCGGAGCTCGCGTCGCGGCTGGCCGGCTCGTCGGACCTGTTCGCGCACAACGGCCGCCGCCCGCGCGCGAGCGTCAACTTCGTCACGGTGCACGACGGCTTCACGCTGACCGACCTCGTGTCGTACAACCACAAGCACAACGAGGCCAACCACGAGGACAACCGCGACGGCACCGACGACAACCTGAGCTGGAACTGCGGCGTCGAGGGACCGACCGACGATCCCGAGATCGTGAACCTGCGCGAGCGCCAGAAGCGCAACTTCATCGCGACGCTGCTGCTGTCGCTGGGCGTGCCGCTGCTGCTGGGCGGGGACGAGCACGGCCGCACGCAGGGCGGCAACAACAACGCGTACTGCCAGGACAACGACATCTCGTGGGTCGACTGGACGCAGTGGACGCCGCGCGATCTCGCGCTCGAAGAGTTCGTCAAGATGATGCTGCGCATGCGGCGGGAGCATCCCGCCTTCAAGCGCGACGCGTTCTACCGCGGCGAGCCGGTCGATGCGAGCGGCCGCAAGGACATCGCGTGGATGAAGCCCGACGGGCACGAGATGCAGCCCGACGACTGGACGCCCGAACGGCGCACGATCGGATTTTTCCTCGGCGCGCGTCCGATGCTGTTCGTCGCGATGAACGCCGCGCCCGACGGCGCCGACTTCGCGCTGCCGGACGTCGAACGCGTGTCGTGGTCGCTGGCGCTCGACACCGGGATCGAGGCCGGCGTGCCGCGCGACGTCCCGCGCGACGACGTGCTCGTCTACCCGATGATCTCGCGCTCGCTCGCGCTCTTCGCGGGGCACGTCCGGTGAGCGTGCGGGTTCTGCGCTCCTACGTCGATGCGCTCGGCACGGAGCGCACCGCCGCGCCCGAGACGGTCGCACGCTTCGAGGAGCTCATCGCGGAGGAGCCGCACCACTTCGTCGCGCCGTCGCTCGTGCTGCGCGAGAACGAGCCGCTCGCCGTCGACGTGACGCTGCCCGCGATGAGCTGGACCGAGACGCTGCGGTGGTCGCTGGTACGCGAGGACGGCAGCACCGAGGAAGGCAGCGTGGCGCTGCGCGACGCGCCGGTCCTGTCCGCCGACCACCGCGAGACGTCCACGTACGACACGCGGCGCATTGCGATCGCACCGGCGCAGCCGCTCGGCACGCACCGCCTGGCGCTGTCGGTCGACGCGTACGCGCGGGAGACCGTGCACGTGGTGGTCGTGCCCGAGCGCGCGTTCGCGGCGCAGGGCCGCACGTGGGGGATCGCGCTTCAGATCTACACGCTGCGCTCCGCCCGCAACGACGGCATCGGCGACTACGCCGATCTGCGCGCGGTCTGCCGGCTGCTCGGCGAGCGCGGCGCGAGCTACGCCGGCATCAACCCGCTGCACGCGACGTTTCGCGACGACCCCGAATCCGCGAGCCCGTACGCTGCGTCGTCGCGCCGCTGGCTCAACTGGCTGTACATCGCGCTCGACGACGTCCCGGAAGCGAACGACGCGCGCGTGCGCGCGATCCTCGCGGACGGCGCGCACCGCGACCTGCTCGCGCGCTTGCGCGCGGCGGAGCACGTCGACTATGCCGGCGTCGCCGCGGCCAAGGACGAGGTTCTGCGCGCGTGCTTCGGCGCGCTCGACGGGGACGAGAAACGCCGGCATGCGTTCGCCGCGTGGTGCGAGGCGCAGGGCGAGCCGCTGCTCCGCTTCGCGGTGTTCGAAGCGCTGGTCGCGCGCTTCGGCCGCGAGCTCGCCGAGTGGCCGCGCACGTTACGCACGCCGGCGTCGCCCGACATCGCGCTCTTCGCCGCGGCCGAAGACACCGTGGTGCGATACGCGATGTACTTGCAGTGGCTGGCGGCGGAGCAGCTCGACGCGGTCGCCGCCGACGCCGCACGGTGCGGCGTGCAGCTGTACCGCGACCTCGCGGTCGGCGTCGACGCGAACTCTGCCGACGTGTGGGCCGACTCCGAAGCGTACGTCGAAGACGTATCGGTCGGCGCGCCGCCCGACCTGCTCAACGCGCTCGGCCAGGACTGGGGCTTACCGCCGCTCGATCCGCGCGGGCTCGCACGCGAAGGCTACGCGGAACTGCTCGCGCTCGTGCAGTCGAACTGCCACGCCGCCGGCGCGCTGCGCATCGACCACGCGTTCTCGCTCGCGCGGCTCTACTGGATCCCGCGCGGCGCCGACCCCCGCAGCGGAACCTACGTCGAGTACCCGCTCGACGACGTGCGCGGGATCGTCGCGCTCGCCAGCGTGCGCGAGCGCTGCGTCATCGTCGGCGAAGATCTCGGCACGGTGCCCGAGGGCTTCCGCGAGAAGATGGCGGCGACGGGCATCCTTTCCTATCGCATCGTGTTCTTCGAGCGCCGGCCCGACTGCACGTTCGTTCCGCCCGAGGAGTACCCCGCGCTCGCGCTCGCCGCGTCGGGCACGCACGACCTGCCGACGATCCCCGCCTGGCTGCGCGGCGAGGACGTCGACCTGCGCGACCGCTTGCAGATGCTCGAAATGCCGCATGCGCAGGAGCGTGCCGCGCGCGATCGCGAGCGGGCGCTCTTCCTCGACACGCTCGTCGCGCACGGCGACCTCGCCGGCGCCGAGCGCGACGACGACGCCGCGGTGATGATCGCCGCGAACCGCTACCTCGCCGCGACGCCGTGCGCGATCGTCATGGCGCAGTTGGACGACGTCCTCATCGAACGGGCACCGGTCAACGTCCCGGGAACCTCCACGCAGTACCCGAACTGGCGCCGTAAGCTGGCCACCGACGTCGACGCGCTGGCGTCGGACGACCGCCTCCGCCGGCTCTGCACCATTCTCGCCGAACTCCGCCCGAGAGCAACGCCGTGAAAGCAGTCCTGATGGCTGGGGGCGAGGGCTCCCGCCTCCGTCCGCTCACTTCGCGCCGACCGAAACCGCTCGCGCCCGTCGCCGGCAAGCCGGTGATGGAGCTGATCGTCGAGCTGCTCAAACTGCACGGCTTCGACGAGATCGTCTCGACGCTGCACTACCTCGCGGACGAGATCGAGACGTACTTCGGCGACGGTGAAGCGCTCGGCGTGAAGATGCACTACGTGGTGGAGGACACGCCGCTCGGCACCGCGGGCGCGGTGAAGATGGCGCACGACCTGCTCGCCGGCGACACGTTCCTGGTGATCAGCGGCGACGCGCTGACCGATCTCGATCTGGGCGCCGTCGTGCGCCACCACAAGGAGCAGGGCAACGACGTCACGATCGCGCTGCAGCGCGTGACGAACCCGCTCGAGTTCGGCGTGGTCGTCACCGACGAGCACGGGCGCATCGTGCGCTTTCTCGAGAAGCCGTCGTGGGGCGAAGTCTTCTCCGACACGATCAACACCGGCATCTACGTGCTCGAGCCCGCGATCCTCGACCGGATGCAGCGCGGCAAGGTCTACGACTTTTCGAAAGATCTGTTTCCCGACATGCTGCGCGAAGGCGCCAAGCTCGGCGGCTACGTGATCGACGCGTACTGGACCGACATCGGCAACCTCGAACAGTACCAGCAGGCGAACTACGACGGCGTCGAACGCAAGGTGCGCATCAGGTTTCCCGGCAACGAGGTGCAGCCCGGCGTATTCGCGGGCGAAGGCACGCGCATCCACCCCGGCGCGCACATCGAAGGTCCCGTCGTGCTGGGACGCGACGTCCGCATCCACGAAGGCGCGACGATCGTCGGGCCGTCGGCGATCGGCGACCGCACGATCGTGGAGCGCGGCGCGAACGTGTGCCGCAGCGTGCTGTGGGAGGACGTCTACGTCGGCGAGGAGGCGTCGCTGAGCGATTGCACCGTCGCGGACCGCAACACGGTGGAGAAGCGCGCGAAGGTCAACGAGAACAGCGTGATCGGGCGCGGCTGCACGATCGGCGCCGGCGCGACGGTCAACGCGCACCTCAAGCTGTGGCCCGACAAGTGGGTTACGGCGGGCTCGATCGTGTCGATGTCGCTGATCTACGGGCAGAAATGGCCCGGCTCGCTGTTCGGCTCGGTCGGCATCAGCGGTTTGGCGAACCTGGAGATCACGCCTGAGTTCGCGCTCAAGCTCGGGCAGGCGTTCGGCACCTGGCTGAAGCCGGGGCAAACAGTGATGACGAGCCGCGACACGCATCCGGCGTCGCGCGTCATGAACCGCTGCGTGATCTCGGGATTGCTGTCCGTCGGCGTCAACGTTCTCGACCTGCGCTCGTACCCGCTGCCGCTCGCGCGCTACGCCGTGCGCGTCGGCAGCGACGGCGGCGTGCACGTGCGCGTCGCGCCCGACGACTCGAACGCGCTGGTGTTCGAGTTCTTCGACCATACCGGGATCGGGATCGACAAAGGCGCCGAACGCAAGGTCGAAAACCTGTTCTTCCGCGAGGACTTCCGGCGCACGCCGATGGACGAGGTCGGCCGGCTCGACTTCCCGTCGCGCGCGCTCGAGCGCTACACCGCGGCGTTCACCACCTCGTTGCACGCCGAAGCGCTCAAAGAGGCGAACTTCCGGGTGGTGATCGACTACGCGTTCGGCAACGCGTCGATCGTGCTGCCGCAGATCCTCGGCGCGCTGGGCGTCGAGCAGGTCGCGCTCAACGCGTACTTCGATGCCGGCAAGGTCCGTACGTTCCGTGACGACCGCGAGCGGCATCTGCAGCAGCTCACGTCCGTCGTCACCTCGCTCGAAGCCGACCTGGGCGTGCTGATCGACGCCGACGGAGAGACGGTGACGCTCGTCGACGACGCGGGCAAGATCGTCGGGCGCAACCGCCTCATGGCGCTGCTCACGCTGCTCGTCGCGCGGTCGAAGCCGGGCGCGCGGATCGCGATGCCGCTCACCGTGCCGTCGGTCGTCGAGCGCATCGCCGCCGACAACGGCGCAACGATCGTGCGCACGCCCAGCGACCGCCGTTCGCTCATGGCGCTGGCCGAGCGCGAAGGCGCCAACCTCGCCTTCGCCGGCGGGAGGAACTACGAACTGATCTTCCCGGAGTTCCAGCCGGCGTTCGACGGCATCTACGCGACGGCGAAGATCATGGAGCTGCTTGCGGCGGAACACCGCAAGCTGTCGGAGCTCTCCGCGATGATCCCGCGCTGGCACGTGGCCGGACGCTCCGTGCCGTGTCCGTGGGACCGCAAAGGCGCCGTGATGCGTTCACTCCACGACGAGGCGTCGCACGGCGGCAACGGCAAGGTCGAGACGCTCGACGGCATTCGCTTACCGCGCGAGGACGGCTGGGTGCTGGTGCTGCCCGACGCGACCGAAGCGTCGGTCAACGTGTGGGCCGAAGGCACGTCTGACGAACAGGCCGCGCACTACGCGGACGAGATCGCGCAGCGCGTGCGCGCCATCGCGGCGGGGTGACGATGCGGCCGCGCGCGCCGTTCGCCGCGCGGCTGCAAGCCGCCACGTCGAGCGGAAAACCCGTGCTGCTGCGTATCGACTTCTGGCAGCTCGGCGACCCGGCGTTCACACCTTCGGCGGTGCCGGCGTCTCCGTAGGCCGTGCGCCGGGGTGCTGCGGCGTGTCGAAGCGGATCGTTCCGCCGCGGTAGTCGAAGACCAGGGTGTATCTTCTGAGCACGCGGTCGCCCAAGTTCACCGCAATGGTGGGATTCGCTTCCGCGCCTGCCGTCGCGTCGGTCAGCAGCAACGCGACGGTGCGGATTCGCAGTTCGCCTAACCGCAGCTCGTCCGCACGGCCGAGCGATGCGCGTACGGAACCGCCGACGCCGCGCATCGGAGATCCCATCGGGAAGGCGTGATAGTGCGCGATGAGATCGTGGGCGCGTACGAACGGACCGTAGACGTCGGCCGAACTTTCGCTGCCCGTGTCGATCGTCACGGCGCCGGGGATACCGTCCAGCGCGCCGTCGACTTGCGGCTGCCGGTCCACGAGCGTCATCGGGACGGTGATCCCCGTGCCGGGAAACGCGCGCGGGTCGGCCGCGAGTTGGAGCGACTCGTTCGCGAAGTCGAGCCGCGCGGCGAACCGCGCGAGCAGCTCGTATCCGATGATGCCGTCGATCGGGGCGTTTGCACCGAAGTCGAGTACGACGAACGGCTGATCGCGGAGCTCGGCGGTGCCGATGCGCACGCTGCGCGCGCTCGCGTACCGCACGTTCGCCAGCGCCGGCCCGCCGCCGGCCACGGTACCCGCCCCGATGACGTTCAAGCCGATGCGCTGCGCCGCGCTCGGGCTGATCGCGTTCTGACCGCCGGTGTCGAACAAGAACCGCAGCGGCGGCTCGCCGTTGACGGACACCTCGACCACGGGCGAAATCATTCCGTGCGCGATGGGCACCGAAGCGACGCCGCTCAGCGTCGCGTCGTGCGGTTCCGGCGGCGGTGCGAACGCGTTCGGCTCGACCGTTCGCGGCGTCTCGACGGCCCGCACGCGGGCCGTCCACGTTCCGTTCTCCGACGCGTTCTCGATGGTGTGCGGAACGACGAGCGAATCCGCGCGCCGGTAGTCGGCGAACGACACGTGCTGCGTGTCCTGGCCGACGTGCAGCGTGACCCGCGTGACGCGGCCGGTCGCCGGATCGGCGGCGACGTCGGGCGCGCGCGAGCCGCAGTCGCACGACGCGTCGCCGGACGCGGGCGCGAGCAGCCGCGTCCAAGCGCGGATCTCACCGCGGTCGTCGACGTTGCCTTCGATGCGCGGCATGCCGGTCGCGTCCGCGCGCCACGCGCGCACGCCGTCCCAGCCTTCGCGCTCGGAGACGGGGCCCGCGTCGAAGCGGCGCACGAAGCGTCCCAGCGTACGGTCCACGACGATCTCGCCGTGGCCCGGCACGCCGTACACCGTGACGTCCAGCCGCAGCCGCAGGTAGCGCGGCTGCTTCGTGCCCGCGACGGCACCGATCACCGGTATACCGGAGATGGTACGTACGTCTGAGGCCGCGCTCGCGGGCGGAGGTGAAGCGAGGAGTGCGAGCGCGGCCGTGACGGCCACGAGGATCGTCACGGGCCCGCGTTTAGGCGGAGAGGTTCAGCGTCCCCGCCGCTTCGCGAAGTTGCCGTTGCCGGCGTTGCCGCGGAAGCTCTGCGCGTTGCGCGAGGGCGCGAAGCGCCGCGGCGCCGGGAACGCGGCCGGCGCTTGCAGGTTCATTGCCGCAGGTTCCGGCAGCGACGGAACTTTGTTGCGATCGATCCGACGGCCGACCGCCTTCTCGATGTCGCGGAACAGCCGCTCCTCGTCGTGCGAGACGAACGTGATGGCGTCGCCGGTCTGCTCGGCGCGCGCCGTGCGGCCGACGCGGTGGACGTAGTCTTCGGGAACCATCGGCACGTCGTAGTTCACCACGTGACCCAGGTCGGCGATGTCGATTCCGCGCGCGGCGACGTCGGTCGCGACGAGCACGCGCAGCTTGCCGCGCTTGAAATCGGCCAGCGCGCGCATCCGCTGCGCTTGCGAGCGGTCGCCGTGGATGCGTTCGGCGGAGACGTTGTGCTTCTCCAGCGCGAGCGCGAGCCGGTTGGCGCGCGCTTTGGTGCGCGTGAACGCGAGCGCGCTGTAGATGTTGTTGTCCTTGAGGAGCTCGACGAGCAGATCGGTCTTGCTGCCTTGCGCCACGGTGTACGCGACGTGTGTGATACCGTCGGCGGTCGTCGAGCTGCTCTGCGGCACCATCTCGACGCGCACGGGATCGTGCAGCAAGTCGCGCGTCAGCTTGAGGACCTCGGGCGCGATCGTCGCGGAGAAGAATAGCGTCTGGCGCTTGGCCGGAATCTTCGTGACGATACGTTTCACCGCCGGCAGGAAGCCCATGTCGAGCATGCGATCCGCTTCGTCGAGGACGAGCACGGCGACGTTGTCGAGCCGCGCTTTCCCTTGATTCATCAGGTCTTGGAGCCGGCCGGGGGTCGCGACGATGATCTCGGTGCCGCGTGCGAACGCGGCAATCTGCCCGCCGAACCCGACGCCTCCGTAAATCGCGGCGACGCGCACGTTCGTGCCCTTGCCGAGCGCGGCGAAGTGCGAGGCGATCTGCGCGGCGAGCTCGCGCGTCGGCGCGAGGACGAGCGCGTGCGTCTTGCCGCGCGGAAGCATCGCGAGCTTCTCGAGGATCGGCAGCGCGAACGCGGCCGTTTTGCCGGTGCCGGTCTGAGCACTGGCGAGGACGTCCTTGCCCGCGAGGGCCGGCGGGATCGCGGCAGCCTGAACGGGGGTCGGGACGGTGAAGCCGAGCTCACGCACGGCACGAAGGGACGCCGGGCCGAGGCCCAACGCGTCAAAAGTCGGTTGCATCGATTCTTTCGAAAGCGTGCGCGCGAGGTCGATCGGTCGCATTTCGAAAGATCGCGCAAGGTAGAGACGGCACACGGGGTGACGGTCACGCAACGTGACACGTCAGTATATCACGCGACGCATAGGAAGTCGAACAGACGTTTGTCGGGCCCGCCGAGGAAGCGCCGGCGCAGCGCTTGAAACGGCCGGCAGAGCGGCAGCCTCGACGTGCGCGCCTGCGCACGTGCGTGCCGCCTGAGGGGGAGGTCTACGTGAGCACCAATCGCCGCGCATTCATCGGTCTGGGCGCAACGACGGGGGCGGCGGTCGCGCTCGGCAGGCTTCCGATGCCGGCCCTCGGCGGTCCGACCTGTACGAATCCCGCGCCCGGCACGCCGCCCGTGCCGTGGAAGACCCCGCGCCGCCAGAGGACGATCAACCGCATCTCGGCGTTCAACCCCGCGTACAACTGGACGCGTCTCAAGAACGCGTACGCGGCGATGCGCGCGTTGCCCAACAGCGATCCGCGCAGCATGGAAGCACAGCAGAACATGCACGCGTGGTATTGCGCGACGTGCGCGCCCGGCGTCACCGACATCCACCAGCACTGGACGTTCTTCGGCTGGCACCGCGCGTTCTTGTACTTCCACGAACGCATCCTCGGCTCGCTCGTCGGCGACATGACGCTGCGCCTGCCGTACTGGGACTGGGAGAACGCGGCGCACCGCGTGCTGCCGCCGCAGTACTACACCGGATCGCTGAACGATGCGACGCGCGCGCTCGCCAACGGTCAGTCCGTGGAGCGTTTGGTGGGCGGCTGGGAGTACAACCTCGACCTCGTGCCCGGACTGGTGCCCGAAACGTTCAACCTGTTCGGCGGAACGGCGACCGCCGGCGGCTCGATCGAGAACGGCGCGCACGGCTTCGTGCACGTCTCGACCGGCGGCGACATGGGCTACTTGGACACCGCGGCGGGCGACCCGATCTTCTTCTGCCACCACAGCAACGTCGACCGCTGCTGGTACAGCTGGGAGCAGTACGACAGCCACGTCGACCCGGGGCCGGCATTCCATGGTTTGACCTTCACGTTCTTCGACGAGACGAAAACGTGGCGCTCGATCACCGTCGCGCAGATGATTCCGATCACGAAGCTGGCGTACGCCTACGATACCGTGATCGCGCCGCCGACGCGCGTGTTCAGGTACATCCCGCTCCTGCTCGACGAGAAGCTGCGCATCAAGCCGCCGCCGCCGCCGGAGCTCAAGAACTTGGCGAACGTCCAGGAGGCGAACGTCGAGCTGACCGGCCTGCAAGTGTCCGGCTCGGGCACGTTCGAGATCCGCGTTCAAGCGGGCGGCCAGGGGCACCATCTGGGGACGCTGTTCGTTGTACCGCATAGCCGCAACGCGAGCGGCGCGCACGAGATGGCGCGCGAGGCGAACGTGAGCTTCGCGATCCCGCCCGAAACCGCACGCTTACTGGCCCAACCAGGTTCGACGGTCTCGATCCAGCGCGTCGGGAGCGCCGAGATCAAACCGAGACTCCTGCAAACGGCCGGGCCGCCGGTACAAGCTCGCGTCCGCGGGCTGAGGCTCTCCGTGAGGTGACCCATGAAACGATCCTGGTGCACGACTGCCGCCGCGCTTGCCGCGGCGATCGCGATCGCGACGACGAGCGCTGAGGCCGCCGGCCCCTGCGTCTCGCTCCACGTCGCTGCACCAGGATCGGACGCGGCCGCGTCGCCGGCGTTCGTGGTGATCCGCGATCTGCCGGTGCCGGCCGCCGGCGCGACCGTCGTCGTCAGCGCGCACGCGCACGCGCTTGCCGCCGGCACGCGGTTGGCCACGCTGTTCATCGTTGGAAGCTCGCGGCAGACGGGCACCGTGCAGCGCACGCTGCAGTCCCCGCTGCAAACCCCGCCCGGCGTCGCCGACGCGCTCGCCCGCGACGCGCACGCGACGGTCACGATCCAGATTTGCCGGCCGCACGAGACGGCGCCGTGCACGACGGTCGGACCCCTCGCGATCACCGTGGAGCGCGGAACCGCGGGATCGTCGTAGCCGCCTATCGTCCTCCGGACACGTCCACGATCGCCCCGGTGACGTAGGACGCTTCCGGCGACAGCAGCCACAGCACCGTGGCCGCGACTTCGGCCGCCGTGCCGATGCGTTCCATCGGGATCGTCGGCGTGATCCGCGCGACGCGCTCGGGGTGTCCGCCGCGCGCGTGGATCTCCGTGTCGATGAGCCCCGGCGCGACCGCGTTGACGCGGATCCCTTCGCGTGCGACTTCCTTCGCGAGCCCGCGCGTCAGCGTGTCGACCGCCGCTTTGGACGCCGCGTAGTGCACGTACTCGCCGGGCGAGCCGAGCCCCGCGGCACGCGACGACACGATGACGATCGCGCCGCCCGAGCCGCCGCGCGCCGTGGACATGCGCCGCACCGCTTCGCGCGCGCACAAGAACGCGCCGGTCACGTTGACCGCCAGCACGCGCTCGAGCGTCGCGACGTCGATCTCGTCGACGCGCGTGAACCGGCCGGTGATCCCGGCGTTGATGACGAGCGCGTCCAAACGGCCGAACGCGTCGTCGAGCGCCGCGTACGCCGCGAGCACGTCCTCTTCGCGCGCGACGTCCGCCTTGACGATCACCGCGCGCCGTCCGGTACCGTTGACCTCGCTCGCGACGAGTTCGCCGGCGGCGCGATCCTCGGCATACGTCAGCGCGACCTCATAGCCGGCGGCCGCGGCACCGCGAACGACCGCTGCGCCGATCCCCCGGCTGCCGCCGGTGACGAGCATGACGGGACCGTTCGCTTGGGGCGTATCCATCGGTCAGCTTTCGCGCCGCAACGGCCCGTTACTTCGCGACCGCGTCGACGTACTCGATCTTGCGGCCGAGCGACTCGAGCACGTGCGACCACGTGTAGCGCGCCGCCGTCTCGGCGCCGTTCGTGCGCAGCTCCTCGGCCAAGTTGTCGTCGGCGAACAGCGCGCGCAGATAGGTCGCGAGCTCGCGGCCGTCGCCGGTGTCGCAGACGATCGCGTTGACGAACGGCTCGGCGTACTCTTCGCCGGTGGCGCCGCACACGACGATCCCGCCGGCAGCCATCACTTCGAGCCCCACCAGCCCGAACGGCTCCTTGCCGCTGTTCGCCAGCACGACGTCGGCGGCGGCGTAGAGCGCGTACAGTGTCGCCTCGTCCAGGAAAGCGCGCACGTGTACGACCGCCGCGTCGACGACGGCCAACCGCGTCGCGAACTCGCGCCAGTCGGTGCCCTCGTACGCGAGCCGCTCGACGGTGAGGCCGCGCTCGCGCGCGCGGCCGAACACGACGTCGCCGTACGGCTCTTTGCCGCCGCGCACGATCAAGCGCGCGTCGATGCCGGACGCGCGCACGTCGGCGAGCGCATCGATCGCTTGGAGCCAGTTCTTGTCGGGATCGAAACGGCCGACTTTGACGCACGTCGGACGCTCGCCGAACGCTTCGCGCATCACCTTCGTCCGCTCGGGGTCGGCCCCATCGAGCAGCGCCGGATCGATCCCGTTGGGGATCACGAGCGCGTGCACGCCCAACTGCGCGAGCTCGAACTTCATGTACTTGCTGACCGCCGTCACCGCCGCGGCGCGCGTCAGCGTCGGCCAGTGAATTTTCTCGAAGCCGTACGTGTTGTTCGCGTTCCACATCAGCGTCAAGCCGGCGCGCACGCCGCGCTCGCGCGCGAGCCGGTCGATCGCGATCGCGACGTTCGCCGTCTGCCACTCCTCGGCGATGACGAGCACACGCTCGCCGCGCGCGTGCGCCGGCACCACGAGCTCGTCCACGATCCAGGGCGGCAGGCTGAGGCCCCAGTCGTGCACTTTGCCGGGTTCGCCGTCGTACGCGTTGCGCGGGTGCTGCGCGGAGATCCACTGCGACCAGCGCCGCAGCGTCACGCCGGGATCGCTCGCCTCGACCGCGTCGAGGTTGGGGTCGCCGAGGAAAAACAGCTGAACGTCGTGTCCGGCGGCCCCGAGCGCGCGCGCGAGCTGCGTGACGCGCGTCGCGAGCCCCCCGATCGACGCGTAGCGATCGGGTCCCTCGAACGAGAGGATGGCAACCTGGCGAGGGATCATCCCGCCTCCTACGCGAGAACCGCCGCGAATACTCCCGCGTCCACGTTGCCCCCGGAGATCACGGCCGCGACGCGCTTGCCGCGCAGCCGCTCGCCGTCGGCCGCGACCGCCGCAACCGCCGCGGCGCCGGCCCCTTCGGCGACGTTGTGCGTGTCGGTGAAGATCCAGCGCATCGCATCGCGGATTGCATCCTCGGACACCGGGGCGATGCGCGCGGCGCCCGCTCCTATGACGGCGAGCGCCGCCGGATCGGGCACGCGCACGGCCATGCCGTCGGCGATCGAGTCGGCGGGTTCGGTCTCGACGCGCTCGCCGCGCTCGAAGGAGCGCGCGTACGCGGGGAAGCGCTCGGCCACGACGCCCACGACCTCGGTTTCGAGCCCGAGCAGGTCGCGCACGGCGATGACGCCGCTGATGCCCGAGCCGAGCCCGATGGGCACGTACACGACGTCGAACGTGCCCGCGGCGAAAAGCTCGCGCGCGTACGTCGCGACGCCGGCGACGAGATCGCGATGGTACGACGGCACGAACTCCGCGTGCGCGTCCGACGCCACGAGCTCCGACGCGTACGCCTTCGCGTCGTCGAAATCACGCCCGCGCACGACGAGCTCCGCCCCGAGCGCGCGCATCGCGGCGTTCTTCTCCGGCGAGTTGCCTTCGGGCACGACGATCGTCGCAAGCAACCCGGCACGTGATGCGGCGAACGCGATGCTCTGCCCGTGATTCCCGCGCGTCGCGCTGACGAGCCGCGTCACGTGCGGCGCGCGCTCGCGCAGCGCCGCGACGTATGTCAGCCCGCCGCGCAGCTTGAACGCGCCGAGCGGCGTGTGGTTCTCGTGCTTGAGCATCACGTCGACGCCGAGCCGCTCGCACAGCAGCGGCCAGCGATACGTGGGCGTCACGGGCATGACGGCGCCGACGAGCGCCGCCGCGCGTTCGACATCGGCAAGCGTCAGCTCCAAAGGCACCGGCCGCACCGTCATGCACGACCTCGTACGCGAGTATCCCGCGGAATACTGCTTGGACGTCGCCGCGAAAGGGGCGCGCCGGCGGCGCCGGCCGAAACGAGCGCGGTGATCTCCTTGCTCGCGCTCGCCGCCACCGTTGCGTTCGCGCGTCCGCCCCACGCACCGATCGCGCCCGACGTGCGCGTCATTCGCGCTGAAGACACGACGCAGCGCTACGTGCGGCTGCTGCAAGACCTCGACGTCGACGGCGTACGGGGTACGGAGACGAGCCTCGTCGACGTGGCGACCGGACGATTCGTCGAGCACGTCTCGGCCGGCCCGCTCTCCTCCGGTGACGGCTTCGACGGCACGCGAACGTGGAGCTCCGACGCGACCGGCATGGCGATCGTCGAAGGCAACGCGCAGGCGCGCCTCGACAGCCTGGCGTGGGCACACTTCGTGGGACGCCGCGGACCCGAGCATCCCGTCATGAGCACGAAGCGCAACGCGCGCGGCGACGTCGTGGTCCGGCTGCGGTATCCGGCGCTGTCGGCGCCGATCGTCGTCACGCTGGATCGCCACACGGGCTTCGTGCGCGAGATCGAGGACGACTCGGGCGGTGAGGCGACGCGGACGCGTTACTGGGACTACCGGCGCGTCCACGGCGTCGTCGTTCCGTTCCGCCAGGAATTGGCGACGCGCTTCGGCGTCGCGCGCGAGCGCGTGCGCAGCGTCGAGGCGGTCGCAACGGTGCCCGTCGACGTGTTCGATCCGCCGCCGCCGCCGCACGACGCCGTTCTCGACGGTACGACCTCGATCCCGATGGAGATGCGTCGCGGACATCCGGTCGTTCCGATCCGCATCGACGACGGGCCCGTCATCCACGTACTGTTCGACACGGGCGCGGCGAACGACGTGACGCCGAGCGTGGCCCGCCGACTCCACTTGCACGTGGTCGGCGACGGCAAAGCGGGCGGGTTCGGCGCGGGCGTCGTCTCGCGGCGGTACACGACGGTCAAGCGATTGCGCATCGGGGGCGCCGAGCTGCGCGATCAGCCGTTCGCGGTGATCCCCGGCGACAACGACGGCATCGACGGCACGATCGGGTGCGAGGTCATGCAGCGCTTCGCCGTGCGCTTCGATTTTCGCGGCGGGCGCATCGAGCTCAGCCGCGACGCCGGCGCCTTCGCGATCACCGCCGCGCCGATCCCGATGCGTTTGTCAGGCTGCGAACCGGAGATCGACGGCGCGCTCGACGGCATGCCGGGAGCGCTCGGCATCGACACCGGCGACGCGAACTCGCTGCTGGTCATGGCGCCGTTCGTGAAAGCGCACGGGCTGATCGCGCGCTACAAAGCGAACGAAACGATCGTCAGCGGCGCGGTCGCCGGCCCCGCCGCAGGCTTGCGCGCGCTCGCGCACACCGTGCGACTCGGACCGGTCGACGTCCACGACGTCCCCATCGAGCTCAGCATCATGAGCAAAGGCGCAGCCAACGACCCGACGGAGCTCGGCAACGTCGGAATCAGAATCCTCAGCCGCTTCGAGCCGGTCTTCGACTACCGCAGCAACCGGATGTGGCTGCTGCGGTAATCGTTTCGCGCACGCTCAGGCCGTCGCTAACGACCGCAGCACGTACTGCAAGATGCCGCCGTGGCGGTAGTAGTCCGCCTCGTCCGGCGTGTCGATGCGCAAGAGCGCGCCGAACTGCTTTTTTCCGCCGTTCGCGCCGATCGCGGTGACGTTCACCGTCATGCCGGGTTCGAGCTTCGCGGCGACGCCTTCGACCGCGAACGTTTCCTCGCCGGTGAGACCGAGCGATTCGCGCGTCTCGCCGGTGCGGTACTGCAGCGGCAGGATCCCCATGCCGATCAGGTTCGAGCGGTGGATGCGCTCGAACGACTCCGCGATCACCGCCTTGATTCCCAGCAGGTACGGGCCTTTGGCCGCCCAGTCGCGCGACGAGCCGCTGCCGTACTCCTTGCCGGCGAGCACGATCAGCGGTGTTCCGTCGGCGCGATATTTCTGGCTGGCGTCGAAGATCGACGTCTGCTCGTTCGTCGGAAGATAGCGCGTCACGCCGCCTTCCACGCCCGGGACGAGCAGATTATGCAACCGGATGTTCGCGAACGTGCCGCGCACCATTACCTCGTGATTGCCGCGCCGCGCCCCGTACGAGTTGAAGTCCGCGGGCTCGATGCCCTTGGACATCAAGTACTTCGCCGCCGGCGAGGACTTCGAGATGTTGCCTGCGGGCGAGATGTGGTCCGTCGTCACCGAGTCCGCGACCATGACGAGCACGCGCGCGCCGGTGATGTCCTGCACGGGCGCCGGCTGTTTGGGCATCCCGTCGAAGTACGGCGGGCGCTTCACGTACTCGGACTTCTCGTCCCAGGCGTACCGTTCGCCGGCCGGCACGTTCATCGACGACCAGCGCGCGTCGCCCGCGAACACGTCGGCGTAACGGCGCCGGAACAGCTGGTCCGACACGGCCGCGGCGAGCGCCGCGTCGATCTCCGCACTCGTCGGCCAGAGATCTTTCAAGTACACGTCTTCGCCGGTCGGGGTGCGGCCGAGCGGTTCGGTGGTAAGGTCGACGTCCATGCGGCCTGCGAGCGCGTACGCGACGACGAGCGGCGGCGACGCGAGATAGTTCGCGCGCACCTGCGGGTGGATGCGGCCTTCGAAGTTGCGGTTGCCCGACAGCACCGCCGCGACGATCAGATCGTGTTCCGCGACCGCGTGCGCGACGTCCTCGCCGAGCGGGCCGCTGTTCCCGATGCACGTCGTGCAGCCGTAGCCCACGAGGTTGAAGCCGAGCGCGTCGAGATACTGCGTCAGCCCCGCTTTGAGCAGGTAGTCGGTGACGACTTTCGAGCCCGGCGCGAGCGACGTCTTCACCCACGGCGCGGGCTTGAGCCCTTTCTCGACGGCCTTCTTCGCGAGCAGCCCCGCGCCGATCAGCAGTGCGGGGTTCGACGTGTTCGTGCACGACGTGATCGCCGCGATCACGACCGCGCCGTCCGACACTTGCGTGCGCGGATGCGCCGCGACCGCCGTGCCGCCGCCCTCGCTTTCGAAGCGGTCCACCTGCTTGCCGTTGCCGTTGCCGCGCGCGTTCTGCCATTCTTCCAGCGCGATGTTGAACGTCGTCTTCACGTCGGTCAGCGGCACGCGGTCCTGCGGGCGGCGCGGGCCGGCGAGGTTTGGTACGACCTCGCTCAAATCGAGCGCGAGCGTGTCGGAAAAGCGCGGTTCCGGTGAGCCGTCGGTGCGGAACATCCCTTGCGCTTTCGCGTACGCCTCGACGAGATCGATCTGCTCCTGCGCGCGCCCGGTCAGACGCAGGTAGTCGAGCGTGAGCGCGTCGATCGGGAAGATCGCGATCGTCGAACCGTACTCCGGCGACATGTTGCCGATGACGGTGCGATCGGCGACCGGAAGCGACGACAGCCCTGCGCCGTAGAACTCGACGAACTTGCCGACGACGCCCTTGCGGCGCAGCATCTGCGTGATCTGCAGCGCGAGATCGGTCGCGGTGACACCTTCGCGCATTTTTCCCGTCAGCTTGAAACCGATCACGTCGGGGATCAGCATCGTCACCGGCTGGCCGAGCATCGCCGCTTCCGCCTCGATGCCGCCGACGCCCCACGCCAGGACGCCGAGGCCGTTCGCCATCGTCGTGTGCGAGTCGGTGCCGACCACCGTATCGGGATATGCGAGGGTGGTCCCGTCGGGATGACCCTCGCCCGCGCCGCCGGCACCGAAGATCACGCGCGCCAAGTACTCGATGTTGACCTGATGCACGATCCCGGTGTCGGGCGGCACGGCGCGGAAACCGTCGAGCGACGACTGACCCCATTTGAGAAAGGCGTAGCGCTCGCCGTTGCGCTCGAACTCGAGCTGCGCGTTCTTTTCGAACGCGTCGGGCGACGCCCACGCGTCGACCTGCACGGAGTGATCGATCACGAGTTCGACGGGCTGCAGCGGGTTGATGCGCTTGGGATCGCCGCCGAACTCCGCGATCGCGTCGCGCATCGCGGCGAGATCGACCACGCACGGAACGCCGGTGAAGTCCTGCAGCAGCACGCGTGCCGGCCGGTACGCGATTTCTTTGGTCGACGGCGCGCCGGGCTGCCACGACGCGACCGCCTCGATGTCGTCCTTCGTCACCGAGCGGCCGTCCTCGAACCGAATCAAATTCTCGAGCAGGATCTTGAGCGAGTACGGCAGCGTCGCGAGGTCGTAGCGGTCGCCCATGGCGGCCAGGCGGTAGAACGTGTACTCGCGGTTACCGGCGCGCAGCGTGTCGCGGGCGGAGAAGCTGTTCGGATGGCTCATGGCATCGGACAGCGTTCGGCGGAGCGCCGGAAGGGTGCTCCCGCCTGGTGTACGCAGTTCGTTGACACGTGTTCCGCTTTTCGGGACAATGACGCGGTGCGCGACGATCTCCGCCCGGCGCTCTTCGGCTCCGTCCTGCGGGACCGGATCCTGGCCCGCCTCGCCTTGAGCGAGAACGGCTTGCACCTGCGCGAGCTGGCACGCCAGATCGACGCCAGCCCGACCGCGGTCCACCGTGCCGTGATCGCGCTGGAACGGACCGGCGTCGTGGTCTCGCGCGAGATCGGCCGGGCGCGGGTCGCCGTGCTGAACCGGCGCTGGTACGGCGCCGTCGAGTTGCACGCCCTGCTGGAACGCCTCGTCGACGCGTATCCCGAGGTCCGCGAGCGCGCGGCGACCCGGCGCGAGCGCCCGCGCCGCATCGGAAAGCCGCTTTGACGGCCACCGCGGAGCCGCCGTGGCCCGCCTAGCCTCGCACGCGACGCTGAGCGATGTCGCGTTCGCGGTGTGCTCGGCGCTCGACCGCGCCGGGGAGACCGCGGTCCTGTGCGGGGGCTCGGCGGCGGCGTACTACGTCCCCGAACGCTATCAGTCGCTCGACGTCGACTTCGTGCTGCACGTCGGGCGCGCGCGCGTCGTGGTCGACCGCGCGCTCGAGTCGATCGGGTACGACCGTGCCGCCGAGGACTACTACCGGCACCCCGACCTCCCGTACACGATCGAGTTTCCGATCGGACCGCTGGCGATCGGCCGCGAGCGCGTCACGGCGTGGCGCACCGATCACCGCGGCGACGCGCTGCTGCACGTGCTCGCGCCGACCGACGTGGTGCGCGATCGCTTCCTCCACTACTGGGCTTGGGGCGATCGCTCCGCGCTCGAGGTCGCGCTGGCCGTCGCGCGCGGCCGGTACGCGGACGTCGACCTCGCCGCGTTTCGCGCTTGGACGGAGCGCGAGCTCGCGGCCGACCGCTCGTACGACGCGGCACGCGTCGCGCGGTTCTTCGGCTCCCTCGCCCACCGTACGCCGCCCGGCTGAGGGAACGTCGCCGGTCCACGGAGTAAGCATCCGCTGTGATCGACCGCACTCGACTCTCCGTCCGAGCAGTGCTCGTTTCCGCGCTGCTCCTTGCCGTCGGCGCCGCGGGTTCGGCGCCGGCGATCGCCGCCGACGACCCGTACGTCATCCAGCTGCCCTTCCCGTGTCACCAGGCGCTAGCCGAGGAGACGCGCGCAGCGAGTCTGCTCAGGGGGCCGGACGCCACGCCGGAAGATGCTCGGCGAACGCTCAGGGCCGTCAACGACGCGCTCACCAGGAACAATAAGGCGTGCGGAATAATCGCGCGCCGTTCGGCAAGGGACAATGCCGTTAGCAAACAGATGCACGACGTCAACGAAGCGTTCTTGCTTTCGCTGCGCGCTCAAGCCGACACCGTGCTCCATAACCGTCTCGAAGCGTACGACTATTCGGTCGCGAATAGGAAGCTCGACGCATGCCTCGCAGCCGCGAATCTATCGCCGAGCGTCCACCGGGACTGCCAGACGCAGATCGATGACAACCGCGCCACGCGGAGCCAGAGCATGCCGACGGCGAACGATCCGTGCCAAGTCGCGCTGGTCGCGGCCAACAACGCCGGCGACGCGCTCAAAGCGAAAGATTACGCGAGCTTCGTAAAGGCATACCAGCGCGCGACGGACGGGCTGGCCGCCAACAAGAACTGCACGCGCCACCCGCAGATGCGCGACATCAACAGCGCGTATCTGTTGACGTGGAAAACGGTGGCCGACCGCTATCTCGACATACCGTTCCGGAACGACCGCGACATCACCAACGCCGCCGATCCGTTCCAAGTGCCGAACGACCTCTTCGCCAAGTGCGGCACCTCGTATCCGCCGTTACCGCAGCCAGTCAAATCGGATTGCGCGGCGCAGCTCGCGACGAACCAGCGGTTCTGGCGAGACTATCTCGCGCAGGCGCCGTCGTACACCGGCCAAACGGCGCAGCCGCTGAGCTGGCAGCAGATCGATTGGCCCTACCCGCTGCGATCGGACTTCGTCTGGGATGCAGGGTGCAAGAACAATGAAAACGCGCGCTGCGCCGACGAAGCGGTGCGCGACGGCAGCGGGCAAAACGGCGGGCAAAACGGCTGGGGACACGTCGCGCAGGGCCAGGCGGCGCCGATCGACGGCGACCGCGAGCGCGCGCTGTTCGCGACCATTCGGAATTGCGACGATCTCCACCGCCTCTTCGGCGGTCAGCCGCCGCAGTTCACGTGCGACCTCTTCAAGTCGAACATCGTGCTCGTCACCGCGCAGCACGAGCCGAACCAGCAATGCGATATGACCATCGACCGCGTGAACTCGATCGCGGCGCCTGCCAGCACGAACCCGCCGCGTGACGCCGTGCAACTGTTCTACACGCTCAACTGCGCCCCGCCGGTGCTCGGCTCGACGGGAAGCACCGCCATGAAAGTGATCTCCATCCCCTCGGGCAACACCCACGGTTCCTTCGCCAACGTGACGTTCGTGCAGTCGGGCGGTGGCGGCCCGCGCTCGGGGACGCCTTAAGCGCGCTCGAACACCGTGCGCGGGTCGGCGTTGCGATAGCCGCGCACGCGCAGCACCGACTCGCCCGATAGCAATTCCCAGAGCGGATCGACCACGAGCTGGCGCCGCCACGACGTGAGGTTCACCACGTCGCCGAGCCCTTCGGGCGTCTGCGGCGCCTCGCGCGCGATGCGCTCGAGCGCCGCGCGCGGGAGCAGCAGCGTGGTGGGCACGTCGTTGTCCGCGGCGAGCGCGCCGACGAGCACCGCCATGGTCGACACGAGCGCTTCGCGCTGCGGTCCCAGCGGCTTGGGCGCGCGCGGCGGCAGCTCGTCGTCCGGGATCGCCTCGCCGCGCTTGACCGCTTCCACGATGCGCTCGCCGAGGTTGCGCCGCGTTCCGGCGTCGATGCGCCGCAGCTGCGACAGCTCGTCGACGGCTTTCGGCTTGAGCTGCACGAGCCCGATCATCACGTCGTCGGGCAGCACGTACTTCAGCGGGATGTTGCGCTCGCGCGCGTAGCGGTCGCGCAGGTGCGCGAGCTCGTTGAGGATGCCGAGCTCGCGGCGGTTCATTCGCGCGTTGCCCGAGACGCGAAGGTAGAGTCGCTTGGGATCGTTGCGGTACGTGCGCAGCTGGACCAGCGACGGCATTTCCTCATCGGCCCACGGCTCGCGGCCGCGCGCGCGCAGCCGCTCGCGCAGCGTGTCTTCGAGCGTGAACAAGTAGCGCACGTCGTCGACGAGGTACTCGACCTGCTTGGGCGTGAACGGCCGCGTGCTCCAGTCGCTGACCGTCTGCGACTTGCGCAGCGTGACGCCGCACAGATCGCGCACGAGGTCGAGCAGCGAGATCGACAGCCCGTAGCCGGCGAAAGCCGCGGCGACCTGCGTGTCGTACACCTCGCGCGGCAGCGTCTCGAACGCGTCGGCGAGAATGCGAAGATCCGACGAGAGCGCGTGGCCGACGACACGCGCGCCGGCGAGCGCGTCGACCAGCGGGCGAAGGCGGCTGCGAAGCAGCCCCGGGCTTTGCCCGGCGGACCGAAGGTCCGCGGGTTCCGACTTGTCGGAACCCCCCATCGCGAGCGGGTCCACGAGCGCGACGCCGTCGTCGAACAAGAGCTGCACGACCATCAGGTGCGGCGTGTACGACTTCTCGGTGTGGAACTCGGTGTCGAGCGCGACGCGCGGCGCGCGCGCGACGCGTTCGCAGATTTGCGCGAGGGCTTCGGGCGTGTCGACGAGCGTGACCGTCTGCCCCGACGTTGTCGAAGGATTCACGGCTTGACCGTGGGCAGCGTGTCGAGCGAGGGCGTCGCGTGCGAACGCGGGCGGCGATGCGGGAAATGGATGTGATGCTTCTCCATGGAGTTTTGGACGGGAAGTAGAACGTGCGCATCGAGATAATCGGACGCGGCGTAACCAAAAACGGCGAGCACGGTGCAGATGGGGATCGCGACCGCGCACATCGTATAGATCTGACGAAAGTACCCGACGCGAAGCGCGGCGGCCGTCTGCGTTGCGATGGTCCCGCCAAGGCCTGGGATAACGCGCACCACGATGAGGAACATCGGCGAACCGATGCGAAAGTGCCGCGCCCAGGCCGGCAGCCGCTCGACGTTCTTCTTCACGTCGAACGCGGCTGACGTGCGCAGCGCGACGACGTACCCGATCACCGCCGCGAGCACGAGCCCTACGGCGTTGACGACCGAGCCCCAGACCGGGCCGAACAAGACGCCGTTCATGATGGCGAGCGCGTCTGTCACCGAGAACGGCGCAGAGGCGACGATGGCGAAGACGAGGACCGCGAGCGGCATCGCGAAGGGCCCGATCTCCGCAAGCAGGTGCTCGACCCAGGGGCGGTGCCAGACGACGAACCACGCAAGCGCGAACGACGCCAGCAGAATCGATACCGCCTCGAGGCGGCGCAGCACACGGCCCAGACGAGAACTCACCGCATGCTCTCTTTGCGGCATCGGCCTGTTCGCCTTCGCTGCGCTCCGAGCAAGTGCGAACGATTCGCGGGACCCCGAAAAACCGGGGTTGACCCTTCAGAAGCGCGAGAGTACGATGGGTACACCTTGAGGCAGAACACGACGACTTACGGGAGGGCGGCTTGACGTCGCAAGATCCACCCGGTTATGAGGCACCGACCGGCTGAATGCGCGCCGGCGGTGATGAAGCGACATCAATCGATTCTCACAAGCGCAACCAAGCATCCGATGGCAGGAGGGCGGCATCAACTCGATGACCGAGGATCCACCGAAGGAAACGACGTCGTAACGACCGATTGGTCGCTGCGACAACGGACAAGACTGAAAAGAAGGGCCACGCCGATCGGCGTGGCCCTTCTCGTTTCTCGTTCGCGAGTGGTGGTGTCTTAGTGGTACGCCGCCAGCTTGACGGTCTTCGCGCCGAGCGCTTGCGCCAGGTCGTAGTGCGCCTGGTCGGCGATGCGATGGTAATTCCCATCCGCAGCCGCGCCGAACTTGCCGTCGATGTGTCCCATCACGGTCTCGTGAATGCCGTTGGTCACGAGGTGGTCGAGCATCACGCCTTCGTAGTAGGTTCCGTTGATGAGCCCGGCCTTGGTCACGCGCACGGCGAGCGCCGCACCATGAACCGTCGGGGACGGGAACTTCACGCCGGCCTTCGTCGCGACCGCGACCGCGTCGTTCACCGCGAAGTTTTGCACCGCGACGAACGAGGCGACGTTCGCCGAGCCGTACTGTTTGGTGAGCTTGGCGACTTCCGCGTTCGCGGTCTTCGCGCCGGCGAGTGCCGCGATCGCTTTGACGATCGAGAAGTGACCGGGCGCGCCGCCCGCGGTGACGAGCGAGATCGCGGCTTGCAGATCGGGGGTTCCCTTGTACGGGATACCGTCGGCGCCGGCCAGGCCGACCGGCATTCCGTGGTCCATCGCGCCGCCGGCCATCGAGCCCTTGCTCATGGAACCGCCCATGGCAGGCGCCGGGGTCGACATCGCAGGGGCCGGCGAGGACATCGTCTGCGCGAACGCAGGGGTGAGGCAAAGTGCGGCGAGCGCCGCGCCGGCCGCAGCGGCCGTGAATCGTTTGGTCAAATAATTTCTCCGGGAAGGTGTGCGTCGATTGAACGGACGCCGCCGGAGATTAGATTGTCCCGCTCGGGTGTTATTGCTGGACGGTGATGTTGTCCGCCTCGAGCGTCCCGTCGGGGTCGGTGCGGCCGTTGACGTCCACGTAGCGGCCCGCGCTCGGCGTCGCGCCGCGCGGGCTGATCATGGTGCCCTGGTGCAAGCGGACGTTGCGGTAGCAGTTCGTGCCGCACTGGACCTGCATGTCGAAGCGCTTGAAGTACGAGACCGTCCCGTGCGCGTTGTTGCGGTTGTTGACCGCCTCGCGCTGGAGGATCTGCGCGCCGACCCCGATGATGGTCTGGATGATGCCCGCGTTGGGGGTGTTGGGCGGCAGGGTCGGGACTGCGATCGGGGTGGGGGCTGCCGCCGGCGCCGACTGGGCTCCCGCGAGTGTGGTCGCACCGAGAGCGAGAACGAGAGCCGACGTGACGATGAGAGACGGACGCATAGCAGGAGAGGAACGCGGGCCGGGATGGGGAGGGTTCCGGTGAGCGACCCGGGGCCGGAGATTCGCGACGCGGCGACCGTCATCGTCGCGCGCGATACGAGCAAGGGCTTGCAGGCCTTCATGGTGCGCCGGAACGCGCGCGCCGTGTTTTTGCCGGATCAGTACGTCTTTCCGGGCGGCCGCGTCGACGACGCCGACCGGGACGCGGCAGCACGTCGCTTGCACGGTTCCGCCGGCGACCTCGATCCGGCGTACGCGGTGACCGCCGCGCGCGAGACGTTCGAGGAGGTCGGCCTGCTCTTCGCCGACCGGCCCGTGCACGTCGAGGAGCTCGCCGCGCTGCGGCGGGCGATGCACGCGGGCGAGATCGCATTCGCAGACGTGCTCGAGCGATTGGACGTGTCGATCGACGCGTCGCAGCTGCGGTACTTCTCGCGCTGGATCACGCCGAAAGCCGAGCTGGCGACGCGCCGGTTCGATGCGCGGTTCTTCGTGGCTCGCGCGCCGGAGGACCAGGTCGCGGAGGCCGATGCGACCGAGGTGCTCGACGGGCGCTGGATCGCGCCGGCCGACGCGCTCGCGGCGAACGCGCGCGGCGAGATCAACCTGATCTTCCCGACGATCAAGCACCTCGAGCGCATCGCGCCGTACGGCACCGTCGATGACCTGCTCGCGTTCGCGCGCACGAAGACGATCGTGACGGTGTCGCCCGACGTGCAGCCGGGACCACGGTTTCTGCTGATCCCCGAGCTGGAGAACGCATGGTGACCGGGAACGGGCGCACGGCGCGGCTGAGCGAGCGCGTCGAGCGATTGCGCGCGAACAACGCGTCGCCGATGACGCTCGACGGAACGAACGGCTACGTGGTGCGCGTGGGACCCAAGACGCTCGTCGCGATCGATCCGGGGCCGGTGGACGACGCGCAGCGTGACGCGTTCGTCGCCGCGGCGCGCGGCGCGAACGCGTCATACGCGGCGATCCTGGTGACGCACGGGCATCCCGACCATTTCCCCGGCGCGGCACCGTTGGCGGCGGCGACCGGCGCACCCGTGTACGCGCATCCCGATGCCCGCTTTCCGCACGACCGCGCGCTTGCCGCAGGCGAACGGCTTGCGTTCGACGACACGGCGTTCACGGTATTGCACGCGCCGGGCCACGCGCGCGATCACCTGGTGTTCGTGCTCGAGAACGAGCGCGCGCTGTTCACCGGCGACGTCGTGATCGGCACCGGCACCGTGGTCGTCGCGCCGCCGGGCGGCGACATGCGCACGTACCAGCGCACGCTCCACCGCCTGCGCGACGAGTACGGTGACGCGAACGCGATCTACGGCGGCCACGGACCCGCCGTGCGCGACGTGCGCGCGAAACTCGACGAGTACATCGCCCACCGCGAGGGTCGCGAACGGCAGATCGTCGCTGCGGTCGCGGCCGGCGCGGATACGATCCCGGCGCTCGTGGAACGCGTCTACGCCGACACCGACAAGCGGCTGTGGCCGGCCGCCGCACGCCAGATCCTCGCGTACTTGCTGGCGCTCGAATCGGAAGGCCGCGTGCGCGCGGAGCGCATCACGCGCGAGCCGACGCCGCACGAAGCGGCGTTGCTGAACCCCGATCTCTCGAAGCTCGGCGAAGGCATCGACGCCGCGGTGGTCCGAGCGGAGCTCGGCTACGGTACAGCGGAGCCGCTGCTGCAGTACGCGCTCACGTAACCGTTGTGCGCCGCGCGCAGCTCGTCGAGGTCGCGAAAGCGCGTCGCCGGCTCGTTCAAGACGACCGCGTCCGCGTCCGCGTCCGCGGGGACCGCCTCGCTGTGCTCCACGTGACGCTCTACCGCACGCCGTCCACTGCGCTTCATCGCGAAGCCGGATCGAGGAGCGCCGGAGGGGGGCGCCGGGCTGCGGAACGAAGTTCCGCGCACGTCGAGCCGGGGCGAGGTACGTCGTGTCCAGACGCTTTCAGGACAAGCTTCCGCGCAAAGGGTTTCGGTATCGCGCCAAGCAGCTTCACGAGCTGAAGCGGAAGCACGAAAATACGTGGGACTCGGTCGAGGCACTCCTGCTGCTGATCGCGCTCGGTCTGACGTTCTACGGTGCGGACGAAGCTGCTCGCGCAGCGTGGGAGTGGTTCTCGCGCGCGATCGTCGGCACGGTCCTCGCCGTCAAGGTACTCTCATACGCCGCCTGGCGCATCGCCGAACGGTACCACTGAGCTCTCCCGGAGACGATGTCGTGCTGCCTTTCCTACGCAAACGCCCGGCTCGGGACGCTCGGCACTTTATCGCGGAGAACCGGCTCGACGTGCCGGTGCCGCCCGAGTATGTCCGGACGATCGATCCAGACGATGCGGAAGCGTTCGAATACTTCGTTGCGTTCTGCCATCGCCTCGTCACCGATCGAGACGGATCCTTTACCGAGCGCCACCGGCGTGATCTCTACGAGCGGTGGGCACGCGCCGATTCGCGGGCGCTGCTCGGTTTTGTCAGCGAGTCTGCGCCCGGCCTTCCGTCGCTACGAGCGCTCAACGCGGACGAGACGCTTATCGCTACTTCCGTCGTGCTGCCGTTGACGACCGCGGCGTACGATGCGTTCTGCTCGCGGCAGTTGGACGCGCTGGACATCGGACGGCACCATCTCGCCGCCGGACGCCGGCGCGATCCAACCCACCTTTTGGTGGACATACTCGCGAAGAGCCCAGCCGTCGAGAGGTTGGGCGAACCGCAACACAGTGCCCTGGCGGGGAGCGGGTTGCGGTATTCGATCCGTCACCTCGCGCAGTTTTGGAAGGCGCGGTCGATGGACGGCAAAGCGGAGCGCATCGTCATGTGCAGCACCGAACGCAAATCCCTCGCCAATCTGCTCGTGGAGGCCGGCTTCGACGACCGGTGCCGGCAAAAAACCGAGCTCGGCGCCGCGGCGGTCTACCGTGCCGACCTCGCGCGTTCCGGCTGGCAACCGAACGCCGAGATCCGAAACGTGCACGCGGCGATTCTCCGCGCGATCGCGGCCTATTAGCCCGGGTCACGGCCCGCCGACGGCCAGCACCACCTTGCCGAACTGTTCGCCGCCGTTCATCTTTTCGGCCGCTTCGACGACGTCGTCCATTGCGTAGACGCGGTCGACCGCCGGTTTGATCGAGCCATCGAACAACGCGAGCATCTCCGCGAAGTCTTGCGGCGATCCCATCGATGAGCCCATGATGTCGAGCTGACGCCAGAACACCGAGTACGGACGAATTTTCGCGTCGCCGAGCGTGCCGCCGTAGATCACGACGCGCCCGCCGTAGCGCGTGATGTTGATTGCCTTCGACAGCGTGTCGCCGCCGGCCGAGTCGACGACCAAGCTGGGTCCGCCGTCGACGGCTGCGACGTCCTTCTCCCACTTCTCCGAGGTCTTGTAGTTGATCGCGACATCGGCGCCCATCGCTTTCGCGCGCGCGAGTTTCTCCTCGCTCGACGACGTCACGACGACCTTTGCGCCGATCTTCTTGGCGAACAGCAGCACGAACGTCTGCACGCCGCTGCCGACGCCCGGGATCAGCACGACGTCGTCTTTGGTGCAGCGGCCGCGCGACACGAGCGCGCGGTACGCGGTCACGCCGGCCAGCGGGATCGCGGCGGCTTCGTCGTCGCTCAGCGATGCCGGCGCGGGATGCACGTTTTCGGCCGGCACCGCGACGTACTCCGCGAACGTGCCTTGGTGCGGCATGCCGAGCACCTGCGCGGTGCGCTGCCAGATGCGCTGGTCCGGTCCCCAGCCCAGCGTCGGGTCGAGGATGACGCGCGTTCCGACCGCAGGGCCTTGCGCGCCGTCGCCGTGCGCCACGACCGTTCCGACACCGTCCGAACCGGGGATGCACGGCAGCTGGATGCCCGGATAGAGCCCCTGGCTGATGAAGACGTCGCGGCGGTTGAACGCCGCGCGCCGAACCTTCACGAGCGTTTCGCCGGCGCCGGGCGTCGGATCGTCGACCTGCTCGACGCGGAAGTGCTTGGGACCGTTCTCGCGGTCGATCTCGTGGAGTCGTACGGCACGCATTGCGCGAGCGTACGCGGCGGAGGCCACGCGCGCCTCCGCCGGCTCCGTTCGTTGCGCGCGGCTACTCGGTCAGTGCCGGGAGCGGGAGGAGCGCGACGCGCGTCGAGCCTTTTTGCGTGTGCACGGTGACGTATCGCGGCGGCGCCGCGCTGCCGACGCTCAACGGCTGTATCGTCACCCACGTCAGACGCTGAATGCAGAAAAGACCTTGCGTCCCCGGGCGCCGGTACTGCACGACGTTGAACAGCGGCGGAAAGATGTCGCCGAGGAACCGCATGAAGCGCGCGGCCGTGCACGCGTCTTGCACCAGCGCCTGACCGGTCAGCCGGTAGCCGTTCCCGGTGCGCGATCCGCGGAGAGAGCGGGCATCGAACGCGTTCGGCCCGGCCGGGACGGGTACGGGCGCCGCGGTGGGGCCGATGACGGGTCCGGGCGTCGGCGCCATCGTCGTTTGCGCCGAAGCGGCGGTCGCGGAGAGGAAAAATGCCACGCCGGCGAGCGCGGCGATGAGACGAACGTTCATCGAAGCTCCTTTGCGACGGCTCGCGCCGCTGGTCGGCGCAGACCCGTGCTTCGCTGTCCCATGAAGGCAACCCGGCCAGACCCGGGAGGCCAACGCGCTGTCGCCAATAGACCGGCAAAGGGAACCTCGTACTTGGAGGGGACTTGGCTTTTCCGTCAGTGAGCCTCGGGCCGCCGATCGCCAAACGGCTGTCCCGGTTGGACGTTCAGATCGAGGCGAACCGCTGCCTCAACTGCTACGACGCGCCGTGCATTCGCGCGTGCCCGACGAGCATCGACGTGCCGCGCTTCATCGGCCGCATCGCGACCGGCGATCTGCTCGGCAGCGCGCAGACGATCATGGACGCCAATCCCGTCGGCGCGAGCTGCGCGCGCGTCTGCCCCACGTCGCAGCTCTGCGAGGGTGCGTGCGTCTACAACGCCGACGAGAACCCGATTCGCATCGGCGACCTCCAGCGCTACGCGACCGATTGGGCGATCCGTGAGAACGTCACGCTGTTCGAGGCCGGACCGCCCACGGGCAAGCGCGTCGCGGTGATCGGGTCCGGCCCCGCCGGACTCGCCGCGGCGCGGGACCTCGCGCGCACGGGCCACGCGGTGGTCATCTTCGAGCGCGACGACGCGCCCGGCGGGCTCGACACGTACGGCATCGTGCCGTTCCGCCTGCCCGCCGAGATCGCGCTGTGGGAAGCGGAACAAGTGCGCTCGCTCGGGGTCGAGATCCGCACGGGCGTCGAGGTCGGGGCGACGATCACCGCCGACGCCATCCTTGCCGACTACGACGCGGTGGTGATCGCGGTCGGCATGGGCAGCGTGCCGCGGCTGGGGATCGAAGGCGAGCACGCGGCCGGTGTGTGGGACGCGCTCGACTTCATCCGCATCGCGAAGTCGGGCGGCGACGTCGGCGTGCTCGGCGACGCGGTCGCGATCATCGGCGGCGGCAACACCGCGATCGACGCGGCGACGTGCTCGCGGCGCCTGGGTGTTCCGGCGGTGACGATGTACTACCGCCGCGGCGCGGAGCGGATGACGGCGTACGACTTCGAGCTGGAGTTCGCGAAGGTCGAAGGCGTTGAGTTCCGCACGTTCACGCTGCCAAAGCGCATCGTCGTCGAGAACGGGCGCGTCGCGGCGGTCGAGATCATCTCCACCGCGCCCGACAACAGCGCGCGGCCGCTGCCGGGCACGGAGCGCGTCGTCGCCGCCGACACCGTGATCCTCGCGATCGGGCAAACGCGCCACGTCGCGCTGCTCGACGCGTTCGGCGTGACGCACGACGTGAACGGGATCGCATCGGTCGACGACGCCATGCGCACGAACCGTCCGAACGTCTACGCCGCAGGCGACTGCATGTTCCAGCCGGGCGGCGTGGATGCGATGGTCGTCGAGGCTGCGCAGCGCGGCAAGGTCGCGGCGCGCAGCGTCGATCTGTTCCTGCGCGCGGAGGTGCGCTGATGGCCGATCTCTCGATCGATCTCGCCGGAATCCGCAGCCCGAACCCGTTCTGGCTCGCGTCCGCGCCGCCGACGAACTCGGGCTATCAAGTCATGCGCGCGTTCGATGCCGGCTGGGGCGGCGCGGTGTGGAAGACGCTCGCGCTCGAACCCATCGTCAACGTGACGTCGCGCTTTGCGGGCCTCAACATCGGCACGCAGCGCATGGCGGGGATGAACAACATCGAGCTCATCACCGACCGGCCGCTCGACGAGAACTTGCGCGAGATCGCCGAGTGCAAAGCGCGGTATCCCGACCGCGCGATCGTCGTATCGCTGATGACGGAGTGCACACGCGAGAGCTGGCACGAGCTCGTGCGCCGCTGCGAGACCGTCCCGGTCGACGGCTTCGAGCTCAACTTCGGTTGCCCGCACGGCATGTCGGAGCGCGGCCAGGGTGCCGCGGTGGGCCAGGATCCCGAATTGATCGAGCTGGTGACGCGCTGGGTGAAAGAGGCCGCGCACGTTCCGGTGATCGTGAAGCTCACCCCCAACGTGACCGACGTGCGCTACCCCGCGCGCGCCGCGGCGAAAGGCGGCGCCGACGCGATCAGCCTGATCAACACGATCAACTCGCTCATCGGCGTCGACCTCGACACGTGGCTGCCGGTCCCGCACGTCGACGGCAAATCGTCGCACGGCGGCTACTGCGGACCGGCCGTGAAGCCGATCGCGCTCAACATGGTGGGCGCCTGCGCGAAGGACGCGCAGGTCGGCATCCCGATCTCGGGGATCGGCGGCATCTCCGACTGGCGCGACGCGGTGGAGTTCATGCTGATGGGCTCGACCAGCGTGCAGGTGTGCACCGCGGTGATGCACCACGGCTTCCGCATCGTCGCCGACATGATCGACGGCTTGAGCAACTACCTCGACGCGCGCGGGATCGCGTCGGTGCGCGAGATCATCGGCAAGACGGTGCCGCGCTTCGTCGACTGGAACGATCTCAACCTCGACTACAAGATCGTGGCGCGGATCGATCCGGAGTCGTGCATCCGCTGCAACAAATGCTACATCGCGTGCGAGGACGCCGCGCACCAGTGCATCGACCGGCCGGCCGATCCGCGGCTGAACCCGGTCGTGGATGAAGAGCACTGCGTCGGGTGCAATCTGTGCGCGATGGTGTGCCCGGTCGTCGACTGCATCGAGATGGTGCGCGTCGACGCCGGCGACACCGTCCACACCTGGAGGGAGAAGCTCACATCGGTACCATCGTAAGAGGCGGCACGATCGTCACGGCGACCGACGTCTTCCCGGCCGACGTGCTGGTCGAAGACGGCGTGATCACCGCGATCGCACGCAGCATCGGCGAGACGGGGCACGAGACCGTGGACGCGTCGGGCGCGTACGTGTTCCCGGGCTTCATCGACCCGCACACGCACCTCGACATGCCGTTCGGCGGCACGACGACGATCGACGACTTCGCCAGCGGCACCGTCGCGGCGGCGCTGGGCGGCACGACGACGATCGTCGACTTCGCGCTGCACCAGAAGGGCGACACGCTCGCCAACGCGGTCAAGACGTGGCACGGCAAGGCCGGCGGCAAAGCCGCGATCGACTACGCGTTCCACCTCACCATCGCCGACGGGCGGCCGGAGACGATCGACGAGATCCCCGAGATGATCGCGCGCGAGGGCGTCAACTCGTTCAAAGTGTTCATGGCGTACAAGCACGTGCTGCAAGTGGACGACGAGACGATCTTCAAGGTGCTCAAGGCCGCGGCGCGCGCGGGCGGACTCGTGCAGGTGCACGCGGAGAACGGCGACGTCATCGAAGTGACCGTCAAGGAGGCGCTCGCGGCCGGCAACACCGCGCCGAAGTACCACGGGCTCACGCGGCCGGTCGAGCTGGAAGCGGAAGCCACGTCGCGCGCGATCCGGCTCGCGGAGGTCGCCGGAGCGCCGCTGTACGTCGTGCACGTGTCCAGCGCGATGGCCGCCGACGCGATCAGCGACGGCCGCAAGCGCGGCTTGCACATCTACGGCGAGACCTGTCCGCAGTATCTCGTGTGCGACGTCAGCGACTACGACCGGCCCGGGTTCGCCGGCGCGAACTACGTGATGTCGCCGCCGCTGCGCGAGAAGCGCGATCAAAAAGTGCTGCTGCAGAAGCTCAAGAACGGCGAGCTGCACGCATTCGGGTCGGACCACTGCTCGTTCAACAACTGCGGGCAGAAAGACCTGGGCAAGGACGACTTCTCGAAGATTCCCAACGGCGCGCCGACCATCGAGGACCGCGTCGCGATCCTGTACGAGCACGGCGTGAACAAAGGCGTGATCGGGCTCAACCAGTTCGTCGCGCTCGCGTCGACCAATCCCGCGAAGCTGTTCGGGCTGTTCCCGCGCAAGGGCACGATCGCGGTCGGCAGCGACGCCGACATCGTGATCTGGGACCCGAACGAGCAGCGCACGATCTCGGCCAAGACGCACCACATGAAGGCCGACAACAACATCTTCGAGGGGATGACGGTGCGCGGCCGCCCGCGCTACGTGTTCTCGCGCGGCCGCAAGGTCGCCGACGGCGCATCGTTCGTCGGCGAGCCGGGCCTGGGCAAACACCAGAAGTCGTCGCCGTTCCGCCCCGTGCAATTGTAGTCAGCAGCGAGAGGAAAGTCTTACCGTGAGCGACATCGACATCGTTCGGATCGGTTTGGTCCAGGCGCATCACGACACCGACGGCGCGGAGCCCGTCGAGGTGCACAAGCGCGCCGCGATCACCAAGCACGAGCAGATGATCCGCGAGGCCGCGCAGCGCGGCGCACAGATCGTCTGCCTGCAGGAGCTCTTCTACGGGCCGTACTTCTGCACCGAGCAGAACCCGAAGTGGTACGAGGCGACCGAGACCGTTCCCGACGGCCCGACGACGCGGCTGATGCAGGACCTCGCGCGCGAGCTGGAGATCGCGCTCGTCGTGCCGCTGTACGAGCGCACGATCAGCGGCGTCTACTACAACACCGCCGTGATCATCGATGCCGACGGCAGCGTGCTGGGCATTTACCGCAAGCACCATCTGCCGCAGGTCGCCGCGGGCCCGCAAGGCTGCGGCTTCTGGGAGAAGTATTATTTCAAGCCGGGCAACGCCGGCTACCCGACGTTCCAGACACGCTACGCGCGCATCGGCGCGTACATCTGCTACGACCGGCATTTTCCCGAGGGCGCGCGCGTGCTCGGGCTCAACGGCGCGGAGATCGTGTTCAACCCGTCCGCGACCGTCGCGGGCTTGTCGGAGTACCTCTGGAAGCTGGAACAGCCCGCGCACGCCGTCGCGAACGGGTACTATGTCGGCGCGATCAACCGCGTCGGCTTCGAGACGCCGTGGAACATGGGCGAGTTCTACGGGCAGTCCTACCTCGTCGATCCGCGCGGACAGTTCGTCGCGGTCGGCTCGCGCGACAAGGACGAGGTCGTCATCGGCGACATGGACCGCCGCCTGATCGAAGAGGTCCGCAACACGTGGCAATTCTACCGCGACCGCCGTCCGGAGACGTACGGCGAGATGGTCGAGATCTAACGTCATGCATCGTGCCGCTGTAGCGCTCGCCGCGATCCTATCGGCGTTCGCGGTCCCAACCTTTGCGGCTGCGGAACCGGCGTCGCCGTCCCCGCAGCCGGCGACGTCCCCGCAAGCCGCAGCGGGAGTCCGGCTCACGGACGAGGAGATCCGGATACTGCTCGTCGGCAACGCGTATACCATCGACTACCGAGAGGGGATGCGGCTGACGATGGACGTGCACCCCGACGGAACGGTGCACGGGTACGTCAGCGAGGGGATGGGGCCGTCGACGCGCTACGGCACCGGCGCGTCCAGGAGCCAAGATGACGGAAAATACACGATCGGCAAGGGCCTGTTTTGCTTGACGTGGGACGGCGCTTGGGCCAACAAGACCGGCAAGCCGTCGTGCACGCACATCACGCGGACGGAGACCGGTTACCTGATCGGGACGTCGCGCATGGCGATCACGCCCGGTAAGCACTAGCGAACGATGACCACGCACCCGACGCAGGTCGAGCGCGACGGGATCGTCGCGCTGACGCCGGACGCCGCGCGCACGGCCGCGGCGAACACCGATCTCTGGAACGACGACCTGCGGCCGTGCACGCCGGCCGAGCACTCGTGGCGCGCGTCGCGCTTCGCCAGCTTGTGGATCGGCATGTGCCTGTGCATCCCGACGTACTCGCTCGCGGGCGGGATGATCGACTTGGGGATGAGCTGGTGGGAAGCCGTGCTGACGATCCTGGTCGGCAGCGCGGTCGTGCTTGTCCCGATCCTGCTGGTCGCGCACGCCGGAACGCGCTACGGCATCCCGTACCCCGTGTTCGCGCGGCTCTGGTTCGGAACGCGCGGCGCGCATCTGCCGGCACTCGCACGAGCGGTCATTGGCGCCGGCTGGTTTGGCATCAACGCGTGGTTTGGCGGCCTGGCGCTCGACGCGATCGCCGGCCGGCTCCTGCCCGCGTGGGGCGGCTTCGGCGCGCACGTCGCGGTCGCGTTCGCGGCGTTCTGGATTCTCAACGTCGCGATCGCGATGCGCGGGCCGCAGGCGATCGGACGGCTCGCCGCGATTGCGGCACCCACGCTCGGGCTCGCGGCGGTCGCGCTCTTCGCGTGGGGCTTGAGCGCCGCGGGCGGCGTCGGGCCGATGCTCGCCGCGCCGCCGAAACTGCACGGCGTCGCGTTCTGGATCGCGTTCTTCCCGTCGGCGATCGGCGTCGTCGCGTTCTGGGCGACGCTGGCGCTCAACATCCCCGACTACTCGCGCTACGCCGTGTCGCAGCGCGCGCAGCTTCGCGGTCAGCTCGTGATGCCGATCGTGATGGCGCTCTTCGCGTTCGTCGCGATCGCGGTGACGTCCGCGACGGTCGTCGTCTACGGCAAGCCGCTGTGGAATCCGGTGGAGCTCCTCCTGAAGTTCCCGACCGTCGTCGTGCTGATCGGCGGCGTGCTGGTCATCCTCTCCTCGATCACGATCAACGTGGGCGCCAACGTCATGGCGCCGGCGCGCGCGTTCGAGAATCTCTGGCCGAACAAGATCACGTTCGCGATCGGCGCGATCATGACGGGCCTCTTGGCGCTGGCGATGCAGCCGTGGTTCGTGCTCGAACGGTTCGGCAACTACATCTTCCTGTGGCTGGGCACGTACGGCACGCTGCTCGGCCCGTTCGACGGCATCGCGATCTGCGATTACTGGCTCGTGCGCGAGCTTCGGCTCGACCTGTTCCAGCTCTATTCGCGCAGCGGCCGCTACGACTACGCCGGCGGCTGGAACCTGCGCGCGGTCGCCGCGCTGGCCGCCGGCTGGATCCCGCCGCTGATCGGCCTGCGGTTTGCGCCGCTGCACTTCCTATGGTCGGGCGGCTGGTTCTTCAGCATCCTCGTCGCAGGCGGCGCCTACACGGTGTTCATGCGCACGGAAAAATCGCGCATCACCGAAGCGGAGTACGCAGCGATCACCGAAGCGACGCCCGCTTAGCCGGGCGGCCCGCTCCCGTTGTAGTCGGTCGACCCGGCGGGTGCGCCCGGCGGGCCGTTCCCGCTCAGGGCGTCGGACATGGGCGCGCCGGGCGGGCCGTTACCGCTCAGGGCGTTCGACACCGGCGCGCCGGGCGGGCCGTTTCCGCTGGTGGTGTTGGGCACGGGGGCGCCCGGCGGGCCGCCGCCCGTGTAGTTCGGCGATGCCAGGCCGGCCAGGGCGATGAGCAATGCGAGCAATGCAGCCACAGGAGCCTCCCTCGAAAGCTGCTTAGAGACGGTTTCATTTCTCGGCGGCGCAGCGAATCAACTGCAGCCGCTAGCGGCTGACTGCCTCGACCGCCGCGTCGAGCAGCTCGTCGCGGCCCGCGCGAATTCCGGCGAGCGTGCGGTGCACGGGGATCGTCGGCAGGATACCGACGAGATGGTGGGGCGAGCCGTCGTGCTTGAGCACTTTCATCCCGGTGAACGCGAAACCGTAGCCGGCCGGGAGCGCGACCGCGTTGGAGTTGCCGTTGGTGCCGGCGGTGGGCTCGCCGACGATCTCGCCCAGATGGTACGCTTCGACGATGCCCATGATCGTCTCCGCGTAACTGATCGCTCGGCCGTCGGTCACGAACGCGCGCTTCGCTGCGATGTACGGCGTTTTCGGCGCCATCGGCCAGCGACTCGCGTTCCAGGAATCGATGACGTCGGGATGCGTGATGATGGGGACGTTCCAACGGGCGCTTTGAAGCGTATCGTGCGTTAAGTACGGGAAGACGCTTACGTTGGGTTGGCTCGAGCTCGGGTAGCCGCGCATGTCGAACACGATCCCGTGCGCGCTCACCAATCGCGGGCGCAACGCGTCGATCTCCTGCATCGTCGCAGTCGTCAAGTCGACGTAGATGACACCCGGGCGCAGCTCCGCGCCGGTCGCCGGCCGGTGCTCGTCGGGGGCGCGCTGCAACGCCGTGCGCGCTACCGACACCGCGGTCTCGGTTCCACCCCGGCGCACCGTGATCGCAAGCGGAACCGCTTGTTCGGCCGAGAGCAGCTGCTGCGCGGTCACGTACGCGATCCATTGCGACGTGCCGGACAAGCGCGCGGCGATCTCGTCCCACGCTACGTTCGCCGGCCGGCCGTCGAGCGCGGTGACGACGTCACCCGGCTGCAGGCCTGTCGCGGAGCCCGCGCGGTCGATCACGATCGCGTCGCCCAGCCGCGCGACGGTCGCATCGGGAGCAAAGCGCGGCGGATAGACCGGGCGGAGGACGCTGCCGTGCCCGTCCCGCAGCGCGTGGAGCTCGTGTCCGAGCGTCGCCGCATATGCGGCGCCGTCCGTGTCGGTCGCCGCTTCGGTCAGCATCGCGGGCAGAACGTCGTCCCACGGCATCGCCGTGGTGTCGAGGTACGGCGAGAACGTCTTGATGATCTCCCACTCGTCGATCACGCCGGCGAGATGAGCCGCGCGGTCGCGCGGGTCCGACGCGTCCGCGGTCGTCGCGGGCGGTGACGGGGGCACGAGCGGCAACGTCTGTTTGCCGTTCGTCGCGACGCTCAGCGGAACGTCCGCGACGTAGCCGCCGTCGAGCGGAACGCGCACGATCTCCGGGCGCGTGAGCGGCCCGTCTTCGCGCTGATCGGCGTATGCGCCCGACGCGACGCTGCCGTGGCCGAAGCCTAAATGCGTCCAGTGCAGCGCGCCCGTCGCGCCGGCCGGCGGCACGATCGCCGGCAGCGGATCGCTCGCGCGCTCGACGCGCAGCGTCGGCGCGACCGGAGCGAAGACGCGACCGATCGCGGCCGCGAGCGCGGGCGCGTCGCGCGCCGGACCGACGGCGCGCACCGCGTCCACGGTGAACGTCTCCCACTGCGTCGCCGCCGCTTGATCGCTCGGGTGGAAATGACGCACGATGCGCAGCGTGCGCGCGAGCGCCAGCAGGTTCGTGCGCTCGCGCTCCACCAGCGGCGCGGGCGGTGCGACGACGGCAGGCGCGGCGTCGCCGACGACCTCGATCGTCGGGTCGGCGACGGCGGACGCCACGTACCGCGCAGGCTGCACGCGCACGGTGATCTTTTCGGCGTCGCTCGCGACGTCGGCGACGATGTCGATCGGCTGCCACGCCGTGTCGCGCACCGCGCGGTCGACGGCGCGTTCGGTATACCCGGGCACGCCACCGGGACGCAGCACGCTCAGCGCGGTGAACACGCCGTCGTTCGCTGCTTGCGCGACGCGCGCGAACGCGCGGAAGCGAATTCGCTTTCCGCGGTACGGCGCGGCGTCGACGGAGCGCGATACGTTCGCGGACGTGAACGGGTTCCCGTTCGGCGTGAAGGCGATGCACGCCGCGCCCGTGTGACAGTCTTGCGTCTGAACCGTTGCGCTCACGCTGCCGGCCGGCGTGCTCTGGAGATCCCAGCCCGCGGGCGGGGAACCCGCCGTACCCCCGATGTCGAGCGGCGCCGCAGCCGGCGCGGCACCGATCGCAACGGCGAAACCAAGCACGAGCAAGAAGCGCATGCGATCCGCCTTCAGCGTCGCCGGGCGTGCCCCTAGTGCATGCCCGCCATGCCGTGCATCTCACCGTTGTCGTCGCGGTGCACCGCCCAGACGCGCGCCGGATCGGTCTCCTGCGGCCACACGTGGACCATCCAACCGAACACTTGCGGCACCCAGCGGCCGCCGGCAGCAGCGCATGCGTTCGCATCCGAGATCGTGCCGGGCAGACCGAACCGCGGATCGCGGGCACTGCCGGCCGGCGGCTGGCAGATGCGGACGTGGCGGTGCCAGCGCGCGATGCTCAGCGGCACGTCGGCGTCGAGCTGCTGCTCCGTTGCATTCTTCGACGCGGTATACATCACGCCGACGAGATGCAGCATGTCGCCGTGACGATCGTAGATGAGCGACGTCGGATGGTCAGGATCGAAACGTCCCATCCACGCCTCGAGCGCCCACGCGTCCTTGGTGAAGTGCTCCGTCGGCAGCGGCACGTTGGGCAAGAATTTCTTGAACCCGTCACGTTCGGCATCGGTAACCGTGGAATATCGCGCCATGACGCGCTTCGCCGCGGCGACGATCGCATCGGCGCGCGCGCGGTCGTCCGGCTTGACGGCCCGCGTCACGGTGACGTCCATGTGCCCGCCCATCGCTTCAACGGGCGCATCGGCCCGCCCGGCGTGCGGAAAAGCGGTGACCGCAAGCAGCATCGCGGTCGAAAGTATGAGAACGTGTTTCATGGTCTCAGCGCGATGCGGCATGGGCTTCTTCGAGGTCGCCTACGGCGGCGTCGATCGTCGCGACCGCTTCGTCGAGCTGCTCGTCCGTGATCGTCAGCGGCGGCGCGATGTGCAGCACGCTGTAGCGGCCGAACGCGTACGCACCACGTTTCTTCAAGCCCGCGAACAGCGTCGGCATCACGCCCATCGACTTCCCTTGCCACGGCACGAGCGGCGTGCGCGCGGCGCGGTCGCTCACGAACTCCAGCGCGAAGAACGCGCCCACGCCGCGCACGTCGCCGACGATCTCGTGCCGTGCGCGAACCTTTTCGAGGCCGGCGCGCAGGCGTGACTCGATCGCGCGGGCACGCGCGTAGAGATCGCCGTCGCGATACGCTCGCAGCGCCGCGATCCCGGTCGCCATCGCGAGCGGGTGGCCCGAGTACGTGTGCCCGGCCGGCAGCGGCTTCTCGTCGAACGCGCGCGCGAAACGCTCGCGCAGCAGCACGCCGCCGAGCGGGACGTACCCCGACGTCACGCCTTTCGCGAACGTGATCATGTCGGGCACGACGCCGAAGCGCTCGCCGGCGAACGCCGCGCCCGTGCGCCCGAAGCCGGTCATCACCTCGTCGAAGATCAGCAAGATCCCGAACGTGTCGCACAGCGCGCGCAAACCCGCGAGGTACCCCGGCGGGAACACGATCACGCCGTTCGAGCCGATCACGGGTTCGATCAGGATCGCGGCCACCTGATCGGGGTTTTCGGCAGCGACCGTGTCGGCGACGTGCTGCAGCGCGCGGCGCGTCTCCTCGGCGGGATCGTCCGTGAAGAACGGACTGCGATACGGATACGGGGCCCAGAAGTGCACCACGCCGGGCATGGTGTTGGAAGGCTCGTTGTACCAGCGGCGGTTCTCGCCGGTCAGCGTCGCCGAGCCGGCGCCCGAACCGTGGAACGAGCGGTACCCGGCCAGCACCTTCGCTCGACCGCTTACGGCGCGCGCGAACTTGATCGCGTCCTCGTTCGCCGCCGCGCCCGACGTGCTGAAGAACACGCGACCGCCCTCGGCGCCCCACGGCGCCAAGCCGACGAGCGCCTCGCCCAGCTCTGCCCGGACGTCGTTGAACCAACTGGGCGGGCTGAAGCAAAGCCGGTCGACCTGCTCGTGCATCGCGGCGCGCACGGCGGGATGACCGTGCCCGAGGTTCACGGCAATCAGCCCCGACGTGAGGTCGGCGTAGCGGTTGCCGTCCTCGTCGTAGAGATAGATCCCCTCGCCCCGGACGATGACCGGCGGCTGCAGGTTGCCTTGCGCCATCCACGGCGTGAGCACGTAGCGCGCGTGCTTGGTCTTGAGCGCATCACCGGCAGCGATCATCGGGCGGACCCTCCTGCCGTCGCCGTACGCCGCGGGGAGCTTGTCCGCCTGGCGCCGTGCGCGGGCGCCATGCAGAACGCGCACGCCGCGCGCGTCGTGCAGGCGCACGGAGCGGTCGCGCGGATCGACATAGGCTCACGCATGGCTATCACGCCGAGGTGCGCAAAAGCAATACCTTAATGCGCGACGCCGAAGAGCGTCTGCACGAGCCCAACGATGTGCGCGATGATCCCGGGCGCGAACTTGCCGAACGCGTACATCGCGCCGAGCATTTTGAACGGCCCGATGATCACAAACGGCAGGCCGGCGACGATGAGGATCATGACCCAGCCGAGCAGCGGCGCGAACGCACGCAGCGGACTTCGGGCGACGATCGTCCCGCCGGCGAGGTCGCCCAACCGGCGGTGTCCGGGCAGCAGCGCGAGGACGCCGCCGACGACGAGCAGATCGATGGGCCGCAGCAGGTTGCGGACGAACGCACGGGCCAGCCCGACCATTCCACCGCGCACGTTGTACACGTGCAGCCCGAACGCCAGTTTCCAGATCGTCGTCCCGAGAAATGCTTCAGCCACCCACACGTACAGCAACGCGACCGCGACGCCGATCGCGAGCGTCGCATCGAAGCCGGGCTCAGACGTCAGCGGAAACCCGGTCAGCGGATTGATCTCGATCAGCGAGTACGCGAGCGTCGTGACGAACACCGTGACCAACGCGACGTCGAGCACGAACGCGAAGAACCGCGCGACCACATAGCCGAGCGGATTGCCGAAGACGTACGGCGGCCGCTCCGGAACCGTGGTCACCGTGCGCGGCGGGAGGACGGTGCCGCTAACGGGCGCGACGACGGGGACCGCGGGCGACACGGGGATCTGCTCGACGTGCGGACGCGGCGGCGGGGGCTCGACCCGGGGCATGGCGACGGTCGGCTCGAGGCCGTCCTCGGGCGGGGTCGATGGCGGCTGCATGAGCTAGACGTACCCCGCCGTAGCGGCGGGGTTGCGGATCGGGTTTATACGAACCCGCTCGCGGCGGTCGCGCCTTTCTTGCGCAACTCCGCTTGGCGCAGCTCGACCCGGCGGATTTTACCGGACCGCGTCTTTGGAAGCTCGTCGACGAACTCGATCGCGCGCGGATACTTGTACGGCGCGGTCACGCGCTTGCAGTGCTCTTGCAACTCGCGCACGAGCGCGTCGTTCGGCTCGTAACCGGGCCGCACGACGACGAACGCCTTGACGATGTTGCCGCGATCCGCGTCCGGCGAACCGACCACCGCCGACTCCACCACCGCGGGATGCTCGAGCAGCGCGCTCTCCACTTCGAACGGCCCGATGCGGTACGCGCCCGACGAGATCACGTCGTCGGCGCGCCCGACGAACCAGAAGTAGCCGTCGTCGTCGACCTGCGCGCGGTCGCCCGTGAGATACCACTCGCCGCGGCGCGAATTCTTGGTCTCTTCGTCGTTGTGGTAATAGCCGCGGAAAAGCGACGGCGGGTCGCCGCGCAGCGCGATGTCACCGACGTCGCCGGGCTCGCACACCTTTCCCTGCTCGTCGACGACCGCGACCTCGTGACCCGGCGTCGGCTTGCCCATCGAACCCGGGCGCACGCCGAGTCCCGGCCGGTTCGCGACGAGCAGCGTGTTCTCGGTTTGACCGTACCCGTCCAGAATGGTCAGGCCGAACGCCGCTTTCCACAGCTCGATCACCTCGGGGTTGAGCGGCTCGCCCGCGCTCACGCAGTGGCGCAGCTTCGGCAACTTCCAGCGCTCGCCCAGATTCGGCAGCTTCGCCAACAAACGGTATTCCGTCGGCGCCGAGCACAACACGTTCACCCCGAGGTCGCGGATCATGTTCATCCGCTCTTCGGGAACGAAGCCGCCTTCGTGCAGCACGATCGGCGCGCCGCACGACCACGGCCCGAGCAGCACGTTCCACAGCGACTTCGCCCAGCCGGTGCCGGCCGTGCACCACACGAGATCGTCTCGCTTGACGTCGAACCACACCGCGGCTTGCATGCGCTTCGCGAACGTGTAGGCGACGGAGTGCACGACGCCCTTGGGATCTTTGGTCGTGCCGCTCGTGTAGACGATGTACGCCAGGTCGTCCGCGCGCGTCGGTTCGCCGTCCCACGGCGTTGCTTGCGCGAGCAGCGCATCGGTGGCGGTCCAGCCGTCGCGCGCGCCGCCCGCGAGCAGGTACGTCTTGACCGTCGTCGCATCGGCGCGCATCGCGTCGAACTCCGCCGCGTTGCTCGAATGCGCGACGACCGCGACGGCGCCGCTGTGGTTCGCGCGGTAGAGCAAATCCTTCGCACGCAGCTGCTCGGCGCTCGGCACGGCCGCGGCGCCGATGCGCAGCAGCGCCGTCATGCAGAACAGCCAGTCGGGGATCTTCGGCAGCACGACGACGACGCGATCGCCTTTGCGCACGCCCGCGTCGCGCAGCACGGCCGCCCACCGCTTCGAGGCGTCGGCGATCTGCGCGAACGTGTACTCGCGCTGCTTGCCCGCCGCGTCGACGAACAGCAGCCCGCGCCGGTCCTCCTGCGCCAAGCGGTCGACGACGTCGCGCGCGAAGTTGAACTCGGCGGGGACGTCCCAGGTGAACGGCTCGGTCATGCCCGAGGATTCGCAGGGCGCCCCGGCGCACCCGCTGTCATGGCTCGCTTCGACCCGGCCCGCATCCTCCGCGCATCGCACATCCACATCGGTAAGAACATCCGCGTGCGCGGCGTGCCGGCGATCCTGCTCGGCGTGTCGGCGATCGTCGCCATCGCCGGTACGGCACGCGCGCTGCGCGCCGCGGCACCGGCGCTGCCCGAGGTTCTGCGCGAGGCGACGAAGCTCGTCGCGGCAGCCCGCGGCGACCGCGAGGACCAGCGCCGCCTCAACGCCTAGGCGTTTGTCGGACGATGTCCGACAAACGGGCGGATCGGCCGAAGGCCGAACGCGAGCGTGGCTCGGGCGAAGCCCGAACACGCACTACCAGGGTGCCGTGATGCGCAGCACGATGCGGCGCGGGCCGTTCCACTGCGTGGTGTTGAAGCCGTTGTTCACCTTGATCAGGTAGCGGCGGTCGAGCAGGTTGTCGACCGACAGCGTATAGCCCAGCCGCTTGGCCGCGCGATCGGCCTCCCGCCCGACGGACGCATCGACGATCAGGTGCGACGGCAGCCGGCCCTGTCCGCTCTCGAACTGCGTCGGAAAGCCGGTGCCGTACTCCGCCTGCAGCGTCGCGAACGTCTTGAGATCGCCGCCGAGCCGGCGCGTGTAGAACGCGTTGCCGGACCAGCGCTGATCGTGATCTTCGGGCTGCAGCGTGAGGTTGGTCTGCGCGCTCGGATCGAACAGGAACGTACCGCCCGAAACCCCGGCCGCTTCGGCGCGCGAGTATGTCAGCGACACGCCGGAATCGACGTGCGCCGACGCCGCGTCGAGCCGCAGCTCAACGCCGCGGTCGCGGCCGATCGCATTGTTGAACACGGCGAACAGCGGCGTATTCGCGAGTTGCGTCGTGTCGAGCACGTTGGTCGCGGTGCGGTCGAACGCGTTGAGGTAGCCGCGCAGGCCGGGGCGGAACGTGCGCGCGATCCCGAGCTCGACGTAGGTGTCGCGCTCCGGCCGCAGATCGTACACGGGCGCCGCGCTCGACGCGGTTTGCGTGACGACGGCGTCACGGCGCACGTCTTCGAGCCCCGGCGCCGAGTAGAGCCGGCCGTAATACGCGTGCAGCACGGTGCCGGGCGCGATCTCGTCGTTGATCTCCAGCCGCGGGCTGAGCTGCGAGCCGGCGACGTAGCCGGTGCTGTGATCGTAGCGCAGCCCGGCGTTGACCGCCAGCCCGCGCGCCGGCGTCCACTTGTCCTCGATGTACGCGCCGGTCTGCGTCCCTTTCGCCGCCGCGTTGTCGGTGAAATCGTTCGCGCCGGCAAGACGAATGAGAACCTTGGAGCTCAGGTTCTCCACCAGCGTGTCCACGCCGATCTTGAGCGCGTGGCGGTCGCTCGCGCGAAACGCGGACGCGCGCAGCCCGGCGTACGACGCGATGCGGTCCTGGCGCACGCCGTTCTGCGGTGTGAGCGAGCCGTCGGCCGCCACCACGTTGCCAAGCACGTCACGGTTCAGGTCGCCGTCGTAGGCGACCCGGTTCGCGCGTGCCCAGGGGACGACGCGGACGTAACCGTTGCCGTCCTTCGCGGTGTGCGTGAACGACAGGCTCGCGAAACGGTCGTACTCGCGCTGCACGTCGTCCGTGCCGCCGGCCGCGACGTACGGCGAGCTCGGCGCGAACGTGGTGTTGATCGGTATCTGGAACGACGCGTACTGGTTGGAGAAGTCGGCGGCGAGCAGATCGCGCTCGCCCATCGGCAGCGCGACGCGCAAGAACTGATCGGATGTCGCCGAAGCGTCGTGCTCCGCGTCGAGCGACGGCGCGTCCAGGCCGCGGTTCGTGCGGCGTGAGTTGAGCGCGAGCGAGAACTGCGCGCGCCCGGCACTGAAGTGTTGGACGAGCCGCGCGTCGGACGAGCCCTGCTCGCCGGCGCCGAGCGTGAGCGCGCCGCCCGCGGGCTGCTCTGTTCCGCCGCTGATCACATTGACGATCGCGCCTTGCCGCGAGCCGCCGAACTCCGCCGGAAACGCGCCGGTGAAGATCTCGATCGCCTGCGCGTTGCGCGGGTCGACGAGCTGCGCGAAGTTCGAGCTCGTCGACTGCGGCAGCGGCGCGCCGTCGAGCTCGTAGCTCAAACCGTGGAAGCCGTGCGCGACCGGCTCGTCGTACGAGAACCGCACGACGCCCGGAACCTGCTCGACGATCGCGTCGAGCCGGTCGTTGCGCGGCAGCGCCGCGAGCCGGCGCGCGCCGAACGCGTTCTCGGAAACCGGCGTGCCGCGCACGCTCGTCGTGGTCGCCGAGGTTTTCCCGATCACGGCCGTCGCGACGAGCGCGACGTCGACAACCGCGTCGCTCGCGACATCGACCATCGACAACGCCGCACCCTCCGGGCTCGCCGCGCGCAGGGTGTAACGGCCGAAGGGAACCCGTGCGAACGCGAAGCGGCCGTCGTTACCGGTGACGACGCTTTGCGTCGTGCGGTCGCCGGTCAGCGTGACGGTCGCGTGCGCGAGCGGCCGATGGTCGGCGCGCGTCACGGTGCCGCGCACGAGGCCGACGACGTCGGCGCGCGCAGGCGCGGCGGACGCGACGAGCGCGATGCCCGAGCAGGCCAGCGCGGCGAGCGCGCTGCGAAAACGAATCATGTGCGTGAACAACTCCGGCGTGCGTGAAGAGCGCCGCAAGGGCGCGATCGATCAGCGCAGTACCGGAGGAGCGCGCGACGGCCGGCGTCGCGCGAGCCGAATGCCGGCCGCAACCAGGAGCGGTTCCCCGCCTGCGGGCCGCAGCGCACCGCCGCCGGGGACGAGCAGGCGGAACGCCGCGGCGAGCGCGACGGCGAGTCGCCGCGCGAACGCCAGGATCACGCGCGCCGCGCCCGCCACGGCCAAAGCGCTGACGAACGCGCCCGCGATCAGCGCGGTCACCGCGCCGGCGGCGGCAAGGCCGGTGACGCCGCCCTCGGTCGTCAGGATCGCGGCGAGCGGCACGGCGCCGGCGAGCCCGATGACGGCGGTCAGCGGGCCGAAGCGCAGGGCGGCGACCCTGCGGGCCGCGGCGACGAGCACGGCGGGGGCGCCGGCGCGGGATGCGAGCAGCACGACGACGGCCAGCACGCACACGGCGGCGGCAAACGCCGCGGCGTACAGCAAGATGGGGCAGATGCCGTCGGCCGGCGGCGCGGCCGGAGCCGGCATCCCCGCCATTGCCATCCCCGGGGCGTGGTGATGAACCAGCACGCGATGACCGCACAGCGCGGCACCTGTCCGGGCGAGCGCGGCGACGCCCACGGCCGCCGTCGCAGCGACCGCGGCAAGGAGGACGAGCGCGCTCGATGGCGCGCGAGCCGGCGTCCGCATAGTGCTTGGGAAACGTACACGACCGAGCATCGGATGACCTACGGCGCGGCGGGTGCCGGACACCGAGAGGTCGTAGACGGGGCGCTCGTGATCGACACGGTGATTACCGCGATGCTGCGCCAGACGATGCCCGACGCCCAAGTGCAGGTCTACGACATGACCGGCACCATGGACCATCTCGAGGTGTTCGTACGCTCGAAGGCGTTCGCGGGCGTCGCTCCGCTCGACCGGCACCGGATGGTCGAGAAGGCGCTGGCCCCCGCCCGCGCCGACGGGCGCATCCACGCGCTCCAGATTCGCACCGCCACCCCAGAGGACACCAATGGCTGACCTGCAGGACGAGATCAAGCGCGAGCTCGCCGACAACACGATCCTCGTCTACGGCAAAGGCACAAAAGCCGCGCCGCGCTGCGGCTTCACCGCCGAGACGATTCAGTTCTTCAACGCTTTCGGCTACCCGTTCGAGGTCGTCGACGTGTTGGAGAACATGCCCAAGCGCGCGGCGCTGTCGGAGATGACCGACTGGCAAACGCTGCCCAAAGTGTTCATCGACGGCCAATTTCACGGCGACACCGACATCCTCGAGCCGATGGCGCGCAGCGGCGAGCTGGCGAAGCTGCTCGAGCAGGCCTTCGAAGGCAAGGGCATCACGCCCACGATCCAGCTCCGCTAGCGCGCGCGTGCTGGAACTCTACGCACCGGGGGGCGAAGCCGATTGGCTTCGCTCCTTTCGTTTCAGCGTCGGCGTTCGGCCGCGCTTTTGCGAGACCGACGCGCTCGGCCACGTCAGCAACACCGTGTACACGACGTACTGGGAGCTCGCGCGCCTGCGCTACCTCGAGACGGTCGGCGAAGCGGACGACGCGCCAAAACGGATCCTCGCCTTCAACCACATGGCGGTCGAGATCGCGTTTCGCATGATGAAGCCGTGCTTCTACGACGAGGAGCTGCTCGTGCACGCCCGCACCGCCGCGCTGGGTCGCAGCAGCGCGACGATGGAGTACGCGCTGACCCCCGCGCGCGGGGACGACGTCCGTGCGGTCGCGCGCATCGCGATCGTAGCGTCCGACGGCGAGCATGCGGTGCCGTGGACGCCGGGGCAGCGTGCGAAGCTCTGCGCGTTCGAAGGTCACACCTTCTGACATTAGGCCTTTCTACCCGGGCCAAGGCTTGACGCATAATTGGCGCTTAAGACCAGGAGGCTACCCTGACGGGCGCCCAATAGGCACTATCCCACCTGAAAGGACTCCCCGTGCGCACACTCCTTCGTGTCAGTACGGCGGCTGTTTTCGCATATCTCAGCGTCGTCGGACCCGTCAGCGCGGCGACGAAAACTGAGACCGTTGCGCAAACGGCGCCCGCCCAGACCGTTGCAATCACCGGTCACGTCGCCGACTCGCGCGGCGCTCCGCTGCCGGACGCCGCCGTCCTCATCGAGGGCGGCGCGAAGTCGTACACCGCCAAGTCCGGCAACGACGGCTCGTTCTCGGTGAACTTGCCGCCCGGCGTCTACACCGTCACCGTGAACCACGGCGGTTTCCAAACGACGCAGAACGATTTGGCGGTGGTCGCGGGGACACCGGCGAGCGTCAGCGTCACGATGCAAGAGCTGAACCTTTCGAGCCTGCGCGTCATCGGCCGCACGAGCACCACGTCCAATCGCACGACGCCGTTCAACGTCTCGGAGTCGTCGATCTCCAGCCTGCCGCCGATCGAGATCGCGCTGCGCATGAACAACAACCTGACCGATACGCTGGCGACGGTTCCGGGAGTGTTCGCGTCGCGCACGTTCTCGGCCACGCCGAACACGAGCTTCGTGGTACGCGGGGGCGCCGTGCAGACGCGCGTCACGATCGACGGCCATCCCGTCAGCTCCGGCATCTCGGGGCAGTGGAACACGAACTACGCCGTGGCGGGGATCTTCCAGGACGCCGAAGTCGTGAAGGGCGCCGGGCTCAACGGCTCGATCGCCGGCGAGTCGGCGGTCGGCACCGTGAACATCCGCACGCGCGATTTCACCCGTAACAACTCGGCGGGTCTTTCGATCGGCACCGACAGCTGGTCGGGCGGCATCTACAACGCGTACGCCAGCGTCAACTTCCTCAAGGACAACAAGGCGAGCCTGATCGTCGCGAAATCGTTCATCGGGTTCAACGGCCCGTGGAATCTCTACAACGGCGACCGCAACGGCCCCACGTCGGCGATCACGCCCGGGACGGGGCTCGTGCCCAACGTCATGGGCCTCGACCAGTGGCAAGGCGACTTCTCGAACCGGTACTCGCTCCAGGGCGAGCTCGCGAAGCTGCGCTATCGCTTCAACGAGACTTCGTCGCTGACGCTCGAATATCTCGGGCTGCAGGGCCAGTACCAGCCGCAGGGCGGCGCGTACGCCACGTACGTCGGCATGATGACGACGCAGGCGTGCCGCAACGGTGCGGTGTTCCAGCCGACGATCTCGACGTGCACCGCATCATCGCTCTACCCCGCGCCGTACACCTTCGGTAGCGTGGGCAACGTCGTCCCGGCGTACACGTGGTTCCCGAACTCGTTCATCCAAAATAACGAGCCGCAGTTCGCCGCCGAGTTCCGCACGTCGTTCAAAGGCGACACGGTTCTTTTCCGCCCGTACACGCACTTGATCAACCGCTTCATCAGCGGCGTCAACGAGAACAAGTTCCCCGGCAACGGCGGCGGCTGGAACGCCGTCACCAACGTCGCGAACTGCCAAGTGAAGTACGTCGCGCCGGGGACCGCCGGAGGCCCGCTGACGGGCGCGGCAGGTCCGTGTTTCCCGTCGACCACCGGCCCCAACGGGGCGTCGTACATCGGCGGCGACAACACGCAGCACGTCTTCGGCACCACGCCGAACGCGCCGGTGTGCTCGGCGGTCGCGCCCTTCACGTGCTTCACCACCGTCACCGCGATCGAGAACGACGGCGCGTTCGGCTACGGCACGCCGTTCAGCCAGCCTGAGCTCGACCGGCTCAACGGCTACACCCTCAGCTGGGTGCACCCGGCGGGCAACAACATCTACAACTTCAGCTACGACTACCGCAAGGATTTCACGCAGTCGGCCAGCACCGACCAGACACAGGCCGCCGCGGGCTGCTCGTTCGTGATCGGCGGCGTCAGCGGCGCCACCGCCGTCAAAATCGCGAACGGCCCGAATGCGGGTCAGCTGTACCAGCCGGCGTGCTCCACCTCGCAGTTCGCCGCCCCGTACGCCAACTACAACCTGCTGCCGCGCTCCTCGATCGGCACGCCGCCGACCGTCTCGCAGTTCCAGGACTTCGCGTTGACCGGGACGTGGCAGCTCGGCAACAAGCTGCGCGTCTCGCTGGGCAACTACTTCGAGATCTATCGCCTCAACGCGCAGATCGAAGACCCCGCCGTGCTCGCTACATACGCGGCGCTCGGCAACTCGGCCGCCTCGCCCGTCGCGCTCGTCACGCGCGCGTCGCAGTACAGCCACTACGATCCGCACCTCGGCTTCACGTGGCGCGCATCGCCGAACTTGAGCCTGCGCGGCAACATGGGCTCATCGATCACGCCGCCGTACGCAGGCCTCGTGTCGGGCTTCGGCTCTATTTCGATCCCCAACGCCGCGGCGCACAACTACACCAACACGATCCCGAACTTTGCGCTCTCGCCGGAGACGACGGTCTCGTACAACCTCGGGCTCGACAACCGCTTCCGCGACGGGACGGTGTTCTCGCTCGACTTGTACGACCTCACCGTGCACAACGTGTTCCTGTCGAACTCGACCGTGTTCGGAACCGCCGCGAACCCGCCGCCGGGCTTGGGCGGGCTCACGACCTTCGTCGACACGCTGTTCCTCAACACGAACCAGATCAACGGGCCGATCCAGCGCAGCTACGGGATCGAGGCGCAGGTCTCGCACATCCCGGCGCTGGGCTTCGGCTACTACGCCTCGGCAACGTTGCAGCGCGCATTCTACGACCAGCTGCCGCTCAGCATCTACTTCGCGAACACGACCCCGTCGTTCGGCAACTTCAACGTCAGCGGCGCGCAGATCTTCGGTTACCCGTTCGCCAAGGGCTACGGGCAGCTGATCTGGCAGGGTCCGCGCGGCGCGGCGTTCGAGATCGGCGCCGATTGGGAGGGCCAGGACAATTCGACGCTCGGACCGTCGTACATGATCGTCGACGCGTCCGCGCGCCTCCCGCTGCATCCGAAGGTCGCCCTCCAGGTCGCGGTGCAGAACCTGCTCAACCTCGACCGCGGAACGCGCCTCGGGCGCAACCTCAGCGGCCAAGGCAACATCGAGCCGACCGCGTACCTCTCCGGCGGCCAGCTGCTCCGCAGCGGTTCGGCCACGTCGGTACAAGCGGTGCCGCCGCTGACCGTGCGCATCACGCTGAACTTCGCGACCGGCCAGTAGACCCGCCGCGAGGAGCCCATGAGGAGGCCCGTCACCGCAAGGTGGCGGGCCTCGTTCTTTTTTCGGAGAAGGCGCGCGCGTGCCGCGCCATTGGCTGCTCAAGACGGAGCCCGACAGCTTTTCGATCGACAACCTCGAGCGGGTGGGGCGCGAGGAATGGTCCGGCGTGCGCAGCTTCCAAGCGCGCAACCTCATGCGCGAGATGCGCGTCGGCGACCTCGCGTTCTTCTACCACTCCAGCACCAAGCCGCCCGGGATCGCCGGCATTTGCGAAGTCGTCGCGGCCGCGCACCCGGACTCGACGCAGTTCGACCGCGCGAGCGAGTACTACGATCCGAAATCGACGCGCGAGGCCCCAACGTGGTGGTGCGTGGACGTCGGGTTCGTGCGCCGGCTGCCGCGCTACGTCGCGCTCGACGAGCTGCGCGCGATCCCCGCGCTCGCGTTCATGCCGCTGCTGCGCAAGGGCCAGCGGCTGTCGGTTCAGACGGTGTCACCGCAGGACTGGAAAAGAATTCTCAAGCTCGCTGAAGCTACACCGCCTGATAGCGTTTGAGGAAGATCTGCTGTGACTCGACGCGCTGTTCGCCGGGCAGCACGCCGCGGCGCTCGTAGCCGCCGTCGGGCCGCAGGATGCGCGCCTTGACGTTGTCCGCGAGCGACTCCGCGAGGATGTCGTCGCAAATGACGTCGCGCAGCACCGGGTCGAGCACCGGCACGACGGTCTCGACGCGGCGGTCGAGGTTGCGGCCCATCCAGTCGGCGCTGCCGATGTAGACCTCGCGGTCGCCGCCGTTGGCGAACACGAACATGCGCGCGTGCTCCAGGAACCGGCCGACGACGCTGCGCACGCGGATCGTTTCGCTCACGCCGGGGATGCCCGGGCGCAGCACGCACATGCCGCGCACGATCAGGTCGATCGGCACGCCCGCGCGCGAGGCGCGGTAGAGGTGCTGCACGATGCCGGCGTCGCTGATCGCATTGAGCTTCGCGACGATGCCCGCCGGCCGCCCCGCTTCCGCGTGCGCGGTCTCGCGGTCGATCAGCTCCATGAAGCCGCTGCGCAAGCTCGTCGGCGCGACCATGAGCTGCTCGTAGGTGTCGGCCTTCGAGAACCCGGTGAGCGCGTTGAACAGCTGCGTTGCGTCGGCACCGAGATCGGCGCGGCACGTGAACAGCGACAGATCCGTGTACACGCGCGCCGTCTTGTCGTTGTAGTTGCCGGTGCCGAAGTGCATGTAGCGGCGGATGCCGTCGGGCTCGTTGCGCACGACGAGCGTTACCTTGGCGTGCGTCTTGAGGTTCGGGAGGCCGTACACGACGTGCACGCCGGAACGCTCGAGCATGCGCGCCCAGTGGATGTTGTTCTCTTCGTCGAAGCGCGCCTTGAGCTCGATGAGCGCCGCGACCTGCGTGCCGTTCTCGGCCGCGTCGACCAGCGCTTGGATCACCGGCGAGTTGCCCGACGTGCGGTACAGCGTCTGCTTGATCGCGAGCACGTTGGGATCGTTCGCCGCCTGCTGCACGAACTGCACGACCGGATCGAACGACTCGTACGGATGGTGCAGCAGCAGATCGCCTTCGCGAATCACCGCAAACATGTCGGTCTGGCCGATCAAGCGCTTCGGGATCGTGGGCGTGAACGGCGGGTCGTGCAGCGCGGGCTCGTCGAGGTTGACGAACGTCCACAAGTCGGCGGTGCCGAGCATCCCGTCGACCGCGTAGCAATCGCCCTCGTCGAGCTCGAGCGCTTCGAGGATCTTGCGCTTGAGCGCCGGCGGGATGCCGGGCTCCACCTCCAGCCGCACGGGTTCGCCGAAACGGCGCTTGCGCAGCTCCGACTCGATCGCGCGCAGCAGATCGTCGGCCTCGTCTTCCTGCAAGTCGAGATCGGCGTCGCGCGTGACGCGGAACAGGTACGAGTCGGTGACGCGCAAGCCCGGGAACAGCGCTTCGAGATTGTGCGCGATGATGTCTTCGAGCAGCACGAACCAGCGCTGCCCGCGCGGCGCGGCGTCCACCGCGACGAACCGCGGCAGCGAGCCCGGTACCTTCACGCGCGCGACGTAGCGGATCGGTCCGTCGGGCGTCGTCTCCTCGAGCTCGACGGCGAGCGAGATCGAAAGGTTGGAGATGTACGGGAACGGGTGGCCCTTGTCGATCGCCAGCGGCGTGAGCACGGGGAAGACGCGTTCCTCGAAGTAGCGCCGCATCGCGCGCGTCGTCGCCGTATCGAGCTGGTCGTAGCCGAGGATGCGAATGCCGTGCCGTTCGAGCGCAGGCAGGATCTGGTTTTGCAAGCACTCCGTCACGCGCGCGAGCGACCGGCGCAGGTGCGTGCTGACCATGTCGAGCTGCTCTTCGGGCGTGTGGCCGTCGTCGGAGCGGCGGTGCACCTGCGCCGCGAGCTGCTGCATGAGCCCGGCGATGCGGATCATGAAGAACTCGTCGAGGTTGGTGCCGTAGATCGCGACGAACTTGAGCCGTTCCAGCAGCGGGTTGCGCTCGTCGAGCGCCTCTTCGAGCACCCGGTCGTTGAACTCCAGCCACGACGTCTCGCGATTGATGTAGAGCGAGGGGTCGTCGAGGGGGATCGGCACGGCTGCCGCCGGCGGGCGGAGCTCGGAGCCGATCTGCGAACCGGAGAGCATGATCTCCGAGCGGTTCGGCGCGTGAGCACGGACTTCATGGCCCACCTCGGCGCGCACGTCGCCCTGGCCGCCTCGGCGCTCGCGGTCGCGCTCGCGATCGGGATCCCGCTGGCCGGCGCCACGGCCGACCGCCCGTTGCCGCGCGGGCTGCTGCTCGCGCTCGCCGGCGGCTTCCGCGTCATACCGTCGCTCGCGATTCTCACCCTCGCGCTGCCGCTGCTGGGCCTGGGTTTCCGCCCCGCGCTCCTCGCGCTGGTCGTGCTGGCACTGCCGCCGATCCTGGTCAACACCGACGTCGGCCTGCGCTCGGTGCCGCGCGCGACGCTCGAAGCGGCGCGCGGCACCGGCATGACCGAACGGCAGATCGGCACGCGCGTGCGCTGGCCGCTCGCGCTTCCCGTCGTCGCCGTCGGCGTGCGCACCGCGACCGTCGAGGTCATCGCGTCGGCGACGCTCGCCGCGTTCATCGGCGGCGGCGGGCTGGGCGACTACATCGTGGGCGGCTTGCAGACGTCCGACCCGTCGCAACTGCTGCTCGGCGCCGTGTCCGTCGCCGTGCTCGCACTCGTCGCCGACGCCGCGCTCGCCCTCGCGCAACGCCGGCTCGCAGTCTAGGAGAATATCCTTGCTATCACGCGCTCGCGCGCTTGCGCTTCTCGCCGCTGCTCCGCTCGTCGCGTCGTGCGGGCGCGGTTCCGACACCGTCACGGTCGGGTCGAAGAACTTCACCGAGGAGCTCATCCTCGGCGAGCTCTACGCGCAGGCGCTCGAGCACGCGGGGATCGCGGTGACGCGCAAGCTGAACCTCGGTACGACCGACATCGCGATGGCCGCGCTTGCGCGCGGCGAGATCGATCTCTATCCGGAGTACACCGGAACGGCGCTGCTCAACGTGCTGCGCCTGCCGCCCGACGGGAACGCGCAGCGCGTGTACGCGACCGTGAAGGCGGCGTACGCGAAAAAGTTCGACCTCGTCTGGCTCGCTCCGGCGCCGATGAACGACACGCAGGCGCTCGCGACGACGCAGGCGATCGCGGGGCACGAAGCGATCAGCAAGCTCAGCGACCTCGCGCCGAAGGCCGGCGAGCTGCGGCTCGGCGCGGTGCCGGAGTTTCTCAAACGCGCCGACGGTCTGCCGGGGCTGCAGAAGCGCTACGGCGGATTCACATTCAAACAGGTCAAGATCATCGACAACGGTTTGAAGTATCAGGCGCTCGAGCACGGCGACGTCGACGTGATCCTCGCGTTCACGACCGAAGGCGATCTCAAGGCGAACAACCTCGTCGTGCTCGAGGACGACAAGCACCTGTTTCCGCCCGACCAAGTCGCGCCGGTCGTTCGCAAGACGGTGCTCGGCGCAAAGGCGTCCGTCGCGCCGGCGCTCGACAAGCTCGCGCCGCTGCTGACCGACGACGTGATGCAAAACCTCAACTTGCAGGTCGACGGCCCGCAGAAACGCGAGCCGGCCGACGTGGCGCGTGACTTCCTCAAGCAGAACGGCATCGGCTAACGGCGCCGGGGGCGCGCGCGTAGAGCTGCGCGCGCTCGCCGTCCGGTATCCCGCTGCGAGCGTCGCCGCCGTCCACGACGTCGATCTCACGATCGCCGGCGGCGAGTTCGCCGTGCTGCTGGGCCCGTCGGGCTGCGGCAAGAGCACGCTGTTGCGCACGATCAACCGGCTCGTCGAGCCCACGTCGGGCACCGTGCTCATCGACGGCGCCGACGTGCGCGAGCGCGACGCGACGGAGCTGCGCCGCGGCATCGGCTACGTGATCCAGGCGGTGGGCCTGTTCCCGCATTACACGGTCGCGGAGAACGTCGCCGTCGTGCCGCGGCTGCTCGGCTGGGACGAGGCGCGCGTGCGCCGCCGCGTCGACGATCTGCTCGGGCTGATCCGGCTGGAGCCCGCCCGGTATCGCGACCGCAAGCCGCGCGAGCTTTCGGGCGGCGAAGCACAGCGCATCGGCGTCGCGCGCGCGCTCGCGGCCGAGCCGCGCGTGCTGCTGATGGACGAACCGTTCGCGGCCGTCGACGCGATCGTCCGCGCATCGCTGCAGGACGAGATCGCCCGCGTCCACCGCGAGCTCGGCACGACGATCGTATTCGTCACCCACGACGTCGACGAAGCGCTGCGGCTGGCCGACCGCATCGTCGTGATGAACGCTGGCCGCGTCGTGCAAACCGGTCCGCCGGCGGAGATCCTGGAGCACCCGGCCGATGACTTCGTGCGCGACCTCGTCGGCGTCGACGCGGAGTCACGCCGGCTCGCCCTCGAGCGCCCGCTCATCGAGCGATCGCAGTCAGCCGCAGCTGACGGCGTCACCCGCGGGTCACCCGCAGGTGACTCCGTGACGCCGTGACCTATCTCGCGACGCATCTCGGCCGCGTCGGCGCGCTGCTCGGCCAGCACGTCGTGCTGGTCGTCGTCTCGCTCGCGCTCGCGCTGCTCGTCGCGCTCCCGGCCGGCGTGTTCGCGGCGCGCAATCCGCGCGCCGGCGCCGCGATCCTCGCCGTCACGGGCGCGCTCTACACGATCCCCAGCCTCGCGCTCTTGGCGCTGCTCGTCGCGGTGATGGGTCTGGGCGCGCCGACGGCGATCGTCGCGCTGGTCGCGTACGCGCAGATGATCCTGGTGCGCGGCGTCGTCGCGGGGCTGCGCGGCGTGGATCCGGCGCTGGTCGACGCGGCACGCGGGCTCGGCTTCACGGCGCGCCAGACGCTGCTGCGCGTCGAGTTTCCCGCCGCGCTCGCGGTGATGCTCGGCGGCGTGCGCGTCGCGACGGTGTCGCTGGTCGCGCTCGCAACCGTCGCCGCGTGGATCAACGCCGGCGGCCTCGGCGTGCTGCTGTTCGAAGGGATCGGCACCAACAACCCGCAGAAGATCTTCGCCGGCGCGCTCGCCGCCGCGGCGCTCGCGATCGCCGCCGACCTGTCGCTGCGCGCCGCCGAGCGCGCGGTGCGCACGTGAGCGAATCCGCCGGCTCCAAGCCGCTGTTCGGGTACGGCACGTTTCGGAAGGCCGCGTGGCGCGCACGAATCCTCGGCGCGGAGTATCCCGCGCAGCCGGCGACGCTGCGCGGATACCGCCGCATCGCGTGCGCGTCGGGCTATCTTTCGCTGCGCGAGACGCTCGTCGACATCGGCCTCATCCAGGGTGTGCTCGTCGAGCTCGACGAGCTGGGGTGGCGGATCGCGGACGCGTGGGAAGAGGTCCCGACGTATCGCCGCGCGGACGTCGTGGTGAACACGATGACCGGCCCCGTGGAAGCGTGGACCTACATCTGCTCCGACGACACGGATGCGACGCCGGTCGACGACGACCACTTTGCCACGATCGACGAAAGCGAGGTCGAGGCGTCCATCGCGTGGTTCGACCGCGTGGTGCGCAGGCTGCGGCGATCCGGCTAAATGCTCGCCCTACGTCACCGTCAGCAGGCTGAGCGCGTAGCGGCCCGCCGCATCGGTGTACGTTTTCTTCTCCGTGTACCCGCAGCTCGCGGCGAGCGCGACGATCTCCTCGCACGTGAACTTGTACGACGACTCGGTGTGGATCTCGTCGCCGGCGGCGAAGTCGACCACGACGCCCGCCGCCGGGATGCGCACGCGCTGCTGCCTCTCGCTGACGAGGAACGACTGCACCGCGCCGCGCTCGTCGTTCCAGCGCGCGACGAACCGGAACGCGCCCAAATCGAAGTCGCCGCCGAGCTCGCGGTTCATGCGCGCGAGCAGGTTCTTGTTGAACGCCGCGGTGACGCCGGTGGGATCGTCGTACGCGAGCTCGAGGATCGACGGGTCTTTCTTGAGATCGTACCCGATCAGCAGGCCGTCGCCGGGATGGCGCGCCGCCGCGAGCAGCCGCAGCAGCTCGCGCGCTTCGTCCGGTTCGAAGTTTCCGATGTTCGAGCCCAAGAACAGGACGAGCACGCGCTCGTGGGTCACGAGCCGCTTCTCGCGCAGCAGCGGAAAATAGTCGCTGGCATACGCGATGACGCGCAGCGCGTCGTACCCCCCGACGAGCGCGAGCGACGACTCCGTCACCGCGTCGGGCGAGATGTCGATCGGATGATATGTCAGCGCCGCCTGGCGTTCGAGGATGGCGTCGATCAGCAGGCGCGTCTTCACCGCGCTGCCGCTGCCGAGCTCGACCAGCTCCAACGGTCCCGGCAACGTGCCCGCGATCTCGCGGCCGTACGTTGCGAGCAGATCGCGCTCGACGCGCGTCAAGTAGTATTCCGGCAGCCGCGTGATCGCCTCGAACAGCGCGGAGCCCAGGTCGTCGTAGAAGTATTTCGGCGACAGGCTGAACGGCCGCGTCCCCAAACCGCTGCGAACGTCTTCGGCGAAGGAGGCGACCCGCGCGGGATGCGGATCGCGATGGAGCACGAAGCGGTCGGCAAGCCCCGGCTGCGTCGTCGTCGGAGTCATCGTGCGACGCTAAACCCCCGGGCGTTCGACCGGTTTGCAGCCCGCAGTTCGAAGGAGGTAGTGTGGTCTCTCAAGCGCTCACCATCGACGTCCTCAGGAGTGCCACCGGTCCGGACCTCGGGCACGCCTATACCCACGCCGCGGCACGGCAAGCGGCAGGGTCCGGAGAAGAGCCCGCAGCACGCCCCACCCACACCGTAAGCCGGGAGCACTTCGCATGATCGAGGAGCTGATCACGATCGACGCGCCGCATGGACCGATGCAGGCGCACCTCGCGCGCTTGGACCAGCGGCCGCGGCCCGCGGTGATCGTGCTCGAGGGCGTGTACGGGTTCGACGACGAGATCAAGCGCATCACCGATCAAGTCGCGTCGTCGGGTTACGTGGGTCTGGCGATCGACTACCTGCGCGGCGGCGACGCGAAGACCGTTTTCAACACGAAGAACGTCTGCGAAGACGTGGCCGCGGCGCGCGACTGGCTCAACGCGCAGCCGTTCGTGCAGCACGGCAAGATCGCGACGTGGGGCTTCGGGTACGGCGGCACCGCGGCGTTCCTCGCGTCGACGCTGCCGGGCTTGGCTGCCGCCATCGCGTTCTACGGACAGAGCATCGCGCGGCCGATCCCGGGCACCGACGGCAAGCCCGCGCTCGACGAGATCGACGAGGTGCGCGTGCCGCTGCTGCTGGTGTTCGGCGGCCACGACGAGCAGATCGGCCCCACCGAGATCGCGACGATCCGCGAGCGCCTCACGGCGAAGCACGTGCACTTTGAAATCGAAGTCTATCCGGAGGTCGGGCACTCGTTCTTTCGCGAGGACCTCGGCACCATCGCGACGCGGCAAATCGCCGACGCGTGGGGCCGCGTGCAAGCGTTTCTGCGCCGCTCATTGTCCTGATGGCGGCGGATCGGCACTGAGCTTGTCGAAGCGCCGAACGCGAGTGTTGGCGCACTTTGCGCCAACACACTACCGTCCCACCATGCGCGACCAGCGGTCGCGCACGTCGATGATGTACGCGCGCGTCTCGGCGTACGGCGGCACGCCGCCGTACTTCGCGACGGCGGCAGGACCCGCATCGTACGCTGCGAGCGCGAGCGCGTACGCGTCTTCGTCGCGACCGCGGTAGTCGTCCACGTATGCGGCGAGCACGCGCGCGGCGCCGTCGATCGCCGAACGCGGGTCCCACGGATCGACGCCGTATTCGCGCGCGGTCGGAACGGTGAACTGCGCGATGCCGACGGCGCCGGCCGATGAGACTGCCGCAGGATCGAACGCCGATTCTTGCAGCAGCGTCGCCGCGAGAAACTGCGGATGCACACCCTTCGCACGCGCCGTTTCGACGACGTCGGTGCCGAGCAGCAGCGCGTCGGCGGCGCCCATGCGGGGGTTGCTCCGCATGACCTCGCGCGCGATCTTGACGCTCACAGGCGCCGTGCGCCCGGCGTCCATGCAGAGCCGCAGACCGCGCATGACGGGGGCCGGCGAGGGTATATGCCACGACAGCGCGGCGTCGCGTAGACCGTCGATCCGGACCCCGGGTACGGAGAACGTCAAGGCGGCTGCCACGAACACGGTCGTGAGAGGGTTTCCGGGAGTCGGGACCAATCCGCCGTTAGCCCTCTTCTGTTACTGACAAGGATCAGCGTGCATTCGTTCTGGTCGAGCTCGCCGGTGATCTCCGCGATCGCGGCGACGTTCATCGTCCTGCTCGTCGGAGATTTTGCCTCGACGTTCTTCTACCACGTGCCCCAGCACGTGTGGGGCAAGCTGCACCTCCGCACGCACCACGATCGCCGGCGGTCCTACTGGGATCACGCCGTGCTCTCGCGCGATCCTCAGGTCCTGCTCGACGGCTTCCTCGGTGCCGTCCCGTACCTCGTCATCGCGGCGTTCTGCGCAACGATCTCCATCTACGGAGCGGTCGCCGGCTTGCTGCTCGGCCAGCTCCACGTCTGGTGGCGCCATACCACCGAGCTCGGGTGGCGTACGCCCGCTTGGGGCATGAAGCTCGCGCGCGCGCTGCAGATCGTACTGCCCGAGGACCACGACGGCCACCACCGCAACCCCGAGATCGAGTTCGGCGACATCTTCCGCGTCTACGACGCGCCCTCGCGCGCGCTGATCGTGTTCTTCCGCACGCTGGACCCCAAGCGCAAAGCCGCGGCCATGCGCCGCGCGGCAATGATGAAGCGCCGCAAGATGGTCAAGCAGACCAGCTGAGGTGGGATGACCAAACGCGTCCTCTTTCTGATCTCGGACACGGGCGGCGGACACCGCGCCGGGGCGCAAGCCGTCGGCGCCGCGCTCGACGAGATCGACGGAGCGACGCGGTTCGAGTGGCGCATCGACGACATCGCCACCCACTGCACGTTTCCGCTCTCCGCATTGGGGCCGGCATATAGCGCGGCCCTTCGCTATGCCCCGCCGATCTACGGCGCGCTCTATCACGCGACCAACGGCCGGCGGCGCTACAAGACGATCGTGCGGTTCTGCGAGCCGCTCTACCGCGAACGGCTGCGCGAGGTGTTCACCCAGTATCAGCCCGACGTGATCGTGTCGGTCCACCCGCTGCTCAACCACGCCGCGCTGCGCGCGCGCGCCGACGCCGGGATGCAGCACGTCCCGATCGTCACCGTGATTACGGACCTCGGCCGCGTCCACGAGGGCTGGCTGCTCCCCGAAGCCGACCTCACCGTCGTGCCGGCGCGCGAGGTATATCAGCGCGCGATCGAGCGCGGCGTTCCGCCGGAACGACTGCGCCTGCTCGGCCACCCGATCCATCCCCGGTTCGAGGACGTCTCGGGCTCCAAGGCCGAGATCCGCAAGAAGCTGGGCCTCCCGGAGAAGGCCACCATCGCGCTGCTGATGGCCGGCGGCGAGGGCGGCGGCAAGCTGCTGCCCACCACGCTCGGCCTGGCCAAGACCGGCCTTGACTACCATCTCGTCGTCGTCACCGGCCGCAACGCCGCCCTCAAGGCCAAGCTCCTGGAGCTGGCACCGTCGCTCCCGACGCCGATGACGGTCCTCGGCTTCCGCAACGACGTCCCCGAGCTGATGCGCGCCGCGGACCTGCTGGTCACCAAGGCCGGGCCGGGCACGATCGCCGAGGCGTCCGTGGCGGAAGTGCCCGTCGTGGTCTACGACTACGTGCCGGGCCAAGAGCGCGGCAACCTCGACTACGTGCGCACCAACGGGATCGGCGTCGTCGCGCTGACGACCGCCGAGGTGGTGTCCTCGGTCGCCCGGATCGTCCACAACCAGGAGCGCCTCGGCAAGATGCGCTCGCAGCAGACCGCCATCGCCCCGCGCGGCAGCTCGCGCCGGATCGCCGAGCTCATCGGCCAGATCGCGATCAGCGGTCGCCGTCCCACGATTCCCGCCGCGGGCTAGTGGCTTCGGTGTCCCACCGAAGCCACTCGATCTCACGATGAACGCACTCAGCATCGACGTCCCGCCGGAGGTCTGCGCCGAAGTCGTCGCGACCCGGCGCGACCTGCACGAGCATCCGGAGCTAGGGTTCGAGGAAGAGCGAACGGCCGCGATGGTCGCCGGACGCCTGCGGGCGCTCGGCTTCGACGTTCACACGGGAATCGGCAAGACCGGCGTCGTGGGCGTGCTGCGCGGCACCCGGCCCGGCAAGACGATCATGCTGCGCGCCGACATGGACGCGCTGCCGATCGACGAGGAGAACGACGTTTCGTACCGGTCGCGCACGCCGGTGCACATGCACGCCTGCGGCCACGACGGGCACGTCGCGATGCTGCTCGGCGCCGCGCGGATCGTGATGAGCCGCCGCGACGAAGTCGCCGGAACGGTGTGCTTTTTGTTCCAGCCCGCGGAGGAAGGAAAGGGCGGCGCCAAGGCGATGGTCGCGGACGGCGTGCTCGAGCGCTTCGGCATCGAGCGCGCGTACGGGCTGCACCTCGCATCGACGCATCCCGCCGGCCAGATCGGTTTCCGCGAAGGCGCGTTCTACGCGTCGAGCGACTCGATCGAGATCACGGTCGAAGGCAAAGGCGGACACGGCGCGTCACCGCACCAGACCGTCGACCCCGTCTACGTCGCATCGCAATTCGTCGTCGCGGTGCAGCAGGTCGTGTCGCGCAACATCGACCCGATCGAGCCCGCCGTCGTGACGATCGGCGCGATCAACGGCGGCACGACGCACAACGTGATCCCGAGCCGCGTGCGGCTGCTCGGCACGGTCCGCGCGTTCGACGCCGGCGTGCGCGAAAAGATGGCCGAGCGCATCGAGCGCGTGCTGCGCGGCATCTGCGAGAGTTCGGGCGCGACGTACGAGTTCGAATATCTGTGGCGCTATCCGGTGACGTCGAACGACGTCGAGCAGACGCGCTACGCGCGCGCGCTCGCCGAACGCGTCGTCGATCCACAACGCGTCGCCGACGTGCCGAAGCTGATGGGCGCTGAAGACTTCTCGTTCTTCGCGGAGCGCGTGCCCGCGTGTTTCTTCACCATCGGCAGCAACGGCGGGCCGAACAGCGCGTTCCCGCACCACCATGCGCGCTTCGACATCGACGAGTCCGTGCTCGAAACGGGCGTGCGAATGATGACGGCGCTCGCGCTGGACGCGCCGCAGCACGCCCCGTGATCTGAGCCGGGGTTAGTTTCGACTCGCCCGAGGTCGGTCGAGCATTTCCGCCGGCGGGCGCGGATAGCGGTTACCGAGGATCTCGCGCAGCGTCGTCACGCAGCCGCAGGTTCGCGAGGGCGTGCCGCGGCCTAGCATCAGAGCCCGGCAGCCGTCGAGATGGTGGAGTGATGCCCGGTGTCCGCAGTCGTCGCAGATGGGCGGCAACAACGCCGGGATGTCGCGCTCGTTCACGGGGTCAGTCTCCTTCGAACCGATTTCCAAGCACTTACGGACGCTTACGAAACTCTTACGCGGCCGTGACCGGCCGGAGCTGGGCGACGAGGCCGCCGCGCAGGGCGGCGGTCGCCGCTCCCACGGCGCCCGCGTCGTTGCCCAGCGTCGCGCGCACGATCCGCGTCGTGCCGCGCGGGACCATCGTGGTCCGGATCTCGACGAGCGGCTTCACGCGGTCGAGCAGAAAGTCGCCCGCGCTCGACACGCCGCCCCCCAGCGCGATCACCTCGGGGTTCACGAACGCGATCACGTTCGAAAGCCCCAGCGCGAGGTCGTCGCAGAACGCTGCCCACGCGGCGGATGCGTGCGCGTCGCCGGCCTGGGCCGCCTTGCGGATCGCCTTGGACCCCAGCTTCTCGCGCGGGACGTCGAGCAAGGTGCTGCGCGGAAACGACGGCGCGAGGCGCAGTGCGTGGCGGATCAATCCGGTCCCCGACGCCTGGGCCTCGAAGCAGCCCACCTTGCCGCACCCGCAGATGAAGCCGCCGTCGGGGCGGATCGTGTGGTGGCCGAACTCGCCCGCGCCGTTCTGGTTGCCCAGCGCGAGCACGCCGCGCGCCACGAAGCCGCCGCCGATCCCCGTCCCGAGCGTGAGCAAGGCGAAGTCCTGCGTTCCCTGACCGACGCCGTGCGCGTACTCGCCCAGCGTCGCGCAGCGCGCATCGTTGCCGACGAACACCGTTTGCTTCGGAAACGCGGCGCGCACGCGGTCGCCGAGCGCAACGTTCGTCCAGCCGAAGTTGGGCGAGTAGCGTATGGTGCCGCTGACCGGATCGATGTTGCCCGGCGAGCCGATGCCGATCGCGACGACGTCGTGCTCGGCCGCGTCGATCGCGCTCTTCACGACATCCGCGAGCGCATCGACGACGGCGCTCGGCGCGCGGTCCGTGATGTCGTGCTCGAACTTCGCGTGGATCTCGCCCGATTCGTCGACGGCCGCCGCCATCACGTGCGAGCCGCCGAGGTCGACGCCGATCGCCGCGCGCGCCATCAGTGCGGTGCTCGCGGTGACGGCGACGGTGCGGGCGCGGGCGGCGGAGTGGGCGGCGCGACGCCGGGCGGCACCTCGACGACGTTGGACGGATCGTTCCACTTGTCGTACGTCACGTGCAGCGGCGTCGGCAGCGCTTGCAGCACGACCGTGCACGCGTGCGGACGAAACGTCTCCTTGTCGTACGTGCACTCCATCGTCGCGGGAACCTGCGCGTTGCCCACCGCGAGCGAGCCGAACGCGCCGTACGTCACGCCCGCTTCGGTGCGGTCGGCGAGCGGCTCGACCTTCGTGTCCGGAGCTCCCATGTACAGCAGGTTCTTGCGCACGGTCCTGATCATCGGCACCGCGTTGGCCGTCCACGGGCTTCCGGCGGTGTGATAGTACATGGCGGGGCCGACGACGACCGACTCCGCCGCGTTGCCGCCGGCGGTCGATTGCACGCGCACGCGATCGCGGCCGACCGACACGATGTCGACCGCGAAACCGTTCGGGCCTTGAACGGACACGCGGTACGATGCGGCGGCGCTGATGGCCCCGTCGATCTTCGCCGTGAGCGCCGTGGCGTCGTCGGCCGCTGCCGCCGGGACGGTCGCGGCGATGACCAAGGCGACCGTGACTGCGCTCCACGCGCGTTTCATCTGCATGGCGCGAGGCTTCCTCACGCGCGCCCGCCGCTCCGCCGTGGGTGCGCGGGCGGCGAGGCCTAAGCGAGCAGGGCACCCACCGGGTTCGTCCGGCGTCCGCCCCGAAGTACACCGGCCATGCAGGAGACGATCGATCTCATCGCCCACCGCGAGCTTCGCAATCTGCGCGCGTACACCAAAGAAACGGGGCAACCGACGAAGCTCAGCGAGCTCGACCTCGGCCCAATGACGAACGTGCAGTCGATGGAGATCGACGAAGAGCACGTCACCGTGCACTTCAACACGGTGACCGAGCGCAAGTACAACGTCAACGAGGTCACGCGCAAGGAGTGGGTCTACAAGTACAACGACGACCCAGAGTTCGTCGCGGCGGTGAAACAAGTCATCGACCTGTCGCGCAAGCACTTGTACGACCTCCCGGAGAACGTGGCGTGCCCGCCGGGCTGCGCGGAGTGCTGCAGCGGCTACGAGCCGTTCGTCAACCGCGACGACGTGCAGCGCATCGCGGATCGTTTCAAGATGACGTATGACGCCGTCATGGAGCAGTACGTCGTCGCCCGCGAGTCGGCCGACGGCTTCGCGGTCGGCTGGCTGCGCAAGGTCGACGACGACGGCGCATACAGCGACGACTCCCAGCACAAGTGCGTGTTCCTGATGGGCTCGCGCAGCGGCCGCTACTACTGCGGGATCTACGAGTCGCGCCCGCACGACTGCCGCGCGTTCACGCCCATCGGCTGCGAAGACGTCGACACGTCGCTGCCGCGCGGCGGCGAGTACAAGGTCGGGAAGCCGTTCAGGCCCAGACACGCGCGCGTGCGCAACGGCAAGGCCGCGGACAACGAGAACGGACGCATGAGCAACGGCGCGACCAAGAACGTCGGCAACGACGGCACGCCGACGGGCCGCAACGGGAAGTGACGGCACGGCCCAACGCGGCCGGGGTCTACGACGCCATCGTCATCGGCGGCGGTCACAACGGGCTGGTGACCGCGTGCTACTTGGCGCGCGCAAAGTGGAAGGTGCTCGTGCTCGAGCGCCGCTACATCGTCGGCGGCGCGTGCGTGTCCGAAGAGAACATCTTCCCCGGCTACAAAGTCTCGACGGCCGCGTACGTCAACAGCCTGTTCCGGCCCGAGATCATCCGCGACTTGCGCTTGCGCGACTACGGCTTCGAGCTGCTGGAGCGCAACCCGTCGTCGTTCTCGCCGTTTCCCGACGGCCGCTTTCTCATGCTGGGCGCGGACGAGGCGCAGAACACACGCGAGATCGCGAAGTTCAGCGAGCGTGACGCGCTGAACTATCCGAAGTACGTAGCGATGCTCGAACGCGTTGCGACGGTGATCGAGCCGACCCTCACGCAGACGCCGCCCAATCCCGTTCGGCCTGGACTCGGCGACCTGCTGTCGCTCGGCAAACTCGGCCTGGCCGTGAAGGGCCTCGACGGCGCGATGGGCGAGGCCGTCGAGATTCTCACGGGCGCGGCGCGGCCGATTCTCGACCGCTGGTTCGAGTCCGAAGAGCTCAAGGCGACGCTCGCGACCGACGCGATCATCGGCGCGTTCGCGTCGCCGTCGATGCCGGGCACCGCGTACGTGCTGTTTCATCACGTCATGGGCGAAACCAACGGTGCGCGCGGCGTGTGGAGTTACGTCAAAGGCGGGATGGGCGGGCTCACGCAGGCGCTCGCCAAAGCCGCCGCAGATCTCGGCGTCGAGATCCGCACCGATGCCGAGGTCGCGCGCATCCTGGTCGACGACGGCAACGCTACGGGCGTCGCGCTCGCGAACGGCGACGAACTTCGCGCGCGCCACGTCGCGAGCAGCGTCGACTGCCGGCTGACGTTCGAGACGTTCCTCGAGCCGCAGCACCTGCCGCCGGATTTTCTCGCGGAGATCAAGCGCATCGACTACAGCAGCGCGTCGGCGAAGATCAACGTCGCGCTCTCCGCGCTGCCGAACTTTACGGCCCGGCCCGGCGCAGATGCGGCTGGGCCGCAGCACCGCGGCACGGTTCACCTCTGCCCGGATCAGGACTACATCGAGCACGGCTACGACGACGCGAAGTACGGCCGGCCGTCGGCGCATCCCGTCGTCGAGTGCACGATCCCGTCGGCGGTCGATCCGACGGTCGCGCCGCCGGGAAAGCATCTGATGTCGATGTTCTGCCAGTACGCGCCGTACACGCTGCGCGGCGGGCGCTGGGACGACGCGGCCAAGAACGCCTTCGCCGACAGCTGCTTCGACGTCGTCGAGCAGTACGCGCCGGGGTTCACGGCATCGGTGATCGACCGCCATGTGCTCAGCCCGGTCGACATCGAGGCGACGTTCAATCTGACCGGCGGCAACATCTTCCAGGGCGCGATGAGCTTGAACAAGCTGTTCATGTTCCGGCCCGCACCGGGGTGGGCGAACTACCGGACCCCGGTCAAGCGCCTGTTCCTGTGCGGTTCGGCCGCACACCCCGGCGGCGGCGTGATGGGCGCGCCGGGTTGGAACGCGGCGCGAGCGATGCTCAAAGCGCGGTCGTAGCCGCAGGCAACTTCCGGGTCGGCGGGTAGCGCAGGCGTTCGGGTCTGTGTACGGAAGCGTACCGCATCTCGTTTTCCTTGGTGAGGGTCGGTTCATGAAAGCAATTATCGCAACGGTCGCGCTCGGGGCAGCACTCGTCTTTTCCGCGACGCCGCCGGCCGGCGCGCAGGGCACCAGCGGTTCGCCCGGTCACATGGCTCGCCATCCGCACACCATGATGATGATGACGCGCTGCCCGGGCGGCTACGTGCTCAACGCCGTCGGCGGTTCGGGTGAGTCCGGCTGTGCGACGCCCCGCGCGGTCATGGGCTCCATGCTGCTCGGACTCAGGGTGACGGGCGAACCGAACGGTGCCGTCCAGCCGGCGCACATCCACCGCGGCAAGTGCGGTTCGAACGGCCCGGTCGTGCTCCCGCTGATGAACGTCGTGAACGGCACGTCGGCGAACAAGATCCCGATCGCAAAGTGGAGGATGTACAACCACGGCGGCTTCTACATCAACATCCACGAGTCGGCGGACAACATCCCGCACATCGTCTCGTGCGCGAACATCATGGCGATGCCGATGCACGGAGCGATGTAGCCCGTCAGCTTCGCCTATCCGACCATCGGCGAGGCCGTCGCGGGCATCCGCGGCGGCCTCGTCGTTTCGCAGGCGAAGACCGGCGGCGGACGAAGGGACGGCGAACGTCGCCTCACGCCAGGAGGGTCTTTCCCGTGCGCACACTCGTCTCGGCCGCGATCGGCGCGGCACTCATCCTCGCCGTCACCGCCCAGAGCCCGGCGCCCGCGCCGCGAAAGATGCCGCTGCAGATCCGGCTGCTCGAGCAGAACAAGTCCGGTGAGACCGGGACCGCGACGCTGTTCGACGGCGCGAAGGGGCTCATCGTCAGGCTGCGGATGTCGAGCGGCGACGTGGACCAACCGGCGCACATCCACAAAGGGACGTGCGAAAAGCTCGATCCGAAGCCGACGTATCCGCTCAAAGCCGTGCACAACGGGCAATCCGAGTGGACGATCGAGGGCGTGACGATCGCGCAGCTCGAGAAGGCGCCGTACGCGATCAACGTGCACAAGTCGGCCAAGGAGGCCGCGATCTATGTCTCCTGCGGGAATATCGTCGCGCCCAAGTAGTCACCCGCCGTTCAACGAGGGTGCCGCCCACGCCGCGGCGCCCTCGCGTTTCGGCGTGCCGCCGCTGGACGACATGCCCGACGACGTTCGCGCGATCTGCGAGGAGACGCGCGCAAAGATCGGCTTCGTCCCCAACGTGTTCCTCGCGTACGCGAAGCGCCCTGAGCACTTTCGCGCGTTCATGCACTACCACGACCTGCTCATGAAGGGCCCGAGCGGGCTGTCGCGCGCGGAGCGCGAGGCGATCGTCGTCGCCGTCTCGGCGGAGAACGCGTGCCTGTACTGCGTCACCGCGCACGGCGCCGCGCTGCGCATCCTCGGCAAGGACGCGATCGTGGCCGACCAGATCGCGACGAATTGGCGCACCGCCGACTTGGCGCCGCGGCTGCGCGCGATCCTGACGTTCGCATCGCGCGTGAACGAGCGCGGCTTCGCCGCGAGCGACAAAGAGCTCGCGGAGCTCAAGGCCGTGGGGCTCTCCGACGACGACGCCTGGGACATCGCCGCCGTAGCCGGGTTCTTCGGCTTTTCGAACCGCATGGCGGGCTTCATGGACATGCGGCCCAACCCGCAGTTCTACGAGATGGGACGGCCGGGACAGGCGCGTTAGCGCCGCGCTATGCGGTGATGCAGGCGGCGAACGTGGCGGGGTCGACGTTGCCGCCGCTGATCGTCACGCCGACGCGCGCGCCGCGCACGTCGACCCGGCCGAACAGCAGCGCGGCGAGCGCGGACGCACCGCTCGGCTCGACGACGAGCTTCAAACGCTCGAACGCGAAGCGCATCGCCGTGCGGATCTCGTCGTCGCTCACCGTCACCACGCCGGCCGCGAGCGCGCGCACGATGGGCCACGTCAACTCGCCGGGACTCTGCGTCTGCTGCCCGTCCGCGATCGTCTTGGGAACGGGGATCGAGACGATGCGGTTTTCGCGCCACGAGCGCACCCAGTCGTCGCCCGCGTCGGGCTCGACCCCGTAGACGCGCACGCCCGGCGAGAGCGCCGTCGCCGCGAGCGTGCAGCCCGCGAGCAATCCGCCGCCGCCGAGGCACACGAGCAGCACGTCGAGCTGCCCCGCGTCTTCGATCAGCTCCAGCGCCACGGTGCCCTGGCCCGCGATGATCGCGGGATCGTCGTACGGCGGCACCAGCGTCGCGCCGCGTTCGGCGGCGATCGACGCCGCGAGCTCCGCGCGGTTCATCCGCTCGCGGTCGTACGTGACGATCTCGGCGCCGTAGCCGCGCGTCGCGGCGAGCTTCGCGGCGGGCGCGTCGGACGGCATCACGATCGTCGCGGTCACGCCGAGCAGCTGCGCCGCGAGCGCGACGCCCTGCGCGTGGTTCCCGCTGGAGAACGCGACCACGCCCCCGCGCTTGCGCTCCGGTTCGAGCTGCGCGATCGTGTTGTACGCGCCGCGGATCTTGAATGCGCCGATGCGCTGCAGGTTCTCCGCCTTCAGAAACACACGCGCGCCGGTGCGCGCGTCGAGCGTCGCCGACGTGACCACCGGTGTGCGGTGGGTGACGCCGCGCAGCCGCTCGGCGGCCGCGCGCACGTCGTCGAAGGACGCCGCGAACGACGTCTGGACCACTATTTGTTCTTGACCGGCGGGTCGTATTTGAAGGCGAACACCTTGTTCTCCGGATCGAACTGGATCTTCTCGTGCAGGCTGCCGCCGTCGAACGTGATGTCGAACTCGTGCACGCGCGGACCATCGCTCGCCGGCGTGTTCTCGTGCACGCGCTTGATCTTGCCCAGCGGCGCCAGCTTGTCGGCGGCCGATCCGAGCCGGCCGCGCCCCATGTCGACGGCCGTCTGCGCGTTCTCCAGCTTCGCGACCGCGTTGTAGTCGTTGTTCTGCACGGCGGCGGTGAGCTCGTGCGCGATCTTCTCGTACTGGTTCTCGCGGCCGGAGCACGCGCGGACCAGCATCACGAGCACGATCACGAACAAGGCGAGGATGACGATTTGATTGCGGCGCCCATCCATGACCGGCCCCGCGGTTCCGGTGCGCACCGGGCCCGGTCCCGGGGTGACGTTCTTCATCACGCGGGCACCTCGCGGGCGAGATCGCGCGCACCGAACGGCTCGAAGGCCAGCCCCGGATTCCATTGCTGGACCAGATTGATGCTCCACTCGCTCTCGAAGAGCGCGAGCACGTTGCCGTCCCAGTCCTCGACGAGGCGCGCGCTCGAGCCGAGCGTCGCGGTCGCGGGGTCGGCCTGCCCCGCGAGGTTCGCGGGGCGGACGCGGCGTGCCGTGGTGTACGGCAGCGTGTGGAAGACCGTTTTCACGTTGTACTCCGCCTCCAAGCGATATTTGACGACTTCGAACTGAAGGGCGCCGACGGCGGCGAGGATCGGTTCGCTGCGGACCTCGCCGTAGGGATGGAACACCTGGATCGCTCCCTCCTCGCGAAGCTGCGCGATCCCTTTCTGGAACGACTTGTAGCTCGCCGTGTCGGTACTGCGCACCAGCGCGAAATGTTCCGGCTCGAACGCCGGGATGGGGTCGAAGGCCGTCGCGTCCCCGTCGGCCAGGGTGTCCCCGATCGCGAACACGCCCGGATTCGCCAACCCCACGACGTCGCCGGCGAACGCGACGTCCACCGACTCGCGATCGGACGCGAACAGCTTCATCGCGCGCGTGAGCCGCACGTCTTTGCCGGTGCGTACGTTGCGCACCGTCATGTCGCGCTCGAACTTGCCGCTGCACACGCGCAGGAACGCGATGCGGTCGCGATGGCGCGGATCCATGTTCGCCTGAATCTTGAACACGAAGCCGGAGAAGCGCTCGTCGGTCGGCTCGACGCGGTGTTTTTCGGAATCGATGCGCGCGGCCGGCGGCGGACCCATCCGCACGAACGCGTCGAGAAACAGCTCGACGCCGAAGTTCGTCACCGCGCTGCCGAAGAACACCGGCGTGACGTCACCGCGCAGCATCGCGTCGTGGTCGAAACCGGCGCCCGCGCCTTCGAGCAGCTCGAGCTGATCGAGGAACTCGCGGTAGGTGCGCTCGTCGACCAGCGCCGCGATCGCCGGATCGCTCGGCGACGACGCTTTCACCGGCGCGCGCTTCGCGCCGTGCTGCGTGCGCTCGAACGTGTGCACTTCGCCCGATTCGCGATCGTACACGCCGCGAAACGTCTCGCCGTTGCCCAGCGGCCAGTTCATCGGGTACGCGCCGATGCCGAGCACGTTTTCCAGCTCGTCCAGCAGCTCCAGCGGATCGCGCGACGGCCGGTCCATCTTGTTGACGAACGTGAACAGCGGGATGCGACGCGCGCGGCAGATCGCGAACAGCTTGCGCGTCTGCGGCTCGACGCCTTTGGCGGCATCGATGAGCATCACGGCCGCGTCCGCGGCGAGCAGCGTTCGGTAGGTATCTTCGCCGAAATCCTGGTGGCCCGGCGTGTCGAGCAGGTTCATCGTGTGGCCGCGGTACGGGAACTGCAGCACCGTCGACGTGATCGAGATCCCGCGCTCGCGTTCGAGCTCCATCCAGTCCGACGTGGCCGCGCGCGCGCGGCGCCGCGCGGCGACCTGGCCGGCGGTGACGATCGCGCCACCGTACAGCAGCAGCTTCTCCGTGAGCGTCGTCTTGCCGGCGTCGGGGTGCGAGATGATCGCGAACGTGCGCCGTTTGGCGACTTCCTCGCGGATTTCCATGACCCGGCACGATTCGACGCGGGCGGCGACTTCCGCTTCCAGCGCCGCGGAGACCGGCGTCAGCGCGCCAGCAGGACGCCGGTGAAAGATGCGACGACGACGAGCGCGGTCGCCGGGTTCGCTAGTAGACGCGGACTTCCGTGCGGCCTGCGTGCTCGTACACGAGCGTCAAGCCTTCCGGACCGTTGTACAAGCGCGCTTCCGGCGGGACGCGCAGGCGGTCGCGCCCGCGGTACACCCATATGTCGTGCGCGCGCACGAGCACCGTGCAGTTGGCGCGGTGCAGCGTCGTGCCCGGCGCGATGCGCAGCGCGACCTGCGGCACGTCGCCATGCAGCAACGGCGACGGACCCTCCTTCGACGATTGCTGCACGAAGCACGCGGGCAGCGCGCTCAGCACCCACGGGCCCTGCCCGACGAAGAACGGCGCGGGCGTCGCGACGAACCCTTCGTTCGAATTCCCGTGCGCGGCCGACGGCGGACCGGTCGCGTCGGCGTGCAGCTTCAACCCCTGCGCGGCAAACCGGTGCGCGAACACGACGCTCCCGAACGCGACGACGATCACCGCCGCGACGATGTAGTACCGCACCATCGCGCGACTGATTATGTTGCCGGTTCCTCCGCGGCGAACGGCGGTGCGAGCTGCAGCCGCGCGCGGCCGATGCGCGCGTCGGCCATGCCGTAGTAGATCTCGTAGGTGCGCTCGCCGAGCTCGCAGAGCGCCGTCGGGAAGACGACGTCGTTCACGATGCCGTGCGTTTCGTCGACGCCTTCGGGTACCATCACCGGCGTCTGCGAGCGGTAGCGCACGATGTGCGGCCGCTCGGCGTCGTGCACCACGAAGCCCGCGCTGTACCGCATCGTGTACTTCCCGTCGCCGGCGTCGCACGCATCGACACCGTGGAACAGCGAGAACCAGCCTTCCGCGATGCGCACCGGCGGCGTCCCGGCGCCCGTCTTGATGCGGCACCACGGCGCGTCCGGTTCGAGCACCAGCGCGCTCTCGCGCACGTCGAGCAGCGCGCGAATGTCGCCGAGCACGGGCTCGAGCGGGAGGTACGCGATGCGCGTCGACTCGCGCTCGTGCGGTGGCAGGTCGAGCAGCGTCGGGACCGCACCCTTGCCGTCCATCAGCGACAGCCGCAGCATCGGTCGATGGTACAGCGCCAGCGAACGAACGCCGGACGGCGACGTGACGGGCTCGGGAAAGAACACGCCGTCCTTGTCGTCGCCCTGGTGCAACCCCGCCGCGAACCGCACGAGGCCCAGCCGTTCCCACCGCTCGCCGTCCTGCGACAGCGCGATCGCGATGCGCGGCCCGTCGGGCCCGAACGCGGTGTACGCCATCACGTAACGGTCGATCGCCGCGACGAACGTGACGCGCGGATCCTCGCAGCCCATCCCGCCGGGCGCCGTGCGAATCTCGTACGCGGCGTGCGGCTCGAGCGCGAAGCCGAGCCGCTCGAAGCGAATGTCATCGCCCGCACGAATGCTGCGGCACAGCTCGACGCGCGACACGTTGCCCCCCGCGACCGCACGCGGATAGAGCAGCCACGTGCCGTCCCGCGCGGTCGTGCCGCCGGGATTGAGAACGCCCTCGATCTCCGCCGGGCTGCCGTCAGGACTCAGGACGACCCCGAGCCGGGTGATCGTGGCGTCGAAGCGCGCGAGGACGTCGACCGCGGTCATCGCGGCGCCAACCCGGCCACCAGCTCGTGCGGCAAGATCCCCGAGCGGGCGGCGAGCGTGTCGACGTCGTCCGCGCCGCCGATCAGGACCCGCGCGTCGACTCCCTCGTGCATAACGCGCGCGGTGTACTGCATACCTACCGACAGAATATCGACACCATCCGCCAGATTCTTCGGAAAACCGTCACCGTAACCGCAACGTAACACGGCGACCGCGCGGTCGGGCAGCACCCGCGTGTCGCCGTAACCCGCCCAGCCGGCCTCGCCGGGCGCGAAGGCGCGCACGACCGGCGCGACCACGCGGAGCGCGCACCGGTTCTCGACCGGCGCCCCGAGCCGCGCGCCGAAGAGGCCGGCGCCGACCCGGAGCCGGTCGAACGCCAGCCCGCTCCGCGACGACGCGGTGCTGGCGACGTCCGTCGCGACGACCGGCACACCGGCATCCTCGAACGCGCGGCGTGCGGCCGTGAAGGCGTCGAGGATCGCGCCGCTGCGCTGGGTGGAGACGAGGTGCGTCCACAGCTCAACGGCGAGCCCGGTCCCGGCCATCGCCCGCGCGAACGCTCCGGCCTCGTCCGGCCGGATCGACGCCCAGCCCGCAGCGTCGAGCACGCCGACCCGCACCGTGAGCGCGCCGCGCGCGGCCGCGGCGCCCACCGCTTCGGCGAGCGCCGTGCGGCTGGAGACGTTCGGGATCCCGCCGAGCGCGAGCACGCGCTCGAGCCGGCCGGGCGGCGCGTCGGTCAGCAGCCGCACGGGCTTCTGCGTGGCCGGCCGCAGCGCGGCCAGCTCGTCTTCGTCGCTGACGACGTATGACTCGACGACCGCGTCGAGCTCGCGCGCCAGCAGCCGCGCGCCCCAGCCGTAGCCGTCGTGCTTCACGACCGCGGCGACGGGCGCCCCGAGCGCGGCGAACGCGGCGGCGTTGGCGCGCAGCGCCGCGCCGTCGAGCGTGATCTCGGGACGCATTACCGCAGCGTCGTCGAGGCGATCGGCTCGCCGGACGGCGAGACGACCTCCACGCGCGCGCCCGCACGATAGACCAGGTTCGGAACCGTCCAGATCGTGTAGGTGCGGTACTCCTTGGCCGGCTCGCCGCCGTCGAGCGGGCCCCGCTCGAACCCGACGATGCGGATGCGCTCGGTATTGGGGCTGATGTGCTCGATGATCTGCGTCCAGCCGGTTTCCCTGTGCGGGCCCATCAGGAGCACGACCGCGAACTCGTGCCGGAAATCGACGGGGACGGCAACGCCGATCGCATCGAGGGCCCGCCGGTCGCGTATGACGACGACTTCACGACCGCCCGTGACGGGGGTCGTCCCGGTCCGTCTCGTGTTGTACCGCACCTCACGACAGCCGGCGAGGACGACGGCCATCAAGAGGGCGGCGAGGACGCGCCGCAGCATCGGCGTCGGTCGTTCGCAGCTTACGCCGAGGATACCCTGCCCTCGCGACGGAAGTCGCGGTGTCCCCATGTTCATGCTTCTGCCGATCGTCGTGGCGCTCTTCGCCGCCGATCCCGCCCCCGCGGCGAGCAGTGCGCCGCGCCCCACGGCGCTCACGGAGATCGGCCGCGTTCGAGCGCTCCCGGCATGCGTGCCGATCGTCGCGCACGCCAACGGCGCGATCGCGCAGGCGCTCGACAACGATCGCACGCTCGCGGTGCTGACGACGAACTTGCATAACACCAACTTCGACAAGCTCAACTTCATGCAGCGCAAGAACGCGATCGAAACGCTCATGAAGCAGGCCGAAGCGATGCGCGTCGCGTCGTCGGCCGGCGACGTCGAAGTGAAGAAGCTGCGCGAGTACGCGGTCAACTCACCCGATCCCAAACGCAAGGAAGAGCTCAAGACGTTCGCCGACGCTTTGGGCGGCGCGCTGTACCGCCAGAAGAAAGCCGCGGTCGAGCTGATGCGCGACGTGAGCATCATGCAGGGACGCGAGGACGCCGCCGAAGCGCGCGGCATCATGCACGCCGCCAATCCCGTGCCGCCGTACGCGGCCGCCCAGGCCGCGGCGAACACGCCGTCGATTCTGCCCGGGATTCCCGACAGCTACAACAAGCAGTTCAAGGGCATCGGCGACACGCTGGACGACCTCACCAAAGGGATTCAGCTGGACGAAGGGACCGCCGCCGACCACAGCATCGCGGCGACCTCCGGCTGTTGACGACCTGAGTCGTTTCGAGAGGCCGCCGCGCGCGGTACCCTACGTCTGATGTTCCGCGCCTTCTCGCTGTCGGCTGCCGTCGCGGCGCTGCTGGTCGCCGTGCTGGGCAGCTGGGTGCGCATCAACGGGGCCGGGATGACCTGTCCCGACTGGCCGCTCTGTCACGGTCAGCTCATCCCTCCGCTCGCGGGCGGCGTCGTGCTGGAGTGGTCGCACCGGCTGGTCGCGTTCCTGGACGGGTTCCTCGTGCTCGGCGCGCTGTGGACGGGCTGGCGTGCCCGCAAGACGATCGCGGGCGTCACGCCGGTCCTCGTGTTCATCGGCGCCGTGTTCGTGGTGCAGGTGGCACTCGGCGGCCTGACGGTCGCGCTCGCGAACAGCCCGTGGTCGGTCGTGGTCCACTGGGGCACCGCGATGCTGTTCCTGGCGGGCCTGACCGCGCTCGCGATCCTCGCCGTGGCGCAGCCGAAAACGCTGCGCATCCGGCACTCGATCGCCGGCGGCATCCTGACGGCGTGCGCGGCGCTCGCGTTCGCGACGATGCTCGCCGGATCGTACGTGAGCTCGAGCGGTGCGGGCCTGGCCTGCGCGACGCTGCCCGCGTGCGACGGCGGCTCGTGGACGGGTTCGTTCCCGGCCCAAGCCGCGCAGATGACGCACAGGCTCCTCGGCGGCGTGTTCTTGGCGCTCGCGACGCTCGCCGCGTACGGCGCGGCGCTCGGCGCGACGGCGCGCGTGCGCGTCGCGGTGCTGTTCGCGTACGCGCTCGTGGTGCTGCAAGTCGTGCTCGGCTTCGCGAACGTCGCGTGGGCGCTGCCGACGCTCTTGCGCGAAGCGCACGCGGCCAATGCGGTCGCGACGTTCCTCGCGTTCACCGCGGCGCTCGTGTTCGCCGCGATCGACGGAACGACCGCGGTGACGCGCTCGGCCGTCGACCGTCTCCGGCAGACGACGGGACGGGTGCTCAACGACTACTACGAGCTCGCCAAGCCGCGCATCATCTATCTGCTGCTCATCACCACGCTCGCAGCGATGATGATGGCGGCACGCGGCGTTCCGCCGCTGCCGCTGGTGCTGTGGACGCTGCTCGGCGGCGCGCTTTCCGCGGCGTCCGCCGGCGCGCTGAACTGCGTGTGGGACCGCGACATCGACCGCCTCATGACGCGCACGAAGCTGCGGCCCGTCGCGCGCGGCGCGATCTCGGCGCGCAACGCGATGGTGTTCGCCGCGGTCGCACAGCTCGTAGGGTTCGCGCTGCTGTACGCGCTGGTGAACCCGCTCGCGGCGTGGCTGTCGCTCGCCGGCAACGCCTACTACGTGGTGATCTACACGATGTGGCTCAAGCGCGTGACGCCGCTGAACATCGTGATCGGCGGCGCCGCGGGCGCCGTGCCGCCGTTGGTCGGCTGGGCCGCGGTCACCGGACATCTCGGCTCGCCGGCGTTCGCGCTGTTCGCCGTGATCTTCTTGTGGACGCCGCCGCACTTCTGGGCGCTCTCGCTGATGACGAACGTCGACTACGACAAAGCGGGCATCCCGATGCTGCCCAACGTCAAGGGGATCCCGCGCACGAAGCGTGAGATCATGGTGTACTCGCTGGTGCTGGTCGCCGTCTCGCTCGCGTTCTTCCCGCTGCACGTGCTCGGGCCGTGCTACGGCGGCTGCGCGCTGATCCTCGGCGCGGTGTTCTTGTGGGACGCGTGGAAGGTCGGCGGCGACTCGACGAAACGCTACGCGCGCGTGCTGTTCAAATACTCGCTGCTGTATCTGGCGCTGATGTGCGCGGCGATGGTGCTCGACCGCATCATCCCGTTGCCGCACCCGATCTGAGCGCTCGCATCGAGCGCAGCACCGCGCCGCTGCTGGTGACGCTCGGGCTCGGCGTGTTCGCGGGCGCGCTCGATCTCGGCGTGCTGTCGCCCGCGCTGCCCGCGCTGGGCACCGCGTTCGGCGTCGGGCCGCGCGACCTCGCGTGGGTGTTCACGCTCTACCTGCTCGCGAACGTGGTGTCGATCCCGATCGCCACCAAGCTCGCCGACCGCTACGGCCGGCGGCCGGTCTACATCGCGTGCGTCGCGGTGTTCGCGGCCGGCAGCGCGGTCGCGATCGCCGCGCCGACGTTCGCGATCTTCCTGATCGCGCGCGCTATCCAGGCCGCGGGCGCCGGCGGAATCTTCCCCGTCGCGACGGCAGCGATCGGCGACAGCGTTCCGGCCGACCGCCGCGGCGCCGCGCTCGGGCTCGTCGCGGCCACGTGGGGTGTCGCGGCGGTGCTCGGCCCAGCGTTCGGCGGCCTCGTCACGCACTTCATCTCGTGGCACTGGGTGTTCGCGCTGAACATCCCGCTGGCGCTGGTCGTCGTCGTCATGGCACGCAAGCACGTCCCCGCGGTCGCCGTGAACGCGCGCGGACCGCTCGACGTGGCGGGGATCCTGACGCTTGCGATCGGCCTGCTGGCGACGATGACGCTGCTCACGCGCCTGTACGTGATCGACGGGACGGTGCACCCGTGGCTCGCGTGGACGATGCTCGCGACCGGCACCGTCGCGTACGCGCTGTTCGCGTTCGTCGAGCGGCGCGCGGCACAGCCCGTCGTGCCGCCGGCGTTCTTTCGCGACCGCCAGTTGCTGGTCACGTACGGGCTCGAGGTGCTGATCGGCGCGCTCGAAGGCGCGCTCTTCTTCATCCCCGCCGCGCTCGTGGCGGCGCAGCATCTTTCGTACGCGGTCGCGGGCGCCGTCGCGGCGCTGGGCGCGTTCTGCTTCGTCGCGATCATCCCGCTGGCAGGCCGTGCGCTCGACGCGTTCGGCAGCCGCGCGGTCCTCACCGCCGGCACGGTGCTCACGGCCGCCGGGCTCGCGATCTTCGCGCTGGGCTTCGGAGATTTCTGGATCGCGCTGCTCGCAATGGTCGTCGCCGGCGCCGGCTTCGGCGCGCTGCTCGGCGCGCCCACGCGCTACATCGTGACCAGCCACGTCGGCCCGGAGCAGCGCGCGAGCGCCGTCGGCCTGCTTTCGGTGTTCTTGATTATGGGCCAGATCGTGGGCGGATCGCTGGGCGGCGGCGTCGCGAGCTCGCACGGCGACACGGTGTCGGGCTATCGGATCGCGTACCTGGTCTTCGCCGGGATCGCGGTTGCGGCGATGCTGCTCACCGCGGCGCTCGCATCGCGGAACGCCGAACGCGCCGCGGCACGCGCGCCGGGCTGAGCGAACTCCGCCCTCGCTTGACATGCGAGGATACCCCGGAGCGGCGGCGGAACCGGTGCAGCCTCATCTGGACCTCTCGGGGGAGCTCGCCATGCTGCTGCTTTTGCCGATCATCATCGCGCTTGCGGCCGATCCCACGCCTGCGGCGAGCAGCGCAGCGCGCCCGACGCCGCTCACGGAGATCGGCCGCGTTCGCGCGCTGCCGGCGTGCGTGCCGATCGTCACGCACGCGAACGGAGCGATCACCGACGCGCTCGAAAACGACCGCACGTTCTCCGTCATCACCACCAACCTGCGCGGCACGGACTTCGACAAGCTCAACGTCATCCAGCGCCGAAACGTCCTCGAGTCGATGCTGCGCCAGGCCGAAGCGATCGCGAAGGCTGCCAAAGCGGGCGACGCGGAAGTGAAGCGGCTGCGCGAGTACGCGGTGAACTCCCCGGATCCCAAGCGCAAGGAAGAGCTCAAGACGTTCGCCGACGCGCTCGGCGGCGCGATCGTCCGGCAGCAGAAAGCGGCAGTCGAGATCCAGCGCGACGTCTTGATCATGCGCAGCCGTGACGACGCCCAGGAGATGAAAGAAAAAATCCACGATGACGACATCAACACGGCGATGACGCAACGTATGGGATTGACGACGCCGCGCCCGTTGCGCCCGACGCCGTCGCCGGACCCGGAATACGACCGGCACTACAAATACCTCGCCACCAAGCTCGACCTGCTCAACGAAGCCATCCTGCGCGACGAAGGGATCGCCGCGGACCACAGCATCGCCGCAACCTCCGGCTGCTGACGCGCTGATCCCGCCGGCGTTACGGGCTCTCGAGGAAGATCTTGCGGGCGACCCGGTAGACCAAATAGCCGAGCGCAGACAGGATCACCACGACGATGGCGAGGTCGGCCAGGCCGCTGAAGCCGGCGACGCTGTTGCCGCACAGCGCGACGAAGCCGTTCGACAGCCAGAGATTGAGCCGCGCGAGCGGGTTGCTCGGCGCGCCGTTGCGCGCGTCGACGTCGGCGAGCATGCCGGACGGAAGCCAGTCGTTGCCGGTGTTCATGGCCGCGATCCGGCCGCGGCGGTCGACGAGCACCGTGTTCTCGGCGTGAATGATTCCGACGGCGGGATCCGGGAACGCCGTGATGCCGAATTGCGCCGCGAAATCCAGCGTCGGTTCGGCGTCGCCGACGACGAGACTCCAGCGTTTGGGGTCGGCGCGATACGCTTGCCCGTATCGCGCGAGCACGGGCGGACGGTCGAACGCCGGGTCGAGCGTCACCTCGACGAGGTGCAGGCTGCGCTTGCCGGCGAGCTCCTGGAGCCGTGCGAACTTCCCGCTGATGAGCGGGCACATGCGCGCGTCCGCGCAGCGCGTGTAGATGAACGACAGCACGACGTCTTGCCCGCGCAGCTGCGAGAAGCGGAACGGCTTGCCCGTCTGGTCGACGAACGGCGTGTCCGGGACCGCGTCGCCTACGTGCAGCGGCGTGACGCGGCGCAGCGGTGTCGTGTCGTCGGTGAGCTGCTGCGCGCTGGTGCTGGTGACGTCGGAGAGCGTCCAAGGTTCGGTCGCCGTGTCGACGTTTGCGTCGATCGTCGCGCCGGGTTGCAGTTGCGCGGCCCGCACCCGGGGAACGATACGGAACGGCATCGTCATCGCGGGCATCGACCCGAAGGCATCGTGGCGCACGATGGCCTGCCCGGTGTTCGGTGTCACCGCGAGCACGACGCCGTGGAGGCGTGGCGGAGCCACGCTGGAAATGCGCGTCGCGGCGCCTGCGCTCCCGGGGAACAGCACTAGCAGCATGATCGATACGACGAAGATCATCCACGGCGTGCGGCCCAGCCGGCTGAGCGCCGAGGATCGCGCGAAGACGCTCAGCCGCCGTCCGTGGACGCGCGCGGAGCGCCGCGTTGTGCTGACGGGGTTCTTCGGACGGCTCAGCATCGCGGTCGAACCGCTGCTGTGCGGTATGGTCTTTGCGGCCATCACGGTCGGCGTGTTCTTCGCTCCTCGAATCTCGGGCGGCAAGGTCGAGCCGGACATCATCGTGATCGCGCCGGTGTTCGCCTTCGGCGTCGTGGCGTGCGCGGTTTGGGCGCTATGGGTACTGCTCGCGCCGGCCCGTGCGCTGGCCCACACGCTCCGACCGATCTACGTCGTGGACGGTTACATCCGGTATCGCCGCCGCGACGCGTGCTCGGGCGAGGACACGAACGGCTACGTCGCGGTGCTGACCGAGGACAAGACGATCGCGTGCGAGTGGCCGACGCTCGGCGACATCGAGCTCCCCGACCAGCTGCGGCCGGCGCTCTGCGAGTTCAGCGAGTACGGCGGCGTTCACCACATCGACGGCCGCCCCACGGGCGTGCTGCCCACGAAGATCGCGACGTTCGGCGTCGGGATCCACGGCCGCAAAGAAGAGATCGGTTAAACTACGGATCGGCCGAAGGCCGAACGTGAGCGTGGCTCGGGCGAAGCCCGAACACGCACTAGAGTTTGAGGTTCAGTGTTCGGTCGGCGGGCCAGATGTGGCCGTAACCCGAGACCGCGAGCACCAGCGCGGCGATGATGAAGATCAAGATGACGCCGGCGATCCCCGCCCAGAGCACGATTCGCGGGACGCCGCTCGATATCGGTACGCCGCGTTCGTCTTCGATGTCGTACATCAGGCAGCTCCTCCGGCGGTGTGCGGCAAAACGCCGAAACACGCGAGCACGACGAGGATGCAGCCGAAGGCCATCAGCCCGAGCAGCACCTTCGTCACCTGGTCGTCGAGCCCGGTCTTGTGCCACTCGCCACGCAACCCGATGACGGCGAACGAGAACACAACAAGCGCACCGATGAACGCGACGATCTTCTCGATATTAGCTAGATGCTCCATCGCGCCTCACCACAAATAAAACAGGAAGAAGAGTACGACCCAGATCACGTCGACGAAATGCCAGTACAGCGTTCCGGCGGTGAGGCCGAAGAAGCGCTCCTTGGTGTACGTGCCGCGCATGGTCTGGAGCCAGAGTGCGAAGAGGAAGCCGACGCCGACGGCTACGTGGAGCCCGTGCATCCCGGTCAGCGTGAAGAACGAGGCGCCGAACGTGTTGCCGCTCCAGCCGCCGATTTGCGCGTGCGCGTACTCGTAGGCCTGGCCGCCGAGGAAGCCCACGCCGAGGAAGATCGTGAGCCACATGAACAGGTTGAAGCGGCCCTTGTTGCCGTGCTTCCAATGCTCGAGCGCCCAGTGCATCGTGACGCCGGAACCGAACAGCACGATGGAGTTGAACGCCGCGAACGCGGTGTCGAGCCGCGGCAGCGGGTGGCCGTCGGGCCCTGGCGGCGGCCACGTGGGGATCGAGTTGCGCAAGTAGATGTACGCGAAGATGTACGACGAGAACAGCACGACGTCGGCGCCCAAAAAGAGCACGAACCCCATGAGACGCATGTCGCGCGTCTCGCGGTAGATGATGTCGTCGTGCCCGTGGTCGTCATCGCCGTGTCCGACCCCGTGACCGGGAGCGACGCTTACTGCCATGAGTTCTCAGACTTCCTTACGCGGGCGGATCGGCCGCAGGCCGAACGCGAAGGGTTCACGGCACGTGAACCCACTAGTACGTCGGGACCGGGTGTGAGGAGTGCGTGGGCGTCGCTTCGGTGGCGCCGGGCGCGGCTTCGAGCCCGAGGTACGGAAGCGGGTTACCGAAGTCGTACGGCGCCGCGAGCACCGCGGGGATCCTCTTGAAGTTGTAGTACGGCGCGGGCGACGACACCATCCATTCCAGCGTGCGCGCACCCCACGGGTTCGGGCCGGCTTTCTTGCCGTTGCGCAAGCTGTCGATGAGGATGTAGATGAACAGCAGTGCGCCGGCCGCCATCACGTACGACGAGATCGTCGCGAACTGGTTCCAGAACGTGAACTGCGGATCGTAGGTGGCGACGCGCCGCGGCATGCCCATGAGCCCCAGCCAGTGCATCGGCGTGAACGTCGCGTTGAAGCCGATGAACGTGAGCCAGAACTGCAGCATGCCGAGCTTCTCGTTGTACATGCGCCCGGTCATCTTCGGCCACCAGTAGTAGATGCCGGCGAACAGCGACATGATCGAGCCGCCGTAGAGCACGTAGTGGAAGTGCGCGACGACGAAGTAGGTGCCGTGCTCGTGATAGTCCGCGGGGATCGCGGCGAGGAAGAAGCCGGTCAAACCGCCGTACGTGAACGTGATCAAGAAGCCGGTTGCGTACAAGGCCGGCGTCTTCCAGTTGATCGCGCCGCCCCAGAGCGTCGCCATCCACGAGAATATCTTCACGCCGGTGGGGATCGCGATGAACATCGTCACGATCATGAACGGAAGCTGCAGCCACGGCGCCATGCCCGAGGTGAACATATGGTGCGCCCACACCGAGAAGCTCAGCAGCGCGATCGCGACCGAGCTGAACGCGATCATCTTGTAACCGAAGATCGGCTTGCGCGCGAACGTCGGAAGCACTTCGGAGATGATGCCGAAGCCCGGGATGATCATGATGTACACGGCCGGGTGCGAGTAGAACCAGAACATGTGCTGCCACAGCACCGGCGAGCCGCCGCGCTTGGGATCGTAGAACGGGACGCCGAACACGCGCTCGATGAACAGCGCGGCCAGCGCGGCGCCCAGCGCCGTCGTCGCGATGAACGACAGCGGCGCGGTCGCGAACTGCCCCCACACGAACAGCGGCATGCGGGTGAACGTCATCCCCGGCGCGCGCATCTTGAAAATGGTGACCAAGAAGTTGATGCCGGTCATCGTGGAGCTGATCCCGATCAGGAACACCGCGATGCACCAGAGGTTCGTCCCCGGCGGCCCGAGCAGCGAGATCGGCGGGTACTCCGTCCAGCCGGCGTCGGGCGCGCCGATCAAGAACGAGCTGAACAAGATGACGCCCGCGACCGGGAAGATCCAGAACGCGACCAGGTTGAGCCATGGGAACGCGACGTCGCGCGCGCCGATCTGCATCGGCATGACGAAGTTGCCGAACGCACCGGTCAGCAGCGGGATCACGACGAACCACACCATCGACGAGCCGTGCATCGAGTAGATCGAGTTGTACGTCGCCGAGCTGACGATCGCGCCGTTGGGCGAGAGCAGCTGCGTGCGGATGAGCTCCGCCATGAAGCCCGAGATCGCGAAGAAGATCGCGCCCGTGATCATGTACTGGATGCCGATGACCTTGGCGTCGATCGAGAAGATGTACTTCCGGATGAAGCTCGTCGGCTCGGGGTGGATGTGGTCGAGAACCGCGTGGTACGGTCCGGTCGTCACGCCGGGTACGACGGTCGCCATCTACAATATTCTCCGTTATTTCTTCGAGAGGCTGGCGAGGTAGGCGACCAGGTTCGCGATGTCGGTGTTCGAGAGCTGGTTCACCTGCGCACTGGGCATCACGCCAATGTCACCCTGATAACCGTTCTTGAGGATCGCCGCGACGTTCTGCGGTGTCGGCGCGCTGCCGTTGACGAGCTTCGGATGCGCGGAATCGTTGAAGATCTTCCCGAGTCCCGGCCCGACGAGCTTCTGCTCGAACGGTCCCGTGGAATGGCACGCGCTGCATTTCTGGCCGAACAGCGTTTGGCCCGTGTCGGCCTTGCCCGCGCCGAGTGCGAGCGCCGCACCGCCGGCGGAACCGCCGCCTGCGCCCGACGAGGCGCCCTGCTTGGCAAACCATTTCGCGAAATCTTGCTGGCTCTCGAGCACCGCCCTCGCGTACATCTTGCTGTGCGCAAGCCCGCAGAACTCGGTGCACACGATGCGGTACTTTCCCGCGCGAGTCGGTGTCACGCGAATCGTGGTGATCAGGCCCGGCACCATGTCGGCCTTCATGCGCAGCTCGGGGATCCAAAAGCCGTGGATCACGTCGCGCGACGTGATGTGGATCGTCGTCGGCGTGTTCAGCGGCAGGTGCAGCTCGTTGACCACGGGGTTCGCGAGCTTCGGGTAGCGGAACTGGAATCCGAACTGGTAGCCGATCGCCTCGACCGTCAGCACGTCGCCCTGCGTGTTCTGCAGATCGACCCAGATCTTCGTCGAGTAGATCGCGAGGATCACGACGAGGATGGTCGGGATCGCGGTCCACCAGAACTCGAGCACAGGCGAGTCGTGGATCTGGACACCGATCGTGTTCGGCGGCGCGTTCTTGGGCCGGGCGAACACGATCCCGAAGTAGATCGTGTAGATCGTGACGATGTTGAAGATCACCGCCGCGACCGCCCCGAGGAAGCGGAACAGCTCGTCGATCGTGGGGGCCGGGTCGCCCGCCTGGACCAACCCGATCGGTGTCGGGCTCGTGTACACGAAGTACACCATCACGGCGGAGACAACGGCAATCAAGGCGGTCACGGGCCAGAACCCGGGGCCGAGGTTCGTCTTCGGCTTGACGACTCGCTGTGCCAACTGATCCTCTCTACAAGGGCCGCGGCGTCCCGAGCGCGGCGGTGTTCGATCCGGCGCTTTCGCCGTGGGGGTGACCTCGACTTCCTACTATGAAGACCTTGTGAACCACGAGCCAGGACTTCTATCGGATGCGCGCGCTCGCTCGCTCGCGGCTCACTTCGTCCGGCCCGCTCGCACGCTGTAGAGCAGCGTGTACGACCGCGGCGGCAGCAGCAGCGGGACGGGGAAGTACGTGCCGCCGCTGCGCAGCGCCAGCGGCTGGACGAACTCCCGCGTCGCGAAAAGTCCCGTGTCGGCGTTGAACAGGTTGTTTGCGAACAGCGTCACCCGGCCGCGCTGCGCCGTCCAGGTGACTCCTGCCGCGACTTGGATGTACGACCCGAGCGAGTTGGCGTTGTTCCCGGACGTCCAGGTGCCGTTGACGACCCACTCGAGCCCGGCCCGCGCCTGCCGCGCGTCGAGGAGCAGGCCCGCTTTGTGGAGCGGGCGGTACGGGAGCTGCGCGCCGACCGCGAACGTGCTCCCGGCGTACAGAAGCCGCGGGTCCGCCGACACGAGCGTGGCGCCGCCGACGGAGTAGCTCGGCAGCGCGATCACCGAGCGCCCGAGGACGAGCTGGCCGGAGGCGTCGATGCTCCGATAGCGCACCGTCGCGCCCGAGATCTGCTCGGCGACGTAGACGCGGCTCGGGTCGAACGCTTGCGCGCCGCAGATCGCGCCGCCGTGCCAGTACGCGGCTAGCTGGTCGACATAGCCCGGCGGGATCGCGCCGGACGCGAGCGCCTGCAGCGGAAACTGCGCGTTGAACGAGCCGTTGCGATCGGTCGAATCGGATGCCCGCACGCTGAGCGTCCCGCGCCGGCCGCGCCGGCTGTAGGAAAAGCTCGTCGACGTCTGCGAGCCGGCCGACGGCGGATCGGCGGGACCGGTGACCCGCACTTCGTCGGCGGGGCAGTTGAAGATCGCCGTCGCGGGGTCGCCGAAGAAGCCCGTAAACCGGTTGGTCGAACCGTTGCCGTAGTTCCCGATCCCCAACGTGATCGTTTCCGCGCGTGACGGCGTCAGCGTCACCGAGATGTCGGCTGCGGTCCGTGACTGCGCGAGCGAGATGTTCGACCCGTAGCCGAGCGCCACGCTCCACCGGTCTGAGAACTTCAGCGTGTCACCAAATACGGTGCCGGCGCTGCGAAACGTATACGGCGCGATCCCGCCGAACTGCCCGGAGACGATGTTTTGGCCGCGGGCGTTGTAGGACCATTCGTACAGCCCGAGCGTGTGGCGGTGAATCGCGATCGTTTGCGACACGGAGAAGCCGGCCGACGATCCGGCGCTATCGGAATGGTAGGGCGATGGAACGCCCGCAATGACACGCTTGAGCTCGTCGTCGATCGCGCCCCAGGTGCTGGCGTTTCCGGACAGCGACACGATCACGTTGCCGATCTGGCCTTGCGCTCCGACGCTTTCGACGTGCGTTTTCGAGTAGAGCGCGCCGCCCGGCCCGTAGCCGCACGGAAGCGTGGTGACGAACTGATCGCACAATGGCGACGAACGGTTCGACCCGGCGAGATAGCCGGCAGTCAGCGTGACGTGTCCGACCGGATAGCGCAGCTTGAGGAAGTCGGCGTAGCGGTCGAAGGCGCCGTCGTGCACGTACGATTGCCCGCTCGTGTCGGCGAAGCGCAATCCCGTGAGGATGCTGTCGCCGCCGCGGACCGCATGCTGCACGGCGACGCCGAGCTTGTGATAGCTGCCGCTGAGCGAGAATTGCAGGCCGGTGCGCTCGTAGCCGCCATATGACGCCGTGGTCTGCGCCTGCCACGTACGCGTCGGTTCGAGCGTGCGGAAATTCACGGCGCCGCCGATCGCGCCGAGGTTTCCGTTGTCCACGCTGACGCCGGTCGAGAGATCGGCCGCGACGGCTTGCAGCGTGCCCGCGCCGCCCCCGACGAGCGGGACGCCGCCCGCGCTCACGAGCGTGCGGGACGCGTCGGCGTTGCGCAGCGAGATCGACAGCGTGCCGAACTGCTGATCTTGGCTGACGGAGATTCCCGCGATCTTGTCGAGCGCGTCGGCGAGGTTCTCCGAGATGCGGCGCACCGGGTTGCCTTCGTCGACGTCGACGCTGGACAGCGACACGGCCGGACGTGCCTGCACGCGCCCGATCTCCTTGAGATCGCCCTCTGCACCGGGCCCGGGCGTCGTGCCCGGCGCAGCGCCTTTGGGAAGCGGGCGCTCGAGCGTGACCTCGACGATCTTGCGGCGTCCGGCGAGCGCCTCGACGTCGTCGACGTCGACCCCCGCGTAGCCCGCGAGCACGATGCGCAACCGGTACAAACCGGGCTCGACGTCGGTGAAGCGCAGCTTGCCGTCCCGCGGCGTGAGGGCCGACGTCGTGAGCGCGCCGCTGATGTAGACGCGTGCGTCCGCGAGCGGCTTGCGCGCGGCGTCGGTGACGCGTACCTCGATCTCCGCCGGCGGCGCTTGGGCGCGTGCCGGCCGCGGCGCGGCGAACGCAAGCAGCGCGACGAGCAACGTGACGAGGAAAAGCCGCGCACGCATCACGGCACACGTTCTTGTCGCCAAGTGGAAGGCCTCGTACGATAGCGTTCGTTTCAGGCGCCGCGTGGTGCTGCGCCCGCGAACCGGCGAACCAGCGCATCCACGTTGGTGATCGCGGTGCCGACCACGACGGCGTCCGCGCCGGCGGCGAACGCGTCGCGCACGTCGTCCGGCGATGCGACGCCGCCCTCGCAGATCGCGAACGCGCCGCTGGCCGCGCACGTGCGCAGCAGATCCAGCGCGGGCAGCGGCGTTCCACGCGTGGCGGCGGTGTAACCGCAGAGCGTCGTCGCGACGACGCGCGCGCCGGCCGCGGCGGCACGGCGCACATCGTCGGCGGTGGCGCAGTCCGCCATCGCAATCGCGCCGCGCCCGCGGATCGCGGCGACGACCGCGGCGACGTCGCGCCCGTCCGGCCGCGCGCGCTCGGTCGCGTCGAACGCGACGATCTCGGCGCCGCCCGCGACGACCTCCGCGATCTCGCGCTCCGTCGCCGTGATGTACGGTTCGAATCGCGCGTACGCGCGTTTCACGATCCCGACGATCGGCACCGCTACCGCGCGCCGCACCGCACCGATGCGAGCGAGCCCTTCGATGCGCACGCCGGCCGCGCCGTTCGCCACGGCTATGCGGCTCAGCAGCGCGATGTTCTCCGGCGCGTTCAGGGGCGAGTGCTCTTCGGCTTGCACGGACACGATCACCCGGCCGCGCAGCGCGTCGAGAACGCGATCCGTACCCGCGCCGCGTTCGGTCGTCATCCTTCGGCGACGCGTTCCGGAACGGGCAGGCGGGCGTCGGCGAAGGCGAGCAGCGCCGCGCCGATCGCCGGGTCGTAGCGCGCGGTCATCGCCTGTGCGTGCGGCGCGAGCGCGGCGAGCCGCTCGCGCGTGCGTGCGAAGAACGCATCGTTCGCGAACGTGCCGCCGGCGAAGGCGACCGGCACGGTGCCGCCGGTGAGGTGCAGGCGCGCGAGCGTCACGGCGGCGAGTTCCGCGAGCGCGGACGCGGCGCCATCGATGATTCCGGCGGCGGCGCGGTCGCCGAGGCGCGCGGCATCGTGCACGACGCGCGCGAACGACGCGACCTGGCCGCGCGGGATGCGCCCGAGCAGCGCGTCCGTCGCGAGCGCGCGCAAGTTCTTGCGGTCGAAGTACGCGAGCGCCGCGTCGCCGAGCGGGCTGCGCGCACCGCGGTCGTCCTCGGCCATCGCGTGCGCGAGCGCGTCGCGCGCGACAGCGAAGGCGCTGCCCGCGTCGCCGAACAGATAGCCCCAGCCGCCGATGCGCACCGAATGCCCCTCGGCGCCCTTGCCGTACGCGACCGATCCGGTGCCCGCGATCACGACGACCGCCGGCAGCGTTTGCACCGCGCCGGCAAGCGCGACCGGCGCGTCGTGCTGCACGCGCACGGAGTCCGCGGCGAACACCGGCAGCACGCCGTCGAAACGATCGTCGTAGCCCGAGAGCCCGGCGTGCACCGCCGCGAACCGCGTGTCCCGCGGTAAACCGCCCGCCTCGAGCGCGCGTGCCAGCGCGGCCGCGCTCGCATCGGCGAATTTGCGCGAACCAGGCGGCTCGTCGACGTGATCGGCCGGCCCTGAATTGCCGCGCCCGCGCACGACGCCGGTCTCATCCACGACGACCGCCGCAGTGGACGACTGGCCACCGTCGATACCGGCGACGTAGCGCATCAGGTCGTGCGCACGAGGTCGTCGGCGAACGCGTCCGCGGCGCGTTCGCGTGCGGCGCGGTCCGCGATGCGCGCGATCTCGCCGACGCATTCGCGGTGATGGTACAGCTCGTGCGCGACGGCGCGATCGATCGCGTCACGGACATCGCACGACGACCCCTGAGGAAGCGCGCGCTCGTTCACGCGGATCACCGGACCGTCGGGATCGTATTCCGCCACGAGCGTCACGGCAGCCCAGTCGCCCAGGTCCGCGAGCTCCACGCGCACGCCGTGCGACGCCGCGATGCCGCGCACGTCAGGCACGAGCGTCCTTCGCCGAGCTCAAGATCACCGGGCGGCGCAGGTCGACGCCGTCGCGGATCAGGCGTTCGCGCAGCAGCGCCGTGTCGAGCGCGCGCGGCGTGATGTTCTGATGCACCGAGAGCGCCGCCGCCGTGCCCGCTGCTTGGCCCAGCGTCATCACGGTCGGCGTCAAGCGCGTCGACGCGAGCGCTTCGTGCGTCGTCGAGATGCAGCGGCCCGCGACGAGCAGGTCGTCGACGCCGAGCGGCACGAGGCAGCGGTACGGGATCTCGTACGATGCGCCGGCCGGCAGGCGATGTGTCGTCGTGCCGCTGCCCGACGGGTTGTGGATGTCGATCGGATACGCGCTGCGGGCGACCGCATCGTCGAACGTGCGCGCGTGCAGCACGTCGTCGGCGGTGAGCGTGTACTCGCCCGCGATGCGGCGTGACTCGCGGACGCCGATCTGCGTCGCGGTCGCCGCGATGCGCGCGTTCGCGAAGCCCGGCACGTCCTTGCGAAAGAAGTCGAGCAGCTGCATCACCTGCGCGCGCGCCTCGACCTCGGCGCGCGTGAGGTCGTCGGGATCCAGCGGGTCGACGCCGACCACGCGCGTCATGTTCACCGTCACCTCGTCGGCGTACGGTGTCGCGAAGAACGAGACGAGCTCGCGCGGCACGTTGACGGCACCGCGCTCGCGCGCCGCATCCCACAGTTCGTACAGCCCCGCGACCGCGCTCAGCGCGCCCGGCGTGCGCTCGTGCAGCTTGAGCGAGCTGCGCATCTGCTCGGGGCGCTGGCGGACGTACACCGACAGCAGCCCGAGGTCGACGTGCGAGAGCCGGAACATCAGCGACGCCGGCTGCACGCGCCCGCGTTCGTCGCCTTGCTGCGTCGCCACGCCGGCGCTCGCGGCGACGTACGCGTCCGCCGTCGCATCGATCGTGCGCTTCGCGCGGTACTCACGGATTCCGCCAACCGTTGCGATGCGCGCGCCGGCGACCCGGCCGTTCTCCACGAGCGCGTCGAGGAACCAGGCGTGCAGCAGCAACGAAACGCCGCTCTCGCGCATCATCTCGAAGAGCAGCGCCTTGTGGATCTCGGGATCGAACGGCGTGATCGTCGGGACGTAGTCGGACGCGTCGTGGATGTGGCCGGGCGACCCGCCGCGCACGACGAGGCGCTCGACGATCTCCTGCGCGATCCCGCCGACGATCCGGTCGTCGCCGGAATGGAACGTCATCCACGGGCCGACCATCGACGCGGTCGCCGTCCCGCCGAGGAAGCCGTAGCGCTCGGCCAGCAGCACGCGCGCGCCGTTGCGCGCGGCGGCGAGCGCGGCCGCACAGCCGGCGTTGCCTCCACCGACGACCAGGACGTCGTACTCGCGCATGCACTCCGGCTTCGCGGCGCTGTGCCGGTGCTCCGTTCGTAGCCAGGTCTCGCAGCCCGGTCGCGGAAGCGGCCCACCATGGCCGCTGCGACCCCGCCCAGCCGATCCGTGTGGCGCGTCGTTGCGGTCGCCCTGATCGCATTCGTCGGCCTCGCGAACACGCTCCCCGACATCAGCTTGGCGTGGCACCCGTTTTCGGACTTCGGGATGCAGCTCGATGCAGCGGCGACCGTCATCGGCGTCGACGCGGGGAAGAGTGCTGCGCGCGCGGGCGTGCGGCCCGGCGACCGCATCGACCTCACCGCGACGCCGCTCTCGTCACGGCAATACATCACGACGGGGTTTGCCGCGGCGCCCGAGGGCAAGCACGCGGTGTTCGCGTTCGCGCGGCCGGGCGGCGCGCTGCGCGCGGACCTGATCGCGGAACCGCGCCAACGGTCGCTCCTCGACAACCTCACCAACGCGTTGCTCATGCTGACGTTCGCGAGCATGATCGCAATCGCCGCATCGCTCGTGTTGCTGCGGCCGTCGAAGATGACGTGGGCGTTTTTCCTGTTCGCCGCGTTTACGGGCGTCCAGTCGACGGTCTCCCTGGCGTATTTGCCCATGTGGGCGTTCGTTGGCGACACGCTCATCTGGTCCGTGTCGGCCGCCAGTACCGTCCCGTTTGCCATCTTCGCGTTGCGGTTCCCGAATGACGAAGCGATCGGATGGCGACGCCACGCGCAGTCCGTCATCCTCTGGTCCCTCGTCGTGCTCGTCCCCCTCGGAATATGGAACGCCTTCGGCCTGCAGCTTGCGCTCCGCGTCGTGGAAACGCAACTGATTGGGGGCATCGTCTCGATCGCCGGCCTCATCTTCGTCGCAGTCGTCTTCGCGCTGACCTACGCGCACGCGCCCGCGGTCGACCGCGCGAAGATCCGATGGGTGATGCTGGGGCTTCTGATCGGCGAAACGGGAGGGTTGATTTGGCAAGTCGGCGGGACGTTGCCGGGCATCGCCGTGCCGTGGTCGATCCCCGTCCTGAACCTCGTGCTCTCGATGCAGATCGCGGTCCCGATCACCGTCGCCTACGCGATCGTGCGCCATCGCGTGTTCGACGTACGCTTCGTGCTGGGGCGCGCGGTCGTGTACGGTCTCATCACGACGGCGGTCGTCGTGTTCGTCGCGCTCATCGACTTCGTCGCGGGAAAGGTGCTCGCGGAGACGCATCTCGCGGCGGTGGGTGAGGTCGGCGCGGCCATCGTCCTCGGACTCTCGCTCAACAGCATGCACAAACGCGCCGAACACACCGTCGACACGATGCTCTTTCGCAGCCGCAGGCGCGCGGAAAGGCGCCTCGTGCGCGTCGGCAACGGCCTCCTGCACGCCGAGTCGCCGGACGCGGTGACGCAGGCGATCGTTTCAGAGCCGCTCGAGGCGTTCACGCTCCTATCGTCCGGCGTCTTGCGGCGTAACGGCGACGGGAACTTCGTTCGCGTGGCAGCGATCGGTTGGGACGACGTCTCCGAGGACACGCTCGACGCGCACATGCCGGTGGTGCTGCAGCTCAGCGCGGCGAACACGCCGCTCGCCGTCACCGACGGTCTTTGGCCGCCGGGATTGCTGCCGTCAGGATCGCGCCGGCCTGCGTACGCGCTGCCCGTGTCGATTCGCGGCCGGCTCGACACGATCGCGTTCTTCGGAGCGCACGCGAGCGGTGAGGACCTGGATCCCGACGAGCTGCAGATCCTGACCCATCTGCTGGCGTCCGCGGGCTTCGCCTACGACCACCTCGAGGCCGAGGCCGCAATCGCCCGTTCGAGCGCCCTCGAAGCCGAAAACCGGACGCTCCGGAATCTCATAACGCAGCGTTAGCGAGCGGCGCTATGCGCGCTTGGGAACGACCACCAGCACGATCTCCTCGGCGCCGTCGACGCCCGCGAGCTCGTCGCGGACGAGGCCGGCGATCTGAGCAGCTTCCGCCATGCCGGCGAACTCGCCGATGCGGCTCGCGCGCAACAGGAAGACGTCGGGAAGCGCACGTCCGACATCGCCGAACGCGGTGTGGTCATCGATCGCACGCGCGAGTGCGCGTTCGACATCTGCGACGCGCGTGGCGTACGCGAATGCGCCCGGCAGCACGAGTCGCACCACGCCGCGCGCGTCGACCACCGCGCTCTCCTTGGCGGACGCGATCACCGCAAGGCCGCTCGTGCGCGCCACGACACGTGCCTCTCCTTCGCGCACGTTGAGGTGCGTCGCGGCCGCGGCGAGCTGTGTCGTTTCGTCCGCGACGACCGTTTGCTGGGCGCCTTCCACGAGCGCGGTCGCGCCGGAGGCGGTCGCGCGCACGCGGTTGCGCGCAGTGTCGACCTCGATCACGACCTCGACCCGGTCGGCTGCGGCGCCCGAGGCGACGGCGGCGTCGATGGCCTCGCGCCGGATGCGCGCGAGATCGTCCGCGGTGGGATCGAGCATCGTGCGCTCGACGACGTCGCGCACGAGCGCGAGCGCGACGCCGAGCGGTGAGATCACCTGCGCGTCGCGCGCGATACGGTGCGCGAAGCCGAGTGCTTTAGCGGCGTACGGTACGATCGCCGCCGCGCCGCCGCCGCCGCCGACCAGCACGACGTTCGCGCGGTCGAGCGCGTAGTCGGCGATCAGCTCGTCCAGCGTCGCGCGCAGCCGCGCCGTGGCACGGTCGAGGATCGCGCGCGCGAGCTCGTCTGCGCCGAGGCCGAGCGCGGCGCCCGCACGTTGGCACGCGATGCGCGCGGCTTCCGCATCGCCGTATGCGAAAGCGTCGCGCGGCACCACGCCGAGCACGTTCGCCGCGCACGTCGGCGTGATCGCGATGCGCGTGCCGTCGCGCGCGACGAGCGCGACGAAGCCGTCGCCGAGCTCGGCGCGCGCGTCCGCGAGCAGCGCGGGATCGGTGAACGCGGCGTAGTGATAGCCCGCGATGTGCGCGGAACGCGGCCCGACGTCGACGACGCGGCCGCCCGCTACGCGCGCGAGCGAGCCGCCCGCGACCGCGATCGTGCGCACGTCGAGCGTGCGCAGCAGCGTGCGGTGGCCACCAATGCGCGCAGGCCGCATCTGCGGCTGGCCGCGCCGAATCACCGAGCAGTCGGCGCTCGTCCCGCCGACCTCGATGAAGATGCCGTCGGTGACGTTCTCGTGGAACAGCGCGCCGGCGATGCCCGCCGCCGGACCGGACAACATCGTGAGGATCGGGCGCCGCTCGACCTCGGCAACGTCCATCACGCCGCCGTCGCTGCGCATGATCATCAGCGGCGCGGGGATGCGCGCGTCCGTCACGGCGCGCGCGGTGACGCGCGACGTGCGCAGCATGCGCGGCAAAATCGCCGCGTTGAGCGCTGCGGTGCGCGTGCGCGCGCGCAGGCCGTACTGCGTCGACACCTCGGCGCCGCTCGTGGCCGCGAACCCGCGGTCGCGCGCCGCCGCGACGAGCGCGTTCTCGCGCCGCGGGCGGTCGACCGCGAACGGTTCGCTGACGGCAACGGCCTCCACGCCGGCGTCACGCAATGCATCGAGCACGTTCGCGTCGCGGCCGTCGAACCAGGCGGGAGCGAAGCGAATCCCTTCCGCGAGCGCGAACGGCGCGAAGCGCGCGAAGAGTCGCGCGACGGGCCCACCGAGTGAGACGACGCCGACCTTGGCGACGTCGCCTTCGAGCAGTGCGTTCGTCGCCTGCGTCGTAGAGTGCGCGATGAACGCGATCGACGCAGGATCGATCGCGTGCTCACCCAGCAGCCGCTCGAGCCCCGCAACGATCCCCGCCGCAACGCCGTCCGGATGGTCGTGCGTCGTCGACACCTTCACCGATGCGACCATCTCACGAGTCGTCGCGTCGACGGCGACGACGTCGGTAAACGTCCCACCGACATCGATCCCGATCCGAAGCCGCGCCGCGATAGTCAGCCGAGCAACTCGTCGACGGTAAAGACGACGTCCGGAAACGCGGCAAATGCGACGCTTCCGCCCTTGGCAATGACGGTGCGCGAGCCATAGCCAAGTTCGTGCGGGTCGCGACAGATCTCGATCTTCTCGTCGTTGACGTCGACGATCCAGTAGTCGGCGATGGCCGCTTTCGCGTACATGCGCAGCTTGGCACCGCGGTCGTACGGCAGCATCGTATCGCTGACCTCGACGACCGCGAAATGGTCGTCACGATCTGGCAGCCGGGACCGGTAGAAATCGTTCCGTAGCCGCAGAAGCGTGATGTCAGGGAACGGCTCGGAGCGCTCGGAAACGACCAGCGGCATTTGCTGCCATACTAAAGCCCGAGTGCGGAAACGCTCCATGAGTACGTACGCCATGCGCGTCACGATGGACGCGTGCGGCGCGTTCATGGGCGGTATCGCAATGAGCTCGCCGTCGACCAGCTCGACCCGCTCGTCCGGCGTGAGGATTCCGCACTCGCACATCCGTTGGAAATCGGCGACCGTGATCGGCCGGGTCGGCGGCTTGAATTCGATGGCCATTTCACCCATAGAGTTCACCTCTCCGGGATGATCGCCGCGTTTCTGAGTTGTGTCCATACTCAACCGCCGTCCGCGCCTACGTCGCCGGCGAACACGATCGTGCGCATCGTCATCACGACGCGGCCGTCGCGGGCGTGCCGCGCGAACAGCGCGCGGACGGCGGCGTGGAGCTCGTCCGCCTTCGGCCCGGTTTTCGGAAGGTACGACGAGCTACGCGCTCGCGCCAGCACGCCTTACAGGTCCTGCGGCTGCTCGTTGCGCACCTCGACACGGCGCCGGATGTGCCAGCCTTCGAACGCGGCGAACGCTTCGAGCGCGTCCGCGCGGCGGCGTTCGGTGTCGTCGAGCATGTACGCGCGCACGAGGTCGCCGTACGCGGCCGTGAACGGGTCGCTCTCGTCGCGCTCGTTGTAGATCACCGCCGCGCGCCCGGCCGGACGCAGGATGCGCACGATCTCGCGCAGCGCTTTCGCGTGGTCGAACCAGTGAAACGCCTGGAACGCCGTGACGAGATCGATGCTCGCCTCGTCGAGCCCTGTCCGTTCCGCGGTGCCGGCGATCCACTCGACGCGCGGATGCGGCTCGGCAGCTTCGCGCATCGCTTGATTCGGTTCGATCGCGAGCACCTGCGCGCCGCGCTCGGCGAGCAGCCGCGACGAGATCCCGGTGCCGGCGCCGAGGTCGGCCGCGACAACGTCGCCGGCGTCGCCCAGGCCGTCGAACAGCGCGTCGAGCGCCGCCGCCGGATACGTCGGGCGGCCTGCGGCGTAGTCCGCGGCGCGATCGACGAAACGCTCGGTGAAGCTCATCGGTGTCCGTCCCAGCGGAGTCGAGGCGCCGTCGGCAGTATACCGCAGGCAGCGGAGGTGACGCTTTGAGCCAATATTGTACGGTGGCCTTCACCGATACCCTGATGGCCTGGAACAACGACCTCGGGTTCCACGTCCAGTCGGGAGATCGCCACAGCACGTTTTATTTTCGCGTGCCCGACGCATGGGACGCCGTGTCCGACGTCGAGCTCCAGCAGAACGTGTTCGCCGTCGCGCAGAAGATGTACGTCGATCTGAACACGGGCTTCAGGGCGGCCGAACCCGACGACATCAGCTACATGCTGGTCAAGGCGACGCAGGCGCAACCGCTCGACGCCGGCGCCGCGGCGGCAAAGCCCTGGCTGGAAGCGCCGAACCCCGCGGTCTGGGAGCCGACACCGTGCGTGGTGGTCGACGGCGACGGCTCCTACCGGAAAGTAACGCGCGACGAGTTCTGACGCGCGCGCCGTCATTTTTTCAACGCGGCGGCGAGCTCGTCGTAGAGATACGTCATCGTCTCGATCCCGCCGTGGAACTGCGAGAGGTCGAACTTCTCGTTGGGCGCGTGGATCGCGTCGTCAGGCAGCCCGACGCCGATGAGCACTTGCGGCAGATGCAGGATGCGGTCGAACGACGAGACCGGCCCGATCGTGCCGCCGGTGCCGATGAACACCGGCGCTTTGCCGAAGCCCAGCTCCATCGCGCGTGCGGCGGCGGCGACGGCGGGATGATCGCGCGACGTCTCGACCGCGCGCACGTCGCCGTGCGACGTGATGTCGACGCGCACGCCTTTGGGTGCCGTGCGCTGCACGAACGTCGTGACCGCGTGCTTCACCGCTTCGGGATCCTGGTGCGGCACGAGCCGCGCCGTCAGCTTCGCCGTCGCGAACGACGGGACGATCGTCTTCGAGCCCGCGCCCTGATAGCCGCCGTACATGCCGTTGATCTCGAGCGTCGGGCGAAACCACATCCGTTCGAGCGGCAGCCGCGAGCTTTCGCCGGTGAGTTCCGGAACGCCGAGTGCGTGCGCTTCCTTCGCGGGATCGAACGGCAACGCGGCGATCTCCGCGCGCTCCGCCGGCGACAGCTCGCGCACTCCGTCGTAGAAGCCGGGAACGACGACGCGCCCGTGCGCATCTTTGAGCGCGGCGAGAATCTGCGCGAGCGCCTCGAGCGGGTTCTTCACGATGCCGCCAAAGTAGCCCGAGTGCAGGTCGGTCGCGGGACCGCGCACGGTGATCTCCCAGCCGACGAGTCCGCGCAGCGACGTCGTCAGCGACGGAACGTCTTCGGCGAAGACGGCGGTGTCCGACACGACGACCACGTCGCACGTCAGCCGTTCCTTCTCGCGCGCGAGAAACGTTTCGAAGTTCACCGAGCCGATTTCTTCTTCGCCTTCGATTACGACTTTCACGTTAATCGGCAACTTGCCGTTCACGCTCAGATGCGCCTCGATCGCGGCGATGTGCATCAGACACTGGCCCTTGTCGTCGACGGCACCGCGACCGTACAGCTTGCCGTCGCGCACAGCGGCGTCGAACGGCGGCGACGTCCACAGCTCGAGGGGATCGGCCGGCTGCACGTCGTGGTGGCCGTAGATGAGCACCGTAGGCGCGCCCGGTGCGCCGAGCCACTCACCGTACGCGACGGGGTTGCCGGCAGTTTCGAGCACCTCGGCGGTCAGCCCGGCCGCCTGCATGCGGCCGACCGCGTGCTCCGCGGAAGTTCGCACGTCGCCGGCGTGATCCGGCTGCGCCGAGATCGACTCGATGGCGATCCAGGCTTTTAGTTCGGCAAGATAGCGCTCGCGGTTGGCGCGAACGTGATCAACGAGGGCATCGGCGTGCGGGGCGACCATGTCGCTCCCTTCGCCGACACTCGCTCGGATGCTTCGCTGCGGCGCCCGAAGGCGAGAGCCCACCCCGCGGGCTCTCGCCGCCGTGGTTTAGCAGCCGGCGCTCCAGCCCGTTAGCGTGCAGTTACCCCTGCTGCACGTCGAACACGTACACGACTGCGTGAACGTGCACGTGAACGAGTTTCCGGATTCCAGGTTATCGCTGTCGCTGCGCTGCCCGCGAAGCTCCAGCTTGATGTCGTCGAATTCCATCGGGCGATCCTTTCGTAAACATCGGCACCCGCATGCCGCCGGCACCGAACCGCCACCGCGTGAGTAGCTACCGTCACGACCGCCGAACCTTGCGCATTGCAAATTTTCGAAGCTATTCTGCAAAGGATCGGCCCACCGCAAGGAATCCGGTCGCGCTCCCCGTACGAACGGACCTCGCCTAAGCGGACCGCGGATGGTCCCAAAATAGTGCGGGGGTGTACATTGCTGGTCGAACCGACTGAACTACAGCGCGTTGTCGTTAGACAGCGCGCCACATGTGACGTACCAGTACAGGTGCTCCCCAGGCTCGCCTACTACCCTCGCGCGGCGCGCGTATACGCTCACATCGTCGCGAACATCGACAAGCCGCTTTGCGGCCGCGATCTCGCCGCTGTGGCAGGCATGGAGGTCACCGCGTTCTGCCGCTTTCTGCGCTGCAAGGTCGGCGTCACGCCGAAGGAACTCGTCGCGTACGGCAAAGTGGCATTCGCGGCGACGCTGATGCAGCACAGCGACTACTCCGTCGGCGAGATGGCGACGCGCGTCGGCCTGAGCGCGAACAGCTTGCGCCGCGCCGTCAAGAGGGTCACCGGCAGCGACCTTGCCCACTTTCGCTCGCAATACGCGCAAACGATAGTCCGCGACAAGCGCGTGCTCGGCGAGATCGCTTGAAAACGCTGCGCCTCGTTCGCCTGTGGGCGCTGATGTCGCCGCCGCCGGGGATCGCCGCGGGGCTGCTCGTGGTGACCGTGGTCGCAGCCGCCACCGCGCTGCTGCCGGCGCTGCTCACCGGCCGCATCATCGATCTCCTCAACCCGCCCGACGTGCGGGGCCTCGTCGTGACGCTCGCGTGCCTTCTCACGCTTACGGTCGTCGACGGCACGATACAGATCGGCGAAGCGTACTTCGGCGCGCGGCTGCGCGAGGACGGGATCAGCCGCGCGCGCGGCGCCGTCTTCGCGCACGTGCAGGGCGCACCGTACGAAGCGTTCACCGGAACTGCGTCGAGCGAGATCTCCACGCGGATGCTCGCCGATCTCGATGTGGTGAGCTCCTTCGTGCAGATGTCGCTGCTGCCGACTGCTTCGGCGGTGCTGCGGATGCTGTTCGCGATCGCGGTGATGTGCGTGGCGAGCGTGCCGCTGTGCGCAGCGGCGGTCCTCTCCGCCAGCCTCGTCGCGCTGCCGCTGGGGCGAGTCGGCGCGCGCATCAAGGCGTTGCGCACGGCGAGCGCCGGCGTGCGCGAGACGCTCGACGGCGCCGTGCAGGATGCGGTGTCGACCGGCGGCGTCGCGCTGATCAAGACGTTCGGCCGAGCGCTGTACGAGACGCGGTCCGTCGCCGCGCTCGCCGACAAACTCGCCCGGCTGAACGTCCGCACGGTGACGGAAGCGCAAGCGGTGCAGATGGTCTCCGGCGTCGTCAGCGCGCTCGGGCCGACCGTCGTCATCGCGCTGGGCATCGTGCTGATCGTCCACCACCAGCTCACCACCGGGCAGCTGGTCGCGTTCCTCGGCTTGCAGGCGATCGTGTACGAACCGATCTCGCGGCTGGCAACGGTGCACCTGCAGTACAGCGCCGCGGCCGTGATGATCGACCGCATCCTCAGCGTGTTCGAGCTGCCGCAGGAGCACGGCGGCCGCGCCGTTCCCGCGTCGACCGCGCTGGAGTTCCGCGACGTGACGCTGACGTTCGGCGAGGATCGGCGGCCGGTGCTCGACCACGTGTCGTTCGTGGTGCATCCCGGCGAGACGATCGCGCTGGTCGGGCGCAGCGGCTCGGGAAAATCGACGATTGCGAACCTCTTGCTGCGCCTCCACACGTCCTTCGGCGGCAGCATCACCATCGGCGGCGTACCGATCGGCGAGATGCCGCTGTCGCGGCTGCGCGCCATGGTGACGGTGTGCCCGCAAGAACCGTTTCTGCACAACCGTTCGATCCGGGAGAACGTCGCGTACGCACGCGAAGAGGCCGGCGACGACGAGCTGCTCGACGCCGTGCGCAAGGCGCAGGCGCTGCCGTTCGTCATCGCTCGCGGCGGACTGGTTGCGGGCGTCGGCATGCGCGGCTCACGCCTCTCGGGCGGCGAGCGGCAACGCCTCGCACTGGCGCGCGCGATGGTGCACGGCGCGCAGATCGTCGTGCTCGACGAGGCGCTCAGCGGCGTCGACTCGGCGCTTGAGGCGCACGCGATCGCGGCCTTGCGCGAGGCGATGCCCGCGCACGCGATCCTCATCGTCGTCACGCACCGGCTGAGCTCGTTGACCGCCTACGCCCGGGTGTTAGTGCTCGAAGACGGGCGCATCGTCGAAGACGGTTCGTTCGCGGACTTGCGCGCGTCCCGCGGCGTTCTGGACGCGATGGCGGCCGCCGGCAGCGAAGTCCGCACGTTGGAGGAGGTAGGCCGATGACCGAACCGGTGTTCACCGTGGGATCGCAACCACTCGTCATCGGTCGCGCACCGGTGCTCGGCTTCGCGACGGCGCAGCGGCTGTTCGCACCCGATTGGGAAGACCGCTTGCGCGCATTCCTCGCCGGCGAACCGCTGGTCATGCTCGCGCTCGCGATCGCTTCGCCGAGCATCGCCGGCGCGGCGCGCGACTGGGTCGCCGGCCGGCCGGTGAAGAACGCGAAGATCGCGTTGCGCGTGCTGGCGTACGTCGTTCGGATGGCAACGCGAACGACGCCGTTCGGACTCTTCGCGACGGTGTCGCTCGTCGACGCCGGTGACGAGACGACGATGACCCACGGCGGCCGGGCATCGCTCGCGACGAGCACGCGGCCCGACATGACGTGGCTGGCGCAGCTCGTCGAACAGATCGAGAGCGACACCGAGCTGCGGCGCGGCTTGCGCATGCGGCTCAACGATCTCATCGAGATCCGCGGAACGCGCGCCTACGTCTCGTCGGCCGACCGCATCCGTCCCGTCGCGGGCAACGGCGACGGCGCCGCGTTCGCGCCGTCGTCGTTTCAATGGACTCCGGGAGCGGAGTTCGTGCGCGAAACGCTGCGCGCCGGCGACATGTCGTTCCACGACCTCAGCCAAGCCGTGAGCGAGCGCTTTGCAGCGGCGTACGAGCGCGCGGAGGCGCTGATCGAGAACCTGCACAAGGCCGGATTGCTGGTCTCGGAGCTGCGCGCGTCACCGGTCGGCGATCCCGTCGCGCACGTTCGCGCCGTCCTCGAGCGAACGGGCGCGCCCGCGGCGGCGAAGCTCACGGCGTTCCTCACCGCGATCCGAAACTTCGACGACGCGCCCGTAACGGAGCGCGATTCGGCGCGCGTCGGCGATCTGGAGGACGCGATGCTGCAGCTGTGCGGCTCGGAAGGCCGCACGCTTCAGATCGACGCGCGTCATGCCACGCACGGAACGCTGGGCCGGCGCGAGCTGGACGACATCGCGCGGCTCGCCGAAATCATGACGCGCACCTCGCTCCCGGTTTCCATCGCGGCGTATCGCGAGCGCTTCGCGCGCACCTTCGAGGGGTTGGAGCGCGAGATCGAGCTGAGCGCGCTGGTGGACCCCGATGTCGGCATCGGCGCGCCCAAGCTCGTCGAGGCCGCGGAGAAACCGTCACCGCTGCGCGACGCGATGCTGTTTCGCCTGATCGGACGGGCGCTGCACGCCGACGAGATCGAGGCGACGATTTCGCCCGGCGAGCTCGATGCGCTCCAGGTCGAAACGCTCGAGCCGAGCTTCGTCCCGTCGTCGCTCGAGTTCGCGGCGATGATCGTCGCGCGCTCGCTGGACGAGGTGGCGGCCGGCGAGGCGTGGATTCGCCCCGGTTCGATCCACGGCACGCCCGGCATGGGGCGCAGCCTCGGCCGCTTCGTCCACGTGATCGGCGACGACGCGCGCCGGCGGTTGCGCGCCCGGCTTTCCGAGGCGCACGATTTCGAGCGCACGGCCGAGCTGGTGTACACGCCGCCGGCCCGGCGCGCGATGAACCTGATCGTTCGCCCGCAGATCTTCGATCGCGAAGTGCACGTGGGCGTTCACCACGGCGCGCACGCGCCGGACGTCATCTCCGCCACCGACCTCATCGTCGGTCTGGAGAACAACCACTTCTACATTCGCACGCGAGCCGGCGAACGCCTGACCATCAACGAGACGCACGTGCTGAACTCGTTCAGCGCGTCGACTCCGATCTGCCAGCTGCTCTTCGCACAAGCCGTCGACGACGTGCGCCTGCCGCGCGCGTTCCATTGGGGAGCCGCGGCGCAGCACCCGTTCCTGCCTCGCCTGCGCTGCGGGCGCATGGTGCTCACCATCGCGCGCTGGCGCTTCACGAAGGCGCAGCTGACCGGCGACACCGCCGCCGTCAAGGCGTGTCTGGACGAGTACCGCACACTGTGGAACATGCCCGACGTCGTCATGCTCGCGGAGGGCGACAACACGCTGCTCACGGACCTCGGAAGCGACGTCGGTGTCGCGCTGTTGCTCGACCAGATCCGGCACCTCGACGACCACAGCTACGTCGTGCTGCAAGAGGCGCTGCCCGATGCGGCGACGGCGTGGTTCGGTCCCGGCGGCCACATCGTAGAGACCGTGGTGAGCTTGTCCGCCGCGAAGCCGCCGGCCGCTGCGGCGCCGCGCCGCACGCAGCTCCTGCCCAGCCGTGCCGACCGCACGAAGCTGCCGGGTTCGGACTGGCTCTATCTGCGCGTCGCCTGCCGCCACGACGACTTCGAACGGCTGATCGTGCGGATCGCCGACACGCTGGTGAAGCCGGCGATGGCGGACGGTATCGTCGACCGCTGGTTCTTCGTGCGCTATGCCGACAACGGCCCGCACGTCCGCCTGCGCCTGCACCACGACACCGCGCGAACCGCGGAGCTGCTCGCGAGGTGCAACGACGTCTTCGCGGGCTTCGCGCGCGAGGGCATCGCCCCACGCTTCGTGATCGACACGTACCAGCGCGAGATCGAGCGGTACGGCGGCACGGCGGCGTCGTGCGACGCGGCGGAAACGCTTTTCTATGCCGACACGCTCGGCTGCCTCGAACGCATGGGCGCCGGCCCCGGCACGGTGGAAGGCGCACCGGCGGTCCTGTCGCTCGACGTCATCCTGCGCGCGCTGTTCGATACCGACGACGCGATCGGCAGCCGGCTCCGGCACGCCATGGTGCGGCACCGCAAGCTGACCGCCGAGGAGCGCGAGCTCACGCGCACGTGCACGAATGCCCTGGCGAGGACCGAGCGCGCCGCGATTCCGGCCTGGGTGAACGCGGCCGCGGCGGTGGTCCGGTCGCACGCGCAGTCGGACGATGCGCTCGCCGGAATCGCGGCTTCGATCGTGCACATGCACTTCAACCGCTTGGGCGCCGGCGGCGCCAGCGAGGCCGGCTACAACCAGGTCCTGGTCCAAACGTACACGTCGCTCGCCCGGCGCAACGAGACGGCCGATGCTCGCGTCTGAAGCGGCGCTCTCGCCGCGCGCCGAGCTCGCCGCGCGCGGCCGAGCGGTCGCGCTGCTCGTTGCAACGCGCATCGCGGCAACGGACGGCGGCGCCGACGCGATGGGCGAGGCGCTGCTGTTCGATCAGCTGGCGCGCGTCACGGGCGACGCTGCCTGGAGCGTGCTCGCGGACGCACGGCTGCGCCTGATGCGTTTCGTCGCCGCGGATGCGCGGCCGGGCTTGTACGGCGGCGTCGCCGGCGCCCTGTTCGTCGCCGAAACGCTGTCGGACGGCGGACGGCGGTACGGCTCGTTTCGCGCGGCCCTCGCGGAGCGTCTCGTCGAAGTGACGCCGAGTACCGGCGGTGTTCTCACACGCGACGACGAGTTCGACGTCATCAGCGGCCACGCCGGGATCGCGCTGGTGCTCGGCGCGCTCCACGACGACCTGCGCGCCGGCGCCGCCGGGCCGGCTCAGCGCCGCGTGTGCGAGCGGCTGCGCGAGCTCGTGCGCGCTCCGGAACGCACGCCGTGGCGCGTGACGTCGCGCTTCTCGCACGATCACGAATGCGAGGCCGTGAACCTCGGCGTCGCGCACGGCGTCTGCGGCATCATCGCAGCGCTCGCCGCGTCCGACGCGGACGGCGCGACCGGCGCCGCGCTCGCCGCGAGCGCGGAATGGCTGCTCGCGCAAGGCGTCCCCGCGGACGGCGGCGGCCTGCGCTGGCCCGCCGCGCTCGCCGACGGCGGCTCGGTTCCGTGCCGCGAGGGTTGGTGCTACGGCACGCCCGGCGTCGCCGCCGCGTTCGCCGCGGCCGGCGCGCGCACCGGCGACGAGCGGTGGACGAACGTCGCGCGCGACGCGCTGCTCGCGCTGGCCGCATCCGAACCGGCGTCAATGGGGCTCGACGACCACGGCTTGTGCCACGGAACCGCCGGTGTCGCGCTTATCGCGGACGAGGTCGGCATCGTGTCGGGCTGCGGCGAGCTGCGCGCGTTCGCGGAGCGCCTGTACCGCGCAGTCCTGGACGCCTTCGACGGCGACGCACGCTTCGGCTATCGCGCGCTCACCGGTATGGCACGAGGCGACGACCCGGGGTTCCTCGAGGGCGCGAGCGGGATCGCGCTCGCGCTGCTCGCGATCGACACGAGCGTCCCGCGCCCGTGGACGCGCGCGCTGGGGCTGGCGTTCGCGCCGCGCGGCGGCGCGTGATCGAACGGGTTCGCCTCGGGCGCACGGAGCTCGAGGTCGGCCGCATCGGGCTCGGCGGCGGCAATGAGATCGCCGCCGCGGACGTCGAGTACGCGGTGGACCGCGGCATCAACTACCTCTTCACGTCCTGCGACCTGCACGCGGGCTCGTACGGGCACTCGTACGAAGCGATCCGGCGCCTTTGCGGCCGTGGCGCGAAACGGCGCGACGACGTCGTGCTGGCGGCGTGCTCGTACGTGAACGATCCGGGAAAGCTCTTTGCCGTGCTGCTCGACCAGATCGCATCGCTCGGCGTCGACTACGTCGACGTGTTCCAGTGGGGCTGGATGACGAAGTTCCAGAGCCCGCACATCGCGCTCGAAGCAACGGACCGGGTGCTCCGGTCCGAGACGTCGCGGGCCTTCGTCGATTCCGTGGTCTCGGTCACGCGACAGGTGGGCGACGAGCTGTACCGCCGCGGCTACGCGCGCCACATCGGGGTGTCGACGCACGACCGCGCGCTCGCGCGTGCGCTGATCGGCCATCCGAGCCTCGACGTCCTGATGGTTCGTTACAACCGCGCGCACCCGGGCGCGGAAGAGGACATCTTTCCCTTCCTCGGCGACCGGCCGCCGGGGATCGTCGCCTTCAGCACGGCGTACGATCCGAGCCGCCGCGCGCGCGACCCGGACGAGCTCAGCGATCGCTATCGGTTCGCTCTGCGCCGGCCGGAGATCGACGTCGTGCTGACCGGTCCCACCTGCCGCGCCGACATCGACGCAGCGCTGGCTGCGCTCGAGCCGGTGCGAGCGTAGCGGAGCATGCTCGATCGTCTGCTCGCCTACGCCGGCGAAGCGTTGGCGAACATGCGCCGCAACCGCATGCGGTCGCTCTTGACGATGGTCGGCATGATCATCGGCACCGCGTCCGTGATCGCGGTGTTCGGGATCAGCCGCGCCACCGCGGCGGGCATCAACGCGACGATCTCGTCGTTCGGCGAGCCCGCCATTTTTCTGCAGGTCGATCGCGACGACGTCACCCCGCAGCGGTCCGCGATCCAGTACCGCGACATCGCGCGGATTCGCGCCGAGACGCGCGGGCTCGTACGGACCGTCTCGCCGAACTACTCGCGCTCGTACGCGGTGCGGGCCGGCAGCCGCACCGGGCGGGAAGAGGTGGATTCCGCCGACGGCTTCGCGACGGGCGACACGCTGAAGATGCGCGAAGGGCGCAAGATCGAGGAGCGCGACGTCGCCGACGGCGCGCACGTGTGCACGCTCACCGCCGACCTCGCCGTGAAGTACTTCGGCGACGGCGCCGCAGTCGGGCACGTCGTCACGATCGCGGGATCGCGGTTCGCGGTCGTCGGCGTGTACGACGAGCTGTCCGGCAGCGTCTTCAACGCGCTCATCGGCAGCGGCTCGATCAGCATACCGTACAGCACGTTCCATCACATGCTGCCCGCGCCGGCGGATTTTTTGCTGTTCTATCCGGAACCGGGGGTGGACCCCGACGTCGCGACCGCGTCGGTCATCCGCGTGCTCCACCGGATCCACGGCGACAAGGCGCGCTACTTCTCGCAGAACGCGCAAGGCACGCTGGTCGCGTTCCAAACGGTGCTGACCGTCGTGACCACGGCGCTCTCGGCGATCGGCGCGATCGCGCTGCTCGTCGCGGGGATCGGCACGATGAACATCATGCTCGTGTCGGTCGCCGAGCGGCAGCGCGAGATCGGGCTGCGCCGCGCCGTCGGCGCGCGGCGGCGCGACATCGCGCTGCAGTTCCTGATCGAAGCGGTGCTGCTCTCGCTCGTGGGCGGCGGCGCCGGGTTGCTGTTCGGCGTCGTGGCCACCGCCGGCGCCGCGCAGATCATCGCGCAGAAGCTGGGCGCGGCGATCGTTCCATACGGTTTGCTGATCTCGCTCGCGCTGATCTTCTCCGTCCTGATCGGCGTCGCGTTCGGTTTCTATCCCGCGGTACGGGCGTCGCGGCTCGATCCCATTGAAGCGCTACGCGCATGAACTACTTCGAAGAAGCCCTGCGCACGCTCCTCGCCAACCGGCTGCGGTCGTTTCTCACGACGATCGGGCTGGTGATCGGCGTCGCATCCGTCGTGTCGATTCTCGTGCTCGGTCAAGCGATGAGCGGCGCGATCACCGGGACGCTCTCGGGTCTCGACGACCGTGCCTTCGTCGTCTATCCGAAGGCGGGGCAGCCGGGCGCCGACCACGCGGCGATCAAAGTGGCGGACCTCACCGCGCTCAAAGGCGCGGTGCGCGAGATCGCCGATGCCGTGCCGGCGGGGGGCCGACAGGAGATGGTCCACTTGGCGCACCGGCGGTACAGGCTCGTGATGACGCCGGACTCCGAGCGGCGCCTCAGCGACGTGCCGCTAGCTCAGGGACGCGCGTTCACCGCCGACGACGTGCGCGACGCGTTGAGCGTCTGCATCATCTCCGACAAAGCGTACCGGGACTTCTTCGCCGAGGGCGACGTCGCCGTCGGCAGCAGCATCTACGCGGGACCGAACCGGTACGTCATCGTCGGGGTGCAGGCGGCTCCGCGCACCGCCATCGTGAACATCAGCTTCGGCGGCGACATCGCGATCCCGTACACCGCGTACATCAACCGGTACGTCCCCGGCCACGTGCTCTACGCGGCACGCTTTCTGACTGCGAGCGGCGTGTCCGTGAAGGATGCCGAGGACGCCGTCATCGCCGAACTTCGCCGGCTGCACCGCAGCCCCGCGGCGGAATACCAGACGTTCGACAAGCAATCGACATCGAAGGGAATCGATTCGGTGTTCGCCGTGATCACCGTCGTCGTCGCGCTGCTCGGAGCGGTCTCGCTGCTCGTGGCGGGCATCGGCATCATGAACATCCTGCTGGTGTCCGTGGCCGAACGCGTGCGCGAGATCGGCATTCGCAAGGCGATCGGCGCCAAGAGCAAAGAGATTATGGTGCAGTTCCTGATCGAGGCGCTGCTGCTGTCGTGCGTCGGCTGCTCGATCGGCCTCGCGCTCGGGCTAGGCGCGGGCTGGGCGGTCAACCATTTCGCGATCGTCGCCGTGACCGGGTATCTGGCGCCGCTCCCGTGGGTGCAGTCAGGTGGGATCGCGGTGCTCTTCGCCGTCACCGTCACGGTGGTTTTCGGAACCTATCCCGCGTACCGCGCGGCGAGGCTCGACCCGATCGTCGCGCTTCGGCACGAGTAGCTTCGCTAGTTCCACCGCGCCGAGGACGGAATGGCCGGGCGCGTGCGGTCGCGCGAGTCGGGGCGCGCGTGCGCGTGGTCGTCCGCGACCGTGCCCGCGTCGCAGGCATCCCCGCGCGGTTCGTCGAGGTCGATGCGCACGCGCAGGCGCCAAGCGCCGAGCACGATCGCGAAGTGCGTCGCCATGATCGTCATGTCACGCCTCCCGCGTCGACCAGAGCCGGACGCTGGCGACGAGCATCGCGATCGCGATGAGCCACGTGCCCAGAACCCGCGGCCAGAAGCTGAACGGAAAGATGAACGAGCTCCCGTGCGGCGTCGTGCCGCCCATCCACGCCAACGGGTTGAGAAAGTTCAGCGCGTAGACGATGTCGTGCAGCCACAGAGGCAACCACGGCGCGAAGAGCAGCGAGATGAGGATGGGAAACACCCCCCAGCTCAAGCCTGCCAGGAGCGGGGCCCGTCCGGGGAGTCGTGATGCCGCTACGGAGATCGCGGCATACCACATCATCGTACCGCCCAAGCCGAGCATGACCTCGCGCAGGATCAGCGGCGGATCGAACGTCAGGACGGGCAGGCCGCCGACGACCGCGATGCCGACGATCATCGCCACCAACATGATGACGTAGGCAATCAGGATCGCGGTTACGTCCACCCCGACGAAACGCGCCGCGATCGCATCGCGCGGCGCCGGGCGGGTCCAGATCAGCGCGGCGGTATGCGACGCCTCGGCGCTGAGCCCGGGCGCGAGCAGCGTTGCGATGATGAGTGCTGCGAAGGACGCCGCGCCCGCGAGGTTGGCGAACTCCAGCGTTCCGTTGTTCTGGTTGTGACCGTGCCCGGCATAGAAGCTGATCGCCTCGATCACGAGCCCGGCGATGAGAAGGCCCGTATACCAGGTCAGAGCGCGCCGCGCGCGCAGGATCTCGACGTATTCCACTAGCGGTTTCCTCCGTCGTCGACGGCGTCCAAGAAAAGGTCTTCGAGCGAGCGGTCCATCACGCGCACGCCGATGGCACCCAGCGCGCCGAAGCGCGCGGCGACTGCATCGGCGTGGCCGTTCGCATGCGCGCGCACGCTGGTTCCGACGCGCTCGATGCGCATCGCAGGATCGAGCCCGGTGAGCTCGGGGACGTCGTTCGCGAACGTGGCTTCGACGACGCGTGATGCTTCGCGCAGGTCGTCGATCACGCCGGCGACGACGATCTTGCCGTCGCGCATGATCGCGACGCGGTCCGCGGCGCGGTCGATCTGCCCGATCTGATGCGATGAGATGAGGATCGTCGCGCCGCTCGTCGCCGCGTCGACCAAGATGTCGAGCACGACGCGCTGCATGACGGGGTCGAGCCCACTGGCCGGCTCGTCGAGGATCAGCACCTTGGGCCGATGCACGAGCGCGAGGATCAGCGCGAGCGCCGTCTGCTGGCCTTTCGAAAGCTTGCCGGCCTTCTTGCGCTCGTTCAAGCGAAACGTCGTGACGAGCTCTTTGGCGCGAGCGTCGTCGTACGCGGGTTGCGAGCGGCGCGCGAACTCCAGATGCTGCGCGACGGTGAGCCAGCGGTAGAGCTCCGGGCGCTCCGGCACGTAGCCGAGCTTGGCGAACGTGTGCGGATCGAGCGGCGCACCGTCGAAACGGACCTCGCCGGCGTCCGGGCGGGCAAAGCCGACCAGGCATTTGAACGCCGTGGTCTTACCGGCGCCGTTGCGGCCGAGCAGTCCGCAGACGGAGCCTTCGGGCACTTCGAGCGACATGTCGTCCACGGCGAGCACGTCGCCATAACGCTTGGTGAGGCCGCTGATCGCGATCACTTCGTTTCCTCCGGATACCAGCGTGCGACCGACGCATCAGCGATCGTACGAACTTCGGTGTGGGTGATGCCGAGCGCACGCGCCTGGCGGACGGCCTCGTCGACGCCGCGCGTCGCGACGTCGGTGGCGACGCGGCGCGCATCGTTGAGCGCACCGTTTTGGCTGACGAACGACCCGCGGCCGGGGGCGGTCGCGATCACGCCCTCACGCTCCAGCTCGCGATACACGCGGGCCACGGTATTGGCGTTGAGCTTGAGGACCAGCGCAAGCCCTTTCACGGTCGGAAGCCGCTCGCCGGGAGCGAGCGCCCCGAGTGCGATGGCGCGCTTGATCTGTTCGGTGAGCTGCAGGTAGAGCGGGGCGCCACCGTGCGGGTCAACCGAGAAAAAGGCGGGCGGCACAGGGGGTTAGATTCTGACGCCCCAGCCGCCGAAGATGCTGGAATCCCGGGGCGTGCGGATCAGCGTGGGGCCAACGACGGGCTGGGTGGGCTGCGGGCGGCGGATCGGGCGGACGGTCGTCGTGTTGAACATTTGCTGGCTGCCTCTCAGGGGGCTGCTGGACTTGTATGAGTTGTATGAGTTGTCCTGGTACGATTGATGTTGTACCACGCGGATTAGTACAAGTCAACAGCCTTGGGAAAATCTTTTCGGCCACAGCGCGGGCACAGCGTTCGGTCGGTAGAGTAAGCGTCGCGTGACCTCACCGCTTCGGATCCTGGACCGGTTCGTGCTCGGGGCGACTTGGCCGGCGCTGGTCAGCGCGGCCGGGGTCGCGGCGCTGGCATGGCTCACCGGCGGCCCGATGTTCGGGTTGGCGGCCGGGCCCTTCGGGATCGCCGTCGGGCTCGCCGTTGCGTACGGCATCATGGCGCGCGACGGCGAATACGCCGCATTGCTCCAGGCGGGGATCGCACCCCGGCGGATCGGCGCAGCCGCCGTCGTGTGCGCGCTCGTCCTCGCACTCGTCGAAGCGGCGATCGCGTGCGCGTTCTTCCGCCCGGCGGTGCGCACGGAGTACGCCGGCTATGTGCTCGCCGCGCTGCAGCTGCCGCTGATGGCGTCGCTCACATTGCCGATCGCCGTACGCTCGCGCACGGAAGAGCCGTGGGCGCGAATGGTGGTGCTTCTGATCGGCTACGCGATCGTCACAACGATGCTGCGAACGTTTGGGCACGCCGCCGGCTGGGCGACCGGATTGGAATGGTTATTCATCGATATTGCCCTCGTCGCGGCGGACATTGTGTTGTACCACGATACGGCGAAGCCGCGCGCGCCGCTCTAGCGGGAGAACGCATTAACAAACTGCACGAGCACAGGTCCACATGACGCGCAGCAATCGTGAAGGGAAGCCGGTAGCAGGACCACGATCCAGCCGTACACCGGGCGCCAAACGGAGGTTCTATTGATCAATATGACGTGTGCGGCAGCGTGAACCCCCGGGGCGATGCCGGAATCTCGCATCTTTAGCAACGGAGCCGCATCTCGACTATCTCACGCACGGCGGCGCGGTATGGTCATGATCAGTTCGAGATGAGCGCCCCTCGCGCGAGCACGGTCTCGATCGGCGTGCCCGGGTCGATGCGCACGTCGTTTCCGCGGATGAACATCGCACCGTAGCCGACGAACGGCACGAAGCCGAGGATGCCCGACGCGGCTTTGCGATTGCGGCCGTTGACCTCGAACCGTTGGTTGTCGAAGCGCAGCGTGCGACCGTCGCCGAGGGCGAGCGTGTCGAGGCGCAGCGTGAGATCGCCTTCGTGACCGCCGGAGCCGGCATGACCGGCCAGCAGCAACGTACCGCTCCCTTTCGTGCCGGACGGGATCACGCGCTCGCCGGTCGTCTGAACCGGATCGAGCATCGTGAACGCAAACGTCTCGCCGGTCTTGCTCGTCGCGGACGAAAGCGGGGCGTCGACATGAAAGCGGATGCGCGTGCCGGCCGCGACGCCGGATACAACCGAGGTCGAGGCCGCCGACGGGGCGGGTCGCGGGGGCGTCTCGTCCGCCGCAACGCGGGTCACCGGCGCCAACCCGGCCGCGAGGACGGCGGCGAGGACGAAGAGACCGGGCGGAGCGGTGTGCATGCGCATGAAGCGCTTTTTCCCACCCGGCGGCCTCGCGTTCGCTTCCTCCGGTGCTATCGGGCTACCCGCACCGTCACTGCTTGCAGATCGAGAACGCGTTGGTATCGAGCGGTCCCGAGGCCCACGGCAAACTTGGATCGCTCACCTTCGCCAAAATCTCCGACATGAAGTCGGAAATTACATTGTGCCCATGCGATCGCCGTCGTTCGCGGAGCGGTCGCCGTGGTCGTCGCGGTCGCCTCACTCGCCGTCAACGCGCTCGTGACGAACGCAAGTCCGGCGAGCATCGCGACACTCCTTGATGCGCGCTTCATCTTAGCCGTTGAATGCCTCGCCGAGTTGCACGTGTGCCGGCGGGCCGCCTACCGTGCCGCGCTCGACGTCGAAGTCGTGCGGTTTGCCGTCGTATGCGCGCAGCTGCGTTTGGTACGTGCCGTATTCCCACCAAAAGCGGCCGTCGAGCTTGTCGATCACGTCGCCCGTGCGCAGCCCTGCTGTGTATGCCGGACCGCCGGTGCGCACGAGCGCGCGCATGTACCCGTCGACGGGTTTGAACAGGACGTAGAAGTACGTCGGCTGCGGGTTCGCCGGATCGAAGGCGAGGCCGCGCTCGAAGACTTCGGCCGCGAGTGCGGGATGCTCGTGCGACCACTCGCGCACGCGGAACAGCGCGTCGAGCGCCGCGGCGCGCACCGCGCCCTGCGCGTGCCATTGGTCGACGCTCCAACCCGCGCAATCGAGCAGTTCGAGCCCGACGTCGCGGCCGTCGCGGCCCAGCGGCGCGACGGTCAGCCGCATCACGGCGGCGTAGCTTTTCGCGCGGCAGTCGGTCGCCGACGGCTCGCCGTGCGCGTCGACGACGCGATAACCCGGCCAGCCGCGCGCCACCGCGGCCGCGACTTCGTGCGCGGCGAGCGCACCGTCCGGTGTCCCGTCGTCGACCACCGCGATCGCGCGCGCGGCCGACGGCGGCGCGAACAAGCCCGCGTCCAACGTCGCCGCCGCGGCGGCGCGCGGCGGGAACGGTGCCGTGCCGAACAGCGCGCCGCCGAACACGACCACGACGATCGCGGCCACCGTCGCAACGCCGACTTGCCACGGCAGCAGCAGCCGCGTGATGCGCTCGACGCCCGTGCCCGTGAAGTTCGCCACCCACACGTTCTGCGTGTTCGTCGGATCGCACACGTTCTGCACTTGCACCACCGCCATGACGGCGGCGACCAGCGCGACCGCCGGCAGCACGTGCAGCGTCGCGAGCACCGTGTACACGCCGATCCCGACGCCGTACGGGTTGAGCGGGCCGCGGTAGAGCGCGAGCGGCGACAGCAGCCCGAACAACACGACGTACGCGAGCGGCGAGCGCGGCGCGACCGCGGCGACGAGCGGCGTCACGGCGGCCTGCACTTGCGGGGTGTTCGCGGCGACAAGCAGCATGCCGATGCCGATCATCAGGATCGTCGCGGGCGCGACGTCCTCGATGCCGCGAATCCATGCCGCGATCAGCGTCTTTACCGCGTCGCGCGGGCGCGTCACGAGCACGCCGTAGAGCGCGGCGAGCGCAAAGCCGACGATCGCATCGACGCCGAACCCGCGCAGCAGCACCAGCGGCAGCAGTGGCGTGATCAGCGCGAGCGGCCCGACGCGCTTGCGCGGCACCTCGGCGTCCGCCGCCGGCACGACCTTGGTCGCGTAGTCTCGCGTCGCGCGGGCGCGGACGATCGCATAGACGATGAGCACGACCGCCTGCACCGCGAAGATCACGAACGCGTAGCTCTGGAACGTCGTGCGGTCGACGCCGAAGATCGTGCTGTAGAATTTCCACTGCGCGATGTTGAGGATGTAGCCGAGGCCGAACGCGAGCAGGAATAGCGTCGCCGAGGTTGCGCGCGGCACGCCGACGGTCATCATCACCGGCAGCACGATCGTGCCGATCATGATGATCGCGCCGAGCCCCGTCACCGTGGTGAACAAGATCGCGACGACCGCGCAGAGCAGCAGCGAGAGCACCAGCGGCTTGTCGCCGCCGAACTCCGCCGCATACGTGACGAGCGTCTCCGCGATCCCGGTCGACAGCACGACGCGGCTGAGCAGCGCGCCGAAGAACAGCGTCGCGTACACCGGCGCCAGCTTCACCGCGCCGAGCGTCACGATCGAGGCGAGGTCGTGCACGCCGGCCAGCGCGGCGGTCGCGAGCGCCATCAGCGGAACGGCCAACAGCGCCGGCAGCTTGCGCGCGATCATCAGCCCCGCGAGCGCGAGGAAGACGACGACGATCGCGACGCCGCTCAGCGACCCGATGACATAACCTCGTCCCACGGTGGGACGGTGTTGTGGCGCAAGTAGTCTTCGCGCATCACGCCGTCGATGCGGTCGGCGCAGCGCTGCGCGTCGTCCTCAGCCACGCGATAGTGCGCGCTCATATGGTCGAGCCCCGCTGCGGTGCTCTCCCTTCGCCACGCCTCCACGTACACGTGCTCGATGTGGGTGAGCGCGTCGCGCATCTCCCAGCACAAGTACTTCGCGATCCCGAGACTACGGTAGACTTGCGACACGTTGAGCTTGCCGGCGTGCGCGCGCGCATCCTCGTAATAGTCACGCGCCTCTTTGCCGATCTGCAGCCGCCGCGCGAGCTGGTCGTAGCGCATCGCACCGAGCATCATCGCCGCGGCCGCTTTCCCGTGGAGCGGCGGCTCCGCCTCATCGGCCCACAGGTTCGCCATGACGGTTTCCGCACGGTTGCGCACGCCTGCCAGATCCATCGTCTGCGCGCGCGCCTGCACGCGCGGATCGAACGGATCGCGCCAGAACAGATAGTCAGGCGGATCGGACGGCGTCGTGCGAATCAGCGGGCGGATCGCCTGCAGCGCATCCAGATCGGCCGCGTACCGCGGATCGTCGCTGCCGAAGAACGCGCGCGCGAACGTGCGGTGCCAGGTCGCGTCGTCGACCGGTTGACGCTGCCACGCCGTCGCGGCAGCGTACGCGACCGCCGGCCACGTCGCCTCGAACAGCGTCTCGCCGTCGTCGTGCCACACCGTCATGAACATCCCGAGCATCCCGCGCACGCCTTTCGCCTCCCCGGCGAAGCGTGCAACGTTGGTGTACGACGTCGCGAGATCGGGATAGATCTCGTTCCAGTTCGCCGCACCGGGCGCGATCATTTGCTCGAAGCCGGCGTTCGCGACCGCGTCGATGTACGGCTTGTACGTCTTCTCGACACCGTAGTGGAACGTGACGACCACGACGTCCTTGGGCAATAGCGCGAGAATCGAATGGTCCTGCTGGATCGCGTCGTCCCAGATCATCGGTCGCGCGCCGCTGCCCGCGACGAACGATGCGACGCGGTTGACGTGATCCGCGAACACCTGCGACGTGCGCGGCGTGCGGCCGCGGCCCAAGTCGATCGGCTCGTCGGCGCCGAGGTGCACGAACGGGACCGGCTTCGTCGCCGCGACGACGCCTTTCACCAGCGGCTCGAGATAGGCGTACGTCGCGGGATCGCTCTCGGCCAGGAGATAGCCGTGCGGCAGCTCCGCGAGCGGCGCGAGCTGCTCCCACTTGAGCGATTCGTGCATGTGCGCGAACGTCTGCTGCTCCGGGATCAGCGCGACGTGAAACCGGCGCGCGTACACCGCCAGCTCGTGCAGTTGCGCGGCGGTCCAGCTGTTGGGCCACGCGACGAACGGATACCGCGGGTCGGCAAAAACCTGCTCCATGTAGGGCGACCAGCCGTTGATCTTCAGCGACGCGAGCGTGCGGATGCGTTCCTTCGCATAGTCCATCGTCGGAAAGGGTCCGCGCGAGACATCGTCCGAGACGATGCGCCAGCGCAGTTCAGGTGCGTCCTCGATGCGCACGCACGGCAGCACCCAGCGCGACCCGCGCCGTTCGGGGAGCTGCGCGAGCGTCATCAATGCGTCGAACTGCCCCTCGTTCGTCCCCGCTTGCGTCGTCGCCGCGATCTGGATCCGGCCGCCGTCGGTCTCCAGATGATAGCGGTCCGTCGTCAGGTGGACGTCCGAGATCGCGCGGCCGAAGATGGCGACGTCATGGGTGGCATAGCGCCGAGCGGGATTCCTCGCGACGAGAACCGGCGCCGGAATTCCGACTGCACGCCACCGCTCTCGCAACAGCTCGAAGCCTCCAGCGTCGACCCCGCGCGGGAACTGTAGCGGCTTCGCTAGCGAGACGAATCCGCGGCAGGGTGCGCTTTTCACCTCCGACGGCGCGGGGACCAGCGCGGGCGCGGCCAGGCCGGCGGAGGCAGTCGCGAGGAGAAACGCCGCGACGAGGAACGATCGCACGTCCCGCGCTACACCAGGACGTGCGCCGTCTCCTCGCCGCCGTTTGCTCAGCCGCCATTTTCGCATCCGTCGTTCCGGCCGCCGCGGCCACGCGCGACGACGTGCCGCGCCTCGCGATCGCGACGACTCTACCGGCCGGCGCGACCAAAACGATCGACCGGCTCGTCGAAGCCGGCATCCGGTCCGGCGACTTCCCCGGCGCGGTCGTCGTGATCGCGTCGTCGCGACGCGTGCTCTATCGCAAGGCGTACGGCGCGCGCACGTACGAGCCGCGCACGATCCCCAACGACGCGTCGACGATCTACGAGTTCGCGTCGGTGACGAAGGCCGCGGTCACCGCGACCGCGATCATGACTCTTGTGCAGCGCGGCGTGCTGCGCACGTCCGACCGCGTCGCGCGCTGGATCCCGGAGTTCGCGGCGAACGGCAAGCACGACGTCACGCTCGCGCAGCTGCTCACGCACACCGCGGGGATGCCGCCGTCGTTCAAGGAGTCGGATTATGGTGCCGACCGCGCGACGATCCTGCGCCACGCGTACGAAGCGCCGCTGCGTTTCGCGCCCGGCTCCGGCAACGAGTACAGCAACCTCGCGTTCATCGTGCTGACCGAAGTGATCGCGCGCGCGAGCGGGAAGCCGTACGAGCGCTTCGCGCGCGACGAGCTGTTCGCGCCGCTCGGCATGCGCGACTCCGCGTTCGACGTGACGATCGATCCCGCGCAGCGCGCGCGGCTCGCGCCGCAGTTGCGCGGCGAGAGCGAAGCGCTGCTGCGCAAACAATTCGGCACGGTGCCGGGCGTGAACGGCCACGCGGGGTTGCTCGCCACCGCGGACGACGTCGCGAAGCTCGCGGTCGCGTACTTGCGCGCCGCACGCGACTTGCCCGCGCCGGGCTTCCCGCTCGCGCCGCAGACGGTGCGCGCGATGACCGCGCCGCGCTACGTCGGCGGCGGCGCGGTGCGCGCGCTCGGCTGGGACCTCGACAGCGTCTTCTCGCGCAACCGCGGCGAGGTGCTGCCGCGCGGCGGTTTCGGGCACACCGGCTCGTCGGGCACGAGCGTGTGGATCGATCCGGCGACCGACATCGCGATCGTGTTCGCGTCCAACGCGCACTACCCGGACGACAAGGGCGCAAGCACCGTGCCGCTCGAGTCGGCCATCGCAACCGTCGTCGCGGCGAACGTCGTCTACGCCGCCGCCGGCGCAAACCCGGTCGCGGCGGCGCGCGCGCAAGACGCGCAGTTCTCCGCGCAAGCGGCGCGCAGCGCGCTTGGTTTTCCGGCGGTGCGCGGCCCCGCACCAACGCCGCGACCGTCCCCGTCGGCATCACCGTCGCCGGCGTCCTCACCGTGATGCGATGACGAAGGTTCTGCTCGCCGCGTTTCTCGCAACGACGCTCGCAGCCGGCAGCGACGACGAGGTCGTGGAGCGCGTGCACGCACGCATCGTCGGCTACGACGTCATGGCGGCTTCATGCAGCAACGTCTTCGCCGGCCTCCCGGAGCCGGGGAGCGCCATGTTCGACTTCCGCTTTGAGGTCAGGGCCGAGCGGCAGTCGGGACGGTACGCGGGCAGGGTGACGTTCTCGCTAGGCGACGTCACGATCAATATGCCGCGATCGATCGGGTGGAAAGGGATGAGCATTGCCGACCGCTGGCACGCGAACGCGTTGCACGGTGCAATCTACCACCACGAGGTGGGTCACGTCCGCATCGCGGAGGCGGTGCGCGACGCGCTCAACGCCGCGAGCTCGGTCGCCGCGCCGGACCGCGTCGCGTTCGGCGCCGCCGTCGACGCCGTGGGCCGCGAAGGCTTCGAGCGCTTCCGGCGCGAGGAGCGCGAGTACGACGCGCTGACCGACCACGGCCGCCGGCAGCACGCCGCTCCGGGCGATCTCGCCGGCCCCGACACGGTGCTGCAGTGCCGGTAGTCACGCACGAGCGCGCCGCAGGGAGGCTCCCCGCCCGGCCGAACCGACCGCCATGCAGCTGAGCGGTCTCGACATCGCCGTCATCGTCGCGTTCTTCGCGATCAACCTCGGGATCGGGCTCTACTTTGCGCGCGGCAGCGGCAAGAGCGTCGGCGAGTACTTCCTATCGGGCCGCAGCGCGCCGTGGTGGCTCACCGGCGTGTCGATGGTCGCGACGACGTTCGCCGTCGATACGCCGCTCGCGGTGACCGGCTTCGTGGCGCAGAACGGGATCGCCGGGAACTGGCTGTGGTGGAACATGGCCGCCAGCGGGATCCTCACCGTGTTCTTCTTCGCCGCGCTGTGGCGGCGCTCGGGCGTGCTCACCGACGTCGAGTTCATCGAGCTGCGCTACGGCGGCAAGCCCGCATCGGCGCTGCGCGGCGTGCGCGCGGTGTACCAAGGCGTGCTCGTCAACACGATCATCATGGGCTGGGTCAACTTGGCGATGGTGAAAATTCTTACGCTGACGCTGCACGTGCCGACGCTGCCCGCGCTCTACGTCTGCCTCGCGCTCACGGCGTTGTACGTCACGATCGGCGGCTTCTGGTCGGTGCTCGTCACCGACTTTCTGCAGTTCATCGTGAAGATGACGATGGCGGTGGTGCTCGCGGTCGTCGCGGTCGCCGCCGTCGGCGGGATCGGCGCGCTCAAATCAGGGTTGGCGGCGATCGACGCGCACCGCGGCAACGGTTCGATCCTCGCGTTCACGCCGCTCGGCGGCGATGCGAGCTGGATGCCGGTCACCACGTTCCTGGTGTTCGTCGGCGTGAGCTGGTGGGCGTCGTCGTATCCCGGTGCCGAGCCCGGCGGCGGCTCGTACATCGCGCAGCGCATCTTCGCATCGCGCACGGAAAAAGACGCCGTGATCGCGACCCTGTTCTTCAACGTCGCGCACTACGCGCTGCGGCCGTGGCCGTGGATCCTCGTGGCGCTCGCGGCGCTCGTGCTCTACCCGCACGGCGTGATCGGCGCGAACGGCAAAGTCGACGCCGAGCTCGGCTACGTGCAAGTCCTCGTCGACCATCTCCCCGTCGCGCTGCGCGGCCTGATGATGGCCGGCTTCCTCGCCGCATACATGTCGACGATCGGAACGCAGCTCAACCTGGGCGCATCGTACCTGACGAACGATCTGTACCGCCGCTTCATCAACACGGATGCGAGCGAAAAGCACTACGTCGTCGCGTCGCGCTGGATGACCGTCGTCGCGATGGTGCTTGCGGCGGTCGTCACGCTGTTCATGACGTCGGTGGGCGAGGCGTGGAAGTACATGCTGACGCTCACCGCGGGTGTCGGCCTGGTGATGATCCTGCGCTGGTACTGGTGGCGGATCAATGCGTGGAGCGAGATCTCGGCGCTCGCCGCGTCCGCGATCATCGGGACGCTGTGCTACAAGATCCCGTTCATCGCCGGCGACGATCCGAACGCGACCGCGAAACGGCTGCTGATCACCGTCGTCGCGACGACGATCGTGTGGGTCGTCGTCACGTTCGTCACCAAGCCCGAGAGCGACGCGACGCTGACGCGCTTCTACGAGCGCGTGCGCCCGAGCGGCGCCGGCTGGGCGGCGATCGCCAAACGCGTCGGCGGCGGCTCGGAGGACGATCTCGGCATCGCGCTGATCGATTGGATTGCGGGGCTCGGTCTGGTCTACGGCACGCTGTTCGGCATCGGCCGCCTCGTGCTGGGCGACGTCGCGCAAGGCCTCGCGTGGTGCGTGCTCGCGCTCGTGTGCGGCACCGTCATCGCGCGCACGCTGCGAAGGCCTGCGCCGAAACGCTGACGCGCGCCGCCGGCGACCACGCAGGCCGCCGGCGACGCGTTAGCGTCAGCGAGTGACGCCGTGGGTGCGGTCGTACTCGATCGCTTCGTCGAGCTGCGTGCGGGCCTGCTGGAGCGCCTGGATCGCTTGGACGCGATGGCCGCCGTAGTCGCGCTGGTCGCGTGACAGGCCGTCGATGACCTGTTCGAGTTTGCGATATTCGCGGCGGATGTTCTGGTCGCTGCCGCGGTTTCCGCGCACGTTCTGTGCGCTCGCGGCGTACGGTTGAACTGGCTGTTGCTGGGCGGATGCGACGGTGCCGAGCGCGGTACCGGCGATCGCCGCACTGAGGACGATGAGACGAACGTTCATGCTTACCTCGGTATGAATGCAATGAGTTTGATGATGTCCGCGACGCGCTCGCGCCGCGTGACGCCAGCGTAACGCCCACGCTCGCCTGGCGTACAGCCGGATTCAGCAAACTCTCAGCAGCGTCTCACCGCGCTCTCACGCCGGCGGTGCGTCGGCGAGCGCGCCGAAGCGCTCGTCCAGCACGCGGGCGGCGTCGTCCAGCGCAGTCGCGAGCTCTTCGAGCGAGCCGGCCGCGCGGATGGCGTCGCCGATCTCGACGATCCGGCGGTCAAGCGCGTGGACGTGGTCGACCAGCTCGCGATCGAAACGGGCATGGTCGGCGGCGCGAATCACCCGCTGGTCCGAGAACTCGCAGCGCAGGATCAAGCCGTCGAGCTGGTCCGCGAGGCCGTCGGACGGTGCGAGCCGGTCGCGCGCCTCCGATAGCGCCTCGCCGAGCCAGGCCCGCATCTGCTTGTCGACCTGATGGCGCGCGTCGGGGTCGGCGTAGTCCGCGTAGCCCGGGATCCGGGCCTTGAGGACCTCGAGGTCGGTCATCCCTCCGGGTACGGCGCTTTTCGGCCGATCACCCGGGTATGTCCGTCCTCGTTGGGCTCGTCGCGCTCGGCGGAATCGCCGGGTGCTTCGTCGCGTGGCGCCGCTGGCGCATCACACGCCGCGAGCTCGCACGCGTCCGGGCGACCTTCGCGCGCTACGTGGCGCCCTCGGTGGTCGACGTGCTGCTCGCGCGCAAGGACGAGCGCCTGTTCACCGGCCGGTCGGTGCGCGCCACGATCCTGGTGTGCCGCATCCGGAACTTCGCGCACTTCATCGAGCCGCTCACGCCCGAGCAGACGCTGCGTTATCTCAATGAGTTCTACGGCCTCGCGGGCACGGCGATCCAGCGCCATCGCGGCATCATCGACACGTTTCTGGGCGACGGAATCGTCGCGGTGTTCGGAGTCCCGCTCGACAACCCGACGCAAGAGGACGACGCGCTCCAGGCCGCGCTCGACGTGGTGCGCCACGTCGTCGCGATGCGCCAGCGCTGGGCGAAGCAGCACCGCAAGCCGTTCACCATCGGGATCGGCATCAACACGGGCGAGGTGATCGCCGGCGACGCGGGTTTTCGCGAGCGCCGCGAGTTCACCGTCGTCGGCAGCGAGGCGACGATGGCGCACCGCTTGCAGGAAGCGGCGTTCTTGCTCAACGCGTACATCGTCGCGGCGCGCTCGACGTGCGTGTCGCACCTCGACGAGTACCAGCTCGTGCCGGTCAACGGCGTTCCGCTCGCCGGCGTGCGACGGCTGCTCGATGCGTTCGTCGTGCGCGGGCGCAACCGCGGCGTCGAGCGGTTCACCGTCCCTGTCGATGCGCTCGTCGAGACGACGATCGAAACGCCGAAACCGGCCGCGCCCGAACCCGAGCTGCCGGTCGCGCGCCCGCGCCCGCGCACCGCGACGACCACCGCCACCGCCACCGCAACGCACGCGCCCGCGTCGGACCTCGGCTTGCCGGAGCTCAAGCGCGGCTGGATGTTTCCGCAAGACGACGACATGAACCCGATCTTGCCCGACCCGCCGCCGCGCCGCACGACGTACGAAGACGGCGGACCGCCGCTGGCCTACTGAGGGCGCGCGACCGCGATTGCGGTCAGCTCGAAGCGCGCGCCGAACAGCAGCGGGCCCGAACCGATGAACGCGCGCGCCGGGAGCGCGTCGCCGAAATACGTCAGATAGACCGCGTTGAACGCGGCGAAGTCACCGACGTCGGGCGCGAAGATCGTCACCATGACCAAATCGCTCGTCGTCATGCGCGCCGCCGCCAGCACCCGCCGCACGTCGTCCATCAGCACGCGCGCTTCGTCCGCGACGTCGCTCGGTGGTTTCCCCGTCGCTGGATCGATCCCGAGGCGGCCGGCCAGATACAGCGTGTCGCCCACGCGCACGGCGTCGCTGAACGGCCACCGCGTCATGCCGGGGCGCAGCGTCTTGCCGGGCAGTTCGATAAACTCGCGGTCCATCGCTACGTCTTCGCGCCCGCTTTGGCGGCTCCGCCGTACAGCCTCGCGATGACGAGCTCCAGCGGGGCACCTTGCACGACGATCGTCACGAGTACGACGGCGAACGTCGCGTCGATGATCTGCGCGCGATATGCGAGCGTGTCGGGCAGCGACAGCGCGAGCGCGAGCGGCAGCGCGCCGCGCATCCCCGCCAGGAACACGGTGATGCGGCCGCTGCGCTCGCGGGTCGCGAAGAGCGCGAGTGCCGCCCGGGCGAGCGTCACCGTGACGACGGCCGCGACGACGAGACCCGGTTCGTGAACGATGCGATCCGGCCGGATCACCAGACCCGTCGCGAGGAACACGACGGCGTTGGCCATGAACGCCAGGGCTCCCCAGACGCGGTCGACGTCGCCCGCATCGCTCAGCGCGCCGGGTATTCGGCGCACTGCCGCACGCAGCGCGATCGCGCCCGCCGCGGTTGCGAAGATGCCCGAGCAGTGCAGCGCCGTCGCCGCCAAGTACGCGACGTACGCCAGCACGATCGTCACCGTGACCTCGTACTCCGTCGCGTTGGTCGCGCGCAGCACGCCCGCGCACAACAACCCGGCGACGGCGCCGATCGCGACGCCGCCGAGAACTTCGAGCACGCCGATCAGCGCATCGCCGCCGATCGACGACGCCTCGCCCGCCGCGACCGCCGCGGTGAACGCGAACAGGATCAGGGCGACGCCGTCGTTGCTGAGTGATTCCCCCTCGACGAGCGTGCGCAGATCGGGCGGAACGCGCACGCGCCGGAACGCCGCGACGACGGCGACCGGATCGGTGGCCGCGACGATCGCACCGAGCAGCATGGCGGGCGCAGCCGGCAGCGCGCCCACCAGGATCACGCCGCCGGCGACAATCGCCGCCGTCACAAGAGTTCCCGGCACGGCGAGCAACGCGATCCGCCACGCCATGCGGCGCAGCGAATCGAGATCGAGGTTCCACGCGGCTTCGAAGATCAGCGGCGGCAGGAACACGAACAGCAGCGTGTCGCCGAACGCGAACGGCGGCGGGATCTGAAAGAACGCGCCGATCGCGACGAGCGCCACCGCCGCGGGAACGCGCACGCGCTCCGCGAGGATCGCGATGAGCACCGCTGCACCGAGCAGCGTCATGAACGCGCCGACGCCGTGCGCGACCTCGTTCATCGCGCGAGCTGGGGAAGCACGTCGGAGGCGCGCGCGCGGATCGAGCGGTCCGCGTGCGGCGTGAGCGCGGTCTCTTCCGGGTTGATCTCGACGACGAACGCGCGCGTGCAGCGCTTGGTCGCCAGCGACGCGGCGGGCTGCACGATCCCCGACGTGCCGACCACGAGCATCAGGTCCGCGCGGCGCGCGGCGTCGAACGCCGCCTCGAGCACGGCGGGCGGCAGCGACTCGCCGAACCACACGATGTCGGGCCGCCACATGCCGCCGCACTCGTGCTCGAGTGCATCGAGGTCGAACGCGTCGTCGAACGGGCGCCGCGCGTCGCAGCGCGTGCACTTCGCCTCGCGCAGCTTGCCATGCAGCTCGAGCACGTTTTGCGAGCCCGCCCGCAGGTGCAGCGAGTCCACGTTCTGCGTCACGAGCGTGAAGTCGGGCACGCGCCGCTCGATCTCAGCCAACGCGACGTGCGCCGGCGACGGCTCGACGCTCTTGTGCGCGGTGCGGCGTTCGTTGTACCACGTCCACACGAGGCGCGGATCCCGGGCGAACCCTTGCGGCGAGGCAAGCTGCTCGACCCGGTGGGTTCGCCACAGGCCGCCGATCCCGCGGAACGTCGGCAAGCCGCTCTCCGCGGAGATTCCGGAGCCGGTGAGCACGCACACGGAGCGAGCGGCGGCAAGCCGCTCGCTCAGCGCGCTCAGGTCGATCGCAGCCTGGACTTCGGACATGTGCGCTCGTTCGCTTCGACCGCAGGTGCCATCCGCCCGGCACGCGAGGACGTTACTCCGGCGAGGTGACTGCACCGACGACGCGAAGGCCCGCCCGATGGATCCCGGGGTCCGCCTGATGGAACGAGTCAGCGCGCGTGACGTATCCGCGTTCGAATCGCTCTACGACGGCTACCACCGGCTCGTCTTCGGGATCGGCCTTCGGATGCTGGGCGATCCAACCATGGCCGAAGATTTGACGCAGACGGTGTTCTTGAAGATTTGGACCTCGCCCGATGCGTTTCGCGGCGGCTCGTTCGTCGCTTGGGTTTCGCGCGTGACGCGCAACCGCGCGCTCGACGTGCTGCGCTCGAAGGCCGTGCGGCCCGAGTCCGAGATCCCGGCCGACCTCCCGCTCGAAGGCGCGCTGGACGAAGGCGTGTTCGCGCGGCTCGACGCGCAGCGCGTGCGCGACGCGCTCGCCCAGCTGCCGCCCGAGCAGCGCGGGCTCATCGAGCAGGGCTTCTTCGGCGGCGTCACCCACCAGGAACTCGCACGCCGCACCGACACACCGCTGGGGACCGTGAAGACACGCATTCGCAACGGCTTGCGCCGCATGCGCGAAACGCTTGGGGAACGGGTGTCGTGATGGACGACCGCAACCGCGAGGCGATGCTCGAGTCGGTCGCGCTCTACGCGCTGGGCGTGCTGCCGCGTGACGAGGCCGCGTTCGTCGTGTCGTTCATCGCCAACGACGACGAGGCGCGCCGCGAGTACGAAGACCTGCGCGCCGCCGCCGACGCGATCGCGCATACGGCCCAGGAACCGGTGGATTCCGCCACCTCGGCGCGGATGAAAGAACGGCTGCTCGCCCGCGTTCGGTCGGATGCCGCCGCCGGAACCGTCGTGCCGCGGCGCGTCGCCGCCGCGTACCCGGCCTGGCTGTGGGGCACGGGGCTCGCCGCCGCCGCGGCCATCGTGTTCTCGCTGATCACCGTCGTCGCGGACATCAACGTACGCGGCGACCTCGCCGCGGCGCAGCGCCGGACCGCGACGCTCCAAACGCAGCTCGCGCAGAACGAGCGCACCTCCGCGCGCGACCGCCAGGCGCTCGCGGACCTGCTCGCCCCGGATGCGCGGCGCTACCAGGTCGCGGAAGGCTCGGTGATCCTGCGTAAAGAGCGGCTGTACTTCGCGCTGTCGAAGCTGGCGCCGCCGCCGAAGGGGCACGTCTATCAAGCGTGGACGGCGTTGAAAGGGACCAGCACCATGGTTCCAGGGCCGACGTTCGTCCCCAACCCGGGCGGCGTCACGGTGGTCCCGCTGCCGGTCGACGGCACACGAGTCGGGGTCGTGGCCGTCAGTGTCGAACCCGAGGGCGGAAGCAAAGCGCCTACGTCGACGCCGACCTTCGTCCGCCCGCTGACCTGACGCCCCGACCGAACGAGAGAATCTGCTCGAGCCCGTCACCCGCGCCACGCGCCGCGACGCGATCAGCTACGCCGCGCGCCGCCCGTACGAGAACGTCTTCCTCCAATGGGTGCTCGAGGGCGGCCACGGCCCCGGCGCGTCCGACGAGATCATGCTCAGCCGCGACCCGCAAGGACGCGTGAACGGGCTCGCCTACTACGGCGCGCAAATGGCCGTCGCCGCCGACGACGATCGGGCGCTCGACGCGATCGCGGCCGAGACGCGCAAGCACCGCGGCCTGCGCAGCTTCGTCGGAGCCAAGGTCACCGTCGACGGGCTCTGGGCGCGCATCGAGCGCTGGCATCCGCAGCCGATCATCGTGCGTGAGACGCAGCCGCTGTACGTCGTCGGCCCGGCGGAGCTGCGCGGTGTAGACCGCGACCCGGGGGTGCGCCGCGCACGCCCTGACGACGCCGAGATCGTCGCGGACAACAGCGCGCGCATGATCCTGGGCGAGCTCGGCTACGACCCGCGTGCGAATCGCGCGGGCTTCACCGCCGCGGTGCGGCGCGCGATCGCGCAGGGACTGTGGTGGGTGTACGTCGTCGACGGCGTGTTGCGCTTTCAGCTCAACGTCGGCCCGCGCAGCGACGCGACGGCGCAGCTTCAAGGCGTGTGGACGCCGCCCGACCAACGCGGCGAGGGATACGCCGGGCTCGCGCTCGGCGCGATCGCGCGCCAGCTGTTCACCACGGAGGCGACGGTCTCGCTCTACGTCAACGACTTCAACGCTTCGGCGATCGCGCTCTACGAACGGCTCGGCTTCCGGCACGCCGGCACGTTCGCGACGTACCTGTTTCCGTGACGCGGCTGGATCGGCTGCGCGGCCGCATACGAGTCGCGTTCGTCCTCGATGCGCTGGCGATCGCGCTTGCGTGGATCGCGGCCGCTGCGCCGCTGCCGGCCGGTTGGGTGGAGCACGCCTACGCGAACGGTGTTTTTGCGGCGATGAACCGCACCCTGGTGCCGCTGGCGGATCGCTTTCCGTTCGCGGTGAGCGACGTCGAGGGCGCAGCGGTGCTGATCGCCGCCGTCGTGTGGTGGGTGCGCGCGATCCGGCGCGCGCCGCGCGGGCGCAAACGGCTCACAGTGCTCGCGCTCATCGCGCACACCGCCGGTTTCATCGCGCTGGGCATCGTCGTCTTCGAGTTGGTGTGGGGGATGAACTACCGGCGCGCGACGGTCGCCGCGCGCGTTCAGTACAGCGCCGCGCGCGTGACGGATGCCGCCGTCGCGCGCTTCAGCGAACGCATCGTCGACACGCTCAACACGAACGTCGCCGCGGCGCACGCGGAAACGCTCGACCGGGCGAAGCTGCGCGCGGCGTTCGAACCGCTCGTGCGGCGGCTCGGTGACGACTGGGACGTCGCCGTCGCCGTCCCAAAGACGACGATCCTGCAGCCGTATTACGATGCGGCGGGGATCGGCGGCCAGTACTCGCCGTTCGCGTTCGAAACGCTGCTCAACGCGTCGTTCCTTCCCGTCGAGGTTCCGCGGGCGCTCGCGCATGAGTGGGCGCACGTCGGCGGCTTCACCAATGAAGGCGACGCGAACTACATCGGCACGCTCGCGTGCTTGCGTTCCGACGATCCCCTGATCCGCTACTCGGGCGCGTACTGGACGTACGGCGAGCTGCCCGAGTCAGAGCGCCGCCGGCTGTGGCTCGACCCGCGCGTGAACGCCGATTTTATCGCGGGCCGCGAGCGTTTCTTGCGCCACTACAAGCCGCAGATATTCGCGCTGCAATGGCGTTTCTACGACCGCTACCTGCGCAGCAGCGGCGTCGCCGGCGGCGTCGAATCGTACGGACAGTTCCTCAAGCTGCTGGTAGGCACGCCGCTGGACGATCAAGGCCTACCGAAAACGCGCCCATTGTCACCCTGAGCGACCTACGCGAAAGCGGGCGTCAACCGGCGCGCGTTCTCCGTCGTGATCGCGCGCAGCGTCGCGTCGTCGAGGCCGAGCGCGCGCAGGGCGTGCAGCTCGCCGTCGTACGGGTACGGAATGTTCGGGTAGTCGGTGCCGTACACGACCTGCCTCGCGATGCGCTCAACGTCCGCGCGCGCGACCTCCGGCCGCATCGGCGACGCGCCCGCGAACGCCATCGTGGTGTCGAGAAACAAGCGCGGCTCGCGCTGCATCAGCTCGATGTAGCGCTGCTGGTCGGGCTTGCCGAAGTGCGCGACGACGATCCGAAGCGTCGGGTGCGCTTCGAGCACGCGCGCGATGCGCGTGGGCGCGTCGTTCGTCTCGTTCGACCACGGGATGTGGCCTGCGTGCACCAGCACGAAACCGTCGTGCTCGGCGACCGCGTCCAGCGCACCCGCGAGCCGCGCGTCGTCGAGCTCGAACCCTTGCACGTCCTCGTGCACCTTCACGCCCGCGCAACCGTCACGCAGCGCGGCGCGCATGTCACCCGTCGGATCCGGGTCCTCCACGTGAACGGTGCCCAGCGGCACCGCGCCGGCGCCGAGCTCGCGCGCGGTGTCGGTCAGCCACGCGTTGAGGTCGCGCGCGATCCCCGGCTTGTGCGCGTACGAGAAGAACGCGAACCGCTCGACCCCGTGCTCGCGAAGCGCGCGCGCGACGTCGTGCGGTTCCGTCGGATGTTCCAGCAGCCACGGCGAGTTCGCAGCGAACCAGCGCCGGATCGCCGCGAACAGCCGCGGCGGATGCAAGTGCGTGTGGACGTCGATCAACGCGTCGCGCTTTCCCGAGCTCCGGATCTCATCGGCGGCCAAGAGCCGGCGCGCGCGCCGCCGGGTTGCAGCGCAACCGTTCGAACGCCGCGTGCTTCACGATGGCGATGAGCCTGCGCTCACCCGCGCAGGGCATCCGCCCACGTCGATCGACACCAAGGCCAGCGTGCACCTGCACCGCGACGAGCACGGCGTCACGATCCCGCGGATCGACCTGTCGACGACGGTGACGGCTCCCGGAATAGACGCAGACGAGTTCCAGCGGCTTGCGAAGGGCGCGAAGGAAAATTGCCCCATCAGCCGCGCCCTGCACGCGGTCGAGATCGAGCTCGACGCGCGACTCAATCCTTAACCCTCGGTACGCTCGGATCGCCAGGACAACGCCGGGGAAGGGCGCACCTCCTACGGTCATGCAAATCGCCTCCGCCAAGCGGCGGGTTCCTCGTTGGGCCACGTTCACGGGTCTCGCCGTCGTGCACCTCGGCGCCCTGTGCGCGTTCATCCCCGGCACGTTCCACTGGAGCGCGCTCATCGTGCTCCTCGTGCTGTACTACACGACGGGCGCGTGGGGCATCTGCCTCGGCTACCACCGGCTGCTCACGCATCGCAGCCTGAAGCTGGCGAAGCCGCTCGAGTACGGGGCGGCGATTCTCGGCACGTTGGCGCTGCAAGGCGGGCCGATCGACTGGATCGCGACGCACCGCGCGCACCACGCGCACACCGACAAAGAGGGCGACCCGCACGACATCCACCGCGGCTTGATGTGGAGCCATTTCGAATGGCTCTACAAGCCCAACGATGCGATGCTCTCACCCGCCGAGCAGGTGCGCCTCGCGCCCGATCTGGCGAACGACAAGTTCTATAAGTTCCTCGAGAACTCGTACCTGTGGTGGACGATCGCATTGGCAGCAGTGCTGCTCGCCGTCGGCGGCTGGTCGTGGCTAATCTGGGGCGTCTTCGTGCGCATCGTGATCACGTATCACATCACGTGGCTGGTCAATAGCGCGGCGCACCACAGCGGCTACCAGAGCTTCCGCACCGGCGACAAGTCGACCAACAACTGGTGGGTCGCGTTCCTGGCCTGGGGCGAGGGCTGGCACAACAACCACCACGCGTTCCCGTTCAGCGCGCGCCACGGCCTGCGGTGGTTCGAGATCGATTTCACCTGGTGGACCATCAAGGTCCTCGCGTGGTTCAAGCTCGCGCGCGACATCAAGCTGCCGACGCCGCAGATGGTGCAGCGCCTACAACTGCAGCCGCAGCAAGCGCAGCGCGAACGCGCGTAGCTGGCGGGAACGTGTCGGAATCGAACCGACCAGTCGCCTTGCGACGACCTCCACGGTTTTGAAGACCGGGCGGGCCACCAGACCCGTACGCTCCCACGGCGCTACTTCATCAGCTGTTGCGTAAAGTACGTCATTCCGAGTGCCGTTGTGAATGACCGTTCGCTGATGTTGGCCCCTGAGCCGTGCCCGCCTTCGATGACCTCGTAGAAGAGGTACGGAATGCCCATCGACGCGAGCTTTGCGGCGAACTTGCGAGCGTGCTGCGGTCCGACGCGGTCGTCCTTCGTCGTCGTCCAGATGAACGGTTTCGGGTACGTCACGCCGGGCTTCAGATTGTTGTACGGCGAGATCGACGCCAGGAACGCTCGCTCGTCGGGATTCGCGACGCTGCCGTATTCGCCGACCCACGATGCGCCGGCTTGGATCTTCTCGAAACGCAGCATGTCGAGCAGCGGCACCTCGATATCGACGGCGTTCCACAATTCGGGATGCTGCGTGAACTCGACGCCCACCAGCAGCCCGCCGTTCGAGCCGCCCTCGATGCCGAGGTGCTGCGGCGTCGTGACCTTCGTGGCGATGAGGTCTTGGGCGACCGCGGTGAAGTCGTCATAGATTAGCTGGCGGTGCGTCTTGAGACCGGCCTCGTGCCACTCCGGCCCGAACTCTCCGCCGCCGCGGATATTCGCAAGCACGTAGACGCCGCCGCGCTCCAGCCACAGCTTGCCCAACGTGCCGTCGTAGTCGGGCGTGAGCGATATGGCGAATCCGCCGTATCCGTACAAGATCGTTGGGTTGCTTCCGTCGGGCTTCAGATTCCTCGGGTGAACGATGAAGTAGGGGATCTTCGTTCCGTCCTTCGACGTTGCAAAGCGCTGCTCGACGGTGTCTTTCGATGCGTCGAACTTCGGCGTCTCCGCCTTGGCACGCGTCAGCGTACCCGTGTGAGTGTCGGCAAACAACAGCGTCGACGGCGTCAAGAAACCGCTCACGAAGACGGATGCGGCCACGCCGGTCTTGTCTGCTGCGCCCAGGTCGATCGACGAGTTGTCCGGCAGATCCAGCCCGCGCACCGCCCAGCCGTTGTCGGCCGTCGGCGTATACACGGATGCGCGACCTCGAACGTTGTCGTAGATTGCCACGACGAGGCGATCGCGAGTCGTGCTCGTGCTGCCTAGTGTTTGCCGAGGACCCGGACTGTAGACGATCGCCGGTCGAAGATGCATCGGATCCAGCACGGCTGCCGCCAGATCGAGCGACACGAGCGCGCCGGACGGGAACACCGTCCCGTTTGGCGTCCAGGCCTCCTTGAGCTCGATCAACAAGCGTCCCGCGACCAGTTGCCGGATGGACGACTTGAGCGGGATGTTCAGCTTGTGCGGCCCGCTCGGCGTGATGATTTGTGTTTCGGCTTGAAAAAATGAGACTCCGCGCCGAACGAACAGGACGCGATGACCTTGCCCGTCCGAGCGTTCGGAGGGACTCATGCCGACGTCGGTCTTGGATCCCCGCGCGATTTCCACCGCGCTCGATTGCGGTTTGCCGCGCTCGAGCCGCTTGACCACGAACGGATAGCCGGACGCAGTGAGGGTTCCGGGCTCCCACTCGCGAGCAACGAGCAGCGCGTCGTCCGTCGCCCACGTCGCGGATTGTTTGCCGCGCGCAAGCACGAAACCGTTCGGCACGAACGCCCCGCGCGCGAGATCGAACTCTCGAACCGTGACGGCGTCTTCGCCGCCCTCCGACAACTCGACGAGACACCGGTGCCGGCTCGGAGAATCACAGTCGGTCCCGCTCCAGATCCAGTTCTTCCGCTCCGTCTTCGCGAGGACATCGAGATCGATGACCGTTTTCCACGCCGGGGTCACGCTCGCATAACTGGACAGCGACGTGGTCCGCCAGATTCCGCGCACGTGGTGGGCGTCTTGCCAAAAATTATAGACGCGGCCGTTGACGAACTGCGGCGACGGGATGCGGTCCTTGGCCTCACCGATCGTTCGCGCGGTCGCGTAGAACGCTGGGAAGCGCGGATCTTTCTGCAACACGCTCAAGGTCTTGGCGTTCTCCGCCTTGACCCACTCGATCGCACGGGCACCGTTGACGTCTTCCAGCCACAGAAACGGGTCGCTCGCATCCCCGGCGGCGGGCGTGGCCGATGCGGCCGGTTGCTGACCGCTTGCCGTCTGCGCGGGGGCGCTCGACGCGCCGATGAACGGAACACTGATCGCAGCGATGAGCGCAAGCACGCGAAACACGTCGACACCTCGAATCCGGTTGTTCGGAAAAGCATTTCCTTTGGACGATATGGCGACCTTCACGGCGCCATCCGGAGGGCGCACGCCTGCCGTTCGAAAACACGTTCGCGGTGAAGCGCACGCAGGTTCTCGCGCCGATCGTGCTCGGGTTCGCGTTCTTTTCGATCCCGTTGTTCCCCGCGTTCATCACGCTCACGGGCGCCGGCGTCCCCGGCGTTTCGCTGCTGCCCAAACCGCTCGCGCTCGCGCTCCTCGCGGTCGCTTGCGCGGTCGCCGTGTACTTCGCGCTCGTGCTCGCGACGACGCGCGGCGACTCCGGCCCGCTGGCCGGTCCGCTGGCACTGTTTCCTGCGGCGGCCGTCGTTGCGGCGCTGCTCGGCCTCGACCCGCGCGCGGGCGCTCTCTTCATCGCGATCCTCGCGGCCGGCTGGATGTGGCACGTGGCGATCCTGCGCTTCTTCCGCGCGCCGCACGTCGCGTCCGCGATCTACGGTTCGTTCCTCGCTTCCGGCGCGCTTGCGGCCGCGGTCGCCGTCGTCATGGTGCTGACGAAAACGCCCGCGACGCTGTATACCGTCGGGCACGGCCGCGCAATCGGCTCGTTCATCGTTCCGGGCGAGCTGGCCGGATACTTGATCGTGTACGTGCCGTTCGCGTTCGCCTTCGCGATCGACGCCGGCGCCGCGCGCCCGTTGCGCGCGCTCGCCCGCATCGGCGTGATCGCCGGCACCGCCGCCTTCGTGCTGACGTTCTCGCGAGCCGGTTGGATGGGGATGGCGGCGGCGGTCGCATTTTTCGTCTTCATGACGCAAGGACGCCGCGGCGCGCGCTACGCGATCGCCGTCGTCGGCGTGGCGATCGTCGTGCTCGGCTTCGTATTCAACTCACATCACGATCCGTCCGAGAACTTCACGCGCATCTCGATCTGGCAAGCGGCGCTCGCGACGATCGCGCGCTTCCCGTTGACGGGAGCCGGGCCGTTCGAGTTCTCCACCGTGTACGCCCTCGTTCGGCTGCCCGGCGCCGAGCCCACGGCGTTTCACGCGCACAGCTTCTTGCTGACGGTTGCGGCTGAAGCCGGCCTCATCGGCGTAACGGCGGCGCTGTTCGGCTGGTGGCGTTTTGCCGTCGTCTTCGGCGAACGGCTGCGCCGAGCGCCGCGACGATCCACGCTCGCGATCGCGATCGCGGCCGGACTCGTCGGAACATGGGTGCAGGGTCTGATCGATATGGTGAGCGTCGTGCTCTTCGCGCTGTGGCTGCCGTTCATGGCGTTGGCGCTGGCGACCGCCGAGCCGGACGGCGACGCCGCTTCGGCGGCCGGCGCACGATCCGTACGAACGGCGCGCCCGTCGTCCGCGATCGCGCGGGTGGCGTTGGGCGTCACGCTCGGGATCGTCGTCGTCATCTGCGCGTTCGTGCAGCTGGGTTCCGACGCGGTGTTCGCGCGCGCAGCCGCGCCGGTTTCGCTCGCCGCGCATCTCCCGCCGGGACTGGGTACGCGCGTCTACGAAACGCTCGAGCGCGTCGCGCCGCTGCCGTTTGTCGAAGCGATGCTGACCGACGACGCGCTCCAGCGCGGCGATCTCGCCGCAGCGTCCGCGCACGCGGCGCGCATGCCCGCCGGCACGCTGCGCAACGAAGACGAAGCGCGTATCGCGCTCGCGCGCGGCCGGCACGACGAAGCGATCCGGCGTTTCCTCCAAGCCGGCGACGACGCGGCGCTGCAAGCGGACGTTGTGGAGCTGATGAAGACGGGCCGCGCGCGGGAAGCGTATGCGCTGGAAGAGCGCGTCCGGCAACGGCTCGCCGCGTCGAAGACGCGCCCGAACGCGGTCGCCGACAGCTGGTGGAGGCTCGGGCGACTCGCCGTGCGCATGCACGACGAGCCGGAAGCGGAACGCGACTACGCGCGTGCCCGCGCGCTCGCACCGCTCAATACGAAGTATCTCATCGAGTCCGGCACGCTCGCGCTGCAGCGCCGTCGCGATGACGCGGCCCGCGCGCTGTTCGCTCGGGCCGCGGAGATCGACCCGGGCAGTGCGGACGCCGTCGCCGGAACAGGGCTCGCGGCGCTCGACGCAGGCAACCGCGCCGAAGCCGAACGCCTCGCCGCCCGTGCTTTCCGCATGAACGCGCACGCGTCGCTCGCCATGAGATTGCAGCGACGTCTACGAAACGGCGTGAGATGATCGGATCCCGCTACTGCGACATGTGCGCCGGAATGCCGTGGTGGGAAGAGCCGCTCCTGGTCGTGATCGGACTGGCCGTCGCCATCGCAATCCTCGCCGGGTTCGTCCGTCTCTCGGCATGGTTCGCGCGGCGCCGATGACTGCCACGTTGACGATTCGGTCCGTTCGCGCACGCGGTGTCGACCTCGCGCTGCAGCGTCCGGTGGAGACCGCGAGTGGCGTCATGCGCACCGCGCCGCTCGTGCTCGTCGACGTGTTTACGGAAGAAGGCATCGTCGGGTGCAGTTACGTGCGCTGCTACACGCCCGTCGCGCTGGACCCGCTCGCACGGCTCGTCGCGAACCTCGAACCGCTGCTGCGCGGCGACGGCGCCGACCCGGCGCAGGTGGAACGGAAGCTCGAGCGCCATTTTCGTCTGCTCGGCCCGCAAGGACTCACCGGCATCGCGATGGCGGCGATCGACATGGCGCTGTGGGACATCCGCGCGAAGGCGCGCGGCGTGCCGCTGGTGACGCTGCTCGGCGGCACGCCGAAACCGATCCCGGCGTATGCGAGTCTGCGCGCGATGAGCCCCGCCGGCGCGGCGGCGGAAGCGGCGGAGCTGATCGCGCTCGGGTTCGACGCGATCAAGGTGAAGATCGGGCGCGCCGACCTCGCCGCCGACCTCGAGACGATCCGCGCGGTACGCAGCGCGATCGGCGCCGATGCGAAACTGATGGTCGACTACAATCAAAGCCTTTCGGTGGCCGAGGCGATCGACCGCGCGCGCGTGCTCGACCATGAAGGCTTGTACTGGATCGAAGAGCCGACGCGCGCGGACGACTTCGAAGGACACGCGCGCATCGCTGCCGCGGCGAAGACCGCGATCCAACTCGGCGAGAACTGGTGGGGGGCGAACGACATGGCCAAGAGCATCGCCGCGGGCGCTTCGGATCACGCGATGCTCGACGTGATGAAGCTCGGCGGCGTGTCCGGCTGGCTGCGCGCGGCCGCCCTCGCCGATGCTGACCGGCTGCCCGCGTCGAGCCACACGTTTCCGGAGCTCAGCGCGCACCTGCTGGGCGTGACGCCGACGTGCCTGTACCTCGAATATCTCGATCACGCCGGACCGATCCTCGCCGAACCGGTGCGGGTGGAGAACGGCCACGTTCTGACGCCCGAACGCCCCGGCAACGGCCTGGCATGGGACGAGCACGCCGTTGAGCGCGCGCTGGGCGCATAGGCCCGCGCGCCGGCCGCTTAGATCAGGCGGCGGACCCGCGCTTCGCGGTCTTCGTTGAAGGTGCTGCGCACGGCCGCAACCGCGGCGTCGAGGGCGGCCTGCGGGGTGCGTTTGCACGTGCAGGACTCGCGCGCGGTGCCGGGACAGCCCCCGCGGTTATGATCCTCGACCCCGTGCCCGCACGGGCACGCGACTAAAGACGCCATCGACTTCCTTTCGATACCACTCGCCTAACGTGTATCGGCACGACCGCGTCGCGATTCGAGGGCGAGGGAAGCGTCGAAACCCCAGAATTGGGGGACACGAGCGAGCCCTCGCGCGGGTACGATACAAGCGATGGAGGAGCGCCGATGAACCCCCTCGCGCGCGACCCGGACGCGCTGGAACTGTTTCGCGAACGCGTGGACCGCGGCGAGTGGCGCGCCGCGCGGCGGCTGGGCCTCGCGCTGCAGCTGCATCGCGTCACGCCGCAGCGCATCTTCGAGGACGACGCGGAGTACCTGAAGCGGCTCGCCGATTCGTACGCCGCCCGGAGCCGCCGCTCGCGTAGGTGAACCGGCGCTCAGCGCCGGAGGAGACCGCGTGAACGCACGAGCCCTCGCGCGCACCGTCGCATTCGCACTGCTGTGCGGGTGCGCACCGGCCGCGCAGCACGACGGCGCCGGCGGGGCCGGCGACACGCTGGTCGTCGCGCAGCAGCGCGAGCCCGCGTCGCTCAACCCCGCGCTGGAGAACGGGACGTCGTCCACGCAGTGGGGCGAGCTGCTGTTCCAGTACATGGTCAAGTACGACGACCGCGGGCAGCTCGTCGGTGACGCCGCGACCGAGGTGCCGACGCTGCAGAACGGCGGCATCGCCAAGGACGGCGTGACGATCACGTACCACCTGCGGCCGGGCCTGAAGTTCGCCGACGGCGTCGCGCTCACCGCGAAGGACGCCGCGTGGTCCGTCGACGCGATCAACGATCCGCGCAACAACCCGCAATCGCGCTTCGGCTACGAGGTCGTGCGCAAAGCGGAGGCGCGCGACGACAGGACGCTCGTGCTGCATCTCAAGCGCCCGTTCGCGCCGCTGCTCACGGTCGTGCTCGCGCCGCAAGGCTTTCCGATCCTGCCCAAGCACCTGCTGGCCAACCTGCACGACTTCAACCACATCCCCTTCAACGCGATGCCGGTCGGCTCGGGCCCGTACGTGGTGACGAAATGGGCGCGCGGCGACCGCGTCGAGATGCGCGCGAACCCGTACTACTACGCGGGCAAACCGAAGATCGAGCACATCGACATTCGCTTCGTCCCGGACCCGAACACCGCGATGAACCTGCTGCGCACCCGCGAAATCGGCGGCGAGTTCACGGATCAGGACCTCGGCGACTATCCGCTGCTGCAGAAGATTCCCGGCTTTCGCGTCGAGCTCACGCCGATGAACGCGGTCGGTTCGATCATCTTCAACACGCGCGATCCGCTCACGAGCGATCCGCACGTGCGGCACGCGCTCGCGATGGCGCTCGACATTCCGTCGATGATGCAGAAGACGTATCGCGGCGCCGTGACGACGCGCGGCGCGGGGCGCGGACTCTTCATCTGGGCGTACGATCCCAAGACGTATCCCGACATTCCGTACGATCCGCAACGGGCCGGCGAGCTGCTCGATGCCGCGGGCTGGACGCTCGGGATCGACGGCGTGCGCCGCAAGGACGGCCGGCAGCTCGACCTCCTATTCATCATGCAAGCCGCCACGCCGGGCGACACGATCATCGGCAACGCCGTGACGCAGTACGAAAAAGCCGTCGGCGTCGGCGTGACGCTCAAAGCGTTCAACATCGCGCAGTTCGTCGCGCCGGTGTCGGAAGGCGGCCCCGTCTACGGCGGCAAGTTCCAGATGGCGCTCTACTCGTTCGTCAACGGCGACGACCCCGACACGACCGATCAGTTCTTCTGCGCGAACGTGCCGCCGCGCGGCTACAACAAGTCGCGCATCTGCGACCCGCGGCTCGACGCGCTGCTGCTGCGCGGCCAGCGCACGTACGACCTCGCGGAACGCAAGGCGATCTACTCGCAGCTCGAGGCACTTTTGTACGAGGATTTACCGATTATGCTGCTTTACCAGCGGCCCGAGCTCGACGTGTTCACCGACCGCCTGCAGCACCAGACGACGTCGCTGTCGACGGCGTGGTGGGACGCCGGCGCGTGGACGCTCGCGCCCTGACTATTCCGCGCCTTCGTGTTCCGGCGGGTCTTCGAGCGTGATCGGGCCGTCGAACACTTCGAGGATCTCGCTGCCCGCGACGACGACGGAGTCGCGGTCCTTGTCGACGATCGCTTCGCTCGCCTCGAACCACGCGATCGGACCGTCCTCCTCCTCGTCGTGACCGGGAGCGAGGTAGGCGAACTCGAGCAAACCGACCGCAGCGAACGCGTCGATCAGCGCCGCGACGGGCGCGAGCGCCTCCGTGCGGGCGGCCTCGTCACCGTCGTCGACGCGTTTGAGAATCGCACGCAGCGCCTCGGAGAGGTGCGTCGTGACGTCGGGATTATCGAGCGGATCGGTCTGCGTCTGCGTGTCGTCGTGGTTCACAGCGCGTCGGCTTCGACGGGAACCGGCAAACACATGGCTACGCGGGCTTCGGCGAAGCGGTCGCGAGCGGAGAACTCGACGGTTCGGGTGACGCGCTCGGCGCGGCGGTCGGCGCGGTGGTCGGCGTCGTGGTCGGCAGCGGCGCAGGCGTCGGCGCTGCGGCGCACGGGGGCGTGAGGACTTGCACCTTCAGCCCCTTTGCGAGCTGCGTGGGTTCGGGCGACGGGCTCGGCGTCGGTTCCGGTGTCGGGCTCGGCGTCGGGGTCGGGGCCGGCGTCGGAGCCGGTGACGGAGTCGCGTTCGGTCGCCGGCCGCGCGGAGCAGGGGTTACCGTCGCGACGGGCACGGGCGTCGGAACGGGCGTTGCGGTCGGCGCCGGCGTCGGCGTTTGGCACGGAACCGGCTCGGCGTAGTAATGCTCGGTGAACCCGATCGCGAGATCTCGCTTGATCAATTTCCCGAAGTACGTGGCCGGGAACACGTCCGCAATCCGGTTCATGTACACCCACGCCTGCTGCTGATTCGCCTGAACCCAAATCTTTTTCTCGACGCCGATCGCCAGAAAATACGAACGCGCCAATTGCGGATCGCGCGGATATTTCTTCTCCCAATCTTTGAGAGCATCGACCGCGAATCCGACCTTGTGGATGACCCCGGCGTCGGTCGTATGGTCGCCGGCCGTGATCGCAGCATCGCGCAGCGTATTGTCGATGCCGAGAAAACTGATCTTCATTTCCCCGAAATACTCATCCGCGGGCGCCGAGATCTTCATGGTCTGGACGTGCCCGCGCTCGTATTTTGACAGCGGGGGCGGTGATTTCGCCGGGGCCGGCGGCGCCGGTTTCGGCGGCGCGTTTGCCGCTGCGACTGCGACGCTCAGCATAGCGACCACGATTTGGGTGAAGGGATTCATTGCGCGTGGGGTCCGCTACCGGCGTTAAACACGATGCCTCAACGAAGCCGCGAAGCGAAACGATGGCGGCCGACCGACGCCTCGCCCTGGGCGTTTGAAGGGTTATCTTTGCAGTACAGAGTATGTGGGCTCAACCTGCTTCGGTTGCGCGCCGTGGGGTCGACGAGGCTACGCCCATTCCGCGCCTAGACACGGCAAGCTTTCCCCCGCTAGTGCCGCAGCTCGAGTCGAGTGTATTGGATCAGCAAGCGGTCACGAGACCATGGCCGACGCCGCGTACACGGCTCGATCTCACCGGCTGTCGATAGAGCCACGCCTCATGTAGAACTTGTTCACGAGGCGACATCGAAATCTTTCGCGGCCACGATCGTTGATTCTAGGTAAATTGCGGTCGCAATAAACACGAGGCCTATTAGTAAACGCGCCGCGCAAGCAGCGAAGAGGCGAACCGACTGACTCGATTCCGACGGTCCTCCGTATCGCTAACATACAGCACATAGTCGAGAGCGCGAGTTAGCGCGACAAATACTTTCCGCCGGTCTTCAGCTTCTGTGCCCGAATAGGCGTGCGGAAGGACACCGTCATTAAATTGGATGAGCGCAACGGCACGATACTCCAGGCCCTTCGCCCCATGGATAGTTGAAAGCGTAACGCTGTTCCGGCTGTCGCTCTGTTCGGCCAGAGCGGTCAGTATGTCATCAAACGACTCAAGCTCCTTTCGCACGGGCAACCATCGATCGGTAATATAGGACAGACTTCGGAAATCGATGCGCCCTGCCAACGAGACTAGGTCGGCTACCACCCCGTCCAGCACATCGAGAATACTTGTCGAGCCGACCTGGAGCGCCCGAGCGCTCACGGCATTAAGGCTTTCGCGTAACTCGCTGCCGAATTGCAAGAAAATGAGGTCTTCTTCCGCTTCCGCGAAGAGGCGGTTAAACGCCGTTTCCAAGATCCGCCAGTTCTTCGGTTTAGGCCGACGCGAAAAAGCAGCAAACGCCTCTGCGAACACACTGAAACTGGTCTCCTCATAAGAGCGCGTTGGCGCCCCGGTAGCGGATATACCAGCAACGCGTAGAGAAGCTCCCAGCGCCAACAAGGGTTTATTGGCGGATGCGAGGATTGCCACTTCATTTCGAGGGATGCCGAGCGCCTTTACCCGCGGCAAAAAGTAGTTCGTAACAGCACTATGAATATTGTCGGCGATTAGTATTTCCGTTATCGACGCATCGTCATCCTTGCATCTGTTCGAGTGGAATGCGGATGGCTTCGGCATCAGTGACGACCCATCGGCGCAGATGGCTGCGCCGCAGCGGTATGAACCCGTTAGGCCGAGCCGTTCGGGCTCGAGGGCGTCAGCAAAAATACGGAGACTTTGCGCGGTGACCCCTGCAAACGAATAAATGCGCTGCCTGGGATCGCCGACCAACAGGAACCTCGATTGACCCGCGGTTCGAATTCTCTCAAGGACTTGTAGCGCTAATTCACTCGTATCTTGATATTCATCGATTATAATGGCGCCATATCTCGCGCCGAGGCTGGTAGCAATCCACAGGTTCTCCGAGACGAGTCGCATACCGTAGTAGAGTAATGATGGGAAGTCTACAAGACCGCCAGCCTCGAGGAGCTCCCAGAAGGCGCTGACGTCCGCCGCCGGTAGATCATTCCCAACGGCCGCGCCGTCAATTCCGCGGCGAATATAGCGGATCTTTTGTAGAGCCGTAGGGCGAGTTGGAAATGCCGCTGTGACATAGTTTTCGTACTCGATCGACGTCGGCCCGACCAGCTTCAGTTCGGACGTAAAGCCGAGCAATCTACTGTACGGCTGAAATATCTGACGCAGGACGAATCCATGTATCGTTGAAACGACACAGCCCGGTAGGTTCGAATCGCCGATGCTATTTCGAAGCTTGTCCTTAATTGATTGCACGGCTGCGTTTGTATACGTTAGACAAAGTACGCCACGCGCTGTATCTTCCAGCGCCGCGAGCTCCCGGATAACCTTTCCTACAACGAGCGTAGTCTTTCCACTACCAGGACATGCGGTAACAACAACGTTCGCCGGAGCCTCGATTGCAGCACGCTGGCAATCGTCAAATACCGCCTTTAATCGGCGTGAAGCCATGCTACAGCGTCAACAATGTAAGATGGGCAATACCGCGCCGATCCAAGATTCGACGCAACGAGTTGAGCGAATCGAGCCTTACCGATCCGGATAGAAGCCCTCAGAACTTGGAGTTGAATCGCTTCCCATTTCCGACTTCTGCTTGCAACAGCCCTCCGCAAACGTCTAGCGGCCGCGCTAAGGCCGCCTTGTTCGATAGACGTGATGATTCCGTCGATTGTATCGATTTGTGCTATAGCGATCTCAAACGTTGTCTTGTTGCTAAAAGTGCGAGAGAAGGCGTCGGCGGTTTCCGGAGCAATATTCGTTCCGTCGTCTAGCATGGCAATAATATTGCCATCGACTCTGTTTTTGTCCCCATCACATATCGTAGCGCAGCGTTTATTTAGACCATGTGCGGAAAACAGTGCCTGAAACGAGGAGAAATAGATTCCGTGGACTGGTATTATAGTGATATGGCTCCAGTCAACATCGATGCCCGCCGCTCGCAACATCGCCGGGATCAGGATCGCCTCTGCCGCACCTTCTACTAAAAGAGCTCGCTCGGCGAAGAGTAGCGCCCCTCGATGGGGGTCAAGGTATCGATCAAGGTCTGCGAGCTCGTCGTCGGATAGCGCTTTCTTTAATTCGACAACGCGGCTACTACCGAGGTCATCACGGTCAAACGCAACAATCTTGGCGAGGCCGATCTGATTTACAACAACGGGGGAATGGGTCGAGATCAACGTTTGATAGGGTTCACCCATTATTGCATTTACGATCGCCCTTTGAGCTTGAGGGTGAAGATGCGCTTCGGGTTCTTCGATCGTCAGTAATTCTCCACCGGGCCCGACCTTTGCCACGCGACGACGAAGAACTTCAAGAACCATACCTGCGTAGATCAGGTTGTTCGATCCGAGGCTATTGCGTTGCATATCATATTCTGATATGGAAGCGTCGCTGAGTAGCACATTTAGCGAACGAAGAAATGCCCGGAATGACGGGTTTGCGACGCCGATCGTAACGTGCTGTTTCGCACTTGTGCCGCCAACTTGCTGATACGCGTGCTCAATGGCGCTTGAGAGGTCGCCGAGCTCCGGCAAAGCCTTTATCTTCGTATTTGCATCTGATAGGACATCCACAATCTTAGCTTGCTGTTGATGCGATAAACCAGTGGCTACGATAAGCTTCTGCAGCGGCGAGCTTCGTGGCTGCCGCAAATCGCGATTGACGTCGCGGAGAGCCTGCAGTGCAACGACTTGAAACTGTTGTAGATCGCTGTCGCGGACAGACGGACCGTATGTATCATCCCATTCCACCGTCAGAGGATCGTCATCATTCCCGCCTGATACGATCGATTGATAGTCATCGAGCGTCAGGTCATTTTCGGCGCGCTTGTGGTCTAGAATCGCGTCTCGTACGAGTTTCTTTGGAATGAACCGATAGGTCAGCCGCGCCTTTGAGCCGTTTCCTATCAACCACGACTGTACAATCGCGAGTGCGTTGGTGGACGAATGGACGTCGTCGAACTCCAGGCTTATTAGCACCTGTGATGCCTGCGACGGACCGGTTTGCTGATGGAAGTCTTCAGCTCCTAACGATCGAGCACTTGCCATCTCTCGGTCGATGCATAATCGAACCGCCTCGAGGAAGTTGGACTTCCCAGAGCCGTTGACGCCGACAAGGCATGTCAATTTCCGTTCGAGCGCGACATCGCACTCAGAAAAATTTCGAAAATTGCGGATAACGACTCTGGAAATGAACACGCACCCTCCAAAAGGTAAGCTTTTCGAAACGCCGGCCGGACCCCCGCGTTTGAAGGGTTATCTTTGCGGTACAGAGTATGTGGTCCTCAACCTCTCTGCATCGGAGCCGCCCCGTGGACGTCACCCGCGCCATCGCCGATCTCGACGAAGTCCGCTCCCGCCTCGCTTCGGTCCAGCGTTTCCGCGGTCTCTCCGGCTCGGCCGCGCTCGCCAGCGGGCTGGGCGCGCTTGGCACGGGCGTGGTCCAGCTCGCCGTCGTCCCGGCCCCGCGCACGGCGGACGACGCCGCCCGCTACGTGGCGATCTGGATCGCCTGCCTCGCGTTCGCCCTCGCGCTGAACTACGGCGCGGTGGCGGTCTGGCTGGTCAAGAACTGGTCGTTCCGGACGCGGTCCGAGCTGCAGACCGCCGCGGTGGCCATCGTGCCGTCCGTCGTTGCCGGCGGTGCCTTCACGGCCGCCCTGCTCGCGCGCGGCGAGATCGGGCTGTTGCCCGGTACGTGGGCGCTGTGCTACGGCCTCGGTTTGCTCGCCGCGCGCTCGATGCTGCCGCACCGCGTCGCCATGGTCGCGTTCGGCTTCGCCGCGATCGGATCGACGCTGCTGTTCGCGTCCGGCACGAACGCCCTCGCGTGGTGGGTGATGCCGCTGACGTTCGGCGCCGGCCAGGTGGCAATCGGGTTGCTGATGCTGCGCGACGAAGCGACGCGCCCGAATGCGGTGCTCGCGTGAACGGCGACGCGCCGTTCGCCTTCCCCGGGCTGGAACGCATCTTTCACGAGCGCGGCCGCCTCGCGGTCTGCGCGTGTCTCGTCGCAAACCCCGGCGGGATGCGCTTCACCGACCTGCAGGACGCGTGCGGTCTGACGGACGGGAACTTGAACCGCCATCTGCACGCGCTGGCCGAGGTTGGCGTCGTGACGAGCGAGCGCGTGCGCGGGCACGGCCGCCCGACGACGATCGTGCGGATCACCGACGACGGCCGCACGCGCTTCCTCGCATACGTCGACGAGCTCGAGACCGTCGTGCGCGGCGTGCAGCAGCGCGCCGAGGTGCCCGCATCTCGCTTGGCCGCGCAGTCGTGATCGAACGCGCACCCGTCGTCACCAGCGTGCCGCGTCACGTCGCGATCATCATGGACGGCAACCGGCGCTGGGCACGCGCGCACGCCGTCCCCGCGCTCGAAGGTCACCGCCGCGGAATGCAGGCGCTGGAACGCACCGTCGACGCGGCGCTGCGCGCCGGCATCGCGATGCTCACCGTGTACGCGTTCAGCGAAGAGAATTGGACGCGCGAGCATCGCGAAGTGTTCGGTTTGTTCGGGCTCGCCGAGGCGTTCGCGCGCGACAAAGCGGCGGCGCTCGCTGCGCGCGGCGTCCGCGTGCGCGTGATCGGCCGCCGCGACCGCCTGCCGCAGGGCGTGATGGAAGCGTTCCGCATCCTCGAAGAACGCACCGCGCACGGCAGCGCGATGCTGCTGGCGATCGCCGTTGACTACGGTGCGCGCACGGAGTTGCGCGACGCGTGCCGGTCGCTGGCGCGCGAGGTCGCGGCGGGAACGCTCGAACCCGAACAGATCGACGAGGACTCGATCGCGGCGAAGCTCTGGACGGCCGGTTTCCCCGATCCGGACCTCGTGGTGCGCACCGGCGGCGAGCTGCGGCTCTCGAACTTCTTGCTCTATCAGTCGGCGTACGCCGAGCTGTGGTCGACCAACGATCCCTGGCCGGACTTCGACGCCGCCACGCTGGATCGCGCGATCGACGCCTTCGCGACCCGCGAGCGCCGCTACGGCCGGTAGCGACCGCTCGGCCGAATAGCCGGGCGCTTTGCTGCAAACGAGGCGTCCGCGGCGACGTAAGCGGGCGCGGCCGCTCGACCGGGCATGCTAGAATAGATGCTTATGGCCCTAGTCCGGACGCGGCCCGATATCCGCAACGTCGCAATCATCGCCCACGTCGATCACGGCAAGACGACGCTGGTCGACGCCATGTTCCGTCAGAGCGGCATCTACCGCGAAGGGCAGCACACCGAAGCGCGCGCGATGGACTCCAACCCGCTCGAGCGGGAGCGCGGGATCACGATCCTCGCCAAGAACACCGCGATCGACCACAACGGCGTGAAGTTCAACATCGTCGACACGCCTGGCCACGCCGACTTCGGCGGTGAGGTCGAGCGCGTGCTGCAGATGGTCCAGGGCGTCGTGCTGCTCGTCGACGCGGCCGAGGGCGTGATGCCGCAGACGCGGTTCGTGCTGCGCAAAGCGCTCGAGCTCGACCTGCGCGCGATCGTCGTCATCAACAAGATCGACCGCCGCGATGCGCGGCCCGTCGAAGTCGTCGACGAAGTGTTCGACCTGTTCATCGAGCTGGGCGCGTCCGACGAGCAGGCCGATTTCGCCGTCGTGTACGCGAACGGCAAGGCCGGGATCGCGAAGTACGAGCTGGCCGACGAGAGCACCGATCTCGAGCCGCTTTTCGCCACGATCGTCAAGCGCGTGCCCGAGGCGCCCGCCGAGGACGGCGGCTTCCAGATGCTCGTGTCGGCGATCGACCACAACCGCTACGTCGGACGGATCGGCATCGGCCGCATCTTCCGCGGCACGTCGAAGGTCAACGCGCCGATCGTCAAGGTGGCGCGCGACGGCACCGTCACGACGGGCCTGCGGCTCACGAAGATGCTCGCGTTCCACGGTTTGGAGCGCATCGAGGTGGAGGAGGCGTCCGCCGGCGACATCATCTGCGTGTCGGGGATCGACGGCTTGAACATCGGCGACACGATCGCCGACGCCGCGTATCCTGAAGGCATCGCCGCGACCGCGGTCGACGAGCCTACCGTCTCGATGTACTTCATGGTCAACGCGTCGCCGTTCGCCGGCCGCGAAGGCAAGTATCTCACGTCGCGCCAGATCCGCGAGCGGCTGATGCGCGAGCTTGAGTCCAACGTCGCGCTGCGCGTCGAGGACACCGATTCCGCCGACACGTTCGAAGTGCGCGGCCGCGGCGAGCTGCATCTCTCGATCCTCATCGAGACGATGCGCCGCGAAGGCTACGAGATGGCGGTCAGCAAGCCGCGCGTCATCATCACGGAGCGCGACGGCGTGAAGATGGAGCCGGTCGAGTACGTGGTGATCGACGTGCAGGAAGAGTATTCCGGCGCGGTCATCGAGTCGGTCGGCCGCCGCCGCGCGCAGATGTCGAACATGGTGACGGTCGGCGAGACGCGCCGGCTGGAGTATACGATGCCGACGCGCGCGATCTTCGGCTTGCGCGGCGAGCTGATGACGCTCTCGCGCGGCACCGCCGTCATGTCGCACGTCTACTACACGCATCAGCCCGTCGCGGGCGACATCCCGGGCCGTTCCAACGGCGCGCTCGTCACCAGCGACAGCGGCACCGTCACCGCGTACGCGCTGATGGGGCTCGAACAGCGCGGCCGTTTCTTCGTCGACCCCGGCGCCGAGGTGTACGAAGGCATGATCGTCGGGCGCGCCAACGACGACAAGGACGTCGCGCTCAACGCGGTGCGCGCGAAGAAGCTCACCAACATGCGCGCCGCGGGCACCGACGAGAACTTCAAGATGCCGCCGGCCGAAGAGATGTCGCTCGAACGGGCGATCGAGTTCATCGAGGACGACGAGCTCGTCGAGGTGACGCCGAAGTCGATCCGCTTGCGCAAGCGGTTGCTCGACGAGGGCGACCGCATCAAATCGCGCAAGCGCGAAAAAGCATTCGCGACCTAGACCGGGACTATCGACGCTAATCGGATAAAGGCGTTCGGCGTGCTCCGAACGCTCTTTTCGTTCCGGGGCCTGATCCTCGTGCTTGGACTCGTCGCGGTGGCACTGCCCATCGCGCTGGTCGGACAGCTCGGGATCGTCCGGACGCTCAACGCGATCAACCAGGACGTCGCTCAGATCCGCCAGGGTCAGCTTTCGACGGCCGCGGTTTTGCAATACCAGCTCGACGAGGAGACCGCGGTCCGAGGCTTCGCGGCGACCGGGCGGCACGTGTTCCTCGAACCCTATCTGCGCGCGCGCGCCGCGATGCCGGCCGAGTTGGCGCGTCTCGCGGCGCTCGCGGCGGGCGACGCAGCGGCCGGCGAGGACGACCGCCAGATCGGCGCGCTGCGGCAGATCAACGCGGAGTGGCTGCGCACCGTAGCGAACCCGATCCTCGCCGGCGCGCACGATAAGGAGACGTTGCTGCTGCACGGCAAAGGGCTCATCGATCGCTTCCGCCGCGCCGTCGCGCCGGTCAACGAGCATTTCAGGCAGCGCTACCGCGCGGCGATCGCACGCCGCGACGCGACGATCCGCACCACGAGCATCGTCTCGCTCATGGCGATCGCGGTGATCGCGCTCGAAGTGATCGTGTTCGGCGCGGTGATCGCGCGGATGCGCCACGAGCTCGACCGCGAGCGCGGTTTCGTCGAAACGCTGCAATCGGCGGCGGCGGTACGCCTCGTTGCGCCGCCACACCTCGCGCTCGGCAGGGCGTACCGCTCGGCCACGCGCGGCACGCGCATCGGCGGCGACGTCTACGACGTCTACCGGCTCGATCCCGACCGCACGCTGATCGTCATCGGCGACGTCAGCGGGAAAGGTCTCACGGCGGCGGTCGACACAACGTTCGTGCGCTACGCGCTGCGTGCGCTCGCCAGCGAAGGACTCGCACCGGACGACATGGTGCACCGGTTCGACGAGCTCTATAGCTGCGCGAACCCCGCGCCCGAGTCGTTCGTCACGCTGTTCGCCGGCGTGCACGACCGCCGCACCGGCGCGCTCGAGTACGTCAATGCCGGACACGAGGCGTGCTGGGTGCGGCGCGGTACGACCGTCAGCTTGCTGCCGCCGACCGGGCCCGTCGTCGGCGTCGGCGGCCTTCCGTTTGCCGCGGCGCACACGACGGTCGCCGCAGGCGACATCCTCGTGCTCGCGACCGACGGGCTCACCGAAGCCCGCGACCCGCAAGGCCGATTCGTGCCGATCGAGCGCGTGACCGAGTGGATCGCGCAGGCGCCGGCGCGGACGCCGCAAGCGCTCGTTGACGGACTGCTCGACGTCGTCAAACGCTACACGCGCGGCCGAATCGCCGACGACCTCGCGATCCTGGCGGTCGAGCCGCTGCCGTAACCCTTCGACAAGCTCAGGGTGACACCGACAAGCTCAGGGTGACACCGCGGGGGAGCGAGAAGCGGCGCCGGGTGAAACAGATCGGCTTCCTCGCGGTCGCGCTCGCGATCGCCCTCTCCGCGTGCGCGCGCGTCGACACCGGTCAGTCCGCTTCGAGCGCTGCCGGCGGCGCGCGCCACTCGTGGACGAAGCCCGGCATCCTGCGAATCGCGAGCTTGAACGATCCCGACAGCCTCAGCCCGCTGGTCGGCGAGTATCAAGTCGATGTCGACCTGTCGATGTTCTGGGCCGGGTATCTCTTCAACTACGACGACCAGAACCGGCTGGTCCCCGAGCTCGCGGCCGACGTTCCGACCCTCGCGAACCGCGGCATCTCGCGCGACGGCCTGACGATCACGTATCACCTGCGCAAAGGTGTGACGTGGCAGGACGGTGCGCCGTTCGACGCCGGCGACGTCGTGTTCACGTGGCACGCCGTGATGAACCCAAACACCAACGTGGTGAGCCGGCAGGGTTACGACGTCATCGCGCGCATCGACACGCCGGACAAATACACCGCGGTCGTGCACCTCAAAAAGCCGTTCGCGCCGTTCGTCAACTCGTTCCTCACGATGTCGGCTCAGCCGTATCCCGTCTATCCGAAGCACCTGCTCGCGAAATATCCGGACCTCAATCGCATCCCATACAACAGCGCACCGGTCGGCACCGGACCGTTCATCGTCAAGGAATGGCACCGCGGTCAGACGCTGCGCATGGTCGCGAACCCGCACTACTGGCGCGGTGCGCCCAAGCTCGCCGAAGTGGACTACATGGCGATCCCCGATGAGAACACCGTGCTCACCACCATTCAGTCGCACGCGATCGATCTCTGGTACAATGCGGGCGCGACACTGTACGGCCAGGCCTCGAAGGTGCCCGACACGCACGCCGTCCTCACGCCGTTCACGCAGTACTCGATGCTTGGATTCAACACGACGCGCCCGCTCGTCTCCGATCCCGCGGTACGGCGCGCGCTGGCGATGGGCACCGACCGCAAGCGCCTGATCGACCTCGTGTCGTACGGCGTCAACATCCTCAACGAAGGCGATCAGCCGAAGTTCTCGTGGGCCTACGACGAGAACCTCAAGCCGATCGCGTTCGACGTCGAAGCGGCGAAGGCGACGCTCGACGCGGCGGGCTGGCACGCGGGTCCCGACGGCGTGCGGGTCAAGAACGGCCAGCGGCTGCGGCTCGAAGCGGCGACGATCACGGGCAGCGCCGTCGGCAATCGCCTCGCGGTTCAGCTACAAGGCGCCTGGCGTGCGATCGGCGTCGAAATCACGATCAAGCAATACGCGTCGTCGCTGATGATCGCGACGTATCAAGCCGGAGGAATCTTGCAGACCGGAAAGTTCGACGTCGAGTTCTCGTCGTGGGTCAACGGGATCGACCCGGACGACTCGTCGGTGGTGCTCAGCACGCAGATCCCACCCAGCGGCAACAACAACTATCGCTTCCGCAACCGCGACGTCGACGCGCAAGAGGCGATCGCGCTCACGACGTACGACCAGGCCGTGCGCAAGAAAGCCTACGGGCGCGTTCAGCAGATCCTCGTCGATCAGGTGCCGTTCCTCACGATGTGGTTCGCCCGGCGCTTCGACGTCGTGAGCGACGACGTGAAGGGCTACAAGCCGGCACACGCCGTGACGACGTTCTGGAACACTTGGGAGTACTCGATCTAGGAATCAGCTCCGGGTCGCGCCAGCTCGCGCACGCCGTCCTCGTCCGCGACGAGAACGGCGTTCGTCAGCGTCGCGGGAAACAGCCCCGTCGCGACGACGCCGTGGATCGCGCGCAGGACGATGTCCGAAATCTCCGGATCGGCGATCGGCCCGAGCGAGCAGTCGATGAGCGCGTTGCCGTTGTCGGTGACGAACGGCGCCAGATCCGTCATTCGCTGCTTGATGCGCACGTGCGGGAGCGCCGTTCGGATCCCGCTGATGACCGGCGCGAGCGCGAACGGAACCACCTCGACGGGCGTCGGGAAAGCGCCCAGGCGCGCGACGAGCTTCTCGGGGGTGACGATCACCACGAACGTCTTCGCCGCCAGCGCGACCGCTTTTTCGCGGAACATCGCGCCGCCGCCGCCCTTGGTAAGCGCCCAGTCGGTGGCGACCTCGTCGGCGCCGTCGATCGCAACGTCGATCTCGCACTCGCCCAGCGCGACCAGCCGGATGCCGAGCTCGCGGCATTGCCGCTCGGTCTCCACGGACGTTGCAACCGCCACGATGCGCTCGCCCGCCGCGACCCGCTCGCCGACGCGCGCAACCGCCCAGCGCGCGGTCGAGCCGGTGCCCAAACCGATGCACGTTCCGGATCGCACGTAGCGGTCGACCGCGGCGAATCCGGCCGCGCGTTTGCGTTCGTCTTGCGGTGTCATAGCGTGGAAGGAGCCCCGCTCGCGCGGGGCTGCTGGTGGATCAGCGGCTGCAATAGCCCTTCACGTGCTTGCCGTACTTGTTCTTGTAGCCCTTGACCCAATGCTGACCCGGCGGACAGTGGTGCATGTGCCCCATGCCGTGGCCTTTCATCCAGCCGACGTGCTTGGCGGTGTTCGCCTGAGCGCCGGCGCCGAGCGCCGCGACGAGACAGAGCGTGAGGAATCCGGACATGATCTTGGTCATGGAAAAATCTCCAATCCGAATGAAAACGGGATGGCGTCCGTTTCCCGCCCGCCGGCTTTCCGACCTTTGTCGCAGCTCATCCGCGAACGGCGCGCGAGGCGCTACCGGAAGGCCGGTAAGTCCGGGAGCGCCTCCACGACCTTGAACGTCAGCTCGCTTTTGTCGCGGTCGAAGCCGATGCGCACCACGTCGCCGTCGCGCACTTCGCCGGCGAGAATCTTGCGCCCGAGCGGCGTTTCGACCTCACGCTGGATCGCGCGCTTGAGCGGGCGCGCGCCGTACGCCGGCTCGGAGCCGGTGCGCACGAGATGCGTCTTCGCGTCGTCGCTGATCTCGAGCTGGATGCGGCGGTCGCGCAGTCGCGCGCGCACGCGGTCGAGCTGGATCTCGACGATCGCCTTGAGCTGGTCTTCGGTCAGCTTGTGGAACACGACGATCTCGTCGACGCGGTTCAGGAACTCCGGACGGAAGTGCTGGCGCAGCTCGTCGAGCACCGTCGCGCGCATCACGGCGTAATCCGCGGCGCCCATTTCGCCGGACGCATCGAGGATGCGGTGCGAGCCGACGTTCGACGTCATGATCACGATCGTGTTCTTGAAGTCCACCGTGCGGCCCTGACCGTCGGTGAGCCGGCCCTCGTCGAGGATCTGCAAGAAGACGTTGAACACGTCGGGGTGCGCTTTTTCGACCTCGTCGAAGAGCAGCACCGAGAACGGACGCCGCCGCACCGCTTCGGTGAGCTGGCCGCCCTCGTCGTACCCGACGTAGCCCGGCGGTGCGCCGAGCAGCCGCGCGACGGTGTGCCTCTCCTGGTATTCCGACATGTCGATGCGCACCATCGCGCGCTCGTCGTCGAACAAGAACGATGCGAGCGCGCGCGCCAGCTCCGTTTTGCCGACGCCCGTCGGACCGAGGAACAGAAACGATCCCAGCGGCCGGTTCGGATCGCCCAGCCCCGAGCGCGCGCGCACGATCGCTTCGGCGACGGCGGTGACCGCTTCGTCCTGACCGATCACGCGGCGGTGCAGCTCTTCCTCGAGGTGCAGCAGCTTTTGAATCTCGCCTTCGAGCAGCTTGCTGACGGGGATGCCCGTCCAGCGGCTGACGATGCCGGCGATGTCCTCTTCGTCGACCTCTTCTTTGAGCAGACGCGACTGGCCCGAACCGAGCGCCGCTTCCTTCTCCCGCAGCGTGCGTTCCAGCTCCGCGAGGCGGCCGTACTTGAGCTCCGACGCTTTCGCCCAATCGGACGCCTGCGACGCGCGGTCGATCTCCAGCTTCGTAGCCTCGATCCGTTCGCGCAGCTCGCGCGCTTTCGCGACCGCGTCTTTTTCGGATTGCCACCGCGCGCGCAGCGCGTCGGTCTGCTCGTGCAGTTCCGCGAGCTCTTGTTCGAGTTTCTCGAGCCGCGCTTTGGACGCGCTGTCGTTCTCCTTGCGTAGCGCCTCGCGCTCGATCTCGAGCTGCATCATGCGGCGTGACGCTTCGTCGAGTTCGGCGGGCATCGAGTCGATCTCGGTGCGCAGCTTCGCGGCGGCCTCGTCCACGAGGTCGATCGCTTTATCCGGGAGGAAGCGGTCCGCGATATAGCGATTCGACAGCACTGCCGCGGCGACGAGCGCTGCGTCCTTGATGCGCACGCCGTGGTGCAGTTCGTAGCGGTCGCGCAGCCCGCGCAGGATCGAGATCGTGTCCTCGACCGACGGCTGATCGACGAACACCGGCTGGAAGCGGCGTTCGAGCGCGGCGTCCTTCTCGATGTACTTGCGATACTCGTCAAGCGTCGTCGCGCCGATCATGTGCAGCTCGCCGCGCGCGAGCAGCGGCTTGAGCAAGTTGCCCGCGTCCATCGACCCTTCGGTCTTTCCGGCGCCGACCACGGTGTGCAGCTCGTCGACGAACAGCAGCACGCGGCCCGCGGCGCTGGTGACTTCCTTGAGCACGGCTTTGAGGCGCTCTTCGAACTCGCCGCGATACTTCGCGCCGGCGATGAGCGCGCCCATGTCGAGCGAGATGAGGCGCTTGTCCTTCAAGCCTTCGGGGACGTCGCCGCGCACGATGCGCTGCGCGAGCCCTTCGACGATCGCGGTCTTGCCGACGCCGGGCTCACCGATGAGGACGGGATTGTTTTTGGTGCGGCGCGAGAGCACTTGCACGACGCGGCGAATCTCATCGTCGCGACCGATCACCGGATCGAGCTTCCCTTGTTCCGCGGCCTTCGTGAGGTCGCGGCCGTAGCGCTCGAGCGACTGATACGTGCCTTCGGGGTTCTGCGTGGTGACGCGCTGGTTGCCGCGCACCTCCCGCAATGCGGCGAGCAATTTCTCGCGGCTCAGGCCGAGCTCGCGGAACAGCTTGCCGACGGCGCCGCCGTCGGCCGTCATCGCGAGCAGCACGTGCTCGATCGACACGTAGTCGTCGTTGAGCGACTTCGCCTCGTCGTCGGCTTTGCCCAGCAGCCGCGTGAGCGCGGGCGCGACCGTCACGTGGCTCTGATCGGCGTTCGCCCCCTGCAGCCGCGGCAGCGCCGCGAGCGCGCGCGCGGCCTGCTGGTCCACGGTCTGCGGATCGAGACCCGCCTTCTGGAGGATAGGACCGGCGACGCCCTCGGTCTGGTCTAGGATGGCCGCGAGCAGGTGCTCGGGGGTGGTCTGCGTGTGGCGCTCGGAGACTGCGCGCGTGTACGCCGCATTGAGCGCCTCTTGAACGCGCTGGGTCATACGTTCGACGTTCATTCGCACTCTATAACCAAGAGTGCTAACGCGGGGTTTCGCCTGAGGCAGGAGGGCAATGTTGGTGGACGAGATTGTTTCTTCGAGGCAACGATCAAAGCTGTCGACTCGTGGGAAAGTTGCTATCCTCTCGGTTATATCAAAGCACATCTGGATTGCCGATTCGCACGGGTCGAACGACCCCGTGAAGCGCCTCACCAATGCCGGTAACCCGATCCGGATATTGCGCGATCACAATGTGACCCGGTCGAACTTCAGCCTTTCTGCCGCAGATCGCGGACGCGGCGGGATTTGAGGTCCGTGCGGGCGAGCGCGCCGGCCGGGACGAACGCGATCTCCGCGCGGATGCCGAGCTGTCGCTTCAGCTGCGCCATGACGCGTTCGCGCAGCGCGCTTTCGTCGGTCGGTCCGGCAAGTTCGGCGCGCACGGTGAGCTCGTCGAGCGCCTTCGGGCGCGAGACGATGATCTCGAACTCCGTGCCAAGCTCGGCGAAGCCGTGCAGCACGTCTTCGATCGCGCTCGGGTAGATGTTCTCGCCGCGCACGACCAGCATGTCGTCGATGCGCCCGATGATCCCGCGCGGGAAGCGCGGATACGTACGCCCGCACGGGCACGGATCGTTCGTCCACTCGGCCTGGTCGCCCGAGACCAGCCGGATCATCGGCTGTCCGCGACGTTCGAGCTGCGTGTAGACCGGCGTCCCCGTCGCGCCGTATGGCAGCGGGCGCATCGTCGCCGGATCGAGCAGCTCGGCGTAGACGATGTCCTGCCAGAGATGCATCCCGGTGCGGTGCTCGCACTCGGTGATGTTCATCCAAGGCGTCACCTCGCCCATGCTGCCGCTGTCGATGCAGATCGCGCCGAACGTCTCCTCGATCAGCCGCTTCGTCGCCGGGATCCCGGCACCGGGCTCCCCGGAGAAGAACATGATGCGCAGCCCAAGCTCGCGCGGTTCGATCCCTTCGGCGCGCGCGGTCTCGGCGATGCGCAGCGCGTACGAGGGCGTCCCGTAGAACGCCGTCGGCTTCATCTGCTGCATCCACGAGACGGCTTGCAGCGTCATCCCGGGGACGCCCGCGCCGAACGGGAACGCCGCGGCGCCGAGCCGCTCGATCCCCGCCAGCGCACCCCACGATCCGACGTAGAGCGAGAAGATCGACCCGACGAACACCATGTCACTCGGGCGCAGCCCGAAGCTCCACATGATGCGCGCGTGCGCCTCCGCGATGCGTTCGTGATCGTCGCGCGTCCAGGCGAACGCCGTCGGCCGGCCGCTCGTCCCCGACGTGCCGTGCACGTGGAAGATCTCGCTCGGATCGATGCAGAGATACGAGCCGAACGGCGGGTTCGCGGCTTGATCGGCGCGCAGATCCGCCTTGGTGATCGTCGGCACGCGTGCGAAGTCGTCGAGCGATTTCACGTCGCCGGGCTCCAGACCCGCCGCGCTCCAGTGCTTGCGGTAGAACGGCGCGCGCTCCCACGCCCAGACCATCACCGCGCGAACCTTGCGCAGGATGACGTCGGCACGTTCGTCCGGCGACATCGTCTCGCGCGCGGCGTCCCAGTACCGCGCGCCGCCCGGCGGCCGGTACGACGGATCGTACGCCGGTGGCCACAGCGCAGCCTCGGCGGTGTGGATCATCGCGCCTGAGCCGCCTCACGGCGCGTGCGGCTGCGGCCGGTCTCGGCGACGATGCGCTCGATCCCGTCGATCAGGTCCTGCGTCGACGCTTCCGCGTTGAAAATCTCGCGCACGCCGATCGCCTTGAGCTTGGGAATGTCGTCTTCTTGGATGACGCCGCCGCCGACCACGGCGATGTCGTCGACCTCGCGGTCGGAGAGCATCGTCATGATCTTCGGGAAGATCGTCATGTGCGCACCGGACAGGATGCTCACGCCCACGACGTCGACGTCCTCTTGGATCGCGGCGTTGACGATCATCTCGGGCGTCTGATGGAGGCCGGTGTAGACGACCTCCATCCCCGCGTCGCGCAGCGCCCGCGCGACGATCTTCGCGCCGCGGTCGTGACCGTCGAGGCCGGGCTTCGCGACGAGCACCTTAATAGGCATGAGCGGGTCCTCCGAGGATGACTATCAACGCGTCGATCGCGTCGTTGCGGGTGAGTTCGTGGTCACGCAGGCGGTCGAGGACCGCTACCGCGTCGGGGGTGTCGAGGGTCGCAAGGGCGCGGCGGACCGCCTCGTCGCGCGCGCGGCGCACGATCTCGAACCGGACCGCGCGGACGGCGTTCGTGTCGTCGCCGTCGCGCTTCGCGTTGAGCACTTCGAGGAGTTCCGACACACCGGTGCCGTCCTGCGCGATCGTCTGCAGCACCGGTATGTCGCGCTTGCCCTCGCGGACCATGTGCTTGAGGTCGACGGCGCTGGCGTTGGCACCGGGCCGGTCGGCCATGTTGACGACGAAGACGTCGGCGATCTCGGTGAGCCCCGCCTTGATCGCCTGCACGCCGTCGCCGAGTGCGGGGACGGTCACGACCACGATGACGTCGGCGACCGCGACGATCTCGAGTTCGACCTGCCCGACGCCGACCGTCTCGACGATGACGACGTCGAAGCCGGCCTCGTCGGCGAGGCGCACCGCGTCACGGGTCGCCGGGGCGAGCCCGCCGCCGGCCGAGCGCGAGGCCATGCTGCGGATGAAGACGCCGGCGTCGCCGGCGTGGCGCTGCATGCGGACGCGGTCGCCCAACACGGCCCCGTGGGTGAACGGCGACGACGGGTCGACGGCGATCACCGCGACGGTCGCATCGTCGCCTCGGAACCCTTCGATCAGCCGGTCGACGAGCGTCGACTTCCCGGCGCCGGGCGGACCGGTGATTCCGATGACGTCGGCGCGCCGCTCGCCGCGCGCCGGGCCGCTGAGCGCGGCGAACTGCGCGAGCGCGCCGCGATAGTCGGTGATGCCGTTCTCCACCGCCGAGATGGCGCGCGCCAAATCGCGGTGGACGCGATGCCCGATCAAAAGACCGGCGTCTCCACGTAGGTTCCGAACACCGGGCGCAGCGCCTTGATGATCTCACCGCCGGTGGCGCGCGCCTTCACGGCCGCGATCGTCGCCGGCATGATGTTCTCGTCGGTCTTCGCGACGCGCACGATCTCGTCGAGCGCCTGCTGGACCGCGGCGGCGTCGCGCGTCTCCTTGGTCTTGCGCAGCCGTGCCAGCTGACGGCCCGAGGCCGCCTCGTCGACGTGGTGCAGTTCGAGGTGCGGGTTCGCACTCTCGTCGCGGTACTTCGTCACGGTGACGATGTGCCGCTCGCCGGCTTCCTTGCGGCGGTGCAGATCGTACGCCGCGTCGGCCAGCTCCATCTGGAAGAAGTTGTCCTCGATGCACTTGATCGTTCCGCCGCGCTTGTCGACCTCGGCGAAGTAGTCGAAGCAGCCCTTCTCGATGTCGGTGGTGAGCCGCTCGATCGCGTACGAGCCGGCCAGCGGGTCGATCGTCCCGATCACCCCGACCTCCTCGGCGATGATCTGCTGCGTGCGCAGCGCGATCTTCATCGCCGGCTCGCTCGGGATCGAGAGCGCCTCGTCGTAGCCGTTCGTGTGGAGCGACTGCGCGCCGCCGCAGACCGCGGCCAGCGCTTCGATCGCGGTGCGCGCGATGTTGTTCAGCGGTTCGCGCGCGGTGCACGAGACGCCGGCGGTCTGGCAGTGGAAGCGCAGCCGCATCGACTCCGGCTTCTTCGCGCCGAAGCGTTCCTTCATCACGCGCGCCCAGACCCGGCGCGCGGCGCGGAACTTCGCGACCTCTTCCAAGAAGTCGATCTGCGAGACGAAGAAGAACGAGAGACGCGGCGCGAAGTCGTCGACGTCGATCCCGGCCTTCACGACCTCCTCGACGTACGCGATCCCGGCCGCCAGCGTGAAGGCGACTTCCTGGATCGCGGTGCTGCCGGCTTCGCGCGCATGGTAGCCGCTGACGTTGACGGGGTTGTAGCGCGGCAGATGCTCCGCCGAGTAGGTGATCGAGTCGCGCACGAGCCGCATCGCGGGGCGCGGCGGATACACCCACTCCTTCTGCGCGATGTACTCCTTGATGATGTCGTTCTGGATCGTCCCCGAGAGCTTCTTGCGGTCGAAACCACGCTCTTCGGCGGTGACCAGGTACATCGCGAGCAGGATCCACGCCGACGGGTTGATCGTCATCGATACGCTGATCTTCTCGAGGTCGATCCCGGCGTACAGGTCGAGCATGTCGTCGACGCTGTCGATCGCGACGCCCTCGCGCCCGACCTCGCCCTCGCTGCGCTCGTCGTCCGAGTCATAGCCCATCAGCGTCGGCATGTCGAAGTCGGTCGAGATCCCGGTTTGCCCTTGCGCGATGAGGAAACGGAAGCGCTCGTTCGTGTCGTCGGCGGTACCGAAGCCGGCGATCTGGCGCATCGTCCAGGGCTGGGCCCGGTACATCGTCGGGTAGGGCCCGCGCGTGTACGGGAACTGGCCCGGGAACCCGATGTCGCGCGTGAAGTCGACGTCCTCGACGTGGGCCGGCGTGTAGACCCGTTCCATCACGGCGCCACCCTGGGTGCGGAAGGCTTCGCGCGATTCGGGCCGGCGCTCGGTGAACGGCAGCAGCGTCAACTGTTCCCAGTCGCGCTGCCCGTCGGCGATGGTCTTCTCGGTCGTCTGCACGGCTCGGGTTACCTCCGGTCTAGATTGTATACAATTCTATGATGACAGAGGTCAACCCCTCCTGCCGGGTGTATACAATTTCATGGCGATCAGTCTCACCCGCGGCCCCGAGCCCCGCTCGGAGGGCCTCGTAGACGCCTTGCGCGAGGCGATTCTGACCGGGCGATACGCTCCTGGTACCCGCTTGGTCCAGGAAGAGCTGGCCGACGCGTTCGGGATGAGCCGCATCCCGCTGCGCGAGGCGCTGCGGCGGCTCGAGGGCGAGGGTCTGGTCGTGATCAGCCCCAACCGGGGAGCGATCGTGCGCCCGCTCGCGCCGAAGGACATTGTCGACCTCTACGAGCTCCGGCTGGCGCTCGAATCGCTGGCGCTGCGGCGCGCGGCGGAACGCTACGCCGACCTGCGCGCGTCGACGAAGCAGCGGCACGCGCAGGCGCGCCAGGCGATCGCGGCGCGGAATCTGACGGCGCTGTTCCGCCTCGACCGCGACTTCCACGCCGACATCGCCGCGGCGTCGGACAACCCGCATCTGGTCGCGGCGCTCGGCGCGCAGTGGTCGCAGATCATGCGCGTGATGCACGCGTACTTTCAAGCCGGCGACTACCCGGTCGACACGTGGGACGATCACGAAGCGATCGCCGACGCCGTCGCGCTCGGTGACGCCGAGTTGGCCGTCGAGCGGATGAGCGCGCACCTCACCGGAAGCCGCGACCGCATCCTGGCGACCCTCCGCGCGAAAGGAGACCGCCAGTGAGGCGTCCCGTTACGTCGCGCATCACGACGCAGTCCTTTGCCGTAGCGCGCGCACGTCACCGTCGCGCACGGTGACGCCGGTTGCGTCGAACCATTCCATCAAGGGAACCGAGTACTTGCGCGTCGTGCCGACCGCGTCGCGGAAGCGCGCCATCGTGATCGGCCCGTCGCGCCGCACGGAGGTTTCGAGCCGCTTGCGAATTTCCGCGACCTGCGTGCCGCGGTAGACGTCGGCGCCGACTTTCACGAGCGCGCCGGTCGCCACGAGCGTGTCGAACGCCTGCGGTAAGCCGGTGATGCGCGCGGCGCGCAGCGATGCGACGACGTCGTCGAGCGGTACGGGAACGAGCGGCTGCGCGGCGTCGAGCGGGACGGCGCGCTCGAAGAAGGCGCGCTGCTCGGCGGTGAGCTGCGGGCGGTGGTCGAGGGTCGCATAATAGCCCGCGCGCGCGGTGATGCGGGCGTCCTCGGCGTCGCTCGCGAGGACGCGCACGAGGAACGTTTCGTCGGCGGGCAGCTCCCGCGCGAGCGCGAGCGACGTCGTCCCGAGCATCCACGGCGCGTCGGCTTCACGCCGCGCGAGCGTTTCGCGGATGCGCTCCGAGAACGCGTCGGCGGCCGCGCCGTCGACGTACGCGAGCGGTTTGTTCAACCGCCGCGCGACCCCGTGCGCGGCGAGCTCGGCGAGAACCTCCGCGGCACGCTCCTCGCGCACGTTCGCTCGCGCGCCGATCTCCGCGGCCGTTCGCGGCGTGAGCGCGCCGTCGGCGAGGACGCGTGCGACGGCGTCGACGTCGGGGGCGACGCTCTCGTCTGCGCCGGCCGCTGCGCCGGCATCGACGGTACCGCCGCCGAGCAGCGTCTTGGGCGACAGCGCGCGCACGACGAACGCTTCGCCCGGATACGTCGTCGTCGTGCGGCGCAGATGCAGCGTGGCGTCGACCGCCGCCGCGTCGCTGGGCGGCCCGGGATCGAACACCAGCGTGCCGAGGATCTCCGCCGCGCCGAGGTACGCCCGCACGGGCGTGCGGCGCCGGAGCAGGGCGCGCGCGTCATCGAGCGCACGAAAGCGCACGCGCAACGAGGCGCGCGGCACGAACGTGTCTTCAGCGAGCACCGCGCCGCGATGCAGATCGCGGGCGTCGACCCCGGGCACGTTCACCGCCACGCGCGCGCCGCCGCCGACGGTGTCGCGCGCCGTACCGAACACCTGGAGCGAGCGCACCCGGACGTCACGTCCCGGCGGATCGAGCCGCAGCGTGTCGCCGGTGCGCAGCGTGCCCTGCATCAGCGTGCCGGTGACGATCGTGCCGTGACCGGCCAACGCGAAAACGCGGTCGACCGGCAAGAACGCGGGTGCGTCGGCCGGCCGCGGGGGCAACGCGACGAGCGCGGCGTGGATCGCGTCGCGCAGCGCGTCGAGCCCTTCCCCGGTGACGGTCGACACGGCGATCGTCGGCGCGCCTTGCGCGACGGTCCCCCGCGTCGCCTCGCCGACCGCGCGCTCCGCCGCGGCGAGCGTCTCCGCGTCGACGAGATCGCGTTTGGTCAGCACGACGATCGCGCGCCGCACGTTGAGAAAGCCGAGGATCGCAAGGTGCTCGACCGTCTGCGGCCGCACGCCTTCGTTCGCGGCAACGACCAGCAGCAAAACGTCCATCCCCGCCGCGCCCGCGAGCATGTTATGCAGGAAGCGCTCGTGGCCGGGCACGTCGACGATGCCGGCCTCGATGCCGTCGTCGAAGCGCAGGTGCGCGAAGCCCAAGTCGAGCGTCATGCCGCGCAAGCGTTCCTCGATCCAGCGATCCGGATCGGTTCCGGTCAGCGCGCGCACCAGCGACGACTTGCCGTGGTCGACGTGACCGGCCGTGCCGACGACGTGCACCGGCGTTACGCCGGCGCGAGCATCGACGGCGAGGCGACGATCATGCGGCCGCGTTTCGGAGCGCCGCGAGCAGCTCCTCGTCACGCTCGGGCGGGATGGTGCGCAAGTCGATCAGCACGGCGTCGCCGTCGACGCGCGCGACGACCGGCGGCGTCGCGCGCCGCAGCCGCGCCGCCGCGGCGTTCGGGTCGGTTTGCGGGCGCCACGCGAGCGCGAGCGACGGAAGCACGGCGAGCGGCAGCGCTCCGCCGCCGACGTAGCCGTCGACGCGCTCGGCACGCACGTCGAGCCCGTCGAGCTGCGCGCGCAGCGCATCGGCGCGCGCGGCGAGCTCGTCGATCGAAAACGCCAGCATGCGGTAGAACGGAATTCGCCGGCGCGACGCGTCGTCGAGATGCAGCCGCAGCGTTGCGCCGAGCGCCGCGAGCGTCGTGCCGTCGACGCGCAGCGCGCGCAGCAGCGGGTTTGCGCGCAGGCGTTTGATCGCCGCCGTACGGCCCACGATGATGCCCGCTTGCGGGCCGCCGAGCAGCTTGTCGCCCGAGAACGCGATCAGGTCGATGCCGTCCGCGACCGCTTCCTGCACCGTGCGCTCGTGCGGCAGGCCGTACGCGCGCAAGTCGACGAGCGCGCCGCTGCCGAGGTCTTCGACGACGGGAACACCCGCGCGGGCACCCAGCGCGACGAGCTCGGCGCCGGAAACGTCGGCGGTGAAGCCTTCGATGCGATAGTTCGACGCGTGCGCGCGCATCAGCAGCGCCGTGCGCGGCGTCAGCGCGCGCGCGTAATCGTCGATGCGAACCTTGTTCGTCGCGCCCACCTCGACCAGCGTCGCGCCGCTGCGCGCGAGCACGTCGGGCAGACGAAAACCGCCGCCGATCTCGACGAGCTGGTTGCGCGCGACGATCACCTCGCGCGGCGAACCGTCCGGTGCGCGCGCGAACGTGTCGAGCACCAGCAGGACCGCGGCCGCGCAGTTGTTCACGACCAGCGCATCCTGCGCTCCGGTCGCCGCGCGCAGCAGCGCGCCGAGGCGGTCGTAGCGCGAACCGCGCGTGCCGGCCTCGAGATCGAATTCCAGGTTCGACGCGCCGCCCGCGACGTCGGCGACGGCGTCGAGCGCTTCGCGCGCGAGGGGCGCTCGCCCGAGGTTCGTGTGCAGCAGGATGCCGGTGCCGTTGAGCACGCCGGCGAGCCCCTGACGCGATTCCGCCGCGAGCCGCTGCACCACGTCGTCGACGACGAACTCGGCGCCCGGCGTCGTCTCCGCGGCGCGCGCCGCGTCGAGCGCGGCTGCGACGTGGCGCTTCACCGTCGGCGGGCCGAGAAGCGCGACGAACCGCGCAACACGCGGTTCGTCGAGGATGCGATGAACGGCCGGCAGGCCGCGCAGCTCAGCGGCCACCGCCGCGCTCAGGCAGCGATCACGCCGCCGCGAGGTGCTTGTCGAGCATCTGCTTGATCGCGTTCTCCGGCACGAAGCCCACGATGCGGTCGACGGCCGCGCCGCCCTTGTACAGGATCAGGCACGGGATGCCGGAGATCTGGTACTTGCCGGCGATCGACGGGTTCTCGTCGGTGTTCATCTTCAGGAACGAGACGCGGTCGCCCATTTGGCCTGCGACCTTCTCCACGATGGGAGAAAGCATGCGGCACGGGCCGCACCACGGGGCCCAGAAATCGACCAGGACGGGTTTGTCGGACGCGAGGACCTGAGTCGAAAAGGTGCTCTCGGTGACGTCGGCAAGTGCGCTCATGACAGTGGGTTTCGTACCTCCGAGTATTCGGACCCCGCCGCGGGTGCGACGGTTTCGGGCGCGGGGCCGTCGAAGGGCCCGCCGTGCGACCGCTCGCAGTTGCCGCCCTCCGGGTACTCGCCGCCCTCGCCCTCGGCGCCGCGGCGCCCGTCGCCTCCGCCGCCGGCCCGGTCTCGTCGGTCGCCGTTCTCGTCGTGGCCGATGTCGGTGAGAGCGCACAGCGCACGATGCCCGGCGCGCTGTGGCGCAAGCTCGTCGTGGACTACCTCGGCGCGCGCCCGGTGTCCGTGGAAGACGGCACGGCGCTGCCTGACGACGCGCGCTGCCGCAGCGCCCACGCGGCGTACGCCGTTTTCGCGACGTTCGACCGCGCGGTGCGGCTGCCGGGATTCGCGCAAGACACCGACCGAGCGTACGGGATCGCGCGCTTCACCGTGCGCAACTGCGTGACCGGCGTCGTCGCGCCGACCAAAACGATCCGCGTCGAGAGCGAGCCGCTGACGGAATCGGCACGCGGTGAGGGCGACGCCGCGGTCGCCGCCGCGATGTGGCAGCGCGCGGTGCAGGTCTCGCTCGCGCACGACCCGCTCGTGCTCGCACCGCCCGTCGCGCGCCCCGCGCGGATCACGAACATCGTCGACGGCATCGTCTACCTCGACCAAGGCGAGGGGTTCACCGTGAACCAAGTCCTGCGCGACTACGCCGACCGCGACGCGCACCCGCACGCGCCGGTCCAGCTGGTGGTGGTGGAGATCACCCGCCGGTACGTCGCGACCACCGTCGTCGGAAACGGCACCGCGCGCGTCGGCGACTACGTGGACACGACGCCTGTCAAGTAGCCTACGCCGTCGGCGGTTCCTCGCCCGTGATGTCCGCGACGCGCTTCGACTGCTGGCCGAGGTTCGCGATCGCGATCACTTCGTCGCCTTCGGCGAGCCGCTGCAGCCGCACGCCTTTGGTCGAGCGGCCCGCGCGCCGGATCTGGCTCACCGGGATGCGGATCACCTGATTACCCGACGTGATCATCAGCAGCTCGTCCTCCGGGTCGACTAAGATCTGGTCGACGACGTAGCCGATCTCTTTCTCCTTGGCGAACGCCTTGACGCCCTTGCCGCCGCGCGAAATGTGTCGGTACTGGTCGATCGGCGTTCGTTTTCCGAACGCTTTCGACGTGACGATCAGCACCTCGCTGCGGTGGTCTTCCATGACGTCCATCGCGACGACCTCGTCGCCCTTCGCGAGCGTCATCGCTTTGACGCCGCGCGCCGGACGGCCCATCGGCCGCACGTCCTTCTCGTTGAAGTGGATCGCCATGCCGTCGTGCGTCGCCAGGATGATGTCGCGGTCGCCGCTGCTCAGGTCGACGGCGAGCAGCTCGTCGTCGTCGTCCAGTCCGATCGCGATCAAGCCGTTGCGGCGGACGTTCTCGAACTCCGCAAGCTTGGTCTTCTTGATGACGCCGCGGCGCGTCACCATCACCAGATACTCTTCGGTGTCGAACGCGCGCACGGGGAACAGCGCGGTCACGATCTCGCCCGGCGGCAGCGTGAGCAGGTTGACGAGCGCCGTACCGCGCGCCTGGCGCGTCGAATCGGGGATCTCGTACGCGCGCAGCCGGAACGCACGGCCCTTGTTGGTGAAGAAGAGAACGTACTGGTGCGTCGTCGCGACGAAGAAGTTGCGGACGACGTCTTCTTTTTTGAGGTTGGAGATCCCGATCACGCCGCGCCCGCCGCGGTTCTGCGCGCGGAACGTATCGACCGAGACGCGCTTGATGTAGCCGCCGACCGTTGCGGTGACGACCACCTCGGTGTCCGCGATGATGTCCTCGATCGACAGCTCGCCTTCGAGCGCCTCGACCGGCGTGCGGCGCGGGTCACCCAACCGCTTCTTGAGATCGACGGTCTCGTCGCGAACCACGCCTAGGATGCGCGCCGGCTTGGCGAGCAGGTCGGTGAGGTCGGCGACGAGCGCGCGGAGCTCGCCGTACTCGTCCTGAATCTTCTGGCGCTCGAGTCCGACGAGCGTGCGCAAGCGCATGTCGACGATGGCCGCGGCTTGCCGCGCGTCGAGCAGGAAGTCGTCCCCGACCGCATCGCCGGCCATGCGGCGGAACGCGTCGGAGAGCACGAACGGTTCGTTGACGAGCCGTTCGCGCGCGACGTCGACGGTGTCGCTCTCGCGGATGATCGTGATGACGCGGTCGATGTTGTCGAGCGCGATCAAGAAGCCGAGCAGCAGGTGCGCGCGCTCTTCGGCTTTGCGCAGCTCGTATCGCGTGCGGCGTTCGACGACTTCCTTACGGTGGTCGATGAAGTGCAGCAGGATGTCGCGCAAGCTCAAGACTTGCGGCTCGAGCGGCGAGGTCGCGCCGGTCGTGTGCTCCATCTTGTCGCCGCGGCGGACCGGAACGAGCGCGAGCATGTTGAAGGCGAAGCTGGATTGCAGCGGCGTCTGCTTGTAGAGCTGGTTCAGCACCACTTGCGGCGTCGCGTTGCGCGCGAGCTCCACGACGATGCGCATCCCCTTGCGGTTGGACTCGTCGTCCAGCCGCACGATCCCGACGATGCGCTTGTCCTGGTACGCCTCGACGATCGCCTCGACCACGCGCGTCGTCGACACCTGGTACGGGATCTCGCTGATGACGATCTTGAAGCGGCCTTTTTCCTCGATGATCTCGGCCTTGCCGCGCAATTGCACGGAACCGCGACCCGTCTTGTATGCCTGGCGGATCGCCTCGCGGCCCATCAGAATGCCGCCGGTCGGGAAGTCCGGGCCCTGCACGATGTCGCACAGCGCGTTGTCGACGTCCTCGACGCTCAGGTTCGCGCCGCTGGTCTCGTTCTCGATCAGGTACGCGATCGCGTCGCAGATCTCGCCGACGTTGTGCGGCGGGATGTTGGTGGCCATGCCGACCGCGATGCCCGAGCTGCCGTTGACGAGCAATTGCGGCAGCCGCGCCGGCAGCACGACCGGCTCTTCGGTTTGATTGTCGAAGTTGGGGACGAACTCGACGGTCTCTTTGTCGATGTCGACGAGCATGTCGAGCGCGGCGCGCGCGAGCCGCGCTTCGGTGTACCGGTAGGCCGCGGGCGGATCAGGCGCGGGCGAGCCGAAGTTGCCGTGGCCGTCGACGAGCGGGTAGCGCAGCGTGAAGTCCTGCGCCATGCGCACGAGCGCGTCGTACACCGACGAGTCGCCGTGCGGGTGAAAGCTCTTGAGCACCTCGCCGATGACGCCGGCGCACTTGCGGTGCTGCTTGGACGGATCGAGGCCCATCTCGCGCATCGCGTACAGGATGCGCCGCTGGACGGGCTTGAGGCCGTCGCGCACGTCGGGGAGCGCCCGCGACGCGATGACCGACATGGCATAGGAGAGGTAGCTCTCCCGCATCTCGTCTTCGACGGCGATCGCGGACATCCGGGAGTCGTTGTTCACGGGATCTTTCTACGGACTAGGATGGTGGTTCAGGTTCTGCTTCGGGCGCGGCGTGATCGGCGCGATCGGCGGCACCGCGCGCCACGGTCGTCTGGAGCTGCGCGGCGTGGCGGCGGAGCGCGGCGAGGTGCGCGTCGTAACGCGCGTCGATGTCCGCGAGGTGAGCCGCGGTGGACGGGCTCGCCGTCACCGCGGGGGCGGATCGCGATGCAGCGGGTCGCGTTGGACGAGGTCGCCGCGGTGCGCCGGATCGCGCTGCTTGAACAAGGCGCCGACCAGGAAGCCGACGATCCCGCCGACGATCGCGCCCATGATGGCGATGAACAGAAGCTTGCTCCCGACCCCGCCGCCGACGCGCCCGAGCGAGAAGAAGCGGAGGGTCAGGATCGAGGCTTCGAAGAGGGCCGCGATCACGGAACAGACGGCCCCGGCGATGATCCCGACGAGGACGTCACTCATGCGCAGAAGCACCAAGCACCATTCTGACTCCAACGGATGACGTCCTCGACGGCCCCGCCGCTTTCGACGCGTACGCGAGCGCATTCGCCCGCTCGCTGCGCCCGGGCGACGTCGTCACACTCCGCGGTCAGCTCGGCGCCGGCAAGACCACGTTCGTGCGGGCGGTCGTGCGCGCGCTGCACGGCTCGGACGACGCGGTGAGCAGCCCGACGTTCATCTTTCGCCAGCGCTACGACGGCGCGCCCCCGATCGAGCACGTCGACCTCTACCGCATCGAGGACCCGGCGGCCGAGCTGCCCGACCTGGCGCTGGACGACGCCTTCGCGCCCGACCGCATCGCGTTCGTCGAATGGCCCGAGCACGCTGCGGGCCGGCTCCCGCCGGAGCTGATCGAGGTGGAGATCGAAGGCGCCGGCGACGGTCCGCGCACGGTCCGCGTGCGCCGTCCGGCGACGCCCACGCGGTGAGGATCCTCGCGCTCGATGCGGCGTTGGACGGCTTCTCCGCGGCGCTCGACGACGGCGTGCGCCTCCACGTCGCCCCCGGCGGCCGCCAGGACGCGCTCGAGCGCGGGCTGGCGCGGATCGAGGACCTGCTCGACGCGGCCGGGCTGCGGCTACGCGACCTCGACCGGATCGCGGTCGGGCTCGGCCCCGGCTCGTTCACGGGCGTCCGCATCGCGGTCGCCTACGCGAAGTCGCTCGCCTACGGCAGCGGCGTCCCGCTGGTCGGCGTGTCGTCGTACGACGCCCTCGAGCCGGAGGGCGCGCCGCTCCCGGTGCTGGCCGTGGTGCAGGGCCGGCGCGGCGTGATCTGCGCGCGCCGGCGCGACGGCGGCACGGTCGCCGTCGCGTGCGGCCCGGTCGGCGGCGTGCTCGACCGGCTGCTCGGCGATCCGCCGGGCGTCGTGCACGTGATCGGGAATACGGAGGACGTGCTCTCGGAGATCGCCGAACGCGGCTGGACCGTGCGAGCGCTGCGCCCCCGGGCCGACGTCCCCGCCGTCGCGATCGCCCAGCTCGCCCGAACCCGGGAACCGAGCCCGACGCCGCACGCGCTGGCCCCCGACTACGGCGAAGCCCCGGCAGTGACCCGGCCGCGCCCGTGAAAGCCGAGTTGTTTCCGGCGGATTCCGGCGCGCCCAAGACGTTGCTGATCGAGCGCATGACGCAGTCCGATCTGACGGCGGTGATGCGTATCGAAGGGCTGTCGTTTTCCACGTCGTGGCCGTCGAACGCGTTCTCGACGGAGATCCGCGACAACAAGCTCGCGCACTATTTCATCGGACGCTTCGACGGGCAGATCGTCGCGTACGGCGGAATCTGGGTGATCCTCGAAGACTCGCACATCACCACCATCGCCGTGCTCCCCGACCTTCGCGGGCTCAAGCTCGGCGAGGAGATGCTCATCAAGCTGCTGGACGAAGCCATCGCACAAGGCGCGTCGTGGATCACGCTGGAGGTCCGCGAATCAAACGACGTCGCGCAGAAGCTGTATCGCAAGTACGGTTTCACCACCGTATCGACGCGCCGCGGCTACTACAGCGACAACGGCGAGAACGCGCTCGTGATGTGGGCCGGCAACCTCAAGGGCGAGCTGTACGGCGCGCGGCTGCGCGTGCTGCGCGCCGCGCTCGACGCCGAGATCGCGCGCCGCGCTTGATTCCGCCGCCCGTCGCCGATCTGCTGCACCGGCCCGTCGCGGCGCTCGTGCGCACGTACGGCGCGCCGGCGTCGGTCTCGACGCGCGACGACGGCCAGCACGTGATCTTCGGCGACGCGACGGGAAGCGTCGTCGCGATCGTCGACGACGACGCGACGATCCACGCCGTCGACCTCGCGTTTCCCGCCGGAACGTCGTACGTGATCGACGTGCAGGGCAAGCCGCACACCGTCACGTTCGGAACGACGACGTCGCTGGGCGCGCGCGACGAGCTCGCCGTCGACGCCGAGACCGAAGGCTGGAACTTCCGCGTGTTTCGGCGCAGCGGCGACTCCGGCGTGGTGCTCGTGTTCGATGCGAAGTCGTCGACGCTGACGCACGTCGTCGCCGGCGACCGCGCGACGCTGCTGCGGCTGGGATATCTCACCGATCCGACGCCGACGCAAGTGCTCTTTCCGTTCACCGCGCCCGTGCTCAAGCACACCGACGTCGCGGACGGCACCGGCGCGCACGCGACGGTGGTGCGGGTCGACCTCGATCGCGGCGGCATCGTGCGCAAGGTCGCGGTCGTGATCGCCAGCGACGACAAGGCGTTCGACGACCAGCTCGTCGCGCGCATCGCGCGCGATGCGTACGCGCCGGCGAAGCTCGGCGGACGGCCCATCGGCGCGAGCTTCTGGCGCGAGGTGCGGCACTGACCGCGGAGCGCGCGGCGTTCCTCCGCACGGGTGTGGGCTTCGTGCGCGCCGCGCGCGAGGTGCGCGGCGCCCTCGACCAGCGCCATCGCTACGGCCACGTGCTGCGCGTCGCGCGCATGGCCGAGCGGCTCGCGCGCGCCCACGGCGTCGATACTTTGAGCGCGCGCGTCGCGGGGATGCTGCACGACCTCGCCCGGCTCTATCCGGCCGACCGGCTCTTGCGCGAATGCGCCGAGCGCGGCCTCGCGATCGATGCGTTCGAGCGCGCGCATCCCGTGGTGCTTCATGCGCGGCTCGGCGCGGAGCTCGCGCGCGAGCGCTTCGGCATCGACGATCCGGACATACTTTCCGCGATTCGCAAACACACGCTGGCCGATGCGGTCATGAGCCCGTTGGACAAGGTCGTCTACCTCGCCGACGGGTTGGAGCCCGGTCGCGACTTCGCGGATCGCGCGGCGCTCACCGCGCTGGCGTTTCGCGATCTCGACGGAGCGGTGCGCGCCGTCGTCGCGTCGTCGATCGCCTACCTGCGCGAGCGCGGCCTTACGGTCGCGCCGCAGACCCTCGCCGCCGCCGAATCGTCGGGCGCCGGCGCCCACGCCGAGGAGAAACGCCCTGCCTGAGCTCGATCTCGCCGCGCTGGTTCGCGACGCCGCCGAAGACAAGAAAGGCGAGGACATCAGCGTCCTCGACCTCACCGGCCGAACGATCGTCGCCGACTCGTTCGTCATCGTCACGGGCCGCTCGACGATTCAGACCCGCTCGATCGCCGACGCGATCGTGGACAAGGCCAGGGAGGCGGGGCTGCGGCCGCGCACCGAGGGCCACGCGGACGGCGGCTGGATCCTGATCGACCTCGGTCACGTCGTAGCGCACGTGTTCACGCCCGAGCAGCGGCAGTTCTACAACCTCGAGCGGCTGTGGGGGCGCGTCGCGGAGGCGCGGGCGGAAGCGCAATGAAGCGGCAGCCATATCGGCGTCCGGGTCGAATGGGCAAAACGTTGACGCGGGCGTTCGTGTGGGTGGTCCTCGCGATCTTCATCCTGACCTCGGTGGGTGTGGCGCTGGTCGCCGTCCGTTGACGGCATCGCAACTTCCCGGCCAGCTCCCGGTACTCGGACCCCGGAGGACCAGCCACCGATGAAACCACAGGCAGCGCTCGCTGCTCTCGCCGCCCTGACCGTCGCCGTCGCGACGACGGTCGCGCCTGCATTCGCTGCGCGCGCCAGCTACGTCATCGACGACGCGCACTTGCTGTCGGCCACCGCGATCGCGCAAATCAATCAGCAGGTCGGCGATTTCAACGCGCAGACCGGCAAAGAAGTCTTGGTCGTCACGACCGATTCGCTCGGCGGCACGACGCCGCAAGCCGCGATCGAACGAAGCTTCGCGCAGAACCAGGTCAACGGCGTCGAGATCTTCATCGCGAAAAGCGAGAAGCAGATTCAGGTCAACGGTGACCGCGCGTCGCGCCAATTCTTCCCCAGCGGATCGTTCAGCACGATCGCGCAGACGATGCGGGCGTCGTTCAAGGCGGGCGACTACGACGGCGGCATCGAGAACGCCGTCGGCATCATCATCAACACGTATCGCGGCCACGAGTCGACCCTCAACCGCGGGCGCCAGCCCGTCGGTGCCGGCTCGTACGTACGCACGCAACGTTCCAATTCGGGAGGTTCCGGCATGGGCTGGCTTTGGTGGGTCATCATCCTCGCGGTGATATTCTTCGTCATCCGCGGCATCTTCCGCGCGATCGCGGGACCGCGCATGGGCGGCGGTTACGGCCCCGGTTACGGCGGCGGCGGACCGGGCTACGGCGGCGGGTTCGGCGGCGGCGGCGGCGGCTTCTGGAGCGGCATGCTCGGCGGCCTCGGCGGCGCGTTCCTCGGCAACGAGCTCTTCGGCAACCGCGGCGGCGGCCTCGGCGGCGACGGCGGCAACTTAGCGAACACCGGCGGTACGGATCCGGGCACCGCGGCCGATGCGAGCGGCTGGCAGAGCGACGCCGGCCAGATCGACACGTCCAGCGGCGGCGGCGCCTCGTTTGGTGACTCCGGCGGCGGCGACTCGGGCGGCGGCGGCTGGGGCGGCGGCGACTCCGGCGGCGGCGACTCCGGCGGCGGCTGGTAGTCTTCGCGCAAAGTGCGCGAAGACGCGTCGCATCCTGCGACGCCACGCGTTGGCGAGAACGACTAGGGCCGCGGGCTCGGAACGCTTGACGGCGCGCCGCTTGCGGCCGGAGAGGCCGGACCGTACGGCGACGGCGTCCGTGCGACGGCCGACTCGTCGTGCAGCGCCGGGAAGCCCTGGCTGAGGCGCAGGCGCGCGTCGTGCGCCTCCTTGGACGCCGGATAGTCTTTCGCGAGGAACTCGTACATGCCGCGCGCGTGGTTGCACGCGTCCTGCGTCTGCACGTCCTGGTACAGCTGCGCGAGATGGTATGCGGTCGGCGCGAGCCAGCGGTCCTTCGGATATTTCTCCGCCCACGCGCGAAACGACGACTCGACCAGCAGCGCGTCGTGCACGATGGACGCATCGTCGCTCCAACGCTCGTGATATGAGCGGCCCAGCGCGTTGATCTTCATGCGCATCGAGATCGCGCTGTATCTGAACGGTCCGAAATACTCGTCCGCCGGCGCGTCGGCGCTCTTTGCAACGGGCGGGGACTCGGTTTCGGCGATGCGTTTGTCGCGCCGGCCGTTGCAGCGACCAGCGCGAGACCGAGCACCACCGCACGAATCATGCTGCTTCCTGCCCCGGGATGCCGCCGGAGCTATCCTGACGAACTCGGCGTGCGAGATGGACCGTACCGCGTTTCTTTCCAGCTCGACCGCGGCCGTCGCGTCGCCGCCGGCTTTGTTCGACCTCTTTTCGGCAGCGCCGTTCCCGGCGGAGGAACGGCTTTGTCCGGGCCGATTGGGCGTCGTCGCGATCGACCTGCAGAGCGGTCACCGCATTTTGGAGCGTTGGTCGCAACGCTTTCCGCTGGCGAGCACCTTCAAGCTGCCGCTGGTCATGGCCGTGCTGTCACGCGTCGACCGAGGCGCGGAACGCCTCGATCGCGCGATCGCGTTCGGCGCCGGCGCGCTGCAAGCGTACAGCCCGATCACCGGGCTGCAGCCGCACGGCGGAAAACTCACCGTCGACGCGTTGTGCGCCGCCGCGATCGAGCACAGCGACAACACCGCCGCGAACCTTCTCCTGGGCACGGTCGGCGGCCCCGCGGGCGTCACGCGCTACGTTCGCGGCATCGGTGATCCGGTGACGCGGCTCGATCGCACCGAGCCGGCGCTCAACGAGGCGACACCCGGCGACGTGCGTGACACGACGACGCCCGAGGCGATGGCCCGCACGCTCGTCCGACTCCTCCGCGACCCGATTCTGTCGGCCGCATCGAAGAAGCGGCTGTTCGGATGGATGCGCCGCGCTGAAACGGGGCGCGCACGCATCCGCGCCGGCGTCCCCGCCGGCTGGACCGTCGGGGACAAGACGGGCACGACGAACACCGGTGCAAACGACGTCGCGATCCTATGGCCCCCGGCCGGTGCGCCGATCGTGCTCGTGATGTATTTCGCCGAGGTGAAGGGGCCGGATACTGCGCGCGACGCCGTGTTCGCAGGCGTCGCGCGCAACGTCATTCGGCGCTTCCGCGGCTAGCGCGCAACGACGTACGGCAGCATCGCGTCGAGACGGCTATCGGTGATGCCGGATACGTCGAGCAGCTCGTCGACCGATGCGAACGGGCCGTTCGACGTGCGGAACGCGACGATGCGCTCGGCGAGGCCCGGACCGATGCCGGGGACGGTCGCGAGCGTGCCCGCGTCGGCCGTGTTGATGTCGACGTGGCCCGCGGGCGGAGGTTCGTCGCGCCGCGACCGTAGGTGCCGTTGGCCGCGGTGCGGGGCGCGCGTCCGGCGGCCGGCGCCGCGGTGGGCCGGACCACGCGCTCGCGGGCCGGCGGGCAGTGCCGCGCCGCGCGCCGGGACGACGATCTCGTCGCCGTCGCGGAGGTGCGCCGCAAGGTTGACCGCGACGAGATCGGCATCCGGGCGCGTCCCGCCGGCGAGCGCGAGCGCGTCCTTCGCGCGCGCATCCGGGCGGACGGGGTAGACGCCGGGCCGCGCGACCTCGCCGGCGACGTAGACCATCGCCTGCGGGGCCGGCGTGCGCCGCGTGCGACCGTCCTGACGCGTGGACGCCTCCGTCGACCACCCGCTCGCGGCGACGGTGGGCGGGGGCACGGGGCGGAGGAGGACGAGGAGGGCGACGGCAGCCGCCGCGACCGCGAGGATCACATGCTTCACGCCTGTCTATCACGCGCGATGGTCGCCTCGCCAAGGCCTCGGCCGGATCGTGCCGTAGATTCCGGGTTCCATGTCCGAGGAGAGAACGTACGACTTCCGCGCCGTCGAGCGCAGCCTGCAGGAACGCTGGGAGCGCGACGGCATCTACGTCGCGCGCGACGACGACCCGCGCGAAAAGTACTACGTGCTCGAGATGCTGCCGTACCCGTCGGGCGATCTGCACGTCGGGCACGCGAAGAACTACACCCTCGGCGACGCGATCGCGCGCATCCACCGCATGCGCGGCAAGAACGTCGTGCACCCGATGGGCTGGGACGCGTTCGGGCTGCCCGCGGAGAACGCGGCGATCCAGCGCGGTATCGATCCCGAGCCGTGGACGCGCGAGAACATCGAGAACATGCGCCGCCAGCTGCGGCTGATGGGCACGGGCTACGACTGGACGCGCGAGATCGCGTCGTGCGATCCGGAGTACTACCGCTGGAACCAGTGGTTCTTCATCCGCATGTTCGAAAAGGGGCTCGCGTACAAGCGTGAAGCGCCCGTGAACTGGTGCCCCGTCGACCAGACCGTGCTCGCGAACGAGCAGGTGGAGGACGGCCGCTGCTGGCGCTGCGGCGCGGCTGTCGAACGCCGCAACCTCGCGCAGTGGTTCTACAAGATCACCGACTACGTCGAACGCCTGCTGGCCGGGCTCGACCGGCTCGACGGCTGGCCCGACCGCATCCGCACGATGCAGCGCAACTGGATCGGCAAGAGCGAAGGCGTCACGTTCTCGTTCGACGTCGAGAACGTCGAGGCGCAGATCGAGGTGTTCACGACGCGCATCGACACGGTGTTCGGCGCGACGTTCGTCGCGGTCGCACCCGAGCATCCGGTGGTCCAGAAGATCTTCGAACGCTTTCCGAAGGCACGCCGGCGCGTCGAGGAGTTCGCCGCGACGCTCACGAGCAAGAGCGAGCTGGAGCGCACGCAGCTCATGGAGAAGACGGGCGTTCCGACCGGCGCGTATGCGATCAACCCGCTCTCGCGCGAGCGCATCCCGATCTGGGTGACGAACTACGTCCTCGCCGAGTACGGGACCGGCGCCGTGATGGGCGTGCCCGCGCACGACGAACGCGATTTCGACTTCGCGAAGAAGCACGCGCTGCCGATCGCGCAGGTGATCACGACGCCGGACGGCTCGCTGCGCGCGCCGCTGCACGAGGCGTACGTCGACGACGGCAAGCTGATCGCGTCGGGCGAGTACATCGGGATGAAATCGCCGGCGGCGCGGCGCGCGATCGCCGCGCGGCTCGAAGCGATGGGCCGCGGCAAGACCACGACCAACTATCGCATCCGCGACTGGCTGGTGTCGCGCCAGCGCTACTGGGGCACGCCGATCCCGATGATCGTGTGCCCGACCGACGGCATCGTGCCGGTGCCGGACGATCAGCTGCCGGTGCTGCTGCCCAAGAACGTGCAGTTCACCGGCCAAGGCTCGCCGCTTGCGAACGACCCCGCGTTCATGAACGTGACGTGTCCGAAATGCGGCGGCCCGGCCACACGCGACCCCGATACGATGGACACGTTCGTCGACTCGTCGTGGTACTTCGTGCGCTATTTGGATCCGCACAACGCGTCCAAGCCGTTCAACGAAGCGACCGCGTCGGCGTGGATGCCGGTCGACCAGTACATCGGCGGCGCGGAGCACGCGGTGCTGCACCTGCTGTACGCACGCTTCTTCTACATGTTCATGATCGATTCAGGATACGTCCGCGGCGACGACGAGCCGTTCACGCGCCTTTTCAATCAGGGCACGCTGCTGTACCACGGCGAGAAGATGTCGAAGTCGCGCGGCAACGTCGTCGGCATCGATGAGACCGTCGACCGACACGGCGTCGACGCGATGCGGCTGTTCTTGCTCAAGGCGGCGCCGCCCGAGGACACGCTGGACTGGACCGACGAGGGGATCATCGGACGCGTCCGCTTCGTGCAGCGGATATGGCGCGCGACGGAGCCGCTCACGCCGTCCGCGCGCGCGATGCCGCTGGACCGGCTGCCGGCAATGCGCGGCGACACGCAGCGCGAGCTGGTGCGCGCGCTGCACGTGGCGCTGGAGTCGGGCAAGAACGAGACGGAGACGCACCGTTTCCACTACAACGTCACGACGGCGAAGCTCGACGAGCTGATCAACGTGCTCACCACCGCGCTGCGCGAGCCCGGTGCGGCGGACGACCCCGCGGTGCGGTACGTCGTGCACGCGTTGCCGATCGTGCTGGCACCGTTCGCGCCGCACCTCGCCGACGAGATGTGGTCGCGCATGGGGTACGAGCGCAGCGTCCATCTCGAACGCTGGATCGAGCCCGATCCCGTCGCGCTCGCGGTCGCGGAGATCACGCTGGTGGTGCAGGTGAACGGCAAAGTGCGCGCGCGCCTCCAAGCCGCTCCCGGGATCGCCGAGGACGACGCGTTCGCGCTTGCGATGCGCGAACCGACCGTCACCGCGCAGATCGACGGCAAGCAGGTGCGCAAGCGAATCTTCGTCCCCGACAAGCTGCTGAACATCGTGGCCGCCTGACGATGGTGCGCGCGTTCGTGCGATTCTTTCGAACGCCACCGCGCGCGCTGCGCATCGTCGTCGGCTTCGCGCTCGCGCTGGAGGCGGTCGGGCTAGCGTTCGGCGTCGGCCCGGTCGCGGCGGTCGTCCGCAGCGCGGTGCACGCAGAAAGCGCAGCCGCCGTCACGGGAACGCTACTTTTCGCCGCCGGCGTCTGCGCGGTTCACGCGGTTCTCGCGGCAACCGTGGCGGGCGCTGCGCTGCTGGTGCGCCGGCTGCCCTGGCTTGCCGCCCTTCTGACGGTCGGGCCGCTCGTGCTCACATGGTTCGGCTTCCGCGCCCCGTTCGGTTTCAGCATCGTCATGGGAAACATTCGGCTCGAGCGCGACACGCCGCCGGCGCTGCTGGAAGCGGCCGCGCTGCACCTCGCGCTCGCCGGGTTGGCTTGCATCATCGTGCTTGTCGCGCTCCCGTTCGGCCTGATCCGTCGCAGCGGTGCGGAAGGCGGACGGCGCGCGTCGAACGGTGAGGCATCATGAGCGACCGTCCAACGTACGAGATTCGGCCCGACGATGCGCTCGTCGTCGTCGACGTGCAGCACGACTTTCTGCCTGGCGGCGCTCTCGCGGTGGCCGAGGGCGAACGCATCTTCGATCCGATCGATGACCTCGCTCCGCGCTTCGCGCGCGTCTACGCGACGCGCGACTGGCACCCCGAGAACCACTCGTCGTACGAGCAATACGGCGGGCCGTGGCCGGTGCACTGCGTCGCGGGAACGCACGGCGCGGCATTCGACGCGCGGTTGTCGCTCGACGACATCGACGTCGTGATCGACAAGGGAACCGATCGCGAGACAGACGGTTACAGCGGTTTCGCGGCGACCACCCTCGACCGCGACCTGCGCGAGCACGACGTGCGCCGGGTTTTCGTGTGCGGTCTCGCGACCGATTATTGCGTGAAGGCGACGGCGCTCGACGCACGAGCTGCCGGCTTCGATGTCGTCGTGCTCGAAGACGCGTCGGCTGCGGTCAACGTCGCGCCGGGCGACGAGCAGCGGGCGCTCGACGCACTGCGCGCCGCCGGCGTTGCCGTTACAAACAGCGCGGACGTCACCGGGAGCGCGGCTGCAGCCGTACGGCGCTAGCGTCGCCGCCGTCGAGCCGCACGGGCTCGACGCGATCGGCGTCCGCGAGCGCCACGGGAAACCGAGCGATTTGTTTCGGCTGTGGTTCGCCGCGAACGCCGAGACGGCGACGTTTGCGGTCGGCATCCTCACGACGGCGCTGTTCGGCACGTCGTTCGCCGGCGCGGCGCTGGGGATCGTGGCGGGCAATGCGCTCGCGTACGCGGTCGTCGGACTGCTGTCGCGCGGCGGGCCGCGATTCGGTCTGCCGCAGATGGTCGTGTCGCGCCGCGCGTTCGGCCGCGACGGAAACGTGGGACCCGCGGTGCTCGCGTTCCTGGCCGGCGTCGGGTGGTTCGCGATCGACAGTGTGTTCGGTGCGCAGGCGCTCGCCGCGCTCGCGCACGCGACGTACCCGCTCGCGCTCGCCATCGTGCTGGCGGCGCAGATACTGCTCGCAGTGTACGGGCACAACGCGATCCACGCGTTCGAGCGCTACGCGGGCGTGTTGCTCGCGCTCGGCTTCATCGCGATCGCCGCCGGCACGCTCGCGCACGCGCACCTCGGCGCGCCGTTCGACCCGCACGCACCCGCCGCAGCGGGCGGCGAACTCGGCGGCATCATCTTCTCCGCGGCGCTCGCGTTCTCGTACGCGATCGGCTGGGGGCCGGCCGCGTCGGACTACGCGCGCTATCTGCCGAACTCGAGCGCACCGCGTGCGGTGAGCTGGTGGGCGGCGCTGGGCGGCTTCATCCCGTCAACGCTGCTGGAACTCTTGGGCGCCGCCGCCGTGACCGCGGTGCGCGCACCCGGCATCGCCGCCGCAACGCCGGCCGACACGATCCGGCTGCTGTTCGGCGGCGGTCCGCTCGCGACGGTCGGATTGCTGACGGTGCTGTTGGGCACGCTGAGCGCGAACTGCTTGAACTTGTATTCCGGCGCGCTCTCGGCGCTCGTCGCGTGGGATGCGCGCCGGCGGCCCGCATTCGCGCTCGCGACCGGTGCGGCGTTCGCACTGATCGTCGTGCTGTTGCTGCTCGCGGCGCGTTCGAACGACCCGGCTGCGCGCTATGCGCCGTGGATCGTCGCGGTCGCCGCGCTGGCGGTCGCCGCCCTCGTGGCCGCGGTCGTCCGGTGGACGCTCGTGCGCTGGCAGTCGGCGCTCGCCGTCGGCGTCCTCGGGGGGGCGCTCGCGCTCGCGGGCAGCGATCCGGCGAGCACGGCGCACCTCTACACGAACTTTCTGTCGCTGTTGTCGACCTGGGCCGCACCGTGGGCCGCCGTGCTGCTCGCGACACGCGGAACGGACGCCGCCCGTGACGTGAACGCGCCGGCGCTACTCGCGTGGGTCGCCGGGATCGCGGCATCGCTGCCGTTCTGGCAGCAGTCGTGGTTCACCGGACCAATCGCGGCGGCGCATCCGCAGCTGGGCGACGTGTCGTACTTCGTGTCGTTCGCGGTCGCGTACGCCGTCGCGCGGGGAAGCGGGCGGGCGGTGTCGCACTCCGCCCCATGACACAACCGCTTCTTCGCACCGCGGCGGTCGCCGTTCTCGCGTTCGGCGCGGGACTGCTCGCCGCGCATGCCCCCCAGACCGCGCGCGCCGCCGCGGCGCCGCTCCAGCCGGCAGTCATCGACGTCGGCGCGCTGGCGCCGTCGGATCTGCCGACGCCGACCGCCGCCTCGCCCAATCTGCGCAGCAAATTGCTCGCGGTCGCCGACGGCGCGACGGTGCAAGTGCAGATCGGCACCGTAGCCAAGCACTATCACGCCGACGCGAACGAGATTCAAATCGTGCTCGCGGGCTCCGGAACGGAGTGGCTGGGCGACAAGCAAGTCGCGCTCAAGCCCGGCACGATGCTGATCATCCCCGCGGGAACCCCGCATGCGGGCACGACGGACGCCGGCCTCAAGATCGTCGCGATCAAAACCCCACCGCAAGCAGCAACGGACGTGCACCCGGTTCCCTGACCAGAGTCGGTAAGACGGCTCCGATTCGAGATCGCACCCTTGTCAGTGGGCTCGCGCCGCGCAGTCGACATGCGTGCGATCTCACAACCGCCGGAACGTCGTCCGGCTCTTGCTTTTCCTCGGCTTCTCGCCGACCGGCGGGGCGGGCCCCCACGAAAAATTCGTTCATCCGGATGGGCGATTGACGGTGGTCCCTCGGCACGCTACTATTTCGGCTGGCACGTGTCGTGGTATCGCGCGCAACATCGGACTGCGGCCGGTAGACTTCGATAGGTTGGTGAGTAAATGAATTCCGTTCGAGTGAGGATCCTTCGCGACGCTGAAGATGCGCAGCAGCACTGGTGGCTCGCTCAAGCCGATTTCAACGGCCGCCCGTACGTAACGCAAGGTAAAACGGTCGTGGAAGCACGCTACATGGCGGCCGATCTGCTCGCGACTTTGGGCGCGGCCGACGACACCGTCATCGCATTCGACATTGCCGACGAAGCGACGGTTGGAGGGCTGCTCGGGCGGCCCGCTACGTCGGTGCCGTGAGCTTTTCTCTGTCTCGGAAGTACTCGTAGGTCTTGCGCATGCCGTCGAGGAGCGTGACCTGGGCTTCCCAGCCGAGCTCGCGCTTGACTTTGGCCGGGTTGAAGTAGACTTCGCGGGCGTCGCCGGGGCGGCGCTCGGCGCGCGTGATCGGCGCTTCGAAGCCCGTCACCTCGACCATCGCGCGGTAGATCTCGTTGACCGAGGTCCGCTTGCCTGTCCCGATCACGTACGTCGCAGACGCGCCGCCGGTCAGCGCGGCGACGTTGGCGCGGACGACGTCGCCGACGTAGACGTAGTCGCGCGTCTGCTCGCCGTCCCAGTCGATGCGCACGCCTTGCTGCTGCAGAAATTTTCCGAGGAAGATCGCGATGACGCCCGCTTCACCGTTGGGGTCCTGGCGCGGCCCGTAGACGTTTCCGTAGCGCAGCGCGGTGTAGTCGAGGCCGTGATCGTTCTGAAAAAACCGCAGGTAGTGCTCGGTCACCATCTTCGTGATGCCGTACGGTGACACGGGACGCTGCGGCGAGCTCTCGTCGACGGGCATCTCGTGCACGTCGCCGTACGTCGCGGCGCTCGACGCGAAGATCACCTTACGCGTTCCTGCTTTGACTGCGCCTTCGAGCACGTTGAGCATCCCGATCACGTTGACGTTCGCGTCCAACTTCGGATCGCGCGAGCCGATCGCCACGGAGTGCTGCGCCGCGTGATGACAGACGATCTCCGGCTTGAAGTCCGAGAAGATCCGCTGGATGTCGTCGTCGCGGATGTCCATGTGCACGAACGAGACGCCCTGGGGGATGTTCTCACGGCGACCGCCGCCGTGGGACCACAAGCTGTCGACGACGACGACCTCGTGCTTCTCGGCGACGAACGCGTCGACGATGTGCGATCCGATGAATCCGGCTCCGCCGGTGACGACGATACGCATGCGAGCACCCTGGGTTCGTCCTCCTCGGCGTCTCTCCCCTAGCGGCCGCAGCGCAGGCGCGTGATGGAACGACGTGGCTCGTGCTCCACTGCTTTTGCCTGCCGCCGCCCTCTTGGTTGCGGTCGTCGCCGACGCGCACGGTCTCGCCGCGCTCGCGTGCGCCGTCGCGCTCGCTGCGCTTGTATCCCGGCGGGCGCGCGTCCCGGCGGCGTTCGCGCTTGCCGGGCTGATGCTCGCACGGTGGCACGGCCATCCGCCGCTGCTTACCGACGAAACGCGGACCGCGCGCTTCGCCGGCACCGTCACAGGCGACGTGCGCGCGGACGAGAACGGCGCGACGTTCGTGCTCGCGCTCGATACGGGGATCGTCGTGCGCGCGCACGTTCGCGACGATGCGATCGTGCCCGGCGAACGCGTCGTCGTGCGCGGGCGGCTCGTGCCGTTCGACGAACCACGCAATCCGGGCGAGCCGTCGCGGCGCGCGATCGCGCTCGGCGAAGGGTTGGCCGGTGAGCTCGCCGGGGATCGTATCGTCGCGCGCGCGCCGCCCGATCCGCACGACGCCCGCACGTGGGCGGCGCGAGCACGCGCGGCGCTGTCGGCGCGATTGCGCGCGGTGCTGCGCGAGCCCGAAGCGACCGTCGTCGCCGGCGCGCTGTGGGGCGAGCGCGGCACGCTGCCGCGCGAGGTGCGCGACGACTTCCAGGCGACCGGTACGGTGCACGTGCTCGTCACCGCGGGGCTGCATCTCGGTGTGATCGCTTGGCTGGTACTCGGCGGGCTGCGCCTGGCACGCGTGCCGCGCGTGGCGGCGTCGCTGTCGGCGATCCCGTGCGTCGTCGCGTACGCATGGCTGAGCGGCGCGCACCTGCCGTCGCAACGCGCGGCGGTGATGGTCTCCATCGGGCTGCTCGCGACTGCGTACGGCGCGCGGTTGATCTCGTGGAACGCGCTGGCACTCGCGGCGCTCTTCGTCGCGGGCATTTGGCCGGCGGCGGTGACGACCGTTTCGTTCGCACTGTCGTTCTCGTGCGTGAGCGCGATCGTGCTGTTCGCGCGGCCGCTCGGCCACGCGCTCGAACGCTGGCCGATGCCAGAACGCGTGCGCGAAGCCCTTTCCTTGACGATCTCCACGCAGATCGGCGTGTGGCCGCTGAGCGCTGCGACGTTCGGCGTCGTCGCGCCATACGCGGTACTGGCGAATGCCGTCGTCGTTCCGGCGACCGGCGTCGCGATGGTCGCCGGGATCGCGGCGCTCGCGGCCGCGCAGGTACCCGTGCTCGGCCGGTCGGCGGCGACGATCGCGGCATGGGACGTCGACGCGATCCTGTACGTCGTCGGGTCGGTGGCGGCGCTGCCCGGCGCACGCGTGTGGGTCGCGCCGCCGCCCGCGCTTGCGATCGTCGCGTACGACGCCGTCGCGGTGGTGGCTGCGCTCGTGCTGAAGCGCAGTGCGCGCCTCTCGATAGCGTTGATCGTGATCGCAAGTGCCGGCGTCCTCGCAGCGACGCTGCGGCCGCCCGACGGACGGCTGACGATCACGATGCTTGACGTCGGCCAAGGCGACGCGCTCGTCGTGCGCACGCCGCGCGGCCACACGATACTCATCGACAGCGGCGGCCGGCTGGAGCGCGGACCCGGCGCGGACGGCCGTTCACCGGCGGAGCTCGTCGGCGAGCGCGTCGTCCTCGCATATCTCAAGCGCCAGGGGGTCCGCCGCGTCGACCTGCTCGTGAACACACACCCGCACGGCGATCACGTTGGAGGGTTTCCGGTCATCCTTCGCGCGCTGAAGGTCGACGCGATCGCGGATAGCGGGCAGCAGTACGGGGGACGCGCGTTCAATGACGGCTTGCGCGAAGCCGCGGAGCGTCGGGTACCGATTCGCGTCGCCCGCTGCGGAGATCGCTGGTCGACGGATGACGGCGTCGTGTTGTCGATCCTCTCGCCTTGCGGCGCGCTACTATCCGACGGGAAGAACGACATCAACGAGAACTCCGTCGTCGTCATGCTGCGCTACGAGGCGTTTCGCATGCTGTTCACCGGCGACGCCGGATTCGAGACGGAACGGCGTCTCTTGCGTGGGCGCGCCGACCTTCACGCGGACGTCCTGCTCAGTACCGAGTATTGAAGTTTCACGTGAAGTGTCTCGGTTTTGAAACTAGTTATCCCTGAAGTGCTCATGCACCGCCAAGGCTCTCACGCAAAAAGAACGACCGTTACGACTAAAGCGCGATCGCCCTATCGGTCTAGCTCAAAATTAGAACCTCTTTCGGATACTGGGTTGTCGGAAGACCATAGATCATGAAATCCGGGGCGCCCTTCTCCCGACAGCACATCAGAAGCCGTGTAGCACATGCCTATCGCCCACTGGTAGATAAAATCGGCATTGCTACAACCCGAAAGCCCACCGATACGGGACAAGTTTCTAGCTAAAACTGCAAAAGCGGCGGCTCTGGAAGTTTCGACGCCTTACCGCTTCTGGCAATCGAATCGAGCATTGCCTTAAGAGCGCCTGGCGTCAGGGCCCGAGGCTCGGCGCCAAGGTCGACGCCGCCGGCTTTAAGAACGCGGAACGCCGCATCCACGCAATTGGTTTCACCGGGTCCATTGGGGAACAATCTCCACTTTGAGTATAAGGTCTCACTTTGGAATCGCCGCATGGCGGCGTGAAAGGCGGGAGGATTTGGCATGGTGACAATAAAGCCGGCGGCCGGCTGCCCCTCCTCGATCAGAGTCCTGCGTATGCTCAAATTCAAGTGCTTGCTATTGATCCCGTGCTTTGGAAACGCGCTGAGAACTTGTCCCTGGGAATCCTGTATCAGGACGTGCCCGAATGACACTCTGGGCTCACCTATATACTTGGGAACGGGGTGGGACTTCCATTTCCAAATATAAACGCGCACGAGTTCTGTATCGCTTTGGTCAAGAATCGGGGCGGTGATAAGCGCCTGCGTTGGCGCTCCAATCGAATATCCGATCGCTGTTCGACCGGTGATCGATTCCCCCGGGTTACTGTTCGGTGCAACGGCCATCCCGAATAGTTGAAGCAGTGTTGGCCCTCCACTAGATGCGCTTCCCGTGCCCGCTAGACCCGCACGGCGTCGCATTGTCCTTTCCCGAGCTGGGGTCACGACGCGGACCTCCAGGTCATTCGTTCCTTGCCAACCGTTAACGACGCGGAATCGCTCGTATACGCCCGGCACTGACGCGGTCCATGGGCCACTCGCTGCGGCAACGCCTTCGAGTACGCCAGCCTGGCCGTCGAACAAGCGCTGATTTCGTATCTGGTCGCTGGTGTAGTTTTGTAGGATGATTTCGCGTTGGCGCTTCGCGGAAAGGAGCAGTTCACCAGCACTGCCCAACTTAGACAGTAGCGCGTCCAGCGGCGGGACAGAAGGACTTGCTTGCGCTGCACGTTGATAGATGTTTTCGATATTCTGAACGAAATCGTCACGCAGCAGCCCCTTGAAGTCTGGGATCAATTGATCGATCGTTTGTTGATACGCCGCTGGCATTTGCGAATACGTGAGACCCGATTGAAACGACCAGGACACGGACTGAAGTTGACCGATGGGCACACCTTTGATGGTACCGCGCCATATCAGCGCGGAAAGGGCCTCCGCTTCACGACCTTGCAAGGGACCGAGCTTGTAAGCTACTCCGGCTCCCGGCCGATGAACCGAGTATTGTGTGCAGAACGCAGCTGTAGCTATGACGTAGTCGCCTGGCAACAATGGCTGTTGTAGAGTAGCAGCGGTGACATGGAGGCGCTTCGGAACAAATGGTCCTCCCGGGAGCACATCGACGGTCGGATACGCGGTGCCAGCGTCGAGCCGGATCGGCAACTGTTTGTTCAAGGCAGTGCCGATTTCGCGAGCGACAATCGTCTCTTGGAGTTTTGGGGGCAACAGCGACATAGGTCCCGCGCTCACCTGCGCCACCAGCAGAGTAAAAATAAGAACGCATGGAGCCACGCTACGCACTATATACACATCACCCTCGACGCATCGCAATGTTACAAAGTCACGCCGCTCAGCACGAAGAAACGGCTTGTTCTCTAGAGTTTAGCGTTCGTCGTCCCTCGGCGCGGAGGTCGCCTTTACCGCGGGGACGGAAAGCGCATCTCTCGCGACCGGAGAAGACGCTAATCCCCGCCGGCAACATACGACGTCCTTGCGCGGTCGGTTCGCCGTAGTCGAATGTCCAGGTACATACCGGCGCGGTCGCGCCAGGACGCCCGCGACATTAGTGGTGGGGCAAGAACGGACGTTGCGATTCGATCTGCCATGCTGCACCTCGCTCACGGTAGGCAGATTTAGTGACGCTGACTTCGCGTTCGCACGTCCGAACTCCGCGTCCATCCGTGGGGGGTATACGGTCGCAGCGGGCGCTCGGCCGTCTACGCCGTGTCCCGCCGCTCCTCCGGCCGTATCGGACGGAAGCGGCGTCCCGACTCGAAGTCCACCTCGTCGTCGTAGTATTGCTCAGCGCGGTTGAGCGCGCGCAGCGTCATGACGAGCGCGATCGCGAACCCTTCCGTCCACACGTGGTTGCCGACGTTCTGCACCTGCGCCAGGATCCGTTCGCGCTCCGACTCGTCGTGCCCGAACAGGGCCTCGACGTCGTCGGGGTCGGCCTTCTTCGGGTCGATCGGGAACGCGAAGTCCGGCGGCTCCGCCGCGCGCGGCTCTTCGGCGATGGGCGGCGCGCCGTCGCGCGCGGCCTCCTCGATCGCGCTCTCGCCCTTCTTCTTGCGCCGCTTCTGGTGCGGACGCGACGAGACGTGGTTCTGGTATTCCGTCTTGAAGACGTTGTTGTACGTCTCGGCCTTCGGGCGCATGCAGTAGATCTCGCCGTGGTCGCGGCCGTCGTTGCGGAACGCGAACTCCTTGATCGCGCGCGCCTTCTCGGGTCCGAGCATCTTCTTCGTCTCGGGCTTCCAGTTGCGCTTGACCGGCGTGACGAGCCGCACGCCGAGCCGTTCCGAGACGACGTGGTTGCGCTCCGAGCCGTACGCGTTGTCGCCGACGACGATGGTGCCGCGCTTGTAGACGCGCCGGACGGCCTTGGCGAGCGCGGGATAGTGGACGACGTCCGCGCTTCCGAGCCCCTTGTTCCAGCACGGCACGATCGCGACGACCGCGCCGAACTTCTCGCTGAACGCGAGGTTGTACTTGAACCACACGAGGTTCGGCGCGTACGAGATGCGCACGTTGCGCTTCTTCGCGCGCGCGTTCTCCGTGCGTCCGGTCGGCATGTCCGTCGCGTCGACGAGGATGAGCGTCTCGACGTCGGCCAGCGGCGCGTTCGCGGCCTCCAGCATCGCCGCGAGCCGCTCGCGCATCGCCTTCGTGCCGGCCGCCGCGCACACGACGTTCGGGTGGAACGGCTTCTTGTGGCGGATCCAGCCGCGCCGGTGCCACTCCTCGATCATCGACTTCAGGCGCGCGTAGCTGTACTTCTGCGTGCGCATCATGACGACGGCGAACGCGAGGTCGGACAGGTCGATTTCCGGCTGGCCGCGCCCGCGCTTGGGCGGGAACGGCTGCACGAACCGGTCGCACAGCATCCGCAGCAGCACGGGCACGCGCTGTTCGAGCGTGCCGAGCGCGCGCAGCTTGCGCGTCGCCTCGCGCACGCCGCGCACGACGGGGTTCGGTATCGGCTTGCGCTTCGCGTTGACGAAGTACACGTTGGCGCGCTGCAGCAGTTCGCCGGTCGGCTCGTGTCCCGCGTCCTTGAGGTCGCCCGCCGCGAAGCGGTACCACCACCCGTGCTTGCAGATGGCGGGCGCGCCGATCTTGCGGTTGTCGGGACACGAGCAGCGGCGCGTGACGTCGTCGTACGCGTAGATCGTCATCGCCTCGGACATCGACGGGATCCCGACCTGGCCGTGCCCGGCGAGGTGGAACTTCTCCGCGCCGTGCTGCTGCGCGAGCTGCCAGCCCACCAGCGGCCGGTGGTCGCGGTGGTCGAACGGCCACAGCGTCGACGCCTTCGCGGCCGCCTTCGCCGCGGCGCGCGCGTCCGCGCGCTCCTGCGGACTGCTCATGACGGAGGCTCCGTGCGCGCGCGGCGATACGCGCCCGGCGCGGGCCGGACGGACGTGCTAGCGTATGACGGGGCCGCCTTGCGGCGCGGAGCGTCCACGGTGGTTGGGCCTAGCGGTCCCGGCCGTTCGAGGTGCGCGTGAGCCGCGCGCCGCGAGCCGCCCGGGAAGCGGGACATGGCATGGCCCAGTCATCCTGACCCGGAGGCCATGCGTCCGCCGCGGCCGGGGCCCGGTCCTGGACATCGCGTCCGCCGCCGGGGTCGGGGCCGTCGTCCTCGACGGCGCGCAGCAGTTCCGCCACGGTCTCCGCCTGGCGGCGGCAGCGCCGGGCGAGGAACCGCAGGCGGTGCCGCAGCGCGACGCTCTCCGGAACCGACGGCGGCCCCGCTATGGCAAGGCGGACCTGCCGGATCTCCGCGGCGATGGCGGCCGATTCGTCCGCCGCCCGTGCGGCGAGGGCGCCGGCGGGATGCCCGTGTTCCCCCTGGTGGTGCATGGTTCGTTCTCCTGGCCGCGTGCGGGAGAACGCCCGGCGCTGTCCGCCGGAACCGGCATCATCGTCGCAGACGACTCGCGCGGCCTCGCGTTCTCCTCTGGCCCGCGCGGGACGTCCAGAGCCGACCCTGGGGGCCGACTCCGCGGCCCGGTGTTGTCGCACCGGGCCGTGTCCGTCTCTTTGCGGGCTTCATGGCTCGAAGATGACTCGACGCGGCCGGTTCTGCCGGCGGCCAGGGTCCGCGCGCGGCCAGACGACGGCACGTTGCCAGGTTTTTTGCGGCCGGGCCACCGCCGCACGGCGCCGAACTCAGCGGCATGTCCGGCAAGGCCCGCCTCCGCAACGCGACGGCGATCGACATCGACCGCCGCATCCGCAACGCCGGCGACCACCTCGGCGGGCTCGTCGCGCACGAGAAGCTCGTAGCGGATGCCTGCGAATGCGACGACGCCGAGACGGACCTCGAAGAGCGCCGGAAGTTCGAGCGCGACCTATCGGCCTTCTACGCCGCGGCGCGCACCGCGCGCAACTACCTGATCCAGAAGTCGAACGAGTTCGGGTGCAGGGCATGGCTCGACGGGCGGCTCGCGCGGGAGGTCTTCGCGTTCCACGGCGCCGTCGCGGACCAGGACCTGCACGACCACCCCGCCACCGTCGTCAAGACGTACGACGTGAAGGGCAGCGCGGTCGTGGACGTTGTCCGACTCGTCGACGGCGCGCTGCCGACGCTCATTCCGCGCATCGGGCCGCCGCTGAAGTACACCGGGATGCGGCTCACCTATGTCGAGGCGGACCTCGAACCGGCGGCGCGCGCGGCGCACGACGCAATCAAGAGCGGTCCGCGCGGCGTCCGCGGCGCGATCGAACTCGCCGGCGAGTACATCGAAGGGCTGCGGGACATCGTGAGGGACGCCGACCGCCAACGCCTGTTCGAGGCGGCCACGTCGGACCCGGCGTCATAAGGCTTACTCGACACATGGAGGCGCCACGCGTAGTCGGACATCGCCCAGGTCCGGCGTTGAATTCTCGCGCGGCCGTTCGGGTTTAGCACTTCAAGTCAAATTCACAATGCGAACTTGACTTTCGTCGCAGCCTACCGATAAGAGAGAGACAATGCGAGAACTCTGCGCGATGGCGATCCAGGGCGCCAGCGCGGGCGGCGGGCAACAAAAGATGATCGACACCACCAGCATCACACACGTCGCGGTACCGGGGCTTTTCGTGCTCGTCGGATGGACTGGCGAAGCCGTGATAAAAGCCATACTGGAATTCCGGCTCAAGAATCAGTTGCGACGGCACCGCGACGGCAAGCATCCCGCCGGGAATGCGACGCGCGTCGACCGACGGAAGGGAACGGACCGCCGCGTGCAACCCGACCGGCGCGCGGCCGACGGTCGCGCATACGACCGTCGGGTGTCTGAGCGTCGCCGGTTTACCCGGCGCCAAATTGACCGCGTGCACGCTTTCGCGTGATGCCGAACTCGCGGCCGCTGTAACGGCGTATCGACGTCGCGTCGCGTCCGCCGAATCCGACCCGAAGCCGCTGCGGTTCGGTCGCCTCTAGTCGACGAAGCGCGCGTCGCGCTCGCGTCCCGCATAGCCGAACGTGGAGCCGCGCGCGATGAGGACGCGGCCGATGATGAACGCTCCGACGCCGAGCACGACGGACCAAAGCATGAACGCACGGCTCGCGGCGTCGGCAGCGGGCTCCTTGCCGCCGAGCGCGTACATCCCGACGCACACGCCGATGACGAACCCGACGCCGGCGAACAGCATGACGAGCGAAGACGTCCAGGCAACGAGCGAGCGGAGCGCGGGCGGCATCGGCTCGCGGTATGCGCGTCCGCCCTCGACGAGGAACGTCAACAGCGCGTACCACGCGACCACGCCTCCGACGATGATGGCGGCGTTCACGGCGAGGGCTCCGGCGACGGCGTGAGCAGCCGCCCCTTCCACCGTTTGCCCGGGGCCCACGACGCGCCGCCCTGGAACGTCGCCGCCGACAGCGTGCAGGTCGCCGAGCGCGCGGCCATCGCCTTCGAGTAGCCGAGTTCGTACAGCGGCGTCTCGAACCGGCCCGTCTCGCCGGGCGCGACGCCCATGCCGGCCGACGCCACGGGACGCTGCCACGACTTCGCGCCGACGTCGTCGTAGACGCGCACGACGAGCGTCACCCGCTCCAGCGCGCGGGACGCGTCCAGGTCCGTCGCCTCGTAGCGGAGCGACGCGTTCCCGTTCGGCGCGACGACGAGCGAGCACGACCGCAGCGCGGCGGGCGCGCCCTTCGGCGAGGGCACGACGGCCGTCGTCGGCTGCGGCGCGGCCAGCGCGATGGCGGGCACGAGAGTCATAATGCAGGCCGCTACGAGGCGGCGGGGCGAGAAGGGCACGGCGTCCTCCCGGAGCGCGGTCGGCGGTGAGCGCATTTCTGCGCTTTACTCGCATTGTCCCGCGCATTAGTGCCATAGGTGCGGCACTCCGATGCTTGTACGGACCGACCGTGCGGAAGAAGCCCAAGCCCACCGGGCTCGGCCCGGAACTGAAGCGCCGACGGGAGGCCGCGGCGATCTCCGTCAACGCGCTCGCCGACAGGATCGGCGTGTCGCCATCGACGCTGCGCCGCATCGAGGACGGCGAGATCGCCGACCTCCGCTTCGCCATGCTCGTCGCGCTCGCGCGCGAGCTGCGCTTCGGCCTGGACGACATCGCGGCGGCGGCGGGCCTCCTCGAACGCGACCGGCCACTCGCGCCGCGCGGCCTCGGGGCGCGGGACCTGGACGAGGTCTCGCGGCTCTCCGGCGAGCTGGCGTCCGCGATCGCGGCCCTGAAAAAGCGCGCGCCGGGCTAGGGGACGCCGTTCCGCAGCGGCGTCAAAGCAGAGTTACGGCGCCCTCCCGCATCGTGACGCGAACGTCGATGAGCGGTTCCAGGTCCGTCGGCGTCGCGTCCGCGACTACGGCGGCACCGCCGGCGCCCCTTCCCCAGGCCTCGACCAAGCCGGGGATGGCCTCGGGCCAAAGTTCGTCCACGAAGTATGCCTCGATGACGTCCGGCGGAAGGGTCGGTAGGCCGCGCCAGCGCTCCTCGGCGACGATGGAAAGCAGCGGGCTCACGCCGACGATCTCACCCTTGATCGGCGAGACCAGCATCGCTCGGCGCGGCGAACCTTTCACGGACTGGTACTCGGAGAGGAGCGCCCGCAGCAGCGACGTCTTCCCGCTCGCCGGCGGACCCGAAATCGCTATGCGCCGCCCCGCCGAGACCGCGTCCCGTAGCATGTCGCCGTCCTCGGGTCGCATCGCGCCGACGGCGGCGTACTGCTCCAGCGTCGGTGGCGCTAGGTCGAGCCGACGGGCTGGGTCCGGATGTCCGATCTCGCGGGCGATTGCCGCGTTCACCAGGTCGTTCATGCTGAGCCACGGGCGCTGACGCAGCCAAGCGCGCATCGCCTCGTGGAGATCATCGGGCATCCGCTGTGTGAACACGGCCATACGCAGGATGGTATCACGGGAGGATGCGTCGCGCAACCGTCGCGATATTTCTTACGACACCGTTACGCCATTCTACGTGGTGGCACGTCTCGGCCCGTACAGACCGTCAGCGCGGTCCCGGCAATCCGTACCGCGCGGCGATGGTCGGCAGGTCCCGCAGGCCCGCATCCAGGGCGAGGACGTACGCGGCGGGCGTGACGCCGAAGCGTTCGAGTTGCCACGCGAGATCCGCATCCAGCAGTCCCACGGCGAGCCAGCGCGCGGACGCGTACTCGTCCGGCAGCGCCGCGAGCCAGGCGTTCAACTCCTCGGCGAGTTCCGCGTCGCGCGGCGCGTCGGGCTCGAAGCGCATCACGGGACCGTAGCCGATCCACGCCCGCCGGCCGCGCCGGTCGCACACCGACATGCGCCGTCCGTCGTCGCGCTCGCCGACCTCGAAGCCGTGCTCGCGGAGTCCAAGAAGGACGGACCCGAGCATCGGTCCCGGTCCCTTCCGCGCGCCGTCGTCGTCGCCCGCACCGTCGCGTTCCATCGCAAGAGCCTACCGGAAATCGCGGCGGCCGTCTGCCGGTATCCCGGAAGCGGAGTGCCAACGGAGCGCGCAAAACGGTGCAGCATGGACGAAAGCGAAGTCCGACGGCGCCTGCGCGAAGACGCCGAAGCGGCCGCCGCGCCGGGCGAATCGGCAACCGTGTCGCTCGCACACGTGCAATCCGCCGGGTGGAAAGCCGCGGTCGCGTTCCTTCGCGCCGGGAGTATGACTTGCGCGATAGGCGTAGACGGGCAGAAGACGCTTGACGACGTGCTCTCCGACCTTTCCGCGCGCATCGCGGCGCGGTCTGCGACGGCGGAAGACGTGGGCACGTCCCCACGGTGAGGCTCGTCGCGAGCGGGGCGGTCGCGATCGCGCTGCTCGCCGGTTGCGGCGGGTCGGACACGCATTCTTCCGGCGGCGCGCATCGCACCGGCACGACGTGCAGCAGCGTCATCGACCACATCATGCAGGGCGCGAAGGACTACGGTGCGCGCGACTACGCCGGCGGCTACAACAACGCGGACCGCGCGGTGCATCTGCTCGCGGGCTGTCCCGACAAGCGGACGAAGGTCGGCCTGAGCGGCGCGGCGCTCAGCGTGCGCGGTTGGAACGAACACCACCTCGCGAAGGGCGACTCGATGGCCGACATGCGCCTCGCGTACGCGCTGCTGAAGACGTGCATCGACGATGCGGGGACGCCGCCCGAGGTGCTCGATCTCTGCACGCGCACTTCGGGCATGGACGCGCAGGTGACCGCGGGCTGGTAGGCCGCGCGGTTCTCTCCTCCACTCGACGCCCGTGGCCCAGAGAAGCGCGAGCCGGGAACGCGGGCGCGTTATCATCATGCGCCGCGACTGCGCGGGGCGCCGCGGAGCGAACTGCACGGCACGCAGTTGAATCCGTGTCGTATTCACGCCCGGCAAGATAGGGCCGAACCGGCGAGGGTCAGGCGATGCGTTGGTCTCCACGGAACGCGAATACCGACGAGCCTCCGAAGCGCAAGGCGGCCGGCCGTCGCGCCTGTCGGCGCGCGCCTTCTTCTTGGCGGTCCGCTCGCGCGTGGCGAGCACGAGGGACCGCACGTCGTCCGGCGGACGGCCGCCGAGCGCGACCAGGAGCCCGTTGAACGTCGGCACGCAGGCCCGCACCCAGAACCCGGCGCCCGGGTCCCGCTCCAACCGGCGTTCCAGCGCTCGGGCCAGGGCGTGCAACTCGCCGAGTATGCGCGGCGGCACGGCGAACGCCATGGGACCGCGCTCGCGGAAGAGGAGAGGATAGAGGCGGCGGAACTCGCGGATGTGACCCATAGGACCGAGCAGCATAGCCCCGCGGAATGCCTGCATCCCGGCGCTCTGCTCCGAGGCGACGAGGCATTGCAAGCCGAGACCCGCGCGTGGCGAAGCTATGGAGAGCCGCAATCCCCGAGAGTGCCGTGCGCGATGAGCGGGGACCGTCCGCAAATGCGGGCGGTCCGACAAACGCGGGGCCGCCCGCACGGCGCACCGAACTCGGTGCCATGGGTGTGACCGACGACGATCTGGCTTCGCTGCTGCACGACCTCGGCACCACGCCGACGGCGCTGCTCGACGCGACTCTGGCGAGCTTCGACGACCTCGGCGGCACGCTGCGCGACATGACGCGCGACCTGCGCGCCGACGCGTGGCGGGCGCCCGACCGCCGCCGCGACGACGCGCTCGGCCTTGCGCGCGAAGTCGGCGACGTCGTGCGCGACCACCAATCGGCCGTCGCCGTGCTGCGCGCGCTCGGCCGGGCTCCGATCCTGGTCGGCGACGCCGACGGTTCGCTCCTGGACGCGCGGCTCGATGCCGCGACGCGCGCGATGGAAGGCGGGGCGATCGACGACGACGCGCGCGCCGCGCTGCAGTCCGCGCTCGACCGCATCGACCGTTACGCCGTCGCCGTCGCGCTCCGTCTCGGACGCCCGATTCCCGAACGCCCATCACTGACGGAAGGTTAGGGCGACTCGGCCGCGCGCACCCGCTCTTCGCGCACGCAGCGCCGATCGCGGAAGCGCCTGTCGGCTTCGAGTAGATCGACCACTTCGCCGAGCGACATCGACGACTGGAGCGCGACCGGCTTCCCGCACCTCGCGCAGCGCACCGAGATGCGGTCGCCCGAACCGCCGCTCCGCGCCAGCGTGTCGGGCGTCGAGCGAAACGACGGCCTTGGAGAGGCGGTACGGATTACGTCCCGGGGAGCCCATGGTCCAGGAGTGGGGCTACGTCAAGATCGTGCAAGGATGGTGCTCACGTAGCGTTTTAGCGAGGTCCTCCCTGAAGTACCGAGCAAAATTGCTCGTCGCTCAGGCCACTAACGGCCGAGCCTTTAGATACTGGGTGTTATTTGGGTGTATCTGTGGAAGCTCCGTTCTCTGCGCGGCTACGTCGCGTCATGTTCGGTACGATGTTTCTCGCGTTGTCTCTCGCCGGTTGCAGTGGCGGCGGTACCTCCTCGTTAACCCCGATGACCGGAGCGTCGACGAGTCCAATTTCCGATAAAGGATCGGCCACCGCGCAGCGACACACGAGATTTAGCACAACTTTGCCGAGCGACGGGCCGGATCCGTGTTTAGCGGATCCGATTTCGTGCGGTGCTCTAGCCGGCTGCGACGCATCCACAGGGAACTGCGGCGGCCTCAGCTATCCTCCACCTAGTGGAGTCGTCGGCGGCGGCACGGGAGGTGGCGATCTGATCCCGGCGCCTTCGAGCCCGAGCAAGAGGCCGAAAACAAATGATGAGCGCTTCTGCAACGCCACCGGAGGCGTCTTCTACACCGAAACGAACGGAACAACGCACTGCCAAAGAAAAGGCGACGCGGGAACGGTTTTCGCAGTCGCCGGTTGCGAGGGAATGGGAGTCTTACTAAATACCAACGGGACCGGAGGCAAAGTGTACTGGTCGTTTCCCTTTAACCTCGTTTTAGATCCGGTCGCATTCGGCCCCGGGGGCGGCGTCGCTTTTAGCCCGAGTTGCGTGTTTGACACGTACGGTGAACCGGGTAGCTAAAGTGCGGAACAACGCTCCGGCATCGATTCTCAAAGTTTTCATCGTAGCGATTGCTGCAAGCTCGGTGGTAAGCGTTTCGGAGGCGAAGGCCATGAGCACCCCGCCAAGTGTCCTAGGGATTTTTTTCCCTGAACCGCTTCCGCCCGCGGACGCCGGAAGTCAGTATCGCGCTTTCCGTGCGGTGCTTCCGTTCGTGATCATCACGGGGAAAGTGCGCTCCATAACGCTCACGGCGGAAGGTAAGCTCGCGATTGAGAGCGGGGAGCACGTCGAGTTCGTTCCCAAGAAGGATGCGCGCGACCAATCCGAGTCTCATATCTTGCTTGCTCCGGGCGGTGTGATATCGCCGGAATTGATTGCCAAGCCGTAAGCCGAGGAGCGAGTTCCCGCACCGCTCGCGCGCCATAGCAACACGTAACGCAAACCCGCAAGCCCTGGGCGTTGCGTAGGCGCAGCGGACCAGCTTGGTTCTGACCAGCATTTCAACGCGCTCTTGTCGGGCCGTCTCCCGGTCCAGGCGCCTGCTATGTGCGAGCGCCACGCCGCCGACGGAATCCAGGACCGGCCGATGCGGCCGTTGCAGTCCGCGACATGGATCAGTCGAGGAATGGCGGCGCGTTGAGCGACGAGGACGCGGCGATGTTGGAGCGCACGCGCGCGGACGCGCACTACGCGCAGGAGACGTTGCTCCAGGTCGCGGGCACGGGCCGGCTCGACGCCGAGTCCGTGGGTCGCGTACGGCGCGACTTCGAGCGATATGACGACGTAGCTCGCGAACTGGAGGGACGGTATCCCGACAACGCCGAGATCAAGACGTTGCGGCAGCAGCTTGACGCGTGGAAGCAGGGCAGGTGACGTAGCGCCAGGCGGCCGCGGAATGATCGACGCCGCGTCGGGCACCGAACACGGCATGACGTTCGGCGAATTCGACTTGTACGAGACCCTCGCGGACCTGGACAGCGACGAGGGCGCGGACCCCGTCATGGCGCTCGCGCCCATGCCGCGTTGGTGGCGCGACGCGCTCGTCGCGGTGTTCGCGGGACCGAATTGAACCGGACGCGAGGGCCGTCGAGCGCGCTTGCCGAGGACGCCGAGGGCGATCCCGTCGCCGCGGTGCTGGCCGCGCTCGACCGGATACCGGGCACCGTCTACGCCGCTTCGGGCATGGTCCGCGTCGGGCCTGAGAGCCCCGTCGCTGGCCACGCGTTCGTGCCGGTCGGCCGCGGGCACGCGCCCGGCGTCGCCTTCCCGCTGGGCGGCGCAATGGTGCTCGGCCAGGACTTCGGCAACGAGCGGGACCTGGACGCCGCGATGGCCGCGGGCGAGGAGACCGACGCGATCCCGACGTGGCGCGAGATCGGCAAGGCGCTCCGCACCGAGGACATCCCGCTCGACGCGTGCTGGCGCACCAACTACGTCATGGGCGTCCGGCTCGGCTACGACTCGAACTGCAAGGGCCCGAGCCCCGGCCTCCGCGGCGGAGACCTCCGGCGCGCGTGCCGCGACCTGCTCGCCCGGCAGATCCGCGCGCAGATGCCGTGCGCGCTCGTCGTGCTCGGGACGTACGTGCCGAAGGCTTTGGCGGCCGACTTCCCGCGCGCTTTCGCTCCTTGGGCCGCGGCCTCGTTCGCGCTGCGCGATGCGGCCGACGGCGCGGCGATCCGCGACGTCGGCATCGGCGGCGTGAGCGTCCCGCTCGTCGTGTCGATCCTGCACCCGAGCCTGCGCGGGCCGAACCTGTCGAAGCGGCGCTTCGACGGACGCCAAGGCGCCGAGGCGGAACGGTCGCTGCTGCGGCTGGTCCGCGACGTCGTGCGCGAGCGGTGGACGCCGCCCGCGCCAAGCTGCGTGCCTGGGAGCGTCGATGGCGGCGACCGAACGGGCGACGCATGATTCGACGGGCGTTGTTCTTCGCGGCGATCGCGGCGTACGCGATTCCGTTCGCCGTCGCGCCGGGCGGCGCCGAGGCGCGCGTTTCGTGCGACCGCGGCGCGTTGCGACAGGCCGTCCACGACGCGCAGCGACGGTACGACGCGTCGGGCGGGCCGAGCGGCTCGATGACGAGCATCGAGATGCCGAGCGCGTCGCAGGACTACGGCAAGATGACGCGCGCGGCGATGCGCGCCGGCGACCTGTACCTCGCGTGCGGCAATCCGGTCGAGGCCTTCCACGAGTACGGGTACGCTGCGCAATGGGCGCCGCGCTACGACCCCGCCGACCGCGCGGCTATCAACGCGAAGACGCTGCGCGCCGCGCGACTCGTCCTCTCGTACCGCAACGCGACGATGCTCGACAAACGCGGCGCGAGAATGGCTCTGTGCATCGCGCGCGCCGTCACCGCCGCTGACATAGACCGCTGCAACCGCGCCTGACCCCTCGAAGTGTCGATCCGATGCTTTACCAAACCGTGCAGGTCTGAGCGCGCAGGGCCGTGGCGAGTTCGCTCACGACACTAAGAAGCGTCGGGAAACTCGTGAGGTTCCCCAGCGCGAGTTGAGCGTCGGCGCGGAACGCGCGGCGATGGGCGACATCGTCCCGATTCACCTTGATGACCGAGTTCAGGGATTCTAGGTGCGCCGACACGCGATACCACATGTCGTCGTCGAATTCGTCGCGATGCTTTTCGAGCGCGTTTCGGAACGTCGTGAAGCGCCGCTCCGTATGGAGCTTCGTCTACGCGAAGTCCTTCTCGAATTTGGAGCCCGCGCCCGACGGCAGATTCGCTACGTGCGCCTTGAACGCGTCGTACAGCCATTCCATGAGGGCCTCGCCCGCGACGCCGAGCATCACCGTCGCCGCCAGGTACCGTCGCGCCGACTCTGGTAAGTTTCGCGTCTGCGCCGATAGGGGCGAGCCCTCTTTCTTTATCACATCGATGCCAAACTGATCAGCGCTACCGCAGCCCCGCCCGGTAGCGACCGGCGCTCTCTTGTGTGTCGCAATCTCCGGCCGTATGGCAGGTCGTAGATGTTCGGGGATGCGCTGGATCTGTTAGTAAGTCTGCCTCGCCGCAGCTAGCGCATTGACCTAGACTTAAACGGGAACCCCGACGGCACTCGGCCTACGTCACGACGGATCGTGCAAAAACAAACGAATGATTATGCGCTGTGGCCGCCGACCGCACGCGGTCTCTTGACAATCCCGCTTTGGTTTCCTTACACTGCAAACCTGAGCTACCGTTGCTGGCGGGAGAGGTGTGGCGAGTTGCACGACTTCAGTGACCCATCCGGACGATGCGTCTCGCTCGCCACACGCGTGACGGGTTTGCTCCGACGCCTTGCTCAGGCGCTTTTGCTCGTGGTGATTGTTTGCTTGGCGCTATCGAGCGATTCGGGAGCGCAAACGTATACGCTAACCGAGACGCCACCGCGGCTGAACGACTTTAAGCTGGACGGCACGGCTTTCGAGCAGTACGTTCCTTTGGTGTATCTGAATATCTCCGGCGTTGCGAGAGCGAATTGCGATCCGTTGCAGTTCCTCGCCGACGCGACATTGGAAGAGCATCTCAAGAAACACACATTTAGAATCAACCTGAGGCGAGACGGAACGACGGTCCAAACCAAGGGCCCCGATGTTCCGGGCACCGTCAAAGTATTCGTTATGTCGGTAACATTTGCTCCGATGGAGTTCAAGCCGGGCACGTGGTCGATCGACTGGACCTTCGCCGCGAACGATCAGCATGGGGAAAAGTCGATATCGCTGATCGCGCCGATCGTCGCGACCGTAGTAAAGAACACGCCCTGGCCGAATACACCAAACCTCGACCCAACAGCCCTCTATTGCTCGCGCGGGAGTTCTCTGCCTGCGACCTTCACGAACGACCGCTGTCATTTCCGATCGATACCTCAGACTGGTTTCATCTGGAACAACTCATTTTATCGCGTTCCCGCGCCAACGACAAATTGCGCGATAGGTATCTATGACGGCGCGCACTGCAAGGTTATGCCGGACCCCGACCCGCACCAGACGGGATTCGTCAGCGGAAATAAATTCTACACGAAATATGACAAGTGCACGAGGGGCGTGGACGATGGAGCACACTGCCTCCTCGGACCGGTGCCGTCGGGTCTGTTTACATGGAACAACGCTTACTACTATCCGGCCGTCGCTCCCGGAAAAACCTGTTCGCTTTCGGGAAGTTTGTGGGACGGCGCGAACTGCTACATTGGCCCCACATCGCGAACGACGTCATGGAATGGCAATTTCTACGCGTATTATGAGGGCTGCACCGTCGGTTCGAACGACGGAGCCAACTGCGTCATCGGCACCGCACCGTCGGGTACGACGGCGCTGATGTACCAAGGCTACTACTACGTCTCAACCACGAAGGGCTGTCCGGTCGGATCCTTTGATGGGAATGCATGCTATATCGGCAAGCCTCCATCGTCAACCACGGCATTCCCGGACGGAAACGACTGGTACTGGACAGCCCGGTATTGCTGAGACGATTTTGCGCGCTGATAGCTGTACGCAACACTAGAACGTTTGATATTTTCGTACCGCCGCGGGTTACGCAGCGAGTCAAGGGCGCGCCGCGGTCGCCGCTCGGCGACGTACATTAGGACGCTTTCGATCCCGGCGGCGGACAGGCTCTAACGGACCCGCCGCAAAAAGGCAGGACGCGTGGACGGGCACAGCCTCGCGCTCGCCGTACTGTCAGCCTTGCGCCGACGCCTGGACGATCCCCGCGACCATCGTCGTGGTTGGACGCGACCCGCCAAGGTCCGAGACGACGTCGGCGCGACCATCGAGGCGGTCCGGGATGAACTCCGTGTACTAGCTGAGCACGGTGAGGTTAAACTGAGCCCGCGCAGCGGTGGAACTGGCATGCGCGCGAAGATCACGGCGGCGGGTAAGGCACGCCTGGAGCGGCTCGCGGACGCCAAGCGTACCGCCGCCCTCCGCCCCGACGGCGGAGTACCAACCCCGGCGCATGTGTTCGAATATGATGTCTTCGTCTCGCACGCGTCAGAAGATTCGGCCGACTTCGTCGATGCGCTTGTGGCCGAACTAAACCGCCGCAAATTGAAGGTCTGGTACGACCGCGAACGCATGAGTCGCGGGGACGACATGATCGCGCGCATCAACGACGGGCTACGCGCGTCGCGCTGCGGCGTAATCGTCGCGAGCCCGCGCTACTTCGCAAAAGTCTACACGAAGCCGGAGATCAGCGCGTTGCTGCACTTTGCAATGCGGGACGAGTCGCGCAAGGTGCTGCCTGTGCTTTATCAGATGAATCAGGACGATCTTCTAGCGGTTCATCCGGTACTGGCGAACCACGTCAATATAGACGCCGCGCAATACGACCCGGCCGAAATCGCGCGGATAATTCATGCGGCGGTGACGCCCCCTGACGCGGCGGAACTCAACCGTCCGCTATTCAGTGCGCTGGGGTCGATAATCTGGGGCATTGGTGTGCTCGGTACAAGCTTTGCGTGCCTTCCGCTGTCCCGCTATGAATCCCGCGTGCCGTACGACGCTCTTCCCGGACAGCCCCACCTGCTCGGCGTGCGTCCGCTCATCGACATCGAGTGGTATGAGCCGGACAGCGCCGGCGGCTACACCTGCCTCGCGTGGTCGGTCACAAACAGCGGTAATGGCGAGGCGCACGATATTGCGGTGTTCCTGCCAGGCATCGCGTCGTACCGCATCGATGCGTTACCCGTCGGCGCATCCAAACGTGAACGCTTGCGCTTCGACGACCGCTACGCGTATCACGAAACCATCGAGGGGGACGACCGGGCCGTAATCGAGTTCACCGACGCCCACGGCAACCTCTATCGCACATACGCGACCGTCGATGCGTCAGCTAATTCCGATCGTGGTCCCGCTCGCTACAAGACGACCACATTTGCCGGTCCGATTCCAGTGTCGGGCCGCATTGTGCGCCCGGACCCCGAGCACGACCGCTTCTTACTTACGGCGCCAATCGGGGTGCCTAGCTTCACGGCGGGGCCAAGGATGCTCGGGCCGTAAACAGTTGACCAGCGCCGATTGCCGATGTCGTCCGCCTCGCGATGCAATCGCGCGCCACAGGACGCAAATACCGGCGACGTGGCGGCCCCCGGCCACGGAGGCGGCCGGTCACGCATCGCTGGACGGAAACGCGCCTTCGTCCTCCTCCCCGCGGATCACCGCCATCGCGCGCTCGTCGGCGTACGGGATCTCCAGCCCGGCCGTGCGGTGAAGCCACGACGGACCGGCAGCGCGGCGACCTCCTCCAGCGCGGCGAACGCGTCACCCGTCGGGACCAGCATCTCCGACGCTTCCGCGCCGCCGGCGAAGGCGGCATCCGCGGCGTCGAGCAGGTCGCGCGAGCCGGCCCAGCGGCACTCCGCGGCAACCCATTCCCGCTCGGAGTTAGCGCGGTCGACCACGACGATGCGCAGATCGGCGATGATGGCGGCCGTCGACTCGTCCACGTCCCCGGCGGGCAGGAAGTACGTCCGCTCCTCCCCGCGGAAATCGACGGCGCGCACCTTGACGCTGGCGCCGCGCTCGCCCGAGCGCTCCGCGATGTTTCGCACGGCGCGCGCAAGACGCCGAAACCCGTCCTGGACGGCGCGCAAGGCCTCCGCGCCGATTTCGCCGACCGCGCCATCGTAGACTTTCTGCCCGACCGGCCATGCGAGCGGCGCGACGTACGGCCACACGGCTCGGAACCACGACTCGACATCGAGGAGCACCGAGTGCGGGGCTTCGAGCGACTTGCCGAACGCGGATCCGCCGATGTCCGCGTCCAGCCCGGCTTCGCGCAGCGCCTGGGCAACGAGCGTCTCCGCGCCGGGCGTCGCGTGGACGACGACGGCGGGCAACGATCGTTCGCCGCTCGCTTCTCCCTGTCGCATCGGGTGATGTTCGACGCGCCTCGCCGCACGGCTCCGCCCGCCGCGCTCGTTCTTGTCCGCGGTCTCAGTCCGGCTCGGGCGGGCCGCCGAACCACAGCGCGATCGCGTCGCCGAGCAGCTTCGCGCCGAGTTCCGTCTGCGGGCCGGGCTCCGTGGCGTACAGCAATTCGCCGTTCGCGGTGAGCATCGCGCGGCACTGCGACGCGTCGATCGGCACGAGATCCACGACGTACTCCGCGTGCGTCCACCGCGCGCGCTCGGGAGCGAACTCGTACTCGGTTTGAATCCCGAGCAGCCAAAGCCAGTTCTTGACCTGCTCCGCGAACGCCGCAAACCTCACGATGCACCCGCCTTCGTCAACCGCGTCTTGTGGTAGGGTCGGTCGGTCCGGTTACATCGTAAAGGCGTTTTCTCCGTTGTCGCGTTACGGGTTCAGCGGTCGTTCCTTGTCGCACTCTGAGCACTTGTACGACATGTCCCGCTCGTCGTAGACGAGCTTCTTCCGGCGACCGCATCCGCAAAACGGGGCAGAGGGCTGCGGGGCTGGCTTACGCCGTTTCGGATGGCCTTTGCCACCTCTCGCGCTCGGCACGATCCTCTCCCGTTGACCAACCCGTCGGGGCCGATCCTGCACTCCTACGTCTCGTCGGCCGCCGCGGACGCCGCCAGCGTTCCGTGCGCCGCGAACCCGTAGAGCGACGACCCGAGCGCGACCGCGAAGACCGCGTCCTCGCGGCGCGACGACACCGAGGCCCCGTGCGTGTGGCCCGAGGCGAAGTCGTACGTCGTCCGCAGCAGGGCCGCGACCAGATGGAACGGGTGCGACTTGGCCGGCTCCGCCGCCTTGATGCGGTCCGCCAGAGCCGTGACGTACGGCCCGAAGCCGCCCTTCCCCGTGTGCGGCGGCTCGCCGACCGCGGCCGCGACCGCCTCGACGATGCGCTCCAGCGCCTTGCGGACCGCCGCGATGGCCTGCTCGTCGTGGCCTTGCGCCAGCAGCCGCGACGCGCCCGCGAGCGACGCGGCCGCCTCGTCCCACTTCCCGCCCAGGCCGCCCGGCGGCGGCGGCAACTCCACCATGCGCCGCAGACCGAAGCCGCACGCGTCGAGTGTCCGCGCCCACTGGTCGCGGGACACCCCGAGCCGCTGCGGATGGTGGCCGGCCGTGACGGCGCGCACCGCGAGGTCGGGCGTCCGGTCGGCACCGCCCTGGCCCTCGCGCTGCGCCAGCCCGTCGAGCCGCACGGCGAAATCCGGTTCGACGCCCGCGCGCCGCTCCTCCAGCCGTGCGAGCTGGTCGTCGCTGACGGGGATGAGCACCGGCCCGTTCGGCGTCACCGCCTGCAGCGGGATCGCCAGCCCGCCCGACCCTTCGGGATCGCCGCCCCACAGCAGCGCGCCCTGCACCGCGAGCGCCCGATGCGGCGGGATGTTCGCGTCGTACGGCCAGTAGAGTTGAAGCCGCAGGAACGGCCCGAACGCGTTGCGCCCGCCGCCGAAATGCCCCGCGTCGGCCTCCGCGCGGAGCACGACCTGGCCGGACCCGTCGGCGTACTGGAAGTCGAACTTCGCCATGCCGCCTTGTTCCCGCGCGGCCGCCGCATGTTCCGTCAAAGAGCGATGCCGACCTGGATTAAAGGTCCGGATGCGTGCGCGGAATATCCCCCGTTCCCCGACCGCTCCGCTCGCCGTCCACTCCCCGAGGTTCCGCGAATGCTCCAGTACGACCCGACGAAAATGCCCCTCCTGGCGACCCCCGCCGCGGAGACGATCGCGCGCTTCGCCCCAGCGCACATGGTCGCGATGGTCGAAGGCGCGCACGCCCGCAGCGAGGACGACAAACTGCGCGTCCACCTGGCGGGCCTTCTGCTCGCCTTTCGCGGATTCGTCCACCGCTGCGAGGTCGCGCTGCGGCGGCTGGAGGGCGAGACTCTCGCGGTCGACTCGGCGGTCACCGCCGACGATGCGGACGAGAAGGTCGATCTCGAGATCGGGATGCGCGGACACATCGTGGATTGGATCCGCGCCTGCGTCGTCTTGGCGAACGACTCGGCCGCGATGTACCGCGAAATCCTGGAGCCGTTCGCGGGCCGGACGCTGGACGACGTCGCGAAGGGCATGCAAGAGCGCGTCGACATGGCCGAAGAATCGGCCCGCCGTTTGCGCTATGCGCTTAAGGCATTCGAGGGCTGACCCCCGAGTGGCGTTCCGCCGCCCGCACTTTTCTTGATTCCGCATACGCGGTGCGTCGGAATTATTGACTGATGCGGCGACGCAGTGTCAGGCTGTTGGCATTGGCAGGGCGCACGATCGCGGAAGCGCGTTCGATCCCGCGCGCGCGAAAAAGGAGCGTAAGTTGCTGCCGAAGCTGAAACATCTGAGCCCCATCGTCCGCCGTCTGCGCTCGCGCCACGGCCTGCGCGTCGAAGTCCTCGACGCGCCCGACGGGCAATCGCTGCGACTCGGAGCCGTCGTGGTGCCGGTCTACGGCGCGGACCCCGATTGCCGAGACCTCTGGAATTTCAGGAGCCCCACGAACCCGACCCACATGCACGGCTACCCGAACGGGGCGCGCGACATCTTCATATCGCAACTTGCCGACGTGCTGCGCGGACGCCGCATGCCGTGCTGCGATTCCACCGCCAGCTAGGGAGCGACACCGAATGCCAGAGGCCCATCACACGCTACCGAAGGCGTACCTCGTGGGCTTCGCCGACAAGGAGGGAGCCGTCGTCGTTGACCGCCACCGCCCGCCGGAGGAACAACTTCGCGCGCAGATCCGCACGCCGATCAAACGCATCTCGACGCGGCCGGACCAATACGCCCTGCGCCGGTCAACCGGCCTCGACTACGGACCCGAGCGCGCGTTCGGCCTCATGGAAAATCGCATTCCTCGCCTCCGGAAGGCCCTGCGGACGGGTCCTCTCAGCAACGAGGATCTGCGGGACTGGACGAGGCTCGCCGGCGCGCAGCACTACCGCGGACGCAACCGCGCGGTGATGGCCGGGCCGTTCCGCGAAATGATGGACGCCGCGCGCGCAGAGGCGGAAGCGCAGGGCCGCGACGGAGACGAAGCGGAGCGCGTCTTCGTTCAGACGCGGATATACGACGGCGACATCGCGCACGATCCCGAAAACCTCGCACTACTCGCGGGGCCGAACGTAATGCAGACCGCGCTCGACTGGTTCAACGACATGTACAAATGCGTCTTGACCAGCGCGGCCGGCGACTTCATAACGTCGGACGAACCCGTCGTCCTGTTCGATCCCGTCGCGGTGAAGAACGGCGACCGGCAGGCCCTGAAGCGGATACCGCAGTCGCAAGACTGCGAGGTGACCTACCCGCTGGACCGCCGCTTCTGCCTCCTGATGTCCTACAGGCGCATCGTGTCAGAGGCGTATGCAGACGACTCCGTCGTCGAGACGATCAACGCTCGGACGGCGTGGTTTTCCAGAGACGAAGTGTACGTCGCGCCGTGCGACGCGCGCGGGCAAGACGCGGCGCTGCGCGCCTTCGTGAACAAGCCTGCGATGCTCGCATCGCTGGCCGCGCGCTATGCGATGCCGCCCGACGCCGAGGCGGACGCGCAGACGCCGTGGATGGAATCTAAAGCGGCCGCGGACCGGGCCCGATAATGCAAGCAGGGGTGCCGGTTTCCCGGCACCCCGCCCTCATCCCGTCCGCCGAACATCAAAACGTGAACGGGTGTAACGACCGAAAGGAAACGATCGCATCGGGAGTATAGCGCCGCGCGACCGAGTTTGCGACAGCGGCGCGTAAAGTCTCCGATCCGACCTCGAACAAAACGATGTTCACGAAAACCATCGGCACCGCGCTCGCCGCGGGCCTGCTTTCCATCACGCTCGCCGCATGCGCGCGCGGATTCGCCGACACGACGCTCGCGGGCCCCGCGGACCTGATCGGGGCGGACGCGAGGCTCACCGGCGACCCGTCGCTCATGCCTCAAGACCAGGCCGTGCTCTTCCACAAGGCCGTGGCGCGCTTGACCCCGACCATGGGGGACGAACCGCGCTTCAGCGGCTGGTACGGCCGCTCGCCGAACGAGATCGCCGACAAGGAACGCTCCGCGGAATCCGCGGAGGCCGAAGACGCCGCCAGACAGGCGAAGGCCGCGATCGAATTCCGCGAACGGCTCGGCCACGCGTTCATCTGGGGCAAACCCGTCGCCGGCAGGACCGCCGACGGCGCGACCTACCTGACGATCCCGGCGACGAACGTCTCGGGCGCGGCGATCGGCGCCTTCACCGCGCGCTACCGCCTCGCGAACAGCGCCGCCTACGTCTTCGGCGCCGCGGAGGCCGCCAACATCTCGTACGCGCACGAGATCGCGCCGGACCAGACCGTCCAGGTGGTCACGTCGGCGGAACGGTCCTACTACGCAGACGACCTCGCACACGCGGAAGCCGCGGGCCTGAGGCCCGACGTCACGCTCGTGGACGTGACGCCGAGCGGGGCGTTCGAGCCCGTCGTGATCTCGGCGTTGCCGACGAGCCGGTAGGCCCCGCCCGCCCGGCATCCGGCCTTCGCGTCGCGGGCCGCCGTGGCCGGAGCGGGGGCGCCGCGCGACGAACGCTTCGTCATGGAAACGACCGTCGCGCCGCTCGCGGAACGCTACGCCAATGTCGCCACGGCCTGGATCTCCGAGGCCGACGGCTACGGCGGCCCCATCCGCTTCGTCCGGGACGCGCCGTTCAGGGACGCGGTCTTCGACCTGGTCCGGGCGAGCCGCGCGCTGCTCGATCTCGTAGACGACAGCTACGCGCTGCGCGGCCGCAAGAAGACCGCCGACGCGCTCTTCGATACCTACCGCGAGGTCCGCGGCCTGGACGACGCCAGGGCCGCCCTCGACCGCGAGACCATCGCCGTCCTGGACGCGCGCGAGGACGAGGCCGCCCGGCGCGCGGCGATACGCTTCACCAGGGTTTGACCCGTGGACACATTTCGCTAGCCTAACTTGGGGATACCGCGATGCAATTTGAATCGGTCGTCGTGTTGCGCGATTGGCTCTCGAACAATCGTGCCGCTCTCAGGTCGCGCGTACCTAGATTAACGGAGTTGCCGACGAGCATTGAAACCTATGAGACATTTGTGCTTCGCCCGGAGCAACTGACCGATATCTGGCGCGAGATCGCGCAGTCGCTGAAGGCGATGAATGCACCTGCGGAAGTCGAGACTGCGGCACACGACCTGGTCGCTGAAGTCGAAGCTGAGTTTAAGGATCGAGACGCCAGACATCACGATTTTGCAGTAACTCATGACGCGATGAGACGAACCCATTCGAGAATGCTGGCGCTTGCAGGAAAAGGCGGAGTGGCGCCCGTCGCTAGTCCTAACTTCTGGCGAGGCTGCGCGTTCGGAATACTGGCCGCGGTAAGCAGCGGTTTCGGGGCTATTGCTGCGGGAGCCGCGTGCCTAGCGGTAGGTATACTCGCGGATTGAAGAGCTTTTCAAGACCCCCGCTGCACATAAAGTTGGCCGAATCGGCGGTTTAATGTGCAAAGCCGCGGGCAGCGCTTCATCTCGCGCTATCGCAATGCGACTGAAGCGAGGCACGCAATCCGCACGAACGCAACCGCATCGCGATGCGTGCAAACGGCTTTGATCAGAAGACGCTTGACTTTTTCTTCATCTCGGTGAGATTCGACCAGGTACAATACGCGCTACCCGTGACGAGCACCGAACAGGCCCGTCCCGTCTTAGCCGCTGCCTGTTCGGCGAGAGTGCATACGCGGCGCCGGTCGTCGTGCGGCACGACGATGATGTACTCTGCCGGCGGAAGCCAGAAGACTTGCCCCGTTTGGGCATCGCGAATGGTCCGCGAGAACCCCGCGGTCTCCATGAAGCCGTGCAGCTTGTCGTAGACTGCTTCGTCGTGACGGACCCCGTGCAACTCGACGCGCACCGTCATCTGCCCCAAAGTTATCGCCTCCAGAAATCAAACTCCGACCTTCGCGACACTTCGCCTGCCTCGGCGTCGGCACCGGCGAGGTGCGCGAACGGCCTGCGCTTCCCTCTGGCAAGTCGACCGACCAGGGGGCCATCTCAGACTACTCGAAACGGAGAGACCCGCACCACCGTGCCCACGGCACAACGGTGCTTCCCTCGCCTCGGTCCGACCCACCACGGGCTCCATCGGCGAGAGACCTCGCCGAGCGCGCAACACCCAGGAGCGCCTTATGAGCCTCGCCATCACGGTCGCCGTCCCCGACGGGATCATCGCAATCGCCGATTCGCGGACGACACTCCGCGAGGAGAACGGGAACTGGCGAATCAGCACTGACAACGCGGACAAGATCACGGTCTGCGACGGCCTCATCGTAGCGACGGCGGGGTCGGCGCACCTGAACGGCCAGACCATTATCAACCACCTCCGCCCCCTGGAGCAGCCGGGGGCGCTCGGCGGGCCTGCCACCTTCGACGACAAGGCGGCGGCGATCGGGCGAGCCTTCGCGGACATCTACGCGACGCACAAGGCACGCAACCTCGGGGGGCCGACCCGCAACCCGGGCGACATCGTCGTCGAGTTCCTCGTCTCCGGGTACGACGCCGGCCTGATTCGCGTGGCGCGCGTCATCGTCCACGAGCCGCAGCCCCCGGAGTTCTCCTCCGGCTGGCTCGTTCGCAACCTGTTCGACCCTGGCGGCTACGGCATGGCGTGGATCGGGACGACCGACGTCGTCGAGCGGCTCTTTAATGGCTACGCCGCATCATTCGTGGGCCAGATGCCCGAGCAGATCGCGGACGCCCTACGCGCCAGCGGGCCGCTCATCGCCTATGACGTCATGAAATTGCAAGACGCGCTGAACATCGCCCTGTTCGGCATGGAAGCGACCATGCTCACTCAACGCTTCGCGGCGAGCAGCCGCGCGCAGATCTCAATCGGAGAGACAGCCAACGTCGGCGGCCCGATCGACATCGTCCAGATGACGGCGGACGGCCACACCTGGCACCGCCGGAAGAAGATCGCCGTCGTCCCTCAGTTCGGGACGACGGTGAAGCCAGTTACGCTCCCGCGGACCGCAGACGACGCGGCTGAGGGAGAAGCTTCTTAGACTTCTGCTGCGGCGCCGCAGAGTACGAGTGACGCTGCTCTGCGTTGGAATCGCCGCACTTCGCGCCGACGGTGGCGCCCTCAACAAAGCGCACTCCGCTCGCGGACGGCTCCTTGGCGATCGTGGCCAGGCGGGTTGTCGGGCGGCTCGTCCCGTTCATCGACCACTCTTGCATCGTACTGGTTACCTTCCCACGGCGCGAAGGCGCGTACCGGTGCGGCGCTGCAACGTCGCAGCGACGGACCAAGCCTTTACGCGGCGCGCGGCCGTTTCCTACAATCCCGCGGCCTTCGTCGTGCATTTCTTGAACGCGCCGGAGCGGTCGAAGGTGCCGCGGACGAGCGGCAGCCCCCTCCGCTCATCGGTCCGATAGCCCCCTCTGCCCCTTCCAAGGGCATCGGCGCGGGGCCCGGCCGGCTTGAGCACTATTGCCGGGCCCTTGGCGCCGACCAAGCCCATCATGCACCGGTGCCTCGCGAAAAAAAGCCTCCACCCAATGGGATGCGCTCCGCGATCGCGTCCTGCGGTTCGCTCTTCGGCTCGCGCGCGAAGGCGGCCACGCTGCTCGCACTCGCCCACGGCCCGCTCCACATCGCCGCGATCGCGCGCCTGACCGACACCGAACACGTCTCGGTGCTGCTCGCCGTCGACGCGCTTGCCGAGGCCGGAATCGTCGTCCGTCGGCGGCGGCGCAACGCGTTCGACATGGTCGGCCTGGACCGCGCGTTCCCCGCGCACGCGCAGCTTCGGCGGATCCTCCGCGCGCTCGCCCCGCCGCCCGAGCGGGGCCGCGTTCGCCAGCGCGTCGGCATGGCGCGCGCCACGCCGCGGCCCGTCCTGGACCCAGCCGGCCTCTTCGGCTACGCCACGCTCGCGGAAGTGTTGCTTGCGCTCTCCGTCGTGGACGAAGCGCGCCCCGAGTGGCTGCGCCGCGTCGCGCGGACCCGCAAGGAGGCCACCGCGAACCGCTGCCTGACCGACCTCGTCCGCATGCGGGTCGTCCGTCGGCGGCGGCAGGGGCGCGCGGCGTTCTATGCGCTCGACCCGTCGTGGCCCGCGGCCCGCGAACTCCGCCTGCTGCTTCGCCGCCTCGCGATGGAGCGGCCCGACGTGCGCGCCGCGGCGTCCGCGACGCGTCGCATCCCGCGTCGGCGTGCGGAGCGCGTCGGCGCGGAACGTCTCCTGCCCTTCCTGCGTCCCGCGCACGCGCGCGTGCTCGTCGCCCTCGCCCGCGGCACGGCGCGCGCGGTGGACCTCGCGTCGGCGTTCGGCGTCGGGTTGCCGGCCGTGCGCGACACGCTGCTCGAATTGCGGCGCGCGGGCGCGGTCGAACTGCTCGTCGCCCGGCACAAGCTGCACGCGACGCTTCGGCCGGGCGCCTTGCCGCCCGCGTTCGTCGCCGCGTTGCACAGCCTAGTCGCGCACGATTCGCGTTGCTCAAGCATTCCCGTACGCGACCTCGCGCAGACGACCCGTGCCGCCGCCAGGTGCGGACTGCCTTTGCGCCGACGCGTGCTGCGGCTCTTCATCGCCGCGGCGCGCGGATGCACGGAGCCCGTATCCGCCGCGCGCGCCGCCGACACGAACGCGACGGTCGCGCGCCGATGGCTTCGCGAGTTCGCTCGCGACGGCTGCTTCGTCCATGCAGATGAGGGACTCGCGCTCGCCCAGCCGCTGCGCTCGGTCGCCGGCCTTGTCGAGACGCTGGCCACGCTCTGACGCGGCGCAGACACGCGCGACCGACGAGGACCGCTCATTTGGCGTCGCCCGGGCGTGAAGCCGAAAGAGGGTTGGCTCGGAGCCCGACCGCACCCGTTGCGCCATGGCATACCGCGGCATCATTTTCAACGGAACTCCGAGCGACGTTCAGAGCTTCATCCTCGCGCTGATCGCGTCGCTGCCGGACCGCTGGAAGTACGGCGTCGTGCGCGACAGGCCGGCGCATGGCGACCGCGGGCACAACTTAGCAGAGCCCGTCGCGCCTGGAACGAGTGGAGAGCCTCGACGAGGTACGTGATGATGATGTCGTCCGCACCGGGAATGCGGCATTTCGCCTCCGCGATGTAGCTCTCGGCATCGTGCGGCGTGACCGGGTTCTGAGCGGGGTCCAGGATCTTGCGGCCGTAGCTCGTTACGAGGAAGTACGGGAAGTAGCGATGCGAGTCTCCGGCGTTCGGCGCGAGTTCGGACCCCGGTACGATGATGCCGTCGACCACGAGCGCGAAGATCACCGAGTAGAAGTCGGCGTTCGCGGCGGGAGCCCAGGGGCTCGGCGTGTCATCGACGCCACCGCGCAATTCGTCCACCTTCATCGGATAATTGAACGGCGTATGCTCCTTCGCGGCGAGCAAACCGCGCAGGTTCTCCAGCACCCGCGCCTTCATCGCGTCGAACGTCATAGCTTGCTATCCGTAGCGCGAACGCAAATTCGACAACCGCACGCGGCCGTCCGCCACGCGGCCCTTCGCGTCTAGCACGTCGACCTCGAAACCAGGATAGTGCCTTGCGAAACGCGTGCGCTTCCAGTCTGCCACGGTGAAACGCTCGCGCGCTTTGCGTTCGTACTTGCCGCGGTAGCTCGGGATCCGCTTGCGGTCGTCGCGCACGTTCCGGCGCTCGCCGCCGGCGTAGCGCATCACGATGTCGAAGCCCTCCAACTTGCGGACCTCACGCTGAACCCTCTTCACGGTCGTCACGCGTTGCCCGGTTCTCGCCGCAAACGCCCTGCCCTCGCGGAAATCGGCGGCTCGGCACGGCCGGACGCCATCAGGAAAGCTGGGCCAGATCGGGATTGCGGGGTCGCGCCTCCGCACTACGCGGTCACGCGCCAACCGAATCAAAGCCATACTCCGCTACGGTCGCCGCGCAGCTGGTGCCGTTCATTCGGGGGCGGCACGTCGGAAAAAAGAGTGCCGTGGAGCTAAACACCCGTGGCTGTCCCGTCGACACCTGGACAAGACGGACCACCACGGCCGTCTCTTCGTCACTTTCAAGACTGCGTCGATGCCACGGAAGGGCGCGCATGTCCATGAACGGATTCAACGTCCTAAGCGCGACCGCGACCGCTGGCGATGCCGCACGTGGTCCTAGCGTGAACGCGACGTTGTTTGCCACGCGGCCACGCGCCGAACGATCCGATCCGGCGTCCAGGCCCGTCTACAGCGCACGGGCCGCCGATATCGGCGACGCGGGCGGATTAGGCGTTGAACAGGGCGCCCAACGGGCGATCCCTGCGCCGCGTTCTACCGTCATGCGCGGAAGAGACGTCACGGCAGGCGGGACGCAAGCAAGACTGGCGGGCGGTGGGACGTTTTGCCTGGTCGAGCGTGTGAAAAAGGTCGCATCCCGCGCGCGCGTTCATGCGTCGGCATCAACGCCAGAGCCCGTGGACTCCACAGCCGCTTCCTCGGATTCCCGCGAATACTTCTGCGGTTTTTTTCTTCCGATCTCATGGGCGGCAGCTACGGCAATAACGTCGATCAACCCGACGAGCTTGTCTACGACGAGCCCGCGATTTGCATTGCTGCCGGCGACCCGCGTCAAGAACGCTTCCGTCTCCGGTGCGACGGAAATGCCGAAAGTAACGCGCTTCTCGCTTTTGCCCTTGGATGGTCGACCTGGGCCCGGCTTGTCGGGATCCGCGTTCGGCATGGGCGGCGTACAATACCGCGGAGCAAGGAGGACGCCCTCCTCGTGGTCGAATAACCCTGCAATAGTATTCCCCGGGTGTGCGACGCGCTCCGCCGGGGAAAAGGCACTTCCCCGGCGCGCGCGGCGCAACCCGGGGACGGGAGGAGCGGTACATGACTAGCGTCAAGTCCCCTCGACGATCACCCCCCCGCGCGCTGCCCGTCGCGAATCGAGCATCGTGATGTCGGGGTCGTCGCATTCTCGTCTCCGTCGACAAGGCGTAGCGCGCCTCGCCGCACGGCTTCGCCGTATCAGAGAGCCCGAACACATGCACCTCGCTCCAGCCGTCCGGCCGCAGCCGGCTCCGCCGCCGCCCGTCCGCGCGTCGGACGTCGTAGCCTATCTCCTCGCGCGGCGCGGCCCGATGCAGCAGCTGAAGCTGCAGAAGCTCCTCTATTACTGCCAGGCGTGGAGGCTCGCATACGGGAGGGAACCTCTGTTCGGGGACCGGATCGAGGCGTGGGCCGCAGGACCCGTCGTCCCGAACGTTTGGCACAACCACCGTTACGAGTACATGGTCGAGCGCGAGCCCGACGGCGACGTCCGCGCGCTTTCTCACGACCAGCGCGCCGACATCGACGCCGTCCTCGACTCGTATTTCGCGTTCAGCGGGAACGAACTAAGCGAACTGACCCACAAGGAGAAGCCGTGGAGGGATGCCCGCGTCGGCGTCCCGGATCGCGGGCGCTCCGGCCAGGTTATTTCGCCCGACGCGATGGCCGAGTATTACGGGGCCCGTCGTCCGGACGCTCAGGTCGCGGCGGTCGCCGCCGTTTAACGCGTCCTCGCTCGTAGAGACCAGCGGCCGCCCGAGCCAATGCCCAGGCGGCCGCTCCTTTTGCTGCGCCCCGAATTAGCGGCTTTCCGCGCGCTCCCGTCCGGCGTCCTCGCAGTCGTGTACGACGGACGTGGGAGCATCACGTTTGGTCGTGCGTCCGGACTTCGCCGCGGGCGCCGACGCGGGCACCGACGATGGCGTCGAGATAGGCATAGAGACGCGCACCAGTTGATCGACGCGCCCCGCTATGCACCGTTCGGCAGCGTCCCGGCGGCGCGCCGCGTTGTCGTCGGCGACGAATTTCTTGCGATCTGCGTCCAAGTCGCTACGAATGGAGCCGAAAAGCACCGCGACCCAGGCGGTCGCGCATAGCGTGACGCAAAATATCGGCGGCCACAGCGACGGCTTCGGTTGGCGCCCGAAATGCTGTCGAAGGTCCATTCTACGTCGCCATCGCGGGCGGGGCCGGCGCCTGGACCTCGGTCGGCGCGATGGGCTCCAGCGCGTCCTCCGCACCGACCTCGATGAGCCGCGCGTTGCCCGTGTAGACCTCCAGGTCTTCATTCCGATGCTTGGCGGCGCCGAACGCGTAAGTCGCAAATCCCAGGGCGACGGCCACGTGCAATCTGACGTGGGTCCATTCGCCGGGCATGATGTTGCCGAGTTCGATCGGGTAGGCTTTTTCTTTCCGGCCCCGGGGAGTGATCAATATGTCGAGCCTACCGTCGACGATCGGCGACCGCCCGACGTTGTGGCAATCGAATTCCGCCTTGAGGCTGTCTTGCGCCGGCGGCCCCGGCGCGAAATCTTTGTCGGCCGCCGGTAGCGAGAACTGGGCCATGTCCACGACGTGGCCCTCGCCCTTGTCGCATCTCGTCAGAGCGAGAAAGGCGGCCTTCTCGTGCTCGATGGTTTCCGCCGCGAAGTGCGCGGCGCGGAAGGCCGCGATGAACGCGGCTCCCGTCAGCATCGCTAGGCCGTACGTCGACACGGTGAGCGAGCATGTCGGATCGCCGTAGACGCAATGAGCGTAGTGCGCGCCTATGCTGTGCCAGTAATAGATCCCAGGCGCCAGGAAGGCGACGAGGAGAATCCCCGCCCCCAGTAACGCGAATTGAAATCCCCGAGGCCGCACCCGACCAGCCATCTACTAATAGAACACGAAGCGCATGTTGCGCGAGCGCGCCTCGTCGAGCAGGACGCGCACGCGGCTATCCTCGGAATTCGCGAGCAACCGGCGCGCCGTGGCGGATATCTCGCCTACGGGCTGGTTGTACCGTTCCGATTTGCGTAGCACTTCGAAGACGAGGGCGTTGTCGTCGACGCCGACGAACCGGACGCCGACTTCGACGAGTTCATCGTTCACCGCGTCGAACTGCTCGCTGCTAATCACAAGTTCTGGCGGCTCCATCTCGGCTAAGCGATACAACCTTCCTACGGATGCTCCTCCGTCGATGCCTCCGTTTGGCCGCTCTCCCAGCGTTCCCCCGATCCGGCCATCGCCCGAGGACCCCTCGGAGCGCCGACGTATGCTACCGCCCGTGCGGCAGGGAGCGACCGACCCCGCGATACGGGCGGTCCTACGGAACGAACTCGAACGAATTCACGGCGACGACGCGCTCATCCTGAACGAGCTGCAGCTGGAGCACTTCCGCGCGTTCGCCGACGTCGCCGCAATAAACGGGCGGCTCGACGCGTACGAGATCAAGAGCGATGCCGACCGGCTCGACCGGCTAGCGCGCCAAGCGGCGTGGTACGCCCCCGTCTGCGACCGCGTAACCCTGGTCGGGGCGGAGCGTCACGTTGAGCGCGCGGCGGAATCGCTCCCGTGCTGGTGGGGACTGGTCGTGGCTCGGCAGGTAGCCGGGGGCGTCGCCCTGGACGAACGCCGAGCCGCCAGGGAAAACCCCGACCACGACGTGCGGGCGGTCCTGAACCTCCTCCGCAAGTCCGAACTGCTCCGCATCCTCCGCGCGGTCGGCGCCGACGACGGTCTGTGGCGGCTGGACAAGGGCGACGCGATCGACGCCGTCCAGGACGCGCTCGGCCCCGCGGCGCACGCCGCCGCGCTGCGGATGCTGCGGTTCCGCAAGACCTGGACCGCCCGGCAGCTGGGCGTGCGGACGGACGACGAACGGCTCGCGCACGCGCGGCGTCAGGAGGACCCGCTCATCTGCCTCGCCACGAACGGAAGGTGACCGCTTAGTCCCGCCTTCAGCCAGGTCGTCGCGTTCCCAGTGACCTCTTCGTCCTTGCCGCGCCTCCGCTCGGTCTCCCCGTCCGCACGCGCCGCAACCCACTTGTCGCCCCAGGTCCGCAGCTTCCGAACCTTGGGGTGGTCCGCGATGATGCTCTCGCACATCTCGCGCACGTCGCCCGGCCGGCCGCGCCGATACACGTCCCACACGAGGTCGCACGTGACGCGCAGGTTCGGCGCGATCTCGGGCGCGAATCCGCCGCTCGGTGTCGGGTGCAGCATCCCGTAATCGCCGAACAGCGGCAAGCGTGACCCGGTCTTGCGAAGGGCCGCGGCGACGCGCAGCCACAAGATGTAGTCGAGCCGCGGCAGCGGCGTCTTCGCGAAGTCGAGGTCGCCGATCGACTTCGGGAATCCGCCGGCGGCGAGCGTCACCGTGCGCCACGGCGCCGTGCAGTAGTCCCGCAGCTTCGCCGGCAGCGCGACCGCCAGCCCGTCGATGTCGTCGGCGGTGACGTGTCCGACGTCGATGACGAGATCCACCGAGCCGGGCGCGCATCCCGCGGCGCGCGCCGCGGCGACCAGTTCCTTCAAGGCGGGCGCCCAGAACTTGCGCCGTCTGTCGCGGAGCACGCGCAGCGCGACGCCGCAGCGATGCTTCGCGTGCCACGCGCCCGCGGCACGCCAATGCGCCCGCGAACTGTTTTCCGCGATCGCCGGAACGTAACGCTTCGCGTCGTCGCCCAGCGCCTTGAACACGTCGCGCAACACGCTCTTGCGCGTCTGCTGACGCTGCAGCGCTCGCACGTCCACGAACAGAGACGCGAAGTCGGACCCGAAAAGGCCCGGGGGCATCGCGGATACGCGACGCAGCCACGCGACGCCCGTCGCGAGGTGTTGTTTGTATGTCGGCGGCTTCACCGGCACGGACTCGCCGGTCGCCTCGTTCTTGCGCGGCCGCGGCGTCGCGATGGAGCGCAGCATGACGAACGGCGCGATGAGCGCGCGGTCCTCGTGCGGCAATTCCACGAGGGAGTCGTGCTCGGCGAGCTTCGTCCAGGTCAGGAACATGTACGGCGTCATCGCTGGGAGCGCCGGCTCGGGTGGTTTCGGATTTATCATGTCGTCAAAGCGGAAAGGGCGCCGCTCGCGCGGCGCCCCATGCCCTCAGTATTTGTCGAGTTCGAGCAGGTTGTCGGTCAGCTTGTCGTCCCGCTTCGTCTGGACGTAGCCGTTGCCGGCGCTGCTGACGCGATCGACGAGGTAGGCGGTGTTGCCGGCCTTGTCCTTGACGTACGCCGAGATCTTCTTGTCGCGCACGTTCTCGTACCACCACTTGCGCGGCTCGTCGACGACGCGGTCGTTGTTTGATTCGTCGTTGCCCTTGAGCCGCTCGATGTGCTCGTGGTCCTTCGCGTCGGGCGGCGACATGCGGCGGAACTTGACGCGGATCGCCATCTAATTCGCCTTGCCTTTACCGGACTGGTTCTTCGCCGGCCGGACGAGGTCGTAGCTGTAGCCCTTGCCGGGTCCCGGCGGCATGACGTGGCCCTTCGGCACCGTCACCTCCGGCCCGTGGCCGCCTCGCGGCCCGCGTTGCTGCCATTCTCCCGATGCCGGCGAAACTTCGCCGGGCTTGACTCCCTTAGGGTTCACGTTTTGCTCCTCGCAAGTGTCGTTTGTGACTTTTGCGAGGAGGCGCGGAGGCGTTCGGCCGGTATAATAAACCCACCAAAGCACGGCCGCACCCCTCGCGGTTGACGCCGGCTCTGGTTGGGGGATCGCATATGGCTGGCTGGCTGTGCGCGGTCCCTCAAGCTTTCCGACGCCTTTTCGGGGTGTCCCGAAAGTTCATGTCCCCGGGGCTTTCGCACGCAGCCGGGGTGGTTTGTCGGTAGGAAAAATCTCGGCTAGAGCCGCCTTTCCGAACGAAGCCGAATAAGCGCCTCGTTCAATACGTCGGCGCTTTCCTGGCCTCGCTGGCGCTCTCCTGCGACGTCCGCCAAAAAGAATATCGAAAAAAGCTAGCCGTTCCGCCGTGGCCCTACGGCGGTTGCGGAAGAAGTCCTTCCGCAGGTGGCATATTCCTACCAGCCGCTTTCACCGTATATCGGTCGCGAACCTCGGCCTCAGCCGATGACACGCGCGCCGCGGGTTCACTCCGTCAGCAACTTCCTTAATTTCGGGGGATGCCCCGAGCACTGTAGCACCGCGAGTACGGTGGGACCGATAACGTTCCAGACATCGGCGCCCTCGCGGGTGAAGGAAAAAGCGTAAATCACCATTTCCGGCGCGAGCGTTGGCCTGCGCTCCTCGCGCACTCCGCCGACGAGATTCGCCGCTCGCAGCACGTCGAGTAGCGGCTGTAAATCCTGCCAGTCCCTTTCGTGGCAGGCGTCCATTACTATCATGTCGCCAACGGGATCCGCCGACACGCGATTCATCTCGTCTACTAGGCGAATGACGCATTCGGGTTTGCCTTCTGGCCTTCGCCGCAGAACGAGTTCGCCGAATATGGCCGCCGTCGTCAGGTACGCATTCTGCGTTAGATCCAGTTCTTTCGCGGTTGCCCGTACCCGCTGCTGCAACGACGATGGCGCGCGCCATAGTACCCCTTTTGAGCTGCGGTCGTCAATGACCGCGTACGATCGCGCACTTGCGTGCATCCTGGTCTCCATCTTGAGTAGCACCCCACCAGTTTTTTTGCCGCGCCAGCCGCCCGGAACGCTAGCTACGCGCGCTAGCGTTCCGGGCGGCTGGCGCGGCTACCTGCGACGTTTGTGAGCGCCTGTGCATAATGTGTAAAACGTCACGTAGGCATAGTGCCACCCCCCTGGCACGCGAGGGTGCTATCATCTTCGACTGGGACCGGCCCTCTGGCGGCTGAGGTCCCCCTCGGCACGTGAGGAGCGTGAATGACTTCAACGGCGTCTACGTTCAAATCCGCGAGCCCAGGGCTGGCGGCTAGCTCCCGGCCAGCGGCCGCACCGACCGCCCACGGCCGCCATGCCGGCACCAGTGAAAGCATGGGGTCATGACACGGGCCGACTGCGAGCCCTCGCCGTTGCCGCACAGCGAGGGGTGGTTCCGGCGACGCGACGACTCGCCGAAAGCCTTCCCGCCCGGAGACTGGAAGATCGTCGCCGGCGCAAGCGGCGACACGGGGATCCGCATGGTTTCGGACGACGGCGACGTGTGGGCTGCGCAGGAAAGGGTCGACGCGCGCGCCGCTACCATCAAGGTCGCGTTCCAGGCGGAGCGGTCGTTCGACGGCATCTTGGAGTACGCGTTCCGAAGCCCCGACGCGGCGATATCAAGCGCGAAGGTCACCGGGATATTTCTACAGTGAAGTCGGCCCCGACTCAGGCGATATCGAATGAGGCCGGGCACGGAGGTTCGCGGAGCTACAAGCGCGGTCGCCTCCGCGGGGGCTGTCCAGCGTGCCGCTGACGCTGCTACACGGCGCCCGCGGCAACGTGCTGGAGTCCGTGCTGCAAGACGGTCTTGTACCGCGAGGAACATCGCCGGGGAACTGGGGCCAGCTGGTGGCGTCCCGTCCCAGCCGGGTCTACATGTCCCGCTTCGTTCCGTTGGTCTACGCTACGTCGAGCACCGATCGAGGTCCGGGCTGGATATTCCGAGTCGAACTGCCCGACAGCGTCGTAGCATCCGGCGCGCTTGCGCCAGACGAAGACATGATAGCCTCGACGATCGGCCGCGAAGAAGGCTGGTGGAATCCAGCGGCGTCGAACCTCGCGATGGACGCTCGGATGGCCGAGCTGGTCCGCACGATCGACCCGGCCGACTTCGCACCCAAGTGGAAAGACTACTACGAACGGAGCGGCGTCGTGTCAATCGCGGGCGGCGTAGCGCCGGCGATGATCACACGGTACGTTCGCGTAGACGTTGGCAACGTACCGGAGGTCGTGCGCGCGTGGAACGAGTTCAACGCGCGGTCCGGCGTGCCGCACGACGAAGTCGTCGCGGTGCTAGAAAGCTTTACCGCGAGCATCATGGACGATGAGGCCTTCGGGGCCCCCACGGTATCGGCGCCCATATCTAGCGGCTAAAGGGAAGGCTATTTGGCTCCTCGACTCTGACCCCATGCGCGTAACTGATAGGGTCAAGAACGGCGTCGTATACCTCGCAGGCCGCCGCGTCCATGGCGATGCTAACACCGAGGTGAACGAGGGCAGCGGGGTCATTATGTCGGCCGAGTTCCGCGGCATTCTGTTTCTCTACGTCGCCACAGCGCACCACGTAGTTAAGGCGCTCGAAAAGTACCAGGAGGTTGTCGTGCGGTTCAACGACAGCGACGGGAACGGGCACGTGGTGCCACTGCTGGCCCATCTGCTCACCGATTCATCATCGAAATGGGTTCGACACCCGGACCATACTGTTGACCTTGCCGTCATTCAACTTTCGATAGCCCACCTACACGGGCAACTCAAGGGCGTCACGCATGCTCCCTTGAGCAACATCATTCGCGAAGACCAATTTGGTGCGGATGGAATAGGCATCGGTGACGAGGTTTTTATCGCTGGTCTTTTCCACTATGTTCCCGGCAAAGATTCGAACAGTCCGATCATTCGCGTTGGGAATCTAGCGATGCTCCCGGACTTCCTCGTAAACCTTGAGGACTATGGGCAAGCAGAGGTATATCTTATCGAGGCGCGATCAATCGGCGGACTTAGCGGTTCGCCTGTATGGGTTCGTGAGACAATTCGACTTTCACAAGAAGAGTCGCCAGAACAGACTCGATTCGTTAGCGGGAATTTTTACTTGCTTGGATTGATTCACGGCATATGGTACATCGACCCGAAAGACTTGCATGCTACGTCGATTCCCGGAACAGTCACGAAAGCTGATCTTGGTCTGAATGTTGGCATATCGGTTGTCGTTCCGGCAAAGAAAATCCGTGAGGTTATCGAGGGTCCGGAATTTACGAAAATTCGCACGTATTTGGCAGCAATCCATAATGCGAGCGAAAAACTGCCCACGCCGACGCCAACCTCGAATGTGCCCTTTGATCCTGCGGTTGCCGCGCTGTTCCAAGTTCCAAAGTCCGCAATCGACAAACTGCAACCGACGAAGCCGAAGCGCCCTCGAAAGAAGTCCTAGCGGCCCGCCGAGATGAGCGCCTTGTACGTCAGCCGTCGCCCGTCAACGCCCTTGAGCGCTTTAACGAAACGCCCACCGTCATCGTCATCGCGCTCGTTGAAACGAAACACTTGCTCTTCGACGTACCGCTGTAGATGCCACCACGAACAAGCCTTGAAACGCTGACTTGTAGTCGAGCTGCGAGGGCCGCGCCGCTGCGGCGGTCGTGACGGTGCCGGGCGCATCGAGTAGCCCCTGCGGCATCTTGATCGTGTCGTTGATCTGGATATCCGCGCGCATGACGGTGGTGACGATCATCTGCGCTTGGTTGAGCCACGTCGGCTGTCCGACGAGGTCGTTAAACTTTAGCGTCTTGGGCGTCGGCTGAAGCAGGCTGTCCGACACGATGATCGTGTTGTTGATCGGCGTGGACACCGTCACCCCGGGGAACGTCTTGGTCTTCGTGGTCGACGTCACCAGCTGCGAAAAACCCGCCAAGGTCGAGTGTACGTGAACGACCGGGCGGGCCAAGACGTAGGGCTTTGAGAGCGTGAAGATGATCCCGAGGTCCGGGTACGCTACGCCGAGCGTGGTCTGCAACGCGCTCTGAAGGTCGGCGCCCTGCTTCCAATTCAAAACAATGTTGCCGGGATTCGCGTACGTGTACATCGAGGCGTAGATGACGAAGTTTAGGTCCATCTGCGTGCCGACCCAATTCGCCCACGACTGGAAGATTTGTCCCTTGAGAATCAGCCCGGCTTGCGTGGGATCGGCCGGCGGCAAGCCCTTCGACATGCCCGCCTTCACCTCGATATTCATGCCCGCGAACTGCTGCGCTTGCGTGATGTCACTGAGCGGAACGCCGTGGATCGTGACCGTCGATCCGTCCGTGCCGGAAAGTGCGTTTTGATACGAGAGGAAATCAAACTCGACGTCGAGCGCTCCTGGGTCGTTGACGCCGTTCGCGAGCGAGATCCAATGCCGGAACGCCGACATCCTGTACCCGTCTGGGTCGCCTGACCGGGACCGCGGGATGGACGCCTTCCGCCGGCAGTTGCACAACGGGTTCCGCCGCTTCGAGCGCTAGCGCATGGAGGACGCCTCCGCGTAGGCGACGGTGCACGGGAGGCAGCACGGGACCGCCGCTCTGGCGAATCATGGCGTGACGGCAAGGATAACTTCGATATGGCTATTCGCACAATTCGTGAACACATATTCGCGACGGCTTCCCGGACGATCGGCGGGCGCGACCTCACGGCGCCTCGACGCGAACGCTTGTTGCGGATGCTTTTCGACGGTCGTCCGCTGGGCGAGCACGGCCTTCCGCCGGACGCGACCAAAGAGGAGCGGAAACGCCTGGACGAGATGCTCGCCCTCGGCCACGTCTTGGTCGGTGCCGACGTCGACTACGAAGTCGAATCCGTTTTCTCGCTTGTGCCGCGAGGCCACGTCGCGACCGCCGACTTCGAGGCCGTCCTGCGGCGGGGCGGGCGCGCAAAGATCGAGCTTTGCCGGCTGGCCGACGAAAGGGAGAAGCAGTACATCGACGCGCTGTCCGAAATCGGTCGCCGCGCTGAAGAAGGCCTGTCGCGCGGCGACGGAATTGACGCGTTGATCGGGTCAGACACGATATACATACGGTTCTACGGCGGGATTCCGACCGCGCGGGACATCGCCGCCGCGGCCGCCGAACTCGCAGACGTCGTTGCGAACGAGTGCCCCGGGAGCCGTGCATCCATCACGATGTCGGAGGTCGGACGGCAGTATCCGATTCTCAACAGGCTAGGCACGCATTGGGCGCGCATGGCCCGGTCTTCATCCGCCCGGATCATGCTGGATCCGATGCACCACGTGGTGCGGCCGAATCTTGAAGCGTCCTTCGATCCGATGTTCGCGAAGAAAGCGAAGAAGGTCGCTCAGTACACCGACGGCTGCCCCGTGTGGCTCGCGCTCTACGGCGACACCGGCATGACGTATCCGCTCGGCGCGGTCCAGGCGATCGCCGGCCGCGAGGGATTCGATCCCCGTCCGTTCGAGCGCGTGATCCTCGGGTGCTTCACCGCAGGGGTGGTCTTCGAGAGCGGCGTCCCTCCGCGCTACGCGAGCCTTTCCGCGACCGGTTGATAGCGTCGAGCGGGCAGCGCGAGCACGCGCCACAATAAGGCTCCGACGGGACCGCGCGCATCCCATCCGACTCGCTTCGCCGGAACGGCGCCCAACGTCGGTCCGCGGAATCCAGTCAGCGGCGACGCCGCATCCTCTGGCGGGTCCTGGACGAAGCGGCGCGCCGCCGCTACGCGCAGGCGGTCCGCGGCTGTAACCTTTTTCGTCGCGGGTTGGTATTCGGATGCAACGGGCTCCTCGGAAGGAGCCGCGAGACAAAGCGAGCGCGCCATTCGATAGCGCGCCCTCGTGATGGGAGCCCGTTGTGTTTCAGACTCCTTACGGCTGGATCGAGCTTCTCGGATACGCAATCGTCGCAGCCGCAATCGTAGACGCGCTCAAATTCGGTATCCGAGCCTTGGGCCACCGCCAGCCGCGATCAGGCGCCCCTGATAAGAATGGACGCACGACCGGCCATGAGTGCGCGCAGTTTGCGAACGCGCCTCGTATCCCCTAAACTAGCGGCGGGACGTCGTTTACGCTTGCCGTCAGTTGGCGGAGCGCTTCGGCCGCCGGCACAGTACGCGCGTGTGCGCCACAATCCTGGCGTGACGAATCCAGGCAGGGCCACGGATAAAAAGCTCGCCGGCACCGCGCGCAGTGTCGGGGCGCGCAACCCCATCACGGGCCGCCGCCGCATTCCGTGGCGGGACCTGGACGAGAAGGCGAGGCGGCGCCGATACGGCCAGGCCGTCCGCGCGCACCGCGCAGGACTGCCGGGACGCGATCCGGGCACGTTCGACGAGTACGCCGCCGTCCAGGGACGCCTCGACGGGGCGACGCCGACGACGCCGACCGCGCCGGCCGCTCCGGTCGTGGACATGCCGCCGATCTTCGGCTCGTCCGCCCGCACGCAGATCCTCGCCATCCTCGCGGTCAACGGTCCGGTGACGGTCCGCGAGTTGGCCCGCCTTCGCGGCGTCGACAGCGCGACGACGTTCCGCGCCGTGGAGCGCCTCATCGACGCGGGCCTCGCGGTGAAGCGCGACGAGCCCGGCGGACGGAAGTACGTCGCGCTGAACCGCGCGCAGTGGGGCGGAGCGGAACTGCGCGCTCTCCTCGTCGCGCTCGCCGACGCGTGCGGCGTGCCGCGTTTGGAACAGGCGCGGTATCGCTGGCGTCTGCCGACGGAGCGCGACCCGAAGCCGCCCATCGGTCCCGACGCGGTCTTCGGAACGAAGGCGCGTTCGCGCGCGCTGCTCGTCATCGCGGCGGCGGATGTCGGACCCCGCGGCCACATCGACGAGCGACGCATCGCCGCCACGACGCAGACAGGCGAAAACTCCGTCTGGCACGCCGTCAACGCGCTGGAGGACGACGGCGTCGTGTCGAGCCGCCGCGCGGGGCGGCACCGCCTTTTCACGCTCTCGCGCAAGCTCCCAGGCGTCGCGACGCTGCGCGAGTTCGCGCGCAGACTGCTCGACGGGCGTCCGGACTACGCGGCGAAGGCCGCGCTCGCTCCCATTCTCGCGGAGCACGCCGCGACAGGTCGACGGCAAAGGTACCGCGTAGCGGCGCCCGTTGGCGAGGAGACTCCAGTCGCGTGACAGAGCCGCGACAGACGAAGAAGCGCCCTATCCGCCGTTGTTCATCGGGACGCGCCAAAGCACGCGAATCCTCGCGCTCATCGCGGTGAACGAACCCGTGCTCCCGGGGACATTGATACGCGCGCTCGGACTGCATCGCGGCGCGGCGTACGAGAAGATGAGTGGACTGCGCGGCATCGGCGTCGTCGCGCGTTTCTGGCACCCCATCGAGAAACGCCAATCGCCGCCTCGTCGCCGCGCGCCGAAGCTGGTGATGATCGACCCGGCGTTCCGTGCCGACGGCTCCCTGCGACTGCTACTGCTGCGCCTGGCGCAGATCGCCGGCGATATCGCGCTACCGCGCCGTGACGCGGAACCCGCCGGGCCGCGAGTCGACCAAGCCGTCGAGGATGCGAGCGTAGACCGGATATTCGGCCATCCGAAGCGCACGCTCGCGATCGTCGTCGCCCATGCTCTCGGACCGGTAGACCAAAGCACGCTCGGTTCCATGATCGGATGCGAGCACGGCGACGTCTACACGATACTGGACCCGCTCGTTAGAAGCGGCATCCTCGTGTCGCATAGGGACCGCGGACTTGTCGCGTACGAAATGAACCGCGACGTTCCGTGGTGGACGGAACTCGGCGCGTTCCTTGACGACCTCGTTTTCCGCGCGTATCCGAGGCTAGGCGCGAAAGCCGAAGTCGCGGACGTCATGCGGCGGAGCAAGCCGCACCGCACGAAGTTGGCCCCGCCGCGAACGCCGCGTCCGCTAGAATAAGCGTGAAGTCGCAGCGCACGTCTCGGCATTATTCGTGAAGTGCGGATTATTCGTGATAGCACACGGACGTCCTGAAAGTCGGCCACCACGGTTCTGCCTACGCCTCGAGCAGCGAGTTCATCGCAGCAGTGCACTCCGGCGCGGCGTTCATCAGCGTTGGCCGGCACAATCTCTTCGGCCATCCCGCGCAGTCGACCGTCGCGCACATCGAAGCCGCCGGCGCCACGGTCTACCGCACCGACCACTGCGGCGCGATCATCCTGTCGGTCACGAGAGAACCTGACGTCGACACGATGGTATCCTGCACGTCGTTCTCAACGTTAGAGGATTGGGAACGGCGAGGCGGGATACCGTTATCGCGCCGGCAAGGCGGCCGGCGATCTAATGCCACGAAAGGTCGATCATGAGGCGCAGCCATTCGCGGTGCTCGGCCTCGAAACGCGGGTTCCGTTCGCGCGGATGTTGCTTGCCCCGCAGGCCAAGGGGCAATACGGGAACGCCTGGAAGGGCGGGGGTCATGTCGAGATATCGGGTCGTCTCGCTCGCGATGCTCGCGGCCCGTGTGCTTGCGGCCGGTGCGCTTGCGGCCTGTAGCAACAACAGCAGCAGCATGCCCGCGGCTCCGACGGTGACGGTTGCTGGAGAATATGCGGGGCCGGTGACGGACAGCGTCGCAGGTCAGCAGAGCGGCGACATCGGGCTCGCGCAGCATGGATCGAACGTGGGCGGCGCGATGACGCTGACGGCCGGTGCGTCCTCCAGCGTCGAGTCCGTGACGCTGTCGCTCTCCGGAACGTCATTCACCGGAAGCGGGGTGATGGACGTCAACGGCTCGGCTTGCACGTTCGCGATTACCGGCACGTACGCGAACAACGCGCTCACCGCGACGTACACGGGCGTGAGCGGTTGCACGCGGACCGGTTCGTGGGCGTTGTCCCAAACGTGCACCGGCGTGGCGGCTGGGTGGAAACGCCGCCCCGAAGGGGTCGTACCGGCCTGCTAGACGCGGGCGGCGTGCGCGAGGGCGCGCTGCTCGTCCCACAGTGCCCCCTCCGCGCGCAACTCTGCGGTACGTGCGTCCCCCAAGCGCGCACGTAAGGTGGCTTCCAGCCGTTCGACGCGCAAGGTGTCCGTCACGTCCGGTTTGGCGCCGAGCGCCTCGAGTTGCGCCTCGGAATACCCCAAGAGATGTGCGGCTAGCTCGGGATCATCATCGCGACAGAGCGCCGCCTGATACGCCGTCGCGTACGCAAGCATCGTCGGGTGGTGCGAGGCCTGCGCCAGCGCCAGCGTATCACGAGCGGCCGGCGCTGCGCAGGCACGGTCGTCCAATGCGAGCGCGCACGAGGCGACGATGTTCTGGCGGTGGAGACGGTCGTGATCGGAGCCGCACTTGGCGGCTTCACCCGCCAACTCGATCGCGCGTTGGAAGCATCCCCCGTGTGCTTCGGCAGTTGCCCACCAGTCCAGCGCGCGAGCGGTTTCGTCGTCACGGCCGAGACTCCGGAATAGGCCGACGCTCTCGGCAAACTCCGCCCGCGCGCGATCGATGTCCGCGGATGAGTAGATGAGAGCACAGCGTTGCAAGGTCGCAGCGAGCAACCGGCGATCGCCGGCGCGACGCGCTCCGTCGATGGCTTCAGCCGCAGGCGCGACCGCATCATTGAGGCGTCCCGTTCGCGCGGTTTGCTGGGCTTGCTGCGAGAGAGCACGGATCAGGGGTCGGTTGTCTCCAGCCGCACGATAGAGCACGACGGCGCGCTCAACATGCGCGAGCGCCGAAGCGATCGCGGCGCGGTTGTTGTGCAGCATCGAGAGACAATAATGCAGCTGCGCTTCCGTCGACGGCGGTAGCTTCTGCTGAGCCAGCGCTGCTTCGCACCAGCCGATTCCCTCGCCGAGCAGCGACGTCCGAAGAAACAGCGGAACCACGTCTGCGGCGAGCTGCGCACCCAGCAGCAAATCGCCGCTTTCGCGTATCGACCACGTCAACGCGGCGCGCACGTTGTCGAGTTCCGCTAGAGTGCGTGCGAGCCAATCGTGCGCCGGCGCGGTGTCCCACTCGTCGTACGACCGGCGCGCGAACGCGCCAAAAAACGCCGCGTGCCGCCGAGCCGTCTCGGGACGTTCACCACTTTGCGTGAGCCGTTCGTCGGCATAGTCGTGGATCGACTGCAGCGTGTGATAGCGCTGGCCGTGGTCGCCAACCTCCGCCGTCACGAGAGATTTATCGACGAGTGAGCTGAGGACATCGAGCGCTTCCCACGGGTCGAGCGGATCGTAGCTCGCTACGTCGGTGAGGGCCTCGAGCGTGAAGCTTCCGGCGAAGGCAGCGATCCGCCGGAACAGCGCGCGCTCGGTGTCCGAGAGCGTATCGTAGCTCCAGTCGATGAGCGCACGCATCGTCTGCTGGTGCGGCAACGCGCTGCGGCTGCCGCCGGTCAGTATGCGGAATCGCTCGTTCAGGCGGCGTGAGAGCTCCTCGACGGAGATGACGCGAACCCGTGCGGCCGCCAACTCGATCGCGAGGGCGAGACCGTCGAGGCGCGTGCAAATTTCTTCCACCGTCGGCGTGTTGTCCGGCGTGAGTTCGAACAGCGGATTGACGGCCCGCGCGCGCTCGCTGAAAAGCTGGACGGCGCTCGGCGCGTCCAAGGGACTCAACCGGTAGACCCGCTCGCCCGCGACGTTGAGCGCTTCGCGACTGGTGGCGACGATCGTGACGTTCGCGCATCCGGAGAGGATGGCGCTTGCCAGCCGTGCCGCTTCCGCGACCAGGTGCTCGCAGTTGTCCAGCACCAGCACCAAACGCCGCTCGCGCAGCGTATCGACGAGCTGGTCGAGCGGCTCGCGGTCGCCGCCTTGCGCGGCGCCCAGTGCGGTGAGGATCGTCCCCGCGACAAGTCCGGGGGCGATCAGCGGTGCGAGGTCGATGAACCAGGCGCCGTCGCCGGGATCCTCCACATCGAGCGCGCCTTGCAACGCGAGGCGAGTCTTTCCGACGCCGCCCGGACCGGCAATCGTCAGGAGCTGCCCGGCGCCTATCAATCCCACAATTTCTGCAAGCTCACGCTCCCGACCGATGAAGCTCGTACCTTGGCGCGGAAGGTTGCGCTGGCGCGTGTGTGGGTCGGGCGCACGCACCGCCGCGCGCTGCGCGAGCGCCGACCGCACCGCCGGCGCCAGCATGCCCAGCGACCGCTCGAAGTCCTCAAAGGCATCGAGCCAGTGACGCCGCCGCAAATAGAATTCGGCCGCTCCGTGCGGCTCAACGCGCTCGATGCGCAGCGGTAAGACCGGGATGCCGCGGTTGGAGGCAATCTCCAGTTCGTTGAGCACCGCCTCCGAGTCGTTCGCGAACTGCGAGAAGACCAGCACGACGATGCGACTCTCGCCGATCGCCTCAACCAGGAAGGTGGCGTACGAAACGCCCGGCGCTCCGTCGCGCGGTGCGATCCAGCAGCGCAGTCCCTCGCGCTCGAGCGCCGCGCACGCCGCCCCGGCGCGCTCACGGTCCCGCGTCGAGTAGCTGATGAAGACGTCGTGTTTGCGCGTCGTCAACCCGTCGTCCGGCACGCCCTGCCGTTTCGCCGGGGAAGCCGAAAGCCCGGCTACGCCATCTTCAGAGAGCACGAGACCGGCATTGACCAAGCTCTGTGCGCGGGCACGTGGTCAGACCGGCCACGTTTGCAACGGCAAATCCAAGTTCGGCGGCATAGAACTGAGCGACGGCGCCAAGATGGTCCGCCTTTGACCTGGTAAGCAAGCGAGCTAGTACGCCACGAGTTTGCATGACGCCGTCCAGCTCCTAGACGAACCCAGCGCCCGGCGACGATCACCCCGCGCAACGCCGAGTCGCTGGGGCAGCGTCGCAGTCCCGTAAGGCGCAGCCATCCGGGCTTCCGAGCACAAACAAGCGAGCATGTAATGTGCGTCGAGTTCCTACTGCGATCACGTCGGTGGGTTTGCGCCGATCGTACGTGCGCTGCGCGTCGGGGCGATCGCGGACAGCGGGCAGACCTACGGCGGGCGCGCGTTCAACGACGGGATGCAGGAAGCGGCGTTGCATCGTGTTCCGGTCCGAACCGCACGGTGCGGTGACCGATGGGCAACCGACGACGGCGCGACGCTTTCGGTACTGTCCCCCTACGGCACACTCTTCGTTGATGGAAAGAACGACGTCAACGAAAACTCCGTCGTCGTCATGCTCGCCTTTCAGGATTTCCGAATGCTGTTCATGGGAGACGCGGGATTTCACACCGAGCAGCGGCTGCTCGAAAGCGGCGCAGATCTGCACGCAGACGTTCTGAAGGTAGGCCATCACGGGTCAGCATATTCATCCGCGCCAAGCTTCGTGGCTGCCGTCCACCCGCGATACGCGATCATCAGCGTGGGCAGGCACAATCTATTCGGGCATCCGGCATCGACGACGCTTGCAACCCTACGGAGCGCCGGAGCCAGGGCATACCGCACCGACATCTGCGGCGCTATTGCCGTTGAACCAAGCCTTAACGTTGCCACGACAACGGTCCTCAGTTGCTAATTCAGAACCATGCCGTCACCCGGACGGTCGCGGTGGCGCGATGCAGTTGATCGATTTCATCGATGCCTCAACTTGACGCCGCTCGCCGGGGTCCTTGGTAGTGGGCCACATCATGACGTACCTGAATCCGCCGCACGGCGGCTTCGTGAGGACGTTCGTCAAGACACCGTCCTGCCGGTATTCCGTCGCCCAGATTCCATGATTCGTCACATTCGTCGAAGTCGTATTCTTATTCGTGAATGTGAAGTCGCCATTATTCGTGAGGTCGATCGCGAAGAGACGCCGGCTACCGAGCTGCACGTAGTACAGGATGTCGTCGTATTTCATGATACCCGGAGCCTCTGATCGAACGACGCGCCAGTCCTTGGGCAGAGACACGGTCAGTTCATCATTATAAAGCGGTCGGTCATACAACGGTCCGCCATTTTCGTCGTTACAAGCGTTGCCTGCGGTCACCGACCCGTACAGCAAGCCCAGGACAGTCATTCCAAGCAACAGCAATCGCATTTCAGCTCGCAAGAATCTGATAGCTCAGCGGTGACCCGGAGTTGCCGATGGACGTGGAACCACGATCGGGACTCGGACCCCCGAGGTTCCTTTGATTAGCAAGGTTGCTGCTCCGGACGCCGAGAGCGAAACGCCGTCAAACGACGAGTACCCGAGTTTCGACGTCCTCGCACCCGCGGCTTGTGAGGCGTTCAGGAAACCGTTCATGGTCGAGAACGACGAAAACGTCGGAACGGCGGCGCGCATCAGCCTACGAAGACTGGACTGAAGCCACGGCGTCCACGTCGGAAATGGCTTCCCTTCGAGATATTCACATCCTATGCAATCCCCCCACCCGTACGACCCGTTGCCGAGATTGGCGATCACACCCTCGACATCCGCAGCCTCGGGCCCCTTGCGACTGCTGACAAATCGTAGATTCGAGACGGTCGCCGAAACAGCGGCGATTTTTAGGGGCCCTATCGGCAGCGCCGGCTGATTGATCTCTGAATCGGCGAGCGAGCGGTACGGTACCGCAAGCGTGACCTTCAGGACCGCATCGAAATAGGTGCGAACGGTCGGATCGTACCCGAGCGCGGCCCTGCGTACCGTACTCGCGCGGACGTCGAGCTTACGTAGCGTGTACTTGGCGTCGAGATAATTCCCCCGGCTCGTGTACGTAAGCGTGACCGCATTCGTCGTTCCGCCTCGGCCGCTCAGGTATCCCTGATTCATCTTGTAAGAAATGTGAGACGCGCGAATCTTTATCGCGCAAGTGTTGCGGAGGCCGAAAATGACATAACGTTGTTTGCACCCTTGCGCTCCCACCCATGTGTCCAGCACAGGGTAGAGCACCAAGCGATTCGCTAACGCTTGTCCGGCCAATCCCTTCGTCCAAAACGACCGGAAGTCCGCGAGTATCAGGTCTCGATAAGTATGCGTGCTCGCCTTGATCGTTCGGCCGCCTGTCGTAACCGTTCGCGTGACGATCACAGTACCCGGGTGAGGCTGGATGGGCGGCGGTATCGTCACCGCGCCTGCTCCAGCGGGAAGAGCAGCAGCTACGAGCAGCGCGATCAACGGCAAGGCCTTACCGGACATGAGACGGCTCCTTTCAACGCGCATCGCCCGGCCCCGCAAACGACGCTGCGTTACCGAATAACGTAAGATCCGTGCTGGGCGTTGCGAGAACTACTGGGGTCGACCGTTCCACCGGAGTGCCTCGACATCGTCGAACAGCGCGATATCTGTGCGGAGTGTCGCGAGTTTCCGAAAGAGCAATGCGCGGTCCAGGTCGCGCTCCAATGTTTGCGCCAGCTTGGCGGGACTCGCAACGCTGACGTTCCAGTCGCGCGGGTTCGCCGGGATCGCTTCGAGGTGCCGGTACCTGGCGAGGACGGCCGCGGCCGATTTCGCGCCCCAGCCCGCCAACCCGGGAAAGCCGTCCGCCGCATCACCGACCAGCGCCAGGTAGTCGGGAATGCTCGCCGGCGGAACGCCGAACTTTGCGACGATCCCCGCCTCGTCGAAGAACGTGCGCGTGCGGCGATTGAGCTGCACGACGCGCGTGCCGCGCACGCACTGCGCGAGGTCTTTGTCCGGCGTACAAATGATCACGCGCTCGACGCGCCGATCGCTGGCGGCGGCGGCCGCCGCAGCCGCCAGCGCGTCGTCGGCTTCGAATTCGATCATCGGCCACACGACGATCCCGGCTTCGACGAGCGCTTCTTCGAGCAGCGGGAACTGCGCGAAAAGTTCGGGATCGATGCCCTCGCCCGTCTTGTATCCCGGCCACAGGCCGTTACGGAACGATTCAATGACGTGATCCGTGGCGACGCCGACGTGCGTCGCACCGGCTTGAAGCATGCCGCGGATCGACGCGAGCACGCCACGGACTGCTGCAACCTCCCGGCCTGCCTCGTCGCGCGCGGACGGCAGGGCGTAGTAGTGGCGAAACAGCTCGTAGGTGCCGTCGACGACGTGGATGAGCACGACGGCGGTGCTTCGGTCTCCTCGTGAAGGTTCACCTCGCGACCCGGCGGCAGGCGAGGCTCGAGATGATCGCGCGTCTCGTTAGGGGATCACGAAACGTTCGACTCGATTCTCGGCGGATTTCCTCGCGGGGCCGTCGTAGCGCGGCAAAGGAATACCGCGCATCGCCGTGCGGATGCGATCGATCTCGCGGGCACTGATCGCGGCCGAGGTCACCGCGCGCAGCGTCTGGTCACCGTTGCGCCATACGAATTGTTCTTTGCGGTCACGCAGACTCGGCTTGCCGCCGGCCGGGATGTCATCGGCGTCATAGATGTAGCGCGACGCCGGCAGGCTGAGCGCCGAGTAGCGGTTCGCGATAATGTTGAACGTCCGGCCGTGCGCGCGGACGTAGGCAAACGTAACCTGGAGGCCGTCGACGCTCCATGCGTTTCGTTGTTTCGACCACACGGCAAGCGGTGAGATAAAGATCGTGCGGCTCACGACATCGTGTGGTAATCCGGCCGGCGGCACCACGGTAAAGTTCGCCTGTCGTCGTGCTCGATCGAGCGACACGTGAACGGGAGCAGTGACGTTGCGAATCGCCTCGGGCACGAGTTTGGGGATTCTCGGCCCGATCCCGGCGGCGTGCAGCGCAGCGACGTAGCCTTCTCGAATGCCCTGCACGAGCGCGGGAGAACCCGCTGTGAGCAACAGCGCCGCGACGATCGCAGCCGCCGACGCCACCGCGATACGCGTACGAAGGAGACGTCCGGGAAGCCCTTCACGCCGGGAGCTCATGCGGCGACGAATCGCTACGAGATCGATCGGTGGGATTGCTGCCTTCATCAAGCTGCTCCGTACTTCGGTGTGTACCCGTGCGTCATCGAACATCTTGGCAAGCCTCCAATTTCGTCGACGTACTCGAATCGATGACGGCGAGCGCCGTGCGCAGCGCACGCCGGGCCAGCATCAGGTGGAACCGAATCGTCGGCGCCGGCGCGCCGAGCACGACTGCGATCTCGCTGCTGTTCAGGCCGGCGTAGTAGCGCAGCACGACCGCCGCGCGCTGCGACCTCGGCAGCTCCGCTATGGCCGCGAGAATATCCAATCGCTCGTCGTCACTCGACACCGTCCGCGGCTCAGCCGGTGAGCCGAGCTCCGCAATCTTCTTTGCCCCCCTTGCGGACGCGGTCGCGTGGCGGATGATGATCCGGTACATCCACCCGTAGAACGCGTCGGTGGAGCGTAACGCCGGCAGTCCGAGTGCGATGCTCGCGCAGGCCTCTTGAGCGGCGTCTTCCGCCAATTCCCGATCGTGCAGCACACCCAACGCAACGCGGTAGGCCTCCGGCCAGAGCGCGACGAGCAGGGTCTCCAGCGCGGCACCACCGTGTTGCGCGTCACGAACGAGACTCGGATCGACCGTGAACCCCATAGGGGCTACTCCGTTTCGAAGAAGGGTTTACCCTTACAGAGCAGCCGGGACCCCCGAGTGTTGGCGGGGCCGGTGTATCAAGCGATCGCCGGCGCGCGGACGCCCGCGGTTGCGTAGAGAGCGCGGCTGTCGTGCACGACGCCACCTTTGATCGTCGTCTTCACGTTGCGCAACGCGCTGACGTTCTCGAGCGGGTTTCCGGCGACGACGATGACGTCGGCGAGCTTACCCGCTTGAACCGAGCCCAGCTTGTCGTCCATCTTCATCACGCGGGCCGGGACGATGGTCGCGGTTTGCAAGACCGCTGCATTCGAGAGGCCTGCCTTCGCGTAGAGCTCGAGCTCGAACACCGTGTCGAAGCCCGGGAGAACGTCGTCCGTGCCGGCAACGATGCGAATTCCGCTTTCGTGCAGCAGCGCGACCATTTTCAAGAACGCGTCCGCCGATTTGTCATAGGCCGCGCGCGTGGCCGCCGTATCGCTCGGAAGCCCGCCTGCGAGCAAGCTGCGACGCACCTGCGCCGGAAGCCAGTCGGCGATCTCCGCGAGCCCGCTCGACTCGAGATCGCCCGCGCGCGCGTGCGTTTGCTGATAGAAGATCCCCACGGTGGGGTCGCTCACGATGTCGTGCCGCTTCATGAGCGCGACGAAGTCCCTGACCGGTTGGCCTTGCAGGTCGATCGTGCCGGCGCGCAGCGCGGGAACCGTCAGCCGCACCGGGGTCTGCGTGCGGTCTTTGACGTCAGGCATGAAGTTCAGGAAAAGCATATTGACGTGCTGGATCTCGTCATAGCCGGCATTGATCGCGTCCTGTGCGATCATGCCCGCCGGAACGTGTCCGCTGACCCGCATGCCGAGCCGGTGCGCCTCGTCCGCGATCACCGGGACCAATTTCGGGTCGAGCGAGCTGTACAACTTGATCTGCACCGCGCCGCGCTTTTGCCAATCGCGCACTTGCGCGATCGCTTGCGCCGCGTTGTCCGTCGTCGTTCCGATCGGCGCGGTGTACTTGCCTTTGCCGTCCATCAGCCCGGCGATGATGATCCGCGGACCGGCCAGCTCGCCGGCTGCGAACTGGCGCTGCAGCTTCGAAATGTACGCCGGATCGTTCCCCGGATCGCGAACGGTCGTCACGCCTTCGGCCAGCAGCCGTGGTCCGAACGTCGCGTCCATATGCATGTGCATGTTCCAGAGGCCGGGCAGCACGGTCTTGCCGGCGCCGTCGATCGTGCGCGCGTCGCTCGGAACGTCGACGGTGTTTCCGACTGCGACGATGACGTCACCCTTCATCAGCACGGTGGTGTTCGGAACGAGCCGGCCGCGCTCGGAATCGAACACCGTTGCGCCCGTGATCGCAATCGCCGTCGCCGAGCGCTGCGGGATCGTTGCAGCAATACGTTTGCCAAGCAGCGCGTCGCGCTCGTGCTGCGCCGCGATCAACCGCGGCAAGACGGACTTCCACCCCTGCGGGATCACCGCTCCCCACTCCGAGCCCGCCATGAACAACACGCCGTCCTCGTCGAGCCATACCGCGCCGGGCGAAAAATCGAGTCCGCCGAGCTCGTACATTGTCACGCGCTTGCTACCTGCACGAGTGGCGACGCGGATCGTTTGCAGCCGTTCGAGCGTCGCCTCGCCGGCCGGCCAGAGCGCGACTTTTTTGGAATGCAGCATCGCGCGCGCAAGCGCGGCAGACTCCTCCGGCGTGCCGGACATGCTCACGTAGAAGCGCGGCTGGCCGTACGGCCGGCGCTCCTTCTCGGAAACGTTGTTCCAGACGGCGGTTCCGGCGCGCGCCGCGAAGCGCTCGTCGACCGGGATCTTGAGATAGTCGTGACCGGTGGTTTGCAGCTGACGGATGAAGCCGGCGTCGTCGAACGCGAGCAGGCTACGCAGCTTCGGCCCGCGACCGCGATCGTTGAACTCGAACCGCACGTCCAGCGAGCCGTCGGGCAGACGAATCGTCGTCTGCGAGCCTTTCACGATGCCGGACGTGACGTAGTCGTAGTGCAGCGGCGTGCCGTAGAGCTTCGCCGTGGCGAGCGACGGAAGCGCGAGCATCGTCGCGACGGCCGAACCCGCGGTCGCGAGCCACGTTCTGCGCGGCATGGGCGGTTCGCCGGCCATGCAGCGGTGGACGTGCTCCGGACGCGGCAACCCGAAGCGCAAGCCGGCTCGCGAACTGCACATGCACATCTCAGCCTCCGATTCAGCTCGCTTTCCGGACTTGCGGCGGACCGTAGCGCGCCCTCGCCTTGATGCGAGCCTTTGCGGCGACGTCGTCGCGATCACGGGGCGCGGCATTCGTGACGAGCGACGCCAGCAAGTGCCGCGCCGCGTGCGCCACCTCGCCGACGGCTCGGTCGAAGGCCGCCTCGTTCGCTTTCGACGGGTGCGTGAAGCCGCTCAGCTTGCGCACGAACTGCAGCGCCGAGGCGTGGATCTCGTCGTCCGTCGCGGGTGGGGCGAAGTTGTGCAGCGTCTTGATATTCCGGCACATGGGGCATCCTCCGACCGTCCGATGAAGCGGCACTCGCTTCGGCGCCCGGACGCACTTCTCATGGTCGAGGCGCAGCAGGACGGCGGACACCTCGTGTCCTACGGCGTCGTCGGAAGGCGGACTCGAAATGGTCCAGCGCGTCGAGCATTGGCTCAAGTGCCGCGAGAAGAGCTGTTGCTCGTACTATGTCGTCTACGTCACTGGCGACGATGCGACGCGGATCGCGCGCACGCTTTCGGTGCCGCCGTGGGACATCACCGTCGCCGTGGCGTGCGACGACGATCCGCCCGACGCGTTCGTGCTGGCGAACGGCACGCGGCACCGGTTGGCGCTGGCGCGCACGCGCGTTTCCGCCGACGTCGAGCCGACCTGCGAGTTCTTGGTGCGGCTCCCGGACGGCGCCGCGCGCTGCGGGCTCGGCGATGCACGGCCGTTGCCGTGCCACACCTTCCCGTCGGAGATGATCGACGGCTCCATCCGGTTCGCCGCCGAAGGCTGCGTCTGCGACTGGTCGGGCGTCGACGTCGATGCGGCGCACGATTCGGAGCTCTTGCGCGCCGAGATGCGCGCGCGTGAACACTATGCCGGCCTCGTCGCGCAGTGGAACGCATATGTTGCGACGCTCGCGCGCACGGCGGACCTCACCCACCGGGACTTCTGCCGTTTCTTGCTGGACGAGTATCCATCGTGAGCGCCGACGCGTGCGCCGGCTGCACGGGAAACTGCTGCCGCGACGTCGTCGTGCGGGTGACGGGATTCGACGCGTGGCGCATCCGCCGCGGGCAGCGGCTCGAGTACGACCAGTTCGTCGAGGTGCGCCCCGACGAGGATCCCATGGCCGAGACGTTCCGCATCGGGGACGAATCGTGCAGCCTGTTTCTCGGCAAGAGCGCCGTCGATCCGGCGGCGTGCGTGTTCTTGATGAACCTCCCCGGCGACGTGCGCCGCTGCGGCATGTATGCCGACCGGCCGACGGTATGCGCAGTGTACCCGATGACGCTGCGCTACGGATCGATCGAGTTGCGTGAGGACGTGCGCTGCACGCCGGCCGATTGGAACATGGCGACGCTCGACTACCCGCTGTGGCGCGAGGCGTTCCTGGGCTACGCGGTCGAACGCCGGCTGTTCGGGCGGTTCGCGGGCGCGTGGAATCTCCGGGCCCCCTTCGAGGACGCCGAGCCCGGCCGCGAACGTTTCTTTCGCCACCTCGACGGCGTGACGGAGGCGATGGTGGCCGCGCGGGACCGGCTCGGCGCCGGCGGAACGGAGGCGGCCCTGGGAGCAGCGCTCGACGCCGCTTGTGCTATGCTGTTCGCGGAGGACACGCGATGATCGGTTTGTTCCTGCTCGCGGCTACCGCGCAGACCCCACCCCCCGAGGTGATGAAGGCCGATCAGGCCGCCGCCACCGACGTGATGGGCACGATCTCGCTCAAGCCGAACCCCGGCGATCCGCCCTCGAACGTGCTCGACAAGGTGAACTGCGCCGACGTCGTGGTCACCGCGACCGACGAGGCCGGTCAGGTCGTCGCCAGCACGCCGACGCGCCCCGGCGCCGCGAAAGGCGAGTGCGTCTACTCGCTCAAGGTGCCGCACGGAAAGAACGTGCTGATCGGGCTGCGCGAGGTCAAGTTGCCCCTGACCGGCATGCGCAAGGCCGGCGGCTCGGACGCGGAGACCCAGATCAACAAGCACGCGCCGGCCGGAAACAATCCAGGGATCATCATTTCCTCCGGCCGCGCCGGTCAGTTCGACGTCTTCATCAAAGCCGCGCCGGCCAGCGCCTACAAGGCCGCGGCCTTCAACGGCGACGGTGCCCACGCGTTCAAGAATTCGAACGCGACGGGACCGGTGCGCCGCGACCTCAGCGCGACGATCATGTTCCGGCCCGTGACCAACGGCGCGACCGAAACGAAGTAGTCACACCCGAGCGAGGTCGCGTTTTCCGGCCGCGGCGGCGGGCGGTTCCATCGAGTAGCTCGCACCGAGCACGCGCCGCCGCAGATCTTCGGTCGAGCGCGGCTTCTTGGCGATCGGCAGCGTGAGAAACTGATTGCCTTCGGTCATCAGGACGCCGCTCGCGACGAGCTCGTCGAGCGTGCGCTCGAGCGTCCCGTCGGTCATGGCGCCGGCGTAGAGCGGGCGCAGGTCGGCGCGCAGCTTATCGGGCGACTGCACCGAGTCGCACAGCAGCGCGACGTCGCGCGACAATCCGGACAGCTTCACCGAACGGTCGCGCCCCTCGCGCGCGTCGACGATCAGCACGTAGTCGGGCCCGCATGCGTAATCGTACTCGGGCATCGTCTTGGCTTGCCAATCCGCCATCCACGGATCGACCACGGCAGACACCGCTTCGCGCGCGGCGGTCGCTTCCGGAACCAGCGACGAGCGGAACTCGAAGAAATACCCGATCTTGTCGGGATCGACCATCCCCGGCGGGAAGTTGTGCTGGTATTCCACGCGCAGCGAACGCGCGTCGACGCCGTAGGCGTCCGCGTTCTCGAACAGCGGCGAGAAACGGTGCAGCTCGATCGGGCCGAACGTCTGCGGCGGCTGTAAGTGCCGAATGCTCGGGAGGAACGCGGCCATGTCATCGTACCACTCGGCGCGCTCGCCGGGGAAGCCGCACAGGATGTTGTACGCGGTGTTCACGCCGTACTCGAGCGTCCAGCGCAGGAACTGCACGTGCCGAATGCGCGACGTCCCCTTGCGCATCAGCTTGAGGACGTCCGTCGAGAACGATTCGATCCCCGGCTGCACCTCGACGACGCCGGCGTCGCGCATGCGCGCGATCTGCGCCTTGGTGAGGTCGGCGCGGATCTCGTAGAAAATCTGCAAGTCGAGCTCGAGCTCGGCGATGCGCCGGAACAGCTCGTCGCAATGCCAGCGGGAGAGGATCCAGTCGGTCGCGGTCAGCCGTACCGAGCCGTAGCGCTGCGAAAGCCCAGCGATGTCGGCCACGACCGTGTCGAGATTCTTGTGCCGAAAGCCGAGTATCTCGGGGTTGATCCCGCAGAACGTGCATTGGTTCTTCGCGCCCCACCAGCAACCGCGCGAGCTTTCGAACGGGAGATGGCCGAGCTCGAACTCGACGCCCGTTTGCACCGCGACGCGCTCGCGCTCGCTAAAAAATGCATCGTAGTCCGGTGAGGGGCTGGCGTCCATATCGGCGAGCGGGCGTCCGGGGAACACCTGGACGGCCCCGTCCGTGAACAACGTCGTGCCGGGGATCCCCGCAGCAGAGAGGCCGGCCCGCTTTCGGCGCAGGTACTCCCGAAACGACTCCTCGGCTTCGCCGATGAAAACGTGGTCGATGACGTGCGGCAGGGCACGGTGATATTCGGAGCCCATGCCGCCGTCGAACGACGCTCCGCCGACGATGACGTCGACGGACGGACGCAGGCGTTTGACCCGCGCGGCGAGCGCGAGGCTCGGCATCGCCTGGTTGAACGTCGCAGTCAAACCGACCACGTCGGGATTCAACGCCAGGACGCGCTCCGCCGTCCGGGTGAGAAACGCCGGAACGACGTCGTCGCGCAGCGCGGTCAGTGAAGCGCGGTCGAGATCGGGATGCGTCTCGTCCAAGAACGCGTCGCTGTCGAGCTCGGACGCCCCGAACATGTCGGCCGCAAAAAGATGCTCCGAAAGCCCGAAGAACCCGCGCTCGTCGGAAAACGGCTTGGCGGCAGCGGCGCCGATCTCGGCGGCAAGGTCGAGGTTCGGATAGAGCACGGTCGCGACGACCGACTGTTCGTCGCAGATCCGCTTCAGAATGCCGAGCGCGATTGACGGGCGCAGCACCGTCGCCCAGGGCATCTGCACGAAGACGATCGCAAGCGGCGTCATGCCAAGGTCGCCTTCACGGTCTGCCGGTGAAGGCCTGCGGCGGGCGGAACCCTGCGCCACCGAGCGAACCGTGACCCCCATGAGCCGCATCCACGACGTCGGCGGGATGCACGGTTTCGGGCCGCTGACGATCGAGCGCGACGAGCCGCCGTTCCACCACGAGTGGGAAGCACGCGTCTTCGCGATCAACCGCTTTCTGCTGCGCGGCCGCCGGTACACGCTCGACGAGTTCCGCGCCGCGGTCGAACGCATGCCGCCCGCGGAGTATCTCGCAGCATCATACTACGAGCGCTGGCTGTACGCCGTCGAAACGCTGGTCCGCGAGAAAGGCGTGCTCGGTGTTCGCGATCGGTGACCGCGTGCGCACGCGCGTGATGAACCCGCCGGGGCACACGCGTCTGCCGGTGTATCTGCGCGGGCGGCCGGGCCGCATCGACTTCGTGCTCGGCACGCTGCCGTTTTCCGACGCGCGCGCGGCAGGCGTCGTGTCGGCGACGCAGACCGCGTACACCGTGCGCTTCGCAACGGCCGACGTGTGGGGCGCCGACGGCGACCCGCACGGCAGCATCTGCGCCGACCTCTTCGAATCGTATTTGGAGGCCCGCGAATGAGTCATGTTCACGAGACCTCGGCGGATTCGTCGAACCGCGTCAAGTCGCTGGTTGCGGCGCTCGAAGCGGCGCACGTGCTCACCGAGCGCGAGCTCGACGCCGCCGTCGAAACGTTTCTCGTCCACGCGCAGCCGGCGAACGGCGCGCGCATCGTCGCGCGGGCGTGGCTCGACGACGCGTTTCGCGCGCGTTTGCTCGACGACGGCAATGCCGCGGTTGCGGAACTCGGCATCGACCTCGCGCACTGGGTGCCGGTGAAGCTGCGCGTCGTCGCCAACGAACCCGGCCGCCACAACCTCATCGTGTGCACGCTGTGCTCGTGCTATCCGCTCGCGCTGCTCGGGCCGTCGCCCGCATGGTACAAGAGCGAAGCGTATCGCTCGCGCGCCGTGCGCGACCCGCGCGGCGTCCTTGCCGAGTTCGGCACGCAGTTCGGCGACGACGTCGAGATCACCGTATGGGACAGCACGGCGGAGGTTCGTTACCTGGTGCTCCCCGCACGCCCGCCCGGAACCGACGGCGCGAGCGAGGCGCAGCTTGCGGATCTCGTCACGCGCAACGGTTTGATCGGTACCGCGCTCGTCTGAACGGGAACACCACAGGCGCGCACCAAACACGCCGCGCATGAGACGGATCCTGGCACTGCTCGTCGCCCTGTTCGTGATCGCGCCCGTCGCGACGTCCGCCGACGAGGGGATGTGGACGATCGACCACTTCCCGGTGGCGCAGGTCGCCAAGGCGTACGGCTTCACGGCGACGCCGGCGTTTCTCGATCACATTCGGGCCAGTTCCGTGCGCCTGCCCGGCTGCAGCGGTTCGTTCGTGAGCCGCGATGCGCTCATCATGACGAACCACCACTGCGCGCGCGGCTGCGTGCAAGCGCTTTCCGATCCGCAGCACAACTTCATCGCCGACGGCTATTACGCGAAGACGCCGCAGGACGAGCGCACGTGCCCGGGCTTCCAGATCGTGTCGCTGCTCGGCATCACGCACGTCACCAAGCAAGTCACCACGGCGACGGCGGGCGCCGCCGGTGCGGACTACAACGCCAAGCAGCGTGCAGTCTTCGCGAGCATCGAGAGCGCGTGCGCCGGCGGCGACGCGCAGATCCAGTGCCAAGTCGTGTCGCTGTACCACGGCGGTATCTACGATCTCTACCGCTACAAGAAGTACACCGACGTGCGGCTCGTGTTCGCGCCCGAGGAAACGATCGCGTTCTTCGGCGGCGATCCCGACAACTTCACGTTCCCGCGCTACGACGTCGACTGCGCGTTCCTGCGCGCGTACGAGAACGGCAAGCCCGCGACGGCACCGGACTACTTCCCGTGGAACGCTGCGGGAACGAAAGAAGGCGACCTCGTGTTCGTGCCGGGCAACCCCGGCTCGACGTCGCGGCTGCTCACCATGAGCGAGCTGGAGAACGCCCGCGACAACGCGCTGCCGCGCGCGCTGCGCACGCTGTCCGAGCTGCGCGGCCTGCTCACGCAGTTCTCGTCGGAGAGCCCGGAGCATGCGCGCATCGCGCGCAATTCGCTGTTCGGGATCGAGAACGGGCTCAAAGGCAACTGGGGCCGCGAGGAGCAGTTGCTCGACCCGGTGTTCATGGCCCGTAAAGCGGCGGCCGAGCGCGTGCAGCGCGCGGCGATCGCGCGCAACCCGGCGCTGCGCGCAAAGTACGCGGGCGCGTGGGACGCGATCGCGCAGGCGGAGCGCCACGGCCGAGAGCTCGGCTTGCCGTACGCATACCGCGAAGCGGGGGGCGCGCCGGGCACGTATCTCGGAACGGCTCGCGCCCTGATCCGCGCCGCCGCCGAACGTGCCAAGCCGAACGCACAGCGGCTGCGCGAGTATCAGGACGCCACGCTCCCGCAGCTGCAGGCGCGGCTCGCCGCGCCGGTTCCCGTCTATCCCGATCTCGAGCGCGTGACGCTCGCGCATTCGCTGACGAAGATGCGCGAGTGGCTCGGTGCGGACGACCCGTACGTGCGCGCGGTGCTCGGCAACGACTCACCGGAGGCGGTGGCCGAGCGGATCGTGTCCACGTCGAAGCTCGCCGACCCCGCGGTCCGCAAAGCGCTCTACGACGGCGGCGCCGCGGCGATCGCGGCGTCGACCGATTCGGCGGTCGTGCTGATGCGCAGCGTCGACGACGCGGCGCGCGCGATTCGCAAGCAGTACGAGGACGAGGTCCTCGCTCCGCTGCGGCTCAACGACGAGAGGGTCGCGCAGGCGGACTTCGCGCTGCACGGTCTGGCGACGTATCCCGACGCGACGTTCACGCTGCGCGTGAGCTACGCAGCGGTGCGCGGGTATCAGGAGAACGGGCACACGATCGCGCCCTACACCACGATCGCCGGGGCGTACCGGCACGCGACGGGCAGCGATCCGTACGCGTTGCCGAAAAGCTGGCTCGACGCGCGCAGCACCGTCAAGGCGGACACGCCGCTGGACTTCGTGATGACCGCCGACATCATCGGCGGCAACTCGGGCAGCCCGGTGATCGATGCGAAGGGCCGCATCGTCGGGCTGATCTTCGACGGCAACATCGAGTCGCTCGGCGGCGATTTCGGGTACGACATCCGCCAGAACCGCGCGGTGGCGGTCGATTCGCGCGGCTTGCTCGAAGCGCTGCGCGCCGTCTATCACGCCGACCGCGTCGCCGGCGAGCTCGTTACTCCGGGCGGTTGAGCAGGTCCGCCACTTCGCGCGCGACGAGCGGCAGCGGGTCGGTCATGACGTGCGTTTGCCGCACGTCCGTCTCGTCGCCGCGGCCGCCGCTGACGAGCAGCTGCATGGACGTCACCGCCTCGACGCGGGCCCAGCGGTCGCCCAGGCGCCACACCGGATCGGCGCGGTCGCTCCATTCCAGCACGACGACGCCGGGGCGCTCGACCAGCGACGGAACGAGCTCCCGCAGGGTGGCATAGACATCGCGCGTCCTCATCCCCGCATGATCCGCTGAAACTCCTGGTATACCTGGCGGACCAGTATGTCCAGGGACACCTGGCAGCCCGGCGTACTCCATGGGATGCCGACGCAACCGCTCACCACCGACGAGCTCGAACGGCTTCGCCGCTACGATGCGCCGACGATCGCAAACGCGATCGAAACGTTCGACGTGCGCCCGCGAACGGCCGGGTACGCATCGCCGGCGATTCGCTGCATCTTCCCGCAGCTCGACGTGATGGTGGGCTACGCCGTTACGGCGCGCGCGCGAGCGAACGCTCCATCCGGCGGCAGCTATTCGCGCCACGGCTGGTGGGACGCGCTCGCCGCCGTGCCGGGGCCGCGCGTCGCCGTGATCCAGGATCTCGACGAACCGCCGACCGGCGCGTTCTGGGGCGAAGTGCAGGCGAACATCCACCGCGCGCTCGGCTGCGTGGGTGCGGTGACGAACGGCGGCGTGCGTGATCTGCGTGAGGTCGAACCGCTCGGGTTTCACTATTTCGCCGGCTCGGTGATGGTGTCGCACGCGTACGTGCACATGGTGGACTTCGGAACCGCCGTGACGATCGGCGGCCTCGAGATCAATCCCGGCGACCTGATCCACGCCGACCGCCACGGCGTGCAAGTGATCCCGCCGGAGATCGCCCGCGACATCCCCGACGCATGCGAGAAGATCGCCGCGCACGAGCGGACGATCATCTCGCTGTGTCAGTCGCCGGGCTTCACGCTCGACGCGCTCAAGCGCATCCAGCCGTAGCGACCGCGACGCCGCACTCAGTGCGGCGTGCTGCTCTTCGCCGCGGGCGGGTGCTCCGTGCGCGCAGCCGGCGCGGTATGCTCGTGAACCTGCGCGGGCTGCGTCGCCGTCTGCTGGCGCGGCGCGCTGACCTCGCGGCTCTCGCGCGGCGTGTTGTACGAGCGCGGCGGCTCTTGCACGGCCGTCGCACGGCGCGTGTCGGCCGAGCGCACCGGCGCGGCATCGCGCGAGCCCGCCGGGCGCGTTTGATCGAAGTGGCGCCATGCCTCGGCGTCCGGCGCGTTGCGCGGCACGATCGTCGCGGCGTGCGTCGCGGTGGTTGTGCCGGCCGCCGTTGTCGCCGTCACCGCGCTCGCCGACGTCGCCGTGTGCGAGACCGGCGTGCCGCGGCTCGCGCCGAAGCGCGCCCACGGATCGTTCACGTCGCTCGTCGCGTGCACGTCGCGGGTCGTGTGCGATTCGCGCGCCGTCGCCGGCACCGTCGCGTTCGTCGTGCCGTAGATCACCGGGATGGGCTGCGCGGCGGGCTGCTGCGGCACCGCGGCGGCGCGAACGTGGACGGTGCCCGTCAGCGCGTCGCGCTGCTGCGCGAAGGGCGTGCGCCGTACGGCGATCGTGTTGCCGGCGAACGTGCCGCCTGTCAGCGCAGTGCTAACCGTTGCGAGCTGCGACGGTACGCGGCGGTCGCTGAAGCGCAGGTTCGCGTCGGTCGGAACGGCGGGCACGAGGCCGCGCACGGGATGGATCGAGCGCAGCTTCGACGGGTCGACGCCCCGCAGATGCTCGAAATGTCCGTCGACGAAGTTCTTGTGCGCGATGTAGGTCACGCCGTTGTACCGCGCGTTGCCGAAGGATCTGAGGTGATCGCGGTCGCGGTCGCGGTGGTGGTTGTCGTTGACGTAGTAGTAGTTGTTCGTCGCGTACGTCACGTTGGTGCCGTAGCGATTGCCCCACCACGGATAGAACGTCTCGAACGGTGCGAGCGGCACCCAGCCGATGTCGCCGAAACCGAAGCCGAACCCGTTGCCGAAGCTCAAGAACGCGACGACCGCGGGCCGCCACGCGACGAACGCGCGCTCCGGGTACCAGCACCAGCCGTAGAGCGAGCTGTGATACCAGCGCCCGTAGTGATACGGCGCCCAGCCCCACGGCTCGTAACCGAGCCACGTCCAGCCGTAGCCTTCTTCCCACACCCAGCGGCCGTCGCGGTACGGCGCCCAGCTCGATGCGACCGTCGTCGGCGCCCACACGCGGCCGTAGCCGGCGTCGGTGACCCAGCGGCCGTACGCGTCGAGGTCGTCGATCCCGGCGACACCCGGCGCGGTGTACGCCGCGTTCGCAAGCGCGCGCTCCTGGCGGTCGTCGCGCTCGCGGTTGAAGCGGTCGAAGTCGTCGTACGCGATCGCGTCGGAGCTCGAGATCGACGGGTTTGCGGAGGCGCCCTGCGCGAGCAGCGTCGTGCCGGTGACGAGCGCCTGCGCACCTTGCGGCGTCACCACGTCCGCGCTGCCCGAGCGCACCGTCACCAGCGTGCGGCCCGCGGAATCGACGCTCACGCGATAGCTCCCGGTCGCGCGCGGGCGGACCGAGATCGACGGTGTGTCGATCTGCGTTCGGCCGTCGGTGCCGCGCAGCAGCCGCACGTCGATCGTCCCCGCGGCGAGCTGCAGCTCGCGGTCGGCGGCGTCGAGGTGCGTGAAGCGCATTTGCACGTCCGCTCCCAGCCGCACCGACGTCGAGCCGTCGAACTGGACCTCGGCGCGCGCACCGTCGCCGGTCGTCACGTAGTCGGCGCCGAGGACCGGCGCGTTGATCGCGGCGGCAACCGGCGTCGCCGAGTCGCCGCGCTGCACCGCGACCGCGCCTTGGACGACGCTGATGCGCGCGACGCCGACGCCGGCGCTCGCGGCGGCGGCCGCACCGTCGGCGCGGGCCGCGACGGGCGCCGCGACCGTGAGCAGCACCGCGGCGATCGCCAGCAGCGCGACGGGTGTCCGGGAGCGGAATGAATGCATGAAGCGCCTCCGGTGACCAAGATAGATCGGTAGGCTGAGAACGATTTGGGGTGCCTGGGAGTTTCTCTGCGGATCGGCCCGATTCAGCGTTCCAGGACGTAGGTCCCAGGCGCGTCGGCGAGCGGCTCGTACGTCGCGTTTCCCGCGGCGGCCGGCGCGTCGGCTTTGTCGGGCGACCGCTGCGCGAGCCACGCGATCCAATCGGGCCACCAGGACCCTTCGTGCTTGGGCGCCGCCGCGAACCACGCGTCGGGATCGGGCGGGTTGGCCGTGCCCGGGGGCGGGCCCCACCACACCGCCTTCTTCTTGCCCGGCGGGCTGATGATGCCGGCGATGTGCCCCGACGCGCCGAGCCGGAACGTGGTCTCGCCCGAGAACAGCCGCGTCATCGCGTAGACGGAGCGCCACGGCGCGATGTGATCGTCTTGGGTCGCGACGCAGTACGTGTCGAGCTTGACGCGCCGCAGGTCGATCGGCACGCCGTCGACCTCGAGCGCGTCCGGCTTGGACAGGTTGTTCGCGACGTACATCTCGCGCAAGTAGTACGAGTGCGTCGCGCGCGGGATGCGCGTCGCATCGCTGTTCCAGTAGAGCAGGTCGAATGCGGGCGCGTCCTTGCCCAGCAGGTAGCGGTTCACCGCGACGCCCCAGATGAGGTCGTTGGCGCGCAGCATGTTGAACGTGTCGGCCATCTCACGGCCGCTGAGCACGCCCTGCTCGTTCATCCGCTCCTCGATGTGCGCCAGCGCCTCGTTCGACAGAAACGACATGAGCTCGCCGGGATCGGTGAAGTCGACGAGCGCCGCGAAGAACGTCGCGCTGTTCACCAGCTTGCTCTTCTTGCGCGCGAGGTACGCGAGCGCGGTGGCGAGCAGCGTCCCGCCGATGCAGTACCCGATCGCATCGACGCTCTTGCTGCCCGCGATCTCCGCCGCGACGCGCATCGCGGTCAGCGGCCCCAGCCGCAGGTAGTCGCTCCACGTCAGGTGCGCGAGCGACGCGTCCGGGTTGCGCCACGACACGACGAACGTGTTGCGGCCCTCGTCGGTCGCGTACTTGACGAAGCTGTTCGCCGCTTGCAGATCGAGGATGTAGAACTTGTTGATCCACGGCGGCACGATCACCAGCGGTCGCGCGTAGACCTGCGCCTGCGTCGGCGCGTACTGGATCAGCTCGATCAGCTCGTTGCGGAACACAACGCTGCCGGCAGTGGTCGCGACGTTCTTGCCGACGGTGAACGCCGACTCGTCGACGAGCGCCGGGCGGCCGGCGTTCCCGCGCGCGTCCGCGGCGATGTTCTCCAAGCCGCGCCGAAAGTTCGCGCCGCCCGTGCGCATGGTCTCCTCGAGCACGTCGGGGTTGAACCACGGCACGTTGGTCGGGCTCATCGCGTCGCAGAACTGTTTGGCGAAGAACTTCACCCGGCGGCGCGTCGTGTCGTCGATGCCTTCCGCTTGGTCGATGGAGTCGAGCACGGCTTTCGTCGCGAGCAGATACCCTTGCTTGAGCGCGTCGAAATAGGGGTTGGCCGTCCACGCGGGGTTGGTGAAACGGCGGTCGCCCGGCTCCGGAGCGATCACGGGCTCGCCGTCCGGCGCCTCCGCGTTCATCGCGGCGCTGCCGTCGCGCGTCGCAACGTCGGCGAACGAGTTGGCGAGCTCCAGCTGCGCCTCGAGCAGCTTGCCCGGCGTCGCCATCATCGCGCGCCACACTTCCATCGACATGGCGCCGACACCGAGCGGATCGAACGGGTTGTTGCTGCTCATAAGTGGACCTCCGTAGTTCTACGGACGCGGCAATCGGCCCCCGGCCGCTACCGTCGAGCCATGGAGCGCATCAGCCACTTCCCCTCGCCCGACGTCAGCCTGACCCTGTCGCGGGGCACGGCGGGTCTCGACGATCCCGCGACATACGAGCGCAACGTCGAAAATTTCATCGGCACGGTGCGCGTGCCGGTCGGGCTCGCCGGTCCGCTGGCGATTGCCGGCGTGGCCGCGCGCGGCACCTACTACGTGCCGCTGGCGACCACCGAGGCGTGTCTCGTCGCATCGTACAGCCGCGGCGCGCAGCTGATCACGCGGGCGGGCGGCTGCGCCGCACGCGTCCTCGACGCGCGGATGCGCCGCACGCCGGTGTTCGTGTACGCCGACCTCGCCGAAGCCATCGTCGCGGCGGAGTGGGTGCGCGAGAACGCCGACCGCTTGCGCTTCGCCGCGAACGCAACCTCGCGGCACGCGCGCCTGCTGGCCGCCGATGCGGCCGTCGAAGGCAATCATGTCTACCTCGACTGCGCGTACGCGACCGGCGAGGCGGCCGGCCAGAACATGGTGACGTTCGCGACCGAGGCATTGTGCGCCGAACTGCTCGCGCACGCACCGGTTCGGCCGCGCTCGTTCGCGGTCGAGTCGAACGCGTCGGGCGACAAGAAGGCTGCCGCGCACGCGCTGATGTCGACGCGCGGCCGCCGGGTGAGCGCCGACGTGACGATCCCCGCCGCGCTGCTCGAGGAACGCCTGCGCGTGACGCCCGCGATGCTCGCCGCGTACTGGCGCACCGGTGCGGTCGCGGCGGCGCTCACGGGCACGATCGGGATGCAGGGCATGTACGCGAACGCGCTCGCCGCGTTCTATCTGGCGACCGGCCAGGATGTCGCGTGCGTCGCCGAGTCGGCCGTGGGGATCACGCGGCTCGACGTCGCGCCCGACGGCGCGTTGTACGCCTGCGTGACGATGCCGAACGTCGTCGTCGCGACGGTCGGCGGCGGCACGGGTCTACCGACGCAGCGCGCCGCGTTACGGCTGCTCGCGCGCGGCGATGAGGCGCCCACCGCCGATGCGCTCGCCGAGATCGTCGCGTCGATCACGCTCGCGGGCGAGATCTCGCTGACCGCTTCGCTGTGCGCGCACGAGTTCTCCGCCGCGCACCACCGCTTCGCGCGCGCCGGCGCGGGCGTTCCGGCATGAACCGCTGGCTCGTCTACGCGCGCGAACGCTTTCCGCTCGCGCAGAACGGCGTCCTGATCGCGGCGTTCAGCGCGTCGGCGATCGCGTTCTCCGCGCTGGTGCGCGGCGCCGGTCATTTCCCGGCGTGGTATCTGGTCGCGGCGGGGTTCGCGTCGTCTTTTCTGATGTTCGCGCTGCTGCGCATCGCCGATGAGTTCAAGGACGCCGACGACGACGCGCGCTGGCGCCCGTACCGCCCCGTGCCGCGTGGGCTCGTGTCGCTGCGCGGCCTCGCGGTCGCAGGCGCGATCTGCATGGGGCTGCAGCTCGCGATCGCGCTCGCGGTGAACGTGCGGCTGGTGCCCGGGCTGCTGCTGGTGTGGATATGGTTCGGGCTGATGAGCGCGGAGTTCTTCGCGCGCGGCTGACTGCGCGCGCACCCGATCGCCTACATCGCTTCGCACATGGCGATCGTGCCGCTGATCGACTGGTATGTGTCGTCGTTCGACTGGCTCGTCGCCGGCGTGCCGGCGCCGCACGCGCTGGGCTGGTTCCTCGCCGTGACGTTCCTCAACGGACTCGTGGTCGAAGTCGGCCGCAAGATGCGCGCGCCGCAAGACGAGGAGCCGGGCGTCGAGACGTACACCGCGATGTGGGGCCGCCGCGGCGCGACGGCCGTGTGGATCGGCGCGATCGCGTGCAACGTCGCGCTCGCGACGATCGCCGCGGCGCACGTCGGCTTCGCGCGCGTCGACGTGGTCGTGTTCGGCGCGCTCGCGCTCGCCGCCGCGGCGTGCGGCATCGCGTTCCTGCGCGCGACGCGCGCCGGCAGCGGCCGCCGCATCGAGGCGATGACCGGCGCCTGGACGGTCGGCTCCTATCTCTTCCTCGGCATCGTTCCGCTCGGAGTGCACGTGCTGTCATGATCGCTCTTGAAACCCACGCCGCCCGCGGCATCCTCTTCCCCGGCGACGCCGCTGCAATCGACGTCGCGCGCGCGGGCGGCAAAGCCGCCGGCCTCATCCGGCTCCGCGACGCGGGCTGCGACGTACCGCCATGGTTCGTCGCCACCCCGGACGGTGAACTCGACGATGGCGCGTTGCGCGAAGCGCTCGCGCGGCTGGCCCATTTTCACCCTGACCCTTCGACAAGCTCAGGGGAAGGGTGCGCCACGACGTTCGCCGTGCGCTCTTCGGCCGTCGTCGAAGACGGCGAGACCGCATCGTACGCCGGCCAGTTCGCGTCGCTGCTGTTCGTTCAGCGCGAAGGCGTGCTCGACGCGATTCAGCGCGTGCGCGCCTCGGCCGCAAACGACACCGTGCGCGCGTACGCCGGTGGCACCAGCGCTCCGATCGCGATGCCGGTCATCGTGCAGCGGATGATCGACGGCGAGGCGAGCGGCGTCGCGTTCGGAATCGACCCGGTCGACGGCAGCGACGTCGTCGTCGTCACCGCCGCCTACGGGCTGGCGTCCGGCGTCGTCGACGGCGAGTGCACGACGGACGCATGGCACGTTCTCCCCGACGCCACGATCGCGGCGCGCACGATCGCGGAGAAAGATCGCATGCACGTGCGCGCGCCCGGTTCGGGCACGATCGCCGTCGCGGTCGACGCCGCGCTGCGCGCGCGGCCGGCGCTCGATGATGCCGCGGTGCTCGCGGTCGCGTCGCTCGCGCGGCGGATCGCGAACGCCGCAGGTGTGCCGCAGGACGTCGAGTTCACGTTTGCCGGCGGACGGCTGTGGGCGCTGCAGGCGCGGCCGGTCACCGCGGTCGCGCGGGCGGCGGCTCCCGTTGCGATCTGGGACGACAGCAACATCGCCGAGAGCTACGGCGGCATCGTCGGCGCGCTGACGTACTCGTTCGCGCGCCAGGCGTACGCCGGCGCGTACCGCGCGTTCTTCCGCCTCGCCGGCGTCCCGCGTGCGACGATCGATGCGAACGCGCGCACGTTCGAGGCGCTGGTCGGCCGCATCGACGGGCACATGATGTACGACCTCGTCGGCTGGTACCGCATGCTCGCGCTGCTGCCGGGCTATCGCCTCAACCGCCGTCTGATGGAAGAGATGATGGGCGTGCGCGAGGCGCTGCCGGCCGACCTGGCTGACGCCGTCGCGCGCGATTGCCGCCGCGGCCGCGTGCGCGATGCGCTGATGCTCGCGCGCACCGCACTCGCGCTGACCGTCACCGCCGCGCGGTTGCCGCGCGAGATCGTGCGCTTTCACGCGCATGTCGACGCAACGCTCGCCGCCGGACCCGCATTAGGGCACCTCACGCTGGTGGAACTCGTGCGGGAGTACCGGCGGCTCGAGCGCGCGCTGCTCGACCGCTGGGACGTGCCGATCGCGAACGACTTCTTCGTGATGCTGTCGTTCGGCGTGCTCAAGCGCGCTGCGGCGACGTGGTGCGGCGACGCGGCGCTCGCACCCGCGTTGATCGCCGGCAGCGGCGGGATGCTCAGTGCCGAGCCCGCGCGTGCCGTGCGCGAGCTGGCCGAGCTGGATGCCGCCGGCGACCGGCTCGGGTTCGACCTGGAATTCAGCGCGTACCTCGCGCGCTTCGGCGACCGCTGCGAGAGCGAGCTCAAGCTGGAGAGCGCGACGCTGCACGACGATGCGCGCCCGCTGCTCGCAGCGATCGCGCGGCTGCGCAACGCGCCGCCGGACAACGCGCACGCCGCGACCACGCTGCGAAGCGACGCCCGGCGCCGCGCGCACGCCGCGTTGCACGGCAAACCGCTGCGCGCGTTCATCTTCGCGCGGCTAACGGCGTGGGCGCGCGCACGCATCGTCGCGCGCGAGAACCTGCGCTTCGAGCGGACGCGCGTGTTCGGCCGCGTGCGGCGCATCGTCGTCGCGATGGGCGAAGCGCTCGCCACGCGCGGCGCGCTCGACGACGCGCGCGACGTCTTCCACCTCACGCTCGACGAGCTGCTCGGCTATGCCGAGGGCACGTCGGCGAGCCGCGATCTGCGCGGTCTCGCGGCGGTCCGCCGGACGGAGAGCGCGCGGTACGCCGCCGCACCCGCACCGCCGAATCGCTTTGCGACGCGCGACCTGCCCGTCGCGCCGCCCACCGCCTCGGCGGCAAGCGACGGCGACGCGACCGTGCGGATCGGAACGCCGTGCTGCCCCGGCGTCGTGCGCGGTCGCGCGCGCGTCGTGCGCGATCCGAGCGGCACGTTGCGCCGCGGCGAGATCCTCATCGCCGAACGTACCGATCCGAGCTGGGTCGTGCTGTTCCCCGCGGCGGCGGCGATCCTCGTCGAGCGCGGCAGCCAGCTCTCACACGCCGCGATCGTGTCGCGCGAGATGGGGATTCCGTCGGTCGTCGCGATCCGCGGGCTGACGGCTTGGCTGCGCGACGGCGACCTGGTGGAGCTCGACGGCGCGACCGGCGTCGTGCGGCGCATCGAGGCGGCGTCATGACGAACATGTTGCGGTACGCACAGTGCTGGGAAGACGCCGACGTGCTCGTGTCCGCGCTGGCGGTCCGTCCCGGCGGAACGTACGTCGCGATCGCGTCGGCGGGCGACAACGCGCTCGCGATGCTCGCCGCCGGCCCGGCGCGCGTGATCGCGCTCGACCGCGAGCCCGCGCAACTCGCCGCGCTCGCGCTGCGCGTCGCGGCATACCGCGCGCTCGCGCACGAGGAGCTGCTCGCGCTCGTCGGCTCGCGCCCGCACGCCGACCGGCTCGCGCTCTACGCGCGCTGCCGCTCGCATCTGAACGACGGCGCGCGCGCGTACTGGGATGCGCGCGGCGACGCGATCCGGGCGGGCATCGGCGGTGCCGGCCGCTTCGAGCGCTATCTGGCGCTGTTCCGCACGGTCGTGCTGCCGCTGATCCACTCCGGCCGCACCGTTGGCGAGCTGCTCGCGTGCGGCGACGGCGCCGAGCGCGCGCGGTTCTACGACGAGCGGTGGGACAGCCTGCGCTGGCGGCTCGCGTTTCGCGCGTTCTTCGCGCGGCCCGCGATGAGCGCGCTCGGCCGCGACCCCCAGTTCTTCGCGCACGCCGACGGGCCGGTGTCGAACCGGCTGCTCGCGCGCATCGCGCGATCGTTGCGGGACGACGACGCCGGCGCGAACCCGTACGTGCACTGGATCCTCACCGGCGCGCACGGCGACGTGCTGCCGCTCGCGCTGCGGGCCGAGTCATTCGACAGCATTCGCGCGAACCTCGACCAGCTCGAGATCCGTGCGAGCTCGCTAGAGCAGTTCGTCGACACGTACGACGGCGTGCCGATCAACGGCTGGAATCTTTCGGACGTGTTCGAGTACGTCGACGAGACAGCGTATGCGTCGCTGCTCGCACGGATCGCCGCGATCTCGTCGCCGCGGGCACGACTGGCGTACTGGAACATGCTCGTACCGCGCCGCCGGCCCGCGTCGCTTGCACCGTTCCTCGCCGCGCGCGAAGACGTCGCGGCGCCGCTGCGCGCGCGCGACCGCGTGCCGTTCTACGGCGACTTCGTGGTGGAGGAAGCGCGATGACCGCCGTTGTCGCGACCGTCGCCCTCGCTGTTCTGGTCGGGGGAATCGGGCTGCTCGCGCGCCGGTTCGCGTGGGAGGCCGAAGCCGCGCGCAAGACCTCGCACGTCGCGGTCGGCGTCGCATGCCTCGCGCTGCCGTGGCTGTTCGCGACCGTCGCGCCGGTGCTCGCGCTCGCCGCGGTCGCGTGCGCGGGACTATTCGCGCTGCGCGCCGTGCCGTGGCTGCGCGCGCGCTTCGGCTCCGCGCTGCACGGGATCGCGCGCACGTCCTACGGCGAGTTCGCCTTCGTCGGCGGCGTGGCGTTCGCGTTCGTGCTCGCGCACGGCGACCGGCCCGCATACGTCGCGGCGATCCTCGCGCTCACCTTCGGCGACGCCGTTGCCGCGCTCGTCGGGCGGCGGTTCGGCCGTCACCGGTACGCGATCGGCCGCGCGCGCAAGTCGCTGGAAGGCTCTGCCGCGTTCTTCGTCGTCGCGCTGCTCGTGTGCGCGGTGTTCCCACGCGCGGAGAGCGTGGCCGCGATCGCGGCGTTCGCGCTCGCGACGACGCTCGCCGAAGCGTTTGCCGGGGACGGCTTCGACAACGCCGCGATCCCGCTCGCGGGGCTGCTCGCGCTGCGCCTGTTCGGCGGGACGTTCGCATGATCGCCGCAGACGCCCGAACGTCGACCGCTCCGGACGCCGTGCTGGAACAGCCCGGCAGCGGCGCGATCGCCGCGCGCTGCTCGCTGTGGTGGCGCGCGACGCCGCTGCACCGCGGCCGGCGCACCGGCTTCATCGGCGCGCTCGAATCATCGGACGACGATGCGCTCGTCGCGTTGCTTGCGCGCGCCGCCGAACGGCTGCGCGACGAGCGCTGCGAGCTCGCCGCCGGGCCGGTCGACGGCGATACGTGGCACCGGTACCGGCTCGTCACGGCGAGCGACGACACGCCGCCGTTCGCGCTCGAACCGTATTCCCTGCCCGCCGCGGTGGCGCCCTGGGCGCGCGCCGGATTCGCGCCGCTCGAAACGTATGCGTCGTTCCGCGACGACGCGCTCGCCGAACGCGATCCGCGCGTGCCCGCGCTGACGACTCGCTTGCACGCTGCGGGCGTGACGCTGCGCGCGCTCGACCTCGCTCGTTTCGACGACGAGCTCGCGCAGGTCCACGCGCTCGCGCTGCGCGGCTTCGCGGACGCACCGCTGTTCGCGCCGATCGGGCTCGACGCGTTCGCTGCGTTGTACCGCCCGCTGGCGCCGTTGCTCGATCCGAGACTGTGCCCGGTGGCCGAGCGTGACGGCCGCATCGTCGGGGTACTGTTCGCGCTGCGCGATCCGCGCGCGCCGGACGTCGTCGTGCTCAAGACCGTCGTCCGCGATCTCGACCGCCGCTTCGCCGGGCTCGGGTTCGTGCTCACCGACATCGCGCGGGCCTCCGCGCACGCGCTCGGCGCGACGCGCGCGATCTCCGCGCTGCAGCACGACGGCAGCGTCGCGCGGTCGCTCGCGTCGCACGCGATCCCCTTCCGCCGCTACGCCGTCCTCGCCAAGGAGCTGTCATGAACGTCGTCGAGATCCTCCGCGCGCGCGCCGCCGCACACCCGCAACGCGTCGCGCTCATCGATGCCGCTTCGTATCGCGCGCTGACGTATGGCGCGCTCGAAGCCGCGACCGCGCGCGCTGCGGCGTCGCTCCGCGCGCGGGGCCTCCGCGCGGGCGACACGGTGCTGCTCCTGCATCCCGTCGGGCTCGAATTGTACGTCGCGCTCATCGGGTTGCTGCGCGCCGGGCTCGTCCCGGTGATCCCGCCGCCCGGCGTCACGCGCGCGTCGCTGCGCCATTGCACGCGCGCGCACGCGCCGCGCGCCGTGCTCGTCGGCGGGATCGGCTGGCTCGCGCTCGCCGCGGTGCCGTCGCTGCGCCACGCGCTGCGCCTGTCGACGACGCCCGCGCCGCTGGCGCACGACATCCTGCACGACGACGTGCCGGGGTCGCGCGGCGCGGTCGAGCCCAGCGATGACGACGACGACGCGATGCTGACGTTCACGAGCGGGAGCACCGGCGCGCCGAAGGCGCTGGTGCGCACGCACGGCGTCGCGTTCGCGCAGGTCGGCGCGCTGGCGCGCGCGCTCGACCTCGACGGTTCGACCTCGCTCTGCACGATGCCGATCGTGCTGCTCGCCGAGCTCGCGGCGGGCGCGACGTGCTTGCTGCCCGGCCTCGACATGCGCCATCCCGGCCGCGCCGACGCCGCCGCGCTCGCCGAGGTGATGCGCGAACACGGCGTCGCGCGTATCGTCGCATCGCCGGCGCTGCTGGCCAACCTCGCGCTCGCGCTCCAACGCAGGGACGCGACGCTGCCGGCGCTGCGCGTGATCGCGTCGGGTGGCGCGCCCGTGATGCCGCCGCTCGCCGATGCCTTGCGCGCCGTCGCGCCGAACGCGCGCGTCCTCGCGGTCTACGGCAGTACCGAAGCCGAACCGATCGCGCTCCTCGACGCGGCGGACGTCGCGGCGGCGGACCATGCCGCGATGCGCGCGGGCGCGGGCCTGCTCGCCGGCATGCCGTGCGCGCCCGGTTCCGTCGCGATCGTCCCCGCACCGCGCGGAACCGTGTACGGACCGTTCCCGCACGACGACGACGTCGAGCGCCGCGCGCTCGCGCCCGGCGTCGCCGGCGAGATCGTCGTCAGCGGGCCGCAGGTCGTGCCGCAGTATGCAAACCGCGTCGCCGACGCGACGACGAAGATCCGCGCCGGTACGCGCACGTGGCACCGCACGGGCGACCTCGGGTACCGCGACGCGCGCGGTCGCCTCTGGCTCGTCGGGCGCGCCGCGGGCGCGATCGACGACGCGCACGGCACGCTCGAACCGCTGCGCGTCGAGTGCGCGCTGTCGTATCTGCCGGGGATCGCGCGCGCCGCGGTCGCCGGTGTCGACGGCGTGCGCGTTCTCGTCGTCGAACCGCTCGCCGGGCACGCGCCGGACGAACGCGCGATCCGCGACGCGCTCGCGTTCGCCCGCATCGACCGCATCGTCGTCGCGACCGTCCCGGTCGATCCCCGCCACGACGCGAAGGTGGACTATGCCGCGCTGGAGCGCCTGGTCCGCCGGGTCGCACGTGCGGCCTGACTACGCCGAAGCGCTGCGTTCCTACGCCGCGCTCGCCGAGCGCGACGACGATACGATCCACGGACGCGCCGGCTCGGTGCTGCTCGCGCACGGCCGGCCGACCGCGCGCGCGGTGCTGTTCCTGCACGGCCTCACCGCGAGCCCGATGCAGTGCGACGCGCTCGCGCGCCGCTTGCACGCGAACGGCGACTCGGTGATCGTGCCGCGGCTGCCCGGCCACGGCGCGCGCGACCGCCTCACCACGCAGCTCCGCGACGTTTCCGCGCGGCAGCTCATCGACGCGGCGTACGAAGCGCTGGCGATCGCGCGCGGGCTCGGCACGTCGGTCGTCGTCGCGGGGTTCTCGCTGGGCGGTCTGCTCGCGGCTTGGCTCGCGCAGCACGAGCGCGTCGACCAGCTCGTCGCGATCGCGCCGTTCCTCGGCGTCGCGGCGATTCCAGGTCTCGCAACGGCGTCGTTGGCCGCGTCGCTGCGGGTGTTGCCGAACGCATTTCTGTGGTGGGATCCGATCAAGCGCGAGCGCCTGATGCCGGACCACGGGTACCCGCGCTTTCCGACGCGCGCGATCGCCGAGGCGCTCGGCATCGCCGCGATGCTGCGCGCGCTCGCGCGAACGACGCCGCCCGCGACGCGCCGCATCACGCTGGTGACGAACGAAAGCGAAACGGCGGTGAACAACGGCGCGGCGCGCGCGCTCGGCGCCGCCTGGCGCGCGCACGACGGCACCACGGTGGAGCTGCACCGCATCACCGGCCTCCCGCCGTCGCACGACATCATTGAATCGTTGCGGCCCGGCACGGTCGCACGGCGCGCGTACCGCACGCTGCTGCCGATCCTGCACGATTCGCGCTTGTGAGTCAGCCGAACGTCACCGCGCGCGCGACATAGATGCGTTGAGCTCGGTGAAGCTCTGCCACTGCTGCGGAACGTCGACGGCGGCAAAGATCGCCTCGACGGGACAAGCCGCCACGCACGCACCACAATCCGTACAGACGTCAGGGTCGATGAAGTATTGCTCGGCATCCGGCGTCGTGTGAATTGCTTCCACCGGGCAGACGTCGACGCAAGAGCCGTCCTTCACGCCGATGCAGGGAGCGGTGATAACGTAGCCGTTGAGCATAACTCCTAGATCCTTTCCACGAACTTCGCGGTACATTCGATCACGAAATCCGGCGCGTCCCGATGCGGACTGTGCCCGGCGCCGGGGACCATTACCGTCTCCGTGCCCGCGATGCGGGCCTCGATCGCCTCGAGCTGCGCCGTCGTGCCGTACTCGTCGGCCTCGCCTTGGATCAGCAGCGCCGGCACGCGCACGCGCTCGGCGTACGACTCGATGTTCCAATCGCGAAAGCGCGGATCGAGCCAGATGTCGTTCCAGCCGGCGAACGTCGCGTCGGCGTCGGCATGATGGCGGGCGAGCTTCGCCGGGAGGTCGCTCGTCGCGTATGCAGCCTTCGCCTCCGCGATGCTGCGCACGCTGACGTCTTCGACGAACACGTGCGGCGCTTCGAGCACGAGCGCGCCCGCCGCATCGGGATTTGCACCGGCGTAGATTAGCGCGATCGATGCCCCGTCGCTGTGCCCGAAGAGAATCGGGCGTTCGACCCCCAGCTCACGCAGCAGGGCCGGTAGCACGATTTCGCCCTCGTGGTGCATGTAGTCCGGCTCGCGCTTCTCGCGCAGCACGTCGGACCGGCCATAGCCGAGCCGCGAGTACGCGACGACCGTGCGGCGCGTGCGCTCGCACAGACGCTGCGGAAGACCGCGCCACAGCGAGATCGAGCCGAGCCCTTCGTGCAGCATCACGATCGCGGGCCGAGCGGGGTCGCCATCGTAGCGGATCGTCTCCAGCCGCTTGCCGTCGACGACGACGTCGCGCGCGACGGGCTCGCGCGTCAACGCTGCTCGGCGGCGCGCAGCACGTGCCGCCGAATTTTGCCGGTCGCGGTCTTCGGCAATTCGTCGACGAACTCGATCCAGCGCGGATATTTGTACGGCGCCAAACGGTTCTTCACGTGCGCCTTGAGCGCGTCGGCGAGTTCGGGTAGCGGCTTGACCCCGGGCTTGAGGACGACGAACGCCTTGGGCTTGATGAACTCGCTGTCGTCGGCGACGCCGATTACCGCCGCTTCGAGCACGTGCTCGTGCGCGACGAGCGCTGACTCCACCTCGCTCGGCGACACCCATCTCCCGCCGACCTTGAGCATGTCGTCGACGCGGCCGCAGTACACGAAATAGCCGTCGTCGTCCTGGCGGAACTTGTCGCCTGTGCGCGTCCACTCGCCGGCGAACGTGGCGCGTGACTTCTCGCGATTGTTCCAATAGAACGCGGCCGACGTCGGACCGCTGATCTCGAGCTCGCCCAGTTCGCCCGGCTCGACCTCGCGGCCGTCCTCCCCGACGATGCGCGCGCGATACCCCGGCACCGGCACGCCCGTCGTGCCGTAGCGCACCGCGCCGGGCCGGTTCGAGACGAAGATGTGCAGCATCTCCGTCGAGCCGATCCCGTCGATGATCTCGACGCCGAAGCGCGCGGTCCAATTCTTCCCGATCTCTTCGGGGAGCGGCTCGCCGGCGGACGTGCACAACCGCAGCGCGAGCTCGTCGATCGCGGGGAAGGTCGGGTGCACGAGCAGCGCGCCGAAAAGCGTCGGCACGCCGCAGAAGATGGTCGCGCGGTGCGCGCGCAGGATCGTGCCGACGGCGTCCGGCGTCGCGCGGGCCGCGTGCAGCACCGCGGTCGCACCGACCGACATCGGAAACGTCAGCGCGTTGCCGAGCCCGTACGCGAAGAACAACTTCGCCGCGGAATACACGACGTCGTCCTCGCGCATCCCGAGCACGTTCTGCGCGAACAGCTCCGCGGTGTGCATCAAGCTGGTCTGCACGTGCACGGTGCCCTTCGGTTTTCCGGTCGAACCCGACGAGTACAGCCAGAAGCACGCGTCGTCCGGACGTGTCGGCGCGGCGCCGGCGAGCGGCACGGCGCGCTGCGTCAAGGCCGCGAGCGTGGGATGCGGGCCGGCGTAGTTGCCGCACGGATCGGACACGACGAAGCGGCCCGTCCAGCTCGCGAGCCGCGCCGCTTCTTCGTACTGCGGCAGCAGCTCGACGGAAACGATCGCCGCCTTCGCGCGGCTGTCGGCGAGGATGAACGCGTAGTCGAGCGGCTGGAACAGCGTGCTCACCGGGATCGGCACGACGCCGGCCTTGATCGCGCCGAGGAAGACCGCGGGAAAGTCGATCGTGTCGAGCAGACCGAGAACGACGCGCTGCTCGACGTCCAGCCCGAGCTCGCGGAGCACGCCGGCTACGCCGTCGACGCGCCCCGCCAACTCGCCGTACGTGTACGCACCGAGATCGTCGACGAACGCGGTCTTCGCGGCGCGCGCCGGCAGGTTACGCCCGATCAGGTCGACCGCTGCATTGTAGAACACCGGCTCCGTGGCGTTCGGGGGTGCGGGCGACGCGTCGATCACGGCGAGCTCCATTCGGCGCAGGTGCGGCCCCTGGACTCGGCGCCGTTCGAAGCATTATAGTGGCTACTATATACTTGGCTCAAACGGCGAGTAGCCATCCCTTTCGCCTGCATCTTAGCGCAGCGTCGGGATGCTGACCTGCACTTTGGTTCCGGCTAGGACCGCCGCTGCCGCAAGTGCAGGTCGAGAATCGTAGCACTTAGGCCGATTCCAGCGATGGCAAAGGCGACGTGCGCGGCGTCCAAAAGCCACGTCCATCCATCTAGGAGATCGACGGGCCATCGCAGCCCACCAAGTTGGAGCAACGACCCGACAAGGACGATATTCGCCATGTAATGCACGGCGGATGAGTTTAACCAAGTAACCGCCTTGATTTCCTCAGGGGTTAGTCGGTCGTCAGGCTCCTCGAAGTCGTCCTCTTCCATCCTCGTCCTACCGTGGTATGCTATCACCGATGGACAGGCCCGCTCCTAGGCCCCTGAGCCCCTTCGAGAAGTTCGTCTCGGCGATCGCCAACGTGCCGAAGGCCGAGGTTGACGCCCTAGAGGCGCAGCGCCAGGCCGAGCCGCGCACGAAACGCGGGCCGAAGCCGAAGGACAAGCCCGCCGCCTAAGCCGACCTACTTCACGGGAGCGGATCGCCCCCGGGGTGGCGGCGGGGCCTTCGCGGCCTCGCCTTCCAGCCGCGTCACGCGACGTTCGAGTGCGGCGACCTGCCGGTCTAACTTGCGCGCCCTATCCAGGGCGGATCGTAGCTTCTCGTCCATGCCGGGATCGTACCGAACGAGCTCCGTAGCGTGGTAACGCGGGCTAGGACTAAAGCCCCCATCCGCGATACACCACGCACGCTCATCCGTGCCCAGCCGCACGACACGCCGTTGAGGGTCCGTCAAAACGGGCGAAAAACGTTGACGTGGCGGGCTTTCCCGGCGACCCCGGCTTCAACGGCGTGTCGTGCGGCTGGGCACGGATGAGCGTGCGTGGTTGACCGGGAAGTGACTTTCGGGTACATATGTACTCGGGATCAAGTCGGAGAGGTTGGGGATCGAACCCACGCGAGGTTCTAGCTCGCGCCCCCGGTGTTCGCAACACCGTTCCAAGCAACCAGCCTGGCGGAACCTCTCCACAATAGAAAAGCCCTCGGCCTAGCGCAAAGCTAGGCCGAGGGCAACGACCCTCACGGGCACAGGCAACGGTCTCAACACAGGCACCTGTTGTTCACCACCTCTCGAATGTGGTTGAGGTTCAAGAAGACTCTGGTCTGACCACCAGGGTCTTCGTCATGTTACCCGATCCTGTGCCGCGCCGCAAGAGGGCGGGCGATACGGATTTGTCCGTACATGATCGTGTACCACGGATAGTCACGCGCGTTTACGATAGACGTGTTTGAGAATGATGCCGAACGACGTGATCCATGCGTCGATATCGGCCTCCGACCATGATGTCGCCGCCGGGGGAAGGTCCTCGATGAACCCGACGATGCTCTTGTGGAGGTGCCCGAAGCTCGCCGCCGCGGCGTCCGCGGTCGTCGTGGTGGTCGTGGTGGTGGCCGTGGCGGCGGCCGACGCGGCGGTGTCGCGCTTTTTCCGGCCCGGGCCCGTCCGTCGGCCGCCGCTCTTACGTGCGTCCTTGATGAACGTTGAGACGGGGACGCTCAAAAAGTCCATAGCTGCGAGGAAGAAGGTGACACCCTTGCGGGCCGTATCGGGCTTGAGATTGTATGCCTCCCGGAAGCCTTCTTCGAGCTGGCCGTACGTCGCGGTCTTGATCGGGACACGCTGATACAGAGCGTTGTAGACGGTCGCGAGCACTTGCCCGAGGATTTGCTTCCGCGATTGGGGGTCAGCCAGGGCTGGAAGCAGCGGACTCTGAGGCAAAACCCCGTCCTTATCAATGAGCCCTAAGGATCGCAGCGTGACCATAAGCTGGGGCCCTACTGTGCCATTTAGAAACCGTGACCAGTACGAACGGTCAATGCGGGACGGGATGCCGCTTTCGTGTATGCGGTCAAGGAAGTTAAGAAATGTCCGAAACGAGATATACGGTGGGGCCTTAGCCTTGGCTTCCGTTTCCTCCACGAAGGTGCCCTCTCAGGTGCGCGGACAAATGTCCGGTCATCCGAACATACCAGGGCGTGCGTGTGCCGTCAAGGCATTTGCCAAGTCAAAATTTGATACTGTCCGTTGGAACATTCACAATAGTAGCATGGCGATGCAGCTTCACGGGCTCCCAGCAGAGGGAACCCACGTTCGGGTCCGCGACTTTTCCGGTCAGCTTCTCGACCGGGTTGTGACGGCGGCGAACCAAGCCGGGGTCATGGTGACGACCGAGGCGGAGTACGGGCGCTCACGCGCGGAAGACCGGGAGCCCCTTGACGTCGGCTTCCCGTGGCGGGACGTCTTCCTGGATAACCCCGAGCAGAGGTAGGCGGGGAAGGGGGACGACCAGGCGCGGTTCGTCCTACTTAGAGGCGGTCGCTAACGCCGGAGATCGGCGCCTCGTCGAGCTTGCGACGGCGCGCGACCGCTTTCGCGACACGACCCGGACGCAGCCGCCAGCGCATATGCGATTCGGTCAGCGCCTTGTAGGTGATCCGCCGCCCGTCCGCGCCCTTGAGCGCTTTTGCGAAGCGAGGACCGTCCTTGCCAGCGCGCTCATTGAAGCGGAAGACCTGTTCGTCGAGATAGGCGTCAAGGTGAAATGCCCGCGGGGCCACATAGGTCCCGGCGATCGTCCTCTTGAGTACGCTCCAGAAGTTCTCGATGTTGTTCGTGTGAACGTGGCCTTCGACGTACGCCTTCGCGTGGTTAATGACGTGATGAACGTACTGCCCGCGCGCCTCGTCATACGACCGCAGCGAATCGGTGTAGAGCGTCGAGCCCGGCACGATATTGTCAAACAGGGCCGGCAAAAGCGTCCCCCTGCGGTTGTTCGGCACGACGAACGCGCGGACGCGACCGCCGCGCTCGCGCATCCCCATGACGACCTTCTTCGCGTCCATTTTCGCTTTGCGGCCTTCCTTGCCAATGCGAATGGCCATCGGGATTCCGCGGCGCGTCTTTCCGCCTACGTACGTCTCGTCCGCTTCGACCTCGCCATGCAGCTTGTCGAACGATTCCGTCACTATCGCTAGGCGCAGGCGGTGAAGCATAAACCACGCGGTCTTCTGCGTCACGCCGATCGCGCGAGCGACCTCGCACGACGAGACGCCGTTCCGGTCGGCCGTCAGCATCCACATGGTAGGCAGCCACTTGTCGAAGCCAATCGGGCTGTCTTCGAATACGGTGTTGACTTTTGCGGTAAACTGACGGTTGCACTCGCGGCAACGCCAGGCGTTACGCTGGGCGATCCGGGCCACGTCGGCCGAGCCGCATCCGATCCGAGGACACGCCATGCCGTTCGGCCACCGGAGCGCCACGAAGAAGTCGTGCGCCACTTGCTTGTCTGCAAAGAGTCGAACGGCTTCGAGGAGCGTGGTCGGAAGCGCGGGCAGCGAGTCCATAAGCTATTCTACCACGCGGCTGCTCCTTGCGTCAAGTATATAATAGCCATTATAGTGCATGCAAGTGGATTCGCAAGCGTGATAATGCATTCGGACGACCAAAGCGACGGCGCCGCGTTCCTGGCCGCCCTCGGCGACCGGGTCCGGGAGCTGCGCGCCCGTCGCGGCATGACTCGCAAGATTCTGGCCAAGGACTCGGGGGTGTCGGAGCGCTACCTCGCCCAGCTCGAAAGCGGCCATGGCAACGCGTCGCTCCTGATCCTGCGCCAGCTCGCGCGCGCGCTCGACGTGCCAATGGACGCGCTGGTGACGGCGGCGCCGGAGCCGGGGGCCGACCTGGGCCACGCGGTCGAGCTCCTCCGCCGGCTTGGTCCCGAGCAACTCGGCGAGGCGCGCGCGCTTCTCTTGAAGACGTTCGGCGAGGCGGACGCCGCGGCGCGCTCCGGCCGCATCGCCCTCATCGGCTTGCGCGGCGCCGGGAAGACGACGCTCGGCGCGGCACTAGCCGAACGGATGGGCGTCCCATTCGTCGAGCTCGACCGCGAGATCGAGCGCGAGAGCGGGATCTCGCTCTCGACGATCTTCGACTTTTACGGCCAGGCCGGATTCCGCCGGATGGAGCGCCGCTGCCTCGACCGCGTGATCGACGAGCACCCGCGGTTCGTGCTCGCGACCGGCGGCAGTATCGTCTCGGAGCCGTCGACCTTCGAGCGTTTGCTGTCCGCATGCTGGACGGTGTGGGTGAAGGCCGCGCCGGCCGAGCACATGGAACGGGTCGTCGCCCAAGGCGACATGCGGCCGATGGCCGGGAACCGCGAGTCGATGCACGACCTCCAGCGGATCCTCGCCGGCCGCAAACCGCTCTACCGCCGAGCCGATGCGGAAGTCGACACGAGTGGAAAGACGGTCGCCCAAGCGCTGGAGGCGCTCGCCGGCGCGACGCCGAGGCGGCTGAGGGCGCCGGTATCTCAGTAGCATGACGCACAATGGCGCGCAACCGCCCGACCGCGCGAGGTTCGCGGCGATCGTCGGTCACGCCGACGATGCCGACATGCTCGTGCGCTGCGTTCGGCACCACCTCGCGATCGGCGTCGACACCGTCTTCGTCTCGCTCAACCGCGACGAATCGGAGAGCACGCGGGCCGTACGCGAGCTCGAGCACGACGACCGCGTGCGCGCGGCGCGCGTCGAATCGTTCGCGCCGGATCCGTTTCACTTTTTCACCGCCGCGAAGGATGTCGTCGCCGCGTGGACCGCGCCGGACTGGGTGCTGTTCGTCGACTCCGACGAGTTCTGGATCCCGCGCAGCGGCCGGATCCAGGACACGGCCGGGTTGGAGGACACCGACCTGTTCGACGTGCCGGTTCTCCAGGCGCCGCCGATCCGCGAGCGTGATGGAACGATCCGCGCGTTCGACGCCGATCCCGAACGAACGCTGATCTTCGGGCCGCAGATCGTGATGAACGACGCGTATCTCGCGCAGCATCCCGACGCCACGATCGTGATGAACAGCGAAACGAAGGTTCTCGTGCGGCCGGCGATCGTCGGCGAGGTCGGGCGCGGCGCCCATCGCATCGAGCCGAGCGTCGCCACGCCGCGCCGCGGCGTCTGCACCGATTTGGCGATCCTGCATCTTCCGTTCACGACGCACGAGCGCTTTCGCCGAAAGGTCGAGCGCGTTCGCGCGAGGCTCGACGCGTACGGCGACCGCTTCGCTCCCGGTCAAGCGTGGCATTGGCGCCGGTGGCTCGAGCTCGACGATGCCGGGAAGCTCGACGAGGAGTTCGACCGGCAGGCCTTCGACGCCGAGCGCGTTCCGGAGCTGCTCGCGCGCGGTGTCCTGACGACGCCGGCCGACTCCTTCGCCGGCGTCGCGGCGCGGTGACGACGCTCGCGATCTTCGGGGGTCACAGCAGCGGTCTCATCGTCGCCGACTCGATCGCACGGCTCGCCGCGGCCGGCGCGGAAGTTGCGGTGCTCGGATTTCTCAACGACGATGTCGCACCGGGCGAGCGGATCGGCGAGCATCCGGTGCTCGCGCGTTTCGACGAGTGGCGCGCTCTGCCGGCGGACGTCCGGCTCATCGCCGCGTTCCCGCTCCCCGAGCACGCGCGCGAACGATATGCGCGGCTGCGCTCGCTCGACGTCCCCGACGAACGGTGGGAAACCGTGCTCGACCCGAGCGCCGTCGTCGCCGGCGGCGCACGGATCGACGCCGGCTGCTACGTCGGACCGCACGCCGTGGTCGAGAACGGCGCGCGGGTCGGCGCTCACACGATGGTCCGTGCCGGCGCGTACGTGAGTCACGACGTGCGGATCGGCGCGTTCGGCTTCGTCGGCGCGAACGCGACGCTGCTCGGGCGCACGACTTGCGGTGAGGGCGTTCACGTGGGCAGCAACGCCGTGTGCCGCGAAGGGACGCGGGTGGGAGATTATGCGCTAATCGGGATCGGTGCCGTCGTTCGGCACGACGTCGCGCCCGGCTGCGTCGTCGCCGGCAACCCCGCGCGCGAGATTCGCGGATGAGGCTGCTACCCGTCGCAAAGCCGCTGCTGCCGACCGCGGAACGCCTCGTGCCGTACCTGCGCGAGATCGACGCATCGCGCATCTACACGAATCATGGGCCGCTGAGCCGCCGGCTCGAGGCGCGGCTCGCCGAATACGCCGGCGCGCCTTCGGCGGAACACGTCTGCGTCGCCGCCAACGCGACCGCCGCGTTGACCGCGACGCTGATGGCGCTTCGCGCGGAGACGGGCAGCTTCTGTATGATGCCGGCGTGGACGTTCGTGGCGTCCGGTCACGCCGTCGTGCAGGCCGGGCTCGTGCCGTGGTTCGTCGACGTCGCCTTCGACGACGGCGCGCTGACGCCGCACGCGGCGCGCCGTTTCGCAGCCCAGGCGCCGGGGCACGTGGGCGCGGTGCTGGCGGTCTCGCCGTTCGGGGCGCCGGTCGATGCCGGCGGCTGGGCCGCGTTCCGGCAGCGCACGGGGATTCCGGTCGTGATCGACGCCGCGGCGGCGGTCGACTCGGCGCGCGCGAGCGAGATCGCAACCGTCGTGAGTCTGCACGCGACGAAGGTGCTCGCGGCGGGAGAGGGCGCGTTCGTCACGTGGACGGACGCGAACGGAATCGCGGCGATCCGCCAACGGATCAACTTCGGCTTCGCGGGGACGCGCGAAGCCGCGTCCCCCGGGATCAACGCGAAGATGAGCGAGTACGCCGCTGCGGTCGGCCTCGCCGCGTTCGACGACTGGCCCGTGACGCGCGCCGCCTTCCGCCGGGTCGCGCTAGCCTACCGGGACGCGTTCCGGCTGACCGGCGACGTCGCGCTGCAACGCGGTTACGGAAAGCATTGGATCTCGAGCACGACCATCGTTCGCGTTCCGCCCGGCTCGCTCGCGCCGATCGAGCACGCGCTCGCCGAGCACGGCATCGCGACGCGCCGCTGGTGGGGCGGCGGGCTTGCGATGCAGCGCGCGTTTGCCGGATATCCCCGGACCGCCCTCGGGGCCACCGAGGCCCTGGCCGAGAGCACGCTTGGCTTGCCATGCTGGGTCGACCTCGCCGACACCGACGCCGCCCGCATCGCCGCGATCGTGCGGTCCGCGTCGAGCGGCAGCACGTTAACGCAGGATACTGCTTGTGCGCCCACGTTTCATGCAGTATAATTCATATCCCATGGTCACCGCCGATGCCCCGGCCGAGGCCGGCCTCGTGACCTTCGATACCAGCCCGGAGCGCTATCGCCACTGGCGGCTGAGCGTCGACGGCCGGGTCGCGACGCTCGCGCTCGACGTCGACGAGGACGCCGGGATCCGGCCCGGCTACAAGCTCAAGCTCAACTCGTACGACCTCGGCGTCGACATCGAGCTACACGACGCGCTGAACCGCATCCGTTTCGAGCACCCGGCGGTCGCGTGCGTTGTCGTCACGAGCGCGAAGGAACGGTCGTTCTGCGCGGGCGCGAACATCTACATGCTCGGCACGTCGTCGCATCAGTGGAAAGTGAACTTCTGCAAGTTCACCAACGAGACGCGCAACGGCATGGAAGACTCCAGCCGTCACGACGGGCTGCGCTTCGTCGCCGCCGTGAACGGTTCGTGCGCCGGCGGCGGCTACGAGATCGCGCTCGCGTGCGACGAAATCCTGATGATCGACGACCGCTCGACCGCGGTCAGCTTGCCCGAAGTCCCGCTACTCGGCGTGCTGCCCGGCACCGGCGGCTTGACGCGCGTGATCGACAAGCGCAAGGTGCGCCGTGACGTCGCCGACCTGTTCTGCACGAATGCGGACGGCGTGCGCGCCGAGCGCGCGAAGGCGTGGAAGCTGGTCGACGCGATCGCGCCGCCGTCGGAGTTCGACGCACTGGTCCGCGCGCGCGCCGCGGCGCTCGCCGCTGAAACCGCGCGCGACGGAGATGCGAACGGCATCGCGTTACATCCGCTGAAGCGCACGATCGACGATCAGGGCTATCACTACGCGCACGTCGACGTGGCGTTCGACCGCGCGGCGCGCAACGCGACCCTCACGGTGCGCGCGCCGCGCGAGCCGCAGCCCGGCAACGTCGATGCGATCGTCGCGGCCGGCGACGCCTGGTGGCCGCTCGCGACGGCGCGCGAGCTCGACGACGCGATCCTGATGCTGCGCACGAACGAGCCCGAGCTCGGCCTGCTGCTGCTGCGCACGGAGGGCGACGCGGAGGCGGTGCTCGCCGTCGACCGCACGCTGCGCGCCGAAGGCGCGCACTGGCTCGTGCGCGAGACGATCGGCTTACTGCGGCGCACGCTCGCGCGCCTCGACGTCAGCTCGCGCAGCTTGTATGCGATCGTCGAGCGGGGCTCGTGCTTCGTGGGAACGCTCCTGGAGCTCGCGCTCGCCGCCGACCGCACGTACATGCTCGCGCTCGCGGACGATGACGAACACGCGCCCGCGATCGCGCTCGGCGACACGAACTTCGGCGCGTATCCCATGGTGAACGGGCGCACTCGGCTGGAGACCCGCTTCGACGGCGACGCAGGCACGTTCGAACGCGTGCACGGCGAGCTCGGCCGGCGCTATCGCGCCGAGGACGCGCTCGATGCCGGGCTCGTCACGGTCGCCCCCGACGAGCTCGACTGGGACGACGAGATCCGGCTCGCGCTCGAAGAGCGCGCGTCGCTTTCGCCCGACGCGCTCACCGCGATGGAAGCAAATCTGCGCTTCCCCGGCGCGGAGACGCCGGAGACGAAGATCTTCGGCCGGCTCTCGGCGTGGCAGAACTGGGTGTTCTACCGCCCCAACTCCACCGGCGAGACCGGTGCGCTCAAACTCTTCGGCAGCGGCACCAAACCGCGCTTCGACCAGGAACGGGTCTGACTCACATGGCGATCGACTACGCGGAACGCATCCCCAACAATGTCGAGCTGTCGTCGAACCGGACGCTGCAGCGCGCGCTCGAGCACTGGCAGCCGGCATTCTTGTCGTGGTGGAAAGAGATGGGGCCGACCGATTTCAACGCGGCCGACGTCTACTTGCGCACGGCGGTCTCCGTCGACGCGAAGGGCTGGGCGAATTACGATTACGTCCGCATGCCGGAATATCGTTGGGGGATTTTTCTCGCGGAGCCGGAGACGGATCGCCGCGTCGGGTTCGGCGACGACTTCGGCAAACCGGTGTGGCAGCAAGTCCCGGGCGAGTACCGCAGCACGCTGCGCCGGCTGATCGTCACGCAAGGCGACACGGAGCCCGCGTCGGTGGAGCAGCAGCGGCTGCTCGGCCACACCGCGCCCTCGCTGTACGACCTGCGCAACCTCTTCCAGGTCAACGTCGAGGAAGGCCGTCATCTCTGGGCGATGGTGTACCTGCTGCACGCGTACTTCGGGCGCGACGGCCGCGAGGAAGCCGAAGAGCTGCTCGCGCGCCACTCCGGCGACGCCGACAACCCGCGCATCCTGCAAACGTTCAACGAGCCGATCTCCGACTGGCTGTCGTTCTTCATGTTCACGTTCTTCACCGACCGCGACGGGAAGTTCCAGCTCAAGTCGTTCGCGGAGTCGAGCTTCGATCCGCTGGCGCGCACGTGCCGCTTCATGCTGACCGAAGAGGCGCACCACATGTTCGTCGGCGACACGGGCATCTCGCGCGTCGTCAAGCGCACGCTCGAAGTGATCGCGGAGCTCGGGACCGACGAGCCGGGCGCGATCCGCCGCGCGGGTGCAATCGATTTGCCGACCATCCAGCGCTACCTGAACTTCTGGTTCAGCTCGTCGCTCGATCTCTTCGGCTCCGAAGCGTCGTCGAACGCGGCAGCGTACTTCGCGCAAGGCATCAAAGGCCGGCCCGACGAGAAGAAATATCCCGACCACATCCTGCGCGACGCCGCGTTCGAGCTCGCCGTCCCCGACGGCAGCGGCGGCGTGCGCGCCGAGAGCGTCCCGCTGCGCAACGCGATGAACGAGGTCGTGCGCAACTCGTACGTCGAGGACTGCATGCGCGGCCTGACGCGCTGGAACAAGCTCATCGAAGCCGCCGGCCATGCATTCCGCTTCACGCTGCCGAGCACGCGCTTCCGGCGCACGATCGGCAACTGGGCGAACGTGCCGACCGATCCCGCGGGGAACCCGATCGCGCAGGCGGACTACGACGCGCGCATCGCGTCGTGGCTGCCGAGCGACGACGACCGCGCCTTCATCACGAGCCTCATGCGGCGGGTCGTCGAGCCCGGCAAGATGGCCGCGTGGATCGCGCCGCCGGAAAAGGGCATCAAGGACCGGCCCGTCGACTACGAATACGTCCGGCTCGCCTGATTCGCGACAACCGCTGCACGGCCGCACGCACGGCTTGCTGCGGGCTGCGCACGTCGTGCGCCGCGGCGACGCGTGCTGATTCGCCCCGGCGACGAGGGCCGCATCGCCGCGGCGCCGCTGCCGCCGGAACTGTGCGCGGCGCTCGCCGACCCGACGACGACGGAAGACGCCGGGGCCTGACGAAGGTCGCGCGATGCCGCTCGACCCGTCGCTTCTGCTGTTCGTCCCCGCCGACCGTCCCGACCGCTTCGCCAAAGCGCTCGCGTCGGGCGCGACGGGCGCGATCCTCGACCTCGAAGACGCCGTCGCGCCCGACCGCAAGGCGTACGCGCGCGATCAGGTGCGCGCCTTTCTCGACGCGCACGACGATCTCGAACGCGTCAGCGTGCGCGTCAACCCCGGCGACACGCCGGACGGACGCGCGGACCTCGCGATGCTCGCCGGCACGCGCCGCTTCGGCGCCGTCGTGATCCCCAAGGTGAGTGGTGTTGCCGACTGCGCGCGGGTCTCCGACGAGATCGGCGATGTGCCGCAGATCGTCATCATCGAGACCGCGCGCGGCGTGGCGCATTGCGAGGCGATCGGTCTCGCGCCGCACGTCCTCGCGCTGGCATTCGGGCCCTACGATCTCGCGGCCGAGCTCGGCGGCGTTACCGACACCGACGTGATGCTCCCGCACCGTGCGCGCATGCTCGTCGCCGCACGCGCCGCGCAGCGGTGGGCGATCGACGGCCCGTCGCGTGAGTACGGCGACGCCGCCATCCCGGCGCGCGACGCCGAGCACGCGCGCCGGCTGGGCTACGACGGCAAGCTGCTGATCCACCCCGCGCAGATCGCACCGGTGCGCGCGGCCTTCGCACCGTCGGAAGCCGACGTCGCGTACGCACGCCGCATCGTGGACGCCGCACAACGCTCGAACCCCGCCGTCCTCGACGGCACGATGATCGACCCGCCGATCGTAATCGCAGCCGAACGCGTATTGCGCCGCGCACGGTAAGAAAACTTTGGGGCCCGGATCGCTCCGAGCCCTGCATGCCTCGCGTCGCTGCAGCGACTATGTGCGAGGTACGCTGATTCTACTTTCCCATGCGCGTCATGTCAAGACGATTCCGAGTGCACTTGCCACTACGCAGCGAATCGCGAAGAGATCGTCTGCGGTCACAACCGGAATGATCCAATCCCCGGCAAGAAAAATTCGATCCAACCACGACGACACGCCGTTTCTTCACCATCTCCGGACGAAGATATCCTTCGAAGTTGCAGATGACGATCGATCCCGGCGTGGGGACGAACGAGAGACCCACGTACCGGTGTTAGCAGTGCCGCATCACCGGGAAGTGGCCGGGAAATGAACGTTACGTGACGGGTCCGAACGCGCCGCCGGCGCGCAGCCGCTCGATCTCATCGGAGTCGTACCGGAGCAGCTCGCGCAGCACGGTCTCCGTGTGCTCGCCCAGTCCTGGCGCGCGCCGATGCTCCGCGGGCGATTCGCCGACGCGCACCGGACTTGCGATCCAGCGCGCTTTGCCGAACGCCGGATGCCCGACCTCGGTCACGAGATCGCGCGCCGCCGTCTGCGGATCGGCCAGCGCGGACCGCACGTCGTTGATCGGGCCGCACGGCACGCCCGCCGCAGTCAGCGTCGCAATCCAGTCGGCGGTCGTTCGCGTCGCCAGCACGTCCTGCAGCGTCGACGCCACCAGCGCGCGGTTCTCGCGGCGGGCGGCGAAGCCGCGGAAACGCGGGTCATCGCGAACGTGCGCGATGCCGAGCGCGTCGACGAGGCGCTGCCAGAACTTCTCCTTGGCGCACACGATCACGATCCAGCCGTCTGCCGTGCGGAAGTTCTGGAACGGCACGATCGACGGGTGCGCCGAGTACGCCAAGCGCTGCGGCTCGTACGCGCCGTCCGGCGCAAGCGCCCACGACGCGACGTACGTCAGCATGTTCATCGCGGTGTCGAACAAGGACGTATCGCAGTCGCAGCCTACCCCGTCACGCCGTGCCGCGTGCACGCCCGCTAACAGCGCGAGCGCGGCGACGAGCCCGCCGCTGTAGTCGACCACGGATAGCCCGGATTTCGTGGGCGGCCCGTCGGGATCGCCGGTGAGCGACTGCCATCCCGCAAGCCCCTGCAAGATGTAATCGTACGCGGGCTCGGCACGCCGCGGCCCGGTCATGCCGAAGCCCGACAGCGACACGCACACGATGCGCGGGTTGACGTGCGCGAGGTCGGCGTACCGCAACCGCAGCTTTGCCGGAATGTCGCCGCGCAAGTTCGAGTACACCGCATCGCTGACGCGCACGAGATCCTCGAACACCGCGCGGCCGGACTCGTTCGTGAGGTCGAGCGCCACGCTGCGCTTGTCGTGGTTGAACGTCTCGAAGAACAGCGAATTGTCGCCGGACTGATACGGCGGCACCGCGCGTCCCACGTCGCCGCCGGTGCGGACGTCCTCGATCTTGATGACGTCGGCGCCGAGCTCGGCGAGGTGCACGGTCCCGAACGGCCCCGCACCGTACTGCTCGACGGCGACGACACGAACGTCTTCCAGCGGTCTCACGTCGAGCGCGGCATGCCGAGCACTTTGTGGCCGAGGTAGGCGAGGATGAGGTTGTTCGAGAGCGGCGCGACGGTGTACAGGCGCGTCTCGCGCGCGATGCGTTCGACGTCGAAGTCCGCGGCGAAGCCGTTGCCGCCGAGCGCGTCGATCGCGGCGTTCGCGGCTTGCCACGATGCTTCGCTGGCGAGCAGCTTGGCGGTGTTCGCCTGCGGGCCGCACGGCTCGCCGCGGTCGAACCGCTCCGCGGCGTCGCGGCGCACGAGGTCGGCGGCTTCGACGGCGGCGTGCGCGCGCGCGATCGGGAACTGAACCGACTGGTTCGCGCCCAGCGGCTTGCCGAACACCTCGCGCTGCGTGACATATGCCGCCGCGCGCTCGACGAGGAACCGCCCGTGGCCCACGCACTCCGCCGCGATGAGGATGCGCTCCGCGTTCCAGCCGTCGATGATGTAGCGGAAGCCGCGGCCTTCCTCGCCGATCAGGTTCTCCGCCGGGATCTCGAGATCGTGGATCGCGATCTCGTTGGTCTCGTTGTTCATCCACACCGGGATCGGCGTGACGTCGATCGTGCCGGGACGCAGCCCGCGCAGGTCGACCAGGAAGACCGAGAGCCCGCCGCCGCGGTCGCCGGCGGACGCCGGCCCGGTGCGCGCCAGCAGCAGCATCGCGTCGGAGTGCTGGTACCGCGACGTCCAGCGCTTGCGGCCGTTCACGACGTAGACGTCACCGCACCGCACCGCGCTCGTCTCGATGCGCGTCGTGTCGCTGCCGGCGACGGGCTCGGTGACGCCGAAGGCCTGCAGCCGCACCTCGCCGCTCGCGATGCGCGGCAGCCACGCGCGCTTCTGCACGTCGCTCCCCCAGCGCAGCAGCGTCCCCATCGTGTAGAGCTGGGCGTGCGCCGTCCCCGCGTTGCCGCCCGCGTGGTTGATCTCTTCGACGATCACCGACGCGTCGCCGAGCCCCAGGCCGAGCCCGCCGTACTCGGGCGGGATCAGCGCCGCGAGATACCGCGCCTCGGCGAACGCGCGCGCGAACGCATCGGGGTAGGCACGGCGTGCATCGAGCTCGCGCCAGTACGCCGCACCGCCGAGCCGCTCGCAGAGCGCGCGCACGTCGGCGCGCAGCTTCTCGCGGTCCACGCTACGCAAGCAGCGTGTCGCGCGGATCGCGACCGCGCTTGTACACCATGAAGGTGCGCTCGTACGCGATCACCGTCTCGCCGCGCTGGTTGACGCCCGTCGTGCGTGCCGTCACGATGCCGACGTCTTCGCGCGAGCCCGACTCGCGCTTGGCGAGGATCTCGCTGGACGCGTAGATCGTGTCGCCCACGAACACCGGCTTGGGCAGCTTCACGTCGTTCCATTGCAGATTCGCCATCACGTGCTCGCTCAAGTCCGAGACGGAGAGCCCGACGGCGAGCGACAGCGTGTAGCACGAGTTGACGAGGATCTTCTTGAACGGCGTCTTCGCCGCGAGGTTCTCGTCGAAATGGATCGGGTTGGTGTTGAGCGTCAGCATCGTGAAAAGCGTGTTGTCGGTCTCCGTCACGGTGCGCCCGAGGCGGTGGCGATAGACGTCGCCGGCCTCGAAGTCCTCGTAATAGCGTCCGCGCCAGCCTTCTTTGATCACATCGGGCGCGTTCGCAGGGCTGCTTTCGTGTCCCTAGACGGGACGGTTGGGCTCAGAGGCCGGGAACGCGCGGACCCCAGCCGCCGAACGACGCGGTGCCTGCCGCGAGCGGTCGAGTGATGCGCACCAAGCGCACGGAGTCCGATGGATGGGCGATGGTCTTCATGCCCGTACATACGGCGCACGGTCCGTGCTGTTTCGGCGTAAAGGCGCAGCGGCGGCAGGACGAACGCCGCCGCCGCGGAGAAGATCGCGCGGGCGCAACCGAGGAGTCGGAACCGGGTTCTCGGAATGTGACGCCCCAATAATCCGGCTCTTGACGGCACGCGAGTGTCTCGAACCGGCCTCTCGCCCCGTCGAGGAGCGACGGAGCGCTTCCCCTCCACAAGGCGCAATGGAACAATACGATGCGGCGCCGGCCGTCACCGCACGGCCGCGACGTCGCCCGGCGCTCAAACCCGCCCGGTCGGACAAACCGCGGGCGCCGCACCTTCGTCCGTATCAGGTCGAAGCCCAACAAGCCATCCTCGAGCATCGCGCGCGCGGCGTGCGCACGCAGCTCGTGTCGCTGGCGACCGGCCTCGGCAAGTCCGTCGTCATCGCGACGCTGCCGAAGCTGCTGTCGCTGCGCTCGGGCGACGTCACGGTCGTCGTCGCGCACCGCGACGAACTGATCGAACAGCTCGTCGACAAGTTTCGCGTCGAGAATCCTGAGGCCGTGATCGGCGTCGAGAAGGCCGAGCGCCGCGCGTCCGAAGAGTGCAACATCGTCGTCGCGACGGTGCAGACCCTCGCCGAGAAACGGCTCGAGGACTTCGTCGCGCGCTTCAAGCGCCGCATTTCGCTGTTCGTGATCGACGAAGCGCACCACGCGGCGGCGCCGTCGTACCGCGCGATCGTCGACGCGGTCCTCGCCCAGCGGCCCGAAGCGATGATCCTGGGCTTCACCGCGACGCCCAACCGCGGCGACGGCGTCCGGCTCGTCGACGTCTTCGAGAAGATCGTTTACACGATGGACGCGCGCAAGGGAATCGACGCGGGTTACCTCGTGCCCGTGAAGTCGTACGCGGTCGCGACCGGCGTCAACCTCGACGGGGTCGCGTCGCGCGGCGGCGACTTCGTGATCGGGCAGCTGGCCCAAGCCGTGAACATCGGGCAGCGCAACGAACGGATCGTGGCGGCCTACAAGCAGAACACGCCCGGCCTGAAAGCGCTCGTCTTCACCGCATCGGTCGAGCACGCGCGCGACGTCGCCGAAGAGTTCGTCGGCCGCGGCGTCAATGCGGAATGGGCGTCCGGCGAGACGCCGCGCGAAGAGCGCGAGCGCATCGTGCGCGACTTCCGCGGCGACGGGATCGACGTGCTCGTGAACTGCGGGCTCTACCTCGAAGGCTTCGACGTCCCATCGGTTCAGGTGATCCTCAACGCGCGGCCCACCAAATCCACCACGCTGTACACGCAGATCACCGGCCGCGCGCTGCGGCCGCTCGACGACATCGCGTCGCCGCTCTCGAACACGAGCTCCGCGCTCGAGCGCCGCGAGCTCATCGAGAAATCACCGAAGCCCGCCGCGATCGTGATCGACCTCGTCGACCAGGCGCAGCGCCACCAGCTGATCACCGTGCCGTCGCTGTACGGGCTGCCGCCCCACATCGATGCGCAGGGCCGCATGACGGCGCAAGTCGCCGACGCGTTCGAAGAACTGCTGCGCCGCGATCCGAAGCGCGCCGCGAAGGTGCGCACGGCCGAGGAGATCGAGACGGCGCTGGTCGAGATCGACGCGTTCAACGGACCGCGCGAGATCAAGCCGACGTGGCAGGCGATCGACGCGGTCGACCACTGGCGGCTGGAACTGCCGCCGACGCGCACTGCGCTCGACCGCAAGGGCCGCCCGATCCCCGAGTTCTCGCGCAAGTGGGATCAATGGGTCACCGAAGCGCGCCGCATCGCCCCGCACGAGGACGCGGAGCGTTTCGCGAACCGCATGCTCAACGTCGACCAGAAGAGCGTGCGCTGGGAGAAGCGCCGCATCGACGTCAAGCGCGACGCCGCGAAGTACGTCACGCTCTACTCCACCGAAGATCTCCCCGAGCGCGTGATCGAGATCAGCTCGTCGCTGCCGGGCGCGCTGGGCAGCGCGTACCAGCGCGTCGACGAGATGCTCTCCGGCTACACGCAGATCCCCGCCAACGCCGCGGCGCCGCGGCCGGCGTCGGCCGCCGCGCAGAACGGTCACGCGGCCGGCATGAAGAACAACGGCGGCCGCCGGCGCGGACGGCGCACTCGGGCGCGCAACGCCTAACGTGCGACGCGTCATCGGCGCGCTCGGCGCGCTGGCCGTTTTTGCGGTGACCGCTTTGCCCGCCGCCGCGCGCCACCCGTACACCGAACCGGGCCATCTGCGCCTAGGCGTCCTGCGCACGATCGACAACCTCAACCCGCTGCTGACCGGCCAGGCCGGCGTCACCGACATCGCGCAGTTCTTGTTCAGCGGGCTCATCCGCTACAACGACCGCGGCGAACCGATCCCCGACGCCGCGACGCACGTGCCGACGCGCGAGAACGGCGGGATCAGCGCCGACGGCAGGACGATCACCTACCATCTGCGCGACGGTATACGATTCGCCGACGGCAAGCCGCTCACGGCCGACGACGTCGTCTTCACGTGGCAGCAGGTGATGAACCCGCGCAACAACGTGCCGTATCACTTCCCGTACGATCAGGCGCAAAGCGTCACCGCAAAAGACGCGCACACGGTCGTCGCGCGGCTGCGCGCGCCGTCCGCGCCGTTCGTCGCGGGCTTCTTCCGCTGCGGTGCGCAAGGCTCGATCCTGCCCAAGCACCTGCTCGACGGCAAGCCCGATCTCAACCAGGATCCGTTCAACAGCAAGCCGATCGGCAGCGGGCCGTACGTCGTGCAGCATTACGATCCGAACGCGGTGATCGAGATGGTGCCCAACCCGTACTGGTACGGCGGCAAGCCGGGCTTGCAGCGCATCACCTACCGCATCGTGCCCAACGAGAACACGCTGCTGGTCTCGCTGCGCACGCACGAGCTCGATTTCTACTGGGGCGCGCCGGAGCAGCAGTTGCGGGAGCTGCGCAGTCTCCCGGGCGTCGCCGTGAACGCGACGCCGTCTGCGCAGTTCGAGATGCTCGTCTTCAACGCGCGCCGCGCGCCGTTCTCCGACCTGCGCGTCCGCCGCGCGGCTGCGCAAGCCGTCGACTTCAAGCTGATCGCGCGCAAAGTGTACCTCGACGTCGACCTCCCCGATTGGGGCGACGTGTTCCCGAGGTCGTGGGCGTACACGCCGCAGCCCGACCCGTCGTCCTACGATCCGGCCAAGGCGCGCACGCTCCTCGACCAAGCCGGCTGGAAACCCGGTCCCGACGGGATTCGCGTCAAGGACGGCAAGCGGCTCGAGGTGGAGATCTCGACCGTCGCCGGCGTGATCCCGCGCCAGAACGCCGAAGTCCTGATGCAGCAGCAGCTCAGAGAGGTCGGCTTCGAGCTGCACGTTCACAACGGGCCGGCGAACATGGTGTTCGCGCCGTACGGCGCGGGCGGTCTGTTCGCGACGGGCAAGTTCGACCTCGCGATCTACGCCTGGACGCAGTTCCCCGATCCCGACGCCAGCCAGACGGCCGGCCCGGAGTCGATCCCGCCGCACGGCGGAAACTACTCCGGGCTCGCCGACGCGCAGCTCGGCCGGCTGCAAGCGCAGGCGCGCGCGACGTACGACCGCCCGCAGCGCAAGAAGCTGTACGCACTGGTCGAGCACCGCCTGGGCGAAGTGCTGCCGTACCACACGATCGTATGGCGCGCGAACGTGAACGCCTGGAACGACGACTTGCACAACGTCAAGCCGGCGCAAGCGGTGAGCGACTTCTGGAACGTGGGTAGCTGGACGCTGTGATCGCTCGTCCCACGCAAGCCGCCTGGATTCAACGCAGCGACGCACTGGCCGAGCCGGTGGCCGCGCTCTACGCGCTCGCCGCCCCGGAGAGCGCATCGTCGGCGGGGCTCACGAACGCCGATGCGCACACGACCGATCTCAGCGAAGGCTGGCGGAACCGCGTGCGCGAGGCCGCGTTCCGCGCGACCGAGACCCTGCGCGGCGCGGCATCGACCGAGGCCGACGCGCGCGTGCGCGAGGACATCGAGATCCTGCTGCGCGCGGCCGGCGACGTCGTGGGCGCGATCGAAGTCCACGACGCGCACCTCCTGCAAGTGATCGACGTCGCGCGCATCGCGTTCGGCGGGCTGCGCGTGCTGCTCGACGAGCAGAACCCGCTCGAGCGCAAGCGGCTCGCGCTGGTGCGGCTGCGCCGGTACGCCGGGCTCGAGCCGAACGCCGTCGCGCTCGCCGTTGCCGCCGAAGCGGAGACGCGCGCGCGGTTCGCCGTCGCCGGACTCACGGCACCGTACGCCGAGGAAGTACGCACGATGCTCGCGCTGGGCCCCGTGCTGATCGACGGCATCGGCACGCTCCTCGGCGCATCGGGCTTGAGCGGCTGGCAGGATGCGTTCGAAGCCTTTCGCGCGCAGCACGCCGCCTACGCGCGCTTCGTCGAGGCCGACGTGCTGCCGCGCGCGCGGCCCGACCACCGCTTGCCGCCCGAGGTGTACGCGTTCGCGCTGCACTACGTCGGCGTGGACATCCCGCCGGACGAGCTCGCCGCGCGCGCACACGCGGCGTTCGACGCGATTCAAGCGGAGATGGTAGCGCTCGCACCGCGCGTCGCCGCGGAGCACGGTCTCGCAGCGCAGGATTACCGCAACGTGATCCGCGCGCTCAAGGCGAAGCAGATCCACGGGGACGCCGGCGCGATCGTCGACTTCTATCGCCGGCGGCTCGCCGAGATCGAAGCGATCGTGCGCCGCGAGAACCTCGTCGCGCTGCCCGAGCGGCCCGCGCGCATCCGCATTGCGACCGTCGCGGAGAGTGCCGAGACGCCCGCCGCGCACATGAACCCGGCGCCGCTCGTCGGCAATACGGGTCAGGCCGGCGAGTTCGTGCTGCCGCTCGACGTACCGCCGGCGGCGGGTGGGAGCGGCACGGAACGTGCCGACGACTTCACGCACGATGCGGTGACGTGGACGCTGACCGCGCACGAAGCGCGGCCGGGCCACGAGGTTCAGTTCGAACGGATGCTGAGCGGCGGACTCTCGCTCGCGCGCGCGGTGTTCGCGTTCAATTCCGTCAACGTCGAGGGCTGGGCGCTCTACGCAGAGCATATCGTGCTGCCGTACATGCCGCTCGCGGGACAGCTGTGCTCGCTGCAGATGCGGCTGCACCGCGCGGCACGCGCGTTCCTCGATCCCGAGCTGCAGAGCGGCGCGTGCACCCCGGCTGAAGCGACGGCGCTGCTCGAGCGCGACCTGGTCTACTCTCCGCCGTTCGCGCGCAGCGAGGTCGAACGCTACACGTTCCGGGCACCGGGACAAGCGACGTCGTACTTCTACGGTTACACGAAGCTCGTCGCGCTGCGCGCCGAGACGGAGGCGGCGCTGGGCCCGCGCTTCGACCAGCGCGCGTTCCACGACTTCATCCTCGACCAAGGCCTCGTCTCGCCCGACGCGCTGCGCGCCGCCGTCCTGGAGCGTTTCATCCCCGCGGCGTAGGCAACTCCGCGAACCTCGTCCCGGTTACGTGGTCCGTGAAAGCCACCGTCTACCACGGCGAGCGCGACGTGCGCGTCGAGTCCGTCCCCGATCCGAGCATCACGGCCCCCACCGACGCGCTCGTGCGCGTGGTCGACGCGGCGATCTGCGGTTCCGACCTGTGGCCGTATCGCGGCGTAGCGAAATGGGCCGACGGCGCGCGCCTGGGTCACGAGTTCACGGGCATCGTCGAAGCCGTCGGCGCGGACGTGCACGGCGTGCGCGTCGGCCAGTTCGTTGCCGCGCCGTTCTCGTACGCCGACGGGTCGTGCGCCTTCTGCCACGAGGGCCTCTACACGTCGTGCAAGCACGCGGGCTTCTGGGGTGGCGAAGAAAACGACGGCGGTCAGGGCGAGTTCGTGCGCGTGCCGTTCGCCGATGCGACCCTCGTCGCGATCCCCGACGCGATCCGCGACGACCGCGTGAAGCGCACGGCGGCGCTCGCGCTCACCGACGTGATGGGGACCGGCTACCACGGCGCCGTCAGCGCGGGCACGAAGCAGGGCGGCACGGTCGTCGTCGTGGGCGACGGCGCCGTGGGCCTGTGCGCGGTGCAGTCCGCGCGCTACCTCGGTGCCGAGCGCATCATCGCGGTCGGGCACCACGCCGACCGGCTCGCGCTGGCGCGGCGCTTCGGCGCGACCGACGTGGTGGACTCGTACGCGCCCGACGCCGCCGCGACGATCGTCGAGCTGACGCACGGCGGCGCGCCGAGCGTCATCGAGGCGGTCGGCGTGCAGAGCTCGCTCGACCTCGCGCTCGCCGCCGTGCGCGACGGCGGAACCGTCGCGTTCGTCGGCGTCCCGGCGGGCATGGAGACGCTCGCCTTCCGCCGTCTGTTCAGCGGCAACGTCTCACTGCGCGGCGCGCTCGCGCCGGTGCGCGCTTATCTGCCCGAGCTGATGTCGGCGCTCGCCGCCGGCTCCATCGATCCGTCGCCGGTGTTCACGCACAAGCTGCCGCTGGGCGAATCGCCGCAGGGTTACAGCGCGATGGACGAGCGCGTGGCCATCAAGGTCTGCTTGGAGATCTCGACGCCGTAAGGCGACGCGACGCGCACGAACCAGCTCAGCAGCAACGCGATCAGCACGGCGTCGTCGGCGATGCCGAGCAGCGGGATGTCGCCGAGCACGTTCAGCGGCGACAGGATGAACAGCAGCGCCGCGAGCGCGGTCAGCTTGAGCCGCAGCGGGACGCGCGCGTCGCGGACGAGAGCATACGCGCGAACCGCCGTCCGGCGCGACGTGAGGAGCAGCTTCAGAAGACCCATACGCCCGTCCTAACGTGCTTTCGTACGGTATGTTTCGGTGACTCGCCGTGCAGGAGAAGCGTCGGCGGCTCGTCAGGAGGCGCGCGCACGATGACGAGAAAGTGACCATGCCGTGCCTAGCTCGCGTCGCGCCGCCCCGTCCCCACGTGCCGCCGCCGAGGTGGACGAAGCACGTTCGGCACTGGACGCCGGCGAGTTCGAACGCGTCCTGCGGCTGCTCCGCGACGAGAGGTTCGACCGCCGCGAAGACCGCGTCGCCGCCGCGGTGATAGAAGCCCGCGCACTGCTCGCGCTCGACCGGCACGATCAGATCGCACCGCTGATGCAGCGCGCGAGCAAAGAGGTCAAGGGCGCCGACGAGACCGTGCTCACCCAGATGCTGCACGGCGCGGCGATGACGCTCACCGGTCGCCGCGACCAGGGCGAGTCGCTGCTCGACCAAACCGCCGCGTTGGCAAAGCGGACCGCGCCACAGCTCGCCGCGGAGGTCGCGTACTATCGCGCCGTCAGCCGGTGGTCGTCGCATCGCCTCGCCGAGGCGGAAGAGATCGTCGAAGCGGCGCTGCCGGCATCAAAGGACGTGCACCGCGCGCGCCTGCTGCAGCTCTTGGGCTGGATCGACGTGCGCAGCGAGAACTACAGCGGCGCCGCGCGCCAATTCACCGCGGCGCTCGACGAGCTCAGCCGCGCAAAGCAGCCGGACGTGCTCGCGCGTTCGCGGCTGCTGCATGCGCTGAGCATTATCGCGGCGGAAACGGTCGACTTGCGATTAGGGCGCCTGGTGCGGCGCGAGTACGAAATGAACACCTGGTCCGAGGACACCCGCATCGAGCGCTTCCACGTCCTCGAATACCTCGCATGGTTGTCGCTGCTCGAGGGCCAGGTCGGCCGCGCCTGGGACGAACGCCAAGGCGCCTTGTCGCTGACGGTGGATACGTCCTATCACGCGTCGGCGTTGACGAGCGCGGCGAATATCGCAGGCGTTGTCCGGGACCGCTTCTCGGAGGGGCGCTATTTCGAGCTCGCGGGCTCGCTCTTGCTGCGCGGCGATCAACTCGCTCTCGACGTCGACCGCCGCATCGCGATGCTCGCGTTCATCGCGTCTGCTCCGTCTGCACACGTCGATGCCGCTCGCAAAGTGCTCACGCTCTACGACCGCACGCGCCCGCGCAAGACCGAGCGGCATGCATTCGAGGGTGACCGGCGTGTCGAGGGGTTCGAGTTGTACGCCCGCGGCATGTTGTCGATCACCGAAGGACGCACGCAGCAGGGGATCGCCGACCTGGAAAAGGCCCTCGACCTCTGGTCGCGCTTGACGTACCGCCTGCGCGTCGCGGTGACGGCGAACGCACTACGCTCGGTCACGGGCGACCCGCGCTACGCCCAGATCGCGCTCGACGCGTTGCGCAGCGCGCCGAACGCGTGGCTGCGCCCGGCGCTCGAACGCGGAAGCAACGAGGACAATCCGCTCGCCCGGCTCACGCCCGCGGAGCGCCGCGTGCTGACGGAGCTCTGCAAGGGCAAGAAGGCGCGCGAGATCGCGACGACGTTCGATCGTAGCTTCAACACGATCAATAACCACACGCGCGCGATCTTCACGGCGTTCGGGGTGCGGAGCCGCGCGTCGCTCGTTGCCGAATGCGCGCGGCGCGGGATCCTCGACGACGTGAACAAGGCCCGCTGAGGCCACCCCCAAGGGGGCGCGCGCGCCCCCTGTCATCGTTCACGGACCCTGCGCGAGCGGCGGCCCGCCGCCGCTGCCGTCGAACGACGTAGCGTGACCGTGCGCCGTAAGCGCCGGCGTGGCGACGTGCCCGTGCGGCAGCGCGATTCCGGCCGCGATCGCGATCGCGGCGATGAATGTCATGAGCATGAATGTCCTCCGTGGTGCGCATCGCAGATCGCGATGCATCCCCGAGGATGCTCACATGTGAATTAACCAGTCCTTGCCACGATGTTGCCGAATCGCTCTAGCAACGAAGACATGGCCGAAAAGGAACCATTTCGCGACAGCACTCGCGCATGCAGCGCTAGAGTGCGCGCGACGCGTAGAACTTCAGATCGACGCGCGCGCTGCGACCGTCCACGGTCAGGATCGCGTACGAGTACAGCGGGTTCATCCGCTTGTCCGTCGGCGACCCCGGATTCGCGATCAGCAAGCGCCCTTCGCGCGCCACCAGCGGCCGATGGCTGTGCCCGAACAGGATGACGTCGGCTTCGTCCTCGTCGAACGCTGCGAGCGCGCGGGAGGTCGTCGTCCCACGCCGGCCGTCACCGTGAACCATGCCGATGCGCACGTCCTCGACGCGGACGACCTTGCGCCGGCCGAACCGTTCGCGGATCGCCTCGCCGTCATTGTTGCCCGCGACCGCGTCGAACGGCGCGATCGCCTCGAACAGCACCACCGCGAGCAGATCGGTCATGTCGCCCAAGTGCAGGATTCGCGTGACACCGGCACGCCGCAACCCGCGCTCCAGCGCGCGCGGCAGCGCGCGGCCAAAGCGCGGGAAATGCGTGTCGCTGACGACGCCGACGGTGGTCACGCCTTGAGGGTACCCGGTTCGTCGACGACGGCACCAAGCGTGGTGATCCCGGCCCCGATCGCGTACGCGATCGCGGCCAGCCGCCGGCGAAGCCGAATGCGCGACGCGAATGCCCGATCGCCGGCGATTGCAGCCTGCCGATCACGAACCAGCACCGCCAGAACCTGCGGTGTATACAACACAAAAAAACCTCCGAAAGAGTGGAGGCTTCACCAAATCCGACATGCCGAAAACAGTCAGGTCAGCGTGATGCAACCTCCAAGAATGCACAACCAGGACGCGAAACGACGAACATCGTCCACGAGCCGGGAACGAGAGAGGGCTGAAGTCGGTCCATACGCATCCTCCTTTCACCACTCGCCAAAGAGCGAATAGAAACCAAACCTATCACGCCCCACGACACCACGTCAACACCAAGCCACGATCGTGGCGCACCCTTCGACAAGCTCAGGGTGACACCGCGCCGCCCGCCACCATCCCGCAAAAAGCGAAGATCCCCGCACGCCACCACAGCCGTGCCAAGTCGCGGGAGCGACGCGGCACGACGGCGGACCGTTGCGAGCGAGCGTGCGCAGGATGCGCGGAAGCGATGCGAGCACCGAGCGACCCTCGCACAGGAAGTGCGAGGGTCGCGTGTCCGCCGTCGTGCCGCGTCGCTCCCGCGACCGCCCCCAACGCAAAGAAAGCGGAAGGGGGATCAATGAGCAGCCCACCCGCCATCGATCGAAATAGGCGCCCCGGTTATGGAGACGGCAAAGTCACTGCAAAGGTACGCGCACAGCACGCCGACCTCAGCCGGCTCGATGAACCGCTTCGACGGCATCGCGGACAAGAACGCCCGCTCGAGCGCCTCGTCCTCACTGATCCCGCCGCCGTACGACGTCACGAGATCCTTCGCCTGATTGCGCACGAGATCGGTCATCACCGCACCGGGGCAGATCGCGTTCGCGGTGATGCCGTGCTCCGCGCCTTCGACCGCGGACGCGCGCGTCAACCCGACGACACCGTGCTTGGACGCGATGTACGCGGCTTTGTACGGCGACGCGACGAGACCGTGCACGCTCGCGACGTTCACGATGCGCCCGCGCCCGCGCGCCAGAAAATGCGGCCACGCGGCCTTCGTCGCGTAGAAGACGCTGTCGAGGTCGATCGCGCGAACGTTCGCGTACTTGTCGTCGGGAAAGTCGGGGATCGGCGACACGAACTGCACGCCGGCGTTGTTCACGAGGTGGTCGAGTCCGCCGAGTTCGTGCGCCGCGCGATCGACCGTTGCGCGGATGGCACCCGGGTCGCGCACGTCGCACGCGTACGCGCGCGCGGCGACGCCGTACTGCGCCGCGATCGCGCTCGCGGTAGCGGATGCTGCCTCGCCGTCCAGGTCGACTACCGCGATTGCGGAGCCCGCCTGCGCAAGCGCGTCGCCGCATGCGCGGCCGATCCCGCGCGCGCCGCCCGTCACAAAACTTACCCGATCGCGTAGGTCGATGGAAAGCAAGGTCGTGGTACCTCCTCGCGAAGGAGATCGCTTCGTGGGTACTTTGGTCCTTTCTGGTGTGGCTCGCTCGTTCGGCGACGTCGTCGCGGTGAGCGACGTCTCGTTCACCGTCCCCGCCGGCACGACGTTCGGCTTGCTCGGCCCCAACGGCGCGGGCAAGACGACGACGATGCGCATGATCCTCGGAATCTTGCTGCCCGATCGCGGCAGCGTCACGTGGGACGGTGCGCCGGTGGACCTCGCGGTGCGCCGCCGCTTCGGATACCTTCCGGAGGAACGCGGGCTGTACGGCAAGCTGAAGGTGCGCGAGCAGATCTCGTACTTCGGGCGGCTGCACGGCGTGATGCCGCCCAACGACACCAAGCGCGCCGACGCCTGGATCGAACGCCTCGGTCTGGCCGATTACGCGAACCGCCCATGCGCCGAGCTTTCGAAAGGCAACCAGCAGAAGGTACAGGTCGCGTGCGCGGCGCTGCACGAGCCCGAGCTGCTCGTGCTCGACGAGCCCTTCTCCGGCCTCGACCCGGTCAACGCCGAGACGCTGCTCGGCGTCCTGCAGTCGCTGCAGAAAGCGGGGACGACGCTGATCCTCTCGTCACATCAGATGTGGCAGATCGAGGATCTGTGCAAGTCCTTTTGCGTGATTGCCGGCGGCACCGTGCGCGCGAGCGGGACGCTTACGGAGCTGCGCACCGGGTGGCCGACGCGCATCGTCGAGATCGAGCCGCTCGACGACGCGCTGCGCGGCGTGCTCGACGCGACCGCGGGCGCTCGCCGTCTGCCCGAAGCGGACCGCGCCGTCCTCGCGTACGAAATCCCCGCTGCCGCCGACACCGCGGCGCTGCTGCGGCGGCTCGTCGCGGCCGGCGACGTCACGCGTTTCGAGCGCGTCGATCCGAGCCTGCGCGACATCTACCTGCGCGCGATCGGTGCGGCGGCGTGAACACCATCGGCGTCATCTTCAGCGCCGAGTTCCTCCGGCGCATCAAGTCCAAAGCGTTCCTCGCCGGCACGCTCATCGGCGCGGCGAGCATCTTGCTCATCGCGATCCTCCCCTCGATCCTGGGCGGCGCACTGTCGAACTCGTCGAAGAAGATCGTGCTCGTCGGCGATCCGGAGCTCACCGCCACAGCGAAGACGCTGCTGCAACGCGATTTCGAGATCACCGCGACCTTGACGAAGCTCGAAGCCGCACCGACGCCGGCCTTCCTCGACGCGCACGGCAAGGCGTCGGCGGTTGCGATCCTCAGCCGCCCCGTCGGCGACGGCCTGCGCGTGGTCGCATATGCCCGCGACCCGTCCGCGTTTCGGGAGTCGTTCGGCAAGGATCTCGCGCCGCTGCAGGTCGCGCTCGCGACCGGCGTGCCGGTCGAGCGCGTCGCCGCGCATCTGAACGTCACGGTCGACGTGCACGACGTGTCCGGCCGCTTCGCCGACGCGAGCTCCGCCGACGCCGCGAAGGGCGTGGCGTACTTGTTCATCATGATGCTCTACCTTTCGATCCTGCTCAACGCGCAGTCGATCATGACGTCCGTCGCGGAAGAGAAGACGAGCCGCATCGCCGAGCTGCTGGTTTCCACCATCGATCCCGCGCAACTGCTGGCGGCGAAGATCCTCGCGGCGGCCGCGACGGGATTCATTCAACTCGGGGTATGGGTCGCGTCCGGCGCGGTCTCGGGACGGATCGCGGCGAGCATGTTCCCGCAGCACGACGGCGCGACGAGCAGCGCGACGATGCTGGGCGCGTTCGACGTGTCGACCGGCGAGATCGTGTCGTTCCTCGCGTTCTTCGTCATCGGCTTCGCGCAGTACGGCGTGCTCTACGCCGCCGCGGCGTCGCTGATCAACCGCACCGAGGACTTGGGCAGCGTCGCGGGACCGCTCGTCGTCCCGGTCGTGCTGGGTATCATCCTCGCCCAGGTCGCGCTGCAGTTTCCGAACAGCCCCAACATGGTGATCTGCTCGCTGATCCCGCTGATCTCGCCGTTCGTGATGTTCACGCGCGTCGCGGTGTCCGACGTCCCGGCGTGGCAGCTCGTGCTGTCGCTGGCGATCAACGTCGCGACCGCCGTGCTGCTCGCATGGCTGGCGGGAAAGATCTATCGCGTCGGCATGCTGCTGTACGGCCGCGCGCCGTCGCTCAAACAAGTCATCGCCACGTTGCGCACGTGAAGCGAGCGTGGCTCGGCCCTGAGCCTTGACGAAGGGCCGAACACGCACCTAGCCGATCGGCGTCTCTTCGGGGACTCCGACCGCGATCGCGCCGCTGACCGACACGCGGTCGCGCCCGCTGCGCTTGGCGATGTAGAGCGCGGCGTCGGACGCTTCGGTCAACGACCGCGCGCGTCGCGTGCGCCGCGGCGACAGGCTGGCGACGCCCGCGCTGATCGTGAGCACGCCGAGCGGCGAACCCGGATGGATGATGCCCAAGCACCGAATCTCCTCGCGCACGCGCTCGGCGATGAGCGACGCGTCGTGCGAGCCGCAATCCGGCAGGATGATGACGAACTCCTCACCGCCGTACCGCGCGACGAAATCTTCCTTGCCGCGCAAACTCATCGCGATCGCGCGCGCGACCGCGGCCAGCGCCTCGTCGCCGATCGGGTGGCCGAACGTGTCGTTGTACGTCTTGAAGAAGTCGACGTCGATGAGGATCATGGCGAGCGCGGTGTCGGTGCGCGACGCCTTGCGCCATTCCTGCGTCAACCGGCCTTCGTACGCGCGGCGGTTGGGAATGCCCGTCAGCATGTCGCGCAGCGCGGCGTCCTCGAGCTCGTCGCGTTCGTCGACCAGCGACGACGCGACGCCTTCGGCGAGGCGAATGCGATAGGCCAGCGCCGCGAAGAGGATGACGACTTGCCACATCATGCCCAGCGCCGGCGCGGCGATCGTGAAGGCCGACTCCTGAACCAGGCCGTTCGCCCCCGCGCGGCCGATCGTGATGCCGACGATCGCGCCGGCGAACGCCAGCGCTTGCGCGATCGCCGTCGCACCGCGCAGCTGGCGGCCGACCGAGATGGACGCGACGGCGCAGAGGAGATAACCGGCGGTCAGCGCCGGATCGAGGCCGGCATACAAGCCCGACCCGATCACGACGGAAGGCCACAGCACGTACAGCTCGCCGCCGACGAGCAGCGCGCCGAACATGGCGATCGAGAGCCAGTACAGCCCGCGCGAGAGGCGCGAGTTGTCGCGCAGCGACTTGCACAGCACCATCAGCACGATGCCGTAGCCGGAGCGTCCGACGAAACCGACGAGCTCGGGCGTGACGCCGCTTTGCGGCCACAACCACCTCGCCGCCGCGCCGATGTCGGCGACGTCCGCGAGCACGAACAGGAGCGTGAAGATTGCGAACAAGCCGTACGAGCCGTCGAGCAGGATCATGGCGAGCACGCCGCTGCCGATCGCGACGGCGAGGATCGCGCCGATCATCAGGACGTTCGGCATCACGATCAGATCGGCGCGGACGGATTCTTCACTCGCCAGCGCCTGCGTCGGGACGAGCGCGAGCGAAACGGACCGCGCGTCGTCCGGCGTCAGCCGCAGGTAATACGTCTCGCGCGCGGGCCGCGCGGGATGCAATACGATCCGCTCGGGCCCGGTCCGCAGCGTTCCGCCCGTTCCGCCGGCATAGAACGGCGTCGCGATCGCCGAGCCGTCGGGGCGAGCCGCATACAGCGTGCCCGATCCGTCGTAGCCGTGCATCACCAGATACGTGTCTTCCGCGACCGTCGCGGAGAAGCGCAGCCACAGTGCCGCGCCGCGCCGCGCCGCGCGCGGATTCTCCGATGCAAGCCGCGCGAACGGGGCATCGACGACCGCCGGCAACGCCCGCGCCCCCGAACCGTCCCAGTACGCCGCCGGGGACAGCGGCATGCGGGACGGTTTGGCGTGCTCCGCGCCCGGCGACGCTCCCGCGGCCGGCGGGGACGCGGCGAGCGCGCCCGCCAGGAGCATCAGCACGGCGGCAAAGCGGGTCAGGGGGCTCGGCACGTAGGCCTTTCTCACGATCAATGGATGCCCCCGGTCGTCGGGGTGGGTCTGGGCGTCGGCCTCGGCGTGGCCGTCGGCTTGGGCGTCGGGGTCGGGATCGGCGTCGGGGTCGGGACCGGCGTCGCCGTCGGCACCGGCGTCGGGATCGGCGACGGCGTCGGCTTGGGAGTCGGGGTCGGTACAGGCGTCGGCGTCGGCGCGGGCGTCGGGATCGGCGTGGGCGTCGGGATCGGCGACGGGGTCGGGATCGGCGACGGGCTGGGCGTCGGCGTCGCCTTCGGCGTCGGGGTCGGGATCGGCGTCGCGGTCGGCACCGGGCTCGGCGTCGGGACCGGCGTCGGCTTCGGAGTCGGGGTCGGGACCGGCGTCGGCGACGGCGTCGGCGACGGGGTGGGCGATGGTGTGTAGATCGGCGGCGGCGGCGACGGATTGTAGGTCGACCCTGGTACCGGCGACGGCGGGCCGACGGGGTAGTCGCAGGTCGCCGCGTCCAGCGTGGCGCGCGGCGGCACGTTCGGCAGCGGGTCCGTCGTGCCAACCGGTGCGGAGTCTTTGGACGGGTCGAGCGCGCGCTCGATGGTGTTCGCGTAGACGCTCGGCAAGCAGCGCCCCACCGTCGAGAGGTCGGGGGAACGGTAGAAGCGCTGCGTCGCCGTGGCCGTTCCGCCGTACGACGCGTACGAGGTCGGGATATCCGCCGTCACCGTCGGATCGCTTTCGAGGATGACGAACGCGTGCGACAGGCCGTCGCCCGACATGATCGCGTTCGAAGGCACCGGGCACGACGCGGTGATCGCGCCGGGCTGAAAGAATTTCGAGACCGAGAGGAGTTGGCCGGCAATGTCGGAGCCGCCGCTGAGCACGTCGGCCGGCGGCGTCGGACACGGAAGCTTCATGATCGGCGCGTTCTCGCCGACGCCGTTGTAGAGCATGTACAGCGAGTAGTCGTGGTACGGCTGGCTTTGCGTCGCGAGCACGCCGGTGTAGCGGACCACGCTCTGCACGCGCTCGTTGATCGTGCCGAGCTGCGTTCCGTACAGCACGCCGTACAGCGTCAGCAGCGCCACCGGCAGCGCGATCGCGCTTTCGACCAGCGCCGCGCCGCGTTCCTTGTGGCGCCTGTGGCGCCCCCCGTGACGGTTCACGTGCTGCATCCCAGCTCGCTGTCGGACTTCGTGCCCGAGTACGGGCGGATCGGCACGGAGTTCCACCAGCCGGTGAACGCGCTGAACTCGTCGTGGTCGATCCCGAAGCGATAGCCGTTGAAGTCGGGGTATGCCCGGCTGCCGTTGCCGCCGAAGTCGGTAACGTACCAATCGACGTTGAGCCCGTCGTTGGACTGCGAGCCCGACCACGTCTCGGACGGCTGATAGCGTGTACCGGTCCACGCGTTGTTCAGCTGACCCGGCTGGAACCAGTCCTGCTCGACCATCACCGACGTGGCCGCGGCGCGCGCGATGACGCGGAACGGCTTGGGCTTGAAATTCAAGAACGCCGGGATCGGCGACGGGACGTCGGCGCACACCGCGATCTCCGTTTGCGCGGGCATCAGGGACGCGTTCACGCCGACGGCGGCGTTCATGTAATCCCCGTACGACGGCGTGATGAACGCGCGGGCGTCCTTCACCACGGAATAGACCGGCGTGCGCTTGTCGAAATTCAGCAGCACGTACGAAAACGCGCAGTCGCCGCCGCCGGTCTTCCCGCACACGTTGGGGTTCGCGAGGTGGGTGACGAGCGCGCCGGCATCGCTTTGCATCGTCGTGGCGTCCATGTTGGCCGTGATCCGGTTGAGCAGCACGACCTCCTCGCGGTAGCGCGCCGTCGCCTTGAGGTAGGCGGTGTACAGCGCCGTGTAGCGCGTCTCGCACGAGTTGTCCGTCGTGCAGCCGCCGTTCCCGTACGCCGTCAGCTCCAAGCCGTAGAGGATCGTGCGGATCCGGTACTCCTCGACCGCTGCCGCATACAGTGCGGAGTTCATCTCGTTGAACTGCTGCGTTTGCAGCGCCAGCACGGCTTGCGCGGCGGCGTCCGCGGCGTTTTGCGCGCGGATCTGCCAGCGCACGATGTCCGCATACCGGACCGCCATGAGCACCATGACGAGCATCGCAACGATTCCGAGGCACCACATCGGCAGCACCTGGCCGCGTTCACGATGATGACGGGACACGTTCAGCACGAGCCTCCGGGGTTGAGCGGGTACTGGCCCGGCGTGTAGTTCGAGGCCGGTAGGCCGCCTTGTTGCGCGGAGTCCCAGGTATACACGGAGCACAGCGTCGGATTGGTCGCGCGGTTGAGAACTTTTTGCGCGGCCAGCTTGCCCGCCGGCGTCGAGATGTCCGGTGGGATCCTGTTCACCGGGTCGCTCGTCAACTTGGCGTAGACGTTCTGGTGGTAAAGCGTTTCCCAGAACACCGCTGTGTTGAGCGGAGCGATGCCGTTGGGCGTGCGGCTCCAATTGTCTTTGTCGAGATATTCCGCGAGGCCCAGCGCGAGATAGCTCACCGTCGTCGGGCAGCCGGTCCACGACGTGGCCGGATCGTCGGGCACGTCGCAGAACCGCATGTAGTGAAATCCGCCGAAATACGGCGGCGTGTTTTCGCCTTGCGAGAAGTAGTCGGCCGCGCCCGTGAACGAGGCGTTCGAGTTGAAATCGTTGCCGTCGATGTTGCCGTGGGTTCCCGTCTCGCGGAACGTGGGCTCGATGCCGACGCCGGTCACGGTCAGAACGCTGCCCGCATCGCCGAAAACCAGCAGCGCCGGCGCCGAATGCGACACCGTCGAGATCGTTTGGAGCGGTTGAATCAGCGAGACGCCGCCGTGCCGGTTGTCGGTCACGTCGAAGCCGTACTCCGTGCTGACGTCGGCCTTGGGCGGCATGTACGTATTGCTCACGATCGTTCCCGTCTGCGATTGCCCGAAGGCTTGATGCGTGGCGGCGTCGGGATCGAGCTGCAGGGCGCCGTCGGGATAGGTGCCTTGCATGCTGGTCTGGTGCGCGTGGTAGAACGCCGCGCCGTCCGCGGCGACCTGCTCGTATCCGACCAGCGCGATGCGCAGCGCGCCGACGATCAGCGAGAGCATCAGCGTGAGAACGAGGGCGGTTTCCGGCAACGCCGCGCCGCGCTGACCGTCGTTCACGGCGGATCCCCTGTGGCCGTGCTTCACGGCGGATCGCCGGGAACGTGCTCGCTGGAGTACTGCAACGCCGTGGCCGACGCGTCGAGGCTGTCGGTCGCGCTCTGGCCGAACGCCGCGATCATTGCGAGCGCGGACATCGACAGCAACGCCATCACGAGGGCGTATTCCACGAGCGTTCCGCCGTTTTCGTCGGCGAGCAGACGCCGCAAGAGCACGGCGGGCCTCACCGCACGATCACGTCCGGCGTCATGACGAAGACGACGTCCGTGTCGCTCGAGCGATATTGGGTGGACCGGAACAGCTTGCCGAGGATCGGCAGATCGCCCAGGCCCGGAATCTTGTTGATGTTCTTCGACTCGATGTGGCGCAGCAGGCCGCCCATCACGACGCTGTCGCCGTCGTGCGTGACGATGTCCGTCTTGATCCGGCTCGTCTTGAGCGCGGGCACGACGAAGCCTTGGACGGTGATGCCGGACTGGAAGTCGAGGTCGGACACCTCCGGTGCGATCTTGGTCTCCACCGTACCGTCGGGCAGCAGCGTCGGCGTCATGTCGAGCTTAACGCCGTATTCCTTGAAGACGATCGACGTGTTTCCCAGCCCGGTCGAATAGGCGTACGGGACCTCGCCGCCGACCAGGAACGATGCGGCCTGACCCGGCGACGTGACGAGATTCGGCGCGCTCAGGATGCGAGCGTGGCCGCTGTTGACGATGAGGTCAAGCGTCGGGGCCAGCCGGGTCAGCCGGAAGAACGGCGAGAGCGTCAGCGCGCGGCCCGCCTGCGACGATCCGCCGCTTTCGATCGCGACGAAGCTCGGATCGACGATGTCGAACACGCCCGGGTTGTTCGGCGACGGGTTCGCACCCTGAAGCCGGATGCCGAGCTGCTGCAGGCCGGTGCGGTCGATCTCGAGGACGTTGACCTTGATCGCGATCTGGGTCGTCGTCTCCGTCGAGATGCGGTCGATGATCTTGCCGTCGGACGCCAGTGCGGTGCCGGCGACGCTGCGCACGCGCCCGAGCGCGGCTTCGGCCTGCGTGCGGTCGTGCACCGTCCCGCTCACCACGAGGTTGCCTTTGCCGTCGGACTCGACGTGCAGGCGCGACAGGCCGGCATCGGACGACATCGCCCGGTTGAGATCGCCCAGCGGGTTCGCGATCGTCACGGCGTTGACGATCGAGACCTTCTTGTCTTTCGCGAACCCGTCGAAGCGCCCGAGCACTTCGTTTACATGCTGCTGCTGCGTGACGTTCGCGATGTTGCCCGTTACGAAGATCGTTCCGGGCGACTGCGACACGACGAGCCCCGGCATGTTGAGGCTTTGGCGGATCACCTGTTCGACCGAATCGAGACTCGGCTCGGTGACGACGATCTCGTAGTCCGTGCGATCCGAACGCGTCCAGATCGCGACCGTCGTGCGGCCCGGCGCCTTCCCGTTGATGACGAGCTGGTTCCCGGTGGGCACGATGCCGGCGACGCTGCCGTCACCGACCGCGACTCGCGTCATGCCGGGCGCCGGCACGATCGAGGAAGATCCGACCGACAGCGAGATGAGGCGCGTTTGCGCGAACGCGGCCTGGGCCGGACAGAGACAGGCAGTTACGGTAGCGGCTGCGAGCGCAAGCGCGCCGTGTCTGAGCTCATACATCGAGTGCAGTATGACATGGCCGCGCGCGTTAACGCGTCAACGCGGGGCAGACGTACAGCCAAGATTCAAGTGAGCATGTTCACATACGCATCCCGGCGGGATAGACTCCAAAAGCCGAACCACCGAGGAGTCTACATGTCACCCGTTCGTCTCGCTTTCGCACTCACGTTCATCGCCGCCGTCGCCGCACCCGCGGTTGCGGCGGAGTCCTCGATTCCGCTTGCGCGGGTCGCTGCCGAGAACGGGTATGCGTATGCGTGGCTATCGAGTGAAGGTGCGGTCTCTCTCAGCCGGCCGGGTGTGGTCGTCGTCCTGCGCGCGGGCCAAAAGCTCTACCGCGTCGGCGACCGCGTCATCTCGGCCGACCGCGCTCCGTACTACGACGGGACGGATCTTGTCGTCAGTCCGGCCGTTGCAGCGAACCTGCGACGGCTCGCGCAGGCGTTTCCGGTACCACCGCCGCCATTCGCACCGCCCACGCAAACGGCGGCGGTAACCGGAAGCCTTTCGGTGGAGGCCCGGCAGGTCGCCGGCCGGGACGCGATCGCGGTAAGCGGTCGCGGCCCGGCTGACGCACCCGTGCTCGTGACGCTCACGGCAGAAGTCTCGCGCGACCTTCCGGTCGTCGTGCTCTCCCGCGTCTTAACGCGCATCAAGCCGGATGGCACCTACGAGGCCGACATCGGAATCTCGTCGGCCCCGCCCCGAGACTCGGTCGTCATCGCGACCGTCACCTCGGTGACCGGAGTGAAGCCATCGAGCGCGCGCGTCGTCCTCAAGGCGACGAGCCCGTTCGTGACTACACCACTCGACAAGCTCCCGGAATAACCGGACGTATCGTGTGTTCAAACCCATCCGGAAGCTTGCGGGCAATGAACGCGGCGCGACGCTGGTCGAGTACTCGCTCGTCGTCATGCTGATCGCCGCAGTGGCAATCGTCGTTCTCACCGCGATCGGGAAGGACGTCGCGGGAATCTTCAGCGGGATCGCGCCCGCGCTCCAGCCACCGCCCTGACGCCGCGCGTCATCGGTCACCCACCATCCCACGTCAACGAAAGGACTCGGCTCGTGCTCAACGCGTTTCGTTCCATGCTCCGTAACGACGAGGGCGCAACCCTCGTCGAATACTCGCTCGTCGTCGCGCTCATCGCCGGTGTCGCCATCGTGATCATCGGCAAGCTCGGCGCCAGCATCAACACCCTCTTCACGACGGTCAAGACCAGCGTCGATTCCGCCAACGGCGGCGTCGGTAAGTAGCACCGAAGTGGCGAGCACGGCCCTGATCGCAACGATCATGCTGGTCGGTGTCTCGCTGGCAGCAGCGTACACGGACCTCATGCGACGGCGAATCTCAAACGTTCTGACGTTCGGACTCGCCGCCGCCGCACTCGGTCTGAGCAGCACGCACGGCGCACTCGGGTTCGCCGCCATGCTGGCAACGTACGCCGCGTTCCTCGTCGTCTATACCGTGCCGTTCTCGCGCGGGTGGATCGGCGGCGGTGACGTCAAGCTCATCGCGGCCGGCGCCGTTTGCGCAGGTTGGCCCGGACTCGTATCCCTGCTCCTGATCACGTCGGTCGCCGGCGGCATCCTGGCCCTCATCGAACTCGCGCGCGCCCGCCGGCTGCACTTCGCAATGATGCAGCTCGCGACGGCCGCATACGTCGGAGGCCTCGGCCGCGGCGTCATCCTCGAACCGGAGCGCCGCAAACTGCCGTACGCGCTCGCGATCCTAACCGGCGCCCTCTATCTCCTCGCTTCGGAGACCTTCGCACCATGGTTGCAGCTCGTCCGCGGCTAGACCGCCGCACAACGACCCTTCTCATCGCGGCGGTCCTTGCAATGGGGACCGGGCTGCTGACGTTCAATTATCTCACCTCGGTCGGCCGGCACCAGAGCTCGGTCGTCGCACCCCGCCGCGTCGTGATCGCGGCGCGCGACATCGTCGCGCACGTCCCGATCAAGCCCGACATGGTGACGACCGTGATGCGGCCCGGAGACGCCATCGAACCTGATTCGATCGGCGACCCGGCCGACGTCGTTGGCCGCATCGCTGCGGTCTCCGTCCCCGCCGGCGGAAGCATCTCCGCGTCGAAGATCACCACGGTTGCCGCAACGACGCTCGTCATGCGCGTCCCCCGCGGGATGCGTGCGGTGGCGATCCCGCTCGACCGCGTCAAAGGCGTCGGCAACCTCATCCAGCCCGGCGACCACGTCGACGTCATCGCGGTGACGCCGCCGCGCGCGAACAGCCTGCCGAAGGCGGCGACGATCCTGCGCGACGTCACGGTGCTCGCGATGGGGACCGCGCTCGAGACGCCGCAAGGCGCGACGCCCGCGCCTGAATCCGGCTTTCAGACCGCCTCGCTCGCGGTGACGCCGGACCAGGCGAAGCTGCTGACGCTCGTCGACCTCAACGCGACGCTGCGGCTCGCGCTGCGCGCCCCCAGCGACGGATCGCGCCGCCCGACGATCGGCGAAAAGCTCGATCTCTCGCAGCCCGTGTCCCAGGCGCCGCGCGTCGCACAAGCGGCAGCGCCGGGCGCGGCCGCAGCGCCCGCCGCGCCGGCCGCCGCCGCCCCTGCGCCGCCCGCACACACGGCGCCGCGCTATACCGGCCCGCAGATCATCCAAGGCGACAAGGTCATCCGATGAAAGCAAGCGTCGCGATCATCGTCGGTTCCAAAGGCGGTGCCGGCGCGACGAGCCTGTGCGTGGAAGCGGTCACGAGCCTCGGCAAGAAGATCGACGTCGCGATCGTCGACGGCGATCTGGTCGGCCGGCGCGCCACGGCCGTGCTGCTGGACAAAGTGCGCGCGCTCGACGCCGCGCGCACGACGCCGAACATGGCGTTCCTCGACGAGGGCCGCACGACCATCGTCGAGATCACCGCGACGCTGCACGGCGGGTTCACGATCAAGCCGGCCGACGTGCAAGCCGTCGCCGACGACCTCATGAGCCGCAAGTCGATCATCATCGTCGACGCGCCGCAGCCGTTCGCGGCCGCCGTCCGGCCGTTCGTGATGCAGGGCGGCCGCTTCATCATGATCGTCGAGCCGTCGATCCTCGGGATCACGAGCGCGCGCGTCACGCAGCTGGAGTTTCAGCGCTTCGGCATCCCGCCCGACCGGCTCGACATCGTCTGCGTCACGCGCGATCCGCGCAACGCCCTGCCGCGCAGCCGTGTCGAGTCGGCGCTCGGGCGCCGCGTTTCGGTCGAGATCCCGCCGCTGGGCGACAAAAAGCACGAGCGCGCGATCGAGTCCTTCATCGAGCTGATCGCGACGCCGCCGGCGCAGTCCGACACGCTCACGCTTTCGGCGTCGTCGCAGGCGCCCGTCGGCGACCGCCGGCTGGGCCCGCGCCGCCCGCTGGATCCCAAGGTCGTTCCGATCACCTCGGCATCGTCGGCGACGTCGGCCGCGCCGCAGTTCACGCCGCCGCCGCAAGCCACGCCGGCGGACCACAGCCGCTACGACACGCTCAAGTCCGAGATTCACGACGAGCTGATGCGCCGCATCGACCCGTCGAAGATGAGCCGCGCGACCGACGAGCTCGCGAAGATCCAAGAGCTGCGCGCGCACGTCGACTCCGTGGTTGGGGAGCTGCTGCTCGGCCGCGACGACGCCGGCTCGGCTGAAGAGTGCGCGCGGCTCAAGCTCGAGATCGTCGATGAAGCCGTCGGCCTGGGGCCGCTCGAGGACCTGCTGCGCCTGCCCGACGTCTCCGAGATCATGGTCAACGGGCCGAACAAGATCTACATCGAGCGCAACGGCCGCATCGAGCCGACGGCAAAGCGCTTCAGCAACGACAAGCACCTGCGCGCCACGATCGAGCGCATCATCGCGCCGCTCGGACGCCGCGTCGACGAGGCCGCGCCGATGGTCGACGCCCGCCTCGCGGACGGGTCGCGCGTCAACGCGATCGTCGAACCGCTCGCGCTCAACGGCGCGGTGCTCACAATTCGCCGTTTCGGCACGCGCCGCATCACCGCTGACGACCTCTTGAGCCTCGGCGCATGCGCGCCCGAGCTGCTCGACTTCCTGCGCGCCGCCGTCGAGGCCCGGCTCAACATCGTCGTCGCCGGCGGAACCGGTTCCGGCAAGACGACGTTCCTCAACGTGCTCTCGAGCTATCTGCCCAGCCACGAGCGCATCGTCACGATCGAGGACGCCGCCGAGCTGTCGCTGGTCCAGGAACACGTCGTGCGCCTCGAGGCGCGTCCGCCGAACATTCAAGGCGCGGGCGAGGTGCGCATCCGCGATCTCGTGCGCAACGCGCTGCGCATGCGGCCCGACCGCATCATCGTCGGCGAGTGCCGCGGCGGCGAAGCGCTCGACATGCTGCAGGCGATGAACACGGGCCACGACGGCTCGCTGACGACCATCCACGCGAACAGCGCGCGCGACGCGTTGTCGCGCATCGAGACGATGGTGCTGATGGCCGGCTACGACCTGCCCGTGCGCGCCATCCGCGAGCAGGTCGCGGGCGCCGTCGACATGATCATTCAGCTCAACCGCCTGCGCGACGGATCGCGCAAGGTGACCAGCGTGTGCGAGGTCGTCGGCCTGGAAGGCGACGTCGTGACGACGCAGGAGATCGCGCGCTACGACCAGCGCGGGATCGACAAAGAGAACAAGGTTCGCGGCGCGTTCGTGTTCACGGGCGTCCAGCCGTCGTGCCTGAAGAAGTTCGCGGAGTACGGGATCACGTACGACGTCCGCACGCTCTCGGAGATGGAACGGGTCGCTTCATGGTAGCCGCCCTCGCACCGTACGCGATCGTCCTCGGGGTGATCGGCACGATCGGGCTCAGCGTGATCGCGACGTGGGACCGCGTCGAGCGCGCGCTCGAGAAGTTCGCCGGCGGGTTCGGCACGGACATCGACCGCGCCGACCTCGGCCTGTCCGCGCAACGGATCGGGGCGATCTTGGCCGTTGCGGCCGGACTTCTGTGGCTCACCCTGATCGTCGTGCTGCACCCCGACATCCTCAACGCGGTCCTCTTCGTGCCCATCGCGTTCGCCACCGCAGCGTTCGGCTTTCGCACGTGGACTCGCGCCAAGGTGGCGAAACGTCTCAAAGCGTTCAACGACCAGTTCGAGCTCGTGCTTCGGCTGATCTCCAGCGGCCTGCGGGTGGGCTTGAGCCTGCGCCAGGCCGTCGCGCTCGTGATCGAAGAATCCCCGGAGCCGGCGCGCACGGAGTTTGCGCGCGTCGTTGCGCGCGCCAGCATCGGCGTCCCGATGGACGTCGCGCTGGACGACCTCGTCCGCCGCGTTCCCAGCGACGAGCTGCAGATGTTCGTCGACGCCATCGACATCCAGTCGAAGACGGGCGGCAACCTTGCGAAGATCCTCGACCACCTCGCGAACACGATCAAAGCCCGCCGCAGCATCCAGCGCAAAGTGCGCTCGCTGACCGGCGAGGCGCGCGCCAGCGGCTGGGTCATCGCGGCGCTGCCCGTGGGGCTCGGAGTCTTCATCATGGCCACGCAGCCGCCGATGCGCGAAGCGATGTTCACCACGCCGATCGGCCACTTGAGCCTCATCACGTTCGTCGTGCTCGAGGTCGTCGGCGCCGGCTTGGTCAAAGCGATGATGAGGCTCGACGTCTGATGGGCATCGTCCTGGTCATCGCGATCCTCACCACCGGCGCGCTGTTCGGCCTGGGGTTCGCGCTGCTCGACCGCGGCGACGACATGGAGCGGCGGCTCGCGGAGCTGGAGCGCGCGCCGGCAAATGACACCGAGCGCGGCGGAAAGATCGTCCGTTCGCTCGTCGACGAGAAGGAGCGCGCCGCGCTCGGCACCCGCTTCGCCGAAGCCGGCTGGTATTCCACGACGATCGTCTCGTTCACGATGTGGCGCATCAGCCTCGCGATCGGCCTCGGCGCCCTGTGCGCGCTGTTCGGACAGCTCACGCACATGTCGTACATCAGCATGGGGCTCATGAGCGGCGGCGGGCTCGCGTTCGGGTTCGTCTTCCCGTCGTTCGTGCTCGACTCCGCATCGCGAAAGCGCAAGTCGGAGATCTCGCGGCGGCTTCCTGATTTGCTCGACATCGTTTCGACCACCGTCGAAGCCGGCACCGCGTTGAACGGGGCGCTCGGCATCGCGGTCACGCGGATGGAAGGCGCGCTCGCGGACGAGTTCCGCATGACGCTCTCCGACATTCGCGTCGGCATGTCGCGCACCGACGCGCTCACGGCGATGGCGCGCCGCGTCAAGCACATCGACCTGACGTCGCTGGTGACGGCGCTGGTGCAAACCGAGCGCCTCGGCGGCAACATCGCGCACCTGCTCGACGAGCTCGCCGAGGAGACGCGCAACCGCCGGATCGCTCGCGCCGAGGAACTCGCCGCGAAGATCCCGGTCAAGATGGTCGTCCCCATGGCGTTCTTCATGCTGCCGGCGCTGCTCGTCATGATCTTCGGCCCGGTCGCCGCGCAGTTGCTCAACCAATGATCACGATCTTACTCGCCATGGTCGCGTTCGCCGGCGCCGCCGCGCTCGGTCTCGTCGCGGCCCGCGGCGTGTGCGGCTCGATCGCCGAATCGCCGGAGGGCGGACCGCAGCCGGGCGCCGTTCCGCAGCGTCTGCTCGTCGTCGGCGGCGCGCTGCTCGGCGCGATCGCCGCGTACCGCGGCCTGCCCCTGGCGGGACTCGCGATCGTGTGGCTGGCGTGTGGTTTGCTGACGGCGATCTGGGCGTCGGACGTCGTGCGCGGCATCATCCCCGACGTGTTCACGATCGTACCGCTCGGCGCGATCCTGCTCGCCGCAGCGTTGGCCGGCCACTGGGAAATCTGCGTCGCCGCCGTGGTGCCGGCCGTGCCGTTCGCGTTTCTCGCGTGGCGATCGGGCGGCCTCGGCCTGGGCTGGGGCGACGTCAAGCTCGCGATGCTCGGCGGTCCGCTGATCGGCATGCAGCACGCGTTGATGGCGTTCGCGCTCGGCTGCCTCGCGGCGGTCATCGTCGCGCGCGTGCGCAAGACATCGCACCAGCCGATCGCCTTCGCGCCGTATCTGGCGTCGGCGATCGCGCTTCCGCTCGCGCTCGCCACACCGGGGCTCTGAGCGTGGGAGTTCTCTACAACCGGTCGACGAGCGAGATCCTCTCCGAGCGCGTCGAGCTGGTGCCCACGCGGTTCAAGCCGATCGCGGCGTTGCTGCCGCGGCGCCGGCCGCCCGACGACGGCGGCCTGTGGTTCGACGACTGCGACGCCTTCCGGAGGCTCGGCGCGCGAGCGCGCGCCGATCTCATCTTCCTCGACCGCGACCTGTGCGTCGTGCGCCTCGAGCACCGCGTCGCACCGGGCCGCCCGATCCTGTGGTGCCGCCAGACGGACTCGGTCCTCGCGATGAGCGACGGGTTCTTCGCGCGCACCGACGTGCTGGTCGGCGACCTGCTGTGGTTCGAGGACTCGCTCTCGACGCTGCTCTACGCGGTCAGGTCACGCACGGCGTGAGCGGTGGCCGCTGACGGGATCATGCGCAGGAAGACCGTCGCGGTGCGCGCGGCGTCGTCGTACTCGCGCTGAGCGGCGGCGATCCACGGCGCCGACGGTTCGCCCGACAGCAGCGGCGCCGAGTGCAGGCGCAGCGCCGCCGTCCAGTGCGCGAGGGCGGCGTCGAAGTCGCCGGCGTCATACGCCGCCGACGCGACCTTCACGTGCGTGCTGAAGCGGTTCGCGGTACTCACGACGTTGCCCAGGCGCAGCGCCACGGTGTTGCGGTGGACGGTGAAATACTCGTCGACCACGCCGCGCCCGACACACTGCGCGAGCGCGCGGCGAATCGTGCTGCACGTGTTGACGAGCGCGTCGGCGGCGGCCCGGCGTTCCATGTCCGGCCAAAACTCGCGCAGCAGTTCCTCGCGCGTCGCCGTGCCGTTGTCGCGCACCGCGAGAAATTGGATCACCGAGCGCGCGCGCCGGCGGCCGAAGCACACCTCGCCGTTCCCGATGGTCACGCGAAAGCGGCCGAACATGTGCAGCACGGCGGGTGCCGGCCGCGCCGACCCGCGTCCGTCGCCGCGCAGCGACGCAACGACCGGATTGACGCAGTACGAGTCGCCGGCGCGGTCCACGAAGAACGCTGCGTGCGACGCTTCGCGCAGATCGTCGGTGCCTGTCGCGACGTTGCGCGCGATGCGGTCGAACGCGGTCGCGGCGAGCGGCGCGGCGGCAGCGGCTTCGTCGACGAGCTGGGCGACGAGCGGGCGCGCCGTCGCCAGCCAGCGCGGGAACGCGATACCGAGCGTTCCGCCCAGCGCCGCCGCGTAGCGCACGGTTCCCGCAACGGCGAACGCCCAGCCCCCGGTCGCCACGATGAAGCGCAGGCGTTCCTTCGGCGTCGACGCGACGCCGTGCGCGGCGCACAATCCCTCGATCTCGCCGTCGTCGAAACGCAGCGCCGTCGCGTCCATCAGCGCGGCATCCTCGCTCGCTGAAAACACTTCTTCGAACGCGTGCCCGTTGCGCACGACGTAGACGAGCCGAACGCCGGCGGGCGCGGTGTGCGCGAGCTGCGCGAGAAACGCGCACCCGCCGGCCGACGCGCGGTCGGCTCCGTCGATCACGAGCTCGCCGCCGGTCAGCTCGGGCAGGAGCGCACGCACGCCGGTTTCCGTCGCGCCGCTTGCGATGTTGATCCAATGGACGGATTCCGAACGGTGCCGCGCCCACGCTGCCACGGCGACCGTCTTTCCGGCGCCGGGCTGGCCCGCGACGATGCGTACGCGCCGGGTTGCGTTGCGGTCGAGCCACTCGGCGAGATGGCGCCGAACGATCGCGTCCGGCGGCAGCTTCGGGAGATCCGTCACGCGGGCAAACGCCCTTCCATTCGGGCGAGCGCGTCGGCGAGCTCGTCGGCGAACGCCGACAGCGCGGGAAACACGTCGCCGTCGAGAAACGGGCCGCGCACGATGCGCAGCGCGGCCGCGGCGTGCTCGGCGGCCGCGCCGGCGTCGTCGCGGCTCGAGGCGTCGTCCGCGTCGGCGATGTGCGCGCGAACGCGCCGTGCATCGACCGTGAACACGTCGAGGTTCAGCGCGATCTCGTCGCCGAACGACACGTAGTGCGCGAGCGTCGCGTGCCCGACGACCGCCGCGAGCGCGCGCCGCATCGTGCTGCACGCGCTGCGCAAGCTCTGCGCGCCGAGCAGCGGATCGGCATCGGGCCAGAACGCCTGGATCAGCTCGCGGCGGCTCGCGCGACCGCCGGGGCGCAATGCGAGATACGTCAAGATCTGGCCATCACGGCGCCGAACCCATTCCACGCGCTGTCCGTCGATGCGAACCTGCGGCGCGCCGAACAGCTCGACCGCGAAGGGCATCAGCGTGCTGGTCGCCGCCGGCGCCGCGACGCGCGCCAGCCGCGAGATCACGCGGTACGGCCGGCAAACGCCGTCGACGAGCTGGACGAACATTCCGCGCGCCTCGAGCTGGTCCAGCGTCGCATCGTCGATCGCTTCGCCGTCGAAGAGCCGGCGCGCGCGCGCGGCGAGCGCCGGTTCTTGATCCGCGAACGCGGCGTCGACGAACTCGTTGATGAGCCCGGCGTTCGCGCGCTGCCAGCACTCGACCGCACCGTCGAGCGTGCGGCCCGACGACGCCGCATCGCGAACGATGCTGCACAGCGCGAACGGCCAGCCGTCGGTGTCGATGACGAGGCGCGCGACATCGCGCTCGTCGCCGCGCACGACGCGCGAGCTGTCCACGAAGCGGGCCGCTTCATCGGCCGTGAACGCCAACCGGCCGCCGCCGCACAGCGCCGCGAGTCCCAGCGAGATCAACCGCGTCGTCTCGAACACTTCGCGCGTGCGCGACGCGTACAGAAACGTCACGTTCTCCGGGGCGTCGAACACCAGCCGCTGCAGCAGGTGGCGGCCGTCGTCCGAAGCGCGGTCGGCGTCGTCGACGAGAATCTCGCACCGTCCGAGCGACCCGAGGGCCGACAGCAGCGTCTCGGTGTCCGCAACCGCGCCGATCTCGAGCGCGGCGCACATCGCGTCCCGGACCGCGGCCGCATCGGCGCCCGCCCACAGCGACACGTAGGCTGCCGGGAACCGCGACCGCGTCGCATACAAGACCAGGGCCGTCGTCTTGCCGCAGCCGGCCGGGGCGGCCAGGAGGCGAAGCGGGAAGTCGGCATGGTCGCCGAGCCATATGGAAAGCCGCTCCCGATGGATAACGTCGGGGGCCAGCTTCGGAAGTCGTCGCTTCGGCGCAACGCCGAACCCAGGGTCTCCCTGAGCGAGAACGGCCACAGTTCTCGCAGCATACCCCATCCGGCCCTAAAATATGACCTTTGGCCTAGGACCTACGGGTAAAGTTTGGATCAATCGAGGAGGGGCGGGCCACGCAGCCGCAACCGCTTTCCATGAAGATGTGGCTCGTCCGCAACCGGGACACCGGCCGCATCCTGGCCTGGCGGGTCCGCCGAGCCGACGGGTGGGTGTCGCGGCTGGTCGGCTTCGTGCCGCGCAGCTCGATCGCCCCGGAGGAAGGGCTGTGGTTCGAAGGCTGCGGCGCCATCCACACGCTGGGCATGCGCACGGCGCTCGACGTCGTGTTCCTCGACCGAAGCCTGCGCGTCGTGCGGGTCGACCCGGACGTGCGGCCGCAGCGGCTCTACGTCGGCGCCCGGGGGGCCCACGTCGTCGTCGAGTTCGGGCCCGGCTTCGCGAAGGCGAACCCGCTCCAACCCGGCGACCAGCTCGCGCTGGAACCGGTGTAGCCTAGCGCCGCAGCCGTAGCGGGCGCACGAGCGACACGAGGCCGCGCCCGCGCTGCATCGTCACGCGAACCGTGTACGAGCCGGCCTGCGCCGGCGCCGTCAGGATCACGTTCCGCTGACCGCTGCGTGCGTCGGCCCCCGCCACCTCCAGCCCGTCCTGGTCGCGAACGATCTGGACGCGTGCGCCGTCGGCCGACGGCAAGCTGACGACGAGCGGCTGACCGGGCGCTGCCGGGTCGGGCCGGACGGCGAACGAATCGCCGCCGCCGCCTTCGAGCACGGAGGGTTCGGACGGTATGCTGCTCCGGGTCGGCCCCGCCGCGGCGCGGGCGGTCGCTTCGGCGGCGGGTGAGGCGGACGGCGACGGTGACACGGCCGCGGGGAACGGCACGCGCGTCTCCTGGCGCGCGTCCGCGCCCTCGGCGCGAGCGACCAGCAGATACGGCTCGCGCGCGCCCGCCGGCGGCGCCGGGATCTGGAGGCTGCCGTGGCCGGAAGGCGTCGTCGTGGCGAACCACGTCGCGCCGTTGCGGTCGACGACCGAGAGGTGCAGGTCGCGTGCTTGCGCGGCATAGCGCACGGTCAGCGCGGCGTCGGGCCGCGGCGCGTCGACCGCGATGCTCTCGATGCGGGGCGGCGGCGTGGCGACGATCCGAATCGCCGGCGGCGCCGTCGCGCGGGCGTAGACCGCGTCGCGCGCGTCGCTGCCGAACGCGTTCGACACGGCGACGTGCAGGCTGGCGGCGGACGGTATCGCGACCACCATCGTGCCGGCCGCGCCGGGCAGGGCGCCGTGCGCGACGACGGCCCCGTGCGCGTCGCGCAGCTCGTACTCCCGCGAGCCGCTGCCGACCGTCACCCACCGCGCAACTGTCCCGCCGTTGGGGCCGGCGAGCAGCGTCGCCTCGACGACGCGCGGGCGCCCGGCAGCGACGCCGATCAGCGTCGCGCCGGCGAGCAGTCCCGCCGCGCCCAGCGCCGTGGCCGGCCCGATCCACCGCCGGCGGGGGCGGCCGCCGCGCGGCGGCGGCGCTTCGATGAGCATGTGGATGCCGTCGCCGCGGACGTCAGCGGTGACGCGCTCGTACGCGATCGCCGCGTCGAGCGTGAAGCCGGTGCGCAGCGCGGCGTGCGGCTGGACCTCGACCGCCAGCGCGGCGACCGGCCGCGACTCGTCGAGCCGAATCGCGCTCACCGTCGCGGCGAGCACGCCCGGGGTTCCGTTCGTAATGCGCAGCTCGTAGCGCGCGCCCGAAGCGTCGGTGCCGAGCGGCTCGAGCTCGCACGCGACGGCGCCGGCGGTCGTGGCGAGGAGACCGCGGCCGCCGCGTGACATCGCGTCCGGAATGCCGAGAGCGCTCGTTCCCCTTCTCGCGATCACGTTCGTCGACGTGCTCGGCTTCACGATCTTGATCCCGATCCTGCCCTTCTACGCCGAGCACTTCGGCGCATCGCCGACCACCGTGGGTGCGATCTACTCCACGGTCGCCGTCGCCTCGCTTCTTTCTTCACCGTTCTGGGGCCGCTTGAGCGATCGCATCGGACGCAAAGGAGTGTTGATCGCCGCACAGGTCGCCGGCCTGCTAGGCTTCTCGCTGCTCGCGGCCGGCACCGCGCTGTGGACGGTGTTCGTGTCGCGCGCGATCGAAGGGCTGGGAGGTGGTGGGCTCGGCGTGACGCAGGCGTACGTGACCGACGTGACCACCCCGGCGAACCGGGCGCGCGCGTTCGGCCTCGTCGGCGCGACGCTGGGAGCCGGGTTTCTGATCGGGCCCGCGCTCGCGGGCGTGCTCGTGCGGTACGGTTATCGCGTTCCGTTCGCCGTCGCCGCGGCGCTGCAGCTGATCACCGTGATCGTGACCATCGTGCTGCTGCCGGAGTCGAAAGGGGCGGTGAAGACGGCGCCGACGCTCGCGGAGATCCGCACGTCGTTGCGGTCGCCGCTGCTGGGGCGCTTGCTGCTCACGCAGTTCACGTTCTGGATCTCGTTCACGTCGTGGGTGACCGTGTTCGCGTTGTTCACCGAACGCGTGCTGGGCTACGGTCCCGCGCAGACGTCGTATCTGTTCATCGTGTCGAGCGTCGTCACCATCGTCGTGCAAGCGGGTCTGATCGGGCGGCTCGTCGACCGGTACGGCGAAGGACGGCTCGCGATCGCCGGGCTGTGCTGCGCGCTCGCGGCATACGGCGCCGTGTTCTTCATCAGGACGACACCGATGCTCTATGCATGGGTCGTGCTGTGGTCGCTCTCGAGCGCGCTGCTGCGGCCCGCGCTCGGCGCGATGATCGCGGATGCGGCGCCGGAAGGCCAGCGCGGCACGATCCTGTCCGTGAACGACAGCCTCAACGGCGTCGCGTTCCTGATCGCGCCGCTCGTCGCCACCGCGGTGATTCGCATCAACCCGCACCTGGTAGGCATCATCCCCGTCGTCTTCGTCGGCATCGCGCTGACGATCGGCTACCGCGTCTTCGCCTTGCCGCGCATCCCGGCGGAAGCGGCGAGTCCGTCGTAACGTTGCGAACGTGCCGACCGGCACGTCAGTGGACCGTTCAACCGCGGGGCGGTGAACCCCAGCCGGACTGCACGTAGACGCCGTCGACGACAATCGCCGGCACCGTCGGATCGCCGCCCGTATAGGCGAACATCTTCGTGCGCTGCGCGCGATCGTTCTGCGCGTCGTAGACCGTGTATGCATAGCCGCGCGCGTCGAAGTGCTCGCGCGCCTGCACGCAGTACGGACAGGTCGGCGACACGTACATCTCGATGCGATGGCCTGGTTCGAGGCGGTCGAGGTCCATGCGGCTGCAAACCGCCCGCGGGCCGGCGAAGGTTCCGCGGTTCCGCCGAGCGCGGGTTTACGGACCGTCGGTCGCTACCTGGTGCTTGAAGGTCACCTGAACGAACACCGTCGGCGGTCGCAGCGGCGCGGTGAGCGTCGGGAACGGTAGCCCTGACAGGGTCGGGAGCGAGACGGCGTCCCGCGGCGACACGAACGCGCCCGGATACGTACTGCTGAGATTGGTCGCGACGATCGAGAGCTCGGTTCCGGCACCAACGGGACGAACGAGGCCGAACGAGTATTCGCCGTAGCCCGGCAGGTTGCGCTGATTGTTGCTGCTCGTCCACTGATAGTGCAGCAACGCTTCGGTCCCGCGCTTGTCGAGACGCGAATCGAGCGTGATGCCGGCGGTGTGCAGCGGGACGTTCGGAATCTGCGAACCGACGACGTACGGCGACAATGGGCCGGTAAGACGACGATCCGCCGCCGTGACGCGTGCGCCCGTGTACGAATACCGCACCTCGACCGTCGTCCACGACAGCGTCCGGCTGACGTCGATGATCGCGCCGCTGTAGAGCGCCGAGAGCCCGGCGACGTTCTGAACGAAGAGGATCCGGTCGGACGCGGGCACCGGCCCCTGGCATCCTCCGAATTTTTCGTAACCGCCCCGCACGGTATCAAGGAATCCCGGCGACGCGTACCCGGCCGGCTCCAGCGAAAGGGGGACCATGGCGTTCGTCAGCATCGCGTTCGAGATGCTCGTGGCGTAACCGAAGATGCTGACCTGGCTCTTTCGGCCGCGATGCACCCAGCCGCCGTTGGCGCCGACACTATGCGGCTCGGCCGACGTATCACCGGGACCTTGCAGCGCGATCAATCGTCCGCTGCAGTCAAAATTCGCCGCCGACGGGTCGACGAGCACGCGCGGGCCCTGGTCGGGCACGACCGCGCGACTGCCGTACGAAGCCGATATCGAGACGTCGTCGTTCGGCGAGGCTTTCAATCGCAGCGACGGGCGTAGGCTCAGGCCGTACCCGCGGCCCTGCGCCGACGTGCCTTCGATCGCCACGGCGTACAAACTGTCGTGCTTCCCGGTGTGGTCGAGATTGAGCGAGAGGTCGTAGCCGGCCGATGAGAATCGCGTGGCCAAGAGCGGCCCGGAGCCCACCCGGAAACCGGCGTCTTGGTCGGTGACCCGTCGCGTGATCGCGATCCGCTGCGAGAAAAACGGCGTGGCCGCGACCGCGGCCAACGTCACCGTGCTTCCGGACGACCGATCGTCGGACGTCAGCGGAAACGGCAGCGTTGCGATCACCCTGCTGCTGGCATCGTCGAGATATCGCGAGCGCCAGAACGACGCGGAGACGGAACCTCCCGCGCCGCGCGAGCCGAGCGGGCCGTTCGCGGAAGCGACCACGTTCGACGTCTGCGAGAATGCGTGCTCGCCGGGGCCGTAACCCGCGGGAAGATCGCCCGCGAAATACGTCGGAATCGGGCTCGTCACGGACGTGGAGAAATCCCCTTGGACGGTACTCACCCAGCGCCCCAGCGGCGCCGAGACTTTGAGGTAATTGCCTTTCGTGAAGAGTTCGCCGGAGTGCCGATAATCGTAACCGCTCAGATCGCGGTACGTCTGATTGTTGAGCAGGCTGTCTTGCCGCCGGTCGGCGCGCGCCGCCGCGAATCCGACCGCGCCGATGGAACCCTGCGCGGTCAAGCGCGTCAAACCGCTGCCGAATCCGCCGTCGGACTCCTGCGCTACGTAGCGCGGCTGCGCGGTCGGGTTGAGATACTGAAACGAGATCACGTCGTTTGCCTGATCGACCGACGCTTCCGCGAGCAGATCGGTATTGACCGCCAACCCGGCGCCCGAGCCCGCGAGCGGTACGCCGCTGATCTCGTAGCGGGTGGAGCTCGGATCTTCGCCGTGGAGCGCGATCAGCGCGCCTATACCGTTGACCTGCGTTATTCGAACTCCGCCGAGGTTGCTGAGGGCCTCGATGAGCGACGGTGAGAACTTCCGCACCGCGGACCGCTCGGACACTTTGTCGACGTACGCGCTTCGAATCGGACGCGCGCGAACCGACCCGATGAGCTGAAGGGGCCGCAGCTCGACGAAGACGTCGTTGGTGCGTCCGGCGCGCGCTTCGATGCGATCGCGAACCGTGTCGAAATCATTCGAACCGATCTCGACGCGATAGAAACCCGGCGAGAGCGACGTCAACCGCGCGACTCCGGTTTCGTCGGTCCGCATCGAAATGATCTTGCCGGCCGTCGCCCCGACCACCAGAACCCGCGCGCCTGCGAGCGGCAGGTGCGTTTGCGCCGAGCTGACGTGCACGACCACGTCCCCCGGCTCTTCCGCACCCGCCGCGGAGCATGCGAAAAGAACCGCGAGTGACGCGATTGCCGCATGCGGAACCCAGCGGGTCGGCACCGCTACTCGCTCGTTATGAGGTTGTTGACGATCGTCTCGGCGCGAACGTTCGAACCCGGCACGTTGTACATGTGCGCGGCGCGTTCTTCGAGGCGAACCTGCCGGCCGTGTGAGAACGTCACGCTTTGCCGCCACGTCGTCCTCGAGTGAAGGTCGACCGTTCCACCGTTGTCGGGGTCGATCCGCGTATCGCGTTTGTCGGGCGTCGAGCCGGAAACGTCGAGCGTGACGCCGTCCGTGGAAAGCGCGGTGACGGCGATCGTCTCCGTGCCGGCGGGGTGCAGCCGAGTCCCCAACCGTTCGCATTGCCATGTTGCATGCAACGCCAATGCGTTCGGCGGCAGGCAGAACCTGCGCGGATCGAACGAGACCAGGTTCGCCGCGAACGTTCCGTCCGCATCGCTCGTCCAGGCACCCGTCTCCGAGATGGTGATCGGAAACAATTTGCTCTTGCCACCCATTGAAACGCGCTCGGACGCATGCCAGCCCTTGGCGTCGCGTGACTCGATGCGCACGACGTAGTCACTGACGCCGTGCTCTGCATGTTTGAACGTCGACGTGTGCCCGCCCGCTTCACGATACCGGAAGCTTTGGCCCACCTCGTATTGAAATGCGAGCTGCGGAGGAACCTGGCTCGGGATCGGCGCCGCCGAAAGCAGCGCCAATCCCGTTGCAGCCACGATGAACGGGAGAAGAGTACGCACGAGCTTCGCCGTTACGCCGGCCCTGAAAGGCCCTCGCAGACCGTATACACCGGTGTGAACTCCATGCCGCCGTGCCCGTTGGAGCACAACAAGAACGAGTCCCAGCACGTGTAGCCGCCCCCGCCGTCATACGGGCCGGAGGAATAGCGCGTGCACGCCGACGCGGGGGCCATGGCAAATGCGCCCAGTGTTAAAGCGAACAAAAGGCCAGCCAGAAACTGCTTTTTCATGAAGTACACCCTGTCTCAGACAAAAAGTCGAGTGCTCCAGGCTAGCATGAGCCCCCCAAGGCCGGCAAGCTTCCCTGATGCTCCAGTGAGCCCGTTTCCGCAATATTGGCCGAATAGCGGTATTATCGCGCGAGACGCGTTACGGGGCGCTCAGCCCGATCCCGCACCCAGCGCCGCCGCTTCCGCGCTTTGGATCGCCAGCGTCAGCTCGCGAAGGAACGACGATGCGTCCATCACGATGCCCAGCGTCTGGTGCGAGCCGCGGTCCGTCAGCTTCGTCACCGAGGCGGGGTTGATGTCGACGCTGACGGTCTTGCACGTCGCGGGGAGCAGGTTGCCCACCGCGATCGAGTGCAGCAGCGTGCAGACCAGCAGCGCCATCCCAATCTCCGGCACGTGCTTGCGCATCGCGCGCTGGCATTCGATCACGTCGGTGATCACGTCGGGCACGGGGCCGTCGTCGCGGATCGAGCCGCATAGCACGACGGGGATGTTCTTTTGGTATGCCTCGTACATCACGCCCGCGCGCAGCATCCCGGTTTCGATCGCGCGCCGGATCCCGCCCACCGCGCGCAGGCGGTTCACCGTGCGCAGGTGGTGCACGTGGCCTTCTTCGGCGGGGAACGCGTCCTCGAGGTTCACGCCGAGCGACGTACCGAAGAACTGCGCCTCCATGTCGTGCACCGCGAGCGCGTTGCCGGCGTACAGCGCCGTGACGTAGCCGTCGCGAATGAGCGCTTCGAGATACGGCCCCGCGCCGGTGTGCACGATGGCCGGGCCGCCGACGAGCAGCACGCGCTTGCCCGAACGCAAGACGGCGAGCAATTCGCGCGCGATCTCGCCGAGCAGCGCGTGGCGCGGCTTCTCGCTCGACACCGCGCTCGCCATGAACTCGAACACCGCTTTGCGGCGCTCGCGCTGCGGGACGCTGACCTTCACGCCCGCGTGCCCGACGATCACCGCTTCGCCCGCTTTGACGTCGGACGGTGGAACGGTGGCGGCGCGAATCACGCCCGAGGCGCCGCCGCCGTCGATGACGATCGCGCAGTCCATCTCCGGGTTGGCGACCGGCATCCACATGCCGTTCACGCGCACCTCGGTGGCGTAGTTGGTCGTCGCGTAGAACTGATCGGGCAGCACGCCGTCCTCGGGCGCCGCCTCGGTGGCGACGTCGCCTTCGTCGACGACTTCCGCGCCGACCGCGCGCAGCAGCTCGAGCACGTCGTCGAGATACGGCGCCGCGTCCGCCTCGATGCGCAGCCGCGCGTACGACGGGTCCTTCTTGGTTTGGCCCGAGTCGAACTCTTCGATCACGTACTCGGCGCGCTCGTGATCGGTCAGGATGCCGAGCACACGGTTGAAGATCCCGGAGTCCAGGATGTGTCCGCGCAGCTCGATCCGGCGGACGAGGCCCGGGGACGGCGAAGCGGAGGAGGACATGGGCCTCGTGTTCGTACCGACGCCGCTCGGCAACCTCCGCGATATCACGCTGCGCGCGATCGACACGCTGCGCGACGCGTCGTTGATCGTCGCCGAGGACTCGCGCGTCGCACGCCGGCTGCTCAACGCGCTCGAGGTCGGCACGAAAGAGATCTGGACGTATCACGACCACAATGCGCGCGCGACGACGGCAGCGATCCTCGACCGCGCCCGCGCCGAGACCGTCGCGGTGGTGACCGACGCCGGAACCCCGGGGATCAGCGATCCGGGCGCGGCGCTCGTCGCAGCCGCCCGCGACGAAGGCATCCCGGTCGACGTGCTGCCCGGGCCGGCCGCCTTCGTGTGCGCCGCGGTGCTGTCCGGATTCGACCTCCGGCGGTTCGTGTTCGCCGGCTTTCCGCCGCGCAGCGGCGGGCAGCGCCGGTCGGCGTTTCGCGCGGCGCTCGCCGACACGACGGTGTGGTACGAGGCACCGCACCGCATCCGTGAGAGTCTCGGCGACCTCGCCACCGTCGCGCCGGAGCGGCGCGTCTTCCTCGTCCGCGAGCTGAGCAAGCTACACGAGCAGCAAGTGCTCGGCACGGCGGCCGAGGTCGCGGCGGCGATCGCGGAACCGGTGCGCGGCGAGATCGCGTTCGTCGTGGAGGGCGGCGCGGTCCCGTCCGATCCGGGCGTGCCGGCGCCCGCGGCCGACCTCGACGCCGCGATCGACGCGCTGCTGGGCGACGGGCTCACCACGTCGGCGATCGCGAAGCGGCTCGTCGAGGCCGGACACGGCGAGCGCCGGCATCTGTACGCACGGGTCAGCGAGCGGCGCGCAAGCGCGCTTACCGGGCGCCGCGGAGGCCGGGCCGAACCGGGGTGACGAAACGGCCCGGGTGCCGCCCCCGCAATCACCGAGCGCCGACGATCGCAACGCGTTCTACGTCACCACCCCCATCTATTACATCAGCGGAACGCCGCACATCGGTCACGCCTACACGTCGATCGCCGCGGACACGCTGGTGCGCACCGCGCGCGCGCACGGCCCGGCGCGTTCGCTGACCGGCACCGACGAGCACGGGCAGAAGGTCGCGAACGCCGCGAACGCAGCCCATATGCGGCCTCAGGAATATGTCGACTCACTCGCGCCGAAGTGGCGCGAGCTCGCGCCGGCGTTCGATGCGCGCTTCGACGACTTCATCCGCACCACGGAGCCGCGCCACGTTCACGCCTGCCTCGAATTATTCAAGAGGATGCAGGCGAGCGGCGACGTGTACGAGGGCGTCTACGAAGGCTGGTACTGCACCAACGACGAGACGTTTTGGCCCGAAGCGAAGCTCGTCGACGGCCGCTGCCCTAATCCGGAGTGCCGCCGTCCCGTGCAGTGGCTGTCGGAGAAGAACTGGTTCTTCCGGCTTTCGAAATACAACGAGAAGCTGCTCGCGTTATTCCGCGACGACCCAAGCTTCTTGCGGCCGCAAGCGCGCTACAACGAAATGATGGCAATCCTCGAGGAAGGGCTCGAGGACTTCTCGATCTCGCGCTCGTCCTTCGACTGGGGAATCAAGCTGCCCGGCGGCGGCGTGCTGTACGTGTGGTACGACGCGCTGATCAACTACATCAGCGCGCTAGGCTGGCCCGAAGATCCCGACGGGCTCTACGCACGGTTCTGGCCCGGGATGCACCTCATCGGCAAAGAGATCGCGCGGTTCCACACGATCATCTGGCCGGCGATGCTGATGTCGGCGGGGTTGCCGATCCCGCGGCGCGTGTTCGCGCACGGCTGGATCACCAGCGACGCCGGCACGAAGATCAGCAAGTCGCTCGGCAACGCGATGGACCCGATCGCGATGCGCGACGAGTTCGGCGCGGACTCGCTACGCTATTTCTTGCTGCGCGAAGCGCCGTTCGGCAGCGACTTCTCGATCTCGATCGAGAAGCTGCGCATGCGCCACAACAGCGATCTGGGCAACGATCTGGGCAACCTGCTGCGGCGGTCGCTCGCGATGCTGGAGAAATATCGCAACGGGCTGGTGCCGGAGCCGAACGAAGGCCGCGTGCAAGAGCGCGTCGCCGACCTGCCAGCGCTCGTGCGCGAGCACGTCATGGCGCTGCGTTTCCGTGAAGCGCTCGACGAGATCTGGAATCTCGTCACGCTGCTCAACCGCGCGATCGACGAGCAGAAACCGTGGGACCTCTACAAGCACGGCCGCGGCGTGGAGCTCGACGCGCTGCTCTACGATTTGTGCGAAGGGCTGCGCTGGCTGAGCCTGTTGCTGTTTCCGTTCATGCCGGCGAAGATGACCGAGATCTGGCGCCAGCTCGGGCTCGACGGAACGCCCGAGCGCCAATGGGCCGACGAGCTCGTGTGGGGGCGGCTCGCAGCGGGGACGCAGACGAATCCGGGCGCGCCGCTGTTCCCGCGCATCGAAGCCCCGGCGGCCGAGGTTCCGGCTTAGGACATCACTGCCTAGGGCATCACGGCGGGGCGTAGTTCGGGTCGCCGTTCGCGCGCTCGCGCTCGACGAGCGCCTGGCATTCGGCCTTATAGAAAATGCAGACGAGGCGCGAGAACGCGAACGGATGCGGCAGTTGCCACCCCGCCGGCGGATCTTCCACCGGATAAAACTTGTACGGGTGATCGGCGGGGTCGTCGTTGCGCGCGAACTGCTGCGGCCACGGGATGAGCACGTGCTCGCTGAAGCCGTCGGTGAACACGAAGTCGCAGTCCATGTAGTGCCACACGACCGGCCCGCGATACCACGTCTGCGTCGCGCGGCACTGGCCTTGCGCCGAGGTGAGGTCGCCGCGCGAGCCGGCCATCACGAGCTGGTAGCGCTTCATCGTCGTCGCCGGGCGGCGCGCTTGCGGCGGCACCTCGGTCAGCGAGCGCTGCGCCTGCGCGATCGTCTTGCTGAACTGCGCGTCGAGCGAGGCCATCTGCTGCGGCGAAAACGCGCCGCGTGCCGCGGACCGCGCCGTGGACGTCGTGGTCGTCGTCGCGGGATTCACGGCGACGGCGCGCGGCGCCGCGGTCGCGCCGCGCTGCGGAAGATGGATCGTCCCATGCTGCGGCCGGTACGTCGGCACCGTCGTGGGCTCGGCCGTCGGGACGCCCTCGGTGGGCGGCGGCAGGGTCGGCACGTTCATTGGAACGGGGCGCGGCATGGACACCTGCGCGACGCGGCGCGGGCGAGGCTGACGGCGCGGCGGCTGCGGCGCCGTGCGATGCGTCGCGCGCGGCACGGTGCGCTTCTCGATCGTGATGGCGTCGGACGTGGCGACGAACTCGTCCGGTGTCGGCTTCGGATGCGGCAGCAGCTTGGCCAGCACGGGCGCGACGCGGTGCGCGAAGAGCAGCCACGCGCCACCGCCTGCCAGGTGCATGAGGAGCGAAACGATCAAGGCGACGGCGAGCACGTTGCGGTCGCGGCGCTCGCGCTGCGGGAACAGCTGCACGCGGTGTTATCCGCCGCCGTTCGGAAGATCGCCGTCGGCACGCTCGCGATCGATCACCGCTCTGCACTCGTCGTGATAGAACGCGCACACCGCGCGCGACAGCGCAAACGGATGCGCCAGCACGAAGTTGTCCGGCGGTGGCTGGCCCGGAAACTCGTGGTGCCGGCCGTCATGACGCACGAACGGATCGTTCTGCCGGGTGAACTTGAACGGTCACGGAAATGCGACGGTCTCGGCGTAGCCGTCGGCGTAGCGCACGGTGCAGCGCAGGTAGTACCACGTGTATGCGCCGCGCGTGCTCCCATCGTCGAGCGGATCGCACACACCGTTGCCGCCGGTGACGTCCTCGACGTTTCCTTGCAGGTACTTGTCGTAGCGCTTCATCGTCTGCACTGCGGCGGGACGCGCCTCCTGCGGCGCGGCGGCGACGTCGTGCTGCGCCTGGTCGATCGTCTTGCGGAACGTCGCATCGAGGGCGGTGACGTCGAGCGCGCCGCCGGCGGGCGCCGCACCGCGCGCGCCGTGCGGAGCGCGAACGACGGCGACGCGTCGCGCGCGCGGGATGTGGATCCTTGCGACGCGCGGCGCCGCCGACGGTTCGGCGTTCGGCGCGAACGTCGGCTGCGCGATCAGCGGTGCCGGACGGGCCGCGGAGGCGGCCTGCGCAACCGACCGGCGCGTCACGTGCGGCCGGCCCTGCGCGACGCGCGGTCGCGGCGTCGGCGTCGGCACGGGCGTAGGCGACGGACGCACGAGCCGCTCGATCGTGATCGGCTGCGTCTGGGCGAGCACCTCCTCGGCCGGATGCGCCAGCGCTCGCGTCGAGCGGACGAGCAACGCCCAGAGCGAGCCGCCGGTGAGGTGCACGAGGAGCGAGAGGATCAGGGCGACGACGATGAGCCGGCGACCGCGCCGGTCGCGCTCGGGGAACAACTGCACGAAGAGCCTAAGGGTTCACCATGATCGACACGCACGCCCACGTGCACGACCGCGCGTTCGACGACGACCGTGACGCGATGCTCGCGCGAGCGCGCGAGCGCGGCGTGGACACCATCGTGACGGTCGGCTGTGACGTCGAGGATAGCCGCAGAGCCTGCGACATGGCTGGGCGCCACGGCCTCGCGGCGACGATCGGCATCCACCCGCACGAGGCGAAGGACGCCCCCGCCGATCTCCCGGCCGCCTTCGACGCGCTGCGCGAACGATACGGCGCGCGGATCGTCGCGGTCGGCGAGACCGGACTGGATTATCACTACGACCACAGCCCGCGCGACGTTCAACGCGCCGTTTTCGCGACGCAGCTCGCGTACGCGCGCGAGCGCGGCTTGCCGCTCGTGTTCCACCAACGCGAGGCGCACGACGACTTCGTCGCGGGGCTGCGCGCCGGGTACGACCCGCGCGCGCAGCGCGGGATCGTGCACTGCTTCACCGGCACGCCGGACGAAGCGCGCGTGTTCACCGGCGAGTTCGGCCTCATGCTCGGAATCGGCGGCGTGGTGACGTTCAAGACGGCGACGGCGCTGCGCGACGCGGTGAAGGACGTCGGGCTCGACGCGATCGTGCTGGAGACCGACTGCCCGTACCTCGCGCCGATCCCGCACCGCGGCCGGCGCAACGAGGTGGCGTTCGTGGCCGACACGGCGCGCGTCGTTGCCGAGGTGCTCGGCGCGAGCATCGACACGGTCGTCTCGCGCACCGACGCGAACGCGCGGCGCGTGCTCGGGCTCCAGGTGCCGGCGTGATCGCGCCGCGCCCCGACCGGCCGGTGCGCGATACGAACGCGATCTCCGGCGAGCACGAGTCGCGCTGCATGATCTTCACGGGCAAGGACAGCGCTCGCGCGCTCAAGGATCCCAGCGAGATCTCCGATCTCTTGTGCGACGAGAACAACTTCGTCTGGTTCGACCTCGCCGAACCGACGCAAGACGATTTGCAGCTGTTGCAAACCGAGTTCGATCTCCACCCGACCGCGATCGAGGACGCCGCGCTCGTCCACGAGCGCCCGAAGATCGAGAGCTACGACGGCTACTGGCTCGTCGTGCTCCATGCCGCGACGCTCGAGGCCGAGCGGCTCGTGCTGCACGAGCTCGCCGTCTTCGCCGGCAAGAACTTCGTCGTCACGATCCGCGCGCATCCGGTCTTTCCACTCGACGAGATCGAGCGGCGCTGGCTCGCGAAGGGCGTGCTGCCGCACACCTCGACCGGCCTGCTGTACGTCATCCTCGACACGGTCGTCGACGGCTATCATCCCGTCGCGAACGCGTACGACGAACGGCTCGTGAAGCTCGAGAACCGCGTGCTGCACGCCAAGCGCAACCCGTCACAGGAGGTGCTGCGCGAAGTGCTGCGCTTCAAGCGCGACCTCGTGCGGCTCCGCCACGCCATCGTGCCGATGCGCGACATCCTCGGGCCGATGCTGCGCGGCGAGTTCACGGCGCTCGACTCCTCGATCGCCGCATACTTTCGCGACGTCTACGATCACACGCTGCGCGTGACCGAGCAGGTCGACTCCATCCGCGATCTGCTCAACAGCACGCTCGACATCCACCTCTCGTCCGAAGCGCACCGCCAAGGCGAGGTGTCCAAACAGCTCACGATCATCGCGACGATCTTTTTGCCGCTCACCTACATCACCGGATTCTTCGGCCAGAACTTCGGCTGGATGATCAACCACATCGTCGACGCGCGGCAGTTCTGGTGGCTCGGGATCGGCGCACAACTGGTCACGCTTGCGTTGCTCGTGTTGTACTTCAAGCGCAAGGGCTGGTTTTAGGGGATGATAGCGCCCGAAGGGCGCGACTTTAGCCGGCAAAGCTCACCGAAGGTGAACTTTGACGGATAAAGTCTAAGATGGGCGGGATGGTCACGGACCCAGCCGGCAAGGGTGCCTACGTTCGCGAGATGTTCGCGGCGATCGCCCCACGCTACGACCGGGCGAACAAGCTGCTCACCGCCGGGGTCGACGAAGCGTGGCGCCGCCGCGCGGTCGCCGAGCTCGCCGCGCCGCACGGCGGGCGCATCGCCGACCTCTGCTGCGGCACCGGGGACCTGGTCTTCCACCTGCTGCGGACCGACCCGGCCGTGCAGGTGGTCGGCGTCGACTTCACCCCGCCGATGCTCGAGTGGGCGCGTAACCGCGCCCGGCGCCATGACCTGGCGAAACGCGCCAGCTTCGTCGAGGGCGACGTGACCCGGCTGCCGTTCGGCGACGCGAGCTTCGACGGCGCCACGATGGGCTTCTCGATGCGCAACGTGGTCGACGTCGTCGCCACCCTGCGCGAAGCGCGCCGCATCCTCAAGCGCGGCGCCCGCTTCGTCAACTTGGACGTCACGAAGCCGCGCAACCCCGTCGTGCGCCGGCTCTTCGGCGTCTACTTCTACGGGATCGTGCCGCTGGTCGGCGGGCTCGTCGGCGGGTCGAAGACGGCCTACCGCTACCTGCCCAACTCGCTGACGAACTTTCCCGACGCCGACGGGCTCGCCGACCGCTTCCGCCAAGCCGGCTTTGCCGACGTGCGGACCATCCGCCTCGGCTTCGGGGCGATCGCGCTCCACGTGGGGACCGCCTGATGCTCGAACGGGCGCCTAGCGAGCGCGACCTCTACGCGATGGTCGAAGAGTATTTCCGGTCGTCGTTCGGCACCGCCAACGAGCTCATCACCGAGGCCGTGCGCCGCATGCTCGCCGCGGGCGGCAAACGGCTGCGGCCGCGCTTCACGCTGCTGGCCGCCGAGTCGGTCGGGGGCCGTGCCGGCGACCACCTGCGCCTGGCCGCGTTCATGGAGCTCATCCACGTCGCGACCCTGATCCACGACGACGTCGTCGACGGCGCGGCGACGCGCCGGGGGGTGAACGCCACGGCGATCGACTTCGGCAACCGCATCTCCGTGCTGGCCGGCGACTACCTGTTCGCGTGGATCTTCAAGAACGTCACGGCCGACTACGCGCACCCCATCCCCAACGTCCTCAGCTCGACGCTCGCGGACATCACGGACGGCGAGGTGCTGCAGCTGCGCGCGCTCGCCGACCTCGACACCTCGCTGGCCGACTACGTCGAGATCGCGACCAAGAAGACCGCCTCGCTGTTCGCCGCTTCGGCGGAGTGCGGCGCGCTCGCGGCCGGCGGCTCGCCGTTCGCCGTGCGGGCGCTGCGCGACTTCGGAACGGCCTACGGGATCGCGTTCCAGATGCGCGACGATCTCCTCGACCTCACCGCCGACGAGGCGACGCTCGGCAAGCCCGTCGGCAACGACCTGCGCGAACGCAAGATGACGGTTCCGTTGGTGTTGGCCCTGGAGGCGGGGGATCGGGAATTCCGGTCCGCCGTCGAACGTTTCTTCGCGGCGAGCGATGCCGGGCACGAAGACGTCGCGGCCATCGTGGCGGCCGTCGCGGCGCACGGCGGCTTAACCAAGACGGAAGCCGTCCTCGCGGGCTACGTCGAACGGGCGAAGCAGTCGCTCGCGCCGCTCGGCACCGATCCCGCCCGCTCCGAACTCGCCGCACTCGCGGACGCCCTGCTCTAGGCGCCTTTGAACAAATGACAGTTCTCGGGCATCGTGGCCAGGGACTTCGCCCGAGAACGGACACTCTGCTAGAATCGCCCCTAATCCGGAGACCCATATGTTTGCACCCATGGAAATTGTCGCCGTCGTCGGGGTCGCGATCCTGATCTTCGGCGCGGACAAGCTGCCGAAGCTGGCCCGCAGCGCCGGCCAAGCGAAGAAAGAGTTCATGGTCGGGCAGGCCGAGGCCGACGTCGCCGCCGAGCGCGCGCGCGAAGAGGCCCGCCGCAAGGCCGAAGCCGATGCCGCGGCGGCCGCGAACGCGACCGCGGTAAACGGCGTCGGGCAACCGGCCATCGTCCCCGACCCGCTGACCGGTGCCCCCGGCCCGACCACCATCGCCCGACCCCACGAATAACGGAGACTGAGGGTGCTCGCTGAGCGGCCGCCGCTCGACGAACCCGAGCGCCAGATCGACTGGGACCAGAAGGAGATGCCGTTTACCGAGCACCTGCGGGAGCTGCGGAACCGGCTCTTCATCTGCGTCGTCACCGTCGCCGCGGTCGCCGTGCTGGCGCTGTGGCCGGCCGGCAAGCTGATCCCGATCCTGAGCCACTACTACTTCCCGAGCATCGAACTGAACGCGTTCGGGCCCGCCGACGCGATCTGGGCCATCTTCAAGCTGTCGCTCTACATCGCGATCGTGATCGGGTTGCCCGTGATCCTGTTCCAGATCTGGATGTTCGTCGTGCCGGCCGTCAACCCGAAGACGCGGCGCATGGTGTACTGGTACGTCGCGCCGTCGCTGCTGCTCGCGGCCGCCGGCATCGCGTTCGCGCACTATCTCGTGCTGCCGCGCGTGATCAAGGGTCTGCTGTTCTGGACGGATTCGGTCCACGCGAAGGCGACGTTCGGGATCGAGGCGACGATCAATCTCGTGCTGCTGCTGCTGCTGGCATTCGCAATCGTGTTTCAGACACCGGTCGTCATGCTGCTGTGCGCGCGCATCGGTTTGATCAACAGCGGTCTGCTGCGCAAATATCGTAAATACATCGGCTTCGGGATGCTCATCGTAGGCGCCGTGCTCGCACCTGACGGCAGCCCGCTCACGATGACGTTGCTCGCCGCGCCCATGTACGTGCTGTTCGAGGTCTCGATCTGGCTCATCGTCTTCATGGAAAAGCGATGGAAGCGCGAAGCGGAAGCGGCGTAGCGCGCGCCGGCGCGCTCGGCGGATTGCGCGAGAGCTGGGACGAGACCGTCCGGCTCTTTGCCAACGTCAAGTTCGGCGTGTCGCTGCTCGCGATCTGGGGTTTTCTGACCTTGATCGGCGTCGTGATCGATCAGGGCAAAGACGCCGCGACCTATGCCGGTGAGTACGCGCCGTCCCTCGCGCGGCTGATCGTGCGGCTCGACCTCGGCAACATCTATCACAGCGCCGCGTACATCGGCATCCTCGGGCTGATCCTGTGCTCGATGGCCGCCGCGACGTTCACCAAGGTGATCCCGCGGCGCATCCCGCGCCTGAACCCGGTGAAGATCGACGCGATCCCGCTGCACGCGACCGTGCGCGTCGCCGGCGACGTGGAGAGCGCGCGCGAGCGGCTCGCCGCGTTCTTCGCCGAGCGCGGCTGGCAGGTGCGCAAGCGCGAGTTCGGCGGCACCGAGTGGACGTTCGCCGACAAGAACAACTGGGCGCGGCGCGGCGTGCTCGTCGCGCACGTCGGGTTCGTGCTGATCGCGATCGGCACGACGATCTACTGGGCGAAAGGCTACAGCGGGCAGTTCGCCGTGCTCAGCGGACAGACGGCGACGATCCCGGAAAACGGCGTGAAGGTCGATCTGCGGCGATTCGCCTACCGCATCGATCCGATCCAAACCAAAGCCGGAACCGTGTACCAGCCGATCGACTACGTGTCGAACGCGACCGTGACCGGCAGCGACGGCAAGCCGCAAGCCGCGGAGATTCGCGTCAACCATCCGTACGAAGTGGACGGGACCGCGATCTATCAGGCGACGTACGGTTTCGCGATCGACTTCCGCCTGACCAAAGACGGCCGCCCCGCGCCCGGGCCGGACCACCCGCTCAAGGAAGGCGAAGGCTTCGTCATCCCGGGAACGGCGCGCGCGATCCAATATCAGCGCTTCGTCGGCACCATCGACCGCGCGACGGGCCGGCCCGCTGCCGACCCGCGGCCGAACGATCCGGGCGTCGTGATCCAGGCGTTCGAGGGCGACCAGCCCGCGGGCTCGGCGATGCTGGCGCTCGGGCGGCCGGTCGATCTCGGCGCAGGCTACAAGCTCGAAGCGGCGCGTTACGTGCTGTACTCGGGCTTCCAGTACCGCAACGACCCGGGCATTCCGATCGTCGGGCTCGGCGCGTTCGTGCTGCTCGCCGGGTTGTGCATATCGCTGTACTTTCTCCCGGCACGGCTGTTCGTGTTGGCTCGCGAAGCCGACGACGGCGGCACCGAGGTCGGGATCGCGGCGACCACCGTCAAAGGCTACGACGTGTTCCAAGAGCGCTTCCGCGAAATCGTCGACGCGCTGCGGCGCACCGAACACGCCGAGCAGTCGTAGGGGGAGACCTATGGATCCGTTCAGACAAATCCTGGACCAGTCGCTGCTCGTCGTCGGCATCGCCGCCTACGTCACCGGCGCGTTCGTCCTGCTCGCGCACTTCTTGTTCCGAAACCCGCTGCTGCGCGCGATCGGCATCCCGCTCGCGATCGTCGGCGCGGTCTCGCAGTTCGCCGAGCTCGGCGCGCGCTGGTGGATGACGGGTGTTTGGCCGCTGACGAATCTCTACGGTTCGCTGTCGCTGTTCAGCGCGTGCGCCGTCGTGATCTTTCTCGTCTTCGCATTCAAGTACGACCTGGCGTTCGTCGGGGGGCCCGTCCTCGCGATGGCGGCGATCGCGCTGGGCTACGCGACGACCTGGAACGAAGGCTACATGCCTGCGGTCCCCGCGCTGCAGTCGTATTGGATCAAAATCCACGTCCCGATCGTGATCACCGCGTACGCGTCGTTCATGGTCGCGTTCTGCGTGTCGGTGATCTACTTGGTGAAGGCATCGGCGGAGAATCGCTACGCGCGCCGCGGCCCCGGCCTGCGCGCGACCGCGGCCGGCGCGAGCGGTGCGAACGTCGAGGTCCCGATGAACCTGTACGCGGCGAACGCCGACGGCATCGTGCGCAACGACACGCCCGCGCTCGCGAGCGCCGCGGCAGCCGGCGACGCGATGGCGCAGTGGCTCGCCGGGTTACCGTCGCTCGCGCGGCTCGACGTGATGCAGTACCGCATCATCGCCGTCGGGCTCCCGCTGCTGTCGCTCGGAATCATCACCGGCGCGATGTGGGCCAAAGAGGCGTGGGGCGCGTACTGGCAATGGGATCCCAAGGAGACGGCCGCGCTCGTCTCGTGGATCGTCTACGCCGGCTACATGCACTTGCACACGCGCCCCAGCCTGCGCGGCACGTTCACCGCGTTCATCAGCGTGTTCGGCTTCGCGACGATCGTCTTCTGCTATCTCGGCGTGAACATCTGGATCAGCGGCCTGCACAGCTACAAGATGTAGACGCCCCTTCGGGCGCTATCCGCCGCCGCGCCTCGCGCGTGGCGGGAGCGACGGCATCGCCGTTGGGGCCGGCACCGTTTCCGGGTGCTCCCAGATGTTCTTCGCCGCCGCGGGCAGATGATCGGGCGTGCGCTTCATGAAGTACGTGAGCTGCCAGATCGACTTTTCATCGAGTGCCGGGTGATATGACGGCATGCCGGTGAAGCGGATGCCATGCTCGATCTTCCAGTAGGTCACGCCCTCGGAATCGTCCATCACGTCGTTCTTGTTGAACTGCGGCGGGCGCACGCCCATGCCGCGCGCGATCGCGTTCGAGGTCGAGTTCGCGGTGCCGTGGCAGACGGCGCAGTTCTGCACGTAGAGCTTCGCGCCGGTCTCGACGTCGGCGTCGGTCTGGGTGTACGGGTACGGCGGCTGCGGCGCTTCGCGCGCGGGCGTCGCGTTGAGCATGGTGTGCGCCGCCCAGCGCTCGCCGGGCAGCGGCGGAGCGTCCGCACCCGCGGGGAATCGGCCCGTCTTCACGGTTCCAAAAACGACGAGGGCGAGCACCACGAGCGCGCCGACGAAGCCGACCAGAAATCCATGCATACGGACAGTCTTCTCCGTTTCGCTGAGAAATCAACACGCCGGCCGCCCGCAACGACTGGTGCCGCGATGCGGGTTGCATGAGCGATGGCCATCGCACCGCCGCGCGGCGTAGCGCTCGAGGAGTTGCGCTTCGACAACTCGTTCGCGACCCTCGGCGACGCGTTCTCGGAACGCCGCACGCCGGCCGGGATCCCCGGCGCGCGGCTCGTCGCGTTCAGCCCCGAGGCGGGCGCGCTGATCGGCCTGCGCCCCGGCCAGGAACGGCGCGCCGAGTTCACCGAGCTCGTGAGCGGGAACGCGCTGGAGCTCGGGATGGAGCCGGTCGCGGCGCTGTACGGCGGACACCAGTTCGGCGTGTGGGCGGGGCAGCTGGGCGACGGCCGCGCGATCCTGCTCGGCGAGGTGCGCACCGGCGCCGGCCGGCCCTGGGAGCTGCAGATCAAGGGCGGCGGGATCACCGCGTTCTCGCGCTTCGCCGACGGCCGCGCGGTCGTCCGCTCGACGATCCGCGAGTTCCTCGCGAGCGAGGCGATGCACGCGCTCGGCGTCCCGACGACGCGCGCGCTCGCGATGGCCGCCGGCGACGAGCCCGTGTTGCGCGAGCGCGTCGAGCGCGCCGCGACCGTCATCCGAATGGCTCCGACGTTCGTGCGCTTCGGCTCCTTCGAGATCTTTCACTATCGCAAACAGCATGCGGAGGTGAAGACGCTCGCGGACTACGTGATCGACCGCTTCTTTCCGGAGTGCGGCGACGGGGGCGAGCGGTACGCGCGTTTCTTCGCGTCGGTCGTCGAGCGCACCGCGGCGCTCATGGCGCACTGGCAGGCCGTCGGCTTCGCGCATGGCGTGATGAACACCGACAACTTCTCGATCGTCGGGCTCACGCTGGATTACGGCCCGTACGGTTTTGTCGAAGCGTACGAGCCCGGCTTCATCTGCAACCACAGCGACGACGGTGGGCGCTACGCGTTCGACCGCCAGCCGACGATCGGTTTGTGGAACTGCTACGCGCTGGCCGAGGCGTTGTCGTCGCTGATCGACCGCGACGCGCTCGACGCCGCGCTCGGAGGCTACGAGCACGTGTACCGCACGACGCTGCTGGCATTGATGCGCGCGAAGCTCGGCATGCTCGACGTGCACGACGACGACGCGGAGCTCGTCGTCGAGCTGTTCCGGCTGCTCGAAGCGCGGCGCGTCGACTGGACGAACTTCTGGCGCGCGCTCTCGCACGCGGACGCGAGCGCCGTCGCGCTGCTCGGCGACGACGAGTCGTCGCGCGCGTGGTTCGCGCGCTACGCGCGGCGGACCGGCGACGATCCGCGCCGCGATGCGGCGCGCCGCGCCGCGATGCGCGCGACCAACCCGAAGTACGTGCTGCGCAATTGGGTCGCGCAGGAAGCGATCGCGGCGTGCGAGTCGGGCGACGACGCGGTGGTCGCCGCCTTGCTCGACGTCGTGCGCGCCCCGTTCGACGAGCATCCCGAGCATGCGGCGTGGACGCAGGCCGCGCCCGCGCGGTATGCGGGCTTGTCGGTGAGCTGCTCGTCGTAGCCAAGGACGCCGGACCGCGCGGCGGGAACGCGGGCCAAGTGGAACGGTTTGGCGAGGTTCGATTACTGATTCGCGGAATTGCGCGCGGCGTCGCGAGCACCGAGGTCGCGGAGCTCTTCGCGCCGTTCGGCGCCGACCCGGAGCGTATCGCGTTGCCGCGCGACCGGCGCACGCGCCGCCGCAAGGGCATCGCCTACGTGATGGTGCCCAACGCGAAGCTGGCCGCCGCGGCGATTCACGCGCTCAACAACACGGTGTTGCAAGAAAAGACGATCACCATCGAGACCGCGGCGGAGCGCCCGCCCAAGCGTCCGCGCCGATTCAGCAGCCCCCCGCCGCGCCGGTTCTAGGACGGGCGGATCGGTCGCGCAGCGACCGAACGCGGGGTTCGACCGTCAGGTCGAAGCCACTACTGGAGATACTTTTCGACGGTCTCCGCGCTGCGCTCGTGCGCGACGTCGGGATCCTGTCCGAACTCCTTGCGGGCGCGACGCTGCCGCAGCAGATCCCACAGCCGGTCGAGCTGGACGTTGATGTCGCCGAGACGGGTACGCTCGTCGGACGACACGGCGCCGCCCTTCTCCAGCAACTGATGCTCCTCGGCGACGAGGCGTTCGATCTGCTGGTGCAGCTCCTGGTCGTTCACGTGCTCAGTCTTCCCATTCGGGCGACGAACGCCCCGCGGGCCGGTCGGAGGCCTCGAAGGGGACCGCTCGCGGCTCCTACGAAGGTACGCGAGTTTTGCGGGGCCGTTCCGTACACTACGGGGTAAGCGGCCAACGCAGGCGGACTCGCCGCCCCGTCATCGAGGAGAGATCGTGGCTCACGCAGAGGCGTACAAGGACCCCGGCACACCGGAAGAACAGACCCGGCGCGTCTTCATGGCGAACGCGGTCGTCGCGCTCGGCGGCGTGATCGGCCTCGGCCTGGTCATCCCGCTGCTCGGCTCACTGATCCCGGCGGCAGACGCGACGAGCGACCAATGGTCGGGACTCACGCCAGAGCAGGCTGACGCGTTCAAGAAAGCGACCAACGGTCCGGTCCAGGTGAAGTTCAACGTCCACGAGACGAACGGGTACCTGGGCGCCACCGACACGGAGCAGTTCGTCTGGGCCGTGAAAGCGACCGACGAGCAGATGAAAAAGGCCCGGCCGGAGCTGTTCACCGGCGCCGATAAACTGCCGTATCCCGCGGTCAGCATCGGCTTCGTGGTGTTCAGCCCGATCTGCCCGCACCTCGGCTGCAAGTTCGCCTGGAACCAGGCAGCCAACAAGTTCATCTGCCCGTGTCACGGCTCCGAGTTCAGCGAGCTCGGCTTGCACGAGGCCGGTCCAGCGCTGCGCGGGCTCGATCCGCTGCCGCTGCGCCAGTACCAAGGCAAAGTGCAGATCACCTGGATCGAGTACAAGTTCAACTCGCCCCAACTGATCGTCCAAAAGGTCGGATGAGGGAGTACCCGGCTGCATGCTGACTTGGCTCGACCAGCGTACCGGCGTCGTCACCGCGACGAAGGGTTTTCTCACCGAGGACGTTCCGGGCGGCGCCTCCTACTGGTACGCATTCGGCAGCGCGACGATGTTCGCGCTGATCCTCCAGATCGCGACCGGCATTTTCCTCACCTTCCATTACGTGCCGTCGACCGCGACCGCGTACGAATCGACGAAGTACCTCATCGAGAAGGTCCCGTTCGGGCACTTCGTGCTGTCGCTGCACTACTGGGGCGCGTCGGCGATGATCGCGTTCATGCTGATGCACCTGCTGCAAGGGCTGCTGTGGGGCGCGTACAAAAAGCCGCGCGAGCTGCAGTGGATCGTCGGCGTCCTGCTGTTCATCATGACGCTCGTGCTCGGCCTCACCGGCTACCTGCTGCCGTGGGACCTCAATGCGCTGCTCGCGTCGCGGGTCGCGATCAACGTCGCCGGCAATGCGCCGGTCCTCGGGTCGGCGGTTCTGAACTTTCTCCAGGACGGTAACGGGATCAGCACGCTGACGATCACCCGGTTCTTCGGCATCCACGTGTGGCTCGTACCGGCACTGCTCATCGGACTGGTCGGAATGCATCTTGCGATCTTCCGCTGGAACGGCCCCGCCGGACCTCCGATCGACGAGGCGCCCAAGCTCAAGCCCGGCAGGTTCTGGCCGGAACAGCTGTTCATGGACACCGTGCTCTCGTTCGCGATGTTCGCGGTCATCGTGGCGCTGTCGTGGATTTCGCCGGCGCCGCTCGATGCGAAGGCCGATCCGAACGACGCGGTGTTCGTCCCCTATCCCGCGTGGTATTTCCTCGCGTTGTACGCGCTGCTCGACGTCGTCGGAAAAGCCCCGGCGCAGATCGTGCAGCTTGCGACGTTGTTCGCGACGATCGTCGCGCCGACGCTGCTCGTCGTGCTGCTGCTCATCCTGCCGTTCGTCGATCGCAACCCGTCCCGCCGGTTGTCGCGCCGCCCGTGGGTGCTCGGCGGAACGGCGCTCGTCACGATCGGCGCGATCGCGCTGAGCTTCATCGGCCAGTCCAACGTTGTGCAGCAACAGCTCGCGCACAACCTCATCGGGCCGAACGCAACGGTCGCCACCGCGGCGACCAGCAGCGGCACGCTCGAGACCGGCCCTGCCGGCACGTCGAGCAGCTCCGGCAGTTCGGCGAAAGGCACGACGCCTGCGACTGCGGGCGCCGGCGCGTCGGTCTACAGCACGAACTGCATCGGCTGCCACGGCGACAAGGGCCAAGGCATCGCCGGCCAGTTCCCGCCGCTGGCGGACAACCCGTTCGTGACGGGCGACCCGAAGCCGGTGATCGGCGTGCTGCTCAAGGGCCTCAACGGCAAGATCGACGTGAAGGGCCAGTCATACAACCAGCAGATGCCGCCGTGGAAGGGCACGCTGACGAACGCGCAGATCGCCGACGTGATCACGTACATCCGCAACGCCTGGGGCAACAAAGCGAGCACGGTGACCGAAGCGCAAGTCGCCGCGGGCGGCAAGTAGCGCACCTACCGCGCGAACGTTCGCAAAGAAGCAGCGAGCCCGCCGTTCCGGCGGGCTCGTTTCGTTTCAGTCGCGGCGTCTCGCGTTTGCTTCGAGCGTGATCGGTGACAGGTTCGACGCGACGTCGCGGTAGAGGTGGCGCATCGCGTCGATGAGCAGCGAGCCGACGCGGAAGATGCCGTCGCCCGACAGACGCAGCGCGGTCCACGGCGTGCCGTTGTGGCGCTGCACCAGCAGATACGTGTCGGCGCCCGCCGCGTAGATGGCGAACTGGTCCGATTCCGCGACCGGCTCCATCCCGGCGAGTTCCGCCAGGCCGATCTCGTCGATGAAGTTCATGAACGTTCCACCTCACGGCCGCGTCAGCGCGGTCGCTTTCGGGAGCTTCGGCGCTAGCGAATCGGGACCCGCACTACGATCTTTTGCGCGCGCACCGTGATGTATGCGGGGGGCTTTGCGCTCGTCACCGTCTGCGGCTGTGCGGTAACCCATGCCAGCCGCTGGATGCACATCATGCCCATCTTCTTGGGCGACCTGAACTGGTCGAGGTTGAACTGCGGCGGATAGATCGTCAGCATTGACGGGTCGAAGCGGGCCGCCTGGCACGGGTCGTTCACCAGCGCCTCGCCGGTCAGCACGTAACCGTGGGCGGTGCGCCGCGCGCGCATCCCGCGCAGATCGAGCGCGGGCGTACCCCGCGGCACGAGTGCCGTGCCGCCGGGAGTCGGTCCGGCGGCTGGGGTCATCACGTCGATAGGCGCCTTCGTGGGCGTCGTGATCGGGGCGGTCGTCGTCAGCGCCGGCGGCGTGGCCTGCGCGGCGGCGATCGCCGGCGTCGCACCGCATAGGACAGCCGCGCTCCCGAGGGCGCAGATCAAGCGTGTCGTCTGCATTACAGGCCGCTTCGCGAGACGCCGCGCGTAAACCCGGCCGCGTTCAGCCACCGGAGCAGACGGCGCCGCCGATGTGCAGCAACGCGGCACGCGGGTGCTGCGCGACCGGGGTGCGCATCACGATCTCGGCCGTGCGCCGGAACGACCGGGCGAGTTCCGCGAGACGTTGCGCGTCCTGCGGGCGGGCGACGATCCAGGCGTCGCCGCCCGGGCAGATCGTGGAGACGAAGCCCGCATTGTTCTTGATGTCGCGCACCGGCGGCCTCGTGTAGAACAGCAGCCCGTTGCCGCCGCTGACGCCTCCGATCGCGACGACGTCGCCGGGCTTGCGGCCCGCGTCGATCGTGCGCGCGATCGGTGGGATCGGCTTGAGCGGTTCGGCGGCCGGCTCCGCGACGAGCGCGATGAAGAGAACGAGCGCGCCGCTCGTCAGCGCGAGAACGTACGGTGACCACGCGGCCGTGTAGCGGCGCGCGATCGCGACCGCCGTGAGCACCGAGCCCGCGAGCATCGTCACGCCGAGCACGACGAGCTGGCCGTTGAGCGCGGCAAGGTCGACGTCGAGCCGGTTGCTGCGCGAGAACGCGCCGATCGCGAACGCGACGCAGCCGATGAAGACGGGGATCGTCGCGGCGGAGATCACCGCGGCGCGGCGGTCGGCGCCCACGCGCACGCGCTCGAACCAGAGCGCGACGAGGATCGCCAGCGCGGGCAGCAGCATCGCGACGTAGTTGGGCAGCTTCGTGCTCGCGAAGCTGAAGAACACGAACGGTACGACGGTCCACACGATCGCGAGCCGCGCAAACGCACCGTCCGGCTGCCGCGCAGCGCGCCACGCCGCCGCGAGCGCGACCGGAACGAACGCGATCCACGGAAAGAATCCGAGGATCACAACGGGGATGTAGTACCAGATCGGCCCGTTCTGATTTTCGATCACGCCGGTGTAGCGGCCGAACGTATAGTGCCCGATCAGCTCGCCGACGGCGCCCGGCCCGACGCGCGCCGCGAGCGCGACGAACCACGGGAGCGTCACGGCGATGAACGCGAGCGCGGCGAGCGCGACCGCGCGTTTGCGCGGCGCCGCGAGCCGGCCCGCGCGATGCTCCCACAGCGCCCACACGCCGACGATCAGCGCGGTCGTGACCGGCGCGACGGGACCTTTCGCCAGCGTTCCCACCGCGAGCGCGAGCGCGCCGAACACGAACGCGCGATCGCGCCGGACGGCATCGCCCGACGGCTCGAACGCGCGGTACCACCACAGCACCGCGGCGGCGATCGCGAAGTCGAGCAGCGCGTCCATGATCGCGAGCCGTCCGACGATGGCCTGCATGAGGCTCGTCGACAGCACGATCGCGGCGACCATCCCGGCACGCTCGCCGGCGATACGCGCCGTCGCATAGCCGACCGCGCCGCCCATCGCGATCGTCGCGAGCGCCGACGGCAGGCGCAGCGCGAACGCCGTCGCGCCGAACACCTTCGCGAACAGCGCTGCGATCCAGAAGTAGAGCGGCGGCTGGACGAACCACGGCGCGGAGTTCAGATGCATGACGACCCAGTCGTGCGTCAGCAAGATCTCGCGGGCGACCTCACCGTATGCGGTCTCGCTGTTGTCCCACAGCGTACCGATGCCGAGTCCCGGCAGGGTGACGAGCGCGGCAAGGAGCGCGCCGAGAAGTGCCGCGCGCGCGGGGACGGATCGCATCTGCTGGAAGATAGGGCTTGTGTATCCCGTCGCCCTCTCGGTTCGCGGCCGGCGCGTCGTCGTCGTCGGCGGCGGCGCCGTCGCCGAGCGCAAAGTTCGTGGACTGCTCGGTGCCGAGCCCGACGTCGTCGTCGTCAGCCCGGTGCTCACGCCGCCGCTCGCCGCGCTCGCCGAGGCGGGCGCGATCGGCTGGGAGCCGCGCCGCTACGCACCGGGCGACCTCACGGGCGCGTTCATCGCCTTCGCCGCGACGGACGACGACGCGACCAACGCCGCGATCGCGGCCGACGCGCACGCGGCCGGCGTACTGGTGAACGATGCATCCGACGTCGAGCGGGGCGACTTCGCGACCCCCGCCGTCCACCGGTCCGGTCCGCTGACGGTCAGCGTCGATTCGGGCGGCTTGTCGCCGTCGTTCACCAAGCGCATCCGCGACGAGCTCGCGCTGCAGTTCGACGCGCGCTACGCCCGCGCGGCGGCGACCCTGGGCGCGTTGCGCGAGCGCGTCCGTATCGTCGTCCCGCTCGAACAGCGCGCCGCCGTGATGAAGCACTTTGCCGAGCGCGACGTCGACGAGCTCGCGACGATGAAGGCCGGCGCGGTGGAGCACGAGGTGGAACGGGCCGCCGACACGCTGGCCGGTGTGGTTCCCGCGCAAACCGAGCCGCTGGTGTGTGCCACCCGCGCGAGCCTGCTCGCGATGACCCAGGCGCGCACCGTGATGTCCGTCCTGGCGAAGGCGGGCCTTCCGTCGACCGTCTTGGAGGTCACGACGCGGGGCGACGCGGTGCAGGATCGCTCGATCGCCGCGATCGGGACGGACAACGTCTTCGTCAAGGAGCTCGAGCTCGCGCTGCGGGAGGGGCGCGCCGACTACGCGGTCCACTCGTGCAAGGACCTGCCGAGCACGCTCTCCGAGGACATGACCCTGGCCGCCATCACCGCCCGCGAGGACGCACGCGACGTGTATTGTTCCGAGCGCTATCCCGCCTTCGCCGACCTGCCGGCCGGCGCGCGCGTCGGAACGTCGTCACCGCGCCGGCGCGCGCAGTTGCGGTCGCTGCGGCCGGACCTCGTGTACGACGACGTGCGCGGTAACGTCGACACGCGGCTGCGCAAGCTGCGCGACGGCGACTACGCCGCGATCATCCTCGCCGCCGCGGGCTTGGACCGGCTCGGCGTCCGGGCGACGCACACCGTGCCGTTCGCGGTCGACGTCGTCACGCCGGCGGTGGGCCAGGGCGCGCTCGGCATCGAGACACGCGCCGGCGACGGGCTCGCGGCGCGCCTCGACGCGATCGTCGGCGATCCGCAGACGTCGATCGCCGTGCGCGCGGAGCGAGCCTTCCTGCGAACGCTGCACGGCGGCTGCCAGGCGCCCGTCGGCTGCCACGCGACCTGGTCCGACGGCCGGTTCCGCGTCGTGGGCGCCATCGCGGCGGTCGACGGCAGCCAGGTGCTGCGCGCGGAGCGCGACGCCGTGATCGGGATCGCCGACCTCGCGTCGGCCGAGGCGGTCGCCGTCGCGCTCGCCCGCGACCTGCTCGCCGACGGCGGCAGCACGCTTCTGGGCGGCGGACCGCTGAGCGGTCGCGTCTTCCTCTTGCCGAGCACGCACGACCGGCCCAGCCGCATCGCGCCGGCGCTGCGCGACGCCGGCGCCGAGGTCGTCGAGGCACCCGACAGCGCGACCGCCGCCGAGGCGCTCGGCGGGCGGGTGCCCAGCGTGATCCTCTTCCCGTCGTCGGGCTCGGTCAACGCGATCACCGACTATCTGTCGGGCCTGCGCGGCGGGGGCCACCGGCCGCTCGTCGCAACGATGGGCGCGGCGTCATCGGCGACCGCCGGCGAGCACGGCTGGCCGCCGGACGTCGTCGCACCGTCGCCGGAAGTCGGCGCCTTCGTGCAGAGCGTGACGCGTTTCGTGTTGGAGAACGGCGCATGAACATCGCCCAGCGGACCACCCTCGTCGCGCGCCCACGGCGGCTGCGCTCGAGCGCCGCGATGCGCGCGCTGGTGCGCGAGACGCAGATCAACCGCGACGGTCTCGTGCAGCCGCTGTTCGTCGTCGCCGGCAACGACGTCGTGCAGCCGATCGGCTCGATGCCGGGCATCTCGCGCTACTCCGTCGACACGGTCGTGCGCGAGTGCCGCGAGCTCGACGCGGTGGGCGTGCGCGCGGTGCTGCTGTTCGGCATCCCCGACGCCGCGCAGAAAGACGCGTACGCGACGGTCAACCACGATCCGAACGGCATCGTGCAGCGTGCCGCGCGCGCGATCAAAGACGCGCTGCCCGCCATGCTCGTGATCGCCGACCTCTGCAACTGCGAGTACACCGACCACGGGCACTGCGGCATCCTCGATCCGTCCGGCGACGTCGACAACGACCGCACGCTCGAGGTGCTCGCGAAGACCGCGCTCACGTACGCGCGCGCCGGCGTGGACGTCGTGGCGCCGTCCGACATGATGGACGGCCGCGTCGCCGCGATCCGCACCGCGCTGGACGAAGAGAGGTTCACCAAGACCGCGATCATGTCGTACGCCGCGAAGTACGCGTCGGCGTTCTACGGGCCGTTTCGCGAAGCGGCCGAATCGACGCCGTCGTTCGGCGACCGCCGCACGTACCAGATGGACCCGGCGAACGTGCGCGAGGCGCTCAAAGAAGTTCGCCTCGACGTCGAAGAAGGCGCCGACGTCGTGATGGTCAAGCCGGCGATGGCATATCTCGACGTGGTGCGCGCGGTGCGCGAAGCGACCGATCTTCCCGTCGCTGTCTACCACGTCAGCGGCGAGTACTCCATGCTCAAAGCCGCGGCGGAGCGCGGCTGGATCGACGAGGACCGCGCCGTCGACGAGACGCTCACCGCGATGACGCGCGCGGGCGCGGACGTGATCATCACGTACTTCGCGAAAGACTACCTGCGCCGGGTGCGTGCGTGAGCTCCGTCGGCGTTTGCATCCTTGCGGGCGGCGAGGCTACGCGGCTGCCCGGAAAGCTCGCGCTCGATGTGGGCGACGTGCCGATGCTCGTGCGCGTGTACCGCAACGTGTCACCGGGGCGCGAGACGTGGCTTTCGACCAAAGGCGAATTGCCCGACGAGATTCTCGCGCAGGTCGATGCGCCGCAGGTCGTGGACCGCTGGCCGCTGCGTGGACCGCTGTCCGGTTTGCTGTCGACGCTCAGCGAGATGCGCACGGAGTGGGTGTTCGCCGTGGCGGGCGACGCGCCGTTCGTCGACGCGGCGTTCATCGACCGGCTCGCCGAGCACGTCGCGCCGCAGCACGAAGCGATCGTGCCGATGCACGATGCGAACGCGAAGCGCATCGAGCCGCTCGCCGCGCTGTACCGGCGCGAGGCGTTCCTGCGCGAAGGGATGCCGGTGCTGCTCGGCGGTGAAGGTGCGCTGCGGCTCGTGATCGATCGCTTGAAGACGCGCTACGTCCCGGTGCGCGACGAGCAGGCGTTCGCGAACGTCAACACGCCGGACGACTACGCGAAGCTGCGCGGCGCGATCGTATGAACCGAGGACGGTCCGACACCGCGTTCGCGGCCGCGAAGCGCGTCATTCCCGGCGGCGTGAACTCGACCGTGCGCGCGTTCAAAGCCGTCGGCGGCAACCCGGTGTTCGTGCGCGAGGCCAAGGGCGCGTACCTCACGGACGTCGACGGGAACCGCTACCTCGACTACGTGCTTTCGTGGGGGCCGATGATCGCGGGGCACGCGCACCCCTCCGTCGTCGATGCGATCCAGCGCGCCGCCGAACGCGGTACGTCGTACGGTACGCCGACCGAGTACGAGACCGAGCTCGCGGACATGATCGTGGCGGCCGTGCCGTCGGTGGAGAAGGTGCGTTTCTGCTCGTCGGGCACCGAGGCCACAGCCAACGCGATCCGCCTTGCGCGCGGCGTGACGGGCCGCGACAAGATCGTCAAGTTCGCCGGCTGCTATCACGGTTCGGCCGACGCGTTCTTGATCAGCGCGGGCTCGAGTGCGCTCACGATCGGCAAGCCGGATTCCAAGGGCGTCACCGCAGGCACCGCTCGCGACACGATCGTCGTCCCGTATAACGACGCGGGCGCGGTTCGCGCCGCGTTCGAGCACAACGCCGGCGAGATCGCGTGCGTGATCGTCGAGCCGTACGTGGGCAACATGGGACTCGTGCTACCTCTGCCAGGCTTTCTCTCGGCGCTCCGGACGATCACGCGCGAGCACGGTGCGCTGCTCGTGTTCGACGAGGTCCTGACGGGCTTTCGCGTCGCCTACGGTGGCGTCCAGGCACGCGAGGGCGTGCTGCCCGACGTCACGACGCTCGGCAAGGTGATCGGCGGCGGCCTGCCCGTCGGAGCGTTCGGCGGCAGCGCCGCGATCATGGACCGGCTGACGCCCGACGGCGACGTGTTCCAGGCCGGGACGCTGTCCGGCAACCCCATCGCGATGGCGGCCGGGCTGGCGACGCTGCGGCTGCTCGGCGAATCGACGTACGTGCATCTCGAAGCGCTCGGCCGGCGTCTCACCGATGGCATGGCGGACGTGTTTCGCCGGCGCGGCGTCCCGCACACGGTGGCCGCAGCCGGTTCCCTGTTCGGGTTCTTCTTCGCGGACGGGCCGGTGACGGACCTGACCAGCGCGAAACGCTCCGACACGGTGCTGTACGGACGCTTCTTCCACGCGATGCTCGACCGCGGGTTCTATCTGGCCCCCTCGCAGTTCGAAGCGGGCTTCCTGTCGCTCGCTCACGACGAGGCCGAGATCGACCGGACGATCGCGGCGGCGGACGACGCGCTCGCCGAAGTGTACGCGTGCCGCTAGTCTGTCTGGGGTTGTCGCACCACACCGCGCCGGTCGACGTGCGCGAGCGCCATGCGTTCCCTGCGCAGAAGATGGGTGAGGCGCTGATCGCGCTGCGCGATTACGAAGCGGTCCGCGAGGCGGCGATGCTGCAGACCTGCGGGCGGCTGGAGATCTACGCCGAGCTCGAGGACTACGAGATCGGCGTCGGGCAGCTCAAATCGTTTCTCGGCAACTTCCGCCACGGCGACGTCAGCGACATGGACTCGTACATGTACACGCTGCTCGGCACGCAGGCGATCGAGCATCTCTTCCGCGTGAGCACGGGGCTCGACTCGATGCTGATCGGCGAAGCGGAGATCCTCAGCCAGGTCAAGGACGCGTACGTGCAGGCGCAGCGCGCGCGCTCGCTCGGCAAGACGCTGCACACGCTCTTCCGCGAAGCGCTCGAAGCCGGCAAGGACGCGCGCACGCACACAGCGATCTCCGCGGACTCCGCGTCGGTCGCGAGCGCGGCGGTTGCCTACGCGAAGCAGCACCTCGGTGAATTGACCGGCAAGCGCGTGCTGATCGTCGGCGCGGGCAAGATGGGTGCCGTCGCGGCGCGCCGGCTCAAGGCGGAAGGCGCGGCCGACATCGTGCTGCTGAACCGCTCGCACAAGCGCGCACACGATGTCGCGAGCGAGCTCGGCGAGATCGCGCGCGTCGCCGATATGCCCGGGCTCGTCGACGCATTGCAGACCGTGGACCTCGTCGTGACGTCCACCGGCGCGTCGCACTTCATCCTGACGCCCGGCAACGTCGGCGAAGCGATGCTCGCGCGCCCGCAGCGCCCGCTGTTCATCGTGGATATCGCGGTGCCGCGCGATGTCGATCCCGACGTCGTGCTGATCCCCGGCGTCGGCGTCGTCGACGTCGACGCGCTCAAGGACGCCGTCGACGACACGCTCGAGAAGCGGCGCGCGGCGATCCCGCTCGTCGAGCAGATCATCGCCGAGCACGTCGAACGCTTCCAGCAGTGGTATCAGTCGCGCGTCGCGGTCCCGGTGATCGCGTCGCTCACGCGCAAGGCGGAGTCCATCCGCGAAGGCGAGCTCGAACGGCTCTTCGCACGCATGCCGGGGCTCACCGAGCGCGAGCGCAGCCTCATCACCGGCATGTCGATGACGATCGTCTCGAAGCTGCTGCACAGCGCGATCGTGCGCATCCGCGACAAGGCGGTCGAGAACCGCGCCGAAGCGCTGACGCACGCGAAGATGCTCGACGAGCTGTTCGAGCTGCGCTCGCTCAACGGCGACCCGGCGTTTCAACTGCCGGTCGCGACACCGGAGGAGTCCCCGGAGTGACCCGCGGGTCGTGACGCCGGCTGCGCAGCCACTGTTCGGCAAGCGCGTCCTGGTCACGCGGCCCACGCACGAGGCGGACGACTTCGCGACGCGGTTGCGCGAAGCCGGCGCGGAGCCGGTCGGCGCGCCGACGATCGCGATCTGCCCGCCGGACGATCCGGCCGCGGCACGCGCCGCCGTCGCACGCGCGAGCGAGTACGACTGGGCGGTGTTCACCAGCCGCAACGCCGTCGACGCGTTCTTCCACGTGCTCGGTGAGCTCGGCCGCGACGCGCGCGCGTTCGGTGCCGCGAAGGTCGCCGCGATCGGCCCGAAGACCGCAGCGGCGCTGACCGCGCGCGGCGTTCGCGTCGACCTGGTGCCGCTCACGTTCGTCAACGAAGCGGTGGCGGCGGAGCTGCTCGCGCGCACGGCGCAAGGCGACCACATCCTGGTGTACCGCGCGCAAGAAGCGCGCGCGGTGCTGCCCGACACGCTTCGCGACCACGGCCGCATTGTCGACGACGTCGCGGCGTACGCGACCCGCTTCGTGGACGATTCGGACCTTGCCGCCAAAGCCGCGGAGGCCGACATCGTGGCGTTCACGAGCGCGAGCACCGTCGCGGGCTTCGTTCACAACGTCCCCGATGCAGCGCATGCGCTCGAGCCGAAAACGGTCGCGGCGATCGGTCCGATCACCGCGCACGCCGCGCGCGAGGCCGGCATCCGCGTCGACGTCGTCGCCGACGAGTTCACGGTGGACGGCTTGGTGCGCGCGCTGACCGCAGCCGCGCCCGTGTAGCACAGGCTCGATTTCGTGCGACCGCTCGACGTTCTGATCGGCGCCGCGTTCGCGGGGATCATCGCGTTCGTCGCGTGGCGCGCGAAGGCGCTCACGCGCTCCGGCGCGATCGCGGCGTTCGTCGTCGGGACGCTGACGTACGGCGCCGGCACGATCGGCTTCACGATCATACTGCTGGCGTTCTTCGGTTCGTCCGTCGTGCTGTCGCGGTTGGGTCGCGCGCGCAAGCACGCGCTCGTGGACGTCGGCAAGCACGGCGCGCGCGATGCCCTGCAGGTGCTGGCGAACGGCGGCGTTGCGACGGCGTGCGCGGTCGCGTTCGCGTTCACGCACGACGCGCGCTGGGCAATCGCATTCGCGAGCGCGTATGCCGCGGCCACCGCGGACACGTGGGCCACCGAACTAGGCACACTCTGGGGCCGGTCCCCCCGGTCCATCGTGAACTTCAAACCGATGGCGACCGGAATGTCGGGCGGCGTCACGCTGATCGGGACCGGCGCGGAGATCGCTGGGGCCTTGTGGATCGGCATCTTCGCGCCGCTTGGGATCGTCCTCGCCTTCATCGGGAGCGGTGCCGATTTCGGCTGGGCGTCCAACGTGCCGAGCGTCGTCGGGATCGGCTTGGGGGAAATCGCGGTCGTGCCGATCGCGGGCGTCGCAGGCGCGACCGCGGACTCGCTGCTCGGCGCGACGGTTCAGGAGCTGCGTCGCTGCGACGTCTGCGACCGCACGTGCGAGACCGACCCGCACGCGTGCGGCAACCCGACCCGGCTGGTGCGCGGCGTGCGCGGGCTGTCGAACGACGTCGTCAACCTGGTCGCGACCGCGGTGGGGGCGGGGGTCGCCGTCGCGATCGCGCCGGTGCTCCGCTGAGCTGAGCCGCCGAGGTGCAAGTGCCGAAACCGACCTCGGTCGGCGCGTAGTCCAAGCCGTCGTGCGACGATGCGTCGCACCCACACCATGGCCACCGAGATCGTCAAAGACCGCGACGTCACCGAGAGCGGCTCCCGGCTCATCCTGATCACCATCGGGATCATGGCCGCGACGCTGATGCAGACGCTCGACTCCACGATCGTCAACGTCGCGCTCCCCACCATTCAGGGCAACCTCGGCGCCACGCAGGAAGAAGGCGCCTGGGTCGTCACGGGCTACATCATCTCGGCGGTGATCGTGATCCCGATGACGCCGTGGCTGCAAGCGCGCTTCGGGCGCCGGCAATACTACTCGATCGCGATCATCGGGTTCACGATCGCGTCGATCCTGTGCGGGATGGCCAGCTCGATCCAGCAGCTCATCCTCTACCGCGTCATCCAAGGGCTGTTCGGCGGCGGGCTCGTCGCGACGTCGCAGGCGGCGCTGCGCGACACGTTTCCGCGCCATCTGCTCGGCGCTTCGCAGGCGGTGTTCGCGCTCGGTGCGATCGTCGGCCCGTCGGTGGGGCCGACGGTGGGCGGCTGGCTGACGGACAACTACTCGTGGAACTGGGTGTTCTTCATCAACCTGGTGCCGGGGATCTTCGCGTCGATCGTCATTTTGACGATGATGCGCAACCCGTCCGATCCGAAGCCGATCCCGATCGACGCGATCGGCCTCGGTTTGCTGGCGACCGGCCTGGGCTCGCTACAGTACCTTCTCGACGAAGGTCAGCGCAACGACTGGTTTTCCGACCCCGTAATACGCGTGTTCGGCTTCACCACGGTCGCCGGCATCGCCGGCTTCATCTGGTGGGAACTGTATGGAACGAAGCGGCCCCTGGTCGATCTGCGCGCGTTCAAGTACCGCGCGATCGCGGCGGGCAGTGCGCTCGGCTTCGCGATCGGCTCCGTGCTGTTCGGTGCGACGGTGATCTTGCCGCAGTACGTGCAAGGCGTGCTCGGCTTCACCGCGACGCTGTCGGGCGAATTGATCTTTGTGCGCGCGGCGTTCATCGCCGCGCTGACGCCGTTCATCGCGCGGCTCGCGGGGAGCGGGCGCATCGACACGCGCATCCTGCTGGTGACCGGCTTCGCGCTCATCGGCGCGAGCCAGATCTGGCTCGGCTACATCACCACGTCGCAGAACGACTTCAACTCGCTGCTCGGCCCCGCCATCATGGCCGGCGTCGGTTTGGGGCTCCTCTTCGTGCCGCTCTCCATCGCCGTTCTCAGCGCGATACCGCCCGAGATGGTGCCGAAGGCAGCGTCGTTCCAGTCGCTCTCGCTGCAGCTCGGCGGATCGTTCTCGACCGCCGCGCTCATCACGCTGCTCGCGCGGCGCAACGCGTTCCACCAAGCTGTCCTCGCGCAGACCGCCACGCCCGACAACACGGCGCTGCAAGTGCTGATCCAGCACACGCACAGCACGACCGCGGCGCTCGGGAACCTGTACGCGCTGATCCTCCAGCAGTCCACCGTCATGGCCTACGCCGACGCGCAGTGGGCGCTTGGCGCGCTGACGTTCTTCCTGCTGCCGCTCGTGTTCGTGCTGCCGCGCCGCCGCAAGGGCGCCGAAGCGCCGGCCAGCATCCCGGTCGACTGAGCCGCGTCGCTACTGGGCGGCGGCTTTCGCTCCGAATTTTTTGTCCAGATACGGGATCATGTCGTCGTCGTCGTCCAGGACGACGTCGCCGTCGACCAGGACCGGGATCGACGTCTGACCGGACACTTGCTTGACGACGTCGCGCTCGGCGTGCGAGTGCGGCACGTTGACGGTCTTGTAGTCGAGCAGCAGGTCGGTCATCTTCTTGCGCACGCGCGCGCAATACGGACACCACTCGGCTTGGTACAGGACCATATCGGTTTCTCGACCCATCGACACTCCAGGACATCATGCGCTGAAAAAGGTTGCGCCTGCACCGGCGTCGGAGTTCCCGCACCTCACAGCGATGTTGGTGTCCGCTCCTCCGACCCCACAGCGTGACCGCACCGCGATCGGCATCTCGATCGCCCTTCATTGTTGCGTCCTCGCGCTGCTGGCGATGCTCCCCGGGGCGTCGTTTCCGGCCACCGATCCCGACGAACGGGCGTTGCTGGTCGGACAAATTCGCATCGAGCACCGTCCGCCGCCGCAGATCGCGCTGACGCGGCGAGCGCCCGCCGCCCCTGCGGCAGTGCAACAGCAGGCGGTGCGGCCGGTGATCCACACGCTGGTCGCAACGGGTCGTGCCTCGCGCGCCATGGTCGTCGCCACCGAAGCGCGCGCCGAATACGTTGCGCCCGCCGCCGCCGCGCCGAAGCGCCAGCCGGTGGTGAACGACGCGCGCACGCGGCTGGCGGTCGTGACGGCGCACCCCAGTACGGAAACCGCGTCGCAGCCCGCGGCGAGCTCAGCGCCGGCGTCCCCCGCGCCAAGTCCCGTCGCGGCGCGCGGTGACGACGGGATCGGGAACTTCGGCGAGACGTATCCGGCATCGGTCGAACCGTCGCTGCGCGCGACGCTGTTCGCGGGCATCAGCGGCATCTTCGTGCGGATCACCGTCGACGAGAGCGGGCGCGCGACGTCGATCGAGTTCGTGCGCGCACCGGCCGACACGTCGCAGCGCGAAGAGCTGCGCACGCGACTGCTCGCGGCGCACTTCATCCCGGCAAACTGCAACGGCCTGCGCTGCAGCGGTACGGTCGAGCTAAAGAATTAGTTCTTCTCGAAGTCGAACAGGATGCCGAGGTCCGCGGCGAGCTTTTGCAATCCGTCCCACACTTTCACGTGCACGGGCACGCCGTGCTCGCGGTTGTACAGCGTCTTCTCGTGCTCGATCTCACCGGCGACGTAGATGCGGTCGTGGCCCGGCGCTTTCGCGGAGTCCTTGAACCCGCGCAGCTCGGTGTCCATGTCGGCTTTGAACTGCTCGGGATCGCGGAAGCCGTCGATCTTGAACGCCGCGAAGAAGTGCGAGATCTTGCCGGGCAGCGGGCCGTCGCTCGGGCTCGGCAGGTCGTTGCCGAACGCGCCGCCCGAGAGCACGCCGCACAAGATGTCGACGAGCAGCCCGAGACCGTAGCCCTTGTGGCCGCCGTTGTCCACGCCGTAGCCGCCCAGCGGCAGCAACGCGCCTTTCAGCGCCACCTGCGGATCGAGCGTCTCGTGGCCGTTCGCGTCGATCGCCCAACCCGGGTTGAGCTGTTTGCCCTTGCGGTTGTAGACTTCGAGCTTGCCCTTCGGCACGGTCGTCGTCGCGAAGTCCAGCACGAACGCGGGCTCGTTCTTCGCGGGGATCGCGAACGCGAGCGGGTTGGTGCCGAGCATGACGTCGCGGCCGAACGTCGGCGCGCCATAGCGCACGCTGTTGGTCGACGCGATGCCGATCATGTCGCGGTCGAGCGCGAGCATCGCGTAGTAGCCGGCGATGCCGAAGTGGTTCGAATTGCGGACGGCGCCGAACGCCGCGCCGTTCTGCGCGGCTTTCTCCAGCACGCGGTCCATCGTGCGCTTCCCGGCGGGGTGCCCAAGCCCGTTGCCCGCATCGGTGAGCACCGACGCCCGCGTTTCGCGCACCGTTTTCAACTCGGGATGCGGATCGAGCTGGCCGGCACGGATGCGGCTGACGTAGTACGATTCGAGGCGTGCGACGCCGTGCGACTCGACGCCGCGCAGGTCGGCGGCGACGAGGACGTCGGCCACGGTCGCCGCGTCCTCCGCGGGGACGCCGACCTTCTCCAAGACGGTCGTGACGAAGGTTCGGAGCCCGGGCTCGGTCGCAAGACGATACTCGGACGTGATGACGTCGGCCATACCGGTAGTGTACCCTCACGGCCGCGCCGAACCTACGACCGATGACCCTCCGCGCGGGCTCCGGTCAGGCCGCAGCCTTCGACGAACGGCTGCTGGACGCGCTTCGGGCCGCGGTCCCGGGCGGGATCCTGACCGCGGCCGAGGACCTGATCGCCTACGGCTTCGACGGGACGTTCTACGAGCGCACGCCGCCGCTCGTCATCTTGCCCGCGACCACCGCCGAGGTGAGCGCGGTCCACCGCATCGCGACGCAGCGGCGCGTCGCGCTGACGCCGCGCGCGATGGGCAGCGGACTCTCGGGCGGCGCCGTTCCGCTCGACGGCAGCATCGTGCTGGGCGTCGCGCGGATGGACCGCATCCTGGAGATCGACGAAGTCGACCGCGTCGCCGTCGTGCAGGCCGGCGTCATCAATGCGAAGTTGCAGACCGAAGTGGAAAAGCGCGGGCTGTTCTACCCGCCCGATCCGTCGAGTCTCAAACAGAGCGCGATCGGCGGCAACGTCGCCGAGAACGCAGGCGGTGCGCGGTGCCTGAAGTACGGCGTGACCGGTGACTACGTGCTCGCGCTCGAGGTCGTGCTGCCCGACGGCACCGTGATTCGCACCGGCGGCCGCACGGTGAAGAACGTCACCGGCTACGATCTGCGGCGGCTGTTCACGGGCGCCGAAGGGACGCTCGGCACGATCACCGAGATCACGCTGCGCCTGTTGTCGAAACCGAAGTTCGCGCGCGCCGCGCTCGCGGTGTTCGACCGCATCGACGATGCCGCCGCAGCGACGACGGCGGTGATGGCGAGCGGCGTGCTGCCGGCGGCGATCGAGCTGGTGGACAACTTCACGATGCGCTGCGTCGAGGAGAACTCGCCGATCGGTCTTCCGCTCGACGCGGACGCGATCCTGATCTTCGGCGTCGACGGCAACTACGAGACCGTGCTCGCCGACGAGCTGGCGACAATCGACCGCATCGCACGCGCGCACGGCGCACGCGACGTCCGCGTTGCCGCGGACGACGCGGAGGCCGCGCGGCTGTGGACGGCCCGCCGCTCGATCGCGCCGGCGCTCGCGCGGCGGCGCCCGAACAAGCTGGGCGAGGACGTGTGCATCCCGCCGCGGGCAATCGCCGCGCTGATCCGCCGCGTGCGCGAGATCGCGGCGCAATACGCGCTGGAGATCCCGGTGTTCGGCCACATCGGCGACGGCAACTTGCACCCGAACATTCTGTGCGACAAGACGAATCGCGAAGAGATGGCACGCGTCGCCGGCGCCGCGCGCGCGATCTTCGAAGCGACGGTGGAGCTGGGCGGCACGCTCTCGGGCGAGCACGGCATCGGCTTGCTCAAGAAGCAGTTCATGGAACTCGACCTCGGCGCCGACGCGATCGCGGTGATGCGCAAGATCAAGGACGCGATCGACCCGCTGGGCATCATGAACCCGGGCAAAGTGTTCCCCGACCCGGGCGGGATCGACGCGTTCCGGCTGTAGCGCGCGTTACTGGGTCGTGAACGAGCCGAGCGCGTAGGAGCGGCGGACGTCGCAGCCCAGCTGTCCGGTGCCGGCGGAGACGAGCACGTCCGCGCTCGTGAAATACGTCGTGTGCGCGGCAAGCGGCGGGATGGTCGCCGTCAGGAACACTCCGGACGGCACGAACGGCGACGTCACGACGTCCGTGGGATTGTTGGCGGGCAGGCTCACGAGCAGGACCGCGGTGTGCCCGGCGAGGCCGTCGGCGAACGGTACGACGATGCTGCCGATGGACGGCGACACGCCGGTCGCGCCGTCGGGCGGCTGCACCGCCGGATCCGTCACTATTCCGCCGAGGAACGGCGGACAGCTGTGGGGCCCAACCCCGGCAACGGTTTGTCCGCCGCCCGAACACCCGGCCAGGATCGCGAGCGAAAGCACCAGCAACGGCAGCTTGTCCACGCGTTCGATTGTCGCACACGCGTCGAGCGGCCGCAAGCCGCGACGGGCGCGGCCGCTCGCGCGCCGAAGCGCGAGGCGTGCACGTCATCCTCGCGCTCGACCAAGGCACGACGTCGTCACGGGCCGTCGTCTTTGGCCCGGACGGCGACGTTCGCGGTTTCGATCAGCGCGAGCTCACGCAGTATTTTCCGCAAGCCGGCTGGGTGGAGCACGCGCCCGCCGAGATTTGGTCGTCGCAGCTCGAAACCGCGCGCGGCGCGTTGCGCAACGCCGGCGTCGCCGCAGCGGACGTCGGAGCGATCGGTATCACGAACCAGCGGGAGACGACGATCCTCTGGGATCGCGCGACCGGCGAGCCGGTTCATAATGCGATCGTGTGGCAGGACCGGCGAACGGCGCCGCAGTGCGACGACCTGCGTGCGCGCGGTGTCGGCGAGCTCGTCACGGCACAAACGGGTTTGCTGCTCGACCCCTATTTCTCCGCGACGAAGATCGCGTGGCTGCTGGAGAACGTTACCGGCTTGCGCGCGCGAGCGGAAGCGGGCGAGATCGCGTTCGGCACCGTCGATTCGTGGCTCATCTGGAACCTCACGGGGGGCGCGCGACATGTCACCGACGTCACCAACGCCTCGCGCACGATGCTCTTCGACATTCATCGGCTTTGCTGGAGCGACGAGCTGCTTGCGGCGTTCGGCATCCCGCGCGCGCTGCTGCCCGAGGTGCTGCCGTGCACCGCGGAGTTCGGCACGACGGCGGTTGCGCACCTCGGCGGCGCAATTCGCATCACGGGCGTCGCGGGCGATCAGCAGGCGGCGCTCGTCGGACAAGCCGGCTTCCAACCCGGTCTCGCCAAGAACACATACGGCACCGGATCGTTCGTCGTGCTGAACACCGGCGACCGCGTCGTGCGCAGCGAGCAGGGCTTGCTCTCGACGGTGGCGTTTGCGTTCGAAGCCGGCCGCGCGACGTATGCGCTCGAAGGATCGATCTTCGTCACCGGCGCCGCCGTGCAGTGGCTGCGCGACGGGCTCGGCATCATCGAGAGCTCGTCCGACGTCGAGCGGTTAGCGCGCGAGGTTGACGACAGCGGCGACTGTTTCTTCGTCCCCGCGTTCACCGGGCTGGGCGCGCCGTACTGGGATCCGTACGCGCGCGGCGCGATCGTCGGGATCACGCGCGGCACGACGCGCGCGCACCTCGCGCGCGCGGCGCTCGACGCGATGGCCTATCAAACGGCGGACGTCGTCGCGGCGATGGAGCGCGACGCCGGCATCCGGCTCGCGGAGCTGCGCGTCGACGGCGGCGCTTCGGCGAACGCGCTGGCGATGCAGTTTCAGGCCGACGTGCTCGGCGTCCCCGTCGTGCGCCCCGCGTGCATCGAGACGACAGCGCTCGGCGCGGCGTATCTGGCCGGGCTGCAGACCGGCTACTGGAGCGACGTCGATACCGTCGCACGCCAATGGCGCGAGGGCGCGCGGTTCTCACCGGCCATGGACGCGGCGCGGCGCGGCGCGCTGCTGAACCGGTGGCGCCGGGCCGTCGAGCGCAGCCGGGACTGGACGCGGGATTGAACCGTTCCGCCGCACTCGCGCGGCTCGCCAACGAGACGTTCGACGTTCTCGTCATCGGCGGCGGCGCAACGGGGCTCGGCGCGGCAGTCGACGCCGCTGCACGCGGCTACCGCACCGCACTGATCGAGGCCGAAGACTTCGCGTCGGCTACGTCGAGCCGGTCGACGAAGCTCGTCCACGGCGGCGTCCGCTATCTGCGGCAGGGCAACGTCGGTCTCGTGCGCGAGGCGCTGCGCGAGCGCACGATCCTGCGCCGCAACGCGCCGCATCTCGTCGCGGACGTCGCCTTCGTCGTGCCCGGGTACAACGCGTTCGAGGTGGTCTACTACGCGGCCGGCCTCGCGGCGTACGACCTGCTCGCCGGGGCGACGGATTTTCCGCGCAGCCGCGTGGTCGGTGCGGCACGCGCTCGCGCCCTGGTCCCCGCACTGGCGCCCGACCGCCTGCGCGGTGCGATCGTCTATCACGACGGCCAGTTCGACGACGCGCGTTTGACGATCGCGCTCGCGCGAACTGCGGTCGACCACGGCGCTGCGGTCGCGAACTACGTTCGCGCGACGCGATTTTTGCGCGATGCGAACGGCCGCGTCGCCGGCGTCACGGCGGTCGATCGCGAGTCGCGCGAGGCGGTGGACGTGCGCGCGCGAGCGGTGATCAACGCGACGGGCATATACGCCGACGCCGTTCGGGCACTCGACGACCCAGTCGCTCCGCCCATGCTCGCGCTCAGCCGCGGTTCGCACATCGTCGTGCGAACCGAGGCGCTCGGCCCGGCGACAGCGGCGCTGCTCGTTCCGAAGACGCCCGACGGCCGCGTGCTGTTCGCGATCCCCTGGCACGGCCGCGTGATCATCGGCACGACCGATGTTCCGGCCGGTGCACCGGAGCTCGATCCCCAACCCACCGGCGACGAGATCGCCTATCTGCTCGCGACGGTGAACCGCTACCTCACCACGCCTCTGTCCCACCACGACATCCTCGCGACGTTTGCCGGCTTGCGCCCGCTGATCTCGCGCGCAGCAACGCGCACCGCGCAGCTGTCGCGCGAGCACACGACGGACGTCTCGCGGTCGGGGCTCGTCACGATCGCCGGCGGGAAGTGGACGACGTACCGCACGATGGCGCGTGACGCCGTCGATGTCGCATCGCGAAAAGCCGGTCTCGCGTACGCACCGTCGCGGACGATGCACCTACCGCTCCATGGCGCGCTCGGGGAAGGGTCCGCGGACGACACGCTACGTGTCTACGGCTCGGATGCGGGCGTCGTGCAGCACCTCACCTCCGGCGACGCATCGCTCGGCGAACCGCTCGATACGCGCCTTCCCTACACCGGCGCACACGTGGTGTACGGCGTGCGTTCCGAGATGGCGCGGACGGTCGAAGACGTGCTCGCACGGCGCACGCGCGCTCTTTTCCTCGATGCGGACGCAGCTCGCGCGAGCGCGCCGCGCGTCGCCGGGCTGATGGCTGCGGAGCTCGGGCGCGATGCAAGCTGGACGGCCCAACAACTCACCACGTTCGAAGCGCTGACGGCTCGCCGCAGACCCGAGCCGGGCATCATGCGAACGTGATCACCGCCGCGGGCTGATGCACGCCGATTGCCATGTGCCCGCGCTGGACGACGTCGGCGTAGTGCGTGGCCACCGCACCGCGCGACAGCGACCAATTTGCGAGCTGGGCGAGGCTCTTGTAGAACACCCCGTTGGCGTAGAACTGGCTGGAGTCCAGCCCGAACGAATGCCAGCGGGCGATGTCTCGATCCGCCGTTTTTCTGAAAAGGCGCTGGTACTCGCTCGCCCAGCGTAGCGACGTCGGACCGAGCGTGATGCTGGCCACCGGCAGCGCGGCGGTGATGCGCGCTGCGATGTCCGCTTGCGCGGCAGCCGCGTCGGCATACGCGCCGCCCGCGAGATTCGTGCCGTATCCGTTGTGCGGCATGTTGGCGATGACGGCATCGAGCGCACCGTTCGCGGCGACGAGCGTGAGCGCGTAGGCGAGATGCAGGTCGGCTAGGTGCTCGTTTTCCGCTTGGAGCGAACGGTTCGCGATGGTATCCGAGACGACCACGTACAGGTGGTCCCAGTTCACGGCGTCATGCACCGTGTTGGGTGTTTCCTTGCGGTTCTCGCCGAGAAAGAGGGCCGGATTCACGGGCGGCCGGACGTCCACTTCGCTCGCCGGCCGCCAGCGATAATTGGTCGCAAACGTACCGGCGGCGACGTAGAGCGAGCGCACGTCGCCCTCCGCCGGTCCCGCGGTCTTCGTAACGGTCGCGTGCATAACGCCGGCCGCGTCGGCCGGCGCGGCGACGGTGTACGCGGGAGCAGCATAATTGGCCGGCTCGTCGGTCAGTCCCATGTCCAGAATCGCATCGGTGGGCGGCAGATTTTGCATTGTCCGCATGTCGCCGAGCGTGCCGGCCGTGGCCGCATGCGGGATGATGCGCTGGATCACGCTGCCGTCGACGAACGCGTCAAGCCGGTGCCGTGCCGAAATCGAATGCGAGCCCGGCCTGGTCGCCGCGGGAACGGACGCGCGCGGCACGGCACGGCGCACGGTTTGGGGCACCGCGGTCTGCGGACGGACGACCGTCATTTCCAACACCCGCGAGCCCATGGTGTCGAACGATGCGGGACCGCGGCGACCGAGTCCTATCGTGCCGCGTGCGGCCGGCCGGAGGGAGCATCCATCTTCGCCGGAGTAGCCTCGCCGCCCGGCCTTTTTGGAGGGTCCCATGCCCGACCATACCGCGTTCGCCGAACTGCTCCGCGCGCTTGCGCGAGAACGTGCGCGCACGCTGGTCATCGGGGGGTTGGCGAAGCGGCTGCACGGCGAGGTCACGGACGCCTATGACCACTGCCTGTGGTACGACGCCGACGACGAGAACGCGGCGCGCGTCTACCGCGCGCTGTCGCGCATCGGCGCGCCGCTCGACGGGATCGAAGTCCCCGATCTCGCCGATGTCGACTACGAATTCCGCCACGGCGAAGGAGAAGCCGAGATCTGCTTGTACGGCGGTCTCGACGGCATCACGTTCGCGGACGCGTGGGAGGATCGGCTCGAAACCCACTGGCGAGACGTGCCGCTGTGCGTGATCGGCCGGCACGCGCTGCGCGCGACGGCGCTGGCCGAACGCGTCGTCTAGGGCGGCCGTGGCCCCGCGCGTTCACCGCGTGGATCGCGGTCCTCGCGGCGGCGTGCGCGACGATCGATGTGGTTGCCGTCGGGATCATTCCCATCGGACGCACGGTCCTGTTTTGCGGTCCCGATTGGGTCCTGACCGACCTTACGATGATCGTGATCTTCTCAGTAGGAAGCTTTCCGCTGGCGATCATCCTTATCGCGACCATCCTGGCAACGTGCGTACCGCGCCTGCGTTCGCCGTGGCCCTGATTCGGCTCTGCAGTGCTGCTCTGTGCGCTCGCCGCGGCGTCCCTGGCGTTGGCGGCTCGCCAGCCGCCGTTGTCTGATCCGGCGATCTGTTCGCTCTGACACGCGCCGTCGGCGCTGCCGCATACCTAGATCAGATCGTCGATTAGCGAACGCGCTTCGGCGTCTGCTTCGGCGAACGTCGCGTCGCCGTTCACCGCACGGTCGTACGCGGCGGTGATGCGGCGCTTGACGTCGGTCTGCGCGCGCTCGCGCTCGAAGTCGCGGTACGTCGCTAGGAAGCGCTGAGCCTGACGGGCGCCGTTCGGCGTCGTCCTGCCCGTCGTCTTCCCAGCCGCACAGTGGGCAGATGTCGAGCGCGGCACGGCCGTTGATCGTTGGATAGCCGCAGCACGGACACGTCGCGCGCACGCCCTCCGCGACTTGGTCGTGCAGCCGTTGTTCCGGCGTGAGCTCCGGCGCGAGCACGTCCTCGAACGTGTCCCTCCGCAGCTCGAACGCAGCACGGTCAAACGTCAGAAGGCCTCTCCGAGCACTGAAGAGAGGCGGTTCGCGTGATTGAACGAGAATGCGGAAGGAGGCTCATACCAAGCGCAATCGCTGCACTTGGCGAGCGTAATCATCTTTCATTGCGCTAATTGCATCCTTATCAAGGTATTCATTCGAGTCAATTTCCGGTAGTACGTAGTCAAGTTGGTTCTTAGTGTGCCGAAGCGCCTTAGAAGCGCGGTGACTATGGCCGATATCTTCGAGCAGCGCACAAATCATGATTGAGTCTTCGAGGCTGCTCAACTGAATCGTTCCGCGAATCATTTGCGCTTCATCAGCAGGGACATCCGTCTCAGCGAGCCTCTCTTGCCCCTCTCTAATTATCTCGATGGTTTTCGCCAAACGGCTTTCGGCGTTATATATGTCTCCGAGTACATCACTCTTGATGGCTATCGCAACGTCGAGTTGCGGAAGCCTCGCCATAAAACGCTCGAAATCGCGAAAAAGCGTCGTGTTTAAATAATGCGGTTTGCGAGCCTGAAAAGACAATGCTGTATGAACGTTGTCTATCAAAGAGCAAATCTGTTCACGAACAGCCATATCAATTCTAGCCTGGTTGGCAGCTTCGCGTTTTTGAATTTCACGCTGCGCGCCGACCTGAGCTCGAACGTTGGCTTGGCCTTGTATGAGCGCCGCTGTTATTGCGCCGACTACCGCGATGAGCGCCGTGATTGCTGGGACGAATGGTACAACATCTGCACCTGTCACAAAGATTCCCAACGCCCGATTCGTGAATGATCACATATCACAAAGTCGTCTTTCCCAGCGCGCTCAGGATCAGTTCCACCGCGAGGATCGCGGTTTGGTTTTCGCGGTCTAAGATGGGGTTGATCTCGGTGATCTCCAGCGAGCCCAGCGTGCCGCTTGCCGCGACCCCTTCCATCAGCAGGTGCGCTTCGCGGTAGGTGATGCCGCCGCGCACCGGCGTGCCGACGCCGGGTGCTTCCTGCGGGTCGACGCCGTCCATGTCGAAGCTCACGTGCACCGAGTTCTCGCCGCCGGCGACGATCGCCAGCGCCTCGTCGACCACGCGGCTCATCCCGAGCCGGTCGACGTCCGCCATCGTGAACGCCTTCACGCCGAGCTCGCGGATCACGCGCTTCTCGCCGTCGTCCACGTCGCGCAGGCCGATGAACACCATGCGCGCGGGGTCGACCGCGTGCTGTTCGAGCGCGAAGTGCACCGGCATGCCGTGCACGTTGCCCGTCGGCGACGTCAGCGGCGTGTTGATGTCGCCGTGCGCGTCCACCCAGATGACGCCGGGCGCTTTGCCGCGGGCGCGCGCGATGCCGGCGATGGTACCCATCGCGATCGAATGATCGCCGCCGAGCACGAGCGGAAAACTGCCTTGCTCCACGACCTTCTGCACGATGTCCGCGAGCTCGTCGCACACCGCTTTGATGATCGGAAAGTACTTCGCGTTCTGCTCCGCGATCGTCGCCGATTCAGGCACGGGGACGCGCAGGTTGCCGTGGTCGGTCACCGTGATGCCGAGCCGTTCGAGCGATTCTTTCAACCGCGCGTAGCGGATCGCCGACGGGCCCATGTCCACGCCGCGGCGGTCAGCACCGAGGTCCATCGGCACGCCCACGACGTCGACGCGCGCGACCGGCTTGCGGCGGGCGGAGACGGCGGACGAAGGTTGCGTGAACACGGTCAGGGCACCGGCGGCTGTGGACGCGGGTCGGGCTCGATGATCGGGGGCCGCGTCTGGTTGAGCGGCGCCTGCGTCAGTGCCGGTCCCGCGGCGGTGGCGGGCGTTACCGCGCGCGGCAACAGTTGCTCGCGCAGCACCCGGATCATCGCGGCGACCGGAACGGCGAGGAACGTCCCAGCGAGGCCGAACAACTCGCTGCCCGCGAGGATCGCGATCACGATCCAGAACGGCGAGAGCCCGACGTTGTCCTTGAGCACGCGCGGCGACACGAAGTTGCCGTCGATCTGGTGGATCACGACGATCAGCGCGGCGACGATGAGCGCGTGGACCGGTCCGCCGTACGCGAGCGCCAGAAGCACCGCGGGCACGAACGCGATCAGCGCGCCGGCGTACGGGATGAAGTTCAGCGCGCCCGACACCACACCGATCAGCAGCGCGTACGGAACGTGCATGAACAGCAGCATCACGGTGAGCATCCCGCCCAGGATCGAGCCGTCGATGAGCTGGCCGCGGATGAAGCCGCCGACGACCTGATCGAGGTCGGCGATGATCGACTCGGTCTTCGCGTGCAGCTTCTGCGGGATGAGGCCGAGGAAGTTCGCCTTGAGGCTCTCCGCGTCGAGCAGCATGTACGCGGCGAGCACCGGGACCACGATGACCGTCGCAAGGATCGACACCGTGGACAGCACCACGGTGAGCGTCTTCGATGCCGTGTCGAGCGCGTTGGTCTGCAAGAAGCCGGCGATCTGCGTCGGGAGCGCGACGAGATACGCCTTTTCGTCGGGCGGCAGCCACTTGACGTACTTATTGTTCGGGTCAGAGAGAATTTGCCCGAAATGCGTCACCAAGCCGGGCACCGCTTTCACGGCCCCCTGGACGTCGGCGATGAGTGCCGGCACGATCAGCTGCACGATCGCCGCGCCGACGATCACGATCATCACGTAGACGAGCAAGATCGAAATCCCCAGCGGCAGACGTTCGTTGAGCCGCCGGACCAGCGGGAACACCAGGTACGCGAAGAACAGCGCGATGACGAACAGCATCGCCGTCGCCTTGACCGCGCTGAGGAACTGCAGGAAACCGACGAGCAGATAGATCGCGACCGCGATCAGCCCGAGGGTCTTGAGCCAGAGCGTCACGCGGCGCTCCGCCCGGGACATGGGCCGACGCGGGCGCGAGACGTCCGGCGGTCGAGCGACGGGGTTCACGAGCGTCCTGTTCCCCGGATGCGACAGGCCGCCCCGCATCCGCGTCGTACGAGGCCGCGATGGTCTTGCGGCGTGCGGCGTTCCTCGCCCTCGCGGTGGTCTGCTGTTGCACCACCGTTACCGGCTGTGCCCGCAAACAGCTCGCCTCCGGCACCATCCGCATCGGGATGGTCACCGACACGGGCGGCCTCGGGGACCGCTCGTTCAACGACTCCGCGTACGCGGGGCTGGTGCGCGCCAAGAACGACCTGCACGTCGACACGACGGTGCTCCAGTCGCATTCCGCCGCGGACTACCAGATCAACATGACCGTGCTCGCGAACAAACGGTACGACGAGATCTTCGCGATCGGGTTCCTGATGGCCAAGGACGTCCAAGAGGTCGCCGAGCGCTACGCCAAGCGGCACTTCTCGATCATCGACGCGGTCGTCGACATGCCCAACGTGACGTCGGTGACGTTCAAAGAGGAAGAAGGTTCGTTCCTGGCCGGCGCGCTCGCGGCGATGACGACCAAGACCAAGACGATCGCGTTTCTCGGCGGGATCGACATCCCGCTGCTACGCAAGTTCGAGGCCGGTTTCGCGGCGGGCGCGCGCGAGATCGATCCCAACGTCAAGGTGCTGGTGAAGTACGTCGGTTCGTTCGATGACGTCGCGTCGGGCAAAGAGCTCGCCGGCGTGGAGTTCGATCAGGGCGCCGACATCATCTACGTCGCCGCGGGCAAGGCCGGGCTCGGCGCGATCGACCAGGTCAAACGGCGCAGCAACGCGTTCGTGATCGGAGTCGACTCCGACCAGGACGCGATCGCACCCGGGAAGATCCTCACCAGCATGGTCAAGCGCGTCGACATCGGCGTGTTCCGCGTCAGCACGCAAGCCGCGTTGCGCAAACCACGCCCGGCGCACCTGACGCTGGGCCTCAAGGAAGGCGGCGTCGGGCTGACCGATTTCACGTACACCAAGAGCGTCGTCACGCCCGACAAGATCGCGACGCTCGCGAAGCTCAAGGCGCTGATCGTCGGCGGCACGCTCGTCGCGCCGTCCACGCGGGAGGAACTCGCATCGTTCAAACGCGTCCCGCTCTGACACTGCGCGGCGTGCGCAAGCGCTTCGGCGCCGTGCAAGCCGTCGACGGCGTCGACCTCGAGCTGCAGCCCGGTGAGATCCACGCGCTGGTCGGCGAGAACGGCGCCGGCAAGTCCACGCTCGCCGCGATCGCATACGGCGCCGTGCGTCCCGACGAGGGCAGCGTCGACGCGGACGGCGTCGTCGGCCTCGTCCACCAGCACTTCAAATTGATCGAGCGCCTGCGCGTGTGGGAGAACGTGCTGCTCAACCGCGAGCCCAAGCGCGGCTGGACGATCGACGTCGCCGCGGCGCGCGAACGCGTGCGCGCGCTGGCGTCGACGTACGGGCTCGCGGTCGATCCGGACGCCGTCGTCGAGACGCTGCCGGTCGGCATCAAGCAGCGCGTCGAGCTGCTCCGCGAGCTCGACCGCGAGCCCACCGTGCTGCTGCTCGACGAGCCGACGGCGGCGCTCGCGCCGAGCGAGATCGCGTCCTTCTTCACGACCGTCGCGGAGCTCGCGAAGCGCGGCACGTCGATCCTGGTCGTCACGCACAAGCTCGCGGAGGTAATCGCGTACTCGCAGCGCGTGACGGTGATGCGCGCGGGGCGCGTCGTCGCCTCGCACGTCACCAGCGAGACGAGCGCGGACGCGATCGCGCGGGAGATGGTCGGCGGCGAGGTTCCCGCCCTCGCGGCACGCGCGACGACCACCACCGCGCCGCTGCTCGAGGTGCGCGACCTGTCCGCGCGCTCGGCGACGAGCGCGCTCGCGAACGCAACGTTCGAGGTGCGCGGCGGCGAGATCGTCGGCGTCGCCGGGATCGAAGGCAACGGCCAGACCGCGCTCGCCGACGCGCTCGCGGGCGTCGTGCCGTTCACGGGCGAGCTGATCTACGAAGGCGCGCCGCTGCGCGCCGACGACACGCCGGCGTCGCGCATCGCGCGCGGCATTCGCGTGATCCCGCAGGACCGCCGCCACGAAGCGCTCGTGCTCGACTGGAACGTGCGCGACAACGTCGCGCTCGGCCGCCAGCGCACGCTGGGGCTCGCGCAGTTCGGCGGCGCCGCGCGCGAGGTGATCGAACGCTTCGACGTGCGTCCCGCCGACCCGAACGCGACGGTGAGCCAGCTGTCCGGCGGCAACCAGCAGAAGATCGTCGTCGGGCGCTCGCTCACGAGCGCGGCGAAGCTCGTCGTCGCGTACCAGCCGACGCGCGGCATCGACATCGGCGCGGCCGCGCTGGTGCAGTCGCGGCTGATCGAAGCGCGAAACGCCGGCGCGGGCGTCTTGCTGATCTCGTTCGAGCTCGACGAGATCTTCGCGTGCGCGGACCGCGTGCTGGTGATCGCGAACGGCGCGTTCGTCGGCTCGTTCGACCGCGCGGCGATCGACCGCGGCCGCATCGGCGCCTTGATGGCAGGGCACGCATGAGCGACGCGTTGCGAAAAGGGGCGCTGCGCGACCTCGTCGTGGTGATCGTCGTCGTGTTCGGTTTCGGCTCGATCGCGATGCTGCTCGCGCACGTGTCACCGCTCGTCGGCTTCGGCGCGTTGTTCGACGGCGCGTTCGGCACGCCCGAAGAAGTCGCCGAGACGCTCGTGCAGGCAACGAACCTGCTCTTCCCCGCGCTGGGCATCGCGATCGCGTTTCGCGCGGGATTGTTCAACATCGGCGCCGAGGGACAGCTGATCCTCGGCGGCTTCGCCGCAGGCTGGCTTGGCGCGCAGTTTCCGCTGGCGCCGTATCTGGCCATCCCGATGGTGCTGCTCGCGGGTGCGCTCGCCGGCGGCGCGTGGGGCGCGATCCCCGGCTTTTTGCGCGCGCGTTTCGGCGCGAACGAAGTGATCGCGACGCTGATGCTCAACGTCATCGCGGTGCTGCTGACGACGTACCTCGTCACGGGGCCGCTCCAGCAAGGCGGCGGCGGCGCGTCGGAGACCGCGGCGCTGCCGAAGGCCGCGCAGATCCCCGACCTCATCGCGCTCGTCGCCGACCCGCACGTCACGCCCGCGTTTCTCGTCACGCCGTTCGTCATCGCGATCGTGCTCGCGCTCGTGCTGTGGTGGGTGATGAAACGTACGGTGTTCGGCTACGAGCTGCGCGCGGCCGGCGACGCGCCCGAAGCCGCGAAGCGCGCGGGCATCGATCTCGGCCGCACGGCGTTCGTCGCAATGGCGCTTTCCGGCGCGATCGCGGGACTGGGCGGCGCGACGATCGTGTCGGGCGGATTGCATCGTTTCAACACCGGCCTGTCGCCGGGTTACGGCTTCATCGCGATCGCCGTCGCGCTCGTCGGCAACCTCGACCCGCGCTGGATCATCGTGGCCTCGATCGCGTTCGGGATGCTGCAGAGCGGCGGGATCGCGATGCAGGCCGAGGCCGGCGTGCCGCGCGAGGTGGTCACGCTCGTCACCGGCTTGGTGATCATCGCGCTCGCCGGACGGCGCGTCGTCGCGCACCGGAGGTCCACGTGAACGCCACGCTCGCCGCCGTCCTCGCGATCCTCGGGTTGACCCTGGTCAAGGCGACGCCGCTGATCTACGCCGCGCTGGGCGGCGTGCTGAGCGAACGCGCCGGCATCGTGAACATCGGGCTCGAAGGAATTCTGATCGCGGGCGCGTTCACGTCGGTGGTCGTGAGCGGCGCGACGGGAAGCCCGCTGCTCGGCGCGCTGGCCGGCGTGCTCGCCGGGATGCTGCTCGCCGCGATCCTCGCGTACGCGGCGACGCGGCTCGGCGTGGACCAGATCGTCGCCGGCACCGGCTTGAACATCGCCGCGCTCGCGGGCGCGGCGTTCGGCCTCGTGCTCGTGTACCACCAGCCCGGCGCATCGCACGAAGTGCCGGCGTTCGGGCACACCGGCGAGGTCGTCTTCATCGTGCTCGCGTTCGTCGCCGCGGCGGTGTTGCAGTTCGTGCTCACGCGCACGCCGTGGGGCTTGCGCGTGCGCGCGTGCGGCGAGGACCCGAGCGCGGCCGAGTCGGCGGGCATCGACGCGCTCAAGACGCGCTTTCGCGCGGTCGTGATCGGCGGCGCGATCGCGTCGCTGGGCGGCGTCTATCTATCGCTCGCCGAGCTCGACCTGTATTCCGACGGGATGACCGCCGGGCGCGGCTTCATCGCGCTCGCGGCCGTGATCTTCGGCCGCTGGACGCCGCTGGGCGCGACGGGCGCGGCGCTGTTCTTCGGTTTCTTCGCCGCGCTGCAGTATTCGCTCCAGCGCGCCGGGGTGCCGAGCGAGCTGATGCAGGCGCTGCCCTACCTCGCCGCTCTCGTGGCGCTCGCGGGCTTCGCCGGCCGCGTCCGCGCCCCGGCCGCCGACGGCATCCCCTACGTGCGACAGTAACGTTATCCAAACGCAGCTTGACTTTCGCCGCGACTACCCGACATATAGAGATACAATGCGGGTACCGCGACGACTCGTTGCCATTGTCGTCAGCCTAGCCGTTCCGTTTGCCGTCGGCTCAGCCGCGGGCGCTACGAACGTGCCGGGCCCGCTCGCGGTGTTCCAGGCGCAGTTGTCGGCACTCTCGATGCGCGCGCCCGGTCACGTCGGGATCGTGGTTCAGGACGTGTTCACCGGAGTGACGACCGGCATCAACGCGGGCGCGGAGATGCCGGCGGCGTCGACGATCAAGATCCCCGTGATGGTCGAGGTGTTCCGCCAGCTCGGAGCCGGGAAGTTCGATCTCAACACGCGCGTGAAGCTGCGGCGGTCGGACAAGGACTGGGGCTCGGGCGACCTCGCCCGCGCGCACGTCGGTTCGAGCTACCCTGTCTCGCGGCTGCTATCGCTCATGATCGACGTCAGCGACAACACCGCGACCAACATGCTGATCCGCCTCGTCGGGCGCCCGCACATCAACCAGGAGATGGAAGACCTGGGCCTCACGCACACGCGGCTGACCGACTTCATCCGTTCGGAAGGCCCGCACATCCGCTGGGCACTGCGCTCGAGCCCCGCCGACATGGCGCACCTGCTGCGCGCGATGGCGCGCAAGCAGCTGATCGACGAGTGGTCGTCCGGCGAGATGCTCGCGATCCTGCGCGGCCAGGAGCACAACGGGCTGCTGCCCGAGCCGCTGCCCGAAGGGACGGCGATCGCGCACAAAACCGGAACGCTGCACGACACGCTCAACGACGTCGGCATCGTGTACGAGGGCACCGACCCGTACGTCATCGCAGTGATGACGACCGACCTGCGAACGCTCTCGTCGGGCCGGCGCTTCATCCGCGGCGTGTCGCGGCTGGCGTACGACGCGCTCGGCAAGTTCGCGGCGTGGCGCGGCGTCAACGACTTCAACCCCGACGCGGAGTCCGAGCGCGCGCCACCGACCGACGCGGCGCCGCCGACGGCGGACCAGCAGATGTGGACGCCGCAGAACGTCCCGGCACCCGTCGCCGCGCCCGCCACGACGCCGACGCCCGAGCCCTGAGCCCGAACCGCCGCTAGGTCGCCGCCATGTGGCGGCCCGCGTACGTGCGGGTCAGCCAGTCTTCATATTTGGGCATCGTGCCGTGGATCGCGCGGTCGTATGCGTCGATCAGCGCGGTCGCGATCGGGCCGCGGTTGCCGTCGCCGACGGGGCGATGGTCGATCGATTCGATCCACTGCACGCCCGCTGCGCTGCCGGTGATGAACAGCTCGTCCGCGATGACGAGCTCGCTGCGGTCGATCGGGCGCTCGACGACGTCGAGCCCGAGCTCGTCCTTCGCCAGCGTCATGATCGCGCGGCGCGTGACGCCTTCGAGGATGTTCTGCGACGGGTCCGGCGTGTACAGCACGCCGCGGCGCACCATGAACACGTTCTCCGCCGAGCCTTCGCACACGTGGCCTTCGGCCGACAGCATGATCGCCTCGTCGAAGCCGTTCATCACCGCCTCGCTCTTCGCGAGCGCGCTGTTGACGTAGGTGCCGGTGATCTTCCCGCGCGCGGGCGCCATCGTGTCGTCGATGCGCCGCCACGAGCTCACGCCCACGCGCAAGCCGCGATCGCTGTCGAAGTAGCGCTCGAACGGAATCGCGACCATGGCGAACGCATCTTTCACGTCGTGCAACCGCACGCCGACGTCTTCGTTGGCTTTGTAGGCGAACGGGCGCACGTACACGTCGCTGCGAAAGTCGTTGCGCGCGCAGATCTCCACGGTGAGATCGCACAGCTCGCGCGTCGAGTGCGGCAGCTTGATCATCAGGATGCGCGCCGACTGCGCGAGCCGGTCGAAGTGGTCGGCGAGCTTGAGCAGGTAGAGCTCTTCCTCGCGCGCGTTCCAGAAGCCGCGGACGCCTTCGAAGCATCCGGTCCCGTACTGCAGGCCGTGGGTGAGCAGGCCGATCTTCGCGTCGTCGTAGCGCGCAAAGCGGCCGTCGGAATAGACCGTGAGATCGCCCAGTTGCATGAGGTCGGGTTCCTCCGGTGGTAAGGTGGGCGTCGTGCGCGACGTATTCACGACGTTCCTCCGGCTGGGGTCGACGTCGTTCGGCGGTCCCATCGCTCACCTCGCCTATTTCCGCCGCACCTTCGTGGAAGAGCGGCGGTGGTTGGACGAGGCGACTTACGCCCGGATCGTCGCATTTTGCTCGGTGCTCCCGGGACCCACCTCGAGCCAGGTAGGGATGCTGATCGGGCTGACGCGGGGCGGACCACTCGGTGCGTTCGCGGCCTGGCTGGGATTCACGGCACCGTCGGCGCTCGCCATGACGGCCTTCGCCGCCGCGCTCGGCAGCGCGGAGCGGCATGCCATGCCGCCGTGGTTCGACGGCCTGCTCGCCGGGCTGTTCGCCGCGGCGGCCGCGGTCGTCGCGCAGGCCGTCGTCGGGCTGGCCGGCTCGTTGTGCACCGACCTGCCGACGAAGATCATCGCGGTCGCCGCCCTGTTCGTCACGCTGGCGCTGCGCCCGTATCCCGGCTTTCAGTGGGCTTCCATCGCGCTCGGCGCGCTGGCCGGCGCGCTGGTGCTGCACGCGCCCGGCCTGCGCGCGGACGCGCTGCCGATCCGCGTCCCGCGCCGCGTTGCGATCGTCGCCGGCTGCGTGTTCGTCGCGCTCGTCGCCGCGACGGCGTTGCCGAAAACCGCTACGGTGGAATTCCTCGCCACGCTGATCCGCGCCGGCTCGCTGGTGTTCGGCGGCGGGCACGTCGTGCTGCCGCTGCTGCAAAGCATGGTGCGCGACGGCTTGATCACGTCGCAGAACTTCTTCGCGGGGTACGGCGCGGTGCAGGCGATGCCGGGCCCGCTCAATACGTTCTCCGCGTTTCTGGGCTACGCGAACCTGTCGCCGCTGCACGGCGTCGCGGGCGCGCTCGTCGCGATCGTGCTGATCTTCTTGCCGTCGTTCGCGCTGATCTTCGCGATCGCGCCGGTGTGGAACCGCCTCGCGCGCGAACCGCGCGCCGCGGGCGCCGTGCGCGGCGCCAACGCCGCCGTCGTCGGGCTGCTCGGCGCGGTGCTCTACGACCCGGTGCTGCGCTCGCTCGGCACGAGCCCGGTGCGCATCGCGATCGCGCTCGCGGCATTCGTCGCGATCGCGGCGTGGCGCATCGCGCCGTGGATCGTCGTGGTCGCAGCGGCACTCCTGGGCGCGGCACTCGGCGCCTAGGTACGTCGCCTCGCGAAACCTAGGAGGACCGCCGGACGAGGCGGAACGGCGCTCGGACCGTGAGCTGGGAGTGGATGGAAGGATCGCGCGTCTTCGACGTGACGTGGGGACTCGTCGCCGCTGCTGCGTGCCTCGCGCTCGCCGTTCCGATGCTGTGGTGGTGGCTGCCCGAACACCGGCGCTCGTTCTTCGGCCGCGCGATCGATCCGCGGTACCGCCTGCAGCTCGGCTACGGTGTGTTCTGCATGGCGATGGCGGGCACGAACGTGGGCTGCCGCGCGATTCCGCACGACGACCTGCCGCTCGTGCACCCGACGTTCTTTCTCATCACCGTCGCGCTCATCGTCGCGTTCGCGCCGCGCGTGCTCGCGATGGCGCGTGTGCGCCGCGCCGGCGGCTCGCATCGCGCGTAACCGCGTGCCGCGCGCGCTCGTTCGCGCGGGCGCCGTCGCGGCGATCGGGTGCGCCGTGCTCGCGACCGCCGTCGTCGCCGCGCCCGGCCTGACGCTGCTGCCGACGGGCTGGACGATCCGCGGTGCCGGCGGTCCCGTCGCGATGGTGGGAACGCTGCCGCAGGGAATCGTGCTCTCGCGCGACGGCTCGCGCGTGATCGAGCTCGAAGCGGGGGCTCGCAAACCTGCGCTGCGCGTCCTCGACGGAACCACGCTGAAAGAAGTGCGCAGCGTCAAGCTGGAGAGCGCGTTCGGCGTGCCGCTGCGCGATCCCGACGGCGACGGCGTATGGGTCAGCATCGCCGGCTCGTTTCAGGAACAGATCGCGCACGTCGACATGACGACGGGTCTGGTCGATCGCGACGTGTCGCTGCCGATGCCGTTCTTTCCCGTCGCACTCGCGCGCGCGCCCGACGGAACGCTCGCCGTCGCGGGCGATCTCGGCAACCGCGTCGCGTTCGTCGATCCGGTTGCCGAGCGCGTCGTCGCCACGGCCGGCGTCGGCCGGCACCCGGCCGCGCTCGCGTTCAGCGGCGACGGCAAGACGCTGTACGTCGCCGACCGCGCCGAGGCGCAGCTCGACGTCGTCGACGTGGCGACACGCGCGGTGCGGGCACGCATCGCGGTCGGCCTTCACCCGGCCGCGCTCGCGCGCGACGGACAGCGGCTGTACGTCGCCGACAGCGACGACGACGACGTCGCGGCCGTCGACCTGGCGACCGAACGCGTCGTCGCGCGCGTGCCGGTTCCGTTCGCGTGGCCGGGCACGTTCGGCGCGTCGCCCAACGCGCTCGCGCTCGACGGCGACCGCCTGTACGTCACGTGCGGTGCGGCGAACGCGATCGCCGTGTACCGCACGACCGCCGGCGGGCTCGAACCGCTCGGCGCGATCCCGGTCGGATGGTATCCGACCGCGGTCGTGGTCGACCGCGCGCACGGCGCGCTGTTCGTCGCGAACGGCAAGGGCGAGTCGAGCCACGACAACCGGGGCTTCAATCCGGTCCCGCTGCCGTTCGGCATTAGCGGGCCGCCGCAGGACCAGTACGTCGCCAACCGGCTGGCCGGCTCGATTCGCCGCATCGCGATCCCCGACGACGCCGCGTTGCGGCAGGGTGTCGCCGACGTGCGCGCGCTCGCCCAGCACGAAGCGGTACCGCGCAGCGCGATCGTGCGCGCGGGCGGACCGATCCGGCACGTCATCTACATCATCAAGGAGAACCGCTCGTACGACCAAGTGCTGGGCGACATCGCAGGCGCCGACGGCGACCCGCAACTGGTGCTGTTCGGCGAGAAGATCACGCCGAACCAGCACGCGCTCGCACGCCGCTTCGGCGTGTTCGACCGCTTCTTGGAGAACGCGCACGTCAGCGCGGACGGGCACAACTGGTCGACTGCCGCGTTCGCGAACGACTACGTCGAGAAGACGTGGCCCGCCAACTACGGATCACGCCGCGGTATCTACGATTACGAGGACGGCGCCGACGCCGCGATTCCGCATGCGGGTTATGTGTGGGACGTCGTCGCCTCCCACGGTATCTCGCTGCGCAACTACGGTGAGTTCGTCACCGCGGGGCCGAGCAAACCGGTGCCGGTGTCGGTTTCCGACGACGCGCTGCGCTCGCGCACCGACCGCAACTTCGCGACGTACGACCTGAGCATCCCCGACGTCGAGCGCTTCGCCGAATGGAAGCGGGAGTTCGACGCGTTCGAGCGGACCGGCACGCTGCCGCAGCTCGAGATCGTGCGCTTCGCGCGCGACCACACGAATGGTACGCGCCAAGACAGCGGCACGCCGCAGGCGATGGTCGCGGACAACGATCTCGCCGTAGGCCGGCTCGCCGACGCGGTGTCGCATTCGAAGGATTGGGCGAGCACGGCCATCTTCGTCATCGAGGACGACGCGCAGAACGGGCCGGATCACTTCGACGAACAGCGCGCGCCGTTCTACCTCATCTCGCCGTACGCCGGCGGCGGCGTGCAGCACGGACGCTATACGCAGGCATCGGTGCTGCGCACGATCGAGATCCTGCTCGGCCTGCCGCCGATGTCCCCATACGACGCGGGCGCGCGCCCGCTCACGGCGGCGTTCGGCGCGAAGCCCGACCTGCGCGCATTCGACGCGCTCCCCGCGCGCATCGACGTCGACGCAAAGAACCCGCGGTACGCGTACCGCGCCGCGGACAGCGCGCGGCTGGACTTCGCGCACGCCGACCGTGCCGACGCCGGCGAGCTCAACGACATCCTGTGGCACGCGGTAAAAGGCGCCCGCGCCACGCCTCCGCCGTACGGATCGTTTCGATGAGCGCTCGCACTCCGGCGGGCCGCCGCGCTCGCTAAAGCTTGGTCCGCTAAAGGAAGCAATCGATGGGTCGAGCGCGAACTCTAGGACCCCGTCGCCGTCATGGCGTCCGGGAGCCGCTTTTTCGGAGGGTATCGGCTCATGTTTCTTTTCGCGTATACAAGCTCCCGAGTCGTGCGAGCGCTCGTCGTATCCAGCGTCCTGACCCTTGTCGGCTGCGGGGGAGGTGCCTCGAGTAACGGTTCTGGAGCCTCATTTGCCCCGCCACAGCCTACGCAGACTCCGAGCTCGAATTCGAGTTTTGCGCCGACGTCGATTCCGCTCAGCGTTTCGACGTTCTCGCCGTCGCAGACGGTCGACCCGATCGACAGTCACCCGGTTCCGCTAGCGCTGGGCAACAGCGTGCCGGTCCAAGTCCTTCAGGCGCAACGCGGGGTGGCGCACCTCGTCCCGCTCTATACGAGTGGAACGCCTCCGCCGGCTCTCGTCGTATCGGCGGACCGGCGTTCGCTGTCCGTCCGCAAGCCATCGACTGACTACATCGCCTACCCTGCCGATCCTTTACAGCGGCGGCGTCGTCGTTGGCGGCACGGTTTCGCATGCAGTCTACATCGACTGTCCGAGCTCTTGTTGGGGTAACCCAGCACAATTTCTGACCGACTTCACGTCTAGCAGCTTTATTGGAGTGCTCGATCAGTATATCGGCCTCACGCAGACCAACCGATATTCGAAAGGGGTATCGCTAAGCGGACATATCGGAGTACTTCCGGGCCAGGTCGCGCAGCACAATCCCGTCGTGAGTGAGAGCGATCTTCTTTGGACGATCTACGCGGCGGCTTCGCAGGCCGGAGGCGGTTACGGCAATATTTACCACATCTTCCTGCCGCCGGGAGTCGACACGTGCTTCGATCTCCGAAACTTGTGCTACTCGCCTGACTACAAACCTTCGTTCGCTTTTTGCGCGTACCACGCGAGCGTTACGTTTACAGGGATTGGCCACGTACTCTACACTATTCAGCCGTATGCGAACGTACCCGGCTGCAGGATCACCGGCGGAGTGAACGCGACGAGCGGGGGTGACGATCCCATCGACTCGCACGCGTCTTTGATCTTGCACGAGCTTGCCGAGACGATTACCGATCCGGACGGCAACGCGTGGTACGATCCGAACTTCAACGAAGTCGGCGACATCTGTCTGCCGGTACGTAACACGACGCAGCTAGCCGCCAATTTTTATACCTTGCAGTTCCTTTATTCGAACCACGCGCACGCGTGCACGAACGCGAATCTCTAAACGCGGCGCGGCGTCGGTACGAACAGCCGGACGGTGATCGCCGTTCGGCCGGCGTACCGCCGCCGCAATACTTCCCCGGCCGTAGGCTTCTGAAAACGCCTTCGCGCGCGGTCGGGTGTACCGAAACGGCGTAGCCGTGGTCTCGTGACGCTCTAGCGCGGCCACTCGACCGCGTCGCCGCGGGCGACCGCCCACCGGTTCCGTGACGCCGTCGCGCGGAGGCGAGCACGATCCGGACGCGGTCTTCGCGCCCGACGGCCACGGCGGCTATTGGTTCAACGAGTCGCAAGGCGGTCGTATGGCGCATCTGACGGTCTGAGCGAGCCGGCCTCACTCGCACGTCATTGCGCCGCCGGCGCCGGGCCGGCACGCCGGCAGATCCAGCTTCCACGCCGGAGGGATCGGAACGCTGATCGGGGCCGTGGCGCTTCGGGCGGCGTACTGAGCGCGCCACCCTTCGACGCGTACGGCCGATGTCGGCCAGTCGTCGTTCTCCAGCGGTTGCGGCTCGCGGAAGTCGTTGACGATCGGCAGCAGCGATACGACGATGAGCGCCGCCACGCGCGCTCGCCCGGATAAGCGCGACGAGGCGACGAGCGCCGCGACCAAGAGCGCCGCACAAGCGGTCACGAAATATCGGTCGCCGCCGAAGAACTCGTAGTGGAGGATCGACGCTCCGCCTAACTCCCGCGCGTTGAGCGTCACCGCGATCGGCGCGAAGAGGACGAATGCGACCGCGAACACCGCGCGCATCCCGAGCATGCGCGCGACGAGCGCCAGAACGGCGGCGATCGTCGCTGCGCCGATCAGCGCTCCGCCAATCGACGAATGCGCTGCGAGCGTCTCCGCGCCGCTGCGCCCGAACCACAACGCGTCTCCAACCCGATACCATGTGCTGACGAGCGCGGCCAGCGGCCAGTCGGGCGTCGCGTGTCGTCCGGCGGCGTCGGTCGCGGTGACGACGTTGCAGATCGAAGCGCCGGCGTAGAGCGTAGGTATCCACGGATCGCCGTCATGCCCACGGCGTACCCATCGCCACAGCGCGAACGGTGCGGCGAAAACTCCTTGGGGCGTGCTCAGTCCGACGAGAACGCCCGCGACACGAACGGGCCAGATGAGCCGCGCAGGCGGCGGAACGATCGACGCGGTCAACACCGGGAGCGCGAGATACCACTGCAGGTTCGCGACGCTCCCGATGATTTCGTCCGCAGGAATCGCCGCGGCGATTCCGATTGCGACGATTCCGCGAACCCACGGGTTCGGAGCAACGCTCTTCAAGAGCACGCCAACCGCCGCACACGACGCGGCTTCGAGAAACAGCACCGCTCCCGCATAGAACGCCGGCTGCGCCACGACTGGAAGCCCCGCAGCCGCCAGGGCGACGATTCGCGCGGCGAGATGGTGGTATCCGGCATACTGATGCCATATGGACGTGGCGCCGTCCATCAATTGTTCGCGGAAAAAGACCACGCCGTCTTCGGCTAAAAACTGAGGATGAGCAAGAAGGTCCGGACGTCGTAATACGAGGACGACGAGACAGGCCACCCACAGACCCACGAACAGCCTCACGCAGGCAAATTGTCGATTTCGCGAGCCCGCTCCCTCCCACAACGCCCAGCTCGTCCGGCGACCGCGCCGCCGGAGAACGGAGTACGATCGACGCGATGGACCACGTGATCGCCGCCCGCGCGCAAATGGGCACGTCGCTCGCGTTCCACATCGTCTTCGCGGCGCTCGGCGTCGGCTTGCCGCTGCTCGTGTTCGTCGCGGAAGGCCTGTGGCTTCGCACGAAGCGGCGCACGTACTACGACCTCGCCCGCACGTGGGCGAGGGGCATGGCGATCCTGTTCGCCGTCGGCGCGGTGTCCGGCACGATCCTGGCGTTCGAGCTCGGCCTGCTCTGGCCGCAGTTCATGAAGTACGCCGGCGGGATCATCGGCCTGCCGTTCTCGCTCGAAGGCTTCGCGTTTTTCATCGAAGCAATCTTTATCGGGCTGTACCTGTACGGCTGGGAACGGCTGAGCCCGCGCGCGCACTGGCTGACAGGGCTTCCGATCGTGGTCAGCGGCGCGGTCTCCGCGGGCTTCGTCACCACGGCGAACGCCTGGATGAACATGCCCACGGGCTTTCGCCTGGAAAACGGCAAGGTGGTCGACGTGCAGCCGCTCGTCGCGATGTTCAGCCCGCCCTGGCTGGTCGAAGTGCTGCACACAACGCTCGCCGCCTACGTCGTGACGGGCTTCGGCGCAGCCGCGATCTGCGCGTGGGCCCTGCTGCGCGGGGGCGCGGACAACCGCCGCGAGCAGATCCGCGCGGGCCTCACGATCGCGATGATCGTGGCGACGATCGCAATCCCGCTCCAGATGATCGTCGGCGACGTCATCGCGCGCTTCGACGCCGACAACGAGCCCGTGAAGCTCGCCGCGATGGAAGCCTTGTTCCACACGCGGCGTGAGGCACCGGTCACGATCGGCGGCATCGTGACGGCCGACAGCGTGCGCTACGGCATCGAAATCCCCGGCGCGCTGAGCTACCTCGTCGCATTCGACCCGCACGCGGAAGTCAAAGGCCTCGACCGCGTCGCCGCGGACGACCGCCCACCTGTCGCCGTCGTGCACTACTCCTTCGACGCGATGGTCGGCAGCGCGTCGCTGATGCTGCTGATCGCGTTCGTGTGGACGGCCGTCACGCTGCGCAAACGACCGGCTCCGCGCATGCTCCTGATCGGCATCGCGCTGAGCGGTCCGCTCTCGGTGATCGCGATGGAAGCCGGCTGGTTCGTGACGGAGTTCGGCCGCCAGCCGTGGATCGCGCGCGGCCTGCTGCGCACGACGGAGGCGGTCACGATCGCGCCGGGCCTCGACGTGCAGTTCTACGCGTTCTCCGTCGTGTACGTCATCCTCGCCGCGACGTGCTGGTGGCTGCTGCGCCGCGTCGGAACGCACGCGCACGGCGCCGAGCGCACGCCGCTCGAACGAAGCGCATCGACGTGACGCTCGTGCTGGGCGCCGCGCTCGTCGCGCTGGGGGCGGTCGCACTCTACGCGGTGTTCGGCGGCGCCGACTTCGGCGGCGGCGTGTGGGATCTGCTCGCCAGCGGCCCGCGGCGCGACGCGCAGCGCGACGCAATTTCGGACGCGATCGGGCCGGTCTGGGAATCGAACCACGTCTGGCTGATCTTCGCGCTGGTCGCGCTGTTCACGTGCTTCCCGTTCGCGTACGCGGACATCGCAACGTACCTGAACGCGCCGCTGACGATCGCGCTCGCCGGCATCGTGCTGCGCGGCGCGGCGTTCGTGTTCCGCAACTACGCGTCCGACGCAATGGCGACGGCTCGCACGTGGACGGTCGTCTTCGGCGCATCATCGATCATCGCGCCGTTCTTTCTGGGTGACGCCGCCGGCGCGCTCGCCACCGGCGGCTACGCGTGGACGTCGCCGTTCGCGCTGTCGGTGGGCGTCTTCGCGGTCGCGCTGTGCGCGCAAGTCGCAGCAGTCTTCCTCGTCCGCGAGGCTGCGGACCCGGCCCTGCGCGACGACTTTCGGCGCCGAGCAATCCGCGCAACCGCCGCCGTCTGGATGCTCGGCCTCATTCCCACACTGCTGGCGCGAAACGCCGAGCCGGCGTTCTTTGCGGCGCTGACGTCCCCGGCGGCGCGCATCGCGATCGTCACCGCGATGCTGCTGGGCATCATCGTGATGATCCTGATCGCCCGCCACAACGACACGCAGGCTCGCATCGCGGTGGGCGCCCAAGTCCTCGCGGTCCTCGCAGGCTGGTTCGGCGCGCAATTCCCGTCGCTGGTTCCCGGCCGCTGGACGCTCGAAGCGGCAGCCGCATCCCCAGCGATGCTGCAAGCGTTTCTGATCGCAGCAGCATGCGGCGCGCTGGTCCTGATCCCGTCGCTGCTCTTCCTCTTCGCCGTCTTCAAAGGCCCCGCACCATCACGATGAAGGCCACCGGCTTCGCACTCTTCCCCACCGCGATCGGCCACTGCGCGATCGCATGGTCGGACCACGAGATCGCGGGCGCGCAGCTCCCCGAAACCGACGAGCACGCAACGCGCAAACGCATGCAGCGCCGCTTTCCGGCCGCGCCCGAAACAGCGGCGCCGCCAAACGTCCAGGATGCGATCGACGCCATCACCGCGCTCTTGCGCGGCGAGCACGGCGACTTGGCCGGCATTCCTCTTGCGATGAGCGACCTCGCGCCGTTCGACCGTGATGTCTACGAAGCGGCGCGCGCGGTACCGCCCGGCATGACGGTCACCTACGGCGACATCGCGAAACGCATCGGCGAACCACATGCAGCGCAAGCCGTCGGCCAAGCACTCGGACGAAACCCGTTCGCCCCGATCGTCCCCTGCCATCGCATCGTCTCGGCGGATGGCACGATGCACGGCTTCTCGGCAACGGGAGGCGTCACGACGAAACTTCGCATGCTGACCATCGAAGGCTGGCGCTCGAAGGAACCGACGCTGTTCGAATCGACGTAGCAAGGCCCCGCACGCCGCACGGTTGCTATCCTAAGAAGCGGGGTACTTGCACGGCGTGAGCGCAGCCAATCGCGTCGTCCACTTCCTGCGCAACCTCGGCCCCGGAATCATCACGGGCGCCGCGGACGACGATCCCTCCGGCATATCGACGTACTCGGTCGCGGGCGCGACAACCGGCCTCTCGATGCTGTGGCTGGCGCTGATCACGACGCCGATGATGGCGGTCGTCCAAGGCATGTGCGCCCGCATCGCGATGGTAAGCGGCGTCGGCCTCGCCGCGATGATGCGCAAGCTCTTCCCGAACTGGCTCGCATTCAGCCTCGCGGGATTGGTGGTCGTCGCGAACACGTTCAACATCGGTGCCGACCTCGCCGGCATGTCGGCCTCCGCGCACATGGTCCCAGGTCTCAGCGTAGTCCCGGTCGTGCTTTGGGTCACCGCCTTCTCCGTGTTGCTCGTGCTCACGGAGTTCTTCTGCTCGTACGCGCTGCTGAGCAGCGTTCTCAAATGGCTGGCGCTGGCGCTGCTCGCGTACGTCGTGACGGCGTTCTTGGTCCGTCCCGACTGGGGCGACATCCTGCGCCACGCCGTCGTCCCGGAATTCCACCGCGACGGGCACTGGATAACGACGGTCGTCGCCCTGCTCGGCACGACGATCTCACCGTACCTGTTCTTCTGGCAGTCGTCGGTGATGGTCGAAGAAGAAAAGGACAAGGGCCGCCGCAGGCTCGCGCAACGCAAAGGCGCGACGAAGGACGAGATCTGCGACGCGCACGCCGACGTGAACACCGGCATGATCTACTCGAACGTCGTGATGTTCTTCATCATCGCAACGACCGCGGTCACGCTAGGCGCCCACGGAAAACACGACATCGCAACGGCCCAAGACGCCGCCGAAGCGCTACGCCCGCTGGCCGGCAATTTCGCGTATCTCCTGTTCACCCTCGGCATGGTGGGAACGGGCCTCCTCGCAATCCCGGTCCTGGCGGGATCCTCGGCCTACGTCGCCTCGGAGATGCTCTCATTCCACACAGGCCTGGGCGAGCCGCCGAAGCGCGCACCGCGCTTCTACGCGATCCTCGCCGCAGGCATCGTGATCGGCACGATCCTTAACGTGCTACGCCTCGACCCGATCAAAGTGCTGTTCTGGTCCGCAGTCTTCAACGGCGTAGCGGCAGTCCCATTAGTCTTCGCCGTCGTAACGATCGCCAGCAACGCGAAAGTAATGGGCCAATGGAAAAGCTCGATCCTCGCAAGAGTCTGGGGCTGGCTGACATTCGCGCTGATGACGCTAGCGGCAATCGCAATGTTCGTCTTCTGGAACCAACAATAGGCACGAATGTGGCGCACCCTTCGACAAGCTCAGGGTGGACCTCACCCGATTCCGCGGACACGTAGTTTACGTTGCTTGGTCGGCCCGGTCGAATTCCGCCGGGCTGACGTTGCCGATAGCTGAATGACGTCGTT